>WBZQ01000019.1_pt1 | contig 203582 bp, 212 predicted proteins | sample 5204251 | NCBI WGS metagenome assembly WBZQ01 (sample SAMN12412402, study PRJNA552823) | activated sludge metagenome | isolation source: activated sludge from nitrification reactor of wastewater treatment plant... | place: USA: Virginia | collected 2017-09 | reverse complement strand
GCCTTGCTTCCCCCACTTCGGACAAAATCCACGACCCGTTGGCGCAAATCTGGTGAACATCTCATGCCCGCATGATCGCTAAAGTCCACTGCCTATGTCCATCAGTAATTGAGGGCTTGGCTATAATCCGATCCACCGAAGAATCCATTTAGATACGGACACGGCCTGTCCTACTTTGAAACACGTCGCCGAAATGATTGAAATAAAAAGATTTACGTTTGTGACATATATGGCACAAGAAGTGCCTTACTCAACTAAGTAAGAATACAGTTCACTGGTATTGCGTACCTTCAGAAAGGAAGACATCACAAAAGCCTGTACCAGCTCAAGGCGCAATCTTCATAAAGCTGTCGCGGCATTGCGCTGAAGCACGACTCGTAAATTGACTTGCCATTGATTCGCACGATGGCCTTGCACGAACGGATGTCGTTCGTCACTAGTCCAAAGTAGGAAATGGTTCATCAATGCCAAGCTGTTGATGAGCATGCTGAAAAGAGATCCCTGTAAAACACTCAAGGCCGTCTTTGTTCCAACGGTCTCTCTGGAGCGGAAAGAGAAGTTGGAGGTTGGGAACGATATGGCAATGCAATCATGATTAGGGGCTCGCGGCAACTGCGCGAATCGAGTCAGGATCCCTATCCGACACTTTTTTAACTGCCCTAAACAATTAGAGCATTTATTAACCGAAGGGAGGCATCATGGCAACTGCAAAAGCTGAAAAACGAACTTCACGCCAGAGCGTCAACGCTAAGGTCGGACTTGCTCCTGGAGCCACCGGCACAGACGTTGACGCACTACAAAAGTATTTGAAGAAGTTCGGATATCTGGGAGAAGCCCCTCCGGCAGGGATCGTCGCACACGAATCACACTCGATCATCGATTCTCGCCCTATTGCACAAGCGGGGAAGTTTGACGAAAGCACTGAGGAAGCACTCCGTCAGTTTCAAGCCATGGCCGGACTCCCAGTCACTGGTGTATTTGATGCAGCCACTAAGGCGAAAACATCCGCACCACGTTGCGGCAACCCCGATGTGGGCAGCTTTGTCACCACCGGCGGCCGATGGGCCACTACCGATCTCACCTATGCGTTTTCAGAGTTCTCGCCAGACCTTGATCCCGCACAGTGCCGCCAAGCCGTCCACCAAGCCTTTAGTACTTGGGCTGGATGGACCAGACTCACATTCCGCGAAGGCCCAGCAGCTACCGCCCAGATTATCATTCGTTTCGTGACCGGCGACCATGGCGACGGAGCTCCGTTCGACGGGGCGAGTGGTGTCTTGGCACACGCCTTCTTCCCGGGCACGCCTCCTGCCGCTCCTACCCCAATCCAGGGTGACACGCACTTCGACGAGGCCGAGACCTGGACACTGAATGTTCCGCCGGGTGCAGGCCAGATCGATCTTACAACGGTTGCGATCCACGAATTCGGCCACGCACTTGGATTGAATCACACACCCGTGACTGGCGCGGTCATGCAGGCGTTCTATGGAGGTCCTCAACGCATTTTGCACAGCGACGATGTCAATGGAATCACCAGCATATACGGAGGTTACAATATTGCCGAAGCTTCATGGGTACACGGCACCGCCATTCAGATTGAGCTCCCTGAGAATATTGAGTTCGTGCGTCGTTTTGGGTTTTTTACAAGAATTATCGGTAGACCTAATACCACGAACTGGTTCCACTTCGCGATTCCAACACCCGTCATCGTGAATAATGAACGAAAAACCTTTGGCCCGTGCATGTTGCGTTTCTCTACAGGTGGGGCATCTGCGCTCGTACGTGATGTGCATCTCTATGATGGAGAGGTTCGCGTCGCAGCTCACAATAATGTCAACCTCTCCGGCTCACAACCTTTTACCCGCTTTGGCATCGCTCATGCACCGAAAGTGCTTTGGGGGGTTGGGATATCGATCGGGGTAACATTTGGTGGCGGAACTGCCGCAAATCGAACTATGGACTTCATTTCTGCCGGATGCGACTTCCAACCTTAGCATCGCGCACGGCATTGATCGGCGACCATGTTCGGGGCGCCGGTCTCTTTTTCAGAAGCAGGAGACGAGCATGAGGGAGATTTAGCGAGCCAGACGCCTTAAATCGGTCGCATGTCTCTTCATTGTCATGCGATGAAATAAGAAGGCGAGAATACTCACAAAGAATATCTCATCGAGCAACGTACTATTCCGATACGATCCAAAATCTAAAGGAGACCATCATGGCAAAAAACAACGAAAACCTCATCGATCTTCCGGTCACCTTCGTCGACCTCAAGGCCGATGAGCAAGCGCCGCGCTTCGCGGCCTATCAGGTCGATTCCGCCGGACGCCCAGTCAGGAAGCTCGGCGGCTATGACGGTAAGGCCCTAAGGATGGATCTTGGCGATACCAGATTGGTCGCACTCGGCCCGGATGTCGAGGATTTCAATACCCTGCCAAAAGAGAGCCTGGCTAACTACCGGGTAGCACAGAACATCGATCTCTGGCGTAAGCAGGGTATCGTGTTGCCGCGCGACATCTGGGATCGTTTTCATTTTCATTTTGCCTGTGTCACGGGAACCGTACGCAAATGCAGACCGTGGTTCTGGGATCTGATCGACCATATTCGGCTGACGCCGATGTTCGAACTGGCCCAAGTAGCACGCATCAAGCCGATTACTGCGGAGCTGCAGCCTCACATTTTGTTTCCGCTCAGATGCCAGCCACTGTGCGATGGAATCATTGAAATCTACGAGCGCGAATGCTGCTGCCAGCACATTCGCATTCCGACCCTGATCGATCGGCTGCACGACATCCTCGATATTCTACCGATCCCGATTCCCGATCCCATTCCCGACCCGATCCCCGTGCCCGATCCCACACCCTTCACGCCGCAATTGCTGCGCACCAAAGCACGTGCAATTCAGCGACGTAAGATGCCTCTCGATCTGACCGCAGTCCCCCCGGAGAACCTATACCAAGACTACCTCGCGTTGCGCGCGATGCCGTCTGATGCCGCTCGGCTTTATGTGATCGAGCGACCCTATCTGTTCCCGTTCTTCTGCCACTGTTCGGTGCGCAAAGTCGGCCAAACGCCGATTCAACCCGGCGGACAGTTCGATTTCTGCTATCTGAGAATACATAATCATCCGCATCACGGACATTGCTTTACGAGCTACGCATACAAGATCAAACAACTGGTCAACGGTGTCTTAACCGTTGTGTACGACGGTCTGGCCGCACACCAGTATTTCGCAGCTGGCGGACCAGCGGATATCCAGACTTTTAATACGCAAGCACGTGTGTGCGCCGATGGCCCGGGTGATCCTCCGCCCAATGACGGTGCACCGTTTGTGATGCTGGAGCATGTCGGTGGCTACGGGAGCTTTCACTTCAACTTCCCGGCGCAGACGGGAGTATCGCAAGTTGGCGCACTGGGGCTAGACGATGGTACCTACACGACCTCGTACGCGCCCGATTGCCCCTGGGGCGGCGGATTGGGGCTGCGCTTGTGGTTCTCGCCAGAGCTAGAGCCAATCGTGAAGTATTACCGGCTGAAAGTCTTCCCGGTCAACGATACCGGATCGCCAGTTGGCCAGCCGATCGTACTGAATAGTTCAGTTACCTGGGACAAGCTTGTAGATATTCCTGGAGACGTGGTTCGTGCCCCGGAAACGCTGGGCCCGGTGCCTGTGGGCGCGGAGAACGATTTGTTCAAAGTCCCGTACTGGAGTTCCCCTGAGCATCGCTATCTGAGTGGGCAGTTCCACCAAGTTTGGAACACCGCACAACCCCTATTCCCGGATGGCAAATATATGCTGGTTATTGAAGTATTCGACGGAGCGGGCAATCGTATTAAGCCGAACGGCGCTGCTGGCCCAGGCACAGCACACCCCTTCCAATTCCGCCGTTGGTCCTCAACCGTTGATACTGATCCAGTTCCATATGCGGACGCAGCACATGTTTTCTGGATCGACAACACCCCGGTGGGTGGCGACATTGTGGATCTACGCAAAAACGGTAGCATCAACACTGCCGAATGCCAGTTCATGACGGACACTGCGGGCAGCACTTTTGCTATCGGCTTCCGGGCCTTCCACGCACATGGTGTTGAGCATGCTGGGAATGGCGACGACAACTCCTTCATGTGGCATTACGACATCACTTGGCAGCGCGGTTTAAACGGCAACACTGGCACGCTTGGACCGGCACCGTCGGGCGGCACCAACCACACCGACGTCGGCGAGACAGGAGGTGCTGTGACATCTGGCAGCGAGACCTTCGAGACCATGCTAACAAAAACCCCGCCTGGTCTAGTACTCCCGAAATGTACCTTCAGTGTCACGCTACGTGTGTACGCGAAGCACTACACCGGCAGTAGCCGAATCCAAAGCTACGACTACCATGAAACCGCATCGTTTGCTTTGGAGATCATAAGCTAGTGCAATAAGCGATTTCGCCGCATAGGTTGGGTTGCCAACTCCTAGGCGACCCAACATTACGCTCAACCAGGCCTGTCCTGTAGTGTTGCACGGGAGATAGAAGTCAAGAAACCATTTCAAGGAAGGAGATGACGTCATGGTGAATCCAGCAAGCCCACGGACGAACTGTCAAGATACCCTTTGCTCCATCATTCCACCCTATATTCTGGACCACATGTCTCAATCTAGCGATGCCAAAGTTCGGCGCATCGCAATCGAAGCGATCGAACAGGCGGCAGCGGCACGTGCCGTACGGGCAGCAATGACTTTAATGCCTGGCTTTGCGGCCATACCCTCCCCTAGTGCCAAACTGCACCGGTTGGTTTACGACGCCAAAAACGGCGGGTTCAACCAACTCCCCGGTACATTGGTGCGTTCGGAAGGTGATCCCAAGAGTGATGACCCCGCAGTGAATGAAGCCTATGCCAATGCAGGAACAACCTACAGCTTTTACAAGAAATTCTTCGGGCGAAACTCTTTGGATGACCGCGGGATGACCCTCGTTTCGAGTGTTCATCTTGGGCAGAAACTCAATAATGCTTTCTGGACCGGAGATCAGATGTGTTACGGCGATGGCGACAGCCGAATTTTCATCCGGTTTACGAAATCGTTAGATGTCGTGGGACACGAATTGACGCACGGCGTCGTGTCCCACACCTGCAATCTGGAATATCAAAACGAATCCGGAGCCCTCAATGAACATTTTGCGGATGTCTTCGGCTCACTCGTCAAACAGTGGCGGCGACGACAGACTGTCAAAAAGGCCAATTGGCTCATTGGCTCGGATATCATGGGACCCGAAACATTGGCAAAAGGTCTGCGGACCTTTACGGAAGACAAAGCCTATGAGAATGATCCTTTGCTGGGTACCGACCCTCAACCAAAACATCTTAAAAACAAATACAAGGGGACAGCTGACAATGGCGGAGTTCATATCAACTCGGGGATTCCCAATCATGCCTTCTACCTTGTTGCCATGGGACTGGGAGGGAAGGCGTGGGAAAAAGCAGGGAGCATCTGGTACAAGACAATGCTCAAGTTGACGACAACCAGCCAATTCAAGGATATGGTCGAGGCCACGACTGAATCTGCGTCGACCTTGTATGGGAGCGGCAGTCTCGAATACAAGGCAGTTGTCACAGCCTGGAAGGCAGTGGGATTCTAGCGTATGAAAGTGCGATTCAGGCAGACAGGGGGAATTGCGGGGCTCGTACTCGGATGTGACCTTGACACTACCATCATGCTCCAAGATGAGGCTAACCAGTTGCTCCAGCTCGTTGAACAAGCCAGAGTGCACGAGATCGGCGAGAGGAGACATCCCCGAGGGCGAGATCTTCTTGCATATGAACTTGTGATAGAAGAGAAGGGCAGAGGAATCAAAACTTCGTTCGACAGCATGACCGCTCTGCCCCAGGTTGAACCGCTGTTACAATTTCTTAGCCATCGAGCACACGCCGTTCCAGTGGATTAGTAATGGCGGAGAAGAAAACGTGCCAGCAACTTCGTGCCTTTCTTCTCCAGAACGTGTTGTAATTGTCCGAGGATCTATACATGGTCTTAGGAAAGACCAAGGAGAAAGTTGATGGCTATTCAATGGATCGGCAGTCCGAACAAGGACAAAGGGCGAGAGGGGTACAGACCGGAAGCCATCGTCATTCATATCATGGAGGGCACACTCAAGGGGACAGACGCGTGGTTCACGAATGAGGAATCTGGTGTGTCCGCTCATTATGGAATCGGGAAGTCCGGCGAGATTCATCAATACGTAGGAGAAAGCGATCGAGCGTGGCACACAGGCCGCATCGTCTCTCCGACGTGGCGACTATTGAAGGCCGACGTAAACCCCAATTGGTATACGATCGGAATTGAGCACGAAGGGACAGAAGACAGCCCCTGGTCCGACGCGCTGTACAAGGCCAGTGCCGGTTTGATTGAGGCCATTAGCCGACGATGGGCGATCCCTTGCGATCGCGATCATATCATCGGCCATCGCGAGATTCGCGCGGACAAGACGTGCCCGGGTCTGGAGGTGGATCTCGACCAGCTCGTCGACATGGCCAAGGACATCCAACAGAGTCCGTCCACGTTTAATTTTGTGAAGAAACCGGGTATCGTACAAACTCGCGTCGACCTCAACATCCGTGAAAAAGCTCCGACATCAGCCGCTCCCCTTGTCCGCACGGTCAAAAGCGGAAGGCGGCTACAATATCAAGGCTGGACGAGCAATGGACTCAGCGTCAACGGCAATGCCCATTGGTACAAAGACATTGATGGGAACTACTTCTGGGCTGGTGCGACAGCGCAGCCCATCCCTGGACTCTGAGCGACCCACTCGTCCGATGACCGGCTGTGCTGGCAGGTGGTCCTCCGCTGGCATACTCGCAATCAGTGGTTGCTTGTTGGCCTGCAACCCGGCGCCTCTGGTTAATCCCTCATCCGTGAACCTTTCCTCGGATCAGCAAGCGCTGGTTATCACCTCCGTTGATCCAGCCCTCTCTGATCAATTCACGCTGAAACACCTCCCGACTGAATCCAAGGTTGCGCCCGGCCTGTATTTTCATCCAAAACGATTCGATCTTGTGCAGGTATCACCGGATGGGCGATTTGCAGCATTTTCCACGATAGACCACCACACGCTGGTGGGTCTCTTAGACCTTGCCACAATGGCGGCACAAGAAATCGACGTGGTCACGGAGGGAGAAGTTCTGAGCTTTCATTGGGCAAACGACGGGCAAGTACTCGTATACGACTACTTGCCGGCAAGCGGCTCTCAACGCATACGGGGCTATGATGTCCAATCTGGTGAAAGATTGGGCATACCCCATACCGAGCACAGTTCTGACGTGAATCTCGTCTTTGAGCAATGGGGATCACAGCCGCGCGAGGTCGTCGTCAGCATGCGAAATAGACACAAAGGCGAATCCCGGACCACCACGATCACACTGATCTCAATCACACAACTCGCCCCAGGCCCTTAAGTTGCGGCAGTAGCACCGCCAATCATGTGTGGCCCAACCTCACGAGGGTGAACCATATGAATGGGAAGATCTTGAACCATTGCCCACGACACACCTGCCTTGAACCGAGTAGACTCAGAGTTGGCCTCGTTCGTGGGGCCGCTCATAGCAGGTTGCAGAAAAGCTCGGTTATTGCCAAGAACGTCGTTGAGATGTTCGATGCCGCACTCATGCCGCAAGAGCTTGAGGATGCGTAAAAAGATTGTCCAGCAAGGCCGCAGTGAGCGAAGAGGTGAGGTGTACGCTTCGGTACGCTGAACCGCTGAGTGACGTGAGAACGCCGCTGGCGGACTTTTTCAGCATCCTCATAGACAGTCATTGATCGGACGACATCAAGGGACTACAATTCCCGCAAATGGTTCATCCTGTGCCATTGATACAGGGAGACCGCTGACCTTATTTTCATGGGAACACGCAACATGAAGCTCCGACAGTTCATCGTCCTCTGTGGACTGCTGATCGCGTCTCCGAGTCACGCCGAAAGCCCTATGGCAGCTCAAGTCTGCAGCTTACTCACATCCCCGAAGCTATCGGCTGTCCAGTCCAGAATGGGAACGGGTGAAGGCTGTGCATGGCAATGGCCTAATGCCCAAGTGTTGTCGATCTATGTGCACCGTGAGCTACAGAGCGAAACCACGGCAGAAACCAAAGAGATGATAGAGCTCTACATGCAGAATCCTGCCTTCAAGCGAACGACTTTCCCGGTTTGTACAGGAGGCGACATGGTCGTCGGTGATTTTCGAAACGGCAAAGGTCCTGGGGGAACCGGGTATACCCAATGTTCTGGTTTCGTCCTGACATTCAGCTTTCAAGGTGCGGACGCCCAAGGCCATTTACCCGGCATCGCCAAAAAACTCGCCGGCACGACGCTAGCCCACTGACGGGATGACTCTATAAAACAAACACCCGGTTAGCGCTTGTTGCTCTATCGAGGAACGATAAAACCAGGAAGCTGAAACCCGATTCCGTAGATTTCCTCAAAACTGAGAAACCCAACATCACACTGAACCATAAAAGGAGCAGATCATGAAGAACGTCGAAATGAGTGTTGACGGTACTGTCCTAACCATCAAAGTGGATCTTTCGAAAGAGTTCGGCCCATCCTCAACAGGCAAAACAATCATTGTCGCGTCAACGGAGGGCAACGTCTCCATCCCAGATAGGCAAGAGAAAATCGGGCTCAATGTGTATCGAAAAAAATAGGGCTGGCTCGGCCATCGAGCCCCATCGCCTTCGAGTAAGGGGAGGCCACCCCTTTTTCATGCCAGATTGAAACAGGACACTGGGTATACACAAGAAACGGAAAATCCCAAAAAGCTCCGGCAATCCTGTGGATAGGTTCAAGAGTGGTTGCATTCGCTACCCTTAGCCAAGAGCAGTCGGTATTATCGAGCACCCACATCTAGGAATGCGCAAAAATGCTCGCAATGGCCGCTAAAACTACAATTAGTTGTAGCAACTTTCATCTGGTGCGGATGCCCAATAAATAGGCAAGGTGATAAATCAGTACGCCGCAGACTCGATTTTTCCCCAAAATCACTCAGTATCAACAGCCTTATCCACAGATCATGGCGACTATATGTTAAGACCATCAGATCAAGCCTGAACGTACCGGACTAAGGGTCATATCCCTCCCTGCGCCACGCAAGGAGCTTTCTCCGCTTGACTCTCTCCCGATCTTTCTCTGACAATCTCGTGGGATCTCTCAAGGTGTGCGATCCGCCCCTCTCAGAGGAGTCCCTGCCGGACTAAACCGGGACGGTCTTCCCTCATGGCTCACTCGGGTCATGAGACACAGTGAACGTTGAAACTCTGTTGAGGTCTCGTATGCATTCAGCCGTCAGAGTATTGAGCATCCTCGCTTCGTTGTTGCTATTCTCCTGTGCCTCACAGACCGACCAGGTGCCAGGAGGAGCCGGTCAGCTCGGGAAAGTCACCGCGAATGGATACACCAAAGAAGGGTGCTTTCTGAATCTGAAGCTGGCGGCACGTGAGCAACGCGTTCGGTTGAATCCGGACGATGTCACTGTGAATTCCAATATCCTCCTCCTGATGTTCCCATTTCTGAATCAAGAGGGCTATCAGTGCACTGGCGTGGTGGTCGAGCGCCAGAAACGGGTCACGACGCGAGACAATCTGTACCCTATCGATTGATCGTGGTCACATCGGGAACTGAGCACAGGAACCCGTTCGCTTGACACACACCGTTCTTGCCCGTCACGACTCACGAACCAGTCCACTTGCGAAGATCCATCCAGGTGAAGCCGTTGAGGGATGGTCTCCCCTGAACCCATCGCGTGAATCTCGTGGGTTGCAAAGCAAATCAGGAAGACGATAGGATCGGCAAGCGTCTTTGTTTCAGGTACGTCCGACATCGCATTCCCGTTCGTATCAGGTACGCTGACCTGTGATGCCCCCTGGTCTCTTGAGAGACACATCCTATGGCATGGCATGACAGGTCGGTCTCCGGTAGGATCTGACCTCATGAACAGTCACCGCACCGTTGGGGGTGAGACATGATCAGCACAGTATTCATCTTCATGATTGGACTTGTTGCCCTGCTTTGCGGGAATCCTCTGCTCGCGGTGGCTGGCATTCCATCGGTTGTGATACACGCCACACCTGATTCACGGGCGGAGCATGCGCACAAGCCTCTGACACCTCAGTTCATTTCGTTCTCGACTCCCACAGCCGAGATTCCTTCCGATCCAAACGAGCAGACCGGACCTCGAACAGTGAGCCGCATGCCTATGAGCGAACAGGCCTCCCTCATCCAGACCGCCAGAGTTGGAGCCGCCCAGAAGCCATCAACGGATCAGCAGCAGCTCGTCGCTCAGCTAGCTCAAAGAGAACAGGATTCCACGCCAAGGGGGCATTCGGAAAAAGAGCTGTCGCAGGAGCTGAGCACCACGCGGAATAGTCTCCAGCAGGCGAGACAACGTATCGATGAGTTGGAGCGACAACTGGCTGAAGGCAATCTGGAAACTGCCAAACGACGAATCGGCGAACTGGTTATCCAGCTCCATGCTAAAGAGAGTGAGATCGCAACCCTGCGGGCCAGCGTTCACGAAAACTCCAAAAAGTTTCGAGAAGACCTTACGGCACAAACCGAGGAACTCGCCCAAGCCAAGCGCCGTATTTCCGAAGTCGAGCAGCAGATGGCGTCCACGGGAAAAGGGCAGGAATTGGCGCAGGCCAAACGCCGTGTCACCGACCTTGAGCAACAGCTGACAAAAAAAGAGCAGGACCTGACCCAAACGAAGCGCCGGGTGCTGGAAGCCGAACAGCAGATGGCCGGGAAGGAGCAGGACCTCGCCCAAGTCAAACGACGTGTCGCTGAGATCGAACAACAGATCGTTGGGAAGGAGTACGAATCGACACAGGCCAAGCGCCGGGCGACCGAGTTTGAGCAGCAACTGGTCGGCAAAGAGCAGGACCTGACCCAGGCGAAACGTCGGACCGCCGACGCTGAACAACAGACCGCCGGGAAAGAACAAGAGCTGGCACAAGCCAAGCGGCGTATCACCGACCTCGAGCAACAGATGACAGCGAAAGACCTGGAATCAGCTCAGGCCAAGCACAAGGCTGCCGAGACGGAACAGCAATCAGCGGGGAAGATGCAGGACCCGACTCAATCCAAACGACGGATCGCCGACCTCGAGCAATTGTTGGCTGGGAAAGAGTCTGAATCCGCGCAAGCCAAACGGCGGGCAACTGAATTGGAGCAACAGACAGCTGCGAAAGAGCAGGAACTGACTCAGACCAAACGCCGCATCGCTGAACTTGAACAGCAGACGGCTGGGAAGGAGCAGGACCCCGCACAGATCAAACGCCGTGTCACCGAACTCGAACAGCAAATGGTTGGGAAAGAACAAGAGCTGGGGCAGATCAGGGACAATCTCAAACAAGTGACACAAAAATATGCGGATCTCGGTCCGATGTTGATGGATCGAGATGCCGAAATTGCGCGCACGAAACGCTTACTGGAGGACCTTGAACGGAGCTTGCCGAAACCGGATGAAGCCCTCCCCTCCCTGGAAGTGAGTCCTGCCGCTCAAAATCCCGTCGGCGAGCTTCCTCCCGACAGTAATTTATCGGTGACCGATCTCCCCATTCCGGGTGCGTCTTCTGGAGATGGAACGGACGCCGGAGGCATCGACCTGACCAAGATCGGCGAAGCACTTTCCGGCACGCTGGGAGAGGAGCTGAAGCGAGGCACCGTGGCCCTGCGACAGGAGCGAACCGCCCTCACGCTCGCGTTAATCAGCAGTGAGTTATTCCCCCCAGGGGAAGCCACCGTCACACCGAGCGGCAACTCACTGATTGGGCAGATCGGGACGGTGTTGCAGAAATTTCGCTATCGGAACATCGAAGTGACCACCCATACCGACACAAAGCCGATCCGCAACGACGCACGAAAGCTGTTTAAGGACAACCTGGAGCTCTCGCGCGCCCGCGTCGAGCATGCCAGCCAAGCCCTGATCAACAGCGGGGTCGATGCCGACCGCGTCAAAGCTGTCGTGTATACGACAGCGAAGTCACTGGACAACGACGAAAGCCGAAACAGGAACCGACGAATCGAAATCGTGGTGAGTTCATCCTTGGTAGGACATTCACCTCAGGGGAAACTACAACCGGGCAAGAAGTCACCCCAGTCCATTTCACTGAGTTCGCCTCGTCGGCCATGAGTTTCCCTTCAGGGCAGGATCCTCTCTCTGTTACTGATAGGCAGACCACGCATCAAGCCTCCTTGGCTAAGGACCCATCACTTCCCGGCTATCGTCTTTCGGCGGAAGGTCGTCAGGGAGTGGAAGATGAACGGCTCAGCCTGCTCGAAGAGATCTTCGATCCGCTTTCTCGTCAAAGACGCACCTTGGTCCAGCCAGGCTGGCGGTGTCTTGAAGTAGGTGCAGGCCGTGGATCCATGGCGAAATGGCTGGCCCAGCAAGTTGGTGAACATGGCCGGGTGGTCGCCACTGATGTCGACACCAGCTACCTTCAACGCCTCAGTATCCCAAACCTCGACATACGCCGGCACAACATTCTGAGCGATCCCTTGGACGACCTTGGCCCCGGCTCATTTGATCTGGTCTGCGCTCGCCTCCTGCTCTTCTGGCTTGCAGGCAAACAGGAGAACGCCATTCGCCGTATGGTGGAGTGCTTGCGGCCAGGGGGATGGCTCATTGACGAGGATGGTGATTGGGGTCTGGTCGCCCCTGTAGACCCTGCGCATCCTCACTATGAACCGTATCATCGTGCCTGGAGGAACGGTGAGTGGTGGACCGCACGAGGGTATGACCCACTATTTGGGCGGAAACTTCCCGTCCTGTTTGAGCGCTGTGGCCTGGTCAATCTCCGCCATAAGGCGAGTGCGTCGGTTGTCAGGAGCGATAGCCCGTGGGGACTGTGGTGGCGACAAAGTTTGGAAGGAATCCGTGCTTCCGAACAGGCCGATGGGAGCCTCACAGAAGAGCGCGATAAGGAGTATGAATCGCTCACAGCCCCGCTGAACGACCCATCTTATTGGTTGATGACGGCCCCGATCCACGCCTGCTGGGGCCAGCGAAGTCTCTCTTGAACCATGCCTGACCGCAAGCCTTCTCCAATCGAGCAAGAACGGGAGGGACATCCTCAACCACTCCACGTACTATCTCGGTTTCGGTGAGAATGTCCCCACAATTCGCTTAAACCTGCGCTTAGAAATCGCCGGGTTTCACGTACGGGTGGCTCCAGAGCGTAAGCTGAAGCAGGCAAGACTTTATCCATGCGGCATACATCTTCTCGACTTCCTCGGCCGAGTGGCCCTTCTTTGCAAGAAATGGCTTCAGCGTAAAGGTCACCGGAAAGATGAGCGCGAAGAGGTCACGAAACGGCACGATCGCGGCTGACGCTGACGCACCATCCGTCTGGTTCTTCTTCGTACGATGATGACGCAGGCCGATCTCATGTTGATAATCGAGCCACTTCTGATCGAATTCTGCACGGGCTGTGTCGAGAATCCACTGGCCGAACCGCTTACGCACTCCACCCAAGTAGTCGCCGAGAGGCGTGCCGTCGCTCTTACCAAGGAACGATTGGAGCAGATGCGGCTGGGACCCGACAAAACCGTACCACACGTCCAAAATGGCTTCCACCTGATCCTTCACCACGTCATGCGAGAGACGTAAATATTTCACGTCCTCGTCGCCGAACAACGCACTCTTTTTCATCAGCTCGAAATCGGCAAGGCTCACCGGCGACTTCGTGACCGCCGAGGTGCCATAGGTATATCCGGGAATCTGCTGGCTCATACGGGACACTCCTTTCATCTTGTTGCAATGGCCGCTCTCACAAATCAGGGCATGGCGACGACGCGTTGGCTGAGAGCAGCCGCTAGATCCAGGCACCGCGCTCATTATGGAACGATGACCGAACAAGGCCAAACGTGGGGACCGTCGTTCGTCCATTGCGGAAAGCAACGGACGGCCGCTGGCTCCTCGCACTGCACATTACGGATGAGGTCTCTCCACAGTATGCGGCTCCGACTGTATCGCGGCGATGATCATCTTGTCCAGACGCTTCACCTTGCCGTTGCCGTCCGTCGCCGCCAACCGAGCTGAGCCTTTCACCACGACACGCCCACTCACTTTCTCACGGATGACATGTGAAAAGGTCAACGCCGCTCGCGTCACATCGTCGACTGCCGTTTCGATGACCAGCGTGTCTCCATACCGACCAGGTGAGCAATAGTCCACTTCCGCCCGTACAACAACAAAGGTAACGCCTTGCTCCATCAACGCAGCCACCGAATGCCCTCGCATCTCGAGGTATTCGGTCCGAGCCCGCTCAAAATATTTCAGATAATTGGCGTAGTAGACGACCCCGCCGCAGTCGGTATCTTCGTAGTAGATTTTTATTTCCATAATTATTTCATGTAGTTATAACACTCGTCACTATGCTTGAAATAAACTAGAAACTCTTTACATGAATTTCTTTCTGGGAAATCACAGAACCACGATGGTACGCCACTCTTTGTAAACAACTGCGATGTAGTGATCCTGCCTCTCCCATCAACAACATCCGCTATCCTTCATTACGCCTCTTAGTAATCTAAATATCCCTCAACCATTCGGATTTTGGCAACTGGCTTCTCAATTGCTATCAGCTACAACGCTGCGATAGAACTCATCGTGCAACGCTACAGGAAGTATCTAACGGCAAGAACGAAGTCTGGTCTGATGAACCGACGAAGCTGACCACAATAAGAGACATAAATGACTTTGCGAATGGCTGTCCGATCAGAACTCGGCCCTCTTAGTATTGCCCTGCGATATCTTGCACTATCGGATGCATTCCTCGACTCTGCTTTGCGTCTATGCACCGTCCTGAAACAATCGCCCAGGAAATTCAACTATGCACGTGGTTCTGTCGTGCAGTACCTTGTGTTTCACGCAATTGAATTGTTCTTGAAGGGTGCAATTCTTGAAAAAGAACCAACTGAAAAGCTCATTAATCACGATATCCAAGCACTCAGCAAACGATACAGAAATCTGTACAAAGCCAAGAAATATGAATTCGACGCACCTTTTCTCGCCAAAGAACCTAGCGGTGATGATCTTATTAAGTTCTATGGTTCCACGGATCTTGTTGAGAAACACAAAAGCTTTAGGAAGGAGAGCAAGAAGAAGAATCCCCAGGACCAACTTCTTCGTTACCCTGCTAATGTAGAGGGACAAGAATGGACACGTGAGGATGGTTTTGAGCCAGTGTCATTTCTTCTTGTGTTAAGAAAATTGAAAGGGGATCTCGGACAGTTATCAAAGCTTATATTTCCAGATAATAACCTATTACGAGCTGAGCACCTGAAAGATGTGCGTCGCTAACAACTCAGTATTTACCAACTCATAAGTTCAGAACGGGGAATTTTGGCAATGACGACTCAGCAACACCCGTCAGGCGAAGTACCACCTCATACAGTTGCTGAACTCGCTCAGACTTGATTGGTTCGAACCCGTGCCCCAGGACAGCGTGATTGGCGGCGTCCAACAACGGCTTCATCTTGGGCCATTCCCGTAAAAACCCCTGCCCGAGCTGATCGCCCAAGCCGGCTAAGACACGAAACTGCGCCTGGAGTGGCAGCTTGTATTTGCCATCGATATCTTCGAGGTAGCAGGTCTGACAGACTTCCTGAAGCGCAGCTGGTAGCTGTGCGGGCTGCGCATCCCAACTCTTGATCTTGTGTGATTTATACAGACGGACTTGAGCACAGACCTCCAGCGCCCGGACGAGCGCCGCCATAGCTGTTTCAGGATCATGGCGAGCATGCAGTCGTCTCCCGGCAGAGACCAACAAGTCCAGGATGAGTGACTCCTTGACTTCTGCCGGATCGAGCACGAGTTTCTCAAGAAAACCGGCATTGGCCTTAATCGGAGGGATGATGGCCTTTAAGCCAGGCGGCCCACCCCAGAGTGACGCCATCTCCAGAGCTTTGGTGGCGGTCTTCAGTTTCTCCCACGCTTGACGATAGTGAAACCGCTCCCACAAGTCATACCCCTCAGCCAAATCCGCAAATGCCCGATATAGCGGTTTCTGCCCACCGCTGACCCGCACCTCCACATCGCGAAAGGTCTTGGCGGCAGCGGGAAAGAGCCCGCGGTTGAACAGCTCACATCCCTCCCGACGTGACACGGCCGCCTGTTCATCCCAGGGATTACTGTGGGTCCAGATAAAGGACTTCCCGTTCACGTCAACGCGGTCATCCTCCTGCCCCTCTTGAGCTGAGACCAACGCCACCACGCGAGAGGTCCAGGGCACGGCCACCAACGTGAGCGCAGCCGCCATCGCGGGTCTGGCTCCACTCATGTCCACAACCAATTCTCCTGGTTGGATGGCCCAGGTCCGAAACAATTCCGGGAGTGAGGAGGCGAGCGTCTTGAAGGTTGATGAAAACTCCGTCACATCTTCCAGCACAATCCAATCCCACCGCTTGGGCATCTGCTCGATGTTCGGCTGGACGGCTGACTCAACCAGCGACTTGCTGCCTTCCGGCAGGACAAAGCACAAGGCCTCAGGTTTGAGCCGGTTGATCGAATAGACAGCCGCCGCCGCATCATCGACTAATGCGACCACGAGTGCTTTGATGGGTTGATCTTGCGCCATGGGCGCGACGACTATACCACTGGCTCTATTCCCATTCAATTCGCTACAGCAAACAGCTGTGTTCCCCTTGACGGTTGTTCGAAAGCACCCTAGACTTCGCAAAGTCTCCGGCACTCACGCTCTCTCACCATTCAGCAACGAGGCGATCCAAATGACCTGGTGGTACTGGTTGTTCCTGGGGTTAGTCCTTGCCGGTGCGGAAATGATGTCGCCCGGTGGATTCTATCTCCTGTTTTTCGGCATTGCAGCACTGGTCGTCGGAGCACTCGCCGGACTGGGCATGGTACAGGTCGTGTGGCTGGAGTGGCTGTTGTTCTCCATACTGGCGATCGCCTCGCTCCTGCTCTTCCGCGGGCCCCTAGTGCGAATGACGAAACAGACTCCGACTCATGTCGTGGATACCATGGTTGGAGAAATCGCCGTTCTCCTCGACGATCTTCCTCCTGGACAAATGGGCAAGGCAGAATTGCGCGGCACAACCTGGGGTACGCGCAACGACGGACTCGCTCCGCTCGCCAAAGGCCAGCGCGCGCTCGTGGTCAAAGTGGATGGGTTAATGCTCTGGGTCAGATCAGAATAACGACTTTCACGAGGTAGAGACATGGAAGGTGGAACGGTTGTTGTCGTCGTGCTCGCGCTGATCGTGTTAATCGTCATCGCCAAAACTGCCGTCGTGGTTCCTCAACAGAGCGCCTATGTCGTGGAGCGGTTAGGGAAATACAGCTCCACGCTCGACGCGGGGTTTCACATTCTGGTGCCTTTTGTCGACGCCATCCGATACAAGCATGTGCTCAAGGAAAGTGCCGTCGACATCCCCGAGCAGGTGTGCATTACACGAGATAACGTTCAGGTCCACGTCGATGGAGTTCTGTACATGCGAATCCTCAACCCAGAGCGTGCATCGTACGGGATCAACGACTATCAATTTGCACTCACGCAATTGGCGCAGACCGCGTTGCGGAGCGAGATCGGAAAGATCGAACTAGACAAGACGTTCGAAGCCAGAACCGCCATTAATGCCCAAGTCGTGAATGAATTAGATAAGGCGTCCGAGCCCTGGGGCGTGAAGGTTCTCCGATACGAGATTAAGAACATCACCCCGCCCAAAGACGTGCTGAACGCGATGGAAAAGCAAATGCGCGCAGAACGGGAGAAACGAGCCTTGATATTAACCTCAGAAGGTGAGCGCGATGCTGCCATCAACCAGGCCGAAGGCCAGAAACAACAAGTCATTAAGGCATCGGAAGCCAAGAAACAGCAGCAGATCAACGAAGCCGAAGGTGCCGCCGCCGCCATCCTTGCTATCGCACAAGCCACCGCAGAAGGTCTCCGAAAAGTTGCTGAAACGATTCAGGTTCCCGGAGGGCAAGAGGCAGTTCAACTGCGCGTCGCCGAACAATACATCAACAAGTTCGGCGAACTGGCGAAATCAAGCAACACGCTTGTCCTTCCGGCAAGCGTATCCGACGTTGGTTCCATGATCGCGCTGGCGATGAATGCAATGCGGCAACCTGGGATTTCACCTCCCACAAAGTCCTGACAGGCATACCGTTTGACAGGCCAGACAACCTCGCCTAGAATCGCGCCCATGCAAACAGTGGTATTGAAGGCTTTTGCAGAAAGTGCCAACGTCAAACAGCAATTTGCACGAGAGCATGTCGATCGTATCGTGCAGGTGGCGAGGCTCATCGCGAACGCGTTCAACAACGGCAACAAGGTTCTGCTCTTCGGCAACGGTGGCAGCTCCACGGATGCCGCACACATCGCCGCCGAATTTGTCGGACGCTATCGTCGCGACCGAGTGCCTCTCCCCGCAATAGCCCTCGCAACGGACATCGCCGCGATCACGTGCATCGCGAATGACTATGGGTATGAGGAGCTCTTTGCCCGCCAAGTTCGAGCGCATAGCCGAACGGGCGATATTGCCATCGGTATCAGTACGAGCGGGAACTCTCCCAATGTCCTGAAAGGCGTCACGGCGGCTCGTGAATGCGGACTCGTCACCGTGGCTTGGACGGGCGGATCGGGGGGCAAGCTAGCCGGACTGGTCGACTACCCGTTTATCGTGCCATCCACCCTGACATCTCGGATCCAAGAAAGTCATATTACGCTCGGTCATGTCCTATGTGAGCTGATAGAGGATCATCTCCTTGGGAACACGCCCTGACCGGACAACTCCAGCACGCCGTCCTGCCTTGATTGCTCCGATCAATGTATCGGATCTCAAGACCTATCCATTGAAGAAACGGTATAGCAAGGTTCGGGTCTCCGACTTTGCGATGCCGTGGAAACGTGGCGGTTCTTTTAAAACGTTCTGTGATGGCCTGCCCGATATCCTTGCAGTCAAGTCATTGCGGGCCGTCACGCGAGCCATCGTCAAAGCTCATCGAAAGCGCCGTCCCGTCATCATCGGAATCGGTGCACATGTCATTAAAGTGGGGCTCGCCCCAATCATCACGGATTTGATGGAACGGGGGATCGTCACAGCAGTGGCCATGAATGGGGCGGGGATTATTCATGACTTCGAACTGGCCCTCATGGGGCATACCTCCGAGGAAGTCGATGCTGAGATCGATGAAGGTCGATTTGGTATGGCGGAGGAAACGGGACGGATCTTGAACGACGCCATCAGCCGTGGCGCCTCGGCAGGCCATGGATTAGGGGAAGCCATTGGGAACTACATGAACCACGCGGCACATCAGTTCCCGAATCGCAAGACCAGCATTCTCGCCACCGGCGTTCGGCTTGGCATACCGGTCACCGTCCATGTTGCGGTCGGTACCGATATTATCCACATGCACCCCTCGGCCGATGGAGCCGCCATCGGGGCCACGTCGCTGCTCGACTTTCGGCGCCTGACGGCCGTGGTTGCCAAGATGGAAGGCGGGGTGTACGTCAATATCGGATCCTCCGTCATTCTTCCGGAGGTCTTTCTCAAAACACTGTCGTTAGGGCGAAACCTCGGTCATCCGATTTCGAACATTACCACCGCCAATATGGATTTCTTGGTCCATTACCGCCCTCAGACCAACGTCGTGCGACGTCCGACGCAAAAAGGCGGCCATGGCTATTCATTGACCGGGCACCATGAGATTATGTTGCCGTTACTCGCGGCAGCAGTGTTGGAGGAACTGGGATGAAACCGGCCTCAACTGCTTCACCCACCTCAGGCCTCCCGTCTTCGGATGCGTTACAGGCCTATTGGCAGCAGTTGAATGCGCAATATTTTTCCAGCTCGCTCCCGCCGATTGCGATCCTCTGGAGTCGTCGCCTGACCTCCTCGGTCGGGATGTTCAGCAGTCGCGGAGGCCCACGAGCCGCCTTCACGCATCGGAATTGCCGCCAGATTCGCCTCTCACTTCTGCTGTTCGAACAACTAGCTCACCGGACACTGTCTATCGAGCAGGAGCTACGCAACACCCTCGCGCATGAAATGATCCATCAATGGCAGTTTGATATTCTCAAACGGCGGCCTGACCACGGACTGGCATTCCTAAAAAAAATGACGCAGATCAATCGTTCAGGAGAGGTTGCGGTTACGACGTACCACTCACTGGAGAAGGAAGTCCTCGCCTTGTCGAGATTCTCCTGGCAATGCCTCGACTGTGGGCAGCTCTATCGGCGGCAACGGAAAACGATCCAGCCTCAACGACATCACTGCGGAGCCTGCCGCGGAACCTTGCAAGAGCTCACCTCAGAACCGACGCAGCACAAAGAGGATCACCACCCATCCACTGATCAGGCTTCTGAACCGCGCGCTCGACCGCGACCACCACAAAACCCCACCAGATCACCGGAGCAGTTGACGCTCAAACTGGCGTGACAGGAGCGAAGCATACGGAAGACACCCTTGTTACGCGGCTTCCCGGCTCTTCCCTGATGGAGACGACTCACGTGCGTTCTTTATGCGCTCAAGGACAGTCGCCAAGTCCTCGACCGAAATCGGCTTGGAAAGATAGTCATCCATCCCTGCAGCCAGGCATTGCTCACGGTCTCCCTGCATGGCGTTCGCAGTCAAGGCCACAATCGGCACACGATGGGGAGTCTCGGGTTTCGAGTTTCGAATTTCAGGTTGGAGGCTCGAATGAACCGGCCTTTGACTCGAAACCTGGAACTCGGAACTAGAAACAGCTCCTGACGCTTCACGTTCTCGAATTACTCGTGTCGCTTCAAAGCCATCCATCTCCGGCATTTGACAGTCCATGAAGATGACATCGTAACGGATCCTGGACAGCGCCTCGACCACTTCCCGCCCGTTGGCCACCACGTCGATACGATACCCCAATCGCTGGAAGAGGCGGACCGCCACTTTCTGATTCACGACGTTATCCTCAGCCAGCAGTATGCGAAGGTCCACGTTGGCGTTCGTCTCGGCAAGGGTATGACGAGTAATGAGGGGAGCCGGTTGATTCACCGCCGACACGCCGGCTCTCGCAGCGTACTGCGTCATGACTGCAACAAGACAATCGTGCAATTGCCGCTCACGAATTGGCTTCGTCAGGTAAGCGGAGATCCCTGCTGTTTTAGCGGTTTTCGCATCTCCCCGTCGACCGAACGAGGTCAGCAGCACCAATTGAATCTCGGGCCCTCCCGGTCGGGTCCGTATGGTGCGCGCCAATTCGAGTCCATCCGTTGGTCCCATATCCACATCCAACAGCACAAGATCAAATGCCGGTTGACGGTGTGTCTGACTTAGGACCATGAGCGCTTCGGGTCCACTCGTGACGAGCGTCGGCTGCATTCCCCATTTTTTCGTCATCAGCTCCAAGATCTTTCGGTTGATGGCTTTGCTGTCCACGATGAGGATGTGGAGACCGGTCAACAAGACGGAATCCTTCTCGATCACATGCGACCCGCTGATCTGCTTGCGCAAATTCACTGTAAACCAGAAGCAGCTCCCGACTCCTACTTGACTTGTCACTCCGATCGCTCCCCCCATCAACTCGACCAGACGTTTGCAAATCGCAAGACCGAGACCGGTTCCGCCGTACTTCCTTGTCGTAGATCCGTCAGCCTGGCTGAACGACTGAAACAGCCGTTCACGGGCCGCTTCGGAAATACCAATCCCCGTATCCGTGACCGCCACACGAATCGTAGTCTCTTCATTCGAATCAGCTTCAACGGTCACCTCCACCACCACATCTCCCTGGTCGGTAAACTTGATCGCGTTCGAAGCCAAGTTCATGACGATCTGACGGAGACGGCCTGGGTCACCCAGCAAATGTCTCGGCACATCGGCATGGAACAGACAGGCCAGATTGAGTCCTTTTGAGGACGCTCGCTCCGTCACAAGATCCAGCGATTCATCAATCGCGAGGCGAAGGTCGAACGCAATCGTCTCCAAATCGAGTTTCCCAGCCTCAATCTTGGAAAAATCAAGGACATCGTTGATGATCGTCAACAGGTGGTCGCCACAAGTCCGCACCGTTTCAGCATATTCACGTTGCTCCTCCGTGAGTTGGGTGTCCAACAGGAGCCCGGTCATCCCGATCACCCCATTCATCGGCGTTCGAATTTCGTGACTCATGCTGGCAAGAAACAGAGACTTGGCCTCGGTTGCGGCTTTGGCTTCCCTCAACGCTCCGTCTAATTGGTGATTGATCTGCTCCATTTGCTGAGCATAGTTTTTCAGCGCCTGCTCCGCTTCTTTTCGTCCGGTGATATCTCGGATGAACGCGCTGAAAATAGTGATCCCCTCGATCGTCAACGGAGTCATGGCGAGTTCCATGGGGAATTCCCGGCCGTCTCGTCGAAGCCCGATCATTTCTACCAGTCGCTGAGCGGTGGGCACATCCCGAGACTGGAGCAGGCGCTGAACGTACGCTCGATAGCTGGGACGATGGGACAGCGGACAAAGCGTGTCGGCGGCATCTCTCCCGATAGCCTCCAGCGCAGACCACCCAAAGACCTGTTCCGCCTGGGCATTCCACTCCGTAATACAACCGCTTTCATCCATGGTCATAACTGCATCGAGGGCCGTGTCGATGATCAAGCTGGTGCGGGCCTCGTTCTGATGCAACGCCGTTTCCACTTCGGTCCGCTCGACGAAGAGGCCTATCTGGCTTCCGGTCGTGCCCAACGCGCGTAACAGATCCCTATCTTCCGCCTGAGCCTCTCGGCTGAGGAATTCCATCACGCCATAGACGTTGGCTCTGAGCCAAATCGGAAAGGCACAGGCTCCACGGAGCACCCCTGGTGTCTCAAGAGACTCACGCGTAAAGAGGGGAGCTCCTGTCATATCCTCAATCCACAAGGGCTCACCACGCGCCCAACAACACCCCGGCAGATCGGAGCCTGGACCGTAATCCCGTTGCCGGCTGTTGCATACAAACTCCTGGACCACCGTCGAATCAACGGACCACCCATGCGCGCAGGTTAGCGATCGTCGATCGTCCTGTACTCTCCAGAACAACCCGACCTGCCAATCCAGACTGACCACAATCGCCTGCAAGAGGTCCGGGATGGCTTGCTCAACCGTAGAGGACCCCGCCAGTACTTTCGCCACCGCATGCTGGAGAGCTTGGCGACGATCGGCACGCTTTTGCTCTGTCACATCTTGAAGCACGCTCAGGACAGATCCGATTGACCCATTTTCAGCTGGAAGCGGAACGGTGGTCATTTCGACCCACCGAATTTGACGGGACAATCCAACCAGTCTGCACCGTCCACGGGCTTCACGTCCCTCGCGGGCAGCCTTGTGTAGGTCGTCGAGTTGCTGATGATCACCCGTATGGACAAAATCCCGGAGATCGCGGCCAATGATTTCCTCTGAAAACCCGGCGTCGAAAAGCAAACATCCGGCGGGGTTAATCTGGACGACCCGATGGTCGAGCCCCGCCACCAGGATCCCCTGCGGCTCAGCCTCCAGGATACTCCTGAGTCTTTGTTCATTTTCTTGGAGCCGAGCGTTCTCGTTTTCTGCCTGAAGTCGACGAGTCCGGTCCCGGTGCAATACCTGTACGAGATAGACAATCAGGGGAACAACCAGCAGGAGATTCACAAGGCCAATAGCCCAAAACAGGTTTACGTCCCCATCACTCATCGGCAAGACTCCAGACACACCCATCCCTGCGACCAGACTGGTACCAGCCCCTACACTCCGTTATGTGCCGTATCGGCTCGTTAGGTGAGAACTTGAGCCGATGATCACCGTCTGAACAGGCTCTCCGTCATCCGGAACCTCCCCGGACGATACCCTGCTCAAACGGCAGGAATCGCTCTTTCACTCGCACCGGCCGCCAGGTATGATGGGGCCATGAGCTCGAAGATCCTGCCACGAGAGCAACTCCTCCACGTTCTGGCCATGGATCGGACGAAGGGGAAGCGCATCGTGTTCACCAACGGGTGTTTCGACCTGATGCACATCGGGCATACTCGATACCTCCAAGCGGCAAGGGCACTGGGCGATGTCCTCGTGGTCGGGGTGAATAGTGATGCATCTGTTCGGGCTTTAGAAAAAGCGCCTGACCGGCCGATTGTTCCAGAGGTGCAGCGGGCCGAAGTGCTGGCGGCTTTGGCCTGTGTCGACTATGTCGGTATCTTTGACGAACCGGACCCCCTTGAACTCATCACGGCTATCCAGCCGGACATCCTGGTGAAAGGCGGAGACTGGCCTATCGACCAAATCGTCGGCCGCAAGATGGTCGAAGCCCGTGGCGGCATCGTCAGGACGATCCCGCTAGTTCCCGGTCAGTCGACCACAGCACTCCTTCACCGTATCCGCTCAACTACGACGTAATTCGTGTCTGACAACACTTCTCACATGCCCTCCTGGCTTATCCCGCTTCGATCGGCCCTCGATCACAAGCAGGCGCGTGTGTGCCTACTCGGGGCGCATGGCCCGACTTCGGCTTGCGCCGTCACACTACTGGACCGTCTCCGCCGTCATTCTCACAACAACGCCGGCCCATGGGTCGTGCTCACCGCAAGTGACGAGTCCGCGGAACGAATCTTCAATGACTTGCACTTCTTCCATTCGCTCATGGGACAACCTGTCGAAGGCCTCGCCTGGTTCCCGGAATGGGAGACCCTCCCCTATGAAGCAACGGCACCGCATGTCGCGTTGATTGCACAGCGGATGACGACGCTGCATCGCCTGTTGATCAAGCCACCCATGATCCTCGTGACCTCCGTCGCTGCGGCCATGCATCGCGTGATCCCACGCTCGCTTTTCGAGGAATCGGTGATTCGTTTCAAGACAGGCGCAACCTTCGAACGGGAATCTTTGGTCACCAACCTGCTTCGCATTGGATACCGGCGGGTTTCCGTGGTGGAAATTCCAGGGGAATTCAGCATTCGTGGGGGAATCGTCGACATCTTCTCGACCGCCTACCCGAACCCGGTCCGAGTCGAATTTCTAGGGGATCAAGTCGAATCGATGCGGCTGTTTGACCCTGCGACCCAAACATCGATTGAGAAGTTAAACGAGGGGTGGGTCTTACCCGCACGAGAATTTATCCGGCCTTCACAAACCCCGGACGCGACTGCACCGGTTCCTCCCGATGCAGAATGGCGAAGTCCTGACCTCTATGAGGCCATGGACACGTTGTTCGACTATCTCGGCACGGATCCTTCTCTCGCCCTCGATCAACCGGAGAGCCTCAAAAAGGCCTGTGAGGCAGCCTGGAACAAAATCGATGACGGATACCTTCGTCATGTCGACCGTGACATTGCTCGTCCCTATCCCTCCCCTGAGCGTCTCTTCCTCACGTGGGACGGCATCCAACAACGGATTGCGACCTGCCCGATGCTGGCGCTGGAGCCTCTGGCGGCTCCGGACTCATCCTGGGAGCCGACCTTTTCATGTTCCACCCAGCTTCCTGGCAGTATCGGTCTTGGGATCAGAGGCACCGCCTTCAGCCAGACACTGAGCCTGCTTGAAGGCCTTCGCAATGAGCATCGGGTGGTCCTAGTTGCCCGAAGCCGGGGGCAAGTCGATCGCCTGCTCGCCCTCCTCCGAGAACATGATCTACCGGCCGAATCTTGGAATCCCTCCACCTGGTCAAGCCAGCGAGCCGGCAAATCGCCGTTTTATGTGCTGCATGGCGATCTCTCTGTAGGGTTTCTATCCGGAGAGCTCCGACTTGCCCTCCTGACCGAAGAGGAACTCTTCGCAAAAGGAGCGCGCCATAAGCCGCAACCCAAGAGTCGAACTGCCACGTTCCTGTCCTCGTTGGAAGACCTGAACGTCGGTGATTACGTCGTGCATGTGCAACACGGCATCGCGAAGTATCGGGGTCTGAAACGCCTTTCGGTCCAAGACTTTGAGAGTGATTACTTGATCCTTGAGTTTGCAGGCGGCGATACCCTGTATGTTCCGCTCGACCGATTGAATCAAGTACAACGATACAGCGGCGCCGAGAGTCATGTACCCCGACTCGATCGATTGGGCGGCACCAGTTGGGCCAAAACGACCGCCCGGGTCAAGAAGGACATCGAAGAAATGGCCCAAGAACTCATCGACCTCTATGCCAACCGCGAGCTGGTGAAACGGAATGCCTATGGTGTGACCACGACTCTCTACCACGAATTCGAGGCCGCGTTTGAATACGAGGAGACTGCGGACCAGCTCAAAGCCATCGCAGACATCAGCCGAGACCTGGAGTCAACCAAACCCATGGACCGCCTGGTGTGTGGTGACGTGGGGTATGGAAAGACCGAGGTCGCCATGCGCGCCGCCTTCAAGGCGGTAGAGCACGATCGGCAGGTGGCAGTCCTGGTTCCCACGACACTATTGGCTCACCAGCATTATGAAAACTTTGCCGAACGGTTCGCCCCCTTTCCCATGCGCGTCGCGCTGCTCTCACGATTCCAATCGCCCAGGGAAACGAAAGCCATTCTGAAGGATGTCGCGGCCGGAACCGTCGATGTCGTCATCGGTACTCACCGGCTGTTGCAGAAAGACGTGACGTTTCGCCATCTTGGTCTGGTCATCATCGACGAGGAACAGTGGTTCGGGGTCAAACACAAGGAACGACTCAAGCAACTTCGGACACAGGTCGACGTCTTGACGTTGACCGCCACGCCCATTCCACGCACCCTGCAAATGGCCATGTCGAGTGTCCGAGACCTCTCGATCATCGACACCCCTCCAGCTGGGCGGCTGGCCATCAAAACAGAGGTGGTTCGGTTCAGCGAGAAAGCTGTACGAGACGCCGTCCTGCGCGAGCTTGGACGAGGCGGGCAGGTCTACTTTGTCCACAACCGTGTGGAAACGATGGAGCGGATCGGCGCCTGGCTGCATCAGCTGATTCCTGAGGCCAGAATGGTCATGGCGCACGGGCAGATGGACGCCAAACCGTTGGAAGCCGTCATGCTGAAATTCGTGAAGCGCGAGGCCGACATTCTGATCGCCTCGGCCATCATTCAGTCCGGACTCGACGTCCCGAGCGCGAATACGATCATCGTGAACCGCGCCGATCTTTTTGGACTTGCGCAACTGTACCAGTTGCGTGGGCGGGTCGGACGGGGAGGTGATCAGGCCTACGCCTATTTCCTCATTCCCGATGAAGGCACACTGACCGGCGATGCACAGAAACGATTGATCGCGATTCAACAGTTTACAGAGCTTGGATCGGGGTTCCGCATCGCTGCAGCTGACATGGAGATCCGAGGCGCCGGTAATCTGTTAGGGAAGCAGCAGTCCGGTCATATTGCTGCCATTGGACTGGATCTCTACATGCAAATGGTCGAGCAAGCCGTTCAACGGTTGAAGGGGCATGTGATCGAGGAGGAACCGGACCCGACGCTGCAGCTGCCCGTTTCAGCCTTTATCCCTGAGCCCTACGTGACGGATCCTCACCACCGGCTTTCCCTTTACAAACGGCTGACGGCCTGCACCCAAGTCGGCGAGCTCGCCCTCCTGCACGGGGAGATCCAGGACCGGTACGGCCCCGCTCCAGAGCCGGTCGAGCGGTTGCTCGAAGTGATGCAACTCCGAACCCATGCAAAACGCCTCCGGCTGGCTTCGCTCGACGTACACGGTCAATCGGTCACGATCGTGTTCCAACCGAAGGTAACGCTCCCTGAACCGGCCGTTCATCGATTGATGGACCAGCTGAAGAAACGGCTGAAGTTCCTCAGTCCCACCTCTTTTGAAATCTCCATGCGCCAGAGCGACTGGCCGTTGCTGTTTTCGGAACTCAATGCAATCTTGCAAAGCCTCGACCTCTGTGATACCAAGACGATCAGCACGGATACGACAGGTTCTTGATCGAGACCCTCAGGTACCACCACGTATGAGACACTTCCGGTTCCTGACCTTCTGTCGGACCTATCTCCTGCCTGGACTGCTTGCCGGCATGGTAGCCGGGTTCGGGCCTGTGGTCTCTGGGTGTGCCGATCGACAGGAGGAACCGGTCGTCGCCCTGGTAAATGGCCGAAGTATTACTCAAACCGAATTTGATCTTCGATGGGGAGAGCTCTCACCTGCTACGCGTTCCCGCTATGAGAAGGACGGCGGCAAGCGGAAATTCTTGGATGAACTGATTACCCGAGAGCTCCTGATGCAGGAAGGGCGCCGACGAGGCTTAGACCATAGTGAGATCATCCGGGACAAGACGCAACGGTATAAGGAACAGCTCATCCTCGACGAACTTCTGAAAGACAAGCTCCAATCCAAGGTCGAAGTGACGCAAGTCGAACTTGAGGCCTACTACGAGAAGCACGCCGCCGAACTGCTGGACCCGTTGAAAGCCAGCATTTCCGTCATGCTTCTGCCCAATGTCTATGCCGCAAAAGACCTGGAAACGCAGGTGAATCGGGGCGGGAACTTTGCCAAGTTCGCCCAGAGGTATTCGATGGACGACAAGACAAAGTCTAAAGGCGGCGATCTGGGCCCCTATAGAAAAGGGCTGCTGCTGCCTGAGCTGGATACGGCCATTCATACCCTCAAGCCTGGGATGGTCAGTGGTCCCATCAAGACCGAGCATGGGTACTATCTTGTCATGCTGTCTCCTCTGGATGAAGCGATTATCCAAACCGACTTGGCGACAAAAGAACGCCTTCGGCAAGAGCTTCTGGCCGATAAGCGGCGCAAACGATTCGACGAAGTGATTGCCGACATTCGAACCAACGCAGCAGTTCGGTTTGCTGAAGCCGCTCGATATATCAACGAGGACACCGGCAAGCGTTAGTCCCTGCTGATTTCCACGAACCCACCGCTTCGTGTAGAATTATCAATCGAGTGACGAACACTTTCCACCCCAGGGTGCAGGAACCATGACCACCGCTTCTCAAAAATTCTCTTGGGAAACGAAGCTCCTATCGGCCTTGACCCTCTTCGTATTCGCCTGCTGGTCCCCTCATCTGGCTTCAGCTCATCTGCAGGATCGTATCGTCGCCATCGTCAATTCCGAGCTGATCATGCTGTCCGATGTTCAGCGCGAGTTTGGAGCCGAGCAAGAACGTCTCTCCCGTACACACCGTGGAACTGATCTCCCCCAACGACTGAAGACCGCGGAATACATGGCCTTGACGAAGCTGATTGAGCGGAAATTGCAACTCCAGGAAGCCAAGGCGAAGAAGGTGGAGGTGTCCGACATCGAGGTCAAACAAGCCATGGAGCAAATGGCGCGACAGGGCACGTCCCTCAACCCTGCGAGCCCCAGCGACCTCCAGACCGTGCGCGATCAACTCATACTCATGCGAGTGGCCGATCAGCATATTCGCGGCAATATCATGGTCGGCGACTCTGAGATGAAGCGCTACTACCAAGAACATCGCGACCGGTTTGCTCTGCCCGAAGAGTACGATTTGAGTCACATTCTGATCCGCCCACGCTCCTCGGATGGGCTGGCCGATGCGCTGACCAAAGCGCGCCGCGCCATGGATAATCTGAAGCGAGGTGACAAGTTCGAAGATGTCGCCAAGGAGTACTCCGACGGCGACAATGCTTTGCAAGGCGGACGGCTCGGCGTGGTTCGGCAGGGTGAGCTCATCCCCATCATTGACCAGGCCATCGCGCGCTTGGTACCCGGTGGGATCTCCGACATCATCGAGAGCCCCGAAGGAATTCAGATTCTTCGGATGGACGATCGCAAACCCAAACGGTTTCGGAAGTACGAGGAAGTCCGGCGAGAACTTCAAGACCTGGTCTATCAGCAGAAAAGTGAAGACATGTATCAAGCCTGGCTCGTCCAGCTAAAGAATAAGTCCTATATCGAGATTAAATTCTAGCTCAGCAGTCACGCGCCCCCCACTCCTCTCCGACAATGAACAGAGATCGCTAAAGATCGCGGCGGCCGGCCGCCTCACGCAGCGATCCCCAAAGCCGGTCTCTTCCCTCCCCGGTCAGAGACGAATAGGGAATCACGGCGTCTCCTTCGGCCAGGCCTAAACTCTGATGGATCTGGCGCATGGCTCGCACTCGCTCATGCGCCTTCAGCTTGTCGACCTTGGTCACGACGACGACCGGATCATGCCCGATCGAGTGGAGCCAGGCCATGGTCTGTCGATCTTGGTCTGTCACGACGCGACTGTCCACCAACAGTACAACTCGGAGCAGCGCCTCGCGACCAAGCAGATAGTTCTCCAGCAAGGGCCCCCACTGACTGCGAACGGTTTTCGGCACGTTTGCAAATCCATAGCCGGGCAAATCGATGAGATAAAATTGCGAGAGATGAGGATCTGATGTCGAGATCTGAAACACATTCACCGCTTGTGTTTTCCCAGGTGTTCGGCTGACCTTGGCAAGGTCCCGACGATTCAATAACGAGTTGAGTAAGGACGATTTGCCTACGTTGGAGCGCCCGACGAAGGCAATCTCATGGAGATCACCGGACGGAAACTGTTCTGAAGAGACACAACTTTTGATAAACTCGGCGGCAAAGATTTTCATGTCGTCAGCCTGATCAATGGATACGAGCCGGAAACCCAATCAGAGTCCCGTCTTTCTGCGTTACTACACATACGACCCTCCCCCGCTCAAGTCAACCGGTGGCGGCAAAATCCGGCGCGTCTTGTTCTGGAGCACCCTCTTCATTGGACTTCCACTGGGTATTCTGGTGCTGAGCTGGTTCATAAGCTTGCCCGATGTGGAGCGACTCACACGAACCAACCCAACATCCACCGCCCTGATGGAAACTCGGCAGACTCAAGCACAGGAACAGGGGCGTTCCAGCAAACGGCAATGGATGTGGGTCCCGCTTTCGCGTATCTCTCCCCACCTTCGCCATGCGGTAGTGGCCGCAGAAGATGCGTTGTTCTTTACTCACGAAGGATTCGACTGGGAAGGCATCAAAGACGCCGCCATGCACAACCTTGAAGTCGGTGAATTCAAGCGTGGCGGCAGCACCATTACGCAGCAACTGGCAAAAAACCTCTACTTGTCGTCTGAACGGTCTCTCTTTCGGAAAGCCAAGGAAGCTCTGATTACTCGTGAACTCGAACAACGCCTCTCCAAGAAGCGCATTCTTGAACTGTACCTCAATGTGGCTGAGTGGGGACATGGCGTCTACGGCGCGGAAGCCGCGGCTCATCATCATTTTGGAAAACCCGCCCACGAACTGACGGCCGACGAAGCCGCCTGGCTCGCGGCGATGCTGCCCTCCCCTCGCCGATACGATCCCCTCAGGAAAACGACCTTCTTAACGCGCCGTCACGAGCGTATTCTCCGATTGATTGATCGGCAATCCGGAACCTCTACGCCAGTGGCGGAAGAATAGAATTCCAAACAGCCATTACTCTGAGTACTCAGAAGAATCGCCGACCTGACTGTGATCCTGTTCGCCGAAGATGGCCGACTCGTGGGTGTAGTGCTTGAATTCGAGAAGATTATGCGACGGGTCTTGCAGAAAGAACGTATGATGTTCGATGCTCGTGCCGGGGAAACGAACCCGAGGTTGCTGATAAAAGGGGAGGCCTTTGTCCTTAACCCGATCTGCCAACGCCTGCCATTCCTCCTGTGAAAGAAAGACTAGTCCGAAATGGCGAGGATAAATACCCTTCTGTTGAGGAGGTTGCTCCGACACGAGATGCGCGACAAGTTGGTGGCCGGCAAGTCCGAGCGTCACCGCCTGTTTCGACCGCCGCCCGACCGTACAGCCGAGGCCGTCGACGTAGAACCCGAGCGTTGCTTCAATATCGTGAATCGGAAATGCGAGATGAAAGAGGCTGCTCGGCATCAAAATCGGTCTTTCACTGTCGGGTCCCCTTTTCCATCCCACCACCCAGCCGCCATATATGAGGTGACATGGCTGATGGCAAACTGTCCTCTCGGAGTCAGCACCAGCGTACCAGCAGATCCCTGTACCTTTGCCACTAGTCGCCTGAAGACTTTTTGGACTGCCGATGCAGGTGTCTCTCCGTGTCTGAGTCGCTCGCAGATTTCTTTGGCCACTGCCACACGCATGATGCTCTCACCCCATCCCGTCATCGATACGGCGCCGGCTTCATTGTCAGCATATACCCCGCAGCCGATAATCGGCGTATCCCCGACTCGTCCTGGTAGCATGAGATCGATCCCCCCCGTCGAGGCACCGGCAGCGACTGTCCCAGACCGGTCCAGCGCAACCGCCCCGACTGTCCCATGCCAATCCCCCTTCGTAGTCATCTGCTTGAGCATGGAATCGTACGAGAGCTTGCCTCTCGTAGCCTGACGCTTCTGAAGCTCTATCTTGTGATGCTTGGCGAACTTGGTCGCCAGAGGGCCGACGAGCAAGACATGCGCCGTCTCTTCCATAACAAGGCGGGCGGCTGTAATCGGATGAACAATACCTTCGATAGAGGCGACCGCACCAGCACGCAAGCATTCCCCTTCCATGATCGACGCATCCATCCGCCGGACTCCATCCAGCTGTCGATGGGCCCCGTTTCCCGCATTGAAGAGCCCGCTGCGCTCGAGAACTCGAATGGTCTGCTCCACCGCGACAAGTGCGGAACTGCCACGATCCAGCAGGTGATAGCCAACTTGCACTGCGCCACGCAGACACACGGCTTGGGAGGAGGTCATGGTACGGGAGCCGGCACCCCCGTGCGCGAGAATGATCGGTCTGATGGGTTTCAATTTAGGAGCAGATCCCGGGTCCTTTGGTAGGCAGGATTCCGCATACGATCGAGGTCAGATCGCACAAAGCCCAGGCCGGTGACACAGAGCTCAAAGTTCTCCGATAATTTCTTGAACAGCAGCAAGCTGGTTTCCGCATCCTCACGACCGATCTGCGCGACGATTCCGTACGACCGTTTGCCGGTCTTCACATAGTCCACGAGGAAGTCCTTGTGATAGATGCGCCCGGCCGATTTGAGCCGTCGCAGGTACTCGGGAAACAATCCCGCCATAAACAGCGTGAAATCCCCGATATGGCGATGGACGTCCCGCTCACGATCCAGCGATTGCGCTTCCAGCATCACCTCAGACTCGAACAGCAAATCGACAACCGAATCGACCGGCTGATCCTCCCGGTTTCTAATCTTATAGAGCTGATCTGTACGTGTAAAATCGACTAAAAGATTTGAGACGTAGGATGTGACCTTGGTATCGGGCCAACCGAGATGTTCCGTGAAACTCTTCTCGGTCAGGGCACCAAAGAGTTCTCTAAGCGGGTGCCGAAGAGGAACTTGAGCTCCCATCTCCACCTCCTGTGACGTCGGTGTGGCTTACGGTCAGTATACCAAATCCGGACCGGGAACGGGTTGTCACTCTTGTCGATCTATCGGAACCCCTCCGTCAGATCTTGAGCCGTGTGATACCTCCTTCCCGACTATCCAGCACAAAGGTCACCGGCCCATCGTTGACCAAGGCAACCTGCATATGCGCCGCAAAGATCCCTGTTTCAACCATCGTTCCGCTCTCTCGCAGTCCGGTCGCGACCTGTTCATAGAGCCCCTTCGCCGGATCAGAAGGGGCCGCGTCGTCAAAACTCGGGCGGCGGCCATTGCTCGTCCGGCCCAAGAGGGTGAATTGGGAGACCAACAACACCGCGCCGCCCACGTCGGCCAGCGATCGATTCATCTTCCCCTGTTCGTCGGAGAAAATGCGGAGGGTCCTGATCTTGTCGACCACGTAGCATACGTCGGACTCGGCATCACCTTTCGCGACACCCAGCAACACCATCAAGCCTCGCTGGATTCGACCGACGACCTGTCCATCGACCTCAACCAAGGCACTGGTGACACGCTGAATGACAGCCTTCATCGGAATACCAAAGAGCGCATAGCAGATGGCCTATGGCACATGACAGAAACCTCTCGCGAAACCAGCTTGTTTGGACTATACGCCATACGCCACCTGCTATTTGCTCCCCAGCATGGACAATGTCCCCTCCAGCAATAGCAGCTTGCGTTTCATCGAGAGTCCTCCCGAGAACCCTCCAAGCGTGGCATCCTGGGAGACAATCCTGTGACAAGGAATCACGATGGGTATCGGGTTCGCACCAACCGCGTTACCGACCGCACGGGCATACTGTGGCCCACCCACACGCGCGGCGACCCACTGATACGAACGCAGCTTGCCGTGCGGCACACGGAGAAGCACCCTCCAGACCTGCCGCTGGAACACCGTCCCTTGCGACAGATCGAGCGGCACGTCAAAGGTGTGTCGCGTGCCTGCAAGATAGTCGAGTAGTTGACGACGAGTCATACCCAGTCGTGCGGACTCGCCTCGCTGTAGTGGACCGTTTGACTGGGCTCTGAGGTCAGCCTCCACCGCCCGTTCTGACCGTTTCGGCAAGACGATAGCTTGAATTCCTTTTGAAGACTCTGCGACCCCCATCCACCCCCAGGGTGATCTAAACATCATCACCTTCTGCATAGACCACTCCTCGCTATTTCGCGAAACGCCCGAGCTTTCTGCGCACCATCCCCCAAAGGACCCCCAGTTCCTCAGACCGAAAGAAGGCATGGACGCCCAGATATCCGCCTACACTCAGTCCAATGCCGACGAACAGCATCGCGGATTTCGCGACCCAATCGTTGGGTTGGGCCCAAATCTGCGCGTCGGCGACCCACCAACAAGCCGCCATGATCGGCACACAGCCAATCCCTACCCGACCAGCCGAACGGAGCACTGAAAACCAGTCGACCCCGCCGAGTCTCCGATTCAGCACGGCCACAAGGATTCCGCCATTGACCATCGCCGCCAGGGCCGTGGCGAGTGCAAGCCCGGCCGCCCCCAAGCGCGACATCAAGACCAATGAGAACAGAATATTGGCCACGACCGCAATAGCGGCTGAGATCACCGGCATCGTCGTGTCCTTCAGCGAATAGAAGGCTGAGACGATGATGCGCACTCCGCCGAACGCCCATAACCCGACAGAATAGCAAAGCACCGCAAGGGCAGTTTCAGCGGTATCATGCGCCGTGAAGGTGCCATGCTCAAACACCAGGTGCACGATTGGAGTCCGTAACACGATCAACCCCACCATGGCTGGCACCATGATAAAGATGATCATGCGCAGTCCGAACCCGAGCGTCGTGCGCAGTTCATCCAGCGCACCTCGTGCCGCTTGCGCCGACAAGGTCGGTAAGATGGCGGTGACTAACGCCACGCTGAAGATGCCCAGAGGGAATTGGATCAACCTCATGCCGTAAAACAGATAGGTTGGGCCACCGGCAAAGAACGACCCCATGATCGTACTCACAGTAATGTTGATCTGCGTCACCGCTAACCCAATCAAGGACGGCATCATCAGCCGGCCGATCTTTCGCACACCGGGGTGGCCGGGATTAAACTTGAACCCGAACAACATCCCACGCGACTTGAGGCCCGGCAACTGCATCGCAAACTGCGCGGCACCACCGGCTACCACACCAATCGCGACACCGATGATGGGCTCCGGCATGGTCGGTGCCAGGAACAATGCGCACCCGATAGTGAAGAGATTAAAAAAGACCGGTGAAAACGCCGGAACTGCAAAGGCCCGTAATGAGTTGAGCACGCCCATGGCCAGAGCCGCCAAGCTGATAAAAATGAGATAGGGGAACATGATGCGGGTGAGCATCGTCGTCATTTCCAACCGGGTTGGATCATCATGGAATCCCGGCGCCAAAAACCACACAATGCCCGCCGATCCCAGAATCCCGATGAGCGTAATGCCCGTGACGATAGTCAGCAGTGTCGTAAAGGCGGCGCTCGCCAACTCCCACGCGTCCTGCTTCGACTTGAGGGTGTGATATTCGGTGAAGACGGGAATAAACGCGGCGGACATGGAGCCCTCCGCAAAGAGCTCACGGAGCAGATTCGGGATACGATAGGCGACAAAAAACGCATCCGCAGCGGGAGTCGCACCAAAGAGTCGTGCGATAACCATGTCTCGGACAAACCCAAGGATGCGGCTGGAAAAAGTGGCGACCCCGATGATGCCGGCCGATTTGATGACTGATTGATTCTCGTCCTGCTGTTGGGGTGAAGGAGTGGGGAAGGCGGTCGGCTCTGACATGGATCGGATTCTAGCCGAACAATCGCGGGGCGTCTATGGAAGGTGAACGTCGTCTGATCCGCCAGTCGCTTGGAGCCTGGCATCTTGCCGTCATGACCGTCCACACAAGCACACGATAAACTCCTGACGCGTGCCGGACATCACGCCAGGAGTCTTCGAGCCGTCGTTTACGCAGCCAATCGAATAGGGGGGCGACTGGTCATACTCGTGGAAGGCGCGTCTGTATCACGCAACACTTCGACTTTGGCCTGGGGTTTCATTTCCAACGTCCCATTGAATACCACGCCCTCCTCCATCGAGAGCACCGGCGTGGTCAGGCTGCCGTCAACAACCGCTGGTGCGCACAATACGATCTGGCTGGTCGCCTCAATGTCTCCCGTGATACGCCCGTGGCAGACAACCGCTCCCGCCGTCACCTTGGCCTTAATCACTGCCTCGGGACCAACGAGCAATCCGCCGTCGGTATGGATTTCTCCTTCCAAGGCCCCATCGATTCGTACCGTCCCTGAGTAGGTGATGACCCCCTTGAACGCGACATCTTTGCCCACAAACGCGACTTCATCCGGTAATATCGGACCGTTGTGTTTTGGTAAAGTGCTCCGCCGATCCTCTACCCACCGTTCTTGCTCGCGCTCCTGTCCCCGCTCCATATCGCCCCCTACCGCCTCCTCATGTTTCCACATCGTACGCCTCCTCCTTGTCGAGATTGGTCTGGCCAGACGAGCAGCCCGCCGAGTCTCTCCTCTATCGGCTGATCGTGATGTTTTATTGAGTGGCGGGAATAGGGGTGAGCAGCTTACGACTCTATGACCAGTTCATTCGACAATTCATCAGGATTGTCGCCGGAACGGCCTGGGGACACCTCGGCAAGCAACGTGCCACACACCTGGATCCCCTGGCATAACCCGCCGACGAGATCTCCCCTTGTCAACCGGCTGACAGCCGCCTCCACGACCGAGGACCAACCCTCCGATGGAACTCGCTGTGCAATAGACTGATCCGCCAACACATAGATCTGATGTTCCAACAACGAGACCAGGATCAACACTCCAGTACGCTCACGTGTCTGCGAAACCGCATATTTCGTGAACGCTCGTTCGGCCCGAAGTCGTACTTTGTGCTGCAATCGATCCGTCGGCGTCAGAAAGCGGATACACGGGGCCAGAGTCCCCAGCCAGGCACCAGCGCCGTACGCCAAAATTGTTGCCGAGACGAGCCACACCGCATTGGAACCGTGCCATCCCCAAGGAAGCCAGAATAGTTCCGTGGTAAGCATGAGCGTCAGGACCGCGAGGGAGAGCAACAACCCGGAACGATGCTGAGCATCACGGTAGAGCCCGGACCGACTGACGATCATAGGAACGATTTCTGCATTAGTATGCTGCTCCGCCGCATACACCGCCAATCTGATCCGCTCACGCTCCTCCGCTGTCAGCTCAAGTCGCTCACCAGTTTCCACTGGCACCCCCTCCCCCAAAGTCGCCTCCGCCACCACTGAATCCTCCCCCGCCACCGAACGATCCTCCTCCCCATCCACCATTACGGCTGCTGTACCAAATCCAATCATCCAACCCACGGGACCGAGTGGCCCGCCCTCCCGTCCCCGCTGCACCAAAAAGCAGCAGCAGGACCACCGTCACACCACCCGCAAGCAATGCCGGCCCCACCCAAGGCGCAAGGAGCGTTGCGATTCCTGCACCGGCAACAGGTCCGACGACGCGATGAACATTTGTGAACAGGAGTCCGACGAACAGCCCGGCGATGACCGCCACCACAACCTGCTCGACAACAGCCCCCTCTTGCCGAGGGGGAGCGTTCTCGGTGGCCTGATAGGTTCCGTCAATGGTCTTCAAAATTGCATAGGTTCCTTCTAGGATCCCACCAGACATATCTCCAGCTCGAAACCGAGGAATGATCTCATTTCTGATGATCTGTGCCGATCGAACGTCGGTCAGGATACCTTCCAACCCATACCCGACTTCGATTCGTACCTTGCGTTCTTTGATCGCTACCAGCAAGAGCACTCCGTTGTCCGTCCCCTTTCGACCGAGTTTCCAGGTGGTGGCCACGCGATGCGTGAACTCCTCGAGAGACTCGCTTTCGAGGGAAGGAATGGTTAGAACGGCAACTTGATTGCTGGACTGCCCTTCATGCGCAGTCAGGCGAGCGGTAAGCGCTTCCAGGGTGGACTGTGGCAAGACATGAGCAAGATCGACAATCCGCCCGGTCAAGGGAGGGACATCGAGTGCGGAGACTGGAGAGGCTGAGATAACGGTAAAGACAACGGCGATTCCAACAAGGACCGCCTGCAGCAATCGAGTCGCATACTTCTGCTCCACGACTGTCCCCTAGGGCATGAACCGCGTTAGAATTTCACTTCCGGTGGTTTTGCAACGGCTTTTTCGTCGGCCACCGTAAAGTTGGGCTTCTCTTCCAAATGCAAGAGGAACTTCGCGGTCAGATTCGTTGGGAAATATCGAACCATCTTGTTGTAGTCCGCGACTCGATCGATATACCGCTTGCGGGCCACGGTAATTCGATTTTCCGTCCCTTCCAGCTGACTCTGAAGGTCTCTGAAGTTTTGATCGGCCTTGAGGTTGGGGTAGTTTTCAGCGATCGCGATCAGTCGTCCCAACGCTGAGGCCAACCCCGCTTGCGCCTTTTGAAACGCCTCGAATGCAGCCGGATCTTTCAGCACCTCTGGCGTCACTTGCATTCCGGTTGCCTTGGCCCTGGCGTTGACAACACCTTCCAGCGTCTCCTTCTCATGGGCGGCGTACCCTTTGACTGTTGCCACGAGATTGGGAATGAGGTCGGCACGGCGCTGGTATTGATTGATCACCTCGCTCCACGCGGCCTTCGTATCTTCATCCAAGCCTTGCAGATCATTGTACCCACACCCAGACACGGACAATGCCGTGACCATCACTATTGTAATCGCCATCGCTTGCCACCAACGACGTCCCATTGTCTCCTCCTTCAGCGATACCCTAAGGACGCTGCCCCCAAAGCTGGCTAGCATGCTACCACGAGGAATAATCATGAAGATATGTCGGTCAAGGGCCCTACGCTGAGCCGAGCGGTAATGGACAGAACAGACGGATCACACGACAATGCGGGTGGCGGATCGAGCAGCTACTCGGAAAGTACTGACTGGGGAATTTCTGATGGGCTCAATGCGGTGGATCCCGAACGGGTTTGAATAAAGGCGGTCAACCGCTTATCCTCTTGCGCTCTGCGCAAGAACTTGAACGCGATCCCGCGGGTGTTGACGGACCGAACAATGGCTGCCGCCTCGACCGGGGGCTCATCCTTGGCCAGGATGATCTCGAGGTAAAAAATATCATCAACCCGCACATGAGTCTCACTCTGGATAATGCAGCCCCCTAATGACATATCCAATACGGTACCTTCTCCGCGTACTCGTCCTCCGGAAAAAGAGAGAGAGAGCTTGACCGGAATACGCATGTATTCCCGGCGATCAGTGAGCTGCGAGCCGCTCGGGAGACTCACGCGACGAGCGAGAAACCGGTGGTCACACTGTTGACACTGGAAGGGTACCCTCCACAGCAGTGAGGCAACAAATTCACGTGGTGACTGAGCTTGCACACGAACTGCGCTGTCCTGTCGACAGTGAGGACACACGATCTGTCTCCCCATGATACTCTCTGGCATACACCATCCTGATCACAGCCCTTGATCGCACTATAACGGCCTTTCCTTCACAGTCAAGCTCATTGCCTTCTAGCGCAAACAGCTTCCGTCTGCGTGTTCTGCCCAGAGGGGTTCGCCATGTACCGTCTCGAGTCCGCAAGGGTTCAGCTATGAAGATTCTGCGTGGGGAGACTCCGGCTCACTGGGACGGCCGGATTCGACGATGCCGGCACGGAGATATTCATGATTGAGATTGGCAATGAAACGGGCACTGATGTTTTTGGGACACACAGCCTCGCATTCATATTGATTTCCGCAGGACCCGAACCCTTCTCTGTCCATCGCCTCCAGCATGGCGCTCACACGGCGTTCTCGCTCAGGGCTTCCTTGTGGAAGGGTTGCCAGGTGGGAGACCTTGGCCGCGACAAACAACATCGCAGAAGCATTCTTACAGGCTGCGACACACGCTCCACACCCGATACAGGAAGCGGCATCCATCGCGGTTTCAGCTTGGTCCTTCCCGATCAACAGGACGTTCCCGTCCACGGCTCCACCGGTATTGACCGAAATATACCCGCCCGCTTGTATGATACGGTCCAGCCCACTGCGATCCACCACCAAGTCTTTCAAGATCGGGAAGGCTTTGGCTCGCCAGGGCTCAATCGTAATGTGGGCCCCGTCACAAAACCGCCTCATGTACAGCTGACAGGTCGTGATGCCCTGGTCCGGGCCGTGTGGCAAACCATTGATGACCAGCGAGCAACTCCCGCAAATTCCTTCCCGACAGTCCTGCTCGAACGCTACCGGCTCTTCACCATTGCCGAGCAGGCTCTGGTTGACGCCATCGAGCATTTCAAGGAACGACATGCCGGGGCTCACATCGTGCGCCTCGTACGTGACAAACCGACCCCGCTCGTGCGGGCCATTCTGGCGCCAAATCTTCAAGGTGAATTTCATAACGTGTGCAGCAATCCGATTCCTATTCCTTTCACCCCTTTCCTCTCACCTTTTACCACCTATTGATAGCTTCTCATGGTCGGCGGCACGAATTCGAACGTCAGCGGTTCCTTATGCAAGACCGGCACGGCTCGATCCCGATACTCCCATGCCGCCACGTAGGCAAAGCGCGCATCATCGCGCCGTGGCTCACCATCCTCTGTTTGATATTCCTCGCGAAAATGCGCGCCGCATGACTCCTGACGATGGAGGGCGTCGTGACAGAGCAATTCAGCGAATTCGAGATAGTCCGCCACCCGTCCCGCATACTCCAACTCTTGATTGAAGGAATCTCCTGACCCTGGGACCATCACATCCCGCCAAAATTCCTCACGAAGCTTGGGAATCGATTGCAACGCTGAGGTGAGCCCCCCTTTGGTGCGTGACATACCGCAATGATTCCACAAGAGCGTCCCCAGCTCCCGATGAAACATCGCCGCGGTCCGACGTCCCTTCACCGCCAGCAGCTGGTTGATCCGAGTCTCAACCAGCTGAATCGCCCCACGAGCCTCCGCATGATCCTCCGGAATGGGGAGGAGGTTTGCCGTCGCCAGGTAATGACCAATGGTATAGGGAAGGATGAAATAGCCGTCGGCCAATCCTTGCATTAATGAGCTGGCACCCAACCGGTTGGCGCCATGGTCCGCAAAGTTTGCCTCGCCGATGACGAAAAGTCCCGGGATCGTGCTCATCAAATTGTAATCCACCCAGAGCCCCCCCATCGTATAGTGCGGTGCCGGGTAAATCCGCATGGGAGCGTGGTAGGCATCCTCTCCTGTGATGCGATGGTACATGTCGAAGAGATTGCCATAACGCTCACGGACCACTTCTAGCCCTTGTTGCTCGATGACGTCTGAAAAATCCAGGTACACACCCTGGCCGCTTGTCCCAACACCGCGCCCTTCATCGCACACAACTTTGACTGCTCGTGAGGCAATATCTCGCGGAGCGAGATTCCCGAACCGGGGGTATCGCCGCTCGAGAAAATAATCTCGATCTATTGAAGGAATATCGCCGGGCAAACGATGATCCGATGACACCTTCGGCACCCATAATCGGCCATCGTTCCTGAGCGACTCGGACATCAGGGTCAACTTGGCCTGATGAGCCCCGCCCGGTGGGATGGCCGTCGGGTGAATCTGGGTAAAACATGGATTGGCGAATACGGCACCATGCTTCCATGCTCGATAGGTGGCCGTCACATTACATCCGCTCGCATTGGTGGAGAGATAGTACACATTACTGTACCCACCCGTGGCCAAGACCACGGCGTGGGCCGTGTGCGCTCTGATCCGTCCGGTGACCAAATCTCGAGCCACAATGCCCCGAGCCTGACCATCGACCAGGATGAGATCGAGCAGTTCCGTGCGCGGATGCATCGTGACCTGGCCGCGTTCGATCTGCCAACAGAGCGCCGAATAGGCACCTAATAGGAGTTGTTGCCCTGTCTGTCCCCGACAGTAGAACGTCCGGGAGACTTGCACGCCCCCAAACGAGCGGTTCGCCAATTGACCGCCATACTCCCGGGCAAAGGGGATACCAAGCGCCACGCATTGGTCGATGATCTGTGTACTGACCTGGGCGAGCCGGTAGACATTGGCCTCTCGCGAGCGGAAATCACCGCCTTTGATCGTGTCGTAAAACAAGCGCCCGACACTATCTCCGTCGTCCTGGTAGTTCTTCGCCGCATTGATTCCCCCCTGCGCGGCAATGCTGTGAGCCCGGCGCGGACTATCGTGGAAACAGAAACACTCCACGTGATACCCGAGCTGCCCCAAGGTCGACGCCGCACTTGCGCCGGCCAGGCCGGTCCCGACGACGATCACGGTGAGCTTCCGCTTGTTGTTGGGGCTGACCAACTTTTCGCCGAACCGGTGCCGATCCCATTTACTTTCCAACGGTCCGGACGGAATTTTTGAATCCAGCCTCGTCATCAGTGCACGATCCTCAAAAAGACGGCAAGGATGATCGCAGCATTCCCTAAGACCGCGATCAGCCCAATCACGGGTCCGAGCGCTTTCAACAACCGACTCAACCCCGCATGCTCAAATCCCATCGTCTGTACGCTGCTAGAAATCGCGTGGCTCAGATGGAGGCCGAGCCCCACCTGTCCTGCAAGATAGATGATGACCATGAAAGGATTTTGGAAGGCATGCACCACCTTGCCGTAGACATCCCGATGGCCTTCCGCATCCACGCGATCAGAGAATGCAGGATCGATGACGCCGGCCGTGAGATGAAGGAGATGGAAGCCGAGAAATACCAACAGAGTCATTCCAGAGATCATCATCGTGCGGGACGCGATCGACGCCTGTCGATAGCGATGGATCGTATACTCAACGGGACGAGCCCGACGATTTCGTATACTCAGCTGGACTGCGAGCCCAATGTGAAACACCGCTATACTCAATAATCCGAGGCGGACCATCCAGAGCAAGATTGGCATATCACGGAGAAAGGCGGCATACCTGTTCAGTGCGTGGGACCCTTCGAACAGCTGAAGATTTCCCAGCATATGGGCCACGACGAACACGACAAGGCATAGCCCGGTCAGAGCTATGACCATCTTCTTTCCGACTGAAGACTGGAAATGGCTGAAGAGGCGTATCATCGAGGGCCATTATACAATGAACGACGCGTGAACGATCGCTTTGTCTACCCACCTCACACACCCATGGTTCAAACGGCTCTCTACGCTTGACCATCCTTCGACGACTGCACTCCAAACCATATGAGGCACTTTCTTGCTCTACGGGAATGGATAAGGCTATGACGGAGAGCACGAGCAATGATGCCGATGTCATCGGCATCATTCGTCATACATTGACTGCTTATCTGATGTGGGCAGACGTCGACTCGCGGGGGGTGACTCGGCGGACCTGAAGTTCAAGCTGTTCAGAAGGATTGAGCCCTGGGACCAGCACATCCATCGCCATGACACAGTTGCGGCCGCCCTCCTTCGCAGCATACAGCGCTTTATCTGCTTGATCGATCAACTCCAGTGGAGCGCGGGCGCCAAATACACTGGATGACGCACCAATACTCACCGTCAGTGTCATGCCGGATACCATTCGCACACGGTTGCCAGCTTCCGCGGCCACACGGGCTCGAAGGCGTTCCGCCAACACCGTCGCCTCGCCCAAGGTCGTTCGCGGGAACATCAAACAGAATTCTTCACCTCCATACCGTCCGACCATATCCGTCAGCCGCAATCCAGACTGAAGACAATCCGCGACAGCTTGGATCGCTTGATCCCCGACGGCATGCCCAAACTCATCGTTCACGCGCTTAAAATCATCAATGTCGACCATGAGACAGCAGAGCTCACGTCCTTGTCCACGGCCCTCGGCAAACGCCTCCTCAAACAAGGCATAAAATGCACGGCGATTGAGACATCCTGTCAGTGCATCCCGCGAGGCCAGACGTACCAGCTCTCCATTTTGCCGTAGGACTTCGGTCTGCGCTGCCTCCAGACTTGCAACGGTCCGCATGAGTGCCTCGTTGAATTCCGTCAGCTGCCGGTTTGCCTGTCGGAGCTCCATGGTCCGTTCATCGACTAGCTGACTCAACTCGCTCACCTGGCCCGCAACCTTTCTCGCAAGGTCCCATTTCCGACACAGCGCAGTCGCGAGCTGCAACACCTCAATGCTATTGAACGGTTTCTGAAGGATCAGCAACTGATCAGTTCGCCCAATTCGGTCTCTGATCTCATCCCACGGTTGATCGGAATAGGCGGTGCAGATCACGACTTGCAACGTAGTATCTGCTCTCCAGAGCCGCTCGATGGTCTCCAGCCCGTCCCAACCGGGCGGCATCCGCATATCCACAAAGGCCACCGCATAGGGCTTCCTCTCTTTAACCGCCGTTTCAACCAAGGCCAACGCGGCGGCCCCTTGATCTGCGCAATTGACCGTGAACTCATCATTGGTCCGAACCGGATTGGAGTCGCCGAATAAGGACCCCCGTGCCTGTTCAAGAGCCTTCGATCCCATGTCGGGCCGTAGAATTTTCAGGAAGTCATGATGAATCGACACGGTGTCGTCCACAACCAGGATACGCCGATTGATCTCGTCGCTTGTCACTCCGCACTCCTCCGACCACTCTCGATCATGATGGCTTAACTCGCTTTGGCACAAATCGACTGAGCGGTCGATTTTCCAAGCCTCATCGTGCACCAAAATGTCGAGCCTCGTCCGGGAACACTCTCAACCCCCACTGTTCCGCCCATCATCTCAGCTAACTGCTTCACAATCGCCAAGCCAAGTCCGGTCCCGCCGAACTTGCGTGTGGTGCTGCCATCGGCTTGTGTAAAGGGTGTAAAGAGATTGGCTTGGATCGCCGGTTCCACACCAATCCCTGTATCCTGCACTTTCAGACACATGTCCGTCTGCCCAACGGCATCATCAACAACCGTCATGGAAACAGTGATCTGGCCTTGCGCCGTAAATTTAATTGCGTTCCCAATGAGATTCGCGAGGATTTGACGAATGCGTACCGGATCGCCCACATACTCGTGACCGACGGCTTCGGATAGGATGGTCGTTAATCGAAGCCCCTTGCTTCCCGCCTGCCCCGAGAAGAGTTCCTGCGCCTCCGTCACAAGTTGACGAAGATCAAAGGCGATCTGTTCAAGCTTTAGCTTTCCGGCTTCAATTTTTGAAATATCCAGAATGTCATTGATGATCTGGATGAGTGCCTGTCCGGATTTCTGCAATGTGTGCATATACCGCCGCTGCTTGTCATTCAGTGGTGTTTGCATCAAGAGTTCGCTCATGCCTAGAATCCCATTCATCGGGGTGCGAATTTCATGGCTCATGTTGGCCAAGAACTGTGACTTGGCGACATTGGCAGCCTCGGCAGCCTGCAGACGTTGGTGCGCCTGACGGGCCAAGTTCCATTTTGTCGTGAGCGACATCGCCAGTTGAGAGACTTCAACGCCGGAGAAAGGCTTTTGCAGGATCAGTAGACGGTCGTCGGAACCTAATCGCTCGATGATCTCTTCCCAAGAATGATCCGTGTACGCCGTGCAGATCACCGCCTGAATCTCTGGATCGACCGCCCAGAAATGCTCGATCGTTTCCAACCCATCCCAGCCGGGAGGCATGCGCATATCCACAAACACCACGGCATAGGGTCGATCTGCCTGACGCGCCTTCTGAACCAGAGCCAATGCAGCTTGCCCCTGATCCACGCAATCCAACTCGAACCGGATCAGCGGCTTCAGACGTGGAGCACCACCAAAGACGGCTGCACGGACTTCATCCAGACGGTGAGCCTCGTCCCCCGGTTGAAGGATTTTTCGAAAGTCATCGTGGATGAGCACATTGTCATCGATGATCAAGATCCGTCGATTTTCTGAAGATTCGGTCAGCTCCGTCGTCATAGTCATTCGAGCAAATTGGATGAACGGTCCTGTTGTTAGGCAGCCCGTGACTCACTCGTTGGTAACCACTGTTGCAGCACATTGCGAATCTCTTTTATGCCTGCCGGCTTCGAGAGGAAGCCGTCCATGCCGCCAGCAAAGCAGGCATCTTGATGGCTGCTGAGCGCGTACCCTGATAGGGCGATGATCGGGACTCGTTTACCATCTGCTCGTCTAACTCCCCGTCGGCGAATTTCTGCGGTAGCAGCGAGTCCATCCATCTCCGGCATTTCACAGTCCATAAGAACGAGGTCGTATCGGAACCGTTCCAGCGCATCAATAGCCCCTCTACCCGTACTGACCACGTCGACTGATTCGCCGCAGAGCTCCAGCAGGCCACGGAATACCTCCTGATTCGTCGAATTGTCTTCGGCCAAGAGGATACGCGCATGCGACCCATGCGACCGTGGCTTTGAGAATGTGCGAGCGGACCCCTTACTGATGAATACGTCAAGGTTCGTGCACGAATCCACCCGCTTACTCTCTCCCCCCATGCCTTCACTCATCCTCTGTTTCTCAAGACAGACGGTAAACCAAAACGTGGAACCCCTTCCCGGGGTACTGGTTAAGCCAATGTCTCCCCCCATTAATGCGACAAGCCGTTTGACGATCGCGAGCCCCAACCCTGTTCCCCCATACCGCCTTGTCATCGACCCATCCGCCTGGGCAAAGGGATCGAAGATCTTCTGCTGTGCATCGAGGGGGATACCGATCCCGGTATCGCACACCGTAACTTTGAATAAGGCGTTGTCATGGCTATCCTGAATCCGCGCAATGTGAATTAAGATGCCACCTTGTTCCGTAAACTTCACGGCGTTCCCCACCAAATTGGTCAGAATCTGCCGGAATCGTGCGGCATCCCCTCGCCACATGGCTGACAACTTGGGGTCGATCTGACATTCTAAACTGAGCCTTTTTTTCTGGGCCGGCGCGAAGAACCCATCAATGACAGCTTGCACAGTCGCCACCAGATCGAACGCTGCGATGTTGAGATCCATCTGGCCGGCTTCGATCTTGGACAAGTCCAGGATATCGTTGACGATCTGAACCAGCTGCTTGCCCGAATTATCAATAGTTTCAACAAAATATCGCTGCTGATTGGTCAGGGTGGTCGAAAGAAGCAGCTCATTCATACCGAGCATGCCGTTCATGGGCGTCCGAATCTCGTGGCTCATACGAGCCAAGAACTGCGACTTCGCCTGGTTGGCATCATCGGCCTCCGCCTTGGCCTCTTTCAGCGCCTCCACCGCTCGCTCTAACTCCTCGTTACGCCGTTTGAGCTCTGCCGTCCGCTCGGCTACCTGCTGCTCAAGAAGTTGGTTCGTGACCCGGAGTTCCCGGTTGCGGGCATTGACCTGTGCAACGAGGTCTTCAATCTGTAACCGGACATCGCGCCCCAACTCCCACTTGCGTGTCAGTGCGGCGGCAATCTGCTGAACCTCGATCGCATCGAAGGGTTTGCGCAGGATCAGCAACCGATCGCTCATACCCAACCGTGCCGCAATTTCTGCCCACGAATGGTCCGAATAGGCTGTGCAGATTACAACCTGGATGCGACCATCAACCTCCCATAGTCGCTGAATCGTTTCCAGGCCGTCCCAGCCCGGAGGCATCCGCATATCGACGAATGCCACGGCATAGGGGCGCCCCTCCTCCCTTGCCATCTGGACCAATGCGAGGGCAGCCTGTCCCTGAACCGCGTAATCCAACTCGAAGCAATCCAGCGCTTCCACAAGCGGCGCCCCACCAAACAAATCCGTACGCGCTCGATTCAGATCTTTGTCTTCCGGTTGGGATTGAAGGATCCGCCGAAAATCTTCATGGATCGACTGATTATCGTCGACGATCAAGACTCGAGGATTCTTGCTGTGGTTATCCATATGAATGAATACCGGCTCCCCGTCGGGAACGTCCTACCATCAAGACTGATCGCGGACTTCGGTCTCTTGTTTTCGACTGGTCAAGAATTCATGCATATCTTTGATCAAGGAGAGCAGGTCCTGTGCGCAGTGCTCAAGAGTCGACGCATGCTGACGCTGGACTGGATTCAGCGGGCTATCGAGCAAGAGAGTCACTTTCGCGATCAACTCATTCATCGGTGTCAGGATTTCGTGGCTCATGATTGCGAGAAACTCTTCCTTCTGGCGAAGCATCACCCCAACTGGTTCCTGTGAATCGTCAGTGCGGGATCCGGTCATTCGGCTGGCAATTTGCTCCTGAAGCCGTTGATTCACGGCGCGTACGTCAGTCGTCCGTTGGCTGACATTCTGGGCCAGCCCCTCAATCTGTAGCTTCACCGCACGAGCCAGGTTCCATTTCTTGGTCAAGGCGTTGGCCATCTGAACGACCTCGATGCTGTTGAATGGTTTCATCAGAATGAGCAACTTGTCGGTATCGCCGATACGACGACTGACGTCTTCCCATGGATGGTCGGAATAGGCCGAACAGACGACGATTTGGATTTCAGGGTCGACATACCACAGATGCTCGATGGTCTCGAGCCCATCCCAGCCCGGGGGCATACGCATATCCACAAAGGCCGCCGCATAGGGCACCCCACTCTGACGAGCCGTCTGAACAAGCCCGAATCCCTCGCGGCCTTGGGTTGCAAACTCCAGTTCATACGACACATGCGTGGGAATGGTCGGAGTCTCCCCAAACAGAGCCGCCCGTGCGTGGTCCAGTGCTCCCGAATCTATCGGTGGGGACAAGATTTTCCTGAAGTCCTCGTGAATATTGACATTGTCGTCAATAATGAGGATTCGACGGTTAATAGTGTCTCGGTCACTGGTCATGCCGCTGCCTCGACAAGGACCAGCGGCAGGTCCAACGTGAACGTCGCCCCCTGTCCTTCACCGGCACTTTGCGCCTGCAAGGCGCCGCCAAGATTCTTCGCCACAATGGCGGAACTGTGCAGTCCAAGCCCATGACCAGCCTTTCGCGTGGTAAAACCCTGTGCAAACAGCTTGTGGAGGTTTTCCGTCTTGACCCCCCCACCCGTGTCGATCACTTCCAATCGTGCGAAGGCGCTGCCAGCCGGCACGCCAAGCCGCAAGGTGAGACAACGCGTGCTGCCCGAGTGCTCGATCATCGCGTTCTTGGCATTCGTAATGAGATTCACCAATACCTGCAGCACCTGGTGCCGATCCGTCATAATGGCAGGGATGGGGCGATATTCCCGCACTACTTGGATATGATACTTCTCCGGCTCAGGCATCGCCATGATCAACGCCTGTTCCATCATGTCTTCGACCGAGACCGGTTCTCGAATACTCCCCGCACGTGCGATGTCTTGCTGCGACATGATCACTTGCTTGATGTGATCGACCTTCTTCACCAGCGAATCGAGTTCCTGTTGGATGGTCTGATGGCTTCCACTGAGAGATTCGGCGACCAACCCCAGATAAGAAGGAATCTGCTTCCCCTTTGGATCAGCCGTCAAAAATGACTGCAGATTATCCTGATGCTCGCTGAACAGTGCCGCAATGCGGCAGACATCGCCCACCATCGGCTTCTTGAGCGTCTTGAGCAAGGTATCCGTCGAGACGTTGATACTGTTGAGCACATTACCGACATTATGAAGAACACTCGACGCCACATCCGCCATACCTGCTTGACGTGAGGCATTCATGAGCTGCTGATACAACTTCTCCTTTTCGGCTTCGGCTTTTTTTCGGTGATCCATCTCGATGTGCAAATTCGTATTCGTCACCTCGAGTTCCTGGTTCTTTTGGAGAATTTGAACTCGGGAGACCTCCAATTCATTGTTTGCTTCCTTGAGTTGTGAATTTGCCCGATCCAGCTCCGTGACATCGTGAAACGAAACGAGCGCACCTCGCACCGTCGATCCATCATCCATGATCGGGACTGTCGTCACGATAAACTTTTTTGACTCTCCCTCTTCGCCTGGCAAGAAGAGTGACATATTGTCTTGCGGCTGCTTGTCCATAATCGCCCTGGTCCAGGGATACACCGTCAAGGCCCCAGTTGAATTCGACGACTTCCAGGCAATGGCCCCAAGGTCTGTGCCGATCAGAGCGGTCACGGACTTCCCCACCGCTCGACTGAAGGTTTCATTCGTCAATACGATGAGGTCCCGTGTGTCGATCATCACCACTCCCTGCGTCAGTGCATCGAGAGCGGCTTTGACTCGTGTCGGAACTATGCCGGATGGGTCTAATTGTCGAAGAGTGCGTTTCATGAAGACAAGATAGCCGATAAATCCCATCACGCCGACGAAGGTGAGGAACCGCACCCATGGATCGTTCAAAAACCGCTCCGCCTCCGACAGGTCGGCTTTACGGAATGCGACTTGAAGCACTCCCCACGACTCATCCCCGGCAAAGATTGGGACTTGGAGAAATTCCAGTGATGATGCGCCACCGGATGGCTGCACCCAGATGCGAGTATGGTCCCCAATCTGTGCGAGAACCTCTCCGCTTTGAAGGACCAACGCCAACGAACGGATCTCAGGATTCCGCTGCGCAAACCGCGCCATCGACAGTTTGATGGTCTCAATCTGCTGATGCTCCGCCAACGCAGAGTATTGAACTGCCAAGGCCTCGGCCACATCGCGACGATATTCAAAGTCTTGGCGATCGTGGTTAGGCACTAGACCAACCAAGGCGTCACCCGCTAGCATGACGCTGAGCGTCAGACTCGTGAGACCAAAGCTGATCCAGACCAAGGGACTCACATTCATGATAGACATACCCTTATATGAGCGTTTCCGCTTCTTACTCGGTTTCTAGCCTGAAGAAGTTAAGCCCCGGCCCTACTCTGCAGAATGGCTGTTCCCTCGGTCTCTCGATGACCGGATCTCCCTCTAGATCTTCCATCTGTCTTTGATTTTGGGTGGTGCTAAAACCGATTAGCTTGGCATGAACCACGAACGCTTCAATGCGAAGACATTAGATGTAGATCTCGCAATAGGAGCAGTCGCGCCAGCTATTCGTGGGATTAGTTAGATCATGAAAACCGCCTCTGTTCCCCTCCAGAACCCCTTCAGCTCAAGCAATACGCGCCTTGGCCGTGATCCCCTGGCAAAGTTTGGATAACCCTTTGTTCATCATGACAAAATTACTTTTTATCCACACTTCACAGATTGCGGAATACACAGTTGTGCCTTTTTTGATACAGAGTGACATTTTATTGACTTAATACTTTACATTTAAAATCATGCTGTTATGTTAAATCGACTATGGCACTTTAATTGCTTGTATCTTTTTGGACGAATGGTGCCTTCGGAATGAAGCTCTAACGAGGGAGGACTTGTGCGGAATCAACAAACCTTAGCATCAACGGTCACCTGTTCCGGCGTAGGGCTACACTCAGGACAATCCGCATCCATCACGCTGCGACCAGCGCCTCCAGACACCGGCATCGTTTTCGTTAACCGTAGCTCAGACGTTGATGCGTATCTACCCGTTTCCATTGAGCATAAAATCCCAACCGAGCTGTGCACCGCCATCAAGGGAAATGGGTTTCATGTCCAAACCATTGAGCATTTACTAGCGGCTCTGTCAGGCATGGATGTCGATAACGCCTTCATTGAAGTGACGGCAACTGAGGTGCCAGTCATGGATGGAAGCGCTGCGCCCTTTGTCAGGCTCATTCAGTCTGCCGGTATCGTGTCGCAGGAGCGAAAACAGTCGTTTCTCAAGATCATGGCGCCCGTTGAAATCACAGACGGAACAAAGCGGGTGCGGATCGAACCATCCCCTACCCCCCGCATTACCTATTCGATTCACTATGATCACCCGCTGATCAAGACACAGACGTATGACTACGATTGCTCGGTTGGTACATTTGAGAATGAGATTGCGGAAGCCCGCACATTTGGCTTTCTCCAAGAAGTTCAGGCCTTGTGGGCTCGTGGGCTCGGAAAAGGTGGAACACTCGATAATACGGTCGTCCTCTCCGGCGACGGCATCGTGAATCAATCCGGCCTTCGATTTGACGATGAATTTGTCCGTCACAAGGTCCTGGATCTGATCGGTGATTTTTCGCTCTTAGGAATGCCCTTCATCGGGCATATCGTCGCAGACCGCTCAGGGCATGCGCTCCACACCCGGCTTGTCCAGCAAATCCTGTCCCAGCCAGACAAGTGGGTACTTCTGAACGTTGAGACTTCAGAAGTGGCAGTGCATTCAAGCCCCTACAGCACGCCACGTCAACCAGCCGTAGCTCTTCAGGCTTCGTAGCTCATAGGCACCTTTCTTACTGTCTAGTGAGTTGCGGTCTTTCGGTAGGACGCACGACACAATTCAGAACATCGCAGGATGGTACGCCGGGAGTGAGGAACCTCACCCCCGGCGTATCACATCACATTGGGGTTACTTCTTCTTCTTCTTCGCTGCCTTCTTCGTTGCCAAGAGTCTCACCCCCCTTCGCATTATCAAGTTTGGCCCATGAACAGCAACTACTAGACGGCTTGAATCAACATATCGTCTAAAGCTTCGAACGTATTGGGACCCACTTTCCTAAAGCGTTTGTCGCGTTTGAGCGAGGTGGCAATCGACGTCAGCGGGGTTTTCCCTTTGATCTGCAACCCACCTTCGATCAACCGCTGGACAAGTTCCTTTGCATGCATGGCTCGATTGGATTCCCGGAGTATTTCATAGGCGGCCTGGGGCACGCTCTTCCCTACATATTTACTCCGTCCAAGAAGAATTTCCCGAGACTGATCGGTCACATCCATAAGGGGAACCGGTCGGATTCCCTTCGAATCATCCGTGGTAATGATTTGGTTAGAAAGACTGGCAAGCTTGGCCTTGTCGGCCTCGACACGATAGAGCGTTTCGGCAAGCTCGAGATACTTCTTGATGGTGGCAATCTCGTCATCAAGCCGGCGACGTTTCTTTTCGAGCTCCTGATACCGACTCTTATAGGCGTTGATCCGCTGCTCCAGACCAACGAGAATGTCTGTTAACTCCTCCACAAGCTCCTCAAATAAAGCATGCTTGCTTTATATCATTGCTTAGAAACGCTGTCAAGTTTCATTATTTGAATAATGCATTGCCTATTCAGTTATATCTCTTGCAAGCAAGTAATCCTTGGATGGTCGGTGATCATAAGGCTTGCCTTGGCAAGAGTAGCAGGATTTTTGTTGGCCGCAAGTCCGGCCATGTTACAATCGGGCGTGCCAAGTCCTCACGAATCACCCTCACATGATCTCCTGCTCCAAGCTGCAGTCGAGGCTAGTCAAGCAGCTGGGGCTCTGTTACTGCACTATGCCGCAACCGGCTTTCAGATCGAATACAAGAATCCCATCAATCTGGTCACCGACGCCGACCGAGCCGCTGAACAGTGCGTGATTGATCACCTAAAGACTCGCTTTCCTGATCATCATTTTTTGGCCGAAGAGCGAGGTCGTGACGATGCCGGATTCTCCCCCTATCGATGGATTATCGATCCACTTGATGGGACCACGAATTTTGCGCATGGTTATCCCACTTATTGCGTCTCCATTGGCCTCGAATACGAGAGGCGGTGTATCATCGGAGTCGTCTTCGATCCATCCCGGAGTGAATTGTTCACAGCCATCGAACATCGTGGGGCGCAGGTAAATGGTCGGCCCATCCATGTGTCCGACACAAAGACGCTCGATAGCAGCCTCTTAGTCACCGGATTTGCCTACGACATCCGAGAAACTACACGGAACAACCTCGATCACTTTGCAAAATTTGCCCTGAAAACTCAGGGGATCAGACGAACGGGATCGGCGGCTTTGGACCTGTGCTACGTGGCGGCAGGGCGGTTTGACGGATTCTGGGAGGTACGACTCAGCCCATGGGACATGGCTGCCGGTTCAGTCATCGCTCGTGAAGCTGGTGGGCGCTTGACCGATTTCAGCGGAAAAGACCTCTCCATCTATGGACAAGAACTCGTGGCGAGCAATGGACAGATCCACGAGGCGATGCTCGCCGTCTTGAATCACGCATCTCCCCAGCGATAACACCAAAAGGAATCCACACCGCTATCGGCAGCGCGAATATACAATCCGATAGAGGATACGGTATGCTGTCGGACGATTGACCAACAAAGGACCTCATGGCACGCTCCATTCCTCCGCCCGAACAGTCGAATACGCCAGCTTCCAGTGACAACCCAAGCAACCAGACCTGGGAAGTGGAGTTACTCCGCGTACTCGTCAGCCGTAAAGGCACACAGGTTGAAGCCCAATGGGCCATCCATCCTCAGCTGAAGCAAGACCTACTGCCCGCTGAATGGCAAGAAGTGGTGGATCTTATGGCTAAGGCGACCGACATCGTCGGTGAACGATTTTCTAAAGCCCTCGCTGACGTCGACCCTATTCGTCCTGGCAATGCCTGACCGTTCCGCCGCTTGTTTTTTCTCTTCACATCCGATCGACAGAGGAGGTCCCCATGGACTCATACTATCATTCGCATGATTTGGGAAAGTTTGCCGAGGTTGGAAAAGGCAACAAGGATCTGTGGAGCAAGTTCAAGAGTTACTATGACGCCGTCTTTGCCGAAGGTGCGCTGACTGAACGGGAGAAGGCACTCATTGCCCTGGCCGTCGCCCACACCGTGCAATGTCCCTACTGCATCGATGCCTATACGCAAGCATCACTGGAGAAAGGATCCAATGTCGAAGAGATGACCGAGGCCGTCCATGTCGCCTGCGCCATCCGCGGCGGTGCCTCACTGGTTCATGGCGTACAGATGAGGAATGTTGCGGAGAAGTTGTCGATGTAGAGGCACGCTTTAGATCAGAGATGCGGGTTTTCCGGAATCGCCAGCGTGAAATACTTGCCGCGTTCTTCGTAGAGGATCCGTGAATCCGTGAGATCATCAAGAATTGGCTTGAGGATCGTATCACTGCCATCGGTTCTGTCCGCTACCGCTATTCGGATCTGCTCCATGCTTTTGCCCGCCTCATTGCAGATCTCGATCACCAACGCTGCCAGCCCTTCATACCGCCTGCGCATTGGCTGTTTTGGATTCCGCCCGTCGTAGATGGTCACATAGTTTGGAGCCTTCGAGTAGTACAGAAACGGCTTATCTCCAGACCGATGCATCCGCTGCCAGTTTTCGATCGCCGCGACAAGTTCTTGATACAGGTGTGGATCCACTGGCCAGTTGTCGAGCTCATACTCAAAGTCGTATGCGATCTTGTTCAAATCCACCTGTCGCGCGTCATACACATACTCGTAGGCCATTCCCGGCCCGGTGATACGGATACCGTACTCGTGCGGTCTGGTGAAGTAGGGACTGAAGCGCTGGAGCCAGAACTTGCCGGTCGCTTCCGGTGGCTGCAGATGAAACAGTGAAGGGATGAGATCGAGTTGGCGCTGGTAGTCTTCGTTGGTCTCGCCTGGGAACCCCAGCAAGATATTCCACGACACCATCACGTGATAGTACTGACTCCACTTGAGGCAGACAATGTTCTGCATCGGCGTGGCTCCCTTGTCCATCGCCCCCAGCTGATTGAGGCTCAGGCTTTCCAAGCCGGGCTGCATACATTTCACTCCGCCGGCTGCCAAGGTCTTGATCTGGCGCTTCTGCAAGTTGCTCTTGGTCTCGATAAACACGTCCAAGTCGCAATGGTCCGCCGCGAGCCTGCCAAAGAGATTCTCGATGTACCCCATGTCGATGATGTTATCGACGAGACGAAACCGAACAGCGTCGTAGCGTTGTGAGAGGTCGGCGATCTCCCGCAGCACTTGGTCCGGCGCCTTCGCCCGGAACTTCATACTCTGTGCGTTGAGTCCACAGAACGTGCAGTGATGTTTTTCACCCCACCAACAACCGCGTGAGCCTTCATACAAGAGAACACGATCCAACCCCTGCGCCTCTTGACCGAGCTCTGCAAGCAGGTGATAGTAGTCGTCATAATCAGGCGGACCGGTCGTCGCAAAATCTGAAAAGAGCGAGGGGTTGGGCGTGAACATGATCTTCTCGCCTTGGCGGTACGCCACGCCATTCGGATAGTCCTCTGTCTTGCCGGCGAGAACCTGCCGAACCAACGCAAGAAAGCTCTCTTCACCTTCACCGACGACGACATGATCGAGAAAGGGGAACGCTCGGAAGTACTCATGACCCATCTCGCCATCGTAGTTCGCACCGCCGAAGACGACCACGACATGGGGGTAGAGATCCTTGATCAACTTGGCCATGGTGAGACTTGCCACGTTCTGATCGAATGTCGAGGTAAAGCCGACCAGCTTGTATTGGCCCCAATCAATCGACCGTAGCGCCCAGGTCAAAAACTGAGGAGCAATACGCGTGGCCATTTCTTCGAAATAGCCAACCGGCTTACCACACTCTTTCGCCGCCTGCTCAAAAACCGGCTTAAAGACCTGTGGGTACTCTGCCCGCTTCGGGTTGTCTTTGAACAAGAGAGAGGAAAACAACCACTCACCAAACAGGGCTCGTTTCTCACAGATCGACTCGTGCAGCTCAACACCGATCAAGTGAGCAAACCGGACGTTCAAGTGGTGACAGTCGACGGGAATTCCGTTGGACTTGAGCAGCGCGGAGAGTGTGCCGAGTTGAATGGAGGGATACTTGGCATAGCTGAATGGCATGTTGACGAGCGCGATTTTGGTTTGGTCGCTCATCCGATGCCTCGTACGATTACGCCGCTCAAATCTTGTCAAAAAACTGTTCGCCCTGAGCTCTTCGACTGGCTCAGAGCAGGCTTGTCGAAGGGCGCGTGACTTCAGAAAACCCCGTTCATGGTTCGACAGGCTCACCACGAACGAAAAACTTTTAAATGACTTCTAGCTGGCTGCAGCCTTGAACGGCTCAAACTCTCGATCGGCTTTTGCTGCGAGGTAGAAGTCGCTCTCGGTCAGGCCATTGATCTTGTGCGTCCAGATCTCGACTTTGCATTTACCCCAGGCAAGATACAGATCTGGGTGATGACCTTCGACCTCGGCAACGGCACTCACTTTGTTCACAAAGGCCAGCGCTTGCGCAAAATCTGGGAAGGTAAACAGCCGTTCGAGATGTCCTTGCCCATTGAGCGTCCACCCTCTCCCAAGTTCCTTGAGCAAGGCCTGTGCACGATCATTCGGTACCGGTGGCACACCCCCACGACAGGGGATACATTTATTGTCCGCGAGACTCATAGCATCCTCCTTACCACACGATCAATGCGGCATTGTAAAGGGGCTTTCAGGTGATAAACAAGATTGAGAGACGAAGAGACGGCTAGCTACTCAGTCTCATCCGGTGCTCCACCGGACTTTGCCAGATCGTCGAGTTTGACCTTGTCCGGATTGAACTTCTGTGCGGCCTGCGTCATCCGGTCAAGGGTTTCATCGAAGGACAAGGGCGGAGCCTCTTTAGAACGGAACCGAATGGGATTCACGCGGGCGACGACAAAACTCTTGAGATAGGGACTCGTCAACCCCTTGGCCTTGAGCGCTTCGACTTGTTTCACGACGAGCTCATCTAGTTCCAATACCGTTTTCGCGCGCTGCTGACGAATGCTCAGCCCAATATGCAGTGGCTTCTGGAGAAAGTCGTCTACTCGTTTCAGGACCGGATGGTAGGCACCCCCGCTGAATCGAGATCGCTCTTCATAACAGAGCCCCAGCGTAATCAGTGCCGGCTCCTCAAACTCCAACGCATAGGTTTCTTCCGTGGCATGATCAAGGTGCGCCAGCTCCCGGTACATCCGAATGACCTCCAACGCCTTCTCACGGAGATTATGGGCTTTCTCCGTATTCAACGCGAGAATCTGATAGGCCGCCGACGGTTCGGGAACCACGAGCGCAATGATGCTCTTCGCCCCCAGTGTCCGCATGGCGGACAGGCGATGATTCCCGTTCGGCGTCCAATACTTGGCCACATGGTCAGGTTTCGGGATGCGGACCGCAATGATGGGATCAAGAAAGCGACCGATCTTTCCGATAACCCCTTCCAACTTCCGGACATGGGTATCGGAAATATTCCGTTGATAGGGCGTCGGCTCCACAAGATCGATCGGCAGTGCCGCGAGGGCCAGCCAGTGGCCACCATAGGGTTCGCGATAGATGGAGAGGACTTTCCCCCTATCCTGCTCGATCGCTTGATGCAGCTCCGCGACAACTCTCGGTGGGGCAGCCGCCAGCAAGTCGCTTGCCGTCAGGCCGATCGATGTACCGCCTGGTTTCCGACGTCGCTTGGTTCCCTTGGGCAACGAAACCTTCTTCGATTTCTTGTCAGCCACGGCGCAATGGTAGGACAGCGGAAGAGTAAAAGAAAGCCTCGCGCAGAAACAACCTGTGCATCAGCCGGTTCTGATCAGGTCTCTCGAAGGGTAACCAGAGAACGGGTTACAGGCTGTTCACAAAGGCTTAGTTCTCACCCGCTCACCCCAGCGCGCCAAGACGCGCCGTTCACCGCACAAGGCCATAGCAAGTGAAGGGCCGAGAAGAGGTACATACCAAACTTTGCTTGAACCGCTCGCTCCGAATCATATGCGAGCGGATAGGCACCTTTCCTTCGACTGGCGTACGTTGAGAGTCTGAACGAGGCGAGAACGAAGCTGGCGGACTTTTTCAACATCCTGCCACAAACAGTACGGGCGACCTTGCACTGAGGTGGGAGGTCGCCCGTGACTTGGCGCTTAGGACGCCGACAGTATCTTGTGTTGTCGCGGCCCACAAGACCCACGCGATAGTTGGGATCCTCGGTTTCCAACCTGGGGAGACCTCGTCATTCCCAGGCGATTGTATACTTTCTGTCCCCGAAGATTTCTCCGCTCAATGGCTTTTAGCCTTCTTTATGGAAGGACATCTTGTGCCTTGATGGCACGGCCAGCGAAGAAGTCGGTCAACAGAACCGATGAGAAATCCGCCCAGGTATCGGTGGGCCTGATGGGCCAGGTGGCGTTGTGTCGTCCATGTCCACCCTCCTCTCATACTGAAGTCATCGAGAGACCTGGATGGCAGCCGCGCGGTCTACCCGATCTCTCGAACTTCGATTGATAGATGAGCCGCACTTTTTTCAATACGCCCATTAGGAAACCTTGTCAAGAGTCGTATGACTCGCTTGAGCACCGGCATGTAATGCATAGCAAAGACCAACCAGCACCAAGTCTTCGAGTGGAGAATAGCACCGCAACGGTTGCGGGAAGAATACGCCGTAGCACCCACAGTTTGGAAGATTGAGACCGCGCATGAACGTGACGATAAGCCCCATGGCGTAGAAACCGTTCAACACCATCGCCAGGAGAGCTCCCGTCGGCAATTGCCATCTAACAAGAATCCATGTTGCCAGCTCCACTCAATCCCCGTGATCCCAAACGCCAGCCCCCAGGGAGACCAGTCTGTGAACAGGCGATAGGTGACCAACACGTCGACAACCCCCCGAAGATCAAGTGACTTTCCCAAGGCCGAGGCCAGCAGCACACCGATCAGGAGCCGACAGCACCAGGTCAGCACAATTCAGTTCATCACACAGTCCTCACAAACACGAAGGAGGAGCACAGCACCCCTGCCGCACTCCTCCTTGCGTCGCACCTTACCCAATGACCGAGCGTCTATCACGACACGTGACCCGTCACCCGCTGCCTCGGTCGTCTATTACACAATCCTGAGTTTCGTGAAATCCACACCTTCCGGCGCTGGAGGTGTCTTAAGTTTCATGTCCTCCAATACATTCACGATGCGTTCCGCGACCACAAGATTGCGGTACCATTTCCGATTAGCCGGCACGATATACCAGGGAGCGCAGTCGGTACTGGTCGCTGAAATGACATCTTCAAACGCCTTGAGATAATTCTCCCACAACTTCCGTTCCTCCAGATCTCCCGAATTCCACTTCCAGCGCTTCTCGGGATCAGCGATGCGGGCTTCTAACCGTTCCTTTTGCTCGTCTTTTGAGATATGCAGAAACAACTTGAGAATGGCCGTTCCGTTTTCAGTCAGTAGCTCTTCGAATTCCTTGATTTGGTCGAAGCGCCGCTTGACCACTTTGTCAGAGACCCAACCATGCACCCGTGTAATCAAAACGTCTTCGTAATGGGAACGATTAAAGATTCCGATGTAGCCCTTAGGAGGAACTTCTCTGTGCACGCGCCAGAGAAAATCATGTGCCAATTCATCCTTGGACGGGCCCTTGAACCCCACCACCTTGCAGCCCTGCGGATTGACACCAGACATCACACTTTTGATTGTCCCATCTTTTCCGCTCGTATCCATCCCCTGCAGCACAATGAGGAGGGATCGAGTGGCGTTGGCATACAACCGTTCTTGTAGCCCATCGAGCCTGGCGATGAGCTTGGCCGTTTCAGCTTTCGCCTTGGCTTTCCCCTGATCGCTCTTTTTATAGTCTCCGGTGTCATCGGGATCGTAGCCCCTCAATGACAGTTTGCGACCTGCTTTTACACCATATCGCTTCAAAGGCCCCTCCTTTGTGGTGGTGATCACAGAGCCTTAGCCTGAGCGTCGAATAAGATACGCTGATACCATGCAAGGCTTGGTCTACTTGGGAACACCCTGCGCGCAACGGAAACCGACGTTCGGATCCTGTTCAGTCGGATTGCCTTTGGTGCGAAATGATGAGCGAAGCCGATAGGGGGTGTTAATGTACGACCCGCCCCGCTGGACTTTTGCCGTCCCCTCGCTGGGACCACGAGGATTGATGGCAGGATTATTGAGAAAGTTGGAATAAAAATCTTCCTCGTACCAGTCCATCACCCATTCGTAGAGATTACCGGCCAGGTCCTGAACCCCGTACGGGCTCTGCCCCATGTGGTGATCTCCGATAACAGATACCGTCTCGGCGCCACCTTCCTTGAGCCCATAGACAGCATGGACCGGCGTCGGTGGATCGTTTCCCCATGGATACAGCCGTTCATCAGTCCCTCGCGCAGCCTTTTCCCACTCCGCTTCAGTGGGAAGCCGTTTCCCGACCCAGAGGCAGTACCCCATAGCATCCATCCAGCTCACCCAGCGCACCGGACGATCCGCATGAACCACCGGCGTCTCTTTATCAGAAAATCCCCATGGCGGCTCACTCTGGATCGCCTCGACATATTTGGCGAATCGTGCATTCGTGACTTCAAACTTATCGATGTAGAACGTATTCAAATACACCCGATGCACAGGGGCTTCATCTTCATCTCCCCTGTCGCTTCCCATGATAAATTCTCCGGCGGGCACCAACATCATCGGTGCGCCATCTTTTCCATTGAGTTCAGGGAAGGAGACGGCGGGTCTGGCTGTGGAAGGCTTCCCCTTGTCTCCGGGTTTGGTTTCACCATTGGTCCCAGTGAGGTCCTGTGGTTTCCCTTGGACGAGAAGCATGTCGGGTTTCACTGCCCGGCCATCGGCCGCCGTCGCCAACCCATCGGGCAGAAAGAGAGAACCCCAACCAGCCAGAAACACGGTAAGAATTCGTAGTGCGCCCATTCCTTCTCCTTGCGGAGTAAGGTACCCAAAAGTCACCTGGAAATCCAGTCGCCCAGTGATCTCTGGCCATGGGACTGATCCCACCACAGAAGATTCCAAGAGAGTTGCACTTGGCCATCGTCCAGTGTAGCGTAGGCTCCAGCATGCTTGGTTCGATATTTTCCGTCCACAACAGCTGTTCCCATCTTCTCCTGTGGTCCCTACTCATCACGCTCGTGATGAGCCTCTCTGGATGTGGTGGTCCCTGGCGCGACGCCTATCTCAAGAAAGGGGTTGGCCGGCTGACGCAGGAGGACGTCCGTGAACGACTTGGTCCCCCACATACTGCAAAAACGCCTGCGCTCGGCGGAGACAGCCTCTGGACCTACCGCTTCCCACTCAGCGAACAGGACCTGACCTCGTGGAGGTCCTCCATGCTCGGTGATGCCTCCAATTCACTCACGAGCATGATGGGCAAAGGGACGGAAACCACCAAGCCGACACTCTATTGTTACCGCTATGCATTGACCTTCTCAGAAGATAAGACTCTCAAGACCTGGAACCGAGAAGAATGTGTTCCTGGTACCCGCGAGACACTGACTGCCAAATAGAGGATACCCGTGCCCCAGAACGAATGGTTCTCCATCGATAGTGTGGTGGCGCTCGACAGCTTGAAATCGCTGGTTCTGCTGCTGACCTTGGTCGTCGCCCGAACGCTCATTGTGCGGTGGATCTCTGGGAACCCGACACTTTCGATGGAATCGAAACGTCGATGGGTGGTCACGACGAGAAACACCGTCGTCTTCGCCTTCCTCATTGGCCTGGTCATGATCTGGGCGCATGAACTGCAAGCGTTTGCGGTGTCACTGGTCGCGTTGGCAGCCGCAATGGTTCTGGCGACCAAAGAGCTGCTTCTCTGTTGGAGCGGCGCGGCGCTTCGGATGGGTGGCAAGGTCTATGCTGTCGGCGATCGAATTCAAATCGCAGGCCATCGCGGAGTCGTGCTGGACCACGATATGTTCGCCACGAAGCTTTTGGAGATCGGCCCAGGGCAGTCCGCCCACCTCTACACCGGACGCGTAACCGTGTTCCCCAATAGCTTGCTCTTCACAAATCCCTTGATCAAAGAAAATCCCGAACAGGAGTACGGGCTATATACAGTGGTCGTACCGATCAAGAATGATGACGAGTGGCAGCGATCGGAGCGCGTGCTCCTGGAAGCGGCGAAAATCGAATGTGCGTCGTTCATGGAAGAAGCTGTACGGCACATGAAGCTCTTGGAACAAGCACGTCTGCTCGAAGCCCCTTCCCCGGAACCCCGTATCACTATTCAACTCCCGGAGTCCGGGAAGATCCATCTGGTGCTCCGATTTCCGGCCCCGGATCGAGGTCGCTCCCGCATCGAGCAAGCCATCCTCCGTCGTTATCTTCTCCGCATGAACGATCGCGGATCCGTGCCTTTGGCCTAACAGGCTAGGGAAAAACCAAATTCGACATCTGTAGCCGTCGCAGAGATCGAGGTATTCAACGACTGTGGACAGCTATGCAGAGTGCGCAAAAAAGGCCGTCCAGCAAGCCGCAGCGAGCTCAGAGGCGAATCGTACTCTGCGCCGTACGGTGAGCCTCTGAGCGAGACGAGAACGCCGCTGGCGATCTTTTTCCGCATCCTGCTAAAAGAAAAGGGCCATCTTGCGATGGCCCTCCCCTCCGCTTCATCTATCGTGAACGGTTCGAGTTATTTTGGATACGACTTCGGCGGGGCAACATGCTGCCATCCCTCGCCGTTGAGCGACTTGAGCATGGCCACCAAATCCTGTTGCTCGTCATCCGTCATTTCCAAAGGGATAATCGTATTGTCCTGATGTGGATTCTTCACACCACCCTGGTTGTAGAATTTCACGACCTCTTCCAAGGTTTTAAACCGCCCGTCATGCATATAGGGAGCGGTTCGTGAGATTTCGCGTAAGGTGGGAGTCTTAAAGGCCCCGATATCCTCAGGATTCTTCGTCTCCATGTATCGGCCCAGATCGACCTTATTGTCGTCCCAGCCAATTCCCAAATTGTGGAACTTCTCGTCCGTAAAGTTGAATCCGGAATGACAACGCGTACAACGGGCTTTCCCACGGAACAGCTCAAGCCCCCGCTTCGCAGAATCGCTCAAGGCATTTTGATCTCCGCCAATGTCGTACTTGTCCACCGCGCTGTTCCCAGACAACACCGTCCGTTGAAAGCTGGCCACCGCTCGACCGACATCCTGAATCGTAATCTCCCCCCCGAAGACCTCTTGAAAGAGCTTGCGATAACCGGGCATTTTTTTCATCTTGGCAACCATTTCGTCATGGTTGGCAAACCCATGCTCAATGGGGTTCGTAAATGGCCCGATGGACTGATCTTCCAGCGTCGCCGCTCGACCATCCCAAAACTGTGCTTTGCTGTAGACTCGATTGAATGACACCGGCGCACTTCGGCCGCCCTTCTGGCCCTTGATGCCGGTCGACACGGGCATGCCGTCCGCGAAGCCCTTCTTCGCCATATGACAACTAGCACACGCGATGGTGTTGTCCTTTGACATGCGCTTGTCGAAGAAGATCGCCCGTCCTAATTCAATCTTCTCCTTCGTGAGCGGATTCTCCGCCGGCACATACGTATTCGGATCCTCTAACCCTGCGATCGTCGGCAGAGTCACCGGTTCTCCCGCATACGCCTTGTGCCCCAGCCCTGCTTCACCGAGCACAGGGACAAGCGGCATGGCCAGCACCAGTCCAAATGCCAGCACCCCTGTCCATAGTCCTCTCCCTGCTATCGCCCTCTGTACCATTACATCCTCCTCTCTGCACACGTTGATGTGTGTGTTGATGCCCATCCCTGGCTCACTCACTCCATCGCGCTTATTGCAGTTCACCCTTCTCGACGGTCATCAAGACCGCCGTGAGTGCTTAACCGAATTGCGGCTGGGGCTTGTCATACCATGACTTGTCCTATCGACTCAATCGGTTGATCGCGAACAGGACTTTCTCTCCGTATCCATCCCTTCTACAGCTGTTGATAATCCCATATGTACAGCATGGCCTATGGACCAGAAAATTCAGAAATCCATCCGCACGCGTGAGTGCACGATACCTGGCCCGCCGTACTTAGTCTAATTTATTATGTATTGTCAGGACATAAGTCCTATTTATGAGCTGAGACCTGTGAACAGATGACACTTGCTGAGCTGCAATATGTTGGGGCCGGCGTGCGAGTCTTCGTCACACAGCCCACCCTAAGTCTCGCGATCAAAAAACTGGAATACGACTTAGGCCCAACCATTTTTGAGCGTCGACAGAACAAGGTGGAGCTGACTCCGCTTGGCGAACAAATTGTCCATCAGACTCGACGAGTATTAGGGAAGGTCTGTCGCCGCATGCCGGTCATTGTTTTCGGCAACAGGTCCTGGAGGCATGTCCTGAACTCGGTCGCTCAGACGCAGAAGGTTGGCAAGGGAACTCCCTCGAAACCATCCGACAGATGGTCATCTCTGGGTTTAGGATCACCGTGACGTCCTGCAGCGCCCTCACACCCAACTACCAACACAAACGACTGATTGCGATCAAGCTGGCGCAACCCGTACCTGGCCGACGGATCGGTCTCGCCTGGCATCGAGGTTACACTCGCCCACAAGTTGCCAAAGTTCTACGGGAAGCCGTCAGGGCTTTAAAGATCCCTGGCCTCAGCATGGTGACCGGATCACCACCTTTAACCGGCGCTTTGTTCTGCTTGTTGCCCCGGAGTGCATTTGTTAGGATGCGGCAAGTCGACTGGAGCATCTTCCGATGAAAATCGCCACCTTCAATGCAAATTCCTTACGCAAACGCCTGCCGATCGTGCTTGCCTGGCTTGAACAGCACAAGCCGGATGTCCTTTGTATCCAAGAAACCAAAGTTCAGGATAGTGAGTTCCCGTTACTGGCATTAGCACCCAGTGGATATACCATTACCTTTCGCGGCATGAAGTCCTATAACGGCGTCGCGATTCTCAGCCGTCATAAGCCAGAGGCGGTCTTTTACGGATTCGATGATGGCGGGGAGCCGGACGACTCCCGTTTACTGAGAGTCATCATTGATGGGATTCCCATCGTGAACACCTACGTCCCGCAAGGATTTGAAATTGATTCCCCCAAATACACCTATAAGCTCGGTTGGTATGAGCGCCTACGGAACTACTTTGCCAAACATCTTTCACCGCAGGCCCCGGCCATCTGGTGTGGCGATATGAATGTGGCTCCTCGACCCATGGACGTCCACAGCCCGGAAAAACATCTCAATCATGTGTGTTATCACGAGGCAGCCCGCACGGCGTATGAGCAGACCGTCGCTTGGGGATTCGAAGATGTCTTTGTGAAACTCTACCCGACTCGTCAACAATACACATTTTGGGACTACCGTGCGCCCAGCTCACTGGCAGCCAACAAGGGCTGGCGCATCGATCATATGATGGCGACCGCACCACTGGCGGAGAAATGCGTGAAGGCGGATGTGGATGTCGAGCCGCGACGAGCGAAAGAACCTTCCGACCATACATTTTTGTGGGCAGAGTTTTCGATCTGACCACGCACGCGACACCCACTCCATCCGAACTCTCCATCCCACTGTTACGCGGTAAGGCGGAATGGAGAGTCCCCTCTACGCGGCCTTTGCTCGCAGGTGGTTGTTGCGATTCAACTCGATCAATGGGTCAATGATCAAGCCGCAATTCAGACAACGAAGAATGACGGTACTGGAAGACACCGCTGGTTGGCGCTCTTGAATCATCAAGCCTTTGCATTTTTGACAGGTCATGGAGTTCCTCCTCCTGATAATGATGACCGGTCTCTTCTAACACCTAAACATTAACGTCGTGTTAACGGTCAGTTAAAACTATCTAATGTTCTTTTCGGTCTCTTTCGCTGAAACGGAAGTTCCTTCTCTGTTTTCAAAATCTTGCACAGAATCATGAGCGATTTATCCACAGATATCATGAAAAGACTTGTCATGCTTCCTCACCCAGCTCACCATGAATGTCCTGACGAAACCCAGCACGCGGCCCCCTTGCATAGGCGATATAAATGGGCCTACACCGATACCACGCTATGAAGCAGCAATGACAAAATGACACATCACCCTCCGACTATTCTCATTGTGGGTGCAGGCGCCGCTGGTTTGACCGGCGCGATCGCTGCAGCACAAGCTCTCACACGAGCACAAATCGACGGAAACGTCCTCCTACTGGATGGCGCGAGACACATTGGAGCGAAGATTCTCGTCTCGGGCGGGGGACGGTGTAACGTAACTCACGACGTCGTGACACCGAAGGATTTCTTTGGGAATCGCAACATCATCCGGAATGTGCTGGCAGCGTTTCCGGTTGAACGAACGATCGCCTGGTTCACTTCCCTAGGTGTTGAGTTGAAGCGTGAACCAACCGGTAAGCTCTTTCCCGTGACTAACAAGGCACGCACCGTACTTCAAGCGTTACTCGATAGTGCTCGACACGCCAGTGTGACGATCTGTCCTGGTCACCGCGTAGCTGCCATTTCTCGGACCGACACAGGGTTTCTCATACGACACAGCCATGGCACCACACATGCCTCCTACGTCATGCTTGCCACCGGCGGTCAATCGTTACCGAGGAGTGGGAGTGACGGATTCGGATTTCAGTTGGCACACAAGCTTGGGCATCAGATCAGTTCGACCGCACCAGCCTTAGTTCCACTGGTACTTGACCGCTCCATGTTTCAGGCTACCCTCGCAGGCCTCTCCCATGATGTGGAACTCACGACACTGGTCGATAAGCGAGAGGTTGACCGTCGCACGGGAAGTCTCCTCTGGACCCATGTCGGAATTAGTGGTCCCGTGGTCCTAGACGCCAGCCGCTTCTGGACCTTGGCAACGAAACGAGGCGCCGTCGTCGAAATGTACGGCAACTTTGTTCCCGGACAGTCGGCTGATGCACTTCGAGCATGGCTCGTAGCCCAGTCGGCTCAGCATCCCAGACGCTCATTGGTTCGAACACTATCATCCCTGGTCCCGGATCGCTTTGCCGAATCCCTCTGTCGGCATCAGGCATGTGAGTCGCAAACGGCGGTGGCCCAGGTCCCACGCCCCCATCGAGATCGGGTATTGAATGCACTCACTCACTTTCACTTTCCGATTATCGGTGACCGTGGATGGAACGTGGCAGAAGTTACCGCCGGAGGGGTTCCACTTGAGGAAATTAACTACCGAACAATGGAGTCGAAACTGATCGCCGGGCTTTACCTTCTCGGGGAAATGCTCGATTGTGACGGCAGAATCGGTGGGTTCAATTTTCAATGGGCCTGGACAACAGGGTGGCTGGCTGGAGAATCCGTGGTAAGGAGCCTTCTCAAGGACAAGCCTCTTCCTCATCCAGCTTCATCACTTGCATGAAATCTCTACTTTTATGAGCCCTCAATACTTCGAGACCACAATCACCACGTGCCCGCTTCCACCTCCGAACACACCTTAGCTCTCGGGAGAGGGTGATACGAAATCTCTCCGTCCTCCCGGGGAGGTTCATTCGAAGGCAACATCGTGACTTGAAGCGTTTCGTCGGAGAAGCCGTCATTGCGGCTCCGCAAGACCCCTTCCCGATTCAACATTTTGACCGCATTCGTGCGTGAAACAATCGGGGGATACTCCCTGAATTGCTCTGCGGCGACATAGGGAATCTGGATGGTGACAGGACGACGTTTAGCATAAATAAAGTCCCGCAGATTGTCATCGATGGGAGTCTTGAGGGTCACAACCACGGAGCTCTCCGCCGACAAGGTTGCAATTGAGATCACATACAAGGGCTTCACATCGGGAGGTGCTTCCTTGTTAGCCGTAACCATCACGGTGGGAGCAGCCGTCAACTGCGTCGTCTGATTGATGGCCGGAGACCGCACACCGACACGGAGGCTCGTCAGATCACGATTGGACACATTTTCAAGAAGAAGCTTGATGAGCACCCAGCCCTGTGGATCAAACGCCTTCGCCCGTCCATTCGGGATAGACTGCTCCTCCCGTCGGATGCTGCAGTCTGAAACGAGATTACGTCGTTCAAAGAAATACAGTGTATTCATACCCTGCGGCTGAACCCCCCGTTCATAAGTGTAGAACGACACCCCAACATGGATCATCGTCGGCCTAAACCAGGCCACGACCGTCGGAAGCACGAAGGGGACAAAGGCAGCAATGAGGCCGAGAATGGCGACCTTGCTGAGGACACTTTGCCGCCAGAACCACGCCCAGCCCTTTTTTAAACTATCCATGCAAAGCTCATTTGATTGCTTCATCCTGACCGATCGTAAAGATACGCTCTTGGAAGAGCTCCCGACAAGGGCAGGACTTCGCCTTGACCGTCGGCAGTCCCGTTCGCCATGCTAGTGGTTCGTACTCCTGGGGAAGCAAATGCCGGATGGAATTCAGAAAGGTAGCGTCGAGACTAATCGCCGCTTCACGTTGCGCTGGAAGGTGATGCTCGCCTTGAGTGCCGTCTTCATCGCACTCGGCATGTGCGTCGACTGGTCGCCATCTCAGGATGCCAGTCTGCCGGACACATCCTCTTTCCTGGTCATCCTAGGGGTACTTCTCGGCTGTGCAGGACTTCTAACTGCAACTCGGCAGTGATAGATGCACGCGTAGGAGGAGGAGCGTGGCCCGATCTATCAGACCTGTTCACACGAGCCCCATTATCGATTTCCTCCCTGGAGTTGAACTGCACTGACGCCATAGGGGCTGAAGAAGGCTAGCACCTTGTCACCCACTTTGAACTGAGCCCCGAGTTGAGTCTGCTGAGTAAGATTGAGGATGTGAAGCTGCCCTTTGTCATCCCGAATCACCATGGTTCCGGGAATCCCTGTTGTCAGGGAAATGACCTCCCCTTGGACCGGCGGAAGAGAAAAAACGGAACTAGGCCAACTACCCATCATCACGGCCATGAGTACCAAACTGCCCGCTACTCGGAATACTAGCCTCTCCATGACGACAGCTCCTTTCGACTCGTGTGCTCGCGATTCGTCATCACGCGAAGATCATGACCATTGATAGGTTCACTTACCGCTGGATATGGCCCTCATTCTACCAAGATACAGGGCCTCTAGCCCCACGTTGCCTATTCACAGAAATAAATCGATTTATCGGCTTTCTGCATGCCGTATCGGCTGGAGCCCATCTCAGAGAGCCATTCCTGATCTATAGGTCTCTCTTTCCCGCTCCGCCAATAAGGATAGCGAACAAGGCTCTTCCATCACATGGGGCTTGCCATCGATCACCAAAACAGTGCACTATCCACTCTCTCGTGCTTCAAACTTCAGTGAAGCAGAGGGCCTTGTAGAGGAGAGCTGTTTGCTCAAATCCACATCCCCCCTCTTTTGAGGTAAATATTTCGAGGAAGGTGCTCAGCTACTCTCCCAGCTACCATTGTATTACTAATCCGATGGACATAGATGATAGGGAGCGTCCATGAGCCATAGAACAGATCCCATGCGGCGACATAGTCGGTTTCCCGTGAGCTGGCCGGTGCTGTATGGAAATGGCGCCTTTCTCGCAGAAGGAACTGTCCTTGATCTAACTACTCGCGGTTGGCGAGTCACAGGATCAATGCCCGTCGTAGCGGGCATGCACCTGACTTTAAAAGTGTCAGTCCCAGACAGGTCCACCCCATTGTGCATTCATCGTGCAATTGTGCTGTGGGTGAAAGAACATGAGTTTGCCGTTGAAGCGAATGAGATCGCTCCGGATGATCAAGCGTGGGTTGCCGAGTTCCTTCGACACAAACTCGGACTCATGTGGATATCGCAAGCCACCGACCAAGAGCCTTCACGGCAGATCGGAATGACACAGTCCCGTGGTGAAGACCTTTCACCACAGTCTTCTCTTCCATCCCTGGAAGACATCCTCCGCCGCGTCGCTGCTGCCGATCTCGCTTCGACCATGATGACGGCGAAAACCCATCGGAATAGCAATTCAGACCGCTCCGAGGTTGAGATCAACGGGCCCATCGATGACGTGCCGGAGAAAATCTGGTGTGAAGCGCGCTCCATTGTTCGGCGCATGCTCGCAATCAAGGCTACTCGAGGCCGAACCGGTTGCAATCCGGTTCCGGATAATTAGCCCTTCCCGCTCTAAAGCCTGGGTCCCCTGACAACACCCTCCCAGAGGAAAAAACCAGAACAATTTCAGGAGCTGACTATTTCTGCAAGAAGAAAGCTGTTCTTTTACAGCAGTCCCACCATTGAGGCGCCACCTAGCCATGGTGGCAACTAGAAATCTTCAAATAAACGAAGCTGATTCGGTCGTCCGATTCCTCTCATCCAAGCTGGTACCCGTGGCGGTTTCTTTGGCTTCTGAGGAGGTGGGCCGCTTGCCAACAAGGCCTGCGCCGTGATCCATGCTCCAATTAGTTCAAAATGGGCCAGATCTTTCTGTCGGAGATTTGAGCTCCACTCGGAACTGGCTCGCTTACTCACTCCCACCGGCCGACTCAAGTAGCGCAACTGAAAAAACCATTCGCCGGACCAGCTGGTACCAACTTGATGCACAACGGCAATAACGCCGAGACGCTCACCGGTTGTCTGCCTAAGATAGACACCGAGAGCAATGTCCTCACGAGTCACCATGGTAACCAATGGTTACGCTAGTTGGACGCCACGGTCAATCCGTTTAAATACATGGCGTGATTTACCTAATAATTGTGACGAGATATCAGACAGATTAGCATGGCCACACCTTTCTGTTTCATACCCACACCTTTCTGTTTCATACCCACACTTGTCGTACAGATCATCATAATCTCCAATAGGATCGCAGGTATCCGGCCTTAAGACCTTCATGAGGAACCGTTGTCTCCTGAAATCCTTTTTGTTCGATCACCTACTGAAACTCGCGAGGGGAAAAGATGCAATGGAAGCTGGATTTCGAATTGTGCTGCCCCCATCACTACATAATTGGGTACCAGTGCTTAGTTGCGAGTGACGCGTCTTCGCAGCAAGATTCCCGCTGCCTATGCATCTTCCTGATCCGCCTTTCACTGTCTTCAGGACCATACATGGCTGCATTCTGATCCAGACACATCTTACCCAAGAGCACACATAGGTTCGCGCCCCTTCTGTCCATCTTCCGGGGAGACTAAGTGATACAACGATATTGAAATCATGGATTTATAGGGATTAGAAGCATAGGCAAGCCTGCGAACGGAATCGGGGGCACCATCTTTGCCTTTAACCACTCTGTATGGGCAAACGAAGGCTTGGCTTCAGTTCAAAACTGCTGCCCGTGAAAGCAGACGACCTGCAGCAGTATGTTTCAGGAAGGGACTAAGGAAATGAACCATTCTATCCCCACAACACGGAACGCCAACTTTCAAGACCGGCTGCGAGGTACATGGGTCCACCACCTCTATACCGGTGTCCGAAAGGCGAAGCGTAGTCTACTACGCCAATCCGAAGGGGAAGCCATTCTCCTCACACGATATCATCGCGTGCATGGCAAACCCCTCAACATAAATGCCCCGAAGACATTTACGGAAAAACTCTTCTGGAGAATGATTTCCTGGAACCGAGGCGTCCATCCTATCTTTACACAGCTAACCGATAAGTATTCAGTGAGAACGCACGTGGCAGAGACGATAGGAGATCAGTACTTGATCAAGCTCTTATGGTCTGGCGAAACGACTCAGAGCATCCCATTTGAACGACTTCCAACAAGCTACGTCATGAAGCCGAGCCACTCAAGCCAACAGGTGATTGTGGTCAAAGGGCAGTCTGAAAGGGCTGACTACATCGACCGTGCATCAGGCTGGCTGGACAGTAATTACTATTGGATCGCACGAGAATACCAATACTATCACATCAAACCACGGGTCATGGTTGAGGAATGTCTTGAAAATCCAGACGGGAGTCTTCCCCTTGACTATAAGATCTGGTGTTTCAACGGAGTGCCGGAGCTTATTCAGGTGATCACCCATACGCGGGACATGAGCTCATTCTTTGACAAAACATGGACCCTCTTGGACCTCACCAACAAAGAAGGACGTTCACAACGGTCGATCACAAAGCCCGCAAACCTAGAAGAGATGCTCGCCATTGCCTCGAAGCTGTCGGTTGGTTTCGGGTTTGTCCGTGTCGATTTATACAATGTCAACGGAAGAGTCTATTTTGGCGAATTGACCTTTACCCCTACGTCCGGACACATGAAGCTGCAACCGGACAGCTGGGATGCCAGGCTAGGGGAAAAGTGGGACTTATCACTGGAACATCGACCACCAGCTACCAGAGAGTGAGTGCCAGCCACCTCTTACTCGACTAGTTCCCGAGGACACTCCATCGATAGGCGCCGACAAAGCTGAGTGATGGGAGGAACGAGGGCAGATCCGCATGGGGTGGATGACGGGTTTCGAACCCGCGACCTCCGGATCCACAATCCGGCGCTCTAACCAACTGAGCTACACCCACCATACGGGTTTGAAGAATCGAGATATTAACAAAGGGCCGACTACTACCGCAACCCGACTCCAGCTATCCGCGCGAATCAAATGCCGCTTGCATTTCCGACAGGATAGCGCCGACGGTCGCAGCAGGATCTGCCGCATCCCGAATCGGTCGACCGATCACCAGATAGTCCGCTCCAGCGGCAATGGTTTGCGTAGGCGTCGTCGCGCGAGCATGGTCATCGACCCCTTTTCCGGCTGGCCGGACACCCGGTGTCACGATCGTGAAATGCGGCCCGACGGTCTGGCGGAGTGCCGTGGCTTCTTCACCGGACGCGACCACACCGTCGCAACCGACTTCTGAGGCCAGTAACGCCCTGGCGGTCACAAGGTCTTGGACCGTCCGCTGAATTCCCATCTCTCGCAGGTCGTTGCCGTCGAAATTCGTCAACACGGTCACAGCCAGCAACTTGAGCGATGAGCCGTCACGCCCCTGCACGGCGGCAGTCAGTGCCTTGCGATTGGCATGAACGGTCAAGAACTCGACCCCCATCGCGGCCACCCGACTCGTCGCACGACGGACTGTTTCCTCGATATCGAGAAATTTCAGATCAAGAAACACCCGCATGCCTCGCTCCACAATCCGCTTCACCATCTCCGGTCCCGCTGCCGTGTAAAGCTCAAGCCCTACCTTGACGAAGGTCAGATGCCCTTGGAGTCGGTCCAAGAGCCGATCAGCCTCATCTGCCGAGGGAACATCCAATGCAAACATAAGCCGATCGCGTGCCACGATCTTCGTCATCTTCCTTGCTCCTCCCCCAAAACTGATCCTTGACGGTCAGCAAGACCCTATGATACAAAATTTCTTCTTTACTTACAGGAGTAATCGATGCCCCGAATTCACAAATCGACGATTCGACGAGCACGCCAATCCGAGCGACGCCATGAGCGGAATCGCGCCACCGTCAATACCGTGAGAACGCTCATCAAGAAGGTCCAATCCGCAGTGGCCGGGAAAAAAGTTGACGAGGCGAAGACCAGCTTGCTGGAAGCCACCTCGGCGATCGGAAAAGCTGTTTCCAAAGGCGTGCTTCATAGCAATACCGCCTCCCGGCGCATTTCACGGTTGGCCCATCGCGTCAACGCACTGTCCGGTTCCGGCTCTTAATCGTCCGCACGTTCGAGACAGTCCGTATCCCGCTTCGCTTCGGTGAAGCCTGTGCCGGAGGCGCTGGCTGGATTCCTTTACGTGCTGACTCCCCACAGAGCGTCAAAAGTACTCGTTCTAAGATCATCTTCGGACGACTACTGCTTCCCCCCTTGAGCCGTCCGTCAGCGTCCAAGAAGAGCCGGATTGCCAGGGCGAGATGAGACTCGGAAAATTGATTCAAAAATGCCCGGACCCTGCCCGGGTCCATTCGCAGGCTTCGTGCGGCGTCCCCTTCACGCCCTCCTTGGACCAGGGCGTCTTTCGCCTTCCAAATCCGGCGATATTGCCACGCGAGTGACCCGAGGATCCGAAGTGGTGCTTCCCCAGCCTCCAGGTTCCTCGCCAGAATCGATAGCGCCCGCCCTTGACGACCTTCAGCAATAGCCAGCGCCAGGTCAAACACCGACGCACCTGGCTCCATACCACGGAGCTGGTAAACATCTGCAGCAGTGACCATGCGATCAGGCGGCACATACGAAGCTAATTTCTCCAACTCTCGCCGCACACTATACAGCGAGGCACTGCAGACCTCCTGGAGTAATTGAACGGCGGCGTCCTCCAAGCGAAGACCAACGCGTTCGGCCTCGCGGCTAATCCAGGCCGGTAATTGGGCATCACGAAGTGGGGAGCAATCGACCACAATCGCCGCTCGGGCAAGGGCTTGGGAGAATTTCAGGCGACCGTCCATCTTTGAGCTGACAAAGACCACGGTTGTGGATTCAATAGGATGGTTCACGCACTCGAGCAGAGGCTCGCTTTCTCGCGCATTCAGTTTCTCCGCAGCTTTCACCACAACCAAGCGGCGTGCTGCGAAAACCGGGACAGCGGCCATGCTATTCCGAATATCGGCCCCACTTGCTTCATCACCATAGAACTGCTCATAATTAAATGCGTCCCCTTCAATACCGAGCACCGCTTGTGTGAGCGCGTTCACGGCAGAATCTCTCAATAAATCTTCTTCCCCCACCACGAGATACAGACATCCAGGTCCCTGCTGTTTCAGAGACGACTCTAGCTGGAGATGATTCAGGGTTGAGGCCATCGGCATTTACCGTTCGAGGCTATTGCGGCAAAGAGACTGACGCGGGAACCTGCTTCCTCAATGCCCCGGTCTCCACCTGTAACAGAAACCGTGATGCCAAGTCAGCAGCCAGGATGCGACCTGCCTGCTCCACTGCTCGATTCTGAAGGACACGGTTGAATTGAAGGTCCGGCGTAACGAAGAACTCTGACCCGCCCTTGGCGAGTTGCGTCCAGACAATCTTGCCCGAACGGACCTCTTCCACCCGAATCAGCACGACAACCTCGGCCCGGCTTTCCAAGGTTGCTGTTTGTGAAAAACTGAGCGTTGGCACGGACACGGATAGAATTTGCCCGCTCAACACGAGATCCGCCGCTTCAGACTCAGAAACAACTTGCGCCCCACTGCCGCTGGAAAATTCGTCACGGAAGTAATTGGTATAACGCGCTTCCAGATTCGGCTCAAAACTATTGTTGGTCAACGTCTTGATAGCAAGCCGGGGAGGAGGCTCCGTGGACGTGGTAACGGGAGCCCCACCGATGGTTGGGCCAGCCCCGCCCACCCGAAACTGATAGCCGCATCCGGTAAGCATCGAGGCAACGAGTGCTGAGATGAGAGTGCCGAGAAGAAACATGAACGGCCCCCTGCTCTCTTGATTCCTAATTGCTTTGCACTCAGTACTCAGCACTTCTCTAGACCACGAAGTTCAGTAACTTCTTCTCGACGTAGATCACCTTCTTCGGCTCTTTTCCTTGGAGCCATTCCGCCGCTTCCGCACGAGCGAGTCGCTCAACCTCTTCGCGCGAGACCTCAAGTGCCACCTCGAGCTTCGCCCTGAGCTTTCCGTTCACCTGAATCGGAATTGTCACGCGTTCGCTGACCGTCAGGGCTGGATCAAACGTCGGCCAGGGCTGTTGGGAAACACTAGGTTGATGCTCGAGGAGTCTCCAGAGTTCCTCTGCGACATGCGGAGCAAATGGAGTGAGCAGAAGGACGAAGGGCTCAATCACTGCCCTTGGTCGCTGCGACGATTTGGTCATCTCGTTCGTGAAGATCATCATCTGTGAAATCGCTGTATTGAACCGGAGCGCCTCGATGTCCTCCGTCACTTTCTTGATCGTCTGGTGGAGGAGTCGCTGATGATCGAGACTCGCAGCGGTTGAAACTACGGTGCTGGACAAGTGGCCTTCGTCATCGACGATGAGACGCCAGACTCGTTCCAAGAACCGGGTGACGCCTTCGACGCCTCTGGTGCTCCAGGGCTTCATCGCCTCCAGCGGTCCCATGAACATTTCGTAGAGCCGCACCGCATCCGCGCCGAACTGGTCGATCATCTCATCGGGATTGACCACATTGCCGCGTGATTTGGACATCTTCTGATTGTCTTCACCCAAGACGATGCCTTGATGCACGAGCTTCATGAATGGTTCAGGAGTACTCACCACACCGATATCGAACAATACTTTGTGCCAAAACCGCGAGTACAGGAGATGCAGCACAGCATGCTCGCTCCCCCCGATATATAAGTCCACCGGCATCCAATAGCGTTCTTTTGCCTGGTCGACGAGCTGAGCGGAATTCTTGGGGTCGATGAATCTCAAGTAGTACCAGCAGGAACCAGCCCATTGCGGCATCGTGTTCGTTTCGCGTCGAGCCGGCTTACCGGTGGTGAGGTCGGTTGTTGCCAACCAGGCCTCTAAGTTCGCGAGCGGGCTCTCACCGGTGCCTGACGGCTTAAAGTTGCTCGTCTCCGGCAGGATCAAAGGAAGCTGCTCCTCCGGAAGTGGACGTGCCTCGCCATCGACCCACACGATCGGGAATGGCTCACCCCAATACCGCTGCCGGGCAAAAAGCCAATCTCGAAGTTTGTAGTTGACGGCCCTGGTGCCCCTCCCTTGCTTCGCAAGCCACTCGGTTATTTTTGGAATCGCATCCGACGGCCGAAGACCATTGAGTGAAACCGTACCGTCATTGGTCGCTGAGTTAACGACCGTCCCACGGCTCGTGTCGGTAAAGGCTGCTTCCTGCACATTCCCGCCAGTAATGACCTCGCGAATCGGGAGCTGATATTGACGCGCGAACGCCCAGTCACGCTCATCATGCGCCGGCACAGCCATAATGGCGCCGGTCCCGTAACTCATCAGTACGTAGTCTGCGATCCAAATCGGCAATCGTTCCTGGTTCACGGGGTTCACGGCATAGCCACCGGTGAAGACCCCGGTCTTCTCCTTCTCAAGCTCTTGCCGTTGCAGATCGCTCTTCCTGGCCGCACCCTCGCGGTAGGCCTGGACAGCAGATTTTTGCGCCTCGCTCGTGATGACATCGACGAGAGGATGTTCCGGCGCAAGCACCATATAGGTTGCGCCGAACAACGTGTCAGGTCTCGTGGTGAACACACGAATGGCGCCCTTCCCATCGGCCAGCGCAAAATCGACCTCGGCCCCGATCGACCGCCCGATCCAATTCTTCTGCATCTCCAACGTGCTGGCAGGCCAATCAACCAGCTTCAAGTCTTCAAGCAATCGATCGGCGTAGGCGGTGATTTTCAGCACCCACTGCCGCATCGGCTTGCGGATCACATCGAACCCGCCGACTTCGCTCTTGCCGTCGATGATTTCTTCGTTCGCCAACACCGTCCCAAGCTGTGGGCACCAATTCACCGGCACTTCCGCCACGTAGGCCAATCCCCGCTCAAAGAGCTTGAGGAAAATCCACTGCGTCCAGCGATAGTACCCGGGATCCGTCGTACTGAGCTCGCGTTCCCAGTCATACGAGAGCCCCACTCGCTTCATCTGGCGCTTGAAGGTGGCAATGTTGTCCGCTGTCGTCTTGGCCGGATGGATGCCGGTTTTCACAGCATATTGCTCTGCCGGCAAGCCGAACGCATCCCAGCCCATCGGATGGAGCACATTGAACCCCTTCATCCGCTTATAACGCGAGACGATATCAGTGGCAGTGTACCCCTCAAGATGGCCGACATGGAGACCGGATCCGGAGGGATAGGGGAACATATCAAGGCAGTAGAACTTGGGCTTCTTGCGATCGTCCGCAACGCGGAACGTCCGATGATCCTCCCAGTACTGCTGCCATTTCGTCTCAATGGCGCGGTGATCGTATCCTTTGCTCATTAATCGCTACTCACTCCCTCTGTCAAAAAAGACGAAGGACTCTAACATAGACCCTCGGGGGTCACAAGATTTCTGCCAGGCGAGGAGCCTGTCCGACATGGCCTTCGTAGCGAGCCGCGAGGCCACAGGCCCTGAAAAGCCGGAGGTGTATTCGCTGGAATACCGTGAGGGTTTTTCGGGGCCGAGGACGATGCAGATGGCCGTAGATCGTTTGTCTCAGTAGAAAAGGTCACTGTCGGAGAGGCTCCTGACAGTCTGCTGAAAAACTCAACATGTGTGCTTCGACAAGCTCAGCACGAACGGGAAACCCTCATAATTTCAATGCTCTTCTCGCTCATCCTGAGACTCTCGAAGGATGAGCAGAGGGTTTTTCAGCAGACTGCTAAAGTTTGTTATACTGCACCGCGGATGGGACTCTATTGCAAACATGTCTTCCCTCGCCTGATGGAGCACGTCATGCGTGGGGAGGAGTTCCAGCAATTACGGGCCGAGGTGCTCCAATCGGTGGCCGGCGAGGTGCTGGAGATCGGGATTGGGACCGGACTCAATCTTTCTCACTATGGCTCCAATGTATCGCGGGTGCGGGCCGTTGATCCCACCCCTATGCTTCCCACGCGGATCGCGAAGCGTCGTGCAGGCGTGCACTTTCCGGTTGAGATTACCCATCAAAGCGCCGAGCGACTACCCTATGAAGACCGGACATTCGACTGCGTAGTCAGTACCTGGACCCTCTGCACCATTCCCGATGCGTTGCGTGCGCTGCGGGAAGTGCGCCGTGCACTCAAACCAGACGGCAGGTTTCTCTTCTTGGAGCATGGCAGGAGCGACGACCAAAAGATTGCCCGATGGCAAGACAGACTCAATCCTGTTCAGAACATCATCGGCTGCGGATGCAATCTGAATCGCCGGATTGATGATCTGATCGCTCAAGCCGGACTGAACATCACTCAGCTCGATCGATTTGCCATGCAGCGGGTACCAAGACTAGGCGGAGAAATGTATCGAGGCACGGCGGTGAGACAGAGCTAGCCCGTCGACCTGCCGTTCAAAAGGGGCGTAAATCCCGTGACCGAGAAAAACTGTGGAAGCGGGGCCGGCGGCAATTGCGAACTCGACTTCGCACTATGCACCAAATGAGCAACTCCGAACGCTTTCGCGGCCGTCAGACAACCGTCATCGTCATCCATGAACAACGACCTCTTTGGATCAAAACCCAACAAGCGCTGACAATTCGGCCAGTACTCCGGCCGCATCTTCAGATACCCCACCTCAAAAGCATCCACAATCCGGTCCACATACCGATCCAGACCGGTCTTCGAGATTTTGACCGACACTCCGGTCGAATGGGCATTCGTGATGATGGTCACGCGTTTCCCCAGCTGTTGAAGATGGCGCAAGAATTCCTCAGCGCCTGGTAGAAATCCGATCATGTGATCGAGCTCCTTATGCATCGCCACCACATCGATGCCGACCCGCCTGGTCCAATAGTTCAGGTCCGTCCAGGCCAGCTCCCCTTCGACTGATCGGTACATCGCCATAAGACGCTTGCGCGACTCCTCAAACGAGAGGCGGTGCAACGCGGCATACCGACGCGGCAATTCTTCTTCAAAAAAAAAGTTGTCGAAGTGGCGGTCCAGCAATGTGCCGTCCATATCCAGGAGCACATCGTCGATCTGGGACCAATCGACGTAGTGATGAAGACTGAGGGCTGAGGACTGAGTCATTGAGCAAATTATACCCGAGTGAGTGAAGAGAAGACGAGGCAGGTTGTGTTTATGAAAAACCATGTGTTACGGTCCGAATGATCATGCCTCGTGCAAAATCAAGTCAGAAACAAGAACCGACCCTTCCGTTACTCCCAACCGAGGGCGGACCTCCCCCACTCATTGCCATCATCGGTCGCCCCAACGTGGGAAAGTCGACGTTGTTCAACAAGATCCTTGGCCAGAAGATCGCGATCGTGGACGACGTCCCTGGCGTGACGCGCGACCGAAACTATGCTGATGCCACCTACCGCACCAGAAAGTTCAGACTGGTCGACACGGGGGGATTGGATCTGTCTTCGTCAGACAGCATGCTGACCTTGATCCGACGTCAATCGGAACTCGCGATCGCCGAGGCAGACATCCTCATTTTCCTCCTAGACGGCCGGTCAGGATTGACCCCCCCGGACCATGAGGTGGTGAAACTCCTGCGCGGCGTGACCAAGCCGTTGTTCTACGCTGTCAATAAGATCGATACGCCAAAATCCGAGCCCTTACTCGCCGACTTCTATAAATTGGGCACGGATGAGCTCTATCCCATCTCCGCCGAACATGGGCTCGGAGTCGCTGAACTCTTGGACGCCCTGTACCCCCTGCTTCCCTCAGCGGAGGAATCTGACGAGCTGCAACAACTCCCCCGCGTGGCCATCGTCGGCCGTCCGAACGTCGGCAAATCCACGCTCGTGAACGCGCTGCTCGGAGAGGAGCGTGTCGTGGTCAGCAATGTGCCGGGAACCACGCGCGATCCGGTGGATTCACTGGTCACCCACCAAGATCAGTCCTACGTCTTCACCGATACCGCGGGGATCAGACGACGAGGGAAGATTGACCGAGGAATAGAAGGCTACAGTGTTCTCCGATCGCTTCGTGCCATCGGACGATCCGACATTGCCGTGTTGCTCTTGGACGGAGTGGAAGGCGTCACAGAGCAAGATACCAAGATCGCCGGAGCGATTCTCAAGCAGGGCCGCGCCTGTATTCTCTTGATCAACAAGTGGGATCTGCGGGCCGGAGACCAGAACGCGCGACAAGCGTACGAACTCGAATTCCACCGCCGTTTTCCCTTTCTGGCCTGGGCCCCCGTCCTCTATGGTTCAGCCCTCAAACCGGAATCCATCCGCCGACTGTTTCCGTTGCTCAAGGACGTGCATGGCATGTTTACCAAGCGCGTCTCCACCGGCGCGTTGAATATCTGGCTGCAGAAAATTCTGGAGACCCATCCATTACCGGCTCGGAAGCACAAACCCACAGCCGGCACAAAGTCGGCCTTTATGACTCAAGTCGCTACCAAACCGCCTGTCTTTGTCCTCTTCGTCGGTCATCCTGAAGACATCACTCCCGCATACCTAAAATATTTAGAGAACCAACTCCGCGAGACGTACCTCTTCACCGGCACCCCGCTCCGCATCATGGTCAGGAAGAAGTAAGCGCTCGTCAAAGATCCCTGCCCGACCTGTCCAACTCCTCACGCAACAGCCCACGATTGGCGCTCCTGAACCCAGTTGTCATGCAGGATAGATGTGTTCGCTAATTTTTCCCCGTTAACCTCGTGCTTAGTCCGGCAGCCATGTGTGACTCTATAGTTCGTACGGGTCATTAAGAGGACTGACCTCGTTGTTGTTTCTATACCTAGAAGATATACAATTATTTCGCAGCAAGTAGCCTTTTCGCTTCGGCTCGCGACGATTTCCAGCCCCGACGGGCCTTCGCTGGAGTGTGTGGCCAAACCTCCATCCGATCACAGGCGTCAATCCAAAGGCGCAATTGATCGGCGCTCAATTCTGAGAGTTTACGACCTCGAAGCGCGTTCTGTTCTTTGCTGAGCGGGGAGTCCACGATATATCCTCACATAAAGCTAAGGGGGAGCACGGCTTTTTGCACATCTCCGGAGGCACCGCGTTGGAGCCAATCCCTGAATACTGATGGCTAAATGGCCTGACCCCGTTGTTTGGACCCCACAGCCTTGATGAATGAGTCAACATCCATACAGTTCCCGACAGAAGTCGGGGGCAGACTCCATTTTGAAAAGTGGCCCGTGCCAGTCGAGACGCCTCTATCTGAAGACCACCCTGACCTGACTTCTCTCCCTGACATGTCGGATCTGCCAGGAGCGCAGCTTTCCTTAAAATCATTTCGTGGAGTCTGTCGAGATGGGAGTCAGGAGCACTAAACCCGGGGACCGACTGATTTTCGGATAATCATGGTAGTCGAGCGGGGGCAGAGAACAGTCCAGGCGATTTCAACCTATTCCCTGATACCGACACGCTCCAAATTAACGAGCTATTCGACCACTCACTCTGCATTCAAATTCTTCAGGATTTTCTTCGCTAATGGTTCTTTGATTTCGGTATGTCGCGGAACCGCCTCGACAACCCCAGTCTTAGGGTTCACCCAAAGGGAGTGGGAAGCACCCTCCCGTTTCATATAGCAACCAGCGATCCGCAGCTTGCGCTCTAGATCTCGCCGTTTCACCCGATCAGTACCTTGTCTTGAATCGCATCTTCGGGCAGTCCACGAAGAATATCCGCCTTGCGGTCTTCGAGAATCAATTCAATCGCCTGCCGCAGACTATCCTTCGCCTCCTCCAGTGTTTCCCCTTGCCCGTTGGCGCCGGAAATCTCCGGGCACATAGCCCAGTAGCCCCCCTCGGGTGCCGGTTCGATAATTGCCGTGAACTCAGCTTTCATTCAAGCTCCTTCCTGCTATTGATCGGAGGACGGACTCCCTGGCCCCGCATGAGAATCCGAGGCACCCAAAGCAGTATAATTCCTGTCTGCCTCCTCGCAATAGAACTGACCTGATCAAACACGAGACCGAGCAGGAAAATAGGGACAAGCGGGGTTTCCAACGATCGCCACGACCTAATCTTGGAAGTGCAGATCGAAGCTTTCCTATCGGGAAGAGGAAACCACAGGAAGAAACGTGCCCTGCCACCTTCCAGCACTGTGCCTAAACGCTTCTCGGTCCGCTGTCGATGGTGGGATGAGGATCGTGATCATCATATCCTGACCTTCCGGCAAATCGACACGATCAAGTGGCTCGATAATTCCACCTTTCATTCGAGCCCGTATCGTGGTCGTCATATCACGGCTCCTTCAGTCGGGTGAGCCTAATCCGTCGTCGACAGCATAGGGCTATGCAGCCTTGTCAGCTAGAAAAGAAGTGTAGCAGAGAGCCTTCGGGAATCCAATATGAACTAGGAGAAGGCACATCACGACGGACGGCTGACACCATGGAACACGTCTCCATCACGGAAGCAATAGAGACACGAGCGGCCTGTCTGGGCCATGAACTTGTCAGAAACAGGCACTCATTTCGCTGTCTGAATTTCTCATCACAGCCATCGCGCTGTTGAATCTTGATTCATATTGAGAGCCGATTCAGCTTTCGCTTCTCTCCATCCAAGAACAAATCTGATTTCAGGTTGACTCCAATTCTGACCTCATGTTATTCGCATAGGTGAATCCTTGGTTCTTGGAGGTTGATCCTCTCCTCACCCTTTTCACACGAGAGGGAGTCTCTATTTAGACAGAATCCAACGTTCACCTCTTATCCGGACCACGCGTTCTTGCCATGGATCAATTTGGACAGGCTCGACAATTAGCATTGGCAGTGTTTCTGATGGGAGTCGTCAATGCCGGCTGTGCCACGGCCAGCCTCGCAGACGGCGACAGGCCTCACCAGGAGCAAGCTTCCGACCTGCTCCCCTTCGAAGCGCAACTCGATACCACCTCAACAATGGCCCAAGCCCAAACTAACGAGCCCCCACCCACCCAGCCAGCAACCGAAGAGGTCATCCCAACACAGCCACAGAGCGATCTCCCGCCAGCCGTTCAGCCACAAGAGCCTGAGGCACCACCTGCTCAGGCCACGGATATGGCCCCGGCGGTTCAGCCGCCGATGGACAGCCAGCCAGCCGCTCAACCAGCAATTGCAGAACCGGCGCCCATTCGCGTTGACGTCAACCCATCCATCGAGATCACAGGCCGAGTCTGGCGAGCCAAACCGGGAATCGTCTTTTTGAAAACGCCGATCGGGCTCATGTCGCTCAGTTCAAAGACCACGCTCAAAACGCTCCCCGCTTCCCAAGAAGTGTCCTTCCTGGTCCACGACGAGTATATCGTCATTGATATTGTACGGCGGACTGATGGGACCTTCGTTCACCGCTACCTCACCGGACCGTTTAGGCGAGACAGCGGAGACAATACAAAGTTACTCCTGTGGACGCCGAATAGTGGGCTGAAAGCGTTCCACATGGGAACCTACGAATCTGCGCTCACGGCCCCTAAAAGCAGCGATTCTGTGACGGTGGAAGTGGACGGGACCGGTAACGTCATCGGTGTGCATGACCTCCAGTTCGATCTTCAGATCGGCCAGATCGCCCCCCCGGGAAGTAAGGCGCAGCTGTTACTCACCGGAACAATCGCTAAAATGAAGTCGAATTTTATCTTCTTTAAGACACCCATCGGTATCGTCAACGTCAACACCAAGATCGGCATCAAGAACGCCAAGATCGGGCAAACCATGACCTTGCATATGCATAACGACTCCGTCGTGGCGGATCTTGCAGCCGCCAACGATACGGCTCTGATCCGCCGTTTCGTTACAGGACCATTGGACTTCACGGCTCCGGATCATGCCCAGGTTCGACTCTGGACGCCTGAGGGAGAACAGACCTATCCAATCGAGACTGGTAAATCCCTGCTGAACGGGGCACGAGAAGGAACCCCCATTACCGTGGAGCTCAACGGCCGAGGCGAAGTCGTTGAACTGTACCGAGTAAAGTAGGCCAAGCTCCTTCCTGTCCATCTCCATCCTCCGTCTTGACTCTCTTTTCAATCCCCCCGTAGACTGCGCAGCGTATGAATACATCTCTCATGACTCGTCGCCGGCCAGAAAAATCCTCGACTCGGACCCAATCGGCGAAGGATTTTGATACGCTATACAGAGATCATGTGGATCTCATGCATCGTTTCGCTCACCGCTTGTGTGGTGAGGCGGAAACGGCCAAGGATTTGGTTCAGGAGACCTTTTTGAATGCCTATCGAGGCCTCCACCGGTTCCGTGGCGATGCGCAGATTTCGACGTGGCTGTACACGATCGCCTCGCGGGTCTGCCTCCGCATGCGGCGAAAGCGGAAGGGCGCTCCTGAGCGAGAGTTATCCCTTGAGGAGTTCATCCCCACATCCGACGGTGAGTTTCGGTTACAGATTCCGATCGATGGCCTGAGCCCCGAAGCCGCACTCCACAATAAACAGTTACGAGAGGCGCTCGACCTCGCGATCAATCAGCTGCCGAAAAAGTATAAGATGGTCTTGGTGCTTCGCGATATGGAAGGCCTCAGCGCCAAGGAGGTTGGAACCATCATAGGATTGAATGAACGAGCCGTGAAATCACGTCTCCATCGAGCGCGGTTGTTTGTACGCCGTCAGCTCAGTGCACGAGGACATGGGGAACCGCTCAGTGACCATGATCACCACGGGATGAGGTAGCGGAGGGACTGTTTCAGATGGCACCACGTCGAACTTCGACACGACCACGACGATCGGCATCCCCGCAGCGGAAACAAGCTCATGGGAAAGCCCACTGCCTGCGTATCCTGCGCCAGTTGTCTGCCTATATCGACGACGAGCTCTCCGGAGATATTTGCGAGGAAATTCGCCGACATCTGGGCGCATGCCCGAATTGCGAAACCTTCGTGACATCGCTGCGCCAAACCGTGTCACTCTGTCGCCATAGTTCTCCGCCGACATTATCGGCAGCAAGTCGAGCGATGATACGGAAAAAGATCCTGGGAACCACTCACGCTCGCTAACCTTCAACAGCTTGAGCAATACTGATCATGACCAAGACCTATTTTCGTGGATTACTCCTCCTTTCCGGACTCTTGACTACTGTTGAGTTGAACGTACCGGACACGGCAAGCGCCGCGCCGAAAGCGCCCCGCACCACGGCAAAACACAAGGCCGTCCAGACCACCGCCATCGACACCGCCTTGCGCTATGCCGCAGCGCTTGCCAACGGCGATAAGATCGGGGCTGGGCAACTCGACTTTGCCTGCCAGTACAACGTGGTCACGGCTCCGGCAACAACAGCAAAATCTGCCGTTGCAAAGGAGCCTTCCTACGACGACTGCTGGAGAGCGATGACGGCTGGACATGGTCCTTTCCTGAATCGGTCGGATATCGGAATGGATGTCCTCTGGCCCAGCTCAAGTCCTCTCGTGTTTTATGGGGATACACTAGCTGGCGCACAAGCCTCGGCCTTTGTCATGGATGTGCTCGGAACCTCCCCTCCGGGGACCGGCCTTGATCTGGCCGTCACCGGAAGCCGCACTATTCCAAGCGGATCCTTCCGCCTGAAACCGAATGGGACGGTGTTTGGAGTACCCGCGACACTGGTCGACGTAACCGTTCACTACCACGACCCGCTCACATCTCCGATTGCGTACGGGCCCGGCACCGTTCACTGGACCAGCACCATCAAGCGCGAACGCCGCGCCATCAAATCCATTACCACGCAATGGGTCGTGCTCAGTGGACTCCGGCCGCATGGGTTTCCACGCGACACAGCCGTGGTGCATCTTCTCGTAGACACAAAGGCTGAGCCTCCAAGCACGGTCCCCGAACGCATCCCGTTCGTCACCGAGCGAAGCCGCGCCCTTGCCGACTCCATCATCTGGTGGAGTCCGAACGATCAACCGGGCACATTGACTGCGGCGGCGGCCCGCGCTGCCTCGTTCCCCGAGTTGCGTGACCGCGTCGCCCTCCTCAATCGTATTCTCCTCATTGACCCACAACAGACGGAAGCCCTCACCGTCTTAGCCAAGAATCTCTATGCGGCTCTGCTACAGGATGCGACCCGAAGTCACAAGCTCCTCGTCAAGGATCCCGCACTCGCCCAAATGCTCAATGAGTTTTATTGGACGATCGCCGCCGCGTCGGACCGCCTCGATCTCTCGTTGGGGATGGAAGTCGGTGGGTTTTCGCAACCGACTTCTGCAGATCTGCTGTACCGACTCTTGCCGGCACTGCAAACGCTCGCACGCACCCATCCTGAGCAGTTGGAGAACCGATTTCGGCTTGGGATGGCCTATCGTTGGAACAACGATCAGGTGCCGATGATTGAAACATTCGAAGCCTTGGCCAATGAGATTCCGTCCGACCGAAAGACTCCCAAGGCTGAAGCCCTGCTACAACTGGCCTGGTCCCGCATCAACAAGGTGGCCTGGAATCGAATCCTGCATGACCAGGATAGTATCCGAGCCCATGACGATGCGAAGGCGTCGCTGGAGCTCGCGGAACGGCCGCTCGACAAGTTTCTCGCCGAATACGCCATGGCCTACAGCATGATCTTCATGCCGAACTATGGGGACAAAGGGAAGATGCTCCACCATCTCACCGAGGCCAAACGCTGGTTCGATGAGATTCCCGGAAAAGACGACGAGGTATGGCGCTACTTCCTCCACCGCGAGTTACTGAAGGCCGTGCTTGATGCCGATCCGATGTTTCAGCCGATTTTAGCGACGGCGGAGAAACTGAAAGAATAGTCCTCTCAGTTCTGCTGTTGGTTCACGTATTGGGTATCCTCGGTCAAAGGAACAGATGTCCCCAGCGGCTATTCCGAGACATGTGGTGTGGGAACCGACTGGTGACAGGCGAGTGACCATGAAATTCCATCACTCGAAGCAGGATTTTCATGGTATGGCCATGAGCCATGTGGATCGCAGACTGCTTTTCTCGGAGGGAACTAGCTCGTTCACGCCTCAGTCTTACAAATTAAATACGACCCGCAGTGCATCCTTTATTGGATCGAGATACTTGCGCTCCAGCACCCCTTGCCGTTTTTCGATGCGTGACACATCCACCGCCCGCAGTTGCTTTATGTTGACATGCCGCTCCTTGTCGATGCCATTTTCACGACTGGGAACGACGTTTACAGTGAAAGGCCAGGGCTTGTGACCAGGCAAGAGAGGGGCCACAATCACCGTGTGTGATTCACGATTGACCGCATCACCCTGCACAATCACACAGGGTCTTCTCTTGCGCGTCTCTGCACCCTTCGTTGGATTCAGATCTACCCATCTGATTTCTAGCTGCTTGAGCCATTCCTCGCTCATGACTCAAGCCCATCTTCAAGACGAGCATCCCATGCCGCCAGCTCCTCCTGATACGTTTTGTCGCCTGCTTCCTCCCGGTTACCCTGAAGAATGGCTTGCTCCAGCGACCGGCGCCGTTCCCGTTTAAGCAACTCATTGATATAGCGACTCCGGTTCTTGCCCCCGACCTGTTGCAGGAATGCCATCGCCTCCGACTCCAATGTGATTGTCGCTCGATATGCCATAATCCCACTCCTTTGTATGATAATATTATCATACCGATGAGTATGACTAAAAGATATGCTCATCGCAGTTGCTCGTACGTTGCCTATCAGGATGATTTCAAGTTCCACGGAAGGCTATGCGATTGAGGAAGCGTTGAAAGCGTATCGGCCTGACGAGGCCTATTACTGGGTGACGCACAGATGTTGCACATCTCACCGAGGCCAAACGCTGGTTCGATGACATCCCCGACAAAGACGACGAGGTCTGGCGCTACTTCCTCCACCGCGAGTTGCTGAAGGCCGTACTCGACGCCGATCCGATGTTTCAGCCGATTTTAGCGACGGCGGAGAAACCGAAAGAATAGTCCTCTCAGTTCTACTGTTCGTTCACGTGTTGGGCAGCCCCGGTCAAATGGATAGGGGGTGAGGACTCTCGCCTTCAGCCAGCGGACACTAGTTTCCCACCATACAGGGGAAACCCAGGTACAGCGATGGTTAGCGGCCAGATGCGTTTTTCAATTTGTCATCGAGCTGATTAAGAATCTCTACTGCCAAGTTTCTCTCCGCAGATTCAACGGGACCAGGCGGAGTGACCTTCTTCGCAATCACTTCAACGTGAGTGTTCCTCGTTTCTTCCTGAGGTTCTACAAACACGATAGCCAACTCACCCTTGCCAACGATCGCCAGGTCACTTTCTGCCAAGAAATACCCCGCTTGTTTGTTTTCTTCTATGCATTTCAACTTGAGATCTGAAAGCACGATGGGCGTCGCATTCCACACGGTATTGAGAGGAGCGGGATACACTTTCCCCACTCCCCTCCCTTTGGCGGCGCGTAACGAATTAGGCGTGACAGGAGTCACTGGCGCACAGCCAAGCGTCGCAACAACACCGACCAGGGCACATATCGTGAGAAGGAAATTTCCGCGCATGTTCCACGACTCCAGTTCGTGCAGTTCAGCCCTGGCTGAGCAGATCAACTGCTACTTGTTAAGATTCAGGAGTTCCATGTTTCTCTGATACTTCATATGATCCGATCCAGCTTGCAATTGCATCTGGAGATGAGCTTCTGCATTGCGGGCTGCGGTAGCGGCCAAAGACATCAGAGCTTTTCCATCAGCCCAACCTTGCTGGTGGCTTCTGTTCATCTTTGGCTTCTGTTCAACCTTGGCTGCCAGGTTCCTGCAGGTAATAGATATCTCGAGTGGCGGTGAGGGGTATTGGATTTTGTCCGCTAATAGCTCTCTGCAAAATGCCTCACACCCGGCATTGAGACCATCGATGTATTCCGATGGATAACCATCGGCAAGCCAGCGCTCCTCAACGCTCATATTGGCTTGAGGCCAGACGCACCCCGCAGCGACAATCGCGATACCAATCAGCAGGCTTTGATTCCAGAATGTTCTCATAGCGTCCTCCTGTCATATGCCGAGGGACTTGAACCGGCCCTGCGCAAGTAACATGAAAAGGTGCGTCCCGCTTGAAATCCATTATTAGCAATTATTTTGCTCCTGACATCCCCCCTGAAGACGCAACTAAAGCAGATAAGAACTCCTTATCCTCAAAAAGAACTCTTAGGCCCTTTTCAAGGGCCCTATCAAGGGCTATCTTCGCATTGTTGCCACTTGCAAATATGATATTCGGCTCAATGCCTTGAGCCACGATTTGCCGTGAATACAGAAGAGTCCCCTTTTGTCCTTTCACCGCAACTCCCATATTGAGCTCGGCAACTGCATCACCTAAAAAGAAACCTGGATTAAGATCGTTATAGAAACGGGTTAACTCGGTCATGATTTTCACGTGTGCAGTATCTGAGCTAAGCTGAAACCCTCGAGCCTGAAGCTCTTGCTCAATAGCCTTACGGATCGGGATGGCAACATCTTCTGCTGCGGTAATCGCGGCCAACTCTATTCCATACATATCCTTTTTACTACTCACCTTGCTTTTGTCCTGTCGCTGATCAGTGACTTGGACATTCACGGAAACATTGTTTGCTTCTGCAATGTGAGACCCCCCTGCCGCCTGATTGTACTCAAGCTTAATCTGCTCTGGGATAAACCCACACCCGGCAAGGCAGGTCATAGCGGCACAATAGAGTACAGCAAGTGTTCGTGCATTCATGATTCAGTTATTCCCCTTTACGAAAGTAACGGTGTTGTCATTCCTCTCATTCAGGTTCAGCGGCACCGTGAGGCAGTGTCCGCTGCAAATGGCTGTTAGGCAACAGTTCTCGCACAATGATTGTTTTGAGCAACGAGAATCACGCTGTTCGATGAATTGACGCGCTAGCCCGCATTATTCATGACAGTTCGCCGCGAAATCGCCAAGCCGTGTCGTGAGACTGGCGCGCGGAGCCTAGAGGCCCAGAGGCGTACTCCTGCAGTACCTCGAGGGTCCAAGGGGCGAGCCCGCAGGCCATCGGCCTGTCGTAACAGCAGATCGGCGGTTGCAGCAGAAGTGTTCATGAAAAATGTGGGCAAGGAGAGCTCCGGCTTCAGGGAGATATGCGCCGGTTCCGTCGCGCAGGCGGTCAAGGTACAGAAAAGAAGACCGGCCAGAACTTTCATGACTGTCGTCCGCACATCATCCTCCACAGTTATTGCCCTTTCATCATGGTTCGTTTCGTAACGAAAGCGAGTTCCTAGGTATCAGGAACCATCGCGCAAAGGTCCCTGGGTCGATCGCTCTATGGAACCAGCAGACTACCCCACCTCTGTTCGTGCTGAGTGTGTCGAAGCGCAGCCACCGAGCTTTACCCAGCTTTCTAGAAGCTCTGAGTGCTGAAAGTAGACCGGTCATTTTCCCCTTTGATGGCTCGGGGAATATGCGCTGAAAACGTCCTGCTCGCCCTATCTCGCGGCAAATATCTTTCGTCACGAGATAGGCTTTCGGATGCCTCCGGATAGTGCTTGCCGTGGAACTAGTCAAATTCATAGATGGATTGCCCAGAACCAATCAGGATATCTATGTCTCTCGATTGTCCTGTTGTCACCTCAATAGATTCAGGCAATGCACCATCTCCATGTTTGCCATTAATTTCCTCAGGGGCATCCCCAAATTGACCGGAGCGGTTAATATCCACCCCAGCCTCGACATAGTATTGTCCCGGGCGCAGGTCGGGGATCCTAAACCGGTATCCAGCCGCTGCACTCGTTTGGGTCTCACCTAGTTTGTCCATTTTCTGAGTTGCAGGGTTAATTCCAAAGGCACGCACAGTTAAGGTATCTTGTCGCTGCTGTAGTTCCGGATACCCTACCACTAACGTCACAGGAATCTTGAGCGTCTCGATCTCTTCACCACCAGAACAGCCCGGTGTGCTTGCTGTCACCCGTACGGTGATGTCAGTGCGATGTACACCATTTGGTAAAGCGCTTCCGTTAAACTTCACTGAAATATCATGATAGGAACCATCATGTGGAATTAGTGTTAACCAGGGTTCATTGGGAGGAGAGACCTCATAGCAAAAGAAACGGTTTCCACCGGAGCCATGAAGGGTCACCGTGGAAAAGTTCAATGGCAGCAATGGTGGAAGGACATAGGAAGATAGAGAATGAGGCCTGGGGTCCGGGACAGGGCGGAGAACTGAAGGGGTAGGCGGCGTACCAAGTTTTGCTTGGTAGACCGCTGCTCCAGCTTGAATAAGTCCGTGACCATATTCCGGATCGCGACCGGATGGACCGAGGTCGAGGGCGGTCGATCGCAGAATGCTTTCGATCTCGGTAGTGCTCAATGTTTTCCCCACGTCGAGTGCTGCGGAATGCATGAGCGCGATGACACCAGCCACATGAGGGGCTGCCATGGACGTCCCCTGATAGAACCCATAGGTCGGCTGATTCGATGCTGACATGTTGATGGTACTTAATATTCCTCCGGATGCCCCCTCGGTTACATCAGTTACGTCACCACCCGGCGCAGCGATAAATACATAGTTTTGGAATGAGGAGTAATAACTTCGAGCGACCTTGTAATTCACCGCCGCAACAGCAATGACGCCAGGACAGGAGGCAGGAGCTTGCGGAGTATCATCTCCGCTATTACCTGCGGCAACAACAACACTGATGCCATGGGCTACAAGGGCCTCAATCGTGTTACGGTAAGCCCGTAAGCGCTGATCCGTTGGATTCCTGCAGTCTCCCACCCCTGCCAAGCTCATATTGATCACCTTGGCTGGATTGGCTGGGAGGGGCGGAGCGCTTGGATCCTCCACGGGAAGGCCACCCGCCCATCGCATTCCATTGACAATATCGGCAAAGCCTCCTCCATACACGCCGAGCACTCGCACAGGCATGATTCGTACACCCCAGGCAACTCCGCTAACACCCTTGCCGTTGTTGGATACTGCAGCAATGGTGCCCGCGACATGAGTTCCATGGAAGCCCGTCGCAGGGAACGGGCCAAGGTCAGTCGGCTCACGATCAATGCCATCACCATCTCCTGAACTTTCAAGTCCATTCTCCTGAACAAAATCTGCTCCTGGTACGAGAAGTGGTGAGAGCTCTGGATGGTTTGGACGAATACCAGTGTCTAAGACAGCCACGACAACATCACTCCGTCCCGTTGAGACGCCCCAGGCGTTGGGTAAATCGATTAATCGCTGTCCCCACAAATATCCGTTCACATATCCTGGATCATTCGGTCGCACATTAGGAAGGGGAGTTGTTTGTTGAGGATGCTCGAGATAGTTGAAGCCCACACTCTCAACGGACGGTTCTGCTTCTATGCTCCGTAGGACGGTCGCTGTTTTGGCCTTAGCATCCTCGCGTGGCAGAGTGGTATCTCGAAACACCTTGGTGCGCAGACGAAACGGACCCTCTGGGTAGAGACGACCCACCTTCCTCAATCCAAACGACGCATACTTTGACAGCAAATAGCCAAGGGCAGCATCGTCGTTGGTCCCCGGTTTTAATTGCACTAGTAGTTCCCCAGGCACAAAATCACGCTGTGGGGCGCTGTCCTTCTCGCTAGTGTTTACCGTGGCGAGGGCTATTGTTGAGGTGGCGTTGACACCAGGAATACGCAGCGTTCCGCTAATTCCACCTGTACCAGTCGATGGACCAGGTGTCTCCCCTCCGCCTCCACCACTACTGCCACCACAGCCAGAAAAACCTGCCCACATGAGCATCACGACGAGAACCGATGCAACCCGCTGCAGTCCTGTACCCATACGTTGTCTCCTTCTCCTAAGAATTATGCGCCCTGTTAGTGCTTCATGCCTCCCGAACCACTCCCATCACCGGCACATCCGGACAGGCACGCCACACCAATCAACATCAGTAATATCGCGACAGATCTCATAACCGCTTCCTCCTTGCTGGGCTTGCGTCTCATCACATCGGAGAGTGGGCCACGCGGTAGCCCGGGCGAGACTCCGCTCACGTTCGCGCGTCGTTTCACCAACATCACTGTTGCGCCCCATACGTTCGATCATCTTTCACCCATCGAGAGCCACTCGCCGGACTCAGGCCGAGCGGACCTAGCATGTATACTAATAGTTCTTAAACCGAGCCATGTGTACGCTGTCACAACGTAATCTGTCAACTGATACTTACGTGGTTACACACAAGTATTACGTCTCTCGATATATAACCCTGGAAGCTGTATCGATTCGATACACTTCGCATGACTCAACAACAACGTCCCGGCAATGACGCCCCTCCTGCTTCGCCTCCAGCAGGCGAATCGTCGGATGGCTCGTTCCCGTTTCGCCGGCGAATCCATTTGATCCCGGCATCCAGCAGGACGACCACCAGCAGCAGGCCGATACTGAGCACGAGGACAACATTCACCCAGCGCCCTTCGCCAAGAAACTGTCCGATCAACTCGACACAGGCACTCAACGTGATGACGGCGACGAACAGCAGCGGCACAAGCGTCACCCAGATGTAGCGGGCCTTTCCCATCTGAATCAGGATGGTAGTTCCCACACAGAGCGCCAGCGTGCCCAAGAGCTGATTCGCGACGCCGAACATCGGCCACAAGTTGGAGACCGATCCGGTAGAGAGCAACGAGCCCCATGCACAGACCACCAGCAGGCTCGCGATGACCGCCGCCGGTACGGAGCCGAAATCTCCACATGGCCGATAGACTCGCCCACCAAGCTCCTGGACGAGATAACGTGCCACTCTGGTCCCGGCATCAATGGTGGTGAGAATGAACAGGGCCTCGAACAACAAGGCGAATTGATACCAATAGGCCATCAGCCCAGGAATCTCTTTGAATCCAGGCAATCCCGCAAAGATCGACGCCATACCGATTGCCAGCGAGACGCCCCCGCCCACACGATTGGCACAATCCTGCTCCACCAGCCGGCACAACTCATCGAGATGCACAACGGGGAATCCGAGCTGCCCCAATTCGAGACGCGACAGCAGGGTATTGATCCCAAAGTAGTCGCCGGGATGAAGCATCGATGCAGCAATCAACGCGATCACTCCGACGAAGCTTTCCATGAGCATGGCTCCATACCCCAGCGTGGCATGAGATTCCTGATCGATCAGCTTTGAAGTCGTCCCGGAGGCGACCAGACTGTGAAACCCTGAGATTGCCCCGCAGGCAATCGTGATGAACAGGAAGGGAAACACTGGGCCCTTAATGATCGGTCCGCCCCCGGTGATGAACTGTGTGACTCGCGGCATCTCCATCGTCGGATGGATGACCACCACGCCCACTGCCAATAACGCAATGACGGCGACTTTCATCGTGCTGGACAAATAATCGCGAGGAATCAGCAGGAGCCAGATCGGCAGCACCGCAGCGACGAACCCGTATCCCGCCAGCATCCACACGAGCGACGCATGGTCGAATGCAAACCAAGTCGCCCATGGAGAATTCGCCACCATTCGCCCACCAACAATGGCGAGTATGAGCAGCGCTACTCCCATGACGGTGATAGACGCGGTCACGGAGGGATAGATCCGGCCTAAACCGCCCATCAGCAGTGCGATGGGAATGGTTATCGCAAGCGTGAACGTTCCCCATGGGTTCTGATCAAGTGCATTCACCACTGCGAGCCCCAGGCCCGCCATGGCAATGGTGACGACAAACAACACCGCGAACGTCGCAGCCATGCCTGTAACCGGCCCACTGGAGGCATAGGCCAGCTCAACCAAGGAGCACCCTTTTCGACGCATCGAGAACACCAGAATGACAAAATCCTGCACCGCCCCTGCGATCACCGCCCCGACGATCAACCACAGGAACCCAGGAACGAACCCATACTGCGCCGCCAGCACTGGGCCGAGTAAGGGTCCGGCTCCTGCGATCGCCGCAAAGTGATGGCCGAGCAATACCCAGCGGTTCGTCGGCACAAAATTGACGCCGTCGGTCTCGGTATGTGCCGGCGTGGGGCGAGCATCGTTCAACTCCACGACCTTTCGCGCTAGAAAACGTCCATAGAATCGGAACGCCAGAACATGAACGCAGGAGGCCGCCACCACCAACCACAACGCATTGACCTTTTCCTCCGGCCGGACAACCCCCACCACGATCGCCAACGCATAGGTCCCAAGAAGGACCAACAGGGTCCACCCGCTGTAGCGAACCGGTCTTGGCAACCGCTGTTGAACATCCTGAATCCGCACGTTCAAGTTGCTCATGATGACGACCTCCTTACTAGGTACACGCCTCTATGGCCCGTACTGACATCGCTGTATCGTGAGCGAAGTATGGAGGAGCTATAGACTTTGCACATCGTCTAGAACGTGGAGACCCACTCAACATTTTGTGGATGTGGACATCTCATCCTTGATGTAGAGTGGCGCCATGACACTGACATGGAAGCATCGGATCATCTTCTTCCCGCTTGGGATATTCCTTGTGGCTATCATCGTGATAGGCATTACAACGTACTGGAATGCTGAGGAAGTAAGAACATTCCAGCGCGAGTCAATCGAACGGACCTATAAAGCCAGAGTGGATACAGAGCTGAAAAACAACACCACAATTGCCGCGCGTTCCATCGAACATCTGCAGGGTTTAGATCGAAATGATGAGACCGCCCTGGAAGAGGCTAAGAGGATTTTGGGGAAGTTGAACTATGGAGTAGACGGGTATTTCTTTTTGTACGACCTCAGCGGCACTGTTCTCATGCACCCACGGCAACCGGACTTGGTGGGGCAAAACTTATGGGACTACACGGATGCCAATGGTAATCATCCTATCCAGCAGTTGATCAATCGTGCGCAGCAAGGTGGCGGGCATGTGGATTTTGAGTGGCAGAAACCGTCGACTCACAGCCTCCGCCCTGTGGCGAAGCGTGCCTATGTCATCGCGCTTAAGAATTGGGGATGGGTGCTAGGAACAGGCGTGTACCTGGATGATGTGGAAACCACACTCGCCGAACTCGATTCGCAGATGTGGGAAAACATTACTAGCATGATGTGTTGGGTGATCCTGATTTCCGTCCTGTGCGTTGCTGTGGTGGTGTTGCTCTTGAGAAGAAGTATGCTGGGTCTCGTTAGTGCGGATACCAAGCTGAAGTCGTTGTCAGAACGTATCACAATGACCCAAGATGATGAGCGCCACCGAATTGCCTCTGCCTTACATGATGGAATCAAGCTCATGCTGGCAAGTATTAAAATGGACATCGAAGTTGGCATCAATCGCTTACAACAGCTCGGGCAATTAATCGACTTTCTGCCGTTTGAATCAGCAATCGCCCATGTAGATGAGACCCTGCAAGATATTGACAGGATTGTACAAGGTCTCCGACCCTTCAACCTGGATACCCTTGGTCTAGAAGAGGCGCTGCGCCTTCAAGCAGAGAGCGTTGTGCATAACACATTGCTCGTGGAGTTTGCTGCCAGCGGAGAGACGAAGGGGATACCTTCCCCCGATGAAGAGGCACTGTTCTTTGTTGCCCAAGAAGCGCTGGCCAATGCTATCCGTCATTCGTCAGCCACAATGATTACCATAGAACTCGTAGGCCATACGCATGATGTCGTGCTTCAGATTCATGACGACGGACAAGGCTTCGATGTCAATCAAATCCGCACGCACCCTGGTCGTGGATTAGGTCTATACAACATGGAAGAACGGATGAAAGCTCATGGGGGGTCATGGTCTATCACCTCATCACCCACTGGGACAACCATCACGGCAACAATCCCCAAGTCATAAAGAAAGGAGTAAGTGCCCATGTCTCCTGCGAACCGTATCAAAACCTTGATTGTGGAAGATCACGAGATGATGCTTCATGGACTTACCACCTACCTGACAGAATTCATCCCTCTTATGGAAGTAGTCGCGACCGCCACAAGCGCCAAGGAAGCGCTGCAGGTTGTGACCACGCATTCGCTCGACTTGATCATCATGGATATCTATCTGAAGTCAAAACCGAACGGCCTCGACTTGACTGAGGAACTGAATAAACAGTTTCCAGAAATTGCAATTCTGTTTCATAGCGCTGATACTAATATCGAGCTTGTACGACGTGCCCAGCAAGCCGGAGCGCGCGGCTACATCAACAAAGGTGCTGGTAAGAAAATCTTCAAAAACGCCATAGACGTAGTGATCAACAACGGGACCTATTTCCAGAAGTTGGATAGAGAAGTTGAGAAGGTAACGAGAAGTGAGAAAAAAGTACTGGAGCTGTTGGCCCAGGATAAAAAGGATGCGGACATCGCTACGGAACTCGCAATCAAGCCAGCAACGGTACGAACGCACTGTTGCAATATCATGTCAAAACTCGACCTCCACAGCAGACTTGAGCTTCGCCGCGAAGCCAGAAGACGATATCCGCCGGATTAAGGAGTAGTCGACCTGGTTCTCCTAAGCATCGGGTTTCACATGAAATTGGCCTGTTGCCTTGATCTCCTTGAATGTCTCATTCCAACTTCTTCTGTATCCTGGTCTAAGCCACACCACTTGCGAAATGACGCCGTCACACACATATCGCTCGCAGTAACGTACCAACTCTACCTCGATATTTACCCCGGCACCGCCAACAATATCTCGGATTCCCTGCGTCAGCCCGAGCACCCCGAATGCACGATCGGCGGACAAATCAATCATGATTGAATGAAGCTTGGGGTCACGAAGATAGACCCACTGCCGCACTTCGAGTCTTTCCAGGGCCGTGACGACCTCGCGATCGAACCTGACGTGTCGTGATTCAAGCCGCGCAATCGACTGACCTAGCAAGGTCGGCTTACCAGCAAACTTCCTCACGCCTTCGCAAGAAACGGAATGACGCTGCCGGTGATGTGATCTTCCTGCTCACCTAAGACCTCAAGTGTCAGTAACTTATAGCCTTGGATAAACAGCTGCGCTTCGGCGGGAACAAGATGCATTCAGATACCTAACCAATACCGCACTCTTGGGGCATTCCTTTTGAACTAGCGGTTTGTTACGACGTTATGCAGGAACCTTCACATAAGCTGATGCAATCTCTCGAAGAACTGCGATCCCTTTCACGAGAACGCGTCCCTCCAAATCAGTCAATGCGCGCCCACTTAGCCCAAATATCTCACCACGATTAATTTGGCCGGAACGGACCAATTCTTCGAAGGACTCGGCCAGTCGCACATCATCGCTAGCATTCACGGCGCCAGGAGAAATCAAGCAAACCGCATCCTTCAGAATGTGAAATCTTCCTGGCGTGATTTCGTACTTTGCTACTATGGCACGTTCAAAGGCCGCTGCATCGATATCGAGTTTTGGGACCAACTCGAAATGTTGTATTCCGAACTCCGCGCCGTTGCATGGGGCATGCATAACTGCGGCAACCAGCAGATTAATCCATCCATGATCCAGCACCATCTTGTTGCCTGAGCTGATTGAGACGCTGTAGCTAGTGTTTCCTGTATTTACTGGAGTAATTGCCCACTCATTGTGAGGTACGAATTCAACATCCTCCGGCAGCTCACCCTCATGCACCAACTCACATCGATAGAACTTATAGAGGACGTATGCGACATCGTACTGATGCCCCTTGAAGCCAACAGAAATACCTGAGGTTCCGCACTCCGGCCCGCCCTGGCCGCCGAACAGAAGCTTGCGAATTCGTCCACCGAGAAACAGAGTAAACGCCTCGCGATCACTCATCGGCTCTGCGGGTTTTTCGCGTGACTTGGTCCCCTGCGGAAAGCACCTTCGCGCCGAGGCAGCAACGGCGAGCATGAGATTGGTAAGCGCGCCCTCATAGCGTCCATGCTGAGCGAGAAGCGTTGCATCCGCGACCTGTGAATGAATGCTCATGGCTGATGACTTTGTTTAGCGAATCCGCCTAAGACCAGGATCTGTCAGTTCCTGTCGATCTAACACCCCGGTACTGTCCGCGAACAATACGCCACAACTGCTATTGTTTCAATGAGTTGTGACCATCGGATCATTTCTCACGGGTTCTTATGCGGATCGACATAAGGCCTACTCTTTTTGAGAAGGCTCACATTCCGATCCCACTGCTGCCGTATGCTCGACGCATTCCAACGAACAGAGAACCGCCTACCACAGAACACAGCGGTTGGACGGCTGCTATTCAATTCGGTGGTCGATCGGTTTGGTCGGTGGAGGCTATTCTCCTTACCGATCTCCTCACCCATTCGGTGTAGCCGCAAATTCACTCTTCTGGGCGATAGCGAAGAAATGTTCTGCTGATTAGTATGGAGCAAACATAGAGGACGGTCCAAACACTCTTCTGAGGAACATAGGAAGGTTCACACAAGGAGGTGCTCTATGAGTGATCTACATCTAAAAGACTTAAAAGACGATCTCATTCACGAACCAGGATGGGTGTATTTGTATGGCGCGCTTCTTATCGGGATCGTCGGATTTGCATTCTATTTCGGCGGTTTCATGAGATGAGTCGTGTGTCGCTGATTGCCGCAACTGGAGTGTAAAGAAGCGAATGCCTACCGACGGAACGGGAATACTGGTCGGAGCCGTGGTCAAACGGCTCCGGCACCCGTACGGTTCTTGTCGACTCAGTGAGTTCGAGGTGCTTCCAATCCTTCCTGACTGGTGTCCTTCAATGTCAGAAGTTTGGAGCGGTTCTGATCGTTGGTATATTCGCTGTCGTTCGTAAATTTCCCAGGCTCGATCTGAAGCCTTGAGCCATTGATCCTGCTGTTCTGTGACAGCGATCGCCCTGCGTGTCGTTCCCATCGTAAAACCTTCCGAATATAGTGATACGCTTGAAGCCGTTTAGCAGTCTGCTGAAAAGCCCTCTGTTCATCCTTCGAGAGCCTCAGGACGAATGGAGTGGTTAATGAAAGCATAGAGGTTTTCCGTTCGTGCTGAGCCTGTCGAAGCACACAAACCGAGTTATTCAGCAGACTGTTGGTGCTTTCTTGAGCATGTAAGAAACCGTTACCCCCGGCCAGCATGGTCTTTTCACCCCACTTCACGTATCGTACGTAGCGATGGTTCGCTTACACCGACACGACCTTCGTTTTCCTTCAGTAGATCGAGCCTCCCCAGAAGGTCTGCTTGCCGTCGGGGGAGACCTCCGTCCCGAACGATTACTCGAAGCATACCGGCACGGCATTTTCCCTTGGTACAACGAAGACGATCCCATTCTCTGGTGGTCACCGGATCCTCGGGCTGTGTTGTTTCCGGTGAAACTTCACGTTCCGCATAGCCTGAAGAAACGACTTCGCTCGAATGTATTCACGGTCACGCTTGATACCTGCTTTCGCCATGTGATGGAACAGTGCGCAGGGCCACGTCCTCAATATCCGGAAGGAGGGACGTGGATCACGGATGAGATGTTGGCCGCCTATACGCGGTTGCATGAACTCGGCCATGCCCACTCCGTCGAATCCTGGCAGGACGGTCGCCTGGTTGGTGGCGTCTACGGTGTGGCCCTTGGTGGCGCTTTCTTCGCCGAATCCATGTTCACTAGAGTCGATGACGCGTCAAAGGTCGCACTCGTAACGCTCATCCGCCAACTCCAGGCCTGGGACTTCCGCCTGATCGATTGCCAACAATCTTCTCCCCATGTCATGCGGTTCGGTGCAGAAGAGATTCCACGGTCGGATTTTATCGATCAGCTCACCGCGGCACTCACTCGTCCAGACCGCCGGGGACGCTGGGTGTTCGACGAGGCATCAGACACGGAATGAGCAGAGGAATTCGGTTAACCAGGCTAGCCGACCGCATTTGACAGCCTTTTCTTCACTCGCTTATGATTTGTTTTAATAAAAAGGAGGCGGTCACATGAGTTTTACGATTACACCAAAAGAGCTGAAGGCTCGGATCGATAAAGGGGATCAGTTGGTACTCTTGGACGTCCGCGAGCCCTGGGAGAACCAGTTGGCCAGGCTGGATAACTCGGTGCTGATTCCACTCGGCACGTTACCCCAGTCACTGTCCAAATTGGATCGGGAGACCGAGATTATCGCGTACTGCCATCATGGCATGCGCAGCGGCGATGCGACCGGATTCCTGCTTCAACAGGGATTTTCCAACGTGAAGAATTTGATCGGTGGGATCGATGCCTGGTCGATCCAAGTGGATGGGACTGTCCCCCGGTACTGATCCTAACAAGAACACCGGCTTGGGAAGATCAGCTGCTCTAACAGTCTGCTGAAAAACCCTCTGCTCATCCTTCGAGAGCCTCAGGATGAGCGAGAAGAGCATTGAAACTATTAGAGTTTCCCGTTCGTGCTGAGCTTGTCGAAGCACACATGTTAAGTTTTTCAGCAGACTGCTAGGCGATGCCGGGCACAAGTGACCGAGCGTTCCGTTCGCATGAGGTGACCGGTTATTGAGCCTTGCCTTGGAAGAACTCCACTGTTTGCTTGAGTCCATCTGAGAGGTCCATCTTGGCCTCCCACCCAAGTTCTTGTTTGATCCTCGACGCGTCAACGACGCTCCGAATCTGCTCGCCGGCTTTGGCCGGCCCATGAACTTCCTTGGCACTTGACCCGGTTAATCCAGCCAGCATGCGGAATAACTCGTTGACGGACGTTTCCGCCCCGGTTCCGACGTTATAGACGCCATGTGCATCCTGACCCATGGCGGCCAGATTGGCCTCGGCCACATCTTCAACGAACACAAAATCTCTGGTTTGACGGCCATTGCCGTTGATGATGGGCTGTTCCCCGTTCAACATCTTTTGAATGAAGATCGCCACCACACCCGCCTCGCCTTCCGGATCTTGTCTCGGTCCATAGACATTGGCGTAGCGAAGGCTGACCACAGGGATCCCGCCGACTCGCTGGAAGTACGATAAGTAATGTTCGCCGCACAGTTTGCTGATCCCATAGGGCGACAAGGGGTTGGTGACGTGCGATTCAGGGGCCGGAAAGGCCTCCTGCTCTCCGTAAATCGCCCCGCCGGATGAGGAGAACACCACTTTTCGGCACCCATACCGGACCGCTTGTTGCAATACGTTCATGGTACCCAGCACATTCACCTGCGCATCAAAGACCGGATCGGTCACTGAATTGCGCACGCTCACTTGCGCCGCAAGATGCAGCACGATATTGGGCCGTTCATTGCGAAAGATCCGTTCGAGACGCCAGCTGGTAATGTCGGTTTTATAGAGACTGGCGGCGCGATTAACATTCTTGCGCTTTCCGGTCACCAGATTGTCGACGATGACAACTTGATGCCCCTCCTCGATCAGTCGATCCACCACATGAGATCCGATAAATCCTGCACCACCCGTGACGAGTACTTTCATTGGCCCTCCTGAATCAATACTCTCCGTTATCGATGCTCCTTACATATCATGAATCGACGCATTGTACTCAAAGATTGCGAATATCTCCTGGTTCCCCTTCTTCCCTTTGACGGCGGAGAGAACGGTAGTCAGAGTCCGTAACCCCAGCTCCTCAGCAAATCGTATCACTCGCTGAACAACCTCCGTTCGCTGTCCCTCATCCCGTACGATCCCCCCCCGACCAACCTGACCTTTGCCGACTTCAAACTGCGGTTTGATCAGGGCCACGACCTGAGCCTGTGGCCGGAGAAACTGCGTGATGGCCGGCAGGACCTTCGTCAATGAGATAAAGGAGACATCGATGACGACCAACTGAATCGGGTCTGGAACGGCGGAGCGCTCCATATAGCGGATATTGGTCCGCTCAAGCAGCACGACCCGCGGGTCATGACGGAGTCGCCAGTCAAATTGCCCATAGCCCACATCAACGGCGTAGACCTTCATCGCTCCCCGTTGGAGCAGACAGTCTGTGAACCCGCCCGTCGAACAGCCGACGTCGAGACACACCCACCCCTGTGGATTGATCGTCCCTGCGTCCAGCGCCGCGTCGAGTTTCTCCCCACCTCGGCCGACAAACGGCTGGTCCTCTCCGGCAATCTCGATGGAGGCATCGATCGGGATCAGCCTGGACGGTTTATCGACAAGCACTCCGTCGCTCTTGACCTTTCCCGCCAGAATCAGCCGTACGGCGGCATCACGACTCTGGACGAGGCCCTGAGCCGTCAACACCTGGTCACATCGATGCTTCTCGCGTCGCGCTTGTGTCGCCATGTGCGCCTAAATGAGGAAGGGCAAAAAAGAACCCGGGATCAGAGCAACAACGGGTTAGCAGGTTGCAGAAAATTCGGCCATTACCACCAATGCAGTTGGAATGAACAGTGCGGCACTCACGCCACAATCACTGAAGGATGCTCAAACAGGCCGTCCAGCAAGGCCGCATCGAGCAAGAGATGAGACGTACGTGTCAGTACGTTGAACCTCTGAACGATGCGAGGACACCGCTGGTGAAATTTTTCAGCGTCCTATCTAGGACTCTTCGGCAGAGCCGACGACATCAATGTCATCCGAGGTGAACGCCCGCAGCTGCTTCTTCCCATTCTTATCCTGGACGAGCACTTCGACCTTTCGTTCGGCCTCTTCCAATACTTTGAGGCAACTCTTCGACAGTCGAATCCCCTCCTCAAAAATCTTCAACGATTCATCGAGGGGCAGATCGCCTTTTTCCAACTCCCCCACGATGACTTCCAATCGAGCCATCGCCTGTTCAAATTTCACCCCAGCCACAACCTTCTCCCTTCAAGAGCGTTCATTATAGGGAACCCCGGTACGATTTTAAACCGATGGATTCGACGTGACGTCATTCACCGTACAACGAACCTGCCCATTGGTCAGACGGGCCACCACCTCATCTCCAACAGCCACCTGCTCAACACCTCGTATCATCTGACGGCTCGGCACCATTTCAAGAATCGCATATCCACGTTCCAGAATCGCAAGCGGACTCAGCCCATTCAATCTCCAGAGGGTGCCGCGTGTCAGTTGCATTTTCTGCGTCACGACATGATCCATCGCTGCGGCCAAACGCGACCGCAACTGTGGGATAATCCCCAAATCCCGACGCACGCGGAAGACCGGATTCTGCGACATCAACGCTTGTGTACATGCTTGGGCATTGACCATCGCACTCCTCAGCGTGGCCTGTGTCGCTTCTCGCATACCAGCCACGGCCTCATCCACCCGCTGGGCTTCTTTGAGAATCCGTAGCCGAATGTGGCCCATCTCGGCCAACACAAGATCAAGGCGCTGATGCTGATCCAAGCACTGTGCAGTGATGGCTTGCCGAGCACGCGTGATGAGCATCTCGAGTCGTTCGACAAGCTCCGCTAAGACCGGAACAACCAGTTCGGCAGCAGCGGAGGGTGTTGGGGCTCGAACATCTGCGGCAAAGTCGGTCAGCGTCACATCCGTCTCATGTCCGACGGCTGATACGATAGGTACCGCTGAGCAGGCGACTGCCCGTACGACAATCTCTTCGTTGAAGCTCCAGAGATCTTCCAATGACCCGCCGCCTCGTCCGACGATTATGACATCGACTGCCTCCAGTTGATTCAACGCGTCAATGGCAGCCACGATCTGTTCCGCTGATCCGTCGCCCTGTACCGAGACCGGCACGAGAATAATGCGCACGATGGGACATCGACGATGCAGGACCGCCATCATGTCTCGAACCGCCGCCCCAGTGGCTGAGGTCACAAGACCGACGGTCCGTGGCAATGCCGGAAGTGATCGTTTACGTGTGACATCGAAGAGCCCCTCGTCTTCCAGGCGGCGCTTCAGTTGCTCCAAGGCCAACTGAAGGGCGCCCAGCCCTCTCGGCTCAACATGATCCAAAATGAGCTGATATTCCCCCCGCGGTTCATAGACCGACACTCGCCCACGCACGATGACATGGAGACCGTCCTCCAGGCCAAACCGCAATCGAAGGGCGGTTGATCGAAAGATCACCGCGCGAATCTGACTCGTCTGATCCTTCAGAGTACAATACAGATGCCCAGACCCTGGGGCCCGGAGGTTCGAGATTTCCCCCTCAAGCCACACCTCCGAAAAGGACGTCTCGAGGGAGGCCCGCACCATGGCCGTCAGTTCTGAGACTGTCAGCACCTGTCTCGAGGGCGAATCGAGAGGAAAAAGAGATGAAGACGGTTTGGTATGAGTGAGTCCTCTTCTCATGCAACCCGTGAGGCACTCATAGTGATCAGGAAACAGCTAGCGGCACGTGAACCATCGGGTGACGCTTGGTTTAATCAATCTGGCGAATCCGTTCGAACGCCACGGCCTTGCCCAAACGCACATCCAGTTCGAGCAAGACGGCACAAAACACCGAAGGCCCTGAGGCGACCTCAAAGCGCTTGGGCATGCCGGTCAAGAACTTCTCGATGGCGAGTTCCTTTTTGACCCCGATGACTGAATGAAGCGGTCCCGTCATTCCAATATCCGTGATATAGGCGGTGCCTTTCGGAAGGATCTGTTCATCGGCCGTTTGCACATGAGTATGTGTTCCAACGACGGCCGTCACCTCTCCATCCAAAAAATGCCCCATCGCCATTTTTTCGGACGTGGTCTCCGCATGCATGTCGACGACAATAGCCGATGTCTCTCGTTTCAACCGCGACAACTCACGCTTGGCTGCTTGAAACGGACAGTCGAGCGTCGGCATGTAGACCCGCCCCATCAGTTGAAGGACGGCGAGCCGTTCTCCACTTGCCGTCTCGAAGACCACGCTGCCATTTCCCGGGACTCCCGGAGGATAGTTTCCCGGTCGTAATAGACGCGGTTCACGTGAAAAATACTCAACCGCCTCTTTTTTATCCCACGCGTGATTGCCGGTCGTGATGACCGACACGCCCGTTTCAAAGAGTTCCTCCGCCAACTCCCTTGTAATTCCGAACCCCCCCGCGACGTTCTCGCCGTTGGCGATCACCGCATCGATCTGGCGCTGGGCCACCAGCCGAGGCACCATGCGGGCAAGCGTTCGACGGCCCGGCTCTCCCATGACGTCGCCGATGCATAACACCTTCATTTGGCGTATTCCACGTATCGGCTTTCCCGAATGACCGTCACCTTGATTTGCCCCGGATAGGTCAACTCCTGTTCGATCTTCTTCGCCAGCTCACGCGACAGCTGAAAGGACTCAGAATCCGTAATATCTTCCTGTCGGACAATGACCCGAATTTCACGCCCTGCTTGGATGGCGTAAGCCTTCTGGACGCCTTTGTGCCCGGTTGCGAGCGATTCCAATTTCTCCAGCCGCTTCACATACGACTCAAGTGCCTCGCGCCTTGCTCCCGGACGTGCGGCCGATAAGGCCTCAGCCGCCGCCACTAATACGCTCTCCGGACAAATCGGCTCCACTTGCTCGTGGTGCGCCGCGATGGCATTGACGATCTTTGCCGATTCGCCGTATTTCTTGGCGATCTCAGCCCCCAGCATGGCATGCGGCCCCTCCTCTTCATGACTGACGGCTTTACCGATATCATGAAGAAGGGCCCCCCGCCGAGCCAACTTGACATCAAGGCCCAACTCCGACGCCATGATGCCGCAGATGTAGGAGGCTTCGCGGGCGTGATAGAGATTGTTCTGGCCGTAACTCGTTCGATATTTCAAGCGACCCAAGACTTTTATCAACTCCGGGTTAAAATCGGAGAGACCCAGTTCAAAGATAATCTTCTCGGCCTCCTCATACATCAACTTATCGATGTCGACCTTAACCTTTTCGACGATCTCCTCGATACGCGTGGGATGGATGCGTCCATCATGCATCAGGCGTTCCAAGGATACTTTTGCAATCTCGCGCCGCAACGGATCAAACCCGGAAATAATCACGGCTTCAGGCGTTTCATCAATGATGAGGTCAATGCCTGTCGCCGCTTCCAAGGCGCGGATATTGCGCCCTTCACGACCAATGATCCGCCCCTTCATCGCATCATTCGGAATCGGGACGACAGAAATCGTCGACTCCGAGACATAGTCACGAACCACGCGCTGAATCGATGAGGTAATGATTTCCCGCGCCTCGCGTTCGGCATTCTCGCGGGCCTCTTCAATGGTCCGTTTGGCAATCCCCACGGCATCCAGTTTCGCCTGCGACTCCATCTCGACGATCAGTTGTTTCTTGGCTTCTTCCGCCGTCATGCCTGCCACTCGCTCCAAGGCCTCACGGTGCTCACGCTCCGCCTTGGCGCAGGCAGCCTCTTTCGCCGCCAAGCCTTCCTCCCGTTTTGCGAAATCCTGTTCGCGCTTCCGGGCTTCGCTCTCGCGCTTTTCTACGGCCGTCAACTTTCCATCCAACACACCTTCCCGCTGGATGAGCCGCTTTTCCACCCCTGATAGTTCACCTAGCTTCGCCTTTTGCTCTTGTTCGAACTCGGACTTGGCCTTAAACGCAAGATCCTTGGCCTCAAACCTGGCTTCCTTGAGGACATTCTCCGCTTCTCGCTGTGCATTCTGGACAACCTGCTTCGCGAGTTCTTCCGCCTCAGCCTGTTTGGCTCCCGTCACACGGCGTCGGAGCAGCTCAAACACACCCGCCCCAACCACAGCGCCTACGATCAGAGAAAGTACGATGGACACAATCGTTTCAGTAGAAATGGGAGTCACCCCCTTCTTAAATTTCGCCCGGTCAGATCCGCTTGGATCGAGACGGGCACACCATGACACATCACAGACAACGGGCACGATTCGGACATGTGCGGTGATGATGAAGGAAGGGCTTAGGAGACGAGAAATCGCTTCACTTGGAAATACAGGCATTCATCAGGATACAACTTCCTAACCTGCCGGGTTCCGCTGTTTGCCTCGCACTCCTCAGTCAGCGACACGAGGCGGCGAACAACACAGCCATAGACGCTGGATCATCCCCCTGTCCGGCCGGCATCTGCCGTGATCGTGGTGCGCTTTGCGCATCTGCCAGTCCTAAGGTGAACCGGCATGGTCGACTATCCACGATCCGCAAATTGCACACCCCTTGAACAAACACTTCGTATCCCTTCAGAACAACACTGCCTGTGGCTTTTTTGACACGTATTTCCAAGTCATTCAACGGTTCAACGCTACGCCCTTACCTCATCCACCGATACCGACATATCTACACGATAACAAAGGGACTCTTTGAAAGCAAGGCGAATCACCGCTATCGGAAGAGCGACGACGGCATCTGCTCCTCAATCGATTCCATTAAGGTCACCATCCGCCGTTCGACATCGGCCTCACCCTGAACCCGTTTCTTCTCGGACTCGAAGAGTTGATGAGCTAAATTAATCGCGGTGAGCACGGCTAGTTTCGAGGGTGTCGTGGTCTTCATTCCCTCCGCGAGGTGCTTCATATGGTCGTCGACAAAATGAGCCAGCCGACGGACATAGGCATCATCGCTGTCTCCGGTGATGGCATAGCGGTGACCATAAATTTCTACATCGATGGTCTTAGTCAATGGCCACCTCCCTTGGATCCTCGATACACTCGAGCAGCTCAATCTCGCTCATGACTTTTTCGATTCGCGTCTTGATATCAGTTCGCTCCACTTCCCATCTGCGATTCACGTCATCCTGCTGGGCCAACTGCTGACGAGCCGCCTTGAGTTCTTCCTCCAAGAGTCCGTTCTTTCGTTTGAGCTCTTGAACGAGCTTGACCAGGTCACGAATTCGCGTTTCGAGCGCATCCATTCGATCCAGCGACATAATCATCCCCTCTTGGTTAGAGGCCACACCAGATTGTGGCGCACTATAAAAACTTCACAAAATCCTGTCAAGAAACGGTTTTAGGGGCACCGTATAAGCGGAGATACTCTTTGTAACTACGGAGCACCCGTTTGACGTATTGCCGGGTCTCTTGGTACTGAATCAGTTCTACGAACTCATCTTCACTTCGACCGCGATACGTCTCCGCCCAAGTCCCCACGACGACCGGACCGGCGTTGTATGCTGCGATCGCTTGGACGATATTGCCGGAAAACTGTGCCAGGAGCTGTTCCACATACCGCACACCGATCCGAATGTTGATTTCTTGATCGAAGAGATCCTCTCGAGTCACGTTCGGCAGGTGATGTTGCTGCGCAACGGCTGTAGCCGTGGTCGGCATCACTTGCATCAAGCCGATGGCACCGACGCGGGAAACCGCCTTCCAATCATACTGGCTTTCCTCTCGGATGATGGCCGCAACCAGAAAGGGGTCGACCCCGTTGGTTGCCGACACTTTAATCGTCGGGATCAATCCGGTTGGATAGGCCACATTCCACAGGCCGTCGGCGATTGTTCCCCCGGTTCGTTCTAACTTCTCTCGGAATCGCGATCGCACGAGGCGTAACGCATGATGGTACGCGCCGACTTCATTCAGCATGATGGATAATGCTGCCAACACTTCAGGCTCTCGACTATACCGATCCGTCAAGGCGCTCAGCTCCCTCGCGGCATCTTGCTCTCGGCCAAGCAGCCTCAATTCAATCGCTCGCCGGAAGGCCGATTGTTGTTCGATCTGTGTCCGATTCGTCACCTGGCTCTCCGGTGTCGGTGCGTGAGCGGCTTCAAAAACGGGTTGGACGGCTGCCACAGGTGAAACGGTCGACTCCTGTTCCGGCCGTGGAAGCATCGGTAGGTTCCCCTGCTCACGTGCCATCTGACAATAGTAGGTGTACGGGAACCGTTGACAGACTTGCACAAACAGATCTTTCGCCTTGGTATCCCCAAGCTGCCCGTGGGCGCGCGCGATCCAGTAGAGCGCTTGTGGTTCAATGTCGCTGTCTTTTTGATCGATAATCTGTTGCCACACACGGATCGCTTCCCGTTGGCGTTCCGTTCGATACAGCAACCACCCTTCCCGCCACTGCGCCTCAATTCGTTGAGAAGCAGGATCACCCATCTTGGCAACATGCCGATATCGTTCAGCTGCTTCGTCGAAGCGAGCTTGATCCTCCAGCCAGATTCCAGCGAATAGGTTGATCTGTCCTTTCTGTTCCGGCGTCAAAGTCCGCTTGGACAGCGTACGACACAAATCCAACAGCTTCTCCCCCAACCCCTGGCGGAGGTAGACTCTCCCCAGCCAAACCGTCGCCTCATCCCCCCGAGGCCCTTGATCCTCCGTCAGTGCAGAGAATGTGTCACGCGCCTGGTCGTAGGTCTTGAGTCGAACCTGTGCAATCCCCAATTTGAGTTTGGCATCCGAGCGTTGCGGAGAGGACGGATCGAGAGTCATGAACTTCTTGAGTTCATCAATCGCTTCCGAATGAAGGGACTGTGCCAGAAATGCCTGGGCACGCTCATAGTGCAGGTCAGGAGATGCACTCCACGACGTGCCTCCGCCGTTGCTCGCCAATAACGCTTCCGCCTCCTTCGCTTCCTTCGTTTGCGGAAACTTCACCCAGAGCTGCTTCAACGTGTCTCGGGCTTCGGTCAATTGATTTTCACGGAGATAACACGAGGCTAATCGCAGCCATGCCTGCGCGACTTGAGGGTCTTTATCATTTCCACTCACTGCCTTCAGAGACCAAGAGATGGCTTCGGGGCAACTGGCAGCTCGATACCAGGCTTCCCCGGCACGGAGCGCGGCCAAGTTGAGTAAGTTGGAATCAGGGACCGCCTGCGGCACTCCTTCGAACATCGCCGCAGCCTCCTTGACCTCCCCCAGTCGTAAGTGGGCCTCGCCGATCCAGAATCGGATGTAATCGTCGAGAACCGGAAAGTCTTGCTGTGCAGCTCGAAGATACGGCAGCGCGGCAGCAGGATTACGATCCGTCAGAATCACGCCGGAGAGTAAACCGGCCCTCTTAGCCCAGAGCGACGCCGCCCCCCCTTCCATGACCTTCCGGAGACGCTCAAGTTTCAGTGCAAGGACTTGGTCCTTCGTCAAAGCATTCCCCAGTCGTTCCCTCGGCCAAACCGCTGCCAGAAAACATTCCTCGGGAGATGCACAGCTCTCGGTATTCGGTTGGTCCAGCGCGGCAACCTGCGCGGTGTGCGCGTCACGCGACGGCACGAATACACTGAGCAACGTCACACAGATGCCGACGATGGCCGATACATTATGGTTTCTCATAGTCACCCATCAAAACCCACCCGTTCCCATTATATACAGAGCCACCCCCAATGGAAAAAGAATTGCGGGTCGGTGAGCGACCCGAATCATATGCGAGGTGACATGAGCTATGGTAGGCTGCTCATCCAACGCAGGGAACATATGGTCAACGCATCGGGCTCGCACCTGAACACAACGGTTCATCTTTTGGCCCTCACCGAACTTCAGATGGCCCGGTTTGTCCGCACGCAACGCTGGCCTGCGTATCGAGCCACACAAATTCTGCGCTGGTTATACCAACGACGTCTTCGAACGATCCTGGACATGACCGATCTGCCGATGCAGGATCGAGTCGCACTCTCGCAATCCGCCTCCATCGGTCGCTCGACACAGGTGACCGTTCTCCAATCTCAAGATGGAACACGTAAAGTACTCCTGACACTCGAAGATGGAATGTCGGTCGAATCCGTACTGATCCCTGACGACAGCAGGCTGACCCTCTGCGTGTCGACACAGGTAGGATGCATGTTGGACTGTGGATTCTGCCTCACCGGACAGATGGGACTGAAACGTAACCTCAAACTCCATGAGATCATCGACCAGGTCCTGACCTCCCAAGACCTCCTGAAGTCTGATGAACGCATCACGAATCTCGTCTTCATGGGAATGGGAGAACCCCTCGCCAATGTGGAGACACTCAAGGCCGCCATCGCTGGTCTCACGAACAAACCGTGGGGCCTGGGGTGGTCGCGGAGACGCATTACCGTCTCGACAGCCGGCCTGGCTTCCCGCCTTTCGGACGTCGCGGCGATGGGCGTGAATCTCGCCATCTCTCTGAATGCCACCTCGGAAGAACAACGTCGAGACCTGATGCCTGCCGCCAGTAATATCGCGTCCCTCAAATCACTCCTGGCTGCTTGTCGGCGGTACCCTCTTGCACCCCATCAACGGTTGACGTTCGAATACGTCCTGCTGGCCGGTGTGAATGATCTTCCGGCCGATGCTCGGCGCTTAGTACAGCTGCTGAAATCGTTGCGCTGCAAAGTGAATCTCATCCCGTTCAATGAATTCCCGGGAAGTCGGTTTCATCGTCCACCGGAAAAAGACGTGCTGCGCTTTCAATCCGACCTCCGCAAGGCGGGGCTCGATGTCTATGTCCGGAAGAGTCGCGGGCGCGACGTGTACGGCGCCTGCGGACAACTTGGTGACGTCTCCGGCAACCAACCTCCCGTTACCTTGACAGCTATTGAAACTCGTTGTTAGCATGCTCTATCCAACACCCATCATGATCAGGCCGATTGTCACACGCACTTGGTTTGCCTTTCTGGCAGGGATTCTCCTGATCCTGGGCGACCGCTCCATTTCCATGGGAGCCGACCCTAACGAGTACATCCTCACCAACGGTATGAAGGTGCTGCTGATCGAAGTGCCGAAAGCCCCGGTGGCTACGGTCCAGGTCTGGTACAAGGTGGGCTCCCGTAATGAAGTCATGGGTCGCGCGGGACTCTCACACATGCTTGAACACATGATGTTCAAGGGCACGGCCCGGTATCCCAAAGGCTCGTTTTCACGAATTATCCGAAAGAATGGCGGGATTGACAACGCCTTTACCGGACAGGATTTCACCGCTTATTTTGAAAATGTGGCGGCTGACCGTGTCGGGCTTGCCTTGGAACTAGAGGCCGACCGGATGCAGGGGTTGCTCCTCGATCACAGTGAGTTCCAGACGGAGCGCGACGTCGTGAAAGAGGAACGCCGTTTGCGGTCCGAGGATGACCCGCAAGGTGCCTTGGTCGAAGCCTTGTTTGCCCAAGTCTTCATGAGTCATCCCTATCATTGGCCGGTGATCGGCTGGTTCGCAGACCTCGATGCGATGGCGATCGAAGACTTACAGCGCCACTATGACACTTTTTATTCGCCCAACAATGCCACTTTGATCGTGGTGGGCGATATCAAAGCCGACACGCTACTCCCCATGATCAAACGCTTGTTTGAGCCGATCCCCAGAGGCCCATCGCCGAAGCACGTTCTGCCGCCTGAGCCGGAACAACGCGGTGAACGTCGGTTTCTTCTCAAGCGGGAAGCCCAGGTTCCGTTTGTGATGACAGGGTTTCGCATCCCAAACTATTCAAGCGACGACAGCTATGCCCTGGACCTCCTTGAGTCGATCCTTTCGCATGGGAAGAGCTCCCGCCTCTACCAGAGTCTCGTCTATGACCAGAAAATGGCGCTTGCAGTCGGTGCGGACTACAGCTTGCTACAAACCGATCCCGGCCTCTTCTATTTTTATGCGGTGGTCAATCCTGGGACGAAGGTCGAGGCTGTAGAAGAAGCGCTCCAACGAGAGGTCTTGCGTCTTCAGAATGAGCCCCCATCGGAGCTGGAACTCCAACGAGCCAAGAATCAGGTGGAAGCGTCGCGCGTGTTTGAGCAAGACTCGAATTTTCGCCATGCCATGCTCATGGGACAAGCAGAGACCGTCGGCGCAGGGTGGCGACGTATCAATCAGTTTGTTGAACATATCCGTGCAGTCACGGCCCAAGATATTCAACGTGTCGCGAAGCAGTATTTGACTCCAGACAGTCGGACGACAGGGATTCTCATCCCCTTACCGCCAAAACCGCCCGAATCACCTTCCTCATCGACCCATGATGGAAAGTCCTAGGACACCATGACTCACACTGCATGCCCTGCGGAGCACTCTAATTCGAGCTCCCGACTCGCTCGAGTGCGTTCACTTCTCGAGCCGATGTACTGGGCTTTCTGTGCCGCATTGTCGATGAGTATTCCCCAGGGAGCAGCCGCTGCCGACCTCGCACCTATTAAGTTCACCACGCCGAATGGGATGACGGTCGTCGTGTTGGAACAACATTTCCTTCCCATCGTGGAACTCCATGCGCTCATCAAAGCCGGCTCGTCGCAGGATCCTTCGGAGAAGGCAGGTGTTGCCAATCTCGTGGCCAGCCTGCTCGATGAGGGCACGACATCACGATCGTCCAAGCAACTCGCCGAACAGATCGACTTTGTCGGAGGATCACTGAGCGCGCAAGCCAGTGAAGACTTCACGACCGCGTCGGCCCGTATTCTAAGAAAGGATATTGACCTGGGGTTTACGCTTCTTGCTGATATCCTTCAACGTCCCGCATTTCCCAAACAGGAATTTGAACGGGTTCGATCACAGATCCACGGTGAAATCGCGAGCGACAACGATGACCCCAGCCATGTGGCGATGAAAGCCTTCAACCAGCTGGTCTATCAGACTCACCCCTACCGCTGGCCGGTACAGGGAACCGAGGAGACACTCAACAAGATTACCTTGTCCGATATCCAAGGCTTCTACGCAAAAGAATACCTCCCTAACCAAGTCATCCTGACCATTGTTGGTGACGTGACGGTCGAACAAGCGACGTCGCTTGTTCAGGTACATTTCGGGTCTTGGAAGAAAGGCCTTGCACAACCTCGGCCCGTCAGGAAACCGCCCAGCGTCGAGAAGAAGGCCGTCCAATTTATCGAAAAAGACTTAACTCAGTCTACTATTATGTTGGGTCATTCCGGAATTACCCGAACGAACCCTGACTTCTATGCGGTCACTGTCATGAATCATGTTCTAGGAGCCGGTGGATTTTCCTCGCGGCTGATGGATTCCATTCGTGACAAGCAGGGTCTTGCCTACGGCATCACGAGCCACTATGACGCGAGAGCCATGCCAGGATCATTCTGGATCAGCCTCCAGACTCGCACCGAGACCACCAACCAGGCTATCAGCAGCGTCTTAGCTGAGATGAAAGCGATCCGTGAGGCACCGGTGACCGACCAGGAATTAGCCGAAGCCAAGTCGTTTTTGATGGGGAGTTTCCCGTTACGACTGGATTCCACAGCGAAGTTGGCTCAAGTCTTGGGACAGGTGGAGTTTTTTGGCCTCGGATTCGACTACTTCAGCCAATACCCCAAATGGATTGACCGCGTCACAAAAGATGACGTGCAGCGTGTGGCCAAACAATACCTCAACCCTCAGCTTTACGCCCTTGTGGTAGTGGGGAACATTACCAAAGCGAAAGTCCGTCACTAGCCGGGCGCCTAAAAATCATCGTGATGTATGCGCGACGTTAGGAACGAAGCACCTATGCAAGTGACTGTTCTGCAAGACAAACTTCTTCGACTTCGAACCGTACTCACAGATTTTGGTTCCGTGGTTGTCGCCTACTCCGGTGGCATCGACAGCACCTTTGTACTGAAGGTTGCGCATGACCAACTTGGGGAAAAAGCGATCGGCATCACGGCCGTCTCGCCGACATTTCCATTCCTGGAACTTGAAGCCGCCAAGCGAGTCGCTCAAGAAATTGGCGCCCGGCATGAACTGGTGCAAACTGACCAATTGACCATTGAGGATTTCGTCAAGAATGACGCCAGCCGATGCTTTCACTGCAAAACAGATTTATATCAGCTGCTCGGCAATGTCCGACAATCAAAGAACGCCGCGTATGTCGTGGATGGCACCAACCTGGACGACCTGGGTGATGACCGTCCTGGTATAAAGGCGGCACGGGAATGGGGCGTCCGGAGCCCGCTCGTCGAGGCTGAGCTGTCAAAATCCGACATCCGCATCCTGGCCAAGGAACTCGGTCTCTCGAACTGGGATAAGCCTGCAGCAGCCTGCCTCTCGTCACGAATCCCTCGTGGAATGCCAATTACACTGGAAAAACTGAGCCGAGTTGAAGAGGCTGAAGCCTTGCTTCAACGCGAGGGGCTCCGCCATTTTCGAGTCAGAAACCACGGCGATATCGCCAGAATTGAAGTGGCCCCCGGCGACCTCCCCTGGATCATTGAACAGGCTCGACGCACACGAATCACTACACAGCTGAAAGAACTGGGATTTCAGTTTGTGACGGTAGATCTTGATGGGTATCGGCCAGGGGGGATCAGCCTGAGCTGACACCCCCTGAAAATCCCGACACGGGCAGATTAGCGCTGTTGTGATCGAGAGAGGGCTTCAAGCGCTTCGTCGGCGAACTTCCGTTGATCAGCGTCGGTCAAACTCCGCTGCACAACCTTTTCCGCAACCATGAGCGCCAATTCCGTAGTCTGGGTACGGATGTCCTGAAGAGCCTTACGCCGTTCTTGTTCGATTTCTCTCGTGGCATCGCCTTTAATCCGCTCAGCCTCAGTAGTCAACCGTTGCTCGTTTTCCTCAAGCAGGCGCTGTGCTCGTTCTTTTGCCGCCGCGAGGATGGCCTCCGCTTCCTTACCGGCTGCACTGAGCTTCGCCTCATAGTCCTTCAGTCGGCTTTCGGCCTCTGCCCGGTGACGCTCAGCCTGATCGAGACTGTCCTTAATTTTCTTTTCTCGTTCTTCAAGGACGCTGAGGATCCCTGGGAATGCATACTTATACAAGATGAACAATAAAATGCCGAAGGACACAACCTCCCAGAAAATCAGGGACGAAAAAAAGTGCGATTCAAACTGTGGCATACACGCGTTCGTGAAACGTTACACATGAAACGTCTGACGAGAATGAGCTCTCGATAAACGGTTAACGAGTAACGGTTAACGCTCCCTAGTTATTTACGGAATCCCATGATGATAAAGGCAATGACCAGGCCGTAGAGCGCAATGGCTTCCACTAATGCGAAACCAATCCACATGTACTTCGTGACGCGTGCTTCTGCCTCAGGCTGACGGGCCACAACCTCGATCATCTTTCCAAAGATGAACCCGATACCGACACCCGCTCCGGCAAACCCTGCCGCGGCACATCCCATACCGATCAACCCTGCTGCTGCTGAATCCATTATGTCTTACTCCTCTCTTGTCTAAACTGGCATGCGCTAATGCGCGTGCTCATCGTGGCCATGTAAATGAAATGCGTCACCCAGGTAGACGCAGGTCAAGATACTGAAAATGTAGGCTTGAATAAACGCGATACCGAATTCTAATCCATAGATGGCAACCGTAAACGCAAAGGGCAACCATCCGATCAGCACCCCGCCTCCGATCGTGAGGCTGAACAACACCGCGAGCATCACATGGCCCGCCGTCATATTGGCAAACAACCGAACCGCCAGCGAAACCGGCCGAGCTATCTGGCTAATAATCTCGATCGGAATCATTAAGGGCACTAACCATCCGGGCGTCCCAGGAGGAACCAGGATTCCGAGGAACTTCGCACCGTGTAACATGAACCCGATGACCAGGCTCAACCCATAGACCACGAAAGAGAAAACAGCCGTGACAATAATCTGGCTCGTCACCGTGTAGCTACCAGGAATCAACCCGATCAGATTACTGAAGAGGATAAACACGAAGAGGGTGGCGACCAGTGGGAAAAACCGCATCCCCTCCTTCCCCATCGTATCCAAGATCATGCTGCGAATGAAATCCACCATCATCTCTGCCAAACTCTGCAATTTTCCTGGGACCAACTTCCGTGCAGACCCTGCCATGACCATGAGCACCGCCGCAACCAGCACGACGATCCACATAAAGACAACGGCTTTATTGATGGAAATATCGAATCCACCGAGCGAAATCGGAACCCAATTCTGAAGCTCAAATTGATGAAGGGGGCTTTCTTCCACGATATTCTCGCCAGTCCTTTAGGTTGTAGTTATGGAATCTTTACTCTGGACGCTCGGTCTTCGGCCACCGTTGGATCGACCGATACGCATTCCTCATCCCTGCTACGATCCCCATCAGAAGCCCGATGATCATACCCCATGGGGTCGAATCCAACACATACGTATCACAAACCCACCCTAATGCTCCCCCCACAATCAAGGCCGCAAGCAGATCAGTTGCGATCCTGATCGCTTGGCCGAGCCCCGCATATAAGGGATCTTGTGGAGGGGCCATTCTGAAACCCATGGGAGGCGGAGCGTGCAGTCACAACTCTGCCGTTGATGGGCGTGCAATTTAAGCAAAGGTCTGCTTGTAATGTCAAGCCGTTAGCCATCTATCTCCCTAGAAATCTCTGCGGTATAGTGAGCCGACGTTATTTTGCAGTACTGATCGAGGCACCCCCAACCCATGCGACAAGCTACATCATCAAAGTTTTTGCATGGGCCCCCTGCACCACTTATCGTCACTTGTCCCTGCCCACCGACGACCCCCTTGGCACTGTATGCACACATCGCTTCGACCAGGCAACCGTCTTTTCTATTGGAAAGTGGCGGTGGACGATCGATGGGACGATATTCGTATCTTTCTACAGACCCGTATTATCGGCTGTCCGGAATGGGCAGTCACCTGCTTGAACAACCCATCTGGAGCCACAACACGCCAGGACTGGTTCCCTTTCAGCGGTTGGCTCAACTATTTGCCGACCAGCACATCGCTCGCCCGCCCGACGCTCCTCCGTTTTTTGGAGGGGCCGTGGGTTACCTCAGCTATGACCTCGTTCGCCAGTTCGAGACATTACCGTCGCTCGCCTCAGCCCATCCCACCGTTCCTGACTTGGAATTCGCATTTTTTGATCTCGTCGCAGCAGTCGACCATGAGCAGAACCGCCTGATACTGATGTTCTGTCCGCCACTGACACGTTTTTTAGGAGAGTCGCGAGAACAGTTACTCCGCGAAGGAAGGGACCGGCTTGCTGCACTCGAAGCCCTTTTGACGCAGCCAGATACCGACGATCCCCATCCAGACGATCTAGGCCTCCTGACCTTTACACCTGAGCAGGAACAATCCGCCTATATGCAGAGTGTCCGCCGGTGCCAGGATTACATCGCCGCCGGTGACATCTACCAAGCAAATCTCTCACACCGCTTCGCCGTCAATTGCGCGGCACTCCGGCAAGGACAGCTGCAAGCTGATCTCTCCGCCTATCGTCGCCTACGGACCCTGAACCCCTCGCCCTTTTCAGGAGTACTCCGGCTCGATACCGTCCGTCTCATCAGCTCTTCACCCGAGCGCCTTGTTCGGCTTGATGGTCGTCGAGCCGATACCAGGCCAATCGCAGGAACCAGGCCCCGAGGGAAAACATCGCTGGAAGATCGACAACTCGTCGGGGAACTGCGGGCCAATGAGAAGGAGCGCGCGGAACACATTATGTTAGTCGATCTCGAGCGAAACGATCTCGGTCGTGTCTGTCGGTTTGGGAGCCTCCAAGTCGATGAAGTCATGACCTTGGAGCAGTATTCGCATGTCAGCCATTTAGTGTCTCATATCGCCGGTACGCTCACGGAGCAGGCAACCGGGTTCGATCTACTGCGAGCCATGTTTCCGGGAGGCACGATCACTGGCGTTCCGAAGATCCGCTGTATGGAGATCATTGAGGAATTGGAACCGGTCCGCCGCGGTCCCTATACCGGTTCCATGGGGTATCTCAGCTGGAGTGGCGACCTTGACTTCAATATCTTGATTCGTACGCTCACGATGATACAAGACACTGGATATCTTCAAGTCGGCGCCGGAATTGTGGCCGATTCCGACCCGGCACGCGAGTACGAAGAAACCATTCATAAAGCCCAGGCTTTTTTCAGTGCGTTTGGGTAACACGATGTGGGTCTACTTGAATGATCGATTTGTGCAAGACCACGAAGCCGTCATCTCCGTCTTCGATCATGGATTTCTCTACGGCGACGGAGTCTTTGAAACGATGCGCTCGTATGGTCCGCGCCTCTTCATGCGAGACCGCCATCTATCACGACTGTTTCAGTCCGCCGATGCCATCGGCTTGAGGGTTCCGATTCCGCCCGCACGGTGGGCCGACATTCTTCAGGAATCTCTGGTACGCAACGAGGTGGGAACCGATCAACAAGACGCCTATGTGCGAATCACCCTGTCGCGTGGAGTTGGAGACATTGGGCTGGATCCGGCCCTGTGTCCCTCACCGACCGTCGTCGTGATGACCAAACCGCTGGTGCCTCCGGCATCACATCTCTATGACCAAGGCGTCGCCGTGATGGTCGCGTCGACCACACGTAACTTGCCGAGTGCGCTCCCACCGCGAATCAAGACCACCAATTTCCTCAACAACATCCTGGCCAAGCAAGAGGCCATCGCTGGGAACGCGTTCGACAGCCTGCTGCTCAATTGGGAGGGCCACCTCACCGAAGGCACGATCAGCAATCTCTTCTTCATTCGGAATCGCCGCTTGAGTACGCCTGCCTTGGACTGCGGCCTCCTCGACGGCATCACCAGACAAGTCGTGATTCAGTTGGCCCAAGAACTCCACCTGCCCATCGAAGAAGGACATTTTACCGTTGACCAACTCTATCAAGCCGATGAGTGTTTCTTGACCAATACCAGCATGGAAATCATGCCGGTGGTAGCGATCGATAGCAAGCGAGTCGGGAATGGCGCACCAGGCCCAGTGACCCGCAAGCTACACGCACGGTTCATTGAGTCTCGAGACCGATTCTCGAAACCGGCCCCATCGCGCTAACCTTCTGAATCTGTACTGTTTTCCAAGGTCTTCCCCAAGCTGACCAACAGAAGATCTGCAATTTCTTGACAGCCCGCTAGAGGCTGCTATCGTGTGACCATGCTGAATCACAGATACCCGTCCGTCACTCCATGCCTGCGTACCCTCTTGGCAACTGCAATCTTGCTTGGCGGCTGTTTCCTGGGTCGAGTTCAACCCCTACACGCGGAGATCTACCAGTATATTGACTCCAGAGGGACTATTTCTCTGACCAATGTCCCTTCTGATGTCCGATATCGACGAGTCGACATCCGCCCGAATCGGCTGCACCCGGTCATATCCGAGCAGGAGTTGGAGCCGATGATCAAGCGATTCTCGCGGCAACATCAACTCCACCCGGCTCTCATCCGCGCCGTGATCAAGGCTGAGTCGAATTTTGATCCTCGCGCAGTGTCACGGTCCGGTGCGATCGGGTTGATGCAGCTCATGCCGCAGACCGCGCTTCAGCTGGATGTTCGGGATCTCTACGATCCGGAGGATAATATCGGTGGGGGGACCAAGTATCTCCGTCACTTGCTGGATCGATTCCGAGGGAATCTCCCCCTCGCACTAGCTGCCTACAATGCCGGAGAGCGCGTTGTCGACCGGTATCGTACCCTTCCACCCATCGATGAAACGCGGCAATATGTCAGGAAGGTCCTTCGCTACTACCGAACCTTTCTCGCACGTGACCTGGCGTCGACCGGCCATGTCATCCCGTCTTCGGAGTACGCAATGGCACCAGTTTCCCCTGAGGTCTCGATTCCACCCGCCCAGTAGTCCGATCCGTGAGACGCAATCTACTATGCGCCTTCCATCCAGGACGTCGTGCCCCAGGGAAGTCGGATCGGTAGTGAGCACCCACACTGTTCTCTCTCCACAAGGCCGCTTCGGCCACACAACGTGCCACCTGGACCATGTTCTTCACCTCGAGGTCGGCCCTCGTCGAAAAGAATCGCGAGACCATCCGTTCCCATCGAGCCAGTTGCGCTGTAGCTCGCACTAATGACTCTCTGGATCGGATCAACCCGACCTGTCCCCACATGATCCGGCGCAGAGAGTTTCGTACCTTTTCCACATCCTCAAGTCGATCGCCCTGGCCGTGTGGTAGCGGCTCACGGGACTCGATCATGCTCGAAACCGAGCCGTGAGCGGCCGATGCGATGGCGGCCACGCCAGCCCGCCTCCCAAACACAAGCCCTTCCAATAATGAGTTGCTTGCCAATCGGTTGGCCCCGTGTACCCCGCTGCAGGCCACCTCTCCGGCCGCGAACAAGCCCGGCAATGTGGTCGCTCCATTGAGGTCGGTCGTGACCCCTCCCATCATATAGTGGGCACTTGGCGAGACCGGAATCCACTCTTCCGTAATGTCGATATCGTGACGAAGGCAGGTCGCATAGATCGTGGGAAAGCGACGTTTCACAAAATCTGCGCCGAGATGCGTGACATCAAGATAGACATGCCGAGCACGCGTCGCCGCCATTTCCGCCCAGATGGCCCGTGCCACGATATCTCTCGGAGCCAGCACTCCGAGCGGGTGATATCGCGTCATAAACGACTCGCCTTTATTATTGCGCAGCTGACCACCTTCCCCACGCATGGCCTCCGACAGCAAGAATGGCGGGCTTGACGGCAGATACAGCGACGTCGGATGAAACTGCACGAATTCCATATCTTGCAGTTCCGCCCCTGCACGAAAGGCCATCGCCATCCCATCGCCCGTGGCATTGGGGGGATTCGTCGTTCGGGCAAAGATCTGGCCGGCACCACCGGTTGACAGCACCACCGCTTTGGCCGGAATAATGAACTGCTCACCGGAGTTTTCATCAAGAACCACCGCGCCGGAACATCGACCTCCCTCGACGACAAGATCCACCGTAAAGTGGTAATCCAAGCGGGCGATCCGCTGTTGTCGAACCGCCTGCGCCATCAGGGCTCTGACCATTTCATTTCCCGTGGCGTCGCCTCGCGCACGAAGAATGCGGCTACGGCTATGGGCGGCTTCCCGTGCAAAGGCGAACTTTCCGCCGGCCTTGTCGAACTTCGCTCCCCATTGGATGAGCTCCTGAATTCGATCCGGCCCTTCTTCCACCAACACACGAACCGCTTCTCGACGACACAACCCATGGCCCGCCTTCACCGTATCCGTCAAATGGATGGAGACATCATCTTCTTCACTCAACGCAACGGCAACGCCGCCTTGTGCGAAGATCGAATTACTCTGGAGAGGATGACCTTTGGTGAGCATGATCACTCGTCCAACCCGGCAGAGCTCCAAGACGGCACGCAGTCCGGCCACTCCGCTGCCGATGACGAGAAAATCTGCTTCCGGCACAGATCGCGGCATTGTTTATCGTCGTGATGGAGAGGATGGCTCGGACAACATCTGCTTGGTCTGCATCCCGAAGGGCAGGTCGCCCTGTGCCCCGCGCAACAAAATCGAGGGCGTCCCGACCCATTGCAATCGGGCATGGCCACGCTGACGCGTGCCCGAGTCATTGGCGTCTTTTTTCCATGTCCCCTGCCAATTGACCAGCACATCGAAGGCGTCCTTTGCTAACATGACCCGCTCGATCTTGAACTCAAGCGTAATCGCATGGAACCCCTCAAAATCCATCTCGGCTTGTCGTTGCAACTCTTCTGTCTGATCGAGCGGGGACAGCATCGCCCGAAACCCTGCCCGATCCTTCTCCTCATATGCCCTTCGGAGGGATTCCAGGGCCTGATCAAGGCGAAGCAGTCGCTCGTGCTCGGCGGGGTACTGAATCGCCTTGGACGGACAGCCTGTGACAAGAAAAGTCAGCAACAGAAGCCATCCTATACGCAGAGTTGGTGGAAGACAGGTTCGCCGGACAAACATAAGAAAGGCAGTATAGCATAGGGGAAAAGCGTGCCGTGAGCTTGCATTTTTCAGAAAAAGCTTTTAGACTCCCCCTTCTTTGGAGATACTAAGCATGTCAAGCGTCTTGAAGAAACGACGGAAGAAAATGCGCAAGCACAAGTACAAGAAGTTGCGCCAACGTCAAAAGTTCCTTCGCCGGAAAAGCTAAGCTGAGCCTGCATGGCGGGAGGCCAAGGCCGTGTCCGAGGGTAAGGGCAAGAAAGTTCGAATCCGCGTACGGACGGTCAGTTGTACCTACGTGGGAGACTTCCTGGTACCCCCAATGCGAAATCGCGTCTCCGACGCGATTAACGAAGAGGCTCGTCTGTTCATTAGCCTCACCGACGTGGTTATCAATGAGAAAGAACAGTCGGATTTCGTCGCAGTCAATAAAAACCTGATCGAGTCAATCGTTCAGATCTAGCCAAAACCACCCCTGCCCCTCCTCACACTCCGTTATCGTGGAAGAAGGCTGACCCGACCACTCAATGTCACCGTCAATCGAACCACCTGACTTGCCATGGTGATCTTTCGGCGATTCCTGCCGTTCGTTCGCCCCTACATCCCTCGCCTATTACTGGCCGGACTTCTCGTGACCGGAGTGGCTCTCATCAACCTTACCTTGGTCCGGCTGGCCGGGACACTCTGGGACGTCATCACCGTTCAACATGACGCTGACAAGATGACGCGCTCCATCGGGCTGTTCCTCGGCCTGGTGATTCTCCAGGGGCTCTGCTCGATGGGCCATAGTTACCTCACCGCCTGGGTCTCCCAGACCGTCGTCGCTGACTTTCGTAAACATCTCTTTGGGCATCTCCAAAAGCTGACGGTCAGCTTTTTCGCTCGCCGACGCACAGGAGAATTACTCTCCCGGTTGATGTCCGATGTCACCGTCATTCAATCCCTCGTCACAGAAGCTCCCATCGATGGGGTCAAACAACTCGTGACCTTCATCGGCGGCATTACGTTCCTCCTCTTGATGAATTGGAGGCTCTGCCTCCTGATTCTTGTGCTGCTCCCGCTGTTGGTGGTCGTCTCAAAAATGTTCGGCCGACGGCTGAAATCCCTGTCGACCTCGATTCAAGACCACACGGCTGCACTCAGCACCCTCACCGAAGAAGTCATTTCCGGCATTCGCATCGTCAAGTCCTTCGTTCAGACAGAACGGGAACAGACCCGTTTTGCTGATCAGGTCGAGCAGACACTGCACCAGACGCTCCGTCGAGCCGGCATCATGGCCGTCTTCATTCCGGTGATCAGCCTGCTGACCTTCTCATCGGCCACCGCCGTCCTGTGGTACGGAGGTCGCCAGGTCATCGACGGTGTGGTCACGCCGGGTGATCTCTTCGCCTTTGTACTCTTTGCCGGCATCTTGATTGGTCCCTTCAGCTCAGCAGCCAAGATCTTTACCCAGATCAAGGAAGCTCAAGGTGCGACCGAGCGAGTCTTCGAGATTCTGGATGCCAAGCCAGAGATCGACGATCGACCAGACGCGCAGCCGCTCGGGACAATCGCAGGGCACGTGCGGATGGAAGACGTCACCTTCAGCTATGACACCCGTCATCCAGTGCTTGCTCACCTGTCGTTTGAGGCGAAGCCTGGTGAATTGGTCGCCTTCGTCGGGCCAACCGGCGCCGGGAAGACCACAGTGATCAATCTCCTGCATCGGTTCTACGATCCCATCGAAGGACGCCTGACCATCGACGGACGAGATCTGCGGGATGTGACCCTCGACAGTTGGTATCGACAGATCGCGCTGGTGCCGCAGGAGACCATCTTGTTCGGAGGCACCATCCTCGACAACATACGCTATGGGAACAGAGAGGCGAACGAAATCGCGGTAGTAGAGGCCAGCCAAGCGGCCCATGCACACGACTTCATCACAAACTTGCCGGATGGGTACCAAACCGTGGTGGGCGAGAAGGGGGTCAATCTGTCCGGCGGACAGCGCCAACGAATCGCGATTGCTCGAGCCGTTTTGAAGAATCCTCGTATTCTCTTACTCGATGAGGCCACGTCATCTCTCGATACCGAGTCGGAACGGTTGGTGCAGGAAGCCCTCCAACGCCTCATGGAAGGGCGGACGACCTTTGTTGTCGCCCACCGGCTGTCGACCATCCAACGCGCCGACCGAATTCTGGTTTTGGATAAGGGGCAGTTGGTGGAGGAAGGCACGCACGCACAATTGATGGAACGCAAGGGACTGTACCACTACCTCTACACCATCCGGCTCAACGAACCCGCGTAAGCTAGAGGCCACTCTTTTCCTTACCTTTTCAACTCCCAGCTCACCCATCACCCTTCGTGAATCTCCGGTAGAATGAGGCATGACTGTTTCTCATCGAATGCTCCTCATCATCCTCGTCTGCCTCCACACTCACTTCCTATGGGTAGGGATTGCTCCAGCGCTGGAGACGGGCGCGGAGGTCACTCTGTGGTTGGAGTCCAACCACGCTGTGGCCACTAGCCCATTCAGTGGCCGAAGGGAAATTCGTTTGGAGGCTCAAGAGCGGGTCATCGGTTCGGGAGCGAACGGTATCAATGGGATTGTGGTGACCTCGCGACGGCTATTGGGATTTTCGAGCCGCAGCTTGACGTGGACCAAGATAGATCTGGATCTGAACGAAAAGGTGTTGGAACGAAAAATCCTGGCAGCCTTCAGCCTGGTTCGAACCGACCGGAACCTATACGCCTTCCGTGGCGCCAATGGTCTTTGGTTTGAGGACGCGTTGGGAGTGCGAGAACAGGTCACCCGCTTCCACAGCACTGACTATGGAGCCGTGTTCATCACCAATGAACGGGTCATCGGATTCACCCCGCTGCTCGGCAGCTTTTCTTCGAAGCCCTTGGATGTGCACGAGCGTATCGTGGAGATCGGACACGACAATGGACTCATTCTCGTGTCAACAACCAGACGCACGTTGGTCTTAGGGAGTCGGCTGAGTGGGTGGGAAGAGTTCGAGTAAATGAACTCATTGTATAAGAAGTAGTCGTCCTTCCTCTTTGAAAGCACATGGAGTGACGCAAACCTTGCTCCAACCGCTTCTATAACTTTACATGCTTGTAATAGACCCATAACGCTCCAGCAACAGACTCTTGCTACCCTGACAGCAATACATAATCTTAAAAGGGAGGATCAGATGGTAACAGTTGGCAACTTGATGCAGACAGAACCGGTGACAGTGGAGGCGGGTACATCAGTCATCGATGCAGCGAAACTCATGAGAGCCTGCAATGTAGAAAGTGTATTGGTGACACACAAAGCGAAGATCATCGGGATCGTCACCGAGTCGGACATCGTCAAGAAATTCGTAGGTGCTGAGAAGGCATCTTACTTTGTGCCGGTTGATGCCATCATGAGCAGTCCCGTTCCTGGCATCGAAGAGCGGCGACCACTAACAGAAGCTGCCGACCTCATGGATAAGCATCGCACGCTGCACCTCGGAGTGACCAAAGGAGGCGCACTCGTCGGACTCGTGTCTGTTCGAGACTTTCTTCGACCGGTGTCCATCGACGAGTTTTAAGCATCTCTCCGCTCGTGAGCTGCCTGCCTAGTCGACGCGGCAGTTCCGCCCCGTTCTTCAACCTCTCCCAAGCGCATCTCTACCTTGTCTTCATAAAGGGGGCGTCCTCTCCGGCCCTTCCACTCCTCATCTTCACGATAACGCCGTGACACGCCACAGTCTACCCCCTCACCCTCCCTGCACTTCGGATCGTACGAGCCTCCCGCCAAGTACCCCTGCAGTTAACATAGGCTTTACGTGTTCGTGATCTCTTTGGAACGAGCATCCGATACTTTGATTTTCATGAAGAATAAGAAGGAAGCGATGGCAACACTCGAAATCGGGGTTCCTACTGGAACCCAACAACACGAACAAGGCCTCACGATACTGTGCCTGTTGATCTCAACCACAAGGGAGGTGCGCTATGATTGAATCACCGGCGACGAAACTACTGACCATCGTGCAGGAGCGGAAACGTATTCCGCTCGAAGAACTCCTGAACTGCTGTCCCGAACTCACCTGGAATCAGGTCTTCTCGCTTGTAGATGACCTCAGCCGTCATGCGTTGATTGGTTTGCATCGACGCGGAGTTGATTACGAATTGCGAGCGGTTTCATAACTCAGTAAGTGGCAGGCTCACTTCTTGACCAAGCTCTGTAGCCTAGCTGCGCTTATCTATAGCAAGCCATTTAAATATCGAATCTCAACGGAATTGCTGGCTGAATACGCCCTCAATTCTAATGTGATCAGACTCGGACAGACGTTGCGGCACCCACATCCCTGGTTTGGCCCCAGGGCCGCTCACGACTGGCACTGCCTAGCAGCCGTTCACCACTGAGTTCATCGCCGGCAATTAGAACGAATTGTTGAGAAGCTGACAAAAAGAGCCTCCGACCAAGGGGTGAAGAGACACGCAGGCTTGTTGGATTACTACCAATCCGCGCCAAGCCGATCGATGACGACCTGATGGACAACCGTGTACTTTCCCAAGGTGGAGAGGTACACCGCTGCCTCGGCCACATCAAATGGGTCAATCTTCTCACTGCGTTCAATCTCTACCTGAGGCGCATCCACCAATTCGTCAGCCACAGCTCCTGGACAGATAGCACTGACCTTGATGCCGTAGGGCCTGCCTTCATCAGCCAAGGATTTAGTCAGCGCCATAATGCCGTGCTTCGACGCGCTGTACGTTCCCGTGCCTCCCCAGGCTTGCAGACCAGCCACACTTGACATATTGAGAATCACCCCGCCCCGTTGCTGCTTCATCTGCCGGAAGCCGGCCCGACAACACAAGAAGGTCCCACGTAAGTTGATAGTCATCACCTCATCGAATGTCTGGATACTCGTGTCAGCGATTCGTCCGCCGATGCCGGCATTGTTGACGAGAATATCGATCCGACCGTAACGAGAGACCGATTCAGTGATCAACCGTTCCACCTGCCGCTCGTCGGCGACGTCTGTTTGGACAGCGATGGCCTCTCCACCATTTCGTTGAATCTGTTGCACTGTTTGCTGGCAGAGCGTCATTCGCCTGGCCGCCACGATAACCTTTGCGCCTTCCTGGCCAAACCGAAGGGCAATGGCCTTGCCGATCCCACTGCTACTCCCCGTGACAATCGCGATCTTATCTTCTAGGCGTGGCATTTTCATACGCAAGATCCCTGCCGAGCATAAGGAATGGAACTGGACACTGTGGGCCACACTCATTCAGTGCACGTTGCCGTGTGAATCGGGAGTGAGTCCGTTCCGTTGAAACTCCCCTCAGAGCTGCACAACCACCTTGCCGATGCTGGTGTGCTGTTCCAGCATGGTGTGGCCGACACGAAGATTTTCGACGGTCAGTCCATGTAATACCTTGTTTGCCGTCGTGCGCATCTTGCCGCCCTCAACAAAATCTTTCACCTCCGTAAGAATTCTCCCCTGAGACTCCATGCGATAATCAAACATTGACTTGGTGAACATCAGCTCCCAATGGAGACTCACGGCTTTTCGTTTAAAGATGGATATATCCAGACCGTCGGCGTCGTCAATAAGCCCAATTTCGCCGAACGGAGCCACGATCTCAGCCATGTTGCTCCAGTGCTGGCCGGAGTGGGTTGTGCTGAAAACAAAGTCGACAAACTGAATCCCAAGTGCACGGATCTCCGAGACGAAATTCCGGTGAGATACCACATGATCGGCTCCGAGACCGGCAACCCACTGCCGGCTTTCCGATCGAGACGCCGTGGCAATGATGGTCATTGACGTCTTCAGCTTGAGCAATTTGATCGCCTGCGACCCGACGCCACCGGCACCACCGATAATGAGGACTGTTCGCCTATCAGAACCGATGAGGCCTATTTTTTCGAAAAGCATCTCATAGGCTGTGAGGCTCGTCAGTGGAAAAGCAGCCGCGTCAGCAAACGAAAGCGTGTTCGGTTTCAAGGCCACGAGCCGTTCATCCACGAGTTGCCTAGTCGCGTAACACCCCGGCCGGTTGAGGTCTCCACTATAGAACACCTCGTCCCCAACCTTGAAGTGCACGGCATCATTGCCGCAGGCCCGTACAATCCCCGCGGCATCCCACCCCAAAATGACAGGCTTTCCGTCTGAACCAGATCGCCGCGAGCGGATCTTGTAATCAATTGGATTCAAACCAATGGCCCTCACCTCAATCAAGAGATCCCTTCCCGTTGGGGTCGGATCTGGCAAGTTCATCAGCCGAAGATTGAACGCTTCCAGTGTATGTGCCTGTGTGTAGCCAAGTACGTTCATTGATACCTCCCGTTCAATACCTATAATAGAGATCCGTTGGCTCGGAAGACCAGTCTAGCAATGATCGTGCGGCGCTAGTAAATAGACCTCATCAGGCAACAGACCTCCTGTCGATTTGAATCAGAGCATCAAAGCGGGGAGAGGAATCGAGCTTACTTCACTTTGGAGAATTCGGCGGGGATGCGAATTTCTTTGCCGTCTTGCAGATTGACGACAAACACTGATGAGGCAGTGGGGTCAAACTGCTCGTAAGCAAAGAGCGCGGTAAATCGAGACCGATAGGCAGGACCATTCGTTTCATTTTTTCTTCCACGCTCGGCTTTGCCGATGTCGATGGCTTTGATCCGCTTGGCCCCTTGCTGCAACTCGATCAGCGCACCCTCGGCGAAATACTCGTCATCGCCGCAGAGCTGCACCTCGATCTCCATGTTCGGCATGTCCATCACCTTCTTGATGAACTCTTCGGGCATACGAATTTCGGTATTCCGTTTCTTCGACTCCGCCGCTTCCTGGCGACCGAAGGCTTCCAGCCGATAACGTTTTGTCCGTAGAACGGCGCTCGCCCCACAGGGATCCGTTTCTGGATCGGCCCCTACGCGGGTAGCCAACGATGCCTGTTGAAGCACCTTCTTCACGTCTTCCGGGGAGTTGGCCTTTTCCATCGGAAGCCGGCCGGTCTCCAACGCCTTATGTGCGTCTTCTGACGACAGCTTCACATCGATCGCCCAGGCTGCACTCGTGCCTGCGCTCAGAACTCCGATGAGCCCACACATCAGTATCATCTGTTTACGACAAGTCATGGTGTCCTGTGACTGTGTTGACGGTTGAAATCCAGTGGCTGCTGCCCATTCCAATGATCGGTGGGTATTGTAGGGGAACCCTGCTGCCTTTGCAATTACACCACGAACCGGCACCAGTTCGCGTAGGGCCTTCGTTGATAGAGAGATTCCACATTTACGGCAACTTGACATGAAGCCGATTGAAGTAAGTCCGCGACAAGCTTCAACGGTAAGCCCACCACAGTGGTATAGTCGCCCTCGATTCGTTCCACTAAATCTCCACCGAGCCCCTGAATGGCATAGGACCCGGCTTTCCCAAGCGATTCCCCTGACGCAAGATACCGTTCATACAGCTCCCCTCTGTCGGGTTTCATGTGGACCGTTGCCGTTGCCACCTTGACCGCTTCGTAGTTGTGTTCGCCGTTGATGAGTGCCACAGCTGTATGGACATGATGAGATCGACCGGCTAGGGCCCCCAGCATGACCCGCGCGTCAGCAAGGTCTCGGGGCTTTCCCAACAATCGCCTCTCCAGCTCAATGAGGGTATCGCTGCCCAGCACGTAGGCTTGGGGATGAATCTTGGTCACTGCTCGCGCTTTTTCAAGCGCGAAATGTTTGACCTGCTCGAGTGGTAACAGTCCCACCGACGGAAGCTCGTGGAAGTCCGACGGATAGATCGCAAAGGCCAGCCCCAAAAGAGCAAGAAGCTCGTTGCGGCGCGGTGAACTCGAGGCGAGGATCAGCTGCATCGCGAAGCCAGGAGAATGGTTTCATCGACCGACTCTGCGGATGATGGTTCAAGCCCCTTCTGGGCGCTGCTCCGAAAATCTGAGAGAACTTGGTTGAGCTCTTCAACGGATGACACCCGCACCATTCGCGCACGGAGTGCCGCGGCATGAGGGAAGCCCTTACAGTACCATCCCAAATGTTTGCGCATCCGGTGGAACTGCCGCTCTCCGAACATCGTTTGGAACTGATGGGCATGATCACGCAGCACCGCAAAGCGTTCGTCTAGCACAACCTTCTCAGCCGGAGCTGAGAGACCTTTTGCTTCAGTTGTTGTTCGGGAACATGCGCGGAACCGCTCCTTTGAGCGAAAGAGCCACGGCGCCCCGAGCGCTCCCCGTCCGACCAATACCCCATCAACGCCGGTCTCGCGCACACGCATCGCAGCTTCTTCGAGATTCTGAATATCGCCGTTTCCCAGCAACAACGTTCCGGTCCCTTTCATGAACGCCGCAGCACGAGCAATGGCGGACCAGTCTGCTGTGCCACGGTACATTTGCTTGAGCGTGCGACCATGGAGCGAAATCACCGTCGGCTTTTCCAATAAGAGCTGTTCCAGCCAGGCTTCCACCGTCACATCTTCATACCCGAGACGGGTTTTTACTGAAAGCGGCACCGGTCGTCGTGGCACGGGACTCGCGGCGCCACGCTGTTGATTCATTCGTTCAAACGCGACAATCCGTGACGACTTGAAGCCGGCCTGTTCCAGCGTCTGTCCGCTTGCCCAATCGTCAATTCCACATCGAGCCGCCTGCATGATGGAACGGGCCAGTTCAGGGGTTCGAATGAGACCTGCGCCGGAGCCGGAATGAGCCACACTCTTTGATGGGCAGCCCATGTTGATATCCAGTCCGTCGAACCCGAGCTCGCACACAGCCTGCGCCGCGAGATAGAACAATTCCGGATCTTTCCCATAGAGTTGGGCCACGATGGGACGCTCGACATCACTGTAGAGAAGCGTCTCCAAATGAATCTCAGGACCGCGGCAGACATCATGCACATGCGTGAATTCGGTATAGCTAACATCCGGCTTACCTTGGCCCGTGATCACGGACCGAAATGCTGCATCGGTCACGCCGTCCATCGGTGATAACCCGACGAGTGGTCTGGGAAGTGTCGACCAAAAGTTCATCTTAATTTATCTGCACGGCTCCGTGAGGAGTATTGGCTGTACGATAGCCCTGTCGAAGCACCTCGGCCTCTCGCTCAGCAATCGCTTCCAACATCGGTGCCACTTCCTGGACAAACTCCACAAATCGCTCAACCTTGAGCAAGAAGAAATCATAGGTCCCTGAGAGCGATCGTGGTTCCCGAAACCAGAACTGGACAAATTCAGCGAGTGACAGGTGCAGTTCCGCCAGTCCTCGGCACGATTCTGGAAACATATCAGCGACCTCGCCGCCCCAATGGAGAATCTCATGCGGGAGGTAGCTGAAGCGATAGAGACCGAGCTCATTGAAACAAGCTTGTCCCCCATTCCATTCTTCCCCAATAGGCTCTGCCCTGCCAACTACAACCCGCGCATACCGATCGTAGGCTTCTGCAAGCGCCAGCTTGTCAGCGGGCGAAACAACCTTTTGCTCTATGGATATGGCCTCTGATTCTGACGCTGCACTGTTCTCCACGTTCATACGTCGAAAGCCGTTGGAATAGCGTCGGGTGAACCTGGCAAACTCCTCGACAATCAATTCCTCTGGTTTCATATCAACCTCCAAGGCCAGGCCTTTGAGGTTGGTCAGCTGAGGCTGAGCTAAAATATGATCCAGCATCTCGAACAAGACCGAAGGAATAGGCGCTGCATGGGCATCGGTCCATGCCGGAAGAACACCATTGGAGTCTGACCGGACCTGTGCAGGAGCAGCATCCAAGCATGCCTCATGGATGGCCAGCCCTGCTACATGAATCTCAACCACACGGTTCAGAGGAAACTCGTCGAGAAAGGTTTGGACGAATGTCTCCAATGAACTTGTTCGATATGCTCCCGAATATCGAAATACGGTCCAGAGATGGCCCAAATCCAGAACCAGCCCGCAGGGAGCCAATTCAGTTACTAGACGAAAAAAAGTGGGGATCGGGAGAGTCCCCGCTACAAAATAAGTGAGCGGTGGCATCTCCAGCAATAGCAACGGCGTACTCTCGTTTTCCAGCACACACCGTTCATCCAAGAGCGTTTGGATCTGCCTCGCATTCTCCGCCACCGTCTCAGCACTGGCTCGCGTATAGAGCGGAGGGAGATAGGTTCCGTACGAATAGCCTACCAGGTATTTTGTCGCACATTCATGATTGAGCCACGCACTCTGGAGGATCTGCAGATGGATGATCGCATCATCCAGTTCCTGCCGACCTGCCCAGGAACCAGACATTTCAGGCTGGGTTATCCACAGCCCTTCACCATGATAGGCAAGAAAACGTTCGCCGACCTGCTCCCGCACCACCTCTAATGCCGCCGGTTCTGTATAAAATACTTCAAAATAGCCAGGTGGCACTTGACGTGCCTGTAGACTTCGCAGCAAGCTAGTGACCTCCGGGGCATGAATATCCACCGACAGTCCTAACCCATGAATCGGAATGCGCCTCACACGACGAAGGAATTCCTTGTGAGACAGGTTTGCCATCCCCATATATCCCATGCTGTCAACCGGCAAAATGACGTCCTAGTGTATGCCGTCAAACCCTTGAATGACAAGGATTTCACGTCACCAAGGCCTATAAAAACCGTCTGCTATACTTGGCATACATTGCGGCCAGGCAAGCAGATTCGTGAGAAGAGAGGACCTGGCTGAGCGATGCTGGAGAAGGATATTCAACGGCCGCGAGGGGAGGATCCGCAGACTATCCTGGTTGGACATATGATGACACCCGGTGTAGTCCAAATTCCCGGAGATGTATCGGTCACTGAAGCGGCCTCACTGCTAGAACGCGAGCGGATGCCCTGCCTGTTGGTCAAAGACAGCGAATGGCGCTTTGGCCTCATGACTCCGACCGACATCGTCAAGAAGGTCGTGGCTCAAGGACTCGAACCAGACGATGTCGAGGTACGGACGATCATGACACGTCCGGTCCAATTCATTGAGTACGATCGAGCCATAGAAGAGGCCTCTACCCTCATGATGTCCTCGGGAACTCCGATTCTCATCGTCACCAAAGAAAATCAGCCCGTCGGTGTATTGACCGCCCGAGACTTGGTGCTGTCACCCAAGCGATGTGCAGCCAATATTCCGGCAACCATCAGTGTGATGGAGGGAGAGGGCGCGGGAGCAGCCCATCAGAGCACCATCACCCAACTAAGCCATGCCGGTGCGTCGCTGGTCTCTTCCGCCTTACTATTACCCGGGGCCCGAGTTGTTTTGGGTTTCTCGCTTTCAGAAACAATGAGCCCTCTCACTATCAGAGCGACCGTACTGAATAACGCCGGCCTTGAAGCCATATCGGGTGTGACCCGACCCATTTTGTCCACGCCTCCCGCCGTAGAAGTCCAGTTTCTCGATCTTTCTCCTGCAGATCAGTCTCGAATCAAAGCCTGGGTGCTCGGGCACCTTCCTCCCTCGCTCAGTTCATCGTAGGCTGGTCCTGTTTGCATCAATCTTTGACCGGGATCCATTCCGTTGGTAAGCTCTCTTATTACTCACACACAAGGATAACCATGACGATGTCCAGCAAGTCTGCATCGCTCCGATCCCGCCCCGCCTTATCGCGAGAGGAGATCCTCCAGCAGATCAACCTGCTCCTCGATAGTCCGGAAGACGACCTCCATGCCGCACTCATGCGTGAGCTCATGACCGGACTGTTGAAGCTGCACGAAGCCCAGTTGGATCTGCTGGACGTCAAAATCATCAACCGCGCGGTCAAAGAGCTCCGCCATGCCTTCGGTGTATTCCACAGGTATCGCGATCGACAAAAAGTGAGCATTTTTGGTTCGGCACGGACTCCCACCGATGATCCCAATTATCAGCTGGCCCACCAATTCTCCCAAGCCATTGTGCGAGCAGGATTCATGGTCATTACCGGCGGTGCCGATGGCATCATGCGCGCCGCACAAGAGGGCGCAGGACGTGAACACAGCTTCGGCGTCAACATCATGCTGCCGTTTGAACAGGGACCGAACTCGACGATCGCCGACGACCAAAAACTGATCACCTTCAAGTATTTTTTTACCCGCAAGTTAATGTTCCAAAAGGAAGCCAATGCCATTGCGCTGTTTCCCGGAGGGTTCGGCACACATGACGAGGGATTTGAAATCCTGACACTCGCTCAGACCGGAAAGAGCGATCCGCAGCCGATCGTCTGTCTTCAGGCTCCAGGCTGTGACTATTGGGACGATTGGGCGGCATTCATCACGAGACAACTCTTGCGCCGCAAACTGATCAATGAGGAAGACCTGGCGCTCTTCACCATCGTGACCTCCGCCGATGAAGCCGTGAGCCACATTCTCCGCTTCTACCGGCGTTATCACTCCATGCGATTTGTGGGCAGGCAGTTGGCTATGCGACTGAAACAGCCCATTGCTGCGGAACAACTTGAACAGATTCGAGAACGCTTTTCCGATCTACTCTCCGACGGCACCTTTGAACAGAGCAGCCCACTGCAAGAAGAACTCGATGAACCGACCATACGAGAGCTCCCACGGCTCGTGTTCAGCTTCAATCGACGCAGTGCCGGACGGCTCCGCCAACTGATTCACCATCTCAACGACTTGTAAGGCACTCCGATTCCATGTACAGTTAGCCCATTGTCCTACGCCAGATATAGGTCCTCGCCGAAGTCTATGGCTCCCGTATCAACCGCTCCACCATTCCACGGTTCCCCTGACATCGTCCTGTACCATGCGGACTGTTTCGATGGGTTTGGAGCCGCCTGGGCGGTCTGGAAAAAGTTTCCGAACGCCAGATTTCTTCCCGTGAAGCACGGCCAGCCTCCACCATCCGACCTCCATGATCGTCGAGTATTAATCGTCGACTTCAGCTATGCACGACCGATTCTGGAGACGATGGCCGCAGAAACTAAAGAACTCCTGATCTTGGACCACCATATCACCGCCGAACGAACCTTGGCCGGATTTCCCCATGCCTACTTTGACCAGACCAAGTCCGGAGCCGTCTTGAGCTGGGAATGGACTCATCGAACGACCGCACCTTGGCTGCTTCAGTACGTGCAAGACAAGGACTTATGGACGTGGGCATTATCCGGCAGTCGTGAAATCAGCGCGGCATTGGCTTCCTATCCACTCGACTTCAACTTATGGGATAAATTTTCGCAATCGACTCTCGAGCAGGAAGGCCGAGCCATTCTCCGCTACGAACAAGAATTAGTTGGAAAACTTGCGGCACAAGCAGTGATGGTCTCATTCCAGAAAGAAGTCGTTCCGTCCGTCCAAAGTGCGATCCTTACGAGCCAGATCGGCGAGCGGCTTTCTCCAAAGCATCCGTTTTGCGTAATCTGGCACGATCGGGATGGCCGTCGCTACTTCAGCATGCGTTCTCGACCAGATGGGACGGATGTGGGTGCGATTGCCGCTGCATTCGGCGGTGGAGGCCATAATCATGCTGCCGGGTTTTCGGTTCCGTTAAGCCCCGATGGATATCCCCCAATCGACGATCGATTGCCTCGTTTGGTTGTGGATCGACGCTAACACCTATACCAGTGAAGAGTCGTGATCCCGCTCCACGACGATAACCCAACCAGACTGACCCCTTTCGTGACGATGGTGTTCATCGCCATGTGTTTCGTCGTGTTTCTCTATCAGAACAATCTGTTAGACGTACCAGCTCAGCTCTTTGCCATTCAATATGGTGCCATTCCCTCAGTGATCTTCGGCCACGCCTCACTCCCAGAGGAAGCGGCTGTCGCGTTTCCCGCCGTATTCACACTGGTGACGAGCATGTTTCTGCATGGAGGCTGGATGCATCTCCTGGGGAACATGCTCTACCTATGGATTTTCGGGAACAACATTGAAGACGCCATGGGTCATGCCAAGTTCATCGTCTTCTATATCCTGTCCGGGATTCTGGCGGCACTCAGCCATGCGCTCACAGATCCCTCCTCCGAGATTCCTATGGTCGGTGCCAGTGGAGCCATTTCTGCGGTGCTGGGCGCATACCTCTTGCTTTACCCACGCGCGCGGGTCTTGGTGATGCTCCCGGCCATCGGAATGACCCGTGTACCGGCTGGCATCGTCCTAGGCATGTGGTTCGTGACTCAACTCGTCAGTGGAGGCATGAGTGTAGGATCCAAGGGCGGTGGGGTCGCCTTCTTCGCTCACATCGGCGGATTTCTTGCGGGTATGGCGTTAATCGGACTGTTCAAGCGGAGGGACGTGCGGTTCTTTGCTCCAGGACAGTCAACCTGGGATCGATAGCTAAGCAATCCAGACGCCGCCGAAGAAGGTTATGCGGCATCCAACATTTCTCTCACTTTCCCGATCAATCCGGTTTGGCGATACGGCTGCTGTAGGACAAACCTCTGATTGATTCGATGCTGTCGAATCGTTTCATCATCATAACTGGATAGAAACAATGCCTTCATCGTGGGCTGAAGGTCTAAAAGCCGACGAGCCAATTCACGCCCCCCGATCTCCGGCATGACCAATGGACTCACCGTAAGATGCACAATCCCCTGATACTGTTGTGTCAGCATCAGCGCTTCGACCGGTGAGGCGGCTTCCAGGACATGGTAGCGGTGCCGCTGCAAGACCGACTTCGCTAACTTTCGTTCAATTTCGTCTTCTTCCACCAGCAGGATGGTCTCTCCCCCCCTGGCCAACATAGACTTTGGAAGTGATTCCTCTTGTCCGTCTGATACGGATGCCGCGGGAAAGGACAGGCGGACGACCGTCCCTTGCCCAGGCCGACTCTCCACACTCAGTCGACCTCTATGTTGTTTGACAATCCGAAAGACAGCGGTTAGTCCGAGTCCAATATTCATTTCCTTGGTTGAAAACAACGGCTCAAACATGTGGGCTTGGGTATCCAGGTTCATACCGGTTCCGGTATCGCTGATGGCAATCTCAACCTGAGACGCCGCCGCACCGATCTGAGTTGTCCCGTCGGATTTGACTGGCGTTTCGATCGTCTTGACCTCGATCGTGAGCCGACCTCCATTCGGCATGGCATCCCTTGCATTCACTACCAGCTGAAAGAGGATGGTTTCTAATCCCTCCCGATCAACTTCTATATGTCTCACCTGGGGATCCAGCATGACGTTCAGTTCAATCTGCTCGGGCAGAAGATCAGTAATCATGCTACGGACATCACTCAATACGGCATTGACCGACACCTTGTGTCTATCCGAACCTTTCTCAAGGTTGAGCGCAATGAGTTGTGCCGTGAGCGTAGCCGCCTGTTCTCCGACCTTGAACAGTTCATCGACCGTACCTCGAAGCGGGTCATATTGCTGAAGGTGCGCCAACATCACGCCCGTCTGCTTCCCAACCGCTGAAAACAGGGATCCAAATTCCACAGCAATTCTCGCCGCGACTCGGCCGACGGCCTCTAGTTTCTGCGCTTCCTGCAGCTGCCGTTCAAGCCCTTGACGGGTAAGTTGCCCTTCTCGCAGATCCGTTTTCGCCTTGGTCAGGTCTGATTTTAATGCCGCGATCCTGGCCTCCAATTCGGCCTTTGCGATGACCAAGGCCTCTTCAGTCTTCTTCAACCCTTCGACATCTTTCTGTAGAGAGTCGTTCTCTTTCTGGACGACCGCCGTATTTTCCAGGGCCACTCCATAGAAGACCGTCATCACGACCAGTACCGGGATACCCAACAACTGTCCTGTCACCGGCGCTCCCGTGTTCAGAATACCTTCATAGAGGACCACAGAGTATCCGGCGCTCAAGAGCAATGAGAGACCGAATAGATGACTGAGTCGCCGAACGGATGCCGCCAGCAACATGAGCACAAAATAGGTGATATAGAGATCAGATCGGGCATTCCCTGAGAGATAAATGGCAGCGGTCACCAGGATCGTATCGAGAGTCACCAGCATGGACCCAAACCAGGCTGCTTCAAATACGGTTCGAGGCAACATGACCAGCGCAATGACCCCAAGCCAAAATCCCAACACCAGGCTATTGGTAGTCACTTGACTCAGGACAGGGTCGGCACCGAACAGCAGCTCATAGGACAAGATGATCGTGACCAACCCCTGAAGGACAAGGTAGCGCGATCCTGAGTCCGTCAGCATCCGATAGAGTCGGTCTGGGGCTTGGTGGGAGCGAGATTGGGCCGGACAAGTTCCCATGCGAGGTCTACCTCCAGAGGTGGAAATAGCCGGACAACAGCAAATTGTGTGCCCTCCAGCTCGTGGTGAATTCTTCGGTTTTCTGCCTGTGCCGCCCTCGCTTAGACCGCTTCCGGACCATCAAGGGACAAAATCGAACGGACACTGTCGGTCAAGAACGAACGTTTGGAAGGCGCCTTTGGCCTATTGATGGAATGGAATGGCGGAGGGAAGGTTATGGACTCGCGACAGAAATTGCTGAGCCGATGCGACTGCGGTTGCTCGTTCTGGAGCCGTAAAGGTCACATGACCCATCTTCCTTCCCCGGCGAATCACCCGCTTGCCATACAGATGCACTGAGGCACCTGGGGTGGAAAAGGTTTCCCGGCTTCCCTCACCGGATATCACGACGGTCACCTCGTCACCAAGGAGATTCACCATGACAGCAGGGGACAGGAGTCTCACTTCACCCAATGGAAGACCGCACGTCACGCGAACCTGCTGCTCAAATTGAGAGACGGTACAGGCATCCAAGGTGTAGTGCCCGGAGTTATGCGGACGCGGCGCAATTTCATTGATGAGCAGGCGACCGTCTTGGGCTTGAAAGAGCTCGACACAGAAGATTCCCACTCCATGCAGCTCAGCCACCGCCCGGACGCTCAGTTCACAGGCTGCCTCAGCGTCACTGAGGGAGATGGAAGCAGGAACGATGCTATCCCGCAAAATCCCTTGTTCATGCCGATTTTCAGAGACTGGATAGACACGGGTTTCGCCGGTTCTAGATCTGACCACGAGAACCGAGAGCTCACGCACAAAGGTCACAACCTGTTCGGCAATCCACCTGACCCTAGTAGATGATGTGGCAAGAATACGCTCAAACCGCTGGATATCAGAGGGCTCTCTGATCAGCCATTGACCTTTTCCGTCGTAGCCACTTCTCGCCGTTTTACAGATCAGCGGAAGACCAAGGCGACTGATCACCTGATGAAGTTGATGCTCCGATGTCACTTCAGCAAAGTCAGGAACGGGAAGCGAGCAGGACGATAAAAACTGCTTCTGGGTAAGCCTGTCTTGAATGATTCGCAGGACGGCACTGGAGGGACGCAGCGTCCGATGTTGTTCAAGCCATTGACAGAGCTCGACCGGGATATTTTCCCATTCGAGCGTGATGGCCTGAACCGTATCAATGAACCGCTCCCTCGTGTCATGATCTGCGAAGGATGCCGAGAATGATTCGTCCGCAACCCGGTGGGCGGGTGCATCGGGATCGGGATCCCAAATGGCAACTCGGTAGCCCATGCGACGAGCTGCTCCGGTGAACATCGCTCCGAGTTGCCCACCGCCAAGCACCCCCAGCATAGCCCCTGGTTCAAGTATCGGATGCATCATGGTCGCCGTTTGGTCGATGACACCTCTGCCCTGTCACAACCGACCCCCTTTGCTTCAGGGGAGTGGAGAACCGTCTCTGTCTGAATACGCCGGTACGCAATCAGGCGCTCCGCTATGTCAGGACGGCTTGCTGAAAGGATCTGCGCGGCCAGGAGACCGGCATTTTCTGCACCACCGATCGCCACCGTTGCCACAGGAACACCTTTGGGCATCTGAACGATGGAGAGCAATGAATCTAGACCACGAAGGTTTTCCGTCGGAATCGGCACTCCAATCACGGGGAGATGCGTCTTCGCAGCGAGCATTCCAGGAAGATGCGCCGCACCACCGGCCCCACCGATAATCACTTGAATACCTCGTTCCGGAGCTGTGGTGGCATATTCAAAGAGTCGATCCGGTGTCCGGTGCGCCGAAACAACAAGGAGTTCATACGGAATCCCCAATTCAGCTAAGATCGCCCCGGCTTTTTCAAGTATAGGAAAGTCGGACTTACTACCTCCTAATACTCCAACAATCGGCCGACCACCCAGCGCTTTCGCACGGGCGCTGACCTGAGATTGTCGTACCGGCAGCTTACGCTTACCCATACCATCCGCCTCCTTTGATCAGACAGAACCCACACCAGTATCAGCTTGATGGCGGCACCATAACGAGTCCGCCGAACCGGGTCAAGACAATCCACCCACAAGGACCCCGTGAGTACCAGCTTGGTAGTGAGTACTTAGGAGACTCTCCGCCTAGACATTCAAGACGTGATGCCGTGAGAGGTCAGCTTAACGCTGGCTGGTTTACATTCGGCCGGGGGGTTGAAATACAATGGCCCAGGGGGGATTCCCCTGGGCCATTGTTCTGAGGATCTCGGCGCCGCGGCGCCATTCACTTACTTAGCGGCAGGCGCTGCCACCTTCGGCGCGAACATTTCAAACAGACTCGGCTCACGCTCCAGATAGTCAGGTGGGAAGAAGTTGAATCGCCGCCACAGTTCGTACCAGAGCGGAACCCGATTCATAATCACCCAACCCAGCACCTTTGTTCCCTGTCTTACCTGAGTTTGCTCAGGCCATGGTTGAGGGTCATCTGGGTCCGGAACCACCCAGAATCGATAGTTGCCCTTCCCATCATCGATCTGGTCAACTACCTTGATGATGCCTCCACGGGTACCAGCCATTAGGCCGGGCCAAGCCGGCAAGGGAATAGCCGGAACCCCGAAGAAGAGAATTCGCACCTTGCGCCCAGGCTTCAGCAGGGGAGAATCCAACCCTTCAGCCTTCATTTCAATAGCTGGATCGGCAGCAAGGGGAGAAATGGTGACCAAATTCTCTCCCTGCTTGACCGTCTCATTAATACCAACTTTTGCCATCTTGACGACCGTACCGTCCATAGGGGCAAAAAGTTTTGCTGCTTCAATACGTTGCTGAACCCCCTGTTGCCGATAAGCGATGTCCGCCAACGATTCGGTGGCCTTCGCAGCTTCAGCAACCGCGGAATCGCGGGATGCAATTGCATCCATCAACCTCTGGTTGACATCCGCTGAGACTTGATCACGACCAAAGCTCAGCGATGACCTGGCCTGCTCGGCACCCTGCAAACTCGCCTGTGCCGCCTGCAAGCCTGCCTTGGTCCCGATCTCGGTTTGGATCGTCAACTCAAGCTCACGTTGGGAGACCAACCCTTCCCGAACCAGTTGCCGATGGCGGTCGACATTGAGTTGGGCTGTGTGCACGTCGATCTTGTACTGCTCAACCTTCTGTTGAGCCTCACGTACTTTATTGTCTGCCTCAACAACCCGCGCCTCTGCCGAAGGAACAGCCGCCTGGACCAATTTCCTCATCTCACCGATTCGTCGGTTCAACTGGTCTGCCCTGGCCAATGCCGCCTGCCTGGTTTTTTCCAAGGCGTCTTTCCTCTGTTCGAAGAGAGGAAGGATCTCCGGCGCCATAAAGGTCGGATCGTAATCCTCTAGCTCGCCGACCAATTCGCCCTTCTTGACCTTGACACCTTCATAAATGTGCCAAGCCTTGATTCGTCCGGTAATTCGAGATTCGATGTTCTGGGGACGATCATAGGGAGTATAGGCAGAAACCTTGCCCGTCGCTTGAATCGTTTGTGTCCAAGGCACAAACTCAAGGACGATGAGAAACAAGAGAAGAATCGTAAGAATGGCACGAGATGCCGTAAACATCCCTCTCGGGATTTGTACTGCCTGCCAGCAAGGCAACTTCGCCAATGCCGGACCTTGTTCAATCGTGATCGCTTCCAAGCCGACCCCTCGTTGAACCAGCGCACGCTCACCGCTACTATCATGACCGCGACCTAGGCTAGCCATGGAGCCTCCATAATAAAAGTACTGCTATGAATTGGCCGTTTCAACGACTTACGCATGAGTATGATGCAACATGATACGACGATCCGCATGATCCGTCAGGTTCGGATCGGTCGACACAAAGATCACCGACCAGGCCTCATCCTTCGAGCAAAGCCGTCGTAAAATCCGCTCACGCAATGATGGCTCAAGAGAATGAATCAACCCATCGAACACGAGCACTTGCGGACGGCCAAGAATCGCACGGGCTAGAAGAATCTGCACCACGTGAGTTGGAGACAATGACTCCCCGAGTGAGGAGACATCGGACTTCACTCCTCGCGGAAGGCCCTCGATATCTTCTTCCAACTCCGTGAAACGGAGCGCCCAGTTCAGGTCATCATAGGTGACATAGGAGCGGCCCATCACAATGTTCTCTTCGATCGTGCCCTTGACGAGGGACAACTGCGAGTCAATCATGACACTGCGGCACTGATTGATCGCGCTGGGATCGATGTAGCGAAGATCGACACCGTTATATTGCACAACGCCACCGGTCGGCACTTCCAGTCCACCAAGGACTCTGGCCAATGCCGTTTTTGCAGCCGTGGTTTTGGCATAAATCCCAAGCTTCTCACCGGGGGCCACATCCAGATTGAAGCCATCGAACACCGCCACACCACTGTGAATGAGACTCACGCCTTTACAGGTCACGCGAACCCCTTGACCGAGATGCTTTGGCAGAGCCACGGCAGATTCGGTGGAGACGTAATCCTGTTCCTGACTAAACACCTCATCAAGGTGGGTCAGTGAGGCAAAGAAATAGTAGATGTACCCCATGTTCTTGATCAGCGAGTCAAAATTGATGACCAAAGCGCTGACGACCGCTTGGACTGCGACCAGCTGCCCAAGCGTCAATTGCCCTGAGGCCAAGAGCGAGCCTGAGATGGAGAGCGCACCGGCCTGTGCGATGGCTTGTCCGCCCACAGACCCGATATACTGCCGCACCAACACGGCGAACCGTGCTTTCCGAGCTTCGACATACTTGCTGACCAATGCATCGGTCTTCTGGATAAGAAATGGCTTACTGTCGGTCGCCTTTAATTGTAAGGCGTTCCGCGAAACCTCTTGGATGAAATTGAAGACATCGTATTTGGCGTGAGACATCTCCAGGGTTCTTTTCAGCGCACCACGCGAGAGCACGAAGAACGTGATCGCAAAGCCAGTCATGAGCATGAGATTGTAAATGAGAAAATAGGGATGGTAGACGACCAGCATGATCATCCCGACCGATCCCCCGACCACCACGTTCAACAGATCGATGAGCAGCGTTGAAAGTGCCCGCTGCATGAAGACCGTTTCGATAAAGTAGTTCGCAATTTCCGGACGAGCTCCTTTAAATCGATTACGAGGCAATGCCTCGACCATCGCCACCGCCACGCGGGCAAAGATTCTCCGCTGGACGACGTCCACGGCATAAAAATGGAAGGTCTTGAACAGACCGACGAACAGGAGCACCGAGAACATCACCGCCGTCAAGGTCCAAATCATGACCGGCTGAATCGCATAGGAAAAGGTGCTGACCAATTCCTGTACGGTCAACGGAATGATAAGAGAGAAAAAGCCAACCGCAAGGGCGTAGGAGAAAAGAAGACTCATAATCTTTTTCTCCGCCCGGATGGCCACGGACAACTGCTTCATCAGCGCTTCGAACAGGCCCCGATAACCTTCGCCCTGAGGTTCCTTCATGAGCACCCCCAGTAATATGTCAGAATGTGAATCATCGGCCCCTTTCCAACTCTTGTATACAACGAAAAATACGCCTTTCTTGGATCAAGATCCAAGCCCACCAAATGTACTATGCGCTACCACGAAGCCCGTCCTGCGTGCTTAATCACGTCCTGGAACTTTGCGTCCTGATGAACCCGCAGATTGTACGTGGTTGCCATACTTCGCGAGCACATTGTCCGCCAAAGGCTTCGATAAGGCCCCCCTCGCCCAGAGCATCCCTCCACGAGCCACGGCATAGTCGGCTTGCGCGCGGTAGAGCTCGTACGCTGCTTCGACCACCGCACGCTCTCGTAGGTTGACAAAGAGCACGCTCGTCGCTCCCATATTAAATCTTGCTCGCTCGCCTTCTTCCAAGGTCTTGGCCAAGCGCAACGCCTCAGTCGAAGCCTTGACTCGATCTCTAGCCCTCACGATGGCCGAGAGCCAGTTGTCTACCTCGATCTGAACTTGACGCTCGGTGTAGGCCTGCTTATACGCCAACCGTATCTGCTCTGCCTCTGCATGAAGAACTTTCCCTCTCGCAGCGCGATTGAACAACGGCATACTGAAGAGAGCAGCCATTCGGTAACCGATCCCACCGACCCAGTAGATGGCGCCGATCGCCGGACCACCTTCAACTGTGAGCTTTGGAAGCAGACCATTTTTGGCAAGCTTCAGATCGATATTGTTCAACCTAGCTTCGATGTAGAGATCACGCACTTCCGGACGATCCTCTGCGGCCTCCACCTTAAATGCCGCGACATCCTCTTCGCTCGGCAATGGCGTTTCGCCCTGAAACTCTGGAGCCCATTCCGGTCTCGGCGTCACCGGCTCCCCGTTTTCCCAGAGAAAGAGTGCGAGTTTATATTGCTCATACTCCACCTTACGTTGCGCGGCAATGGCAGCCTCCCGACGGCGCTGAACTTCTTCCCGGGCTTCGACCACATCGATCGGAGCGACGGCGCCGGATTTGGCTCGGCCCTCCACCATGCGATAACGTTCCTCCGCAATGGCCAGCGCGCGCTTGACCACATCGGCCTGCTTGACGATAACCTGCCAATCCCAGTATTGAACCGCCCCGGCAAGATAGAGATCTTGCCGTTTCTGGGCCACCTTCACCTCGGCTTGTGGGCCAGCGAGCTCAGCCTGCTGGAGTTGGGCGTACTCTTCATTAATCATGAACCCCCGCAGGAGATTAAATCTTCCACCGACTATACCCATTTGTTGCGGATAGAAAAGTTGAAAGTCTTGAGGAAGCGCTACCCCTGGACTCTGGACGTTACGGTCACCTATACCGCTAGTGTTCATCCCACTGAGCGTCGCATGATCTCCAAAGACGTTACGAATACCACCGAAGAGCTCCCACCCCCAGGGGTGCCCGATCTTGAGCATGGTATCGACATAGCCGGCGTTTAAGACATTCAGACCGGTCACATTCGTCAGATTATACGTTTGATAGCGGTCGTACTCGATCTCGTTCCGAAACCTTGGCTCCCAGGCACCCAAGGCTTTGAGGATTTTCGCCCGAGCCTGCGCCCGCTCCAGTCCGGTAGCCCGGAGCAGCGGATGGGTCAGCTCAATCCTAGCCAGAACCTCTTCAATGGTCAGAGGGGCGGTGCGAACAGACTGAGCCTGCATCACACTCGAGTCGAGCACCGGTTCCGCCAGTGCAATCGTCGGCATCATCAACAAAGAGAACAGCAAGAGAAGGATCAAGGAAGGATACTCCTTTGTTGCTGAATTAATCGCGTCCAGGTCGTTTGAAACCGTTCATACCCGCTGCCGTCAGCGGATCCCCGTACTTGACCAACTCACTTTCAGGCCAGGGCTTTGCTAAGGCACCCCTGGCGTACAACATGCCTCCACGTGCGACCGCATAATCGGCCTGCGCCCGATACAGCTGGTAGGCCTGTTGCACCACGTTGCGCTCACGGACATTCACAAAGAGGACGGTGGTCGCGCCCATGTTGAATCGGGTCCGTTCGCCCTCCTCCAACGTTTTGGCCAACCGCAGGGCTTCCGTCGCCGCCCTCACCCGGTCTCTGGCGCGCACTTGGGCTGAGAGCCAGTTGTCCACGTCGATGCTGACCTGTTGTTCGGTGTACAGCTGTTTCAAGGCCAATTGTTGTTGGTCCGCCTCCGCGTACAGCACCTTCCCACGCCCTTCCCGCTGGAAAATCGGCATCGCAAACCACGATTCCATCCGATAGCCGACTCCCACATTCCAGTCCGAGCCAGCCTCCATTTGCCCCCCTTTAAAGTCAAACTTTGGGAGCAGGTGGTTCTTCGCAAGCTTGATGTCGATATTGTTCTTCTTGGCTTCGATGTAGAGGTCCCGCACTTCCGGCCGCACTTCTTTCGCCTCCACTTTATAGGCTGCGACCTCCTCGTTGGTCGGAAGCGGTGTTTCGCCCTGGAATTCCGGTGCCCATTCTGGTCGGGGCGTCACCGGCTCGCCATTTTCCCAGAGGAAGAGGGACAGCTTGTACTGCTCATACTCCACCTTCCGTTGTGCGGCGATGGCGGCCTCTCGCCGAACCTGAACCTCTTTGCTGGCCTCAATGACATCGAGCGGCGAGGACAGCCCCCGCTTCGCCTGTCCCTCGATCTGTGTGAACCGCTCTTCCGCCACAGCCAGGGCGCGCTTCACCACGTCAGCTTGCTTCACGGTAACCTGCCAATCCCAGTACTGCACGGCCCCGGCCAGATAGAGGTCTTGGCGCTTCTGTGCCACCGCGATCTCCGCCTGTGGCCCAGCAAGTTCAGCCTTCTGGAAGTCGGCATACTCTTCGTTCATCATGAATCCACGCAGCAGATGGGCCTCCCCACCGATGAGCATTTGTTGGTTATGATAGAAAAGTAGTCCATCGTTCGCGAGGAGTGAATGGGCCCCTTGGTTGATACGATCGCCAAACCCATTACGGATCCCGCCGTTGAGCCTGAAGCCCCAGGGATGCCCCATCTCGATCGTACTATCGTTATATCCGCCCGTCGTCTCATTCACGAAGGCCAGAAAATTCCACGACTGATAGCGATCAGCCTCTGTCCGGTTCTGGAACTTCGGTTCCCACGCCCCAAGTGCCTTGAGAATTTTTGCTCGCGCTTGCATCCGCTCAACCCCGGTCGCCCGCAGCAGCGGATGGGTCAGCTCAATCCTGGCCAGTACTTCACTGATGGTCAGGGGCTCGGTGCGGACGGACTGCGCTTTCAACGCGCTGGTATCGTGCACCGGTCCAGCCAGAGTCGTCATGGGAAGCAAGATCAGAATCACGAAGAAGAGAGCGACCATCGCAGGATGCTCCTTATGCCGGTTTAATCGCGTCCAGGTCGTTTGAAACCGTTCATACCCGCCGCCGTCAGTGGGTTTCCGTACTTAGCCAGCTCACTATCAGGCCAGGGCTTGGCCAACAGCCCCCGGGCCCACAGCATCCCTCCACGAGCCACGGCGTAGTCGGCCTGCGCCCGATAGAGCTGGTAGGCTTGTTGCACCACATTGCGCTCACGGATATTCACAAAAAGGACGGTGGTCGCGCCCATGTTGAACCGGGTCCGTTCGCCCTCCTCCAACGTTTTGGCCAACCGCAGGGCTTCCGTCGCGACCGCCACTCGGTCCCTGGCTCGCACTTGGGCCGAAAGCCAGTTGTCCACGTCGAAGGTGACTTGTTGCTCGGTGTACAGCTGTTTCAACGCCAATTGTTGCTGAGCCACTTCCGAGGCCATAATCTTCCCACGCGCTTCCCGCTGGAACAGCGGCATCTCCGTATGCAGGCCAACCCGATTCCCTAGTCCCACAAGCCAGTCCGCAGCACCTTTAGTCGGCCCCCCCTCAAGATCCAACGTAGGGAGCAGGTAGTTCTTCGCAAGCTTGATGTCGATATTGTTCTTCTTGGCTTCGATGTAGAGGTCCCGCACTTCCGGCCGCACTTCTTTCGCCTCCACTTTATAGGCTGCGACCTCCTCGTTGGTCGGAAGCGGTGTTTCACCCTGGAATTCCGGTGCCCATTCCGATCGAGGCGTCACCGGCTCGCCGTCCTCCCATAGGAAGAGGGACAGCTTGTACTGCTCATACTCCACCTTCCGTTGCGCGGCGATGGCGGCCTCTCGCCGGACCTGAACTTCCTGGCTCGTCTCTATGACATCGAGTGGAGCCACCCTCCCGCCCTTGGCTAACCCTTGGACCTGAACTAAGCGCTCCTCGGCCACAGCTAACGCGCGCTTCACCACCTCAGCTTGTTTAACCGCAACCTGCCAATCCCAGTACTGGACGGCTCCGGCCAGGTAGAGGTCTTGACGCTTCTGCGCCACCGCGATCTCTGCCTGAGGCCCTGCGAGCTCGGCCTTCTGGAACTCGGCATTCTCCTCGTTGACCATGAAGCCTCTCAGGAAATGGATCGTCCCGCCGTAGTAGAATAGCTGTGTATGATAGGTGGCCAGTAGATCAGGCGGCAGCGCAATGCGGTTGTTGACGGCGGCATCCCCGAAGCCACTACGGAGTCCACCTGCGACCTTGAAGCCCCAGGGATGCCCGACCTCGATTGTACTGTCGGCATAACCCACCGTATGTTGACTCGGAATGTCGAACGCCGTCGTAAGATTCCACGTATGAAAACGCTCGGTCTGCGTATAGTTCTTAACCGTTGGTTCCCAGGCTCCAAGCGCCTTCAGAATCTTCGCTCGGGCCTTCGTTCGCTCGGCGCCCATGGCCTGAAGCAATGGGTGCGTCAACTCAATGCGAGCCAGCACTTCTCCAATGGTTAGAGGAGCGGTGCGAGTCGCCTGCGTCTGCATGCCGCGCGAGTCGGTCACTGGCTCAGCCAGCGCGGTCATTGGCAGAATTATTACCAGGGCCAACACCAGTGCGACCATGTGGGATGCTCCTCTCGTATACATTCAGCGGACGGCGCCCACAGTAGCAACCTCGTCTTCTTTTTTCAAAATAGATAAAACGGATTTGTGATATCGATTAATCCGATGGTATAGTACCGCCGCTCTCCCAAGGCTACGGGCCATATGGATTGGTTAAACTATCACCATCTCCTCTATTTCTGGTCCGTCGCCAAACACGGGACCGTGACCAAAGCCTGCGAAGAGCTCCGGCTTGCTCAACCGACCGTCAGCGGGCAGATCCATCTGTTAGAAGCGACCTTGGGCGAAAAGTTGTTCATTCGAACAGGCCGGCGTCTGGTGCTGACGGAGATGGGCCAGCTCGTGTTCAAGTACGCGGAGGACATCTTCGCGACCGGGCAAGAGCTGATGAATACCGTCAGGGGGCAGGAGAACGGACAGCCGACACGTCTGGTCGTGGGCATTGCCAACGCCGTTCCTAAACCACTCGCCACCCAACTACTCAAGTCCGCTCTCAGGCTCTATAAACCGACACGCTTAATCTGCCAAGAGGATAACCTGCACCAGCTTCTGACCGATCTGGCCGCTCATCGTTCCGATCTGGTGATCGCTGATACTCCGGCTCCACCTGGAGTAAAGGCACATGCGTACAACCACCCGTTAGGCGAATCAGGCGTCACGCTGTTCGCCACGGCAAGACTGGCTGCCCAGTATCGTCGCGACTTTCCCCACTCACTCCGCAACGCGCCGCTCCTCCTCCCCACCTCGAGTGCGGTGCTTCGTCGCTTGATGGACCAATGGATGGTGAACCACGGCGTCCACCCCACCGTGGTGGGCGAGTTTGATGACAGTGCGACTCTCAAAGCCTTCGGCCAGGATGGCCATGGGATCTTCCCCGGCGCCACTGTGATCGAAAAGGAGATCTGTCGCCAATACCAGGTGCAGGTGGTTGGACAGCTGGACGGACTCATCCAACATTTCTACGCGATCACCGTGGAACGGCGACTGAAACACCCCGCTGTGCTTGCGCTTGTCCGCACCGCCCGACGCGAGTTGCTCAACTGACGGAGCTGTTTGAGCACCTTGCGGGGGGTAGCCTTTTTAAACACCTCCCCGCTAAGCTGGTTTATTTCTACCATGGACATCCGTCACGTCTGATGGCGCCCAACAGCGTTCAGCAGTTGCGCTCGCTCCTGATTCGTGAGCTCCTTCCACTCGCCGACACCCAGCCCGTTGACCGTGATGTGCATGATCCTGGTTCGATGCAGCAGGATCACCCGATAGCCGAGCGCATGGCACATCCGTCTGATCTGCCGATTCCGCCCCTCGGTCAAGACAATGCGAAACCGGTCAGGCCCGACCCGACTCATTCGGCAGGGCTTCGTCCGACTGCCGAGAATCACGACGCCCTTCGCCATATGATCCAGAAAGGTCTGATCGAACGAACGATCCACCCGCACGAGATACTCTCGCTCGTGGCCGAATTCCGTACGGAGAATCTCGTTCACGATGTCGCCATCGTTCGTCAGCAAGATGAGCCCGGATGAATCCTTATCGAGCCGCCCGATTGGAAAAATCCGTTCAGGATGCCCGATCTCGGCAATGATGTTTCGAGCGACGTGCGATTCACTCGTGGTCGTGACGCCGACCGGCTTATGGTACTTGATATAGAGGGAAGCTTTTCCCCATGGCAGGACCTGACCATCCCGAGCAATAACGTCCGATGGCTCGACCTGGTCCCCGAGCTTGGCCACACGGCCATTGATCGTGATCGCTCCGGACTCGACCAATCGATCGGCTTCACGCCGAGAGCAGATCCCCTGTTCGGTAAAGAATTTATTGATGCGGATGGTGTGCGCCACGAGAGCAGGAGACGGTTAATATGTGTATCGACTACGAATGGACGCGGCGGCCAGCTTTGATACGCCCCAGGACACGATAGATCAACCGTGCGATGGAAAATTGCGGCGCGACAAATCCCTCTATTGGAGCTATCTCGCTGATATCCATTCCCACGATACCCGGTCCGTTGGCCAGCGCTGTGATGAGATTGAGGGTGTCGTACCATCCAAGCCCCCCCGGCTCTGGCGTGCCCAAGGCCGGAATAATCGACGCATCCAGCCCATCGCAATCGAACGTGAGGTACACCGGGGTTCGGCAGGCTGCAACGACATCGGGAATCCATTTGGCCGCCTTCCCTTCGTAGGGACCGGATGGGTCGAGGATGCTTGCCGCAAAGAATGTCTTGATTCGGTCCGTCCTGTCGATACAGGCGACCTCTTCAGCGCTGATCGATCGGATCCCCACCTGTACAAGCGGTAATCCATCATCCACCACCCGTGCCATGACACTGGCGTGGCTGAATGGATTGTCTTGATAGGCCTCCCGCAGATCGCCATGTGCGTCAATTTGCACGACCGTCATCTGCGGATATCGTTTGGCATGGGCGCGAATCGCCCCCAAGGCACCGGTATGTTCTCCCGTCAGTGTGACCAGAAACCGGCCGGATCCCACATGTGGTGAGACAAACGCCTCAATCGCATCGACGGCAGCGCGATTGACCTTGCCGTTCAGTTCCAACGGGGATGCCGTGGCTACGCCACCCCATTCTCGATAGGGTTCGCATCGCAGTTGTTCGTCGTAGAATTCCACCTGACCGGACGCTTCAAGGATAGCGGAAGGGCCGAGGTCAGAACCGCGGATGTAGCTGGAGGTGTGCTCATAGGGAGCCGGCAGGACATAGACACCCGCCTGGTCCGGATGACACCAAGGTTCGTCGATTCCCAAAAAGTTGCGATCCGGTCCTTCCCAACCAACAGGAAGCGTCATGCTGATCCTTCCCTTCGTGGGGTGAGCGGCCGAAGCATACCCATGTAGGCGAACACCACAGGCATTTACCGGCGAGGACGAGAGGGTACGTTTTCCGGTGGGATAAACACGGCCAGCGCGATGACGGTCGTCCACTTGCCCTTCTTCCCGACGGCCGACTGGGTGATATTCAGCGTCTGCACGATTTTCCCACCCATCTTGAACACCTGTTCCCGCTCCTTCCAGGCGACATTGGGATCGAACTCGACGCCTAACGTCGTGGCCAACATCTGTGCCGCCAAGTCTTCGGTGTATTCTCCCGTCTCTTCATCCGTCTCGCCATGCGCATGATGCTCGGACAGATATCCGTATGTTCCGCGATCGGTCGGCTTGGCGAGCCCCACGGACGCCGACACGAGCTGATTCCGTTCATTGGTTTCTGAGCGGGCCATGACGCAAAACGTGATTTCACCGGGCTTCAGCAGTTGCTCACCGCGCTTCCGGGGGATGATCTTGCAGTGCGGCGGAAGGATGGAGGACACGCTGACCAGGTTGCAGTAGGCCACACCGGCGCTGCGCAACGCCTCTTCGAAGGAGGCCAGCTTTTCCTTGTGGACTCCCACCCCTCTCGTGAGAAACATATGCGTAGGTACCATCATCTCCCCTTTCGTCCGACTATCGGCCTTTCTGGCTGTTCGGAAGTTGCTGCGTGACGTGTGCTCAAGCCGTCAGCCTAATACACAAACTACGCCGTACCAACGGTCGTATTGGGCGTTTGTTGTAGCAAGATTGAACCGGCTTCGCAATATATTCTAACTACTTTTTTCGGATGGCGTGGATGGTTCCTTGAGGTTCATGACAAGCATCCTCGGTTCGGTCATATCCTCGATCGCGGCACGGACGCCTTCGCGTCCCAACCCGGAATCCTTCACACCGCCGTAGGGCATATGGTCTGCACGAAACGTCGGAATTTCGTTCGCCAGGACGGCTCCGACTTCACAATGACGAAACGCGTAAAAGATCTTGTTGATGTCCTGGGTGAAAATACCAGCCTGTAATCCAAAGTCCGATTGATTGAGCAACGCCACGGCTTCACTGAGCTGACGATAAGGCGTCACGGTCACGACCGGTCCGAACACCTCTCGACAGGAGACTTTCATCTCCGGCCTCACGTTCCCCAACACTGTGGCCTCCACCAATGATCCGATCCGTTTCCCGCCCAAGAGCAGACGGGCCCCGTCCGCCACCGCTTCGCCGATCCAGCTCTCTACTCGTTGCGCGGCTGCTTGATCGATGAGAGGCCCGATGGTCGTCGTCTCCTCGGCAGGATCACCGAGTTTGAGCCGAGCCACATGCATGAGAAGTTTTGTGGTAAATGCATCGACGACAGCCTGATGCACGAACACCCGCTGCACCGAAATGCAGGTCTGTCCGGCATACCCAAACCCGCCTGCGGCGCAGCGCTGCGCCGCTAGGTCCAAGTCGGCGTCCGGTTCGATTACCACGCCCGCATTGCCACCAAGCTCGAGCGTGATTTTTTTCTTCCCGCATTTGGCCTTCAACATCCATCCCACCGAGACACTGCCGGTGAAACTCAGTAGTTTGAACCGAGGATCGACCACCATCCGTTCGGCAAGGGTATTGTCGCAAGGCACGACATTCAGTCCGCCCGGAGGAACGCCCGCCTCGAGCGCGATCTCGCCGAGCAGCAGCGCCGTCAACGGCGTTTGCGGGGCCGGCTTGATCAGAATCGGATTCCCCGACGCGAGTGCCGGCGCCACCTTGTGCGCCACAAGATTCAGTGGAAAGTTGAAGGGGGTGATGCCGAGAATCGGACCGATCGGGAACCGGCGCAGGACGCCCAGATGAGTATCAAACCCCGGCGTCCAATCGAGCGGTACCACCTCGCCCGCAATCCTTCGCGACTCTTCGGCTGCCACGGTGAAGGTCTGGATGGCTCGGCTGACTTCCCGCTTGGCATCAGTGATCGGCTTCCCCGCCTCGGCCGTGATGGTCTGCGCACACTCATCGCGCCGTCGGTAGAGCAACGCTGCGATCTGCTGGAGCATGTTGTACCGGGCGTGTCCCGGTAACTGCGCCATCACCGCAGCCGAGCCGGACGTCGATGCGACGGCCTCTTCTACATCGGACTCCGTGGCTTGGGCGACCTGAGCCACGGATTTTCCGGTGAACGGATCGACGACCGGAGTCGTGACCGCACCCGGTTTCCACTGGCCATGAACGAGAAATGGACGGGATTCCTGCACAGGAAGATTCGCTGGAGTCTCTTGGATGAGCTTGGTATTAGTCCGCCGCTTCCACCGACGCAGCCGCTTCGGCCGCCGGTTCCACAATCGCGGCCGCCTCCTGTGCGGCAATCGCCTTGGCGATCAATTCTTCCGTCCCCCAATCGCGAATCGCCTCCAGGGTAAACCCCTCGTAGGTCGAGACGCCATGACAGGACGGACAATCCGGCATCGGAACTTTTCGATAAAAGACTTCCGTGAGGCAGGACATGCACACCCAGAAGTCATCGCGATGAGAGACCGGCCAGAACGATTGCATCGAAGCCATAGGGATACCTCTCCCTTGTGTGATACAGAGGACTATCGCACCTGAGTACCGATGTCAACCCTACACGCACAGACTTACCTTCCGTTCCACATTTCTCAGCGAGAGACGTCTTCTACTTTTTGCCGTTCGCCAACAAGCGATCGATCTCTTCCGCGAACATCTCGAACGGAAATGCGCCCGGAATCGCCACAGCCGGTTCTTTGTCCGTCGGCTCCGTCGCCGTCCGGACCAGGATAAACCCAGGGGTTCCATGAAACCCCCACTGATTGGCTTCCTGACGGTCTTCAAAAATCGCCTTCGTAAACCGCCCATCGCTCATGCACCGTTCAAAGGCGGCTTGATCCAGATTCAACGTCGCCGCATGCCGCCGATACACCTGCTTATCCAGCTGTCCTCCTTCGGAAAACAACCGATCATGCATCGCCCAATACTGGCCCTGCTCACCGGCACATCGTGCCGCCGTCGCTGCATCGAGTCCCGACCCTTGGTCGCCCCGCGGGAAATCCCGATACAGAAATCGCACTTTCCCCGTATCCACGTATTGCGCTTGAATACGCGGCCAGGTTCGCTTGAAGAATTTCAAACAAAATCCGCAGGTGAAATCCGAGTATTCGATCAAGGTGACCGGAGCGTTGGCTTGCCCCCTCATCCGCAAATCGGTCTCGCTTGAATTTCCGGCAGAAGCCGGCACAGACCACAAGAGCATGCCGCCGATGACAGCTAGACATACCCGTTGTCCCATCGACCAGATCATGAACCGCGCACCACTCCGGCTTTTTTTCTTTCCATCAGACCCATCATCAGCAGCGGCCACACGACGGTGGCATCGCTCAAGACTTCAGCAAATCGTCCCCCATCCTTCGGCGTGACAAACTTGCCCCAGGAGAGTCCCTCCTGATAGGTACAGCCGCTGAGGCCCCCCCAATAGTCCGGTTCGGGACAAATTCTCACGCCATAGTGAAATCGAGGCGGTGTCACGTTCAGCCCTAACCGAAGGTTGCCTACTTCAACATAGGGGCCGACTTGTTGCGCCCAGTTGCGTGGCACGCCGCCACCGATCGTAAAAATTCCCCGTCGCTTCGCGGAGAGCATGTGGTCGGCATAACTATTCAGGTCGAAGTACGGATTAAATGATGGGTGGTATTGCAGAATCGTCTGCAAGATCCCCAGATCACCATTCTGATCGCCCCGTGAACGAGCTTGCTCGACTTGCCGCGCCATCGCCAAGGTTCCTATATCCAGTCCCACTTCTGAATCCGTAAAGGCTGGAATGTACACCGGTACGTTTTTCAGGTAGGCGCTTTTCAGAATGCCGTCACCATGCAGTTCTTCCGCCAACGTCTTTCCAAGTTCTCTCGTGACCAGGTGGGACGACAGCGGCTGATCCTGATCCAGGCGCTTCAGCGTCTGCGCCACGACATGCTCAACGTAGTTTAAATTCGCTTCCATCTCCAGTGTGTCGTAGACGCGATTGTATCCCTTCTTGAACAACTCCTCGTCGCTCATCGAGGGATCGTGCCGATAATGCGTCTTTCCGACGGACTCGCTCAGGCCATGAGCCATAAGCGCGCCGGTCGAGATGATGCACTGCACCATGCCTTCATCGATCATCTTCGTGATGATCTTCCCCATCTTGGCGATGGTCATTGCACCAGACAGCGTCATGACCACCTTACACTCTGGGTCTGCGATCATCTCCCAGAGTACATCGAAGGCTTTTCCTACGTGCCGCCCACCGAAGGCGGTTTTGCCCATCGCCTCCAATAGGTCACCGAATGAGGAAATCTTGTCAGGATCAAGCGGCTCAAGCGCCTCTAACCCATCTTTTGCTCCATCACGAAACTCTCGTGCGTACATAGGACAACCCTCTATAACAAACTGAGCCAGTGACTAACGTGGATTCGTTTATACACAACCCTGAATAGAGGCGTCAATGAATGTTGCGGGCGGATTCTCACTGCTTGGCTGCTCGGAGAGAACGGTTCAGCAGCCGGAAAGATATCTTATCCTACTAAGCTCTCATTACGGCAAATTCTGAATGCCCCCCCGCAAACCTGGATGCAACCAAGTACGGGCCGGCTCGAAAGGAACCATCAGGTGCGAGAACGCGCACCACTCACACCGCCGACGAGACACGTCCTGAGCGCCGGCAGACGCGTCGGGCGTCTCTGCATACTCCGTGTCATTCAGCCACGCCCTAGAATAACGGTTTCTTCCCGCCTGCCTTGCTGATGGCGTGACTCAGCGCTTTTGAAAGGCTCTCCGCAGCGGCCGCATCGCAAACCGGGAGAGAGAGCTCCCCCTTCTTTTCCCCCGGTTTGTCTCGTGGCGCACGATCCTCATACACAAGCTCCTCCAGATTTGTGACGACCAACCGGCCGGTCTTGAGATCCTGCATGGGCTTCCCCGGCATCGAAAGCGTTGCCACCCATTCGGTCACACAGGCCGCACGTGTGCAGCGCAGCCGAATCCCATAGAGATTCGTTCCTTCTCCTTCTCGTTCAGGATTGACGGTGGGAGACATGGCGCTCAGGTCGAACTCCTGAACTTTTTCAACCGGTGCTTGGAGGTCAAGGGCGCCGCCGACGCGCATCCGCTCATTGAGCCGCGTAATCAGTTGCAGTCCGGAGGGAGGCCGAACTACCACGTCAACTTTCGCCGTTCGATCCATCTGCCACGGCGCTCCGTCCTTCGGAGCCATCCGTTGTAACCCGCTGCGCATCGTCGCGCACGCTTCCCACGTACCTTTGATAAACGCCATTGTCTCTTCCAACGAGGGCCCCTCTGGTCCAGAGCCTTCGCTTGATCCAGCCCACACAGTCGATGCACCAATCAGGAGAAGGAAGCAACCAACGACGACCCACCCCACTTGCCATCGAGCCATCATGTCATTCCCCTTGAGACTACAGTCCGGACCGAACGGATTCTAGTCGATTTGCAACAGGTCCATCAGTTACAGAGACTTCGCTGCCACCGACAAAAAGGGGATACCTCATGAGCGGTGGTCCGCAGATACTGCGGCATCAATGCAAACAACACTGGAGGGGGGTTATCTGCTGCCGTCAGGTCTGAACAAGTCATATTAGAAGCAGCCTGGCTACGGCTGCCATCAGATCGGTACCCGTCGTCAGCTCTTCATCGTTTCGTCTGAAACTCCATGTTGACGAGTTTTATTTCTGAGAGATCCGTGAGCCGCGGACACCAACGTGTGCCAGCACGCCATAAGGCCGAGTCCAGTTGATCATCAATCGTTCCTGGGTGCTCATAGTGGATACCATAGGCATAGGTGGCTGCACTTCGACAGGGAAACACGAATGACTTCGTCACGTCGTCGGACTCTACCTCGAATCGTGTCACGGTCAGGTCAAACGTGAGCCGGATCTTGAACCAACAATGAGCATGGTGATCGTCGACCTGCATTGAGTGCTGATAGCACTGCAACACATCACGGACCGTCCCCATAGTCAAGGACGTGTTCCCTGAAAAGACCTCGGCTCGCTTGTCGAGCACCAAAGCCTTGGCGAGGGACAAGGCGTGCCCGACTTGAATCGGGTTCAGGAGATCGAACGCCGATTCGTAGATGACGATGTTGGGATGCACCTTGAATTCGCGTAGAGATCCACGCTTGGCCAGCTCGAGGTTCCAATAAAAGTCTACGGCCTGGGACTCGCGGAAGCGAAAGGTCAGGAGGTTCATCATTCACTCCCCATCGCGAAGGGGCGCGATGTCTGAAGCCTTTAGGAAGGAACACGGCCTCGACTAATCCATTCCCAATCCCTCTTCAACCTGTTCAGTTCCTTCCTTGACGGAAGCTTGAACTTCGCCACTTCTGCAGAGAGCAGGAACGGGTGGTGGTCCCAACGGGATTCGAACCCGTGTTTAAGCCTTGAGAGGGCTCCGTCCTAGGCCAGGCTAGACGATGGGACCAGCCGAACCAATCTGAAGGGTGGACGGTAGCACAAGCGGTTTTCCCTTTGCAACGAATCGCCGTCCCATCGAAAGGGGAGCCCTTTGGGGTCTTCTCCGTGGGCCTTTTGCATGGGGCCATAATACCTGGCATTTCCATGCCAGACAAACTTGACAGAACAGGGCAGAAAGCCTAGCCTAATGAGTGTTTTTACGATATTCCCTATGCTGTATACCTGCGTCACACGACTCAAGGTCGTTGCGGTTCGAGGCTGCTAAATGGGTGAGTCGGTGCCGTTTCACGGGACCGATCCCTTCTCCCGTTCACCGGCGATGGGGGTATTGTCTAAGCCGCGACTCGAACTTCGAATCGGATCGAATATTTTCCGAAACACCAACGGCGTTGTCACGATTCACGGGAAAGAGCAGCTCGTGGTCGAACTCAAGCCCGAGCTCGGCCAACTCCTGATCACCCTCGACCTCTACAACGAACAGGGTGTTCGCAACGCGCACCTACGCCGAAACGTTCTGACATTGAATGAACGTGGACGATTTGCCGTGGAGACGTCTCACGGTCAAACCTTGCCGGCTATTCAGTTGTCAGATCTGCAGTCCGGGGATCTGGCACTCGAGGTCCACATGATGTCCGTGCATAGGGTCGACCTCGTCTGCGGGAAACTGTTCTCGCACAAGGGCATGCCGGTGGAAATCACGCCGCACTATTGTCGAATCGGCTCCCACACGACGCTCTTTGGAGAGATCCTGGACATGCGCGGTGGCCCCGCCACTCTCGGCTGATTCAACTGATCGTTCGCACTCCTTCACTTACTCAGGTGCGCGCTTCCCGCCCATTGTCCCTTGAGAATTCCATAACGGCCATGTATTGTCCCGGGCAATGAGAAGCCGTTTTACCTTCAGCACCTTTCCTAGAAGCGCAACATGATCGATATCCCCAAGCCGTCCGTGCAAGCGTTTCTCGTCTGCGACCAAGTCATTGAAGATAGCCTCACCAAAAAGAAGAGCCTGATCGGAATTTTCACACATCTTCAGACGGCATCATTCCCTTTTCACCACCAGCATATGGGACTCTACTTCTGCCTTACCGATGCCGAAGGCCTCTATCACTTTGATATCGACTTGATCTATCTCAACTCGGAACAACTGGTCTGTCGAGCCACGCTTCCCAACATTGAGATCCATGACCGTCTCCAAATTTCCGATTTCGGCATCAATATCCCGCTTCTCATCCTTCCGGCACCCGGTCGATATGAATTCCGCCTCCTGATGGAGGGCCGGCTGATTGCCCAGAAGGATTTCAACGTCATGTCGATGCCGAATCCCACTGCAACCGAACCTGCTACCTAGCCGGATGCTGAAAAATCCCGGCAGCGGCGTTCTCGCCTCGCTCAGAGACTCAACGTACCGAAGCGTACGCCTTGCCTCTTCGCTTGCTGCGGCCTTGCTGGACGGGCTTTTTGAGCATCCTCCGGTTATTCTGGCAATACGAGCGTACAGATGATTCTCTCTATTGTATCGGCATCCGCCTGTTTTCCCGCGGCCTCTTAGCCGTTCCCCCATTCCTCTCATCGCCCTGTCTGTGATAGAACTCCTCCCTGAACACAGCCTTCACACGACCAGGGCTGACAGGACTGATCCAACACCATGACCACACCAGAGTCTTCCGCCTCTTCAAATTTTATTCGTGATCTCATCGTCGCTGACCGTGCAGCAGGCAAACAGGAGGGTCGGCTCGTCACCAGATTTCCTCCTGAGCCCAATGGCTACCTTCATATCGGCCATGCCAAATCCATGGCCCTTAATTTCGGGTTGGCGAACGAGATGTCCGGTGGAGTCTGCCATCTCCGATTCGACGATACGAATCCCACGACCGAGGATCTCGAATACGTTCAAGCCATCCAGGATGATGTCCGTTGGTTAGGGTTTGATTGGCACGGTAAGATGTTTTACGCCTCGGACTATTTCGAGCAACTCTACGCCTTCGCGGCGGTCCTGATCCGGAAAGGGAAGGCCTACGTCGACAGCCTGACACCCGATCAAATTCGAGAATACCGCGGGACGCTCACCGAACCGGGCCGTGACAGTCCCCACCGAACCCGATCCGTCGACGAAAATCTGGCTCTGTTTGCACGCATGCGTGCCGGAGAATTCCCCGATGGAACCCAGGTCTTGCGCGCCAAGATCGATATGGGATCTCCCAATATCAACCTCCGCGATCCGATCCTCTACCGAATCCGCCATGCGATCCACTATCGAACAGGCTCTACCTGGTGCATCTACCCCTCATATGATTTTGCCCACCCGTTGTCCGATGCGATCGAAGGCATTACGCACTCCATTTGCACTCTGGAGTTTGAGGATCACCGCCCGCTGTACGATTGGGTGGTCGCTGAAGCCGATGCGCCCCATCGCCCACAGCAGATCGAATTCGCCAGGCTGAACCTCACCTCGACCGTCATGAGCAAGCGCAAACTGCTTGAACTCGTTGACAAGAAACTGGTGGCCGGATGGGATGACCCACGTCTTCCTACCTTGAAGGGCCTCCGTCGGCGAGGCGTGACTCCTGAAGCGATTCGAGCCTTCTGCGAGCACATCGGCGTCGCCAAACGCGACGCGATTGTCGAGATGCAGCTTCTTGAACACTTCGTCCGGGAGGACCTCAACAAACGGTCGCCGCGCGTGATGGCGGTCCTCCGACCACTGAAGGTGGTACTCGAGAACTACCCAGATGATGTCGTTGAAGAGCTTGAGGCTGTGAACAATCCTGAAGACGCATCGGCAGGAACGAGGAAGGTCCCCTTCTCACGAAGCCTGTATATCGAGCAGGATGATTTCAAGGAAGACCCGCCAAAACAGTTCTATCGCCTTGCTCCAGGTCGAGAGGTGAGGCTGCGCTATGGGTACATTATCAAATGCATCGGTGTGACCAAGGACCCACAAACCGGTGCAATCACCGAACTCCATTGCACGTACGATCCCGACACCAGAAGTGGATCGACGCAGGAGCAGCGTAAGGTGAAAGCGACTATTCACTGGGTATCGGCGTCACATGCCGTCCAGGCGACAATCCGTCTCTATCAGCCGCTCTTGCTCACCGACCAGGCTAAACCTGCAGCTGAGCAGGACTGGACACAGTCCCTGAACCCACAATCTCTTGAACGACTGACCAATTGCTGGGTTGAGCCAAGCCTCCGCACCGCTGAACCCGGTTCCCGATTCCAGTTCGAGCGGCAGGGGTATTTCTGTGTCGACTCCGACTCATCACCCAACACACTCCTCTTCAACCGAACCGTGCCCCTCAAGGATGCATGGGCCAAGGTTGCGAAAACCCAGCAGGCCTCCGCTTGATCGGCCTTCCAAGCTAATGATTCCCAGTGCCTTTGCTGATTTTCGCCCGACACGTGCCACCGCAAACGAGGCGGGCTATACTCTCTCGAGGAGCCGATTGTTGAGCCTGTGGGTACCAGCCTTACGGCTCCTCGAGAGTAACCATGATCGAATGTCGAGAACATCCTCGCATCCCCATTGAGCTCCAAATCATTTTTTCCATGACCGACCAGACGGATGTCCGCCAAGGGACCACGTTCGACATTTCAACCGGCGGTTGTGCAGTGACCAGTGCCGTATCGCTGGCACCTGGAACGGGTGTCAAATTGTTGATCCAGGCTACGGAATTAGCTGTCCCGATTACCGTCCACTCTGCCGCCGTTCGATGGGCGAACCATGGTGAGTTCGGTGTCGAGTTTCTGCGCCTCACCGACCTCGATCGAAACCGATTGCAGCGGCTGCTTCATGTCACCACCCTCCGGTCCTCACCACGCCGCTGAGGCATTGGGTAAGGACTTCCCTTTATCCGCCATCACCGTTACACTTCCCTCATGACCTGTCCCCTGTGCCAACAATCCACAACGTGGGAAGGAAATCCTTGGCGTCCCTTCTGCTCGGAACGTTGCCAGGTCACTGACCTGGGCACATGGGCCATGGAGCAATACCGCATTCCAGGACCATCCTTGACCATAGAACGGACCATACTAGAATCGTCCGACCGTCAAGACCGCACAGACAGCACCTAGCCCATATTCTTCATGAACGCTTCTGCTGCAATCGTCGATCTGCGGTTGCGACAGGCCGGTGGCTTGCGGGCTCGTCGAGCACGCGATCATTCCCACGTGGCAGAATCCGCCAACGAGACTTCCCATTTTTTTTGGAGAGATCCCTACCTTTTACGGTTGGCAGAATCACAGTCAACTTGCTAAGGTCTGCCGACCATTTCTCCCGTGCAAAGGAGGACCATCATGCTCCCGACCAAAGGTTATGCCGCGATGGCCGCGAAGGAACCGCTCGAGCCGTTTTCGTTTGAACGGCGCGATGTCGGTCCACACGATGTGTTGATTGCGATCTCGCATTGCGGCATCTGCCATTCCGATATCCACCAAGCCCGCGACGAATGGGGCATCTCGCTCTTCCCGATGGTGCCCGGCCATGAGATCGTTGGAACCGTCGCACAAGTCGGCACGGCGGTGAGTACGTTTAAGACCGGCGATCGAGCCGGTGTCGGGTGTTTTGTGGATTCCTGCCGTACATGTGGACCCTGCCGAGAAGGGCTCGAACAATACTGCGACGGGGGCACCCTCTGGACCTATAGCGGGCAAGACAAAACAGGCCAGATCACCCAAGGTGGATACTCCGCCCAGATCGTTGTCGATGAGCGGTATGTCCTCCGAATCCCAGCGGCGCTTTCGTTGGCCGGAGCAGCGCCATTGCTCTGTGCGGGCATTACCACCTACTCCCCCCTGCGGCAATGGGGCATCGGTCGCTATCACAAACTGGCCGTCGTCGGCCTTGGCGGGCTTGGGCATATGGCGGTGAAAATCGCTAAAGCCATGGGAACGGAGGTGACGGTCTTAAGCACCTCGGAAAATAAACGCCAGGATGCGAAGCGGCTGGGAGCGGCAAACTTTGCGGTGACGTCAGACCCTCAGACGTTTACCAAACTCCAAGGGTATTTCCACTATGTCCTCGACACGGTTTCGGCCCCACACGATTATAACGCCTACCTCAACCTCCTCAAGACCGACGGGACCATGATCCTTGTTGGGGCACCGGAAACCCCGACCCCGGTCGAGGCCTTTTCGCTGATTTTCAAACGACGACGCCTGGCCGGCTCTCTGATCGGCGGCATCAAAGAAACCCAACGCATGCTCGACTTCTGTGCCCAACATCAAGTCGAGTCCGATGTTGAAGTGATTCCCATCCAGCAGGTGAATGACGCCTACGAACGGATCCTCCGCGGCGACGTGAAGTTTCGCTTTGTGATCGACATGGCGTCGTTGAAGTAACGAACGGCAGAGAACCAAACAGCGACTCGGCTGGCTATGCTTTAGGCTGTCTCTTGAGTTTCGACGTACTACTGAACCGGCAGGCAAGATAGGGCTGTGGCGAATTCCTGGCCTCTGCACTTTATGTCCGGTCATCCTCCAAAGCTTCAACGGTGAACATAAACCGGACGATTTCGTTAAGCTTTGTCCGACTGGGGCCGTTCAAGCTCTCACCGTATCGGGGATCGTAGTGTCGACAATAGGCTGCCGCCAGTTTGTAGCCGTGCGACGGCGACTGAACGTGCCAGAGGTACAGGCTCAAGGCTTCCTCTACCAGAAACAGATTCCAGTTGTGAACGATACGTACCGATCCCCATTGCTGTTTTTTGTATTCATGTTGAAAGTCCTGCAGACGGTCGCGCAACTGCTGCACCGCATGACGGGTGAGTTTTGGTGTTATCTCATCCAGACCGGCCAGCAAGGTACGCCCTTCCAGGAACAGCGCCGCTGCCGCTCCACTAGTTTTGCCTCTGCGGGAAACGGCCCTCGCGGCGACCCAGATGGCAAAGGCAGACAGCCGTTCAGGACGCTCAAACCACTTCTTCAACACTGTCAATCGTGTCAGGCTTGCCTGGCCTTGCTCTTCAATCTCGTCAACGATCTTCAACAGTTTTTCAGGGACGTTCGTTCGCATGTCAGAATGGTGACATCAGATTTCTTGCTTGGAAGCGCGGCCTTGAGGCCGTTTCAAAAGGGGCAAGGACTCGGGCGGAACGGTCGGGGTGATGCTGCGCGCCTGGCCGGGAACACGTCGAATGAACCCACGCTGCTCCAGCGTAAGCACCATCTGATGCACGGTCGGCGGAGCTACCTGGAAGAACCGTTGCATGTCCGCTTCGGACGGCGCACAGCCATTCAGAATGCCGTATTGATGGAGGTAGGCCAGATACTGGGCTTGTAGTTCAGTATAGGGCGGTGTCACTCCCCTCCCAGCTCCGTTTCGAGCAATCCGACTTGGTCCCGAAGATAATCGCCATATCCCCACCCGATGTGATTGGCGTGATCGCCCAGCCGCTGAATCCGCTCCCGGAACTCCGGATACAACGGCGGATCGTCCTTTCGCAACAGCTGCGTCATCTCATGCAAGACGGATTCGAGACTGTTGTAGAACGCCTCGTTGATGTCGCCGAACTCTCGCGTGAACTGCGTGCCGTTCTCCACGTAGGTCAGCATCAGGTCAATCGTGCCTGCCAGGTTGCCCGTGGCCCTGCGGTAATCGCGGATAGCTTTGCGTGCCTCAGCCAGTTTGAGCTTCCCGAATCCTCGCGGGGGGAAGAATTGCTCGATGATCGTGCGCCGGTACCGTTCCACGGCCGTTCCGTCGCCTACCTCGGCCTGCACGCGAGCATGCAGAAAATCGCGAGTGCTGGATGAAGCGTCGTAGAGATCTTTAACCAGTTCCACCAATGTCGGCTTCGACTGCGCGTCCAGATGTCGGCGAATAGCCGACCAGCCGATGGGCTTCTTCTCGCTTGTCATAGCTCTCCCTGGAAGGCGCGGTGGAGCATGGATTGAAAGAGGAGTACCGTTAGCAGGATAACTTCGACTGCAAGCGAAAATGGCTGGGGGACTAGGAATCGAACCTAGGTAGCCGGCTCCAAAGGCCGGCGTCCTACCGCTAGACGATCCCCCAGCGCGGTACGGAAGTAGTGCGTAGGAATGGATCAAGAAAGAAATTTTTGGCTGGGGGACTAGGAATCGAACCTAGGTAGTCAGATCCAGAGACTGACGTCCTACCGCTAGACGATCCCCCAACCGGGCTTCACAGTAATATATCAATCGCATTTCCGTCAAGATCGACGCGGGTTTGGCTAGCAAGCTGTTGATAAAGCCCGCCAGCGGCGTTCTCGCATCACTTAGAGGCTCAACGTACGGCACAGAGTACGCTTCGCCTCTTCGTTCGCTGCGGCCTTGCTGGACGGCCTTTCTGAACAGCCTGCGGGCCATAGGCTTCCACTAGAGATTTCGAATGCTGTGCGCTTTCAACAGCGTGAAGCGTTTGCCAACACACTGCTAGACCGTTCTCCTACACCATCGCGGCACGTTCGATTCCTTTTCTCAGACGAAACAGCGTCCGCTCCCGTCCCAAGACTTCCATGACCTCAAACAGGCCTGGGCTTGCCGTTCGCCCGGTGAGCGCCACACGAACGGGTTGGGCCAAGGCGCCCATTTTGATGCCTTCTTCTTCGACCAGCTTCTTGAAGCTTTCCTCCCAGGTTTGTTTGGAAAAGGTAGGAAACGCTTCAAAGCGCGTGACCAACTTCTGCAGCAACGGAGCCATCGCCCGTGTGAGAAATTTCTTGGCCGCCTCTTCCTCGAGGGGAGCGACTTGCCCGAAATAGGGTTTCACCCATTCCACCATGTCGACCAACGTCTTCGCCCGCTCTTTCACTAAGACCACCAGCTGTGCGAGCCATTCGTCCGAGACACCCTCGACGTCATTTTTCAACCCTGCTTGGTCTAACAACGGCACGAGAGCTTGAGCCACCTGTTGTGCAGGGCTCGTCTTGATGTATTCAGCATTCAGCCACAATAACTTGTCCGGATTGAACACGGCAGCCGACGTCTGGACATGATCCCACGAGAATTTTTCGATAAGCTCCTGCCGAGTAAAGAGCTCCTGATCCCCGTGCGACCAGCCAAGTCGAACGAGATAATTCACCATGGCATCGGGCAGGTACCCCATATCTTTATAAGCCATGACCGACGTCGCCCCATGGCGTTTTGAAAGCCTCGTCTTGTCTGAACCCAGAATCATTGGGAGATGGCCAAAGCGCGGAACGGTAAACCCCAGCGCTTCGAAAATCGGAATCTGTCGCGGCGTGTTGGTCAGATGGTCATCCCCCCGCACCACATGCGTGATGCGCATCAATGCATCGTCGACGACCACCGAAAAATTGTAGGTCGGATAACCGTTGGACCGAAGAATAATGAGGTCGTCAGCCGCACTGTTATCGAAGGTGATCGCACCCTTGATGAGATCGTCCACAACGATCTGTCCTTCCCGTGGCGCTTTGAAGCGAAGGGCGGCCTCGCTTGGCGGACTTGCAATTCCTAGGTTGCGGCAGCGGCCGTCATAGCGGGGTGATAGGCCTTTGACCTCAGCTTCCTTCCGCCGAGCCTCCAGCTCCTCCGCCTTACAGACACACCAGTATGCATGCCCCTTCTCCAGTAACTTCATGGCATGGCCGCGATACAGATCCATCCTCTCCGTTTGTCGAAATGGTCCTTCATCCCAATCGAGACCGACCCATTTCATCCCCTGAATGATGGCCTGAATGGACTCATCGGTCGACCGACTTTGATCGGTATCCTCAATCCGAAGAATGAACGTCCCCTGCTGTTGGCGCGCAAACAGCCAATTAAACAGGGCTGTACGCACTCCACCGATATGCAGAAAACCCGTCGGGCTGGGAGCGAACCGGACACGAACCTCACTCATATCAACATTGTCCCTTCTTTACACAGACGAAGCCGCCCATCTATACCACGCTGAGAAAATCCTTGTACACCGCCGAGGCGCTTCCATCTCTTAACGGCTTCTGCTATGAGAATGCCGAAGGAGATGGGGATGGCAGAACAGAAGCAACCTGCCACAGTGCTGTCCGCGACAGATCTCACGCCTCACGTCCGCCAGCTGGTCCTCAAGCCCAAGACCGCCAAGATTGCGTTCCAACCTGGACAATGGGTGTCCCTTCACCTCCCCATAGGACCCAAGCCGCCGCTCAATCGAGCCTACTCCATGGCCGATCCTTCCTCGCCCTATGGAGAGTTGACGCTGGTATTCGATCTCGTTCCCGATGGACTCGGCTCTCCGTATCTCTATCAGCTGAAGTCCGGCGATGAGATCACTCTGTCCGGACCCTATGGGCGGTTTATTCTTCCTGAGACTCTCGATCGAGAGCTCATACTGATCGGTCGCTACACAGGCCTTGTTCCGATACGATGCCTATTGAAGCAGATGTTTTATAAAAAAAATCATACGCCGGTCCTCTTAATCGCTGTGGCACCCAGCGAAGAGGAGGTGCTGTTCCATCAGGAATGGCTTACCATGGCCGTCCAGGAGCCCCCGTTTCGCTATCTACCGATTGTAGCGGATCAGAATGAATCCGTAGCCGTGGAGAAAACTTTAGCGATGCTGGGCCCACTGCTCACTGGCCAGCCTAAAGTGATCCCCATGCTCTGTGGAACCAAAGCCTTTGTCCGTCCTCTTCGGGCTTATTTTATGGATCAAGGGTACGATCGAAAGGAGGTCAAGATCGAAACCTATGATTAACAGAATCATCGGTCTTCATCAGTGCTGTCGGATCCAACCGAACTGATCGACCGATGATACCGGCGAAGAGCGCAGTTGCTCTTCTTCAGTGGCCTTCTCGAACGAGATTTTTATTCACAGCGGGAATTTCTACGACGATATTCGCTTTCCCATTCGGGACACATTGGCAACCCAGGCGAGACTGAAGTGTCGTCATGGGAGCTTCATCCAGTTGATCGTATTCGTCATCGGTGCCTTCATTACAACTTTCCAAGCCCTGCTTCACAATGACGTGACAGGTTGAACAGGCGCAGACCCCACCACAGACATGCTCCAGATCTATTCCATGGCCCATGGCGATATCCAAAATGCTCCCTGGTAACCCCGTGACACCGTAAGGAATCTTTTCCGGATCGACGGCAACGGTGGTCGAGGTTCCACTTGGTTGGATAAATGTCACGGAATAGGAGGCCGTAGGAAGTTCGTAATCGGCTTTCTCAATGTAGGGGTTCGTCCCACCCATGTGCCTGTTCCTTTCTGAGACGGATTAGATTTTTGTCACGTATTGACACAATTCAAATCTGCATGGTAGCCTTAATGCGACCATATTGATCGGAGATCATTATAGTCTCCGATCTAACTGATCGGCAATAGTCATGTTGAAGATTTCGAAAAAAGCTGATTACGCCCTAATGGCACTCCAGCATATCGCCTCCGTCCAGTTCGGCGATGTCACGCCTGGCCGCGTGGTGAATACGAAAGAAATCGCCGAGGAATATAACATTCCGCTGGAACTGCTCGCGAAGGTCCTTCAGGTTCTCTCTAAGAACGGCTTGATCGAAAGTCACAACGGCCCCAAGGGTGGCTATCTCCTGGCACGGAGCGCCAGACAGATCACCATTGCGCAGATCCTTGAAAGCATTGAGGGCCCACTGTCCATCACCGACTGCTCGCACGAAAGAGATGGCGACTACTGCATGCAGCGTGAACACTGCAACATCCGCACGCCGCTCTTGAAAATCCAAGACAGCATCTACCAGCTACTGAACAATATGACGTTGGGAGACATGTTGGGGGGAACACCTCTGATTACCATTCAGTCTCCTTCGGCACAAGGAGTCGAACAATGAAGCTTCCTATTTTCCTCGATAACCATTCCACCACTCCCATGGACCCACGTGTGCTGGAGGCCATGTTGCCCTACTTCGTCGAAAAGTTCGGCAACGCGGCCAGCCGCAACCATGCTTTTGGCTGGGCGGCTGAAGAAGCCGTGGAAGAGGCTCGAAAACGGATCGCGAAACTGATCAAGGCTGATGCCAAGGAAATCGTCTTTACCAGCGGCGCCACGGAATCGGACAACCTCGCCCTGAAGGGTGTCCTGGAGATGTACAAAGAAAAGGGCACCCACATCATCACGTCATCCACGGAACATCGGGCCGTACTCGATACCGCCAAGTCTCTGGAAGCCAAGGACCTCGCGACCGTGACCTACTTGCCGGTCGATAAATACGGCATGGTGAATCCCCAAGATGTGCAGAACGCCATCACAGACAAAACCATCCTGATCTCAATCATGCTGGCGAATAACGAAATCGGCACGATTAATCCCATTGCGGAGATCGGCAAAATCGCCAAAGCGAAAGGTATCTTGTTTCATTGTGATGCCACCCAGGGTGTCGGAAAGATCCCGGTCGATGTCCAGGCCATGGGGATCGACCTAATGTCCTTCTCGGCTCATAAAATGTATGGCCCGAAGGGGATTGGGGCCCTCTACGTCAGGAAGCGAAACCCGCGCGTGCGGATCGCACCCCAGATGGACGGCGGCGGGCATGAACGCGGCATGAGGTCCGGCACCTTACCTGTTCCGCTGATCGTCGGATTCGGGAAGGCCTGTGAGCTCTGTGAACAGGAGATGCCAGCAGAAACGGCTCGGCTGACCAAGATGCGCGACCGGCTGCAGGCCGAGATCATGGCTGCCCTGGAGGAAAGCTATCTCAACGGCCATCCGACGAACCGGCTGCCCGGCAATCTCAACATTTCCTTCGCGTACGTCGAAGGTGAGTCCTTACTCATGGGCATGAAGGACATCGCGCTCTCATCCGGATCGGCCTGCACTTCGGCCACGCTGGAACCTTCCTACGTCTTGCGTGCGCTTGGTGTGGGAACTGAGCTCGCGCACTCGTCGATCCGCTTTGGCTTGGGCCGTTTCAACACCGATAGCGAGATTGACTATACGATCAAGAAGGTTATTGAGATCGTCACCAAGTTACGAGAAATGTCCCCGCTCTACGAGATGGCAAAGGAAGGCGTCGATCTGAAATCCGTTCAATGGGCCGCGCACTAACCTAAAACGAGACTCGCTTATTTCGGAGGATACCATGGCATACAGCGATAAAGTCGTCGATCATTTCAACAACCCTCGCAACATGGGAAGCTTCAAGAAGGATGAAGAAGGTGTAGGCACCGGCATGGTGGGAGCACCGGAGTGCGGCGACGTGATGAAGCTGCAGATCAAAGTGCAGAACGATACGATCGTCGATGCCAAGTTCAAGACATTCGGCTGCGGATCGGCCATCGCCAGCTCCAGCTTGGCCACCGAATGGTTGAAGGGCAAAACGATTGAAGAAGCGCAACAGATCAAGAACACGGACATCGTCCAGGAACTCAATCTGCCGCCGGTCAAGATTCACTGTTCGGTTCTCGCGGAAGATGCGATCAAAGCCGCCTTGGCTGATTATCAAAAAAAATCTGACGGAGAAGCATCCGGCACCAAGTAACAGCGCTATCTACGAAGGGAGTGCCTCTATGGACACAACGAATGTCGAAATACAGGCTCCGGTCATCACACTCACCGATGCTGCCGTGAAAGAGATCAAACGATTGATCAACGTACAAGGAATCGAGGAAGGCGGCCTTCGACTCGGCGTGAAAGGCGGTGGCTGTTCTGGCCTGAGCTACACGATCAATTTCGACGACAAGATCGGGCAATATGACCAAGTATATGAAATCAACGGAGTGAAGGTCATCATCGACGCCAAGAGCGCCATCTATCTTCAAGGCACTCAATTGGATTATCAAAAAGACTTGATGGGGGGGAACTTCAAGTTTCTCAACCCCAATGCGAATAAAACGTGTGGCTGCGGAGAGTCGTTCTCCGCCTGATTCTCCACGAGTTTTTTAACCGATTGGTGCGGCGCGCACCATACTGAATGCCTCCATGGATCAACACACACCAGAGTCACCACAGCCGCGCGGACTGCAGATGGCCCGGAGCATGTGCTGGCACTGCCAGTCTGCCGTCACGGGGGAATACTTCTGCGACCGGTGCGTCAAAGTTCAGCCGGTTTCAAAAGAGACCGACTATTTCACCTGTCTTGGGTTTCCTCGACGTCTCACGCTGGACCCAAAGAAACTCGAGGCCAAGTTCTACGAATTGAGCCGGACATTCCATCCTGACTTTTATCAGACGAAGAGTCCGGCGGAACAAACGATTAGCCTCGGCAATGCCGCCGTCCTCAATACGGCCTATCGTACACTCCGAGACCCCATTCAACGCGCGGAATATTTGGTGGCCCTCGAAACCGGTTCCGTGAAAGACATTCGAACGTCTCCTCCAGCTGAACTATTTGAAGAGATCTTGGAACTACAAGATACGCTTGAGGCATTCAGATCATCGGAGCGGGATTCCCAGGAAGGTCGTGAGCTTCGTACCGTCCTTGAGACCGAACAACGAGGGCTCGAACAGCGCAGACAGGAAATGGAAGCTCAGCTGCATAGGCTGTTTACAGACTGGGATCAGTTACAAGATCGTGGGGAAGCGACGAGCCCGGCGAGGGAAGAACGAGACCGGCTCCTGAAACACATGCGGGATCTCCTCTCCAATCGAACGTACGTCACCAGCATCGTCAACGACCTTGCTGCCACGATTGCCTGAGACATCCTGCCCAGCACGTAAGAACATGACAAGAATTGTCGGCATCGACCTCGGCACAACGAATTCTCTGATCGCCTTCATGAAAGAGGGCCAGCCTTGCGTCGTCCCTGACCGCAACGGTCGTACGATGGTGCCGTCGGTGGTCGCCTTGACGGACAATGGGTTGATTGTCGGAGATTCGGCTAAAGAACACTTGACGCGAAATCCCGAGCGAACGGTCTATTCCGTAAAACGTTTCATGGGTAAGGGTCTCGCCGATGTGCAAAACGAACTGGCGTATTTCCCCTACACACTCACGGAGACCGGAGGTGTCATCCGGATTCGGCTCGGCGAAAAGAGTTATTCCCCACCACAGGTCTCCGCCATGGTGCTCAAGGAATTGAAGCGACGCGCGGAAACCTATCTGGGGGAAAGTATCAGTAAAGCCGTCATCACCGTTCCCGCCTACTTCAACGACAGTCAACGGCAAGCGACCAAAGATGCCGGGCTCATTGCCGGATTGGAAGTCCTGCGCATCATCAACGAGCCGACCGCCGCCTCCCTGGCTTACGGACTTCAGGGAAAGACACAAGGGACGATTGCTGTCTACGACTTCGGAGGCGGCACATTCGACATCTCAATCTTGAAGCTCAAGGACGGAATCTTTGAAGTCCTGGCGACGAATGGCGATACTCACCTGGGAGGGGATGATCTCGACCGGCTGCTTGTCGACCTGTTTATCGGACAGATCCAAGAACAGTATGGGATCAACCTGAGTGAATACTCCGATCATATGCAGGCCGTCCGTTTGGAAGCAGAACGAGCCAAGATTCGCCTTTCTGATGATCTCAAAGCCACGATCACCATCGAACTCCCGGATGACAAGGGACACTTCACCAGAGAACTGACGCGTGACCAGCTCGAATCCCTGGCGATGCCGGTCATCGAACGGACGCTGGCCCCCTGCCGCATGGCCTTAAAGGACGCCGGACTCACCTCAAAAGACATCGACGAGGTGGTCTTGGTGGGTGGCTCCACCCGCATGCCTTTAGTTCGCCAGCGCGTCGAGGCGCTATTTGGGAAGGCACCCCATTGTCATTTGAATCCGGATGAAGTCGTCGCACTCGGCGCCGCCGTCCAAGCCGATATTCTGAGCGGTGGGACGACGGACATGTTGCTGTTAGATGTGACGCCTCTGTCGCTCGGTATTGAAACGATGGGCGGGGTCATGAGCAGCTTGATCCGCCGAAACACGACCATCCCAGCAAGTGCCAAGGAACTGTTCACGACCTACGTCGACGGGCAAACCGGCGTCGATATTCATATTCTGCAAGGCGAGCGCGAACTCATCAAAGACAACCGCAGTCTGGCACGATTCCGGTTGAAAGTACCACCCCTTCCGGCCGGCGTCCCACGCATCGAGGTGACCTTTCTGATCGATGCCAACGGCATCTTGAACGTCACGGCGACGGATATGCGAACCGGTCAGAGCCAGTCGATCGACGTCAAACCTTCCTATGGGCTTTCGGATGCGGAAGTGGAGCGGATGATCGAAGACTCATTTAAGTTTGCAGCCGACGATGTCAACGCTCGGAAGTTGATTGAAGCTCGGCTGGATGCCGAAGCACTACTAAAGACAACGGAGAGGTCGCTGACGGAAGCGGGACATCTGATCATGGCGGATGAAGCCAAGGGTATTCGAAACGCATCGTCTCAACTGGCCTCAGCGAAAGACGGCTCCGATCCCCGTACCATCCGCGCACGGATGGCAGAACTCGAACAGGCTGCAAAAAATTTGAACGTAGTGATGCTGGACGATTCCCTGAAAAAAAGCCTACAAGGGAAGAAAGTCACGGAAGTCACGTGAAAAGAGCCTATAGCTGATGGCTTATGGTCGGAGCCCCCGGCTATAAGCCATACGCCATCTGCTCGTAAGGAGTGCGCAATGGACCTGAAATGGCAAGACGCCGAAGACATCGCTATACGGCTGGTGGAAGAACACCCTGAGACAGATCCGTTGACTGTACGGTTTACCGATATGCATACCTGGATCGTGGCGTTGCCGGACTTTAAAGACGACCCCAAGAAATCGAACGAAAAGATTTTAGAAACGATCCAGATGGCGTGGCACGAGGAATATCAAGACTCGAAATCGTAAAACGACGAGACCGAACCGTTCTCTGAAATCTTCCCCTCTTTCATCACTTCCGCCGTGTGCCTCTCAGTCCTACTGCTCGACGTCACCGGTCGGTTGCCCTTCAGGAATCTGATCCAGCCTATAAAAATCCGTTGGGTCGAGTCGTCGCTGCACCGCCTGTGTCGGTTCACTGCCCTTCGCGAAGAGTTCCACAGTTCCCTGTTGGCCTTCGCCATCCTGATCGGCCTCCAACAGGCCGGTCGAGGAGTCAACTTTCACAAACGTGACTCCATCGGGAATCTCAAAGGGGACGACCGGAAGCTGTTTAAGGGCCTCCCTCATAAAGGCCGTCCAGATCGGTAGGGCCGACCGAGCTCCGGTTTCGCTCTCGCCCAGCGACCGCCGGTCGTCGAATCCCACATACACACCGGTCACCAAGTTCGGAGTCCCGCCGATAAACCACGCGTTGATGTACTCGTTCGTCGTCCCAGTTTTCCCCGCGATCGGACGACCCAGCGTTTTGGCCGCCTGCCCGGTTCCTTTCTGGACAACATCTTCCATCATATTCGTGATCAGGTAGGCCGTTTCTTTCGAGATGACCTCATGCGGCTCAGGCTCGATGGATTCAAGCGTTTTCCCCGTATTGTCCTTGACTGCCTTGATCGCAAAGGGTTCCACCCGACTGCCCTGATTCAAGAACACGCCATACACCGACGTCAGTTCCATCAAACTCACGGACGACGTCCCGAGCCCCAGCGAGAGATCCGCCGGAAGCGGGCTCGTCACACCGACGGCACGGGAGAACTCGATGACATTTTTCACACCGACCTTATCCAACAACCGAACCGTGGCCAGATTATGCGACTGCGCCAAGGCATCCCGGAGACTCACCATGCCGTGGAATTTCCGTCCATAGTTCTCGGGCTTCCAGGTTTTGGCTTCCTCTTCCTGTTCATAGACCACGGGTGCATCAAGGATCTGAGTGGCTGGGCTCAAGCCCTGACTCATCGCGGTGGCATAAATAAGCGGTTTAAATGCGGATCCCGGTTGCCGGTGTGCCTGCACGGCACGATTGTATTCGCTCCGAGCAAAGTCGTAGCCACCGACCATCGCGCGAATCGTCCCCGCCTTCGGGTCGATGGCAATCAGTCCCCCTTCCACAACCGGGGTCTGCTCCAGTGTCAGCAGCACCCCCTCCTTCGTCAATCGCTTCACTCCGACTTCGATGACGTCACCGGGCTTCAAGAGCTGCTTCACATTGGGATTCACAATAAAATCGACCGTCGGGTCCGGCCCTTTGAGCATCCGCTTCGCCCAGGCCATGTCGTCAAAGGCCAGTTTCCCTGTGAACGGCCCGACCTGAACGAGGTAGTAATCCTTGGTAATCTTTAAGACGACCCCTTCCCCCACATATCCGGGTTTGAGCAATGGCTCTCCGGACGCGAGATGTGAGGGTTGAAACGTGTCGAGATCCACCGTTCGTCGAGGCCCTCGCCAGCCTTCCCGCTTATCGAGTTCTCGAACGCCGCTCAAGAACGCCGCTTCAGCTGCTCGCTGCATCTCCAAGTTCAAGGTGGTATGAATTTGGAGACCACCCTTGTACACCATCGACTCCCCGTACTTTGCCACGAGTAATTGCCGGACATACTCGACGAAGTACGGAGCAAGATGCTCGCTCACCGGTTGATGGAAATTCAGTGCCTCACGAACAGCTGCTTCTCGTTCCGCAGACGTGATGAACCCGACTTCCTCCATCCGCGCGAGTACATGTTCCTGCCGCTTCTTCGCCATATCGTACGCAGTAAACGGCGAAAACTTGCTCGGCTTCTGCGGGAGTCCTGCCAAGAAGGCCGACTCGGCCAGCGTCAGTGTTCTAATGTCCTTGTCGAAATAGGAGCGTGCCGCCGATCCGACCCCATAAGCTCCTTGTCCGAAGTAGATTTGATTCAGGTAGGTTTCAAGAATCTGCTCTTTGCCCGACACCACCTCCATCTTGTAGGCCAGAATGACTTCGCGGATTTTGCGTCCATACGACCGTTCAGAGGAGAGAAAGAGCGACCGAGCCAATTGTTGCGTGATCGTACTGGCACCTTCGACCTTCTTCCCGCCATGCCGAATATTCGTCCAAGCCGCCCGCAACATCCCGATAAGATCCAATCCCGGATGCTCGAAAAACCGGGCATCTTCCGTTGCGATTACCGCCTGCGTCAATGTTTTGGGAATTTCAGGGAGCGGAGTCAGAATGCGGCGTTCAATGAAGAACTGGCCGATCGGCTGACGATCGTCCGAATAGACGGTCGTCACCAAACTCGGTTGATAGTTTTGAAGCAGATCGAGCGAGGGAAGATCTTGGGCAAAGTGCCAAATGACACCCGCCACTGTCGTAGCTCCCGCGATCATGGCAGCCACCAGGCCAAGCACGATCACTTGCCATCGGCGCAGGCGACGACGCGGCTGTTCCTGATTTCTTCCAATCAATCGACTGTCGTTCGGCATCGAGTCTGGAATCCTGTCGACGTGCGTCTGCGGTACGTCAGAACTTACAATGTGCCATGTGAAAACTCAAGCAAGGCACCGATTGTCTCCCTCGAACTCTTGCGTCTGTTGATCTCAGCGGAAAAGAACATTTCGTTTCTGAAATGACTCACTTCATAGTAGAAACATGCCATACCTCCACGGGAAAAGTGAGCCTTCGTCTAGCCACCGACTACACAGCCGCGGGCGACAACAACGAATAAACAAGAAGGCCTCGCGCATACTGATTGTTCATGACGCCATCACCTCAGAAAACCGAGCCCCTTAAGAAGATGATAAGGTTTCTTGCATGATCGAACAGCCTGTTATCAATCAGCCGATCCTCCTAGTCGAAGATGAACCAGATACCGCCGCTCTCGTGACGCTCATCTTGCAGGAAAAGGGCTATCAGGTCGTGCATGCCGCCGACGGCGAGGACGCGCTGAACAAGATCGCTTCGATGCCGCCTCCTTCGCTCGTGCTGCTGGACATCCAACTACCCCATGTCGATGGGGTCACTATCTTGGAGACAATTCGAGCAGCGTCCGACTGGCAAGACGTACCGGTGGTCCTCCTGACGGCTGTCGTCGATCCGTCTTGTATCCGTAGGGCGGTGTCCATCAAGGTGCAGGATTACATCCTCAAACCATTTAAGCGCGACAGTTTGCTGAGATGTATTGAGCGGGCCCTGATACCGCCGGCACGCCCATAACGATGGCGTCTTCCTCCCCGGAAGCTCGTCCCCATCAGTAGCATTCGGAATTTCTCTCACGCACATCGGATCTACGCCAACTCCACATCGCTGCGCACTGAGAGAGACAAGCGTCCCCCGGTCGGCTGATCCGGACTCGACCCCATCTGACACTTTCATATCGACCTGTTGCTTGTGTCAGGGTATCGTCTTCGAGTATACTGCCGAGTTTGCGCCTCACTACCGGGGCGTCATTTTTGTCATTAAGGAAGCACCGTCACCATGTCCACCGTACGCGCCCCTCAGGACCGTCGCAGCGATATCCGCAATATCGCGATCATCGCCCACGTCGATCACGGCAAAACGACCCTGGTCGATGCCGTACTCCGCCAAACTCACGTCCATCGCAAGATCGATGACATGGGCGAACGCATCATGGATTCGATGGATCAGGAACGGGAGCGTGGGATTACGATCCGGGCCAAAAACGCCAGCGTCATCTACAATGGAGTGAAAATCAACATCGTCGATACGCCGGGCCACGCCGACTTCGGCGGGGAAGTGGAACGGACGCTTCGAATGGTGGACGGTGTATTGATTTTAGTCGATGCCAAGGAAGGCCCCATGCCGCAAACGACCTTCGTGTTGCGGAAGGCGTTGGCGTTGGGACACAAAGCCATTGTCGTCATCAACAAAATCGATCGGCCGGACGCAGTCATCGACGACGTGGTCAACCGCACCTTCGACCTGTTCGTCCATCTCGGGGCCACCGACGAGCAACTCGACTTTCCGATCGTCTACACATCGGCCATTAAAGGAATCGCCACGCTCGATGTCAACAAACCGGGAACGGATATCGTCCCATTGCTCGATACCGTGCTGGAGAAAATTCCTGCTCCAGCCATTACCGTCGATGCCCCGCTCCAAATTCTTGTGCTGGCCCTTGTGCAAGATCCCTACAAAGGCAAGATGGGAATCGGCAAGATCCAGTCCGGTTCAATTGCCAGACGGCAAAATGTCATGGTGCTCGGAAAAAACGGCGCACAGATTCCAGGTAAGGTATCCGACCTCGCCGTCTATTCCGGCCTAGACCGGGCCGACACCGAACAGGCAGCGGCCGGCGAAATCGTTGCCGTCGCCGGACTTGATGACGTGAGCATCGGCGACACCATCGCCGACGCCGACAAACCGGTTGCCCTCCCGCGCGTGTCGATTGATGAGCCGACCGTACAAATGACCTTCTCCGTCAACAACAGTCCATTCGCCGGACGCGAAGGCAAGTTCCTCACGTCACGCCACCTGCGCGAGCGCCTGTTCAAGGAGCTGGAGACCAACGTGTCGCTCCGCGTCAATGAGACCGACAGCGCCGATCGCTTTCTTGTGGCGGGACGAGGCGAACTTCACCTCTCCGTCTTAATCGAACAAATGCGACGGGAAGGGTACGAACTGCAAGTCTCCCAACCAGAGGTCATTGTTCATCGCGAAGGCGACAAAGTCATGGAACCGTACGAGGAACTGACTATCCAGGTGCCGGAGACCTATCAGGGAACCGTCATCGAAGAACTCGGGAAACGCCGAGGCGAGATGCGGCACATGAAGCTGATTCACTCCGACGTCGGCACCAGCGAGATGCATCTGGAATACCACATTCCGACCCGCGGCATCATGGGACTGAAGAACGTGCTGTTGGCAAAGACCCGAGGCACCGTCATTCTGCACCATGTCTTCTCGGCCTACGAACCGGCGGAAGAACGAGATCTCCTCGTGACTCCGCATGGCTCGCTCGTCGCGTACGAAGACGGGGCGAGTACAGGCTATGCCATCTTCATGACCCAGGAGCGGGGCGCCATGTTCATCGGCCCCGGAGTCGAAGTATACCGAGGGATGGTCGTCGGCCAAAACAGTCGCGACGAGGATCTGGACGTGAACGTGTGCAAGGAAAAGCATCTCTCCAACATGCGGGCCTCCGGGTCCGATGAAGCCTTGGTGCTCACCCCTCCGCGGGAAATGACCTTGGAGTTTGCACTGGAATATATTGGATCCGATGAACTGGTGGAGATCACTCCACAAAACCTCCGCCTCCGTAAACGATTGCTGAATCCCGATGACCGTCGAAAAGCGAAGAAGGCGGGGAAATAGTCCCGCCAAAGAGCGTATCGCCGATGGCGAATAGCTTATTGCTCAGGGCTTGAGGGATTAATTTTCTGCCATACGCTATATGCCATTTGCTATTTGCTCTTATTCATAACGAGTTACGGATGCTGACATGAGAATTCGAAAGAAATCGCCCAAGCCTTCGGCTAAGCGACCACCTCTCTACTTTATCGGATATCGAGGCACTGCTCCTGGTACGGATGAGGTCAAGGCCCTGTATGATCGAGAGTACGGTGGACCGCTCGTGATCCAGCACGAGGAGGGATCGCCCGAATCCTGGCAGGCTACCCATGGCCCATGGTCAGCCCATGTCGTCATGCCCCTTCCGACGGATCAGGTTGCCGCAGTCATGAAACAATTATCGTGGGAACATGACCTTATGGGAGCGATCGCCCCATCCATCACCGTTCCTCGCGACATGCCGGATACCATCCTCCTGGCGACGCGACTGGCTCGCTGCTTGACACTGTTGTCACAAGGCACGGCCTATGATGTCATCACGCAAGCCTACGTGAATCCCTCAGATTGGCAGCAACGGGCGCTGTCGAGTTTTCTGCTGGAAGACCACGTCACAATCGTGCATGACGACAATGCTCACCCGGATCGGGTCTGGTCGTATTCACTGGGGCTCAGCAAGTTCGGGATGGACGAGATCGAAATGTTTTCAGCGAAGGGACTCCCTGACGGTTCCAACAAGGACATTTTGTCCGCATCCGGCAGCGAATTGTTGCGACTGGGCCAGCCGATGAAAGTCGGGACCACGCTCGATCTTCCTCTGCTCGGACGTACGGTTCGCGTTCGAAACTACCGAACCGCTGCGCCGTCCGGCCGGATGCTGGGATTCCGAGAACTGCAGACCTCGTAAATGTACCCCTGCCACGGCCACGCACCTCTCCCGATAGGCCTATCGGCCCGTTGACATCCCTTCGAAACACAGGTTACAAAGTTTATGGTCTCAGTGGGGTCCTACCTATCCAAGACCTCAGTACAGCTATCATCCATACAGATGTTCTAATAAGGAGGTTTGCAATGAGTGACGTGGCACCGGAAATCAAAGTGGGCGATACAGCACCGGATTTCAATCTGAAGGATCAAGACCAGAAGGACGTGAAGTTGAGCGAATACAGGGGAAAGAAAAACGTCGTCTTGTGCTTCTATCCGCTGGATTGGAGCCCGGTCTGTCAGGGTGAAAACAAGTGTCTGACCGACGACTTCCCGAAGTTCCAGTCCGCCAACGCCGAATTGTTCGGCGTCAGCTGCGACAGTTTTTTCTCCCACAAGGCCTGGGCGGATTCATTGGACCTGAAGCATCGCCTGTTGTCCGACGTGCATCGGACAACGGCCAAGTCGTATGGTCTCTATTTTGAGCCCTTGAACTGTTCCAAGCGTGCGACCGTCATCGTGGATAAGAACGGCAAGGTCGCCTATGCGAAGGTACAGGAAATCAAGACCGCCCGCGAGGACAAAGAAATCCTCGATGCGCTCGCAAAATTGAGCTAATAATATAGGACTGAGTAACGAGGACTGAGGGCTGGGCGACTCTGGCGCTCCGTCCTCAGCCCTCACACCTCAACACTCGTTATGAGCGGAATCGTGCAAGACGTCAGCGACGCCAACTACAAGGAGTTCACCGACAGCTCTGGTGCGGTGGTCGCCTATGGCCTGGCCACTTGCGAACCCTGCAAAGCCTACGATCCCATTCTGGAGGAGACCGCAGCCAAATTCCCGACCATCAAGGTCGGCAAAGCCAAGATGCATGTCCCCGGGCGCTGTCGCGAAATTAAAAAAACCCACACCTTTGAAACGTATCCCACCACCCATCTCTTTGCGCATGGTAAGTTATTGTTGACGCGCGAAGGAGTCGTCGAGCCGGCCGAACTCGCCGCACTCATTTCAGATTACTTACTCAAGTAACCCCGTGGCTGACCTGTTAGGAGGCGAGCAACGTATGACGACCATGATACTTGGTGTGCTGTCCGTCATGATCCTGGCCCTTCCGCTGTCAGCGGGTGCCCATACCGATGAATATTTCGAGTCCGTTCAGGCGCCGCACGGTGGACAGTTGCGGATGACCGGGCCGTATCATATGGAACTATTGGCCAAGGATGGGGAACTGACGGTCTATGTCACGGACCATGCCGACAATATCATCGGTGTCGATGGCGGGTTGGCGAAAGCGACGGTTGAAACGGGGTCGAACAGGACACAGGTGCACCTCCACCCAGTCGGAGGCAACATCCTCAAGGGGTCCGGCACCTTTTCTCTGACGCCAAGCACCGTGGTCATCGTGTTCATGAAGCTGCCGAACCAAGACGGCTATGCCGCTCGATTCATGCCGTTGAAACCAAAGGGTGAACAGGGCGAGAAAGCTCAAGCCCATACGGATGATGCAGGGCCACACCATCATCACCACTCACCGAAACATTGAGAGTGGACAAGGCTCAATGAATAGAGATCAGACTGAGTTGTAAGGAGAACTGATCGTGAGACATCTGCTCGGGAGCTTGTTCATACTGTGCGTCACACTGCTGGGATCGGTTCAAGTCGGTGCCCACTCAGCCAAACACGCCGAACCAGTCAAGTCCCTTCACGGTGGGCAGTCGCTGGCCGCAGGACCGTATCATCTCGAATTGGTCGCCAAAGATGGGGAACTCCTCCTGTATGTGAGTGATCATTCGGACAAACCCATTCCCAGCGAGGGCGCCAAGGCAAAGGCCACGATTCAGCAGGGATTTGAGAAGGCTAACGAGCAGGTAGAGCTCGTTCCAGCCGGTGAGAATACACTGAAGGGAACCGGGGGATTCACATTAAGCCCTGAGACAGGAATCATCGTCTTCCTGAAATTGCCCCAACGGGATGCCCACGCCGCCCGTTTTACACCGCTCAAAGGTAAGGGCGGAATCCAGCCAAATTGACGAGGAACAACATGACCACGACACGAGTTTAAACACCGTTAAGAGTCTACTTGGTGAACGCATAACCTCACCTGTAAAGTTCCATGCAGTGAAGACCTATAAACTGGCCTCGACACCGCCATCAACTGTCAGAACTTGTCCTGTAACGAATGATGCCTCATGAGAGCACAGCCATGAAACGGCCTTAGCCACTTCCTTCGGTTGTCCCAACCGCCTCATAGGTACCTTTCTAACCAGGTCGTCATAGTTTCCCTTGGTGACACGGTATAACATGTCAGTCTCAATACAGCCAGGTGCTACGGCATTGATTCGTATGCCTCGTGCGGCATACTCCAACGCAACCGATTTAGTAAACCCTATGACTGCATGCTTTGTGGCGCAGTACACAGAAGAGCCCGCAATACCGCGCAGACCGGCTATTGATGCGCAATTGACTATAGCCCCTTCTCCTTGTCGCAACATGCATTCGAGCTGCAATCTCATACTATGGGCAAGCCCATGTACGTTTATCTCAAAGGTCTCTTTAATTTCCTGTTCCGTGTGATGCAACAGATCGCCTAGTGGTCCTTCAGTCCCCGCATTATTAAATGCACAATCAATTCGCCCGTAAGCGTCCATGACATTCTCAATGACCAATCGAATCTCATGTTGATCGGACAAATCTCCACGAACAAAAGAGGCATTTCCTCCCTGATTGATAATCTCAGCCACCACATCGCTGCCCTCTTTTATCCGTCGCCCCACTACACTTACCGATGCACCACATAAAGCAAATTCTATTGCAACAGCTCGACCTATCCCGCCTGTGCCTCCCATAACGAGTGCAACTTTCCCATCTAGACGCTTTTCTCTATTTAAGGTCATTTCCGGAAAGGCCTCTCTAACTCGTCCGTGAAGTATCACCCAATTGGTGGCAGGGCATAAATGCGGTTTTTCCATTCGATAGAGCCATGTCTACGATAGCAATAGACCGAATACCACATCATTAAGACAAGTACCAGACTACTAAGAGGATAGAAGACTGAATACCACGGATCAAACCCAGAGCTTTTCCACATGGATCGTATACGTCCCCAACGGAACAGAACAATAATAGCCAGCAATAGTGCAAACCAGCCGTTGAAACTGCCCTGAAACATTAAAAAGCCATTGAGCAGGAGTAGCGCCATAGGCATGACATCCATGAAAAGGCGCTTGGTTGAAGCTGAAAGAATTTCCATAGGCCTATCTTGCCGAAGCGGATAAATGCTCTTCGCCCATCCTCTCCACCATTCACGAAATGAGCGATACATCCGTGTCTTAACTATTCCAGTCCCTCTAGCAAAGTGAAGACGATATCCTGAACTCTTGAGTATCTTCGCTATCTCAAGATCCTCGAGGATCTTATCCTTTACCGTAGCATGCGCCCCAATCGCATTCATGACCTTTCGCCTAATGAATATGTATTGGCCATTAGCTGCGGCATCGTTTCGCTCGCTGTCGCTTACACGCTCATACGGGAACCATTCGTCAAGAAGTTGAAACACTGCCGGCTGTAAGAGGCGTTCCCCAAAGGTGTCACATTCTTGCTCTGGACTATACGACAAGCAATCAAATCCATGTGTTTCACAAAGAACGACAGCTTTATTAAGCGAACCCTCATAGTGGTATGTATCTGCATCGCAGAAAAGAATCCACTTGCCGCTGGACTCCAAGAAGCCGGTATACACAGCATAGTTCTTGCCTGTCCATCCGGAAGGGAGTTCATTGATTGATATGAGCCTCAGGCGATGATTAGATGCGGCGATTCTACTAACAATCGCGCATGTATCATCCGTCGATCCATCGTTGACGACGATTAATTCTAGCGAGAGTTCCTGTTTTAATATTGAGTTTACACATCGGGCAATATTTAACTCTTCGTTCCTGGCTGGAACAATAATAGAAACGAGGGGGGGAGTGAGTGGAGATTGTATCAGCACTGGTTAAACCGGGCATAGTTCATATTAGTTAACCGCTGTTACAGCAGGTAAGGCAGGCTTGCCCCAATCATGGTTCCCAATCCAATGATAGTGTTGTCCAATCCATCCTAAACACAATAGATTTTCGGCGGCAGTATAGGTAAACCCCGTACTAACGCTTTTTATGGTATCATCCAAGCGAGACCACAAAGCAGGACTCGCACTAAGCGCAAGGTTTCTTTCTTCCTCCGGCAACGATGAATCGTCTCCTAAAATCGTCGCGAGTAAGAGAGCCCAGGGATACCGCATAAGAGTAACAGCATAATTCTTTGTAACCGGTTTACCATTCTCATTTACAACTTGCATCTGTTTGATTTTGCCATCGGTAATTACATGACTAATATCACTGCTATGGGTTTTTAGCCACGCTAGCCGGGCCTGCCTGTACTTAGGATTGACCTCGATATGCCTAAATCCTTGACGTTTCGCTTGTGTAAGTAAAAGAAGGTTGTAGGTCGTCAGTTCATGAACAAGGCCCGAGCCTGGCTGCTCCTCCCACCCCTGCACAGATTCGTTGTAAGTATCAATGATCCAATCTAGGCCCCTACGTATCTGATCCTTCAGTCTTGACTCATCACCCACCCATTTGACTTCCGTATTTTCCATCTGGAGCAAGAAAACCAACGCCATCACCGAAGCATAAGGACCCGTATTCAATTTATGGTTTCTATCATAGTACCGGAAAGTGGACCATCCACCGGTTCCAGTTTGGCGCATGGTTACCTCATCATAGACATATTGAACCATCCGCTTGGCTTCTTCTTGTGATGCTCCCCAAATATCAGAGCGCCGAAGACTGAGTATCCCGGCAAGGCCTACCCAGGAAGTAACTTCGGTCGATGGACTCATGGAATCCTCTCTTCGTGACCATCCTCCGACTTCTTGGTGTTTCATTAAGTATTGAAAACTCGCCTTCAAATTGACATCATTGGATGAAACTCCCGCCGCTAAAAGCCCGGCCAACACTTGGGCAGTGGTCCAGTTGTCCGACACATTGGTGCTGGGCAACCTATCACCATATCCATCGTCAGGATAACGTGTGCCAGACAGACGGGATTCTAGAATCTGAATCGCTTGTTCCCACTTTTTCTTGTCAGTAGTTGTGTCAGAAGAGTGAAATCTGTAAATACTGAACAGACCTATTAGTACAAGTGCACAGATAACGAGATAATAAGGCACCTTCTTACTACTCTCACCTATGAAGGTGAGGTGCCCCTTAGTTGGACGGAAGGTCTGCTTGCGACTTCTTGGAGGCAATGAGCGGATTGAACCAAGCTCAGGCATTAGCTGGGAAGGTTGGTTTGTCAACTGTCTATACAGTTGCTCGAAACTTTCTTCCAAGCTAACATCGTATGCGGTTGCTTGTCGCAATTCTCTCACAATATTTTGGTGACAATCTGGGGAAAATATCACGGGTAGATATTTTGTGTTTATACCCTCTAATTCATAAAGTTCCTGAGTTATGACTGCCCCTTCCCATTTAGCCCCTTTACCAGTTCCCTTCTCTTCTCGTCCACTATAGCGGCTATAGTAGGTGGGGGTACAAACGATCAATACAAAGTCAGCTTCCTCTATTTGTCTACTGCTCCACCGTGCCCAGCCCTCTGCTGGAGAATTCTCATACTGGTCTAACCGGCAGTCTATTCCCCACTCCCTTAGGCGATTAGAAAGGCCAAGGACCTGGTTCATGTGGGTGGGTGAATCGTGGCTATAACTTATAAAGACCTTTATAGACATAAGCTGGCGTACTTATACTATATTCTCCCCATTAGCTCACCATGATAATTAATACTACGTATATAATCTTAAAGCATTGATGGCCCCATTGAGACTTAGGCACAAAACATACACCGCTCACGCCACACAAATGAGTCCGGATTCCACAGTTGAAATCCAATGAGTACTCACAGTCTATGGCCGCTCTAAAGGCATTTCTGGAAAACCACCAGGATGGCATTTACCACCTCCAACCGTGGCGCAACTCAGAATTGAGAAGCGAAGGCATTGATCATGAAAGCGCTCTTCGAAGGGGGCGTTGGTCCGTATTGTCTACTGTGGAATCCTGGGCCAATGATCGGTTGAGAGAATACTGCTTGACGGCGACATCGGAACAGCGGTATCCCAATGACCATGTCCCAATCTTCCACAAGTCTGGCCTATGGGTCAGTCGCACTTGCGGCGGTCCTCTGGGGTGGGTCGATCGTGGCGCAGAAGATGGCGCTCTCGTCGTTTTCCGCGGTCGAGGCCTCGGTCCTCCGAGATACCGGCGGGCTAGCGATTCTACTCGTAACCTGGTGGGCCAAAGAGGGTGCGGCTGTGAGGCTGAGCGGTGCCGATGTTCGGCTGCTTGGCCTACTGGGACTTGGTGTGCTGGGCAACCATCTGCTCATCCTTATGGGGCTGAACTATGTGAGTGGCGCCGTCGGTGGGGTGATCATCGGATCGAGTCCGGTGGTGACGTCCCTGCTCTCGGCCATGTTGATTCGAGATGTGCCGCTGCGAGCGGTTTGGGCTGGTGCGATGCTGTCCTTCGCGGGAGTTGGTGTGGTTTCCGTGGCAGGGTTCCAGGCGGCAGGCGATCAGCCGCTGCTGGGCAGTACATTGGTCTTTCTTGGCGTGGTGAGCTGGGCGCTCTATAGCATCGGGAGCCGCGCGATCATGGATCGGATTTCACCCCTGACCGTCAATTGGACGACTCTGATGGTTGCGACGGTCCTTCAGATCCCGCTTTTATGGACGGACCAAAAGATGATGGTCGCCGGTGTCGCCTCAGTGACGGTGTCTGATTGGCTGGCCCTCGGCTACCTCATCGTCTTTGCGACGGCTGTGGCGCAACAGGCCTGGCTGTTCGGCGTCAAAGGTGTCGGTCCGTCACGGGCCTCGGTGTTAGGCAATCTGACCCCGGTCGCAGCCATTGGGCTCTCTGCGTTGATCTTGGGGGAAGCCGTAGGTTGGATTGAAATTATCGGTATCTGTCTCATCCTGGCCGGCGTCTGGGTCGTCAATCGCCAAACAGCCGAACTCAAAGGCTAGGAGCCAAACTCAACAAGCCAGGATTCCGGAGTAGAGATGCGCGTAAGGGGAGGCTCTTGGTGTGGGGGGTGACGGTCTGACTGTCGGTACCGTGACAGTCAGAGCCTGAGCGGAAGCAGCCTTCGTCTCATCTGTCTCGTTCTCACCCACCTCTGTCAGACCGTCGCGATCGAGGATTGTAGCCTTAACTCATCTCTACCGCAGAATTCGGGATAAAATTCCTTGTCTGTACCAAGAGGGCGAGATCAGAGTCCTCAGCTAGGACATCTGAGAATACGAAAACGATACAGCCTGAGTCTGAGCCGATACACCTTATTAATATCAACCCGTGCCTAACAGGCTGTTGACACAGTCCACCAGCGGCGTTCTCGCCTCGCTCAGAGGCTCAACGTACGGCAGAGATTACGATTCGCCTCTTCGCTCGCTGCGGCCTTGCTGGATGGCCTTTCTGAACAGCCTGTGCGGTATTCTCCAGACGTTCGTGACCTCAGGCAGGGCTCCATTTCCGAGCTCGTTCTTGGGTTTGTCAACACACTGCTAAATTAGGCGGCGCACAGGAACTCTTCTGCCTTTTAACGTCATGATGTCTCAACGCCAGAGTGGATGAGCGCCATGTCATCAGACACTCGAACAACAATCTATTTTAAGCCAACGGTCTATCGAGCCCTCAAAGTCAAAGCTGCCATCACAGACCGCTCTGTCTCCGACTTGGTCAATACCGCTGTGCTGGAATCTCTTCGAGAGGATATCTTAGATCTAGAGACGTTGGATAGCCGTGTGAAAGAGGAGACCCGGCCTTTCGTAAAAGCGTTGAAGCGAGTACTGCAACGCAGAGGCCTATAGGATCAGGCCTCAGCTTGCGTAGTCGTAAGCCAGGTCGCGGGAGGGAACCAAGCGAATGTTGGTCAGAGTACCTTGGGTGATGCCGGGAGCGAGTTCGTGCCAGATGTCTTGGGCCAACTCTTCGCCCGATACGGACTGGCGATGCAGGGCCACCGATAGGTCCTTGTGATCGAATTTTGCGATCACTCGACCCTTGACCAACCGATCCAATGCCCCGATATCGGTCACCATGCCGGTCAGCGGATCAATCGTGCCCCTCACCGTCACAAAACAATCCCACTCTCGTCCCTCATGCCCAGGTTGGATGGCGTTAAAGGAGTAGCGCTTGGTAATCGTGGCCCTGTTCGGACGATCCCCAGCCGTCACTTCGGCATAGAGGTCTTCATCCTCACAGAGCCGGAGGGTATGTAGTGCCCCGATATCTCGTTGAACCGCAAACTTGTCCCACAGCACATGCGCGAAATTTTCAGAAGTAGGAATACGATCTTTGAAATAGGCCATGTCGAGATTGAGATTCTTGTGGTCGAATTCCTCAATCACATCCAACATCACCCGCTTGAGGTCGAACAAATTGACCACCATGCCGTTCGTGGGGTCAATGTCTCCCGAGACGGTTAGTTCCAGAAAATAGTTATGCCCGTGCGCTGGGAGATTGTAGCAAGGGCCGAAAGCCGCCCGGTTCTTCGCCTCGTCCCATTCAGACCTGATATAACGACACGCCGCAGCGAATTCAATGCGTTTGGTCAGTAATACAGGGGGCATAGTTCTCCAGTGCTGAGGACTGAGTGCTGAGTTATGAAACGGAAGGACAATCTCGCCAAAAACTTAACACTTCATTTCAAGTCTGAAAGCCATTCTTCCCTCATGCTGCCTGACACTGGCACTTCTTCACGATAGGCGCCGTGGCTGACACGAATCGTTACAGGCTTGATCAAATTCGCGAAAGCGGCCTGCATCGAGGTAGTGGGGCGAAATCGAACGAAGTGCACTGCGCTGATTTTTGTTTCGTGACTATGGCCGCCTTCGAACTCGCCGAAGGCCTCTTCTCCATCGGCCACGATGGCCACCTTCTCGCCATGGTCCAACCCCATAAACTCATCCAGTCGTTCCTTGATATTCGCTTCGTCGGTAATTTCGATCAAGAGCGTCGCACTCAACTCACCGGGTGCCGGAAGGATGGCATTGTACACGTCCAGCTCGTCCTGAACCTTCGTCTGGTCGAATATTCGTTCAACTCGGATCATTTCCTGAATCTGGAATTGCAACGTACGACGATTCTCAAACACCAGAGTCATCCACGGGCCGATTGAAATACGCCGCCGCTGTTTGAGACCGATGATGTTGGCCCGAAAGCCTTCACGTTGCTTTTCGTACTCTTCGTAAGGAATCAGGTCAGCCGATGTCAGTGCCTGCACAGATAGATTCTCTCTTTCTCAACTATTTGTGAGAACCACACGCTCCCCACTTGTTCACCCTTCGGAGGAAAGCCCATAGGCATCCCGCACAATCTGAATCGGATGCCGCACGGTCTTCACCGGCATCTGCGCAGTAGCTCCGGCCTGCTCTAATTGTAAACCCGCCAATGGACAGTCAGAGGCGACGAGATCCACGCTCGTCTGGTCGATGGCCCGCACGGCCTTTCCCGCGATCTTCATCGAGAGAGGGAAAAACTCGACCTTGGCCGACCAGGACCCATCATGCCCTGAACATTGCTCAATGACGTCAACCTTCGCCCCAGCGCACTCCATCAGTTCTTTTGATTTGAATCCGATATTCTGATCTCGCAAATGGCAGGGAATCTGATAGGCAACCTTCCCCGGCTCCTTTGTGAAGTCGGTTGCGAGCTGCCCCTCCTTTCTCATCTTCATGAGGTACTCACAGATATCAAATGTCTTCTCGGCCACCTGCTTAGTCTGCTCATCAGGCTGAAGTTCCGGATATTCCCGCTTCAACATCAAACTACAACTCGCCGTGGGCACCACCACATCGTACCCCTTGAGCACCCATGGGTACAATGAGGCGACATTGCTGCGGGCCGCCTGCTGGATGGCCTGGGTGTCACCGATGTCGAAGTTCGGCATTCCGCAACAGCGCTGCTCTGGGACCACCACTTGCACACCGTTCTTTTCCAACACTTGCACGGTGGCCTTCCCGACATCCGTGACCTGCGCATTCACCAGGCAACTGGCAAACAGCGCCACTTTTCGGATGGGTGGATCGGCTGACATGGTCTTGGTCCGACGCCCAAACCAGCGTGAAAACGTCTCCGACGAGAAGTGCAGGACCTGTCGGTCTTGATGGATTCCGACGATCCGCTGCAAGACACGACGGACGACGTTGTTGCGCAAGAGCCGGTTTGTGATCGCGGCGGTCGCGCTGCCCAGTCGCCCGATGGCATCCGTCATGGTGAGCAGCCGATCCCTCCATCGGACACCTCGTTCCGTCGCAAGTCGCTTCTTCCAGGCGACCATCAAATGCGGAAAGTCGATTTGGTAGTGATGGGGAGGTGTATAGGGACAATGGTTGAAACAGAGCTTGCAGTAGTAGCATTCGTCGACTACTTGATGATGGTCGGTCGGAGTGAGCTTGGAGACATCGCCTTCATACACGTCGATGCGGTCCAGCAACGTGTTGAAGGACGGACAGAGATTAAAGCAGCGCCGGCAGCCGTCACACACCTCATAGATCCGTAGAGTCTCTTTCTCCAACTGCTTGGCGTCAACGGGGAAAATCAGGCTGATGCCCTTCATGATTCGTCTCTCGGAAAACAATCAGCGGCCAGCTCCCGCCGACGGACTTTCGCCCAATCGCCGAAAACTGACCGCTGAACGTGAACGGATACTCAGCTATTAGCTTTTCAAACTATCCAGTCCCTTTTGGAAGCGATTGGCATGAGACCGTTCGGCTTTCGCCAAGGTTTCAAACCACTCGGCCAACTCGGGGAACCCTTCTTCCCGTGCGGTCTTGGCCATTCCCGGATACATTTGTGTATATTCGTAGGTCTCCCCTTCAATGGCAGACTTGAGATTCGCGTCCGTATTGCCGATCGGCACACCGGTCGCCGGGTCTCCGACATCTTTCAAGAAGTCCAGATGGCCGAAGGCATGGCCGGTTTCCGCCTCTGAGGTGTCCCGGAAGAGCCCACCGACATCAGGATACCCCTCGATATCCGCTCGCCGAGCGAAGTAGAGATACCGGCGATTGGCTTGTGACTCGCCGGCAAACGCATGCTTCAGATTGTCGTGACTCTTTGTTCCTTTTAAGCTCTGTCCCATATCATCCTCCTCGTTGTTCGAAGGCCCACCCTTCCCCCGCGAAGAATATCGTCGCTTGGAAACTGCCGGGTAAGATAGCGCAGCCATCATCGGAGGTTCAAGAGGCTTTCCACCATTCGCTGGACTGCATCGCCAGCCCTGGACGGATCCACTCGCCGGTCGAGTGAGTATTTCCGCGGCTGGGTGTTATAATACATCGTTGTGGTCCTGGCGTATCAGAACTCTTCCATATGAGGCTCTTCGTGAAGATCTTTCTTCCTCACGGCTTCTACCAAACCGTCGGCATAATATCGCTGTCTGTTTTGTTGCTCTCCGGTTGTGCGCAAGACTCGTATCAACGGAGGGCCGATGTGATGAAAGATCACGTCGAAAACTTCTACAGCCACTTGAAGGCCAATCGGGTGGGGTCGGCTGTTCATGAAAATGAACAGATCGAACTCATGGCCGACCAGATGGCGGACAGGGTCAAGAAGCGTGGTCAGATGGGAGGAATCGGGCAAGTCGAACGCGAGTTCGCGCTGATGAAAACGGCGCGGGAAACAAGCGCTCAAAATTGGATTGCCTTAGGGCAATACTTCAGGCTGAAGCAACAGCCGGACAGAGCTCGCGCGTCCTACCAACGGGTCATCGATACGTATACCAATCCAACTGAACAGGCCTACCGAGAGCAGGCGGCTCGAGCGTTGAAAGATCTGGATATCGTCTCGGGGCCTTCATCCGATCCCAGTCGCTGAGCACACTGATTTGAACGTTGTCTGGAGAGCGCTTCTTGCCTGATCCCTCAACCCTGAGACACTCAATGCTCCGTCGTGCATTCTTCCTGCTGGCTCTCTGCCTGGTATCAACGGGATGTGTTCATCGCATTCATGTGACACCGGTGCCCACACGTGCTCCGTCCAATACCATCCCTCGAGACCTCCAGGTCACCCTGAGCCCGATTGCACTGGAAGGCCCGGACCATCGACCAGGCATCACATTCCTGGACTGGTCGCATCAGGATTTGACGCAGGGAATCCTCGACTACCTGCGGCAACGAGGCACCTTTGCCTCAGTCTCGCCCGAATCCGGCGACCTTTCGCTTCACGTGGCCGTCAAGCTGGCGCTGAGTTCTCGACGAGGCCTCTATCACTACCGGGTAATCCTGGAGGCAGACATGCGGGAAGCCTCACAGCTGATCAAATCCTATCTCACGGAACAGACTGCGGTAGGATCCTCGGTCCGGTGGGTGACGGCCTCTGATCGTCACCCGATTGAAACCGCGTTGCAGTTGGCGTTGGAAGACTTAATGGAAAAGATTGAGGCGGATAGACTACTCTACCTTAACCACGCGACTCGACCATCGTCCTAATCACACGAAAACAGACAGCCCCCTGACGACGGTCACATCTGCGCCACTTGAGCCTGTGGCTCAACGTGGCCAGCATCTACATTCTGATCGAGTCCGTCCTTTGAAGCTTCAACATACTCGTGGCAATCGAGACGGAACGCCTGGTCTCCAAATGCGACATTGTAAAAGTTGCAATGGTGCGGCAGATCGGATTCTGCATGGGTGTTCGGTCGAAAATGTTCGCACGACACACACATGCGGGCGATCGGGATCTCTCCTTGCAATTGAAGCGCACGAATCAGTTTCACGAGCGTCCCGAGAAGTGACACCTGTTCCTGAGCTGATAGATTCTCGGTGGCCGATGCCAGAATTTCAGGCCATCGGTTTTCCACATGACCCGCTTTGGCCCCAAGGGCCGTTAAGTGCACCGTCACGACGCGATTGTCGACTTCCCTGCGTCGCCGCCGAACGAACCGTTTCTGTTCCAGTGTTCTGATTACCTCGGACGCGGTCGGCAACTTGACCGAGAGTTCCCGAGCAATGGTCGAGACAGTAGCCGAATGGTTCGGTCGAGATCGCAGAAACGTGAGCACCTGAATTTGCAAGGGACCGATCCCCTGTCGTCCCTTCCGTCTCCAGGTTCGGCTCTTCATCGCCAGACCGATTTTTGAAAGTCCCGTCACCAAACGATCAGGGAGCGAGTCCTGGTCGATCGTGGTTATCGCTGTCATAACTACCCCTCCTCTCCCTATTAGTTCGGCAATCGGCACTAGCTGTCCGGCAATTGGCCGGAGGGTAGTCTATTGTCCTGTCTTCCTCCCCGTCAAGCCTGTTTCGCGCCCCAGAGGCCATCCCCTACTTTTGTTTTTCAGCGGACCACGAGCACGCCACAGTGAGCATGTTGCACCACCCGAGTGGATACGCTGCCGAGCAGGACACGGCCGATAGCGCCCAGTCCTTTCGCGCCGGTCACGATCAGGTCTGCCTTATTTTTCTTGGCCACCGTCAAAATCTCATCCGCCGGCTTCCCCAGCCTCACGGCTTCACGTACCTGAAAGCCTGATTTCGCGAGTTTATCCCCGTAGCGCTGCACGAGTCCCTTCCCAACCTCTTTCACCTCGGGATACTTCAAAAAGGGCATGGCGTGCACGATAGTAATCTGAACCGGCTCTCGGTCCGGACCATCGGGAGTAGGATTGATCGTACGCATCACAAACTTGACCGCCTTATCCGAAGCGGCCGACCCATCGATGGCCAGAACCAGATGCCGCACAGGCCTTGGAGGCTCTTTCACTACGAGGACAGAGCAAGGAGCATGGTGAATGGCATGGTTCGAGATGCTGCCCAACATGAATCGATCCAAGGCATCCAATCCGCGGGATCCGATCGACAAGAGCCCGACCCCACGCTGCGCATGCTTCATAATCGTGGCTGCCACATTGCCTCGGTCGATCGTTACGGTCCCGCTTAAGCCGAGCGTGGACAACAAGCTCTCCGAGTCCTTTTTCGTCACCTTCGCCGCTGTCTCCATCCTCTTCACTTCAGACTGAATATACCGTTCCGTCCCGACGATCACCGGTTGGATCATAAAGGGAGCCCGAAGGCTCGCCGCATCGACGACTTGCAGGACCCGAACGACGGGCTGCACCGCGAACGGGATCTCCGCCAACCATTCCATCGCCCATCGGCCATACTTTGATCCATCAGTTGCCGCGAGAATCTTCATCGTGGATATCCTTTTCTTCAATACAAACCATGCCCTGTGACTTACAGGACCGTCTTGAATCGATCTCGAAACGCCTCTATCGGCAAGTTCGCCACCATGGCATACCGGCCCGCAGCATCCTGACTCCTCAGATCATCCTCATTGAGTCGGATCATATATTGTCGGGCAATGTGGTAGGACTGGGACTCAATCTCGACCATCCTGACCTTGGTCCGTCCGGTGGCATGATCCACCATCTGCTTGAACGGAATCGGAATGAATTGCCCATTCTGTATCGACACCATAGCCGCTGTCCCACCATCCAGCAGATACTGGGCCGCGCAGTACCCCAAGTCTCGGGTATATTCAATATCGTAGGGGATCGGATCGGCGCAACGGAGCTCGTACCCGACATTCTTCGACACCACGGTGATAGACAATCCGAGTGCGCGAAGCTGCTTGGTCAACTCCCGGCGTAAAACGTCGCCGATATCTATCTCGGTCATCCGCAAGTGGCCGTGCTCATCATGTTCCACATGTTCCAGACCGCCAAGTTCATGGGGGTCAAGAATTTCAATCAGCCCTTCCGCCACTACTGCAACTCCGTCGGTTCGACCCTGCTCAAAGCGCTTGATCATCGCCCCGATCAACAGATCGACCACTCGTTTCAATTTTACGGGCCGTTCACGAAACTCTTCCGGAATAATCGTCAGGGTGGCGCCTGCGGCCTTTCCAATCCCCAATGCCAGATGGCCGGCCTTACGTCCCATGGTTACGACCAGGTACCAGCGCGCGGTCGTACGGGCATCCACCATAAGATTCTTGACGATCTCGACGCCGACATGACGAGCCGTTTGAAACCCAAACGTCGGGACCCCATAGGGGAGATCCAGATCATTGTCGATCGTCTTTGGGACGTGGACGACTTGAAGTCGCCCACCGGCTCGCTCCTCCAGCTTCATAGAGGAAAACGCGGTATCATCTCCGCCGATCGTGATCACCCGTGTGACACCGAGCCGAGACAGTGCGGACAACACATTGTCGAGTAACTCCGAACTTTTCGTCGGATTCGCGCGAGATGTGCCCAGATATGACCCGCCTCGAAAATGAATCCGACTGACATCCTCGATCGAGAGTGGGCGCACCTGTCCCGTACCACCTTGCATGAGCCATTTAAACCCATCGATGATCCCCAGGACATCCGCTCCCCCAAGAATACTGCGGATCGTCGCTGCGCTGATCACACTGTTGATTCCGGGGGCAGGCCCGCCTCCCACCAGGATTCCGACTGTCTGACGTTCTGCTGCCATTGACTTCTCCTTATACTGAGGATGGGGCAACGCCCTCCAGTGTCGTTCTCACATCGCTTCCGTCATGGTGGATATTCGCCCTTCGACGGAACTCACGACCGCGAGTCTGTCGAACAGTGACGCGTCCTGTGCTCGTGATAATCGATTACCCATCAGCTCTCCCGTTCCCTCACCATCTGCGGCATGGTTGTATACTCCATCCGCTCGAGATGGCAAGCGGTGAAACGTCCCTCCCCACGGAACCATTCCTGTGAATGAGCGACTGGCTACAACGGGGCTGGACGAACAGGCCTTCTCGGGTAGCGAGGTGGGTCAGTCTGATCTTTCGTCCAACCCAACATGAGCACGCAGGCGGTTGTATTCAAAGACCGTCTTGCCGAGGCGCCGGCGGCCCGGATCATGCCGCTCCATGTCGTCGATCAACTCGCCCACCTTGCCCGTCATCGCTGGAGTCAAGGCGGCATGCCGAGGCGTCTGCCCACCCAACGCGACATGGGGCTGATCCGACCATTCCAAATAGGTCTTTTCTAGGAACTGATTGAGCACCGTCCTCTCTTCCTCAGGTGTCACGGTCAGCCTCAGCGGAGCGTCCGCCATCAGCTCTTCCGCCGAAAGCTGCCGAGCCGGTGGCACCACGGTTTCACCTCGGAAATGTAATGAGAATCCCAACCCAGCCGCGAGCCGATGTTTGAGTAGATCCAGCCGCTGTGGGTTGTCGCATTCCACGAGAAGCTGATATGCCGTCAGTGTCAGCCTGGCCACCAGCACACCACCCTCCCGTTGGACCCACTGCCGGGTGACGGGTCGCTTCACCGTAGCAACCTGCCTGTCGGTGGGATCATGCTGCTCCGGAGCCAGGTCGGTCATCCCGGACAGCACATCGGTGAACATGTGATACTCGTGGTGATCATAGAGTGCAATCGCATACAGATAGGCTTGATCATCAGCTGTGCGATATTCGACATGAACGGCGGCATCAATCAGCGCCGCAAGGCGTTGTTCAGCAAATGCCCAGAGGACCATGTAGCCGAACCGCTTGGTGAATTCTTTCCATTCCCCCAGCGCAAAGGATCCGGTACTCATCTCCATTTCACGTCGCCAATCGGACGTCGTGTCGAGCAACGCCTTCGCATCAGCTTGTGACATGGTGACCCCACAGCCGCCCCATACGGCTCGGTCGGACTCCAAAGGAGAAGTCGGGTCATGGATGACCCTGGTGAGCAACGGACGGTCCACGCTCAGATCCTTGACGAATTCACCGCCCGGCAGGACCACCCTTGTCCCATCAGCAAGCGATTGCAACACCAGATCTTGGCCAGCTTGCGGTAACGAGAGCAGCTTCAGAACATCGACATAGGAATGCTTCAAGGGATCGAGCCACTGTCGCTCCTCTTCAGGGATGTGTTCAGTGATCACGTCTCGCAGCTGTTCGATGAGGGTCAGCTGTCCGTCTTCGGGATAGTAGTCACAGAAGAGATAGAGACTCGCCAGTTCTATTTCCTGTTCCAGCGGCGCGACAAGCCGTCCTGCGTCTCCCTCAACATATGGCTTCAGGACGCGCGCCAGCGCGCGCTCTCTCTGCACGCGAAACTCCGGTCTGAGAGAGAAGCGATTCAGCCGCGCAAGAATCGCGTTCAGTGTCTGCGGGCGCGGCACCCACAAGCCCATTCCCTTCTCACTCACGCGATTCATGTATTTCTTCCATGACGATTTCCTCTGCATCGAACCAGTCTCTGAGGGCATTCCCATCTTGACGGCCGCGCTGTTCCCAGAGCTCGTAGGCTTTCTGTGAAATCCGTTCCCACATTCCTTCCGGTAGTTCGATGGGCTTCTCAACTCGCCTCACAGCAGGAACGGGGCGGCCCTTCCCTTTGCTGCTCTTGGTCTTGGGTTTGGTCTTGGTTGTCGTCTTGCGCGTTGGCATGACTCGCTCCTCTACTATACGTTGTCTGGCATGGATGGTCTCACAAGGACAGGGCGATGGCTTGGATGAAACTTCGGGCTCCGGACCGTCAGGACTGGGCACGAAGACTTTCGAAGAACGAACTCTGCGACGCTACCAAATAACGCGTGGGACAATCCACGTCGACCATGAGTCCCCATCACAATCAACCCCACATCGGAGGCCAGAGCCGCATTGAGGATCGAATCAGCCGGTAGCCCACCGGAGATGACACAATCAGATACCAGCCCTGACGAGGTGAGCGCTGCCGTGAGATCAGACAGCCGCTTGGTGATCGCTGTCCGATCAGCGTCACGCTTCGCCACATGCGGCAAGGTGAAGTCCAATCCGTACGAAACCGGCTCCAAGACATGGAGAATTCTGATGGAGGCCTTGCATCGTTGAGCAACCAATGCCCCATACTCCAACGCGTCGAGCGAACAGTCCGAAAAATCGATCGGGACCAGAATCCGCTGAATACCCCGGGGAGTATGCGAGGCTCCACCCGCGCTCTCCTTTTCATACCGCTCAGCGTGCACAGCCAGAACCGGGCAGGGCGCCGCCCGGATAATTCGTTCCGCCGTACTTCCCAAAAGGACATGTGCCAATCCGGTTCTGCCTCTGGTACCCACGACAACCAGATCCGGTTCTTCGTCCGTTGCGGCTGCAAGAACTTTTTCACTCGGAATGCCTGTCGCAATCTTCGTCTCCACCAAAATCCCCCGATCGGCTGCCCGTGCTTTCAATTCAACTAACTCTTGCGTTGCCTGCTTCATTAATTCGGCCAAGTACAGCCGATTGACAGGACTCTCCGGGTCGAGCCCAGAGGGAAACTCCAGCACATGCAGCACGGCTAGCAAGGCACCCCACGACCGTGCGAGCGCGAAGGCATAGGCCTCCGCAGCCGCTGACCCCTGTGACCCGTCGGTCGCAAAGAGAATGCTCCGATCTCCCACAGACCCGCTCACACAGCCTCCGCACTCAATAGAAGCAACTCCCCGCTCATCGTCGGATGAATCGAGCATCGGAAAACATGCCGACCTGGTCGCGTCATGTCAAATCGAATCGTGGCGCTCTGTTTCGGATCGAGATATACCCCGCCCACGCCACGGCCATAGACAATCACCCCATCCTTCTCAATCTGAGTGGGAATACCCTCAAACATGGTCGAGCTGAAATCGTGGCGCTCCGCATCTTCATTTCGTACCTTGATGGCGGTTGGAAATCCCAAGCGCAAGAGGCCCTGCTTCGTCACAAATCGAAAATCCTTGATCGTCACGTCCACCACCTGCTCGGATTGCGCCACCAGGACTGTACCGTACATCCAAGCCAGACAGGCCACGGTGAGAACCATCCCTAACCTTCGCCATTGCATACCACGTTTCCCGAGAATCATACCCCCCTCCCTCTGATCGCTATCGTGACGCCCGCCGTTGCGAATCAGAAACCGGAAGCGGCACGGTCAACACAGGACAACCCGCCGTGCGAACGACCTTTTCCGCCGTACTGCCGAAGAAAATCTTATCTACATTTCCGACTCGCCCGCCATAGCCGCCGATCACAACCAAGTCAACCTTCCCTGTCCGCGCAACTTTGGCGATTTCAGCGAACGGCACCCCCTCTACAATCCGGCGTTCGACCTTTACCTCCGAGGCTACCTTCGATTCCAACAATTGCCTGACGTTTAAACGAGCATGATGGCGCAGCCGACGGCGCTGCGGGGCGGCATCTGACGGAACCGCCAGGAGCCCCAAGCGATGAAATGCGGCAAGCGTACTCGTATCGATCACGTGCAGGACGAGTACCGCCGCACCACACAGCCTCGCCATCTGACAGGCCACCCGAAAGGCTTCCTCTGAACAGGGGGAAAAATCCACTGGAACCAGGATGGTCTTGAAGAGATCCGTATCCTGCCGCATAAACGATCCTCCTGCTATGGAAAACTGAGCAAGGGCGATGCCACTGATACAAACTGATGGTTCACAGCTGACAGCGTGAAGAGACTCCGAATTTGTTGCTTTCGCTCATGCCATTAGCCATCGACTATTCGCTTCGTCTCCGAAAGTCGTGGCTCTCTGCCACAGTGGTCATTCACTCTCTGTAGCAGAAGGGGGCAAGCGCGGAGCAGCGTGAAAGGTGAGAAATAAAAGGTAGTGAGCGGACAGTCTGAACAATCCTTTTCACCCTGTACATCTCACTTGTCACTGCTCTCGATGGCATTGGACTTGCTGCACCTTTGTAATTGAGTCAGGAGGAGAACAATGTCGCGTGCACAGTGGCTCCTACTCGGAGCTATCGCGTTAGGTCTGGTGATTGTGATCTACCTCATTTTCTTCTGTCCAACAGCTTGCCAGTGAGGTGCGTATGAAACTGTTACTCGCCGTTGATGGCTCTGACCATTCCTACGAGGCAGTCCGATCGCTCAAGTATCTGCCTCGGGCTGAGGAGTTGCATCTTATCCATGTGCTCGACGTCCCAAGTCCGGCTTATCCTATGATGATGCCGGAAGTGGCACAGGAACTGTACGAGACCGTCGAGCGAAATATGCGCGACGATGGGACCCGTCTGTTGGATCGCATCGTGTCCTTGCTCCCGTTAGATGTTGGCCCGGTTACGAAGCATCTGGTCGTTGGATCTCCGGCAGAACAACTCGTGGCCTTGGCTGAACAGCTCAAGGTGGGACTGATTCTCTTGGGTACTCGGGGCCTCGGACCGATCAAGGAACGACTCATCGGAAGCGTCTCCCATCGAGTCCTGACGTTCGCGCCTGGCGCCAAACTGATTCTTCCCGGTCCCTTGAAAACGCTACATCATATTCTACTGCCCTTACAAGGAACCTATGATGCAGACCATGCCCTCTCCCTCCTTGAACAGAAACCCTTTCGTGAGTTGCCTACGGTGACCCTCTTCACCGTCCTGCCCCATACCAGGCCCCCTTGGCCGGTGGATGCGGTTTCCGCTGAACATATGGAGACCCATTCTCTCCTCAAAGCAAAGGACTTTCTCGACGAGACGGCAGCCAAACTCCGCCTCTCGGGTTACCAGACCCGCGTGATGACGACATTGGGCACCCCAGTGGATGGAATTCTTCAGGAGGCCAAGGCCTTGAATCCGGACCTGATTCTCGTGGGATCTCGAGGGCGCCGCGGCGTGACCCGCATGATACTCGGCAGCGTGTCCCACGCCCTGTTACACCAGGGCACCTATCCACTGATGATTTTTGGCTGACGATCGAAAGAGGTGTACGATGCCGATGTACGACTATAAGTGTCTCAATTGCGGGAAGGAATCGTTGATCGTGGTAACATTGAAAGAACACGCAGCCGGAGGGATTGTCTGTCCGGCCTGTGGGAGCAAAAAGTTGCAGCAGCTCTTTAGTCCGTTCATTGCTCACACGACAAAGAAAAGCTAGGGCTATGCCTACGACTCGCCAACAGATTATATGGAATCGATTCTTTTCTGAAGCGCTCGTGAGTCTCTCCATACTGAGCTGTCTGGTGATACCCACACTCTATGCTCAAGACTATCCACCCGACCGTGAGCGCGGGAAAGCCTTGTACGAACACCACTGTCAGAACTGTCATGGCTCGTCTGGTCGGGGCGATGGCCCAGGCGCTATTGCGTTGAAAGTCTCACCGGCCAATTTTCAGCGGTTCCAGTCCTTCCTGAAATCCGATGAAGAGTTACTGCGAACCATCGAGCACGGCGTCGTCTACAGCCCGATGCATTCGTGGCGTGGTCAGCTCACCGATGGAGAAATGCAGGACGTCGTGGCGTACATCCGTGTACTGTCGCAATAGGAACGATGATCGTCCTCAATGCGAGTAGCGGGACCGGTTTGAGTTGGAAGTTGCTGGTTTCAGGTTTCACGTCTCACATCTAGCCCGCATTATTCATGAACACTTCTACTGCAACCGCCAAGACGCTGCTGCGACAAGCCTGGTTGCGCGTGTGCGGCGGCCAGGCGGGCAGGCTCGTCCCTCGCGACCTCGACGTACTGTTCAAGTACGCCTTGGTCCCTCGGGCCTCCGCGTGCCCGTCTCGCAAGGCGTCTTGTCGGTTTCGTGACGAACCGTCACGAATAATGCGGGCTAGGGAGACTGATAGCAGAAACTTGAAACTCCTGACGGACGGACGAGATGATAAATCTTTGTTCGAGGGAACTGCACCGCAGAGATGGAGCAGTTGACCCTCCATGACGCCCCCTCATTGTAGAGATTGAGAACGAGTTCGTCACGGGTGGGACACGTGGGGTCAAGGAAGGAGACAAGATCATCCCGGTCCTCGTCAGCTATATCCACCGCTTTGAGGCGCACGGTTGTCTCATTTCCCTGACTCTCGATTGGCACCCACCAAACCATTGGTCACTCCGGAAGTAGGGCAAGCGATGGGCAGTCCGTTGTTTGACGACGACTCTTGTGTGCCGGCTCGATGAAGGATGCACCGATACGAGGAACGGTACGCCGTATACCAAAAACATGAAGGAGACACGAATGAAGAGATCCTCCGTGCCAATCACGATCGTGGAAATGATCCTCCTCATCGGACTCAGCACCACATGTGTCTGGGCCGCTGTGCCCCAGGCTGCCGATACGGTGTCACCGGCACTTCCTCCCTGCAAAAGTCTGTACAAGAAGAAACCTGTCACGGCCAGGACGTTACAAGAGCTTGTACGCGCTCATGAACGGTGGGTGGAATATCGCGGCAACCAGAATGCCAAGCGGATGGAGCTCTGCCAAGCG
>WBZQ01000018.1_pt1 | contig 211435 bp, 203 predicted proteins | sample 5204251 | NCBI WGS metagenome assembly WBZQ01 (sample SAMN12412402, study PRJNA552823) | activated sludge metagenome | isolation source: activated sludge from nitrification reactor of wastewater treatment plant... | place: USA: Virginia | collected 2017-09 | reverse complement strand
ACCGACGTGCTGCGCGCGGTGAAGAGCGGTTCCCTCGATGCCCTGGTCGCGGGCAGCAATCGGGTGATCCTCGGCTCGGTCGTCGCCCAGCGCCTCGGGGTCGGCCCGGGCGACCCGGTCACGCTGCTGGTACCGGCGATCGGCGCGGGCGGTGCGCCGGAGCCGAGGCTGCGGCAATTCACCGTCGCCGGCACCTTCGAGGTCGGCCTGCAGGACCACGACGGCGTGCTGATGCTCGCCTCGCTTGCCGACGTGCGCGCGATGCTGCCGGCGGGCAGCCGCAAGGGCGCCGTGCACGTGCGCTTCGACGATCCGCTGGCGGCGCCGGCGCGCTCGGCCGGCCTGCGTACTGCGCTGCCGCCCGGTACGCTGGTGCGCGACTGGACCCAGGACCATGCCAATTACTTCCGCGCGATCCGCATCGAGAAGACGATGATGTCGCTGATCCTGATGCTGATCGTCGCGGTGGCGGCCTTCAACATCGTCGCGATGCTGGTCATGGTCGTGACCGACAAGCGCACCGACATCGCGATCCTGCGCACGCTCGGCGCCGCCCCCGCACGCGTCATGGGCGTGTTCGCGACCCAGGGGCTCGTGATCGGCTGGCTCGGCGTGCTCGCGGGCGTCGCGCTGGGCGTCGCCATCGCCGGCAACGTGACGCCGATCGTCGCCTTCCTCGAGCGCGCGTTCGGCTTCCAGCTCATGGACGCCGACGTCTACTACATCACGCGCATTCCCTCGATCCTCGAATGGCGGCACGTCGCGTGGATCGGCGGCGCCGCGCTGCTGCTGACGGCGCTCGCCACGATCTACCCCGCGCTGCGCGCCGCACGCATCGCGCCGGCCGAAGCGCTGCGTTACGAGTAACCGATGACGCGCTTCTACGAATGGTGGATCGGCACCCGCTACCTCTCCTCGACGCACCGGCGCGGCTTCGTGTCGATCGTCGCGCTGATCTCGGTGCTTGGCCTGATGCTGGGGGTCGCGGTGCTGATCGTCGTCCTGTCGGTCATGAACGGCTTCGAGCGCGAGCTGCGCACGCGGATCCTCGCCGTGACGGCGCATGCCACCCTGATGGGCCTCGAGGGCACGCTCGCGGACTGGCGCGGCGCGCAGGCCGCCGCCCTGCGCACGCCCGGCGTGCGGGCGGCCGTGCCCTACGTCGAGTCGCAGGCGATGCTGGCGCGCGGCGAGGCCATCGCCGGCGCGCAGGTGCGCGGCATCGAGCCCGCGCAGGAGGGCAGGGCCGACAGCCTCGGCGAGCGCATGCGTGCTGGCTCGCTCGCCTCGCTCACGCCCGGCAGCTGGCACGTGGTGCTCGGCGATGAGCTCGCGCGCGAGCTCGGCGCGACGGTCGGGGAGAGCGTGGTGCTGATCGCGCCCGAGGGCGCCGCCACGCCGACCGGCGTGATGCCACGCATGCGGCGTTTCACGGTGAGCGGCATTTTCAGCTCCGGCATGTACGAGTTCGATCGCGGGCTCGCGCTGGTGAACCTCGGCGATGCCGCGCGCCTGTTTCGCACCGGCGACCGGGTGACCGGACTGCGCCTCGAGATGGCTGATGCGTTCGCGGCGCCGCGCATCGTGCGCGAGGTGGCGCTCGCGCTGGGCGGGGGTTACTACGTCAGCGACTGGACGCGCAACCACGCGAATTTCTTCCGCTCGATCGAGATCACCAAGTCGCTGATGTTCGTGATCCTGCTGATGATCGTCGCGGTCGCGGCATTCAACATCGTCGCGACGCTGGTCATGATCGTGAAGGACAAGCAGCCCGACATCGCGATCCTGCGCACGCTCGGCGCCGGGCCCCGCAACGTGCTCGGTGCGTTCGCGATCCAGGGCGTGCTGATCGGGCTTGCAGGCACCGCGCTCGGCGCCGGCCTCGGGATCCTGGTCGCGCGCCACCTCGAGTCGCTGGTGCGCGCGCTCGAGCGCGCCCTCGGCACGCAGTTCCTCGACGCCCGCGTCTACTACATGAGCGACCTGCCGGCCTTCGTGCAATGGCAGGATGTCGCGCAGGTGTGCGGCGTCGCGTTCGCGCTGTGCGCGCTCGCCACCCTTTATCCCGCGTGGCGCGCCGCGCGTACGTCACCGGCGGAGGCCCTGAGGCATGACTGAAGCAGTGAGGGAGATCGTCCTCGAAGCGCGCGCCCTGCGCCGGGAATTCCGCCAGGGACCGGTGCTGCTCGAGGTGCTGCGCGGCGTGGAGCTCGAGGTGCGCGCGGGCGAACGCCTCGCCATCATCGGGGCGTCCGGTTCCGGCAAGACGACCCTGCTGCAGCTCATTGGCGGGCTCGACCGGCCGACGGCCGGCGCCGTGCGCATCGGCGGGCGCGACCTGCTCACGGTCGGCGAGCGCGAGCGCGGCGAACTGCGCAACCGCGCGATCGGCTTCGTCTACCAGTTCCACCACCTGTTGCCCGAGTTCTCCGCGCTCGAGAATGTCGCGATGCCGCTGCTCGTGCGGCGCGAGCCGGTCGCAATGGCGCGCGAACGGGCCAGGGCGCTGCTCGAGCGCGTCGGGCTCGGCGCGCGCCTCGCCCACCGGCCGCACCAGCTCTCGGGCGGGGAGCGCCAGCGGGCGGCGGTCGCGCGGGCACTCGTGACGGATCCGCGCGTGGTGCTGGCCGACGAGCCCACCGGCAACCTCGACGGCGCCAACGCCGAACAGGTGTTCCAGCTCATGCTCGAGCTCAACCGTGAGCGTGGCACGAGCCTCGTGGTCGTCACGCACGATCCGCGCCTCGCCGCGCGCATGGACCGGGTGCTGACGCTCACGGGCGGGGAACTGCGCGCGGCCTGAGTGCCGCGCGCAGCGTTTCAGGCAGCGGGCTTCGGCCAGGCGAAATCGGGTCGCAGCCCGCCGTACACCGGCCGGCCGTCCCGGGGCGACGGGTAGCCTTTGCCCTTGTCCCAGAAGGCGTGATAGGTCGCCTTCGGAAAGGTCGCGACGTCATAGCCCATGACATTGGGCACGGCGACGCGGATGCGTTTCTGCCGGTCATCGAGCATCAGCACCGCCCCGCAGTCGCTGCAGAGGCAGATTTCCAGCGGGCCACCCGGGTTGTCCTTGTTGAAGGGCACGCGCTTCATGTTCCCGGGGTGATCGACCCGCAGGTCACGGTAGTTGAAGAACGCCACGTGGGTGGTGTGCTGCCCCGTCACGGCCTTGCAGACATTGCAGTGGCATTCGTGGTTGTCGATGGGCTCGACGGCGGCGGTCACATGGACATGGGCGCAGCCGCCCTTGTAAGTCGCCATCGCATTTCCTCCCCCGGTACGGTTTGGCGTCGCCGCCATGATGCGCCCAAATGGCGCACCTTGCATGGGCCTGCACGCCCGGGGCCCGCCGGCCCGCTGTCAACGTGTCTTTCAGGCGATTTGCGGACAGTCAGCGCCTCGCACCCCAGGCGCGCGTGCGGTATCTCCTGCGGACGTGGTAGCGCCAGAACAGTTCGAGCAGGGCCCAGCCGAGCACGCCCGCGATGAGCGAGCACACGAGGCAGCCGACGAGGAAGGGCTTCCAGACGGGCCCGAGGCCGTACTGCAGCCACGACCACGACATCTCGAAGCGGAAGGGCTGCGGCACGTGGCCGAGGAGGGCCGCGCCGACCCGGTAGGCCGTGTAGTACACCGGCACGAAGGTCAGGGGATTCACCAGCATCACCGATGCAACCAGCACGGGCGCATTGATTCGGGCCATGATCGCCACGATGGCTGCGAGCACGAGGTGCACGGGCAGCGGGACGAAGCAGATCGCGAGGCCCGCGCCAAATGCGGCGGTGACGCCGCGCCGCTGCAGCGACCAGAGGGCCGGGTCCGCGATGCGGGTGCCGAAGGGCCGCAGGTACCAGTGGCTCCTGATCTGCTCGGGCGAGGGCGTGATCTTGCGAATGAGGTGGCGGGGCATGGAGCGCCAGCACTCTAGCAGGGCCGCCTGACCCGTGACACTCGCGACGGCGCTGGCGTTCCTCGGCGGGGCGCTCATTGCATGCGCGGTCCCGCCGCCCCGCGCCGGCCTTTCGGCGCTCGTCGTGCTGCTGCTCGCCGCCGCCGCGGCGATTGCCTGGGGCCAGGAGCGCCGGCGCGCGGCCGGCGCGCTGGCTGCGCTGCTGGCGGGGCTCGCGTATGCAGCACTGCACGTATCGGCCACAGTGGCGACGCGCTGGCCGGCCGCGCGCGACGGCGAACGGGTGCTCGCCGAGGCGCGCATCCTCTCGATCCCCGCGGCAGGAGAGTTCGGGCTCGCCTTCGATGCGGCGCTCGCACTCGACCCGCGCGCGGGCGGCGGGCGGCTCGACGCCCGCATCATCTGGGCGCACCCGCAGCGCGCCCCCGAAGTCGGCGAGCGCTGGCGGCTCCTGCTGCGCCTGCGCGCGCCGCGATCCAGCGTCAACCCGGCCGGCCCCGACATGGAACGCGTGTGGTTTCGCGACCGGATCGGTGCCCTCGGCACCGTGCTGCCCTGGTCGGGCCTGAACGCGCGGCTGGCGGCGGGCAGCGCGCCGCTCGACCGATTGCGGGCGCGCATCGCGCGGCGCATCGAGGCGAGCGTCGCCGACCACGACGCCGCGGCGCTGCTCGCCGCGCTCGCAGTCGGAGTGACGGGCGGCCTGTCCGGGGAACAATGGCGCGTGTTCAATGCCACGGGCACCACGCACCTCGTGGCGATCTCGGGCCTGCACGTCACGCTCTTCGCCATGCTCGCGATGGCCGCGGCTCGCCGCCTGTGGCGGCTCGCGGGCCCGCTGCGCGATCCAGTCCCCCGTGAGCCCTTCGCCGCGCTGCTCGGTTGCGCATCGGCCTTTGGCTACGCGCTGCTGGCCGGCCTGCCTGTGCCCACCCTGCGCACGCTCGCGATGCTCGCCGCGTGGCTGCTCGCCCGGGCGGCCGCGCGCGGCCAGGGACCGATGCAGTCGCTGGCAATCGCGCTTGTCGTCGTGATCGTGCTCGATCCGTTCGCGCCGCTCGCGAGCGGCTTCTGGCTGTCCTTCGTGGCCGTAGCCGCCATCATCGTGGCCGCCGGGACGCGCATCGGTCGCGCCAGGTGGTGGCGCGAGGCGGCGCGGGTGCAGTTCGCCGTGACGGTGGCGCTCGTGCCGGTCACCGTCGCCGCGTTCGGCGGCGCCTCACTCGCGAGCCTCGCGGTCAACATCGTCGCGATCCCGCTGTTCACGCTGCTGCTCGTGCCGCTCGTGCTCGTCTCGACCGCCATGCTTCTCGTCGTGCCGGCGCTCGCGCACCTCGGCTTCGCGGCCTGCGCGGCGATCCATGCGCTCGCGTGGCCCTGGCTCGAGGCCGCGGCGTCCTGGCCCCATGCGCTCGTCATGCTCGCGCCGCCGCAGTGGGCCTGGTTCATTGCCGTGCCGGCGATCGCCATCGCGATCCTCCCCTGGCCACCCGGCCTGCGCCTTACCGCGCTCGCCGCCATCGCGCCGCTGGCGACGGCGCAGCCGCGGGCTCCGGCGCCGGCGCAGGTGTGGATCCAGCTGTTCGACGTGGGTCGCGGGCAGGCCGCGGTCATCCGCGCGGCGGGCACCGTCGTCGTCTACGGGACAGGGGACAGCTTCGGCACCGGCGGCCGGCGCATGGCGCGCGTGGTCCTGCCCTGGCTGCTGTCGCAGCGGATCGGCCGCGTCGATTGGCTCGTGCTGCCCCGCCTCGATGCCGCACACGCGAGCGGTGCCGCCGAGCTCGCCGCGACGCTCGATGTCGGCGGGATACTGGCACCGCGCGCCTGGCCGGGCGGTCCGGGCAATGCCGCAACCTGTGCGCGGCGGGCCGCGTGGAGCAGCGGGCCGGCCCGGTTCGCGCTGACGCCGGACTGCGAGCTGACGCTGTCGGCGGGGCCGCATCGACTGCGCTTCGGCCGCGCCGCGCACTTCGACACCGCGCGTGACGGCGCGACCCGCATCACGCTCGATGCCGCCACGGGCGCCGTCGTGCGGCGCGCGGCGCGCGACGGTTATCCATGGCCATGGCGCCCTCCGGTATGATGCGCACGGGTTGCGGACACTCGAGGGCAGGGCGGATGTGGGAAATCGTGCGGGCAGGCGGGCCGTTGATGTGGCCCATCATCCTCTGTTCCATCGGCGCCGCGGCCATCATCCTCGAGCGATTCTGGACCTTGCAGGACAAGCGGGTCATTCCGCCCGACCTCACGAAGAAAGTCTGGGCGCTCATCGAAGCCAACCAGGTGAACGACAAGGTCATCGCGGCGCTCGAGCAGAACTCGCCGCTCGGCCGCGTGCTCGCCGCGGGACTCGCCAACCGCCACCGGCCGCGCGAGATCATGATGGAGCGGCTGCAGGACACCGGCCGCCACGTCGTCCATGAGCTCGAACGCTTCCTCAATTCACTCAACATGATCGCGGGCGTGAGCCCGCTGCTCGGCCTCCTCGGCACGGTGACCGGCATCATCAAGGCGTTCAATGCGATCCAGGCGGGAGGCATGGGCGATCCGCGCATGCTGTCGGGTGGCATCGCCGAGGCGCTGATCACCACGGCGGCCGGGCTCACCGTCGCGATCCCGTCGCTGATCGGCTTTCGCCTGCTGCGCGGCAAGGTCGACCGCATCGTGATCCAGATGGAAAAGGACGCGCTGCGCCTCGCCGATGCGGTCGATGCGGCGGCTGGCCGCGACCGCGGGGAGGCTGCGTGAACCTGCGGCCGCGGCGCACCGACGAGCCCGAGCTCAACCTCACGTCGCTGATCGACGTGGTGCTGCTGCTCATCGTGTTCTTCATGCTGTCGTCGACCTTCGTGCAGGAGGGGCGGTTGCGCATACGCCTGCCCGAGGCCCGCGACGTGCCGGTGCAGCGGCCTGCGAAGGAGGCCATCGTGGTCACCGTGACCCAGGGCGGCGGCTACCGCGTCAACGAGCGCGACCTCGTCAATGCGAGCGCCGACACGCTGCGCGCCGCGCTGCTCAAGGTCGCGGGCGACGAGCGCGGCGCGCCGGTCACGCTGCGCGCCGACGGCCGCGCCACCCACCAGTCGGTGGTGACCGCCATGGACGTGCTCGGCAGGCTCGGGTTCACCGAGATCAACATCGCGACCGTGAACGACGCGGGCGCCGCGGGGCCGTGAGCGACCCGGCGGCCGCGCTCGTCGTCGCGAACCCGGGACAGGTCTATCGCCGGCTGCTCGGCTATGCGCGGCCCTACCTCGCCACTTTCGCGGTGGGCGTGGTGGGCATGGCGCTGTTTGCGGCGACCGACGCCTTGCTCGCCTACCTCGTCAAGATCTTCCTCGGCGGCGCCTTCGTCGAGCGCGATCCGCGCGTCATCTGGATCGTGCCGCTCGGCGCGGTGACGCTGTTCTTCCTGCGCGGCGTCGGCGACTACCTGTCCACCTATTTCCCGGCCGCCGTCGGCCGGCGCATCATCAAGTCGCTGCGCGGCGAGCTGTTCGCGAAGTACCTGCGGCTGCCGGTGGCGTGGTTCGATGCGACCTCGACCGGCGAGATGCTCTCGCGCCTCACCTTCAACATCGAGCAGGTCGCCGAGGCAACCACCAACGCGGTCACGGTGCTGATCCGCGACACGCTCACCATCGTCGCACTGCTCGGCTACCTTTTCTGGGTCAACTGGCAGCTCGCGGCCTTCGCCATCACGCTCGCGCCGCTCATTTCCTGGCTCATCCGGCGCATCAACAGTTCCTTCCGCCGCTACAGCACGCGCATCTACAACTCCATGGCGGACGTCACCCGCGTTGCCAAGGAGTCCTTCGACGGCCAGCGCATCGTGCGCGTCTTCAATGCGCAGCGCCTGCAGGAACGGGCATTCGAGGTGGCCAACGAGGCCAACCGCCACAGCAACATGCGCCTCATCAACGCGCGCGCGATGAGCAACCCGGTGGTGCAGTTCGTCGCGGCCATCGGGCTCGCGGGCGTGCTTTACTTCGCGATCAGCCAGGTGCAGACGCGGGCGATGCGCGTCGACGACTTCATGTCCTTCCTGACCGCGCTGCTGCTCGTCACGGCGCCGTTGCGTCGCCTGGTCAATGTGTTCGGCCCGCTGCAGCAGGGCATTGCGGCCGGAGCGAGCGTCTTCGCGGTACTCGATGCGGCGGACGAGGGGAAGGGCGGCAGCCATGCCGTGGCGCGGGCGCGCGGCGATATCGAGTACCGCGGGGTCGGCTTCACCTACCGTGCGGACAAGGGACCGGTGCTGCGCGGCATCGACCTCGTGGTGCCGGCGGGCAGGACGCTCGCGATCGTCGGGCGCTCGGGCAGCGGCAAGTCGACGCTCGTGGCGCTGCTGCCGCGCTTCTACGATGCCGACACGGGCAGCGTGCGCCTCGACGGCGTCGACCTGCGCGAGTACGCGCTCGCCAACCTGCGCGACCAGGTCGCGGTCGTGAGCCAGGAGGTCGTGCTGTTCAACGACACGATCCGCGCCAACATCGCCTTTGGCCGCCCCGACGCGCAGCCCGCCGAGGTCGAGGCGGCGGCGGAAGCCGCCTTCGTGATGGATTTCGCGCGCGACCTGCCGCAGGGACTCGATACCCTGGCCGGTGACCGCGGCGCCCTGCTGTCGGGTGGCCAGCGACAGCGCATCTCGATCGCGCGCGCGATCCTGAAGGACACCCCGGTGCTGGTGCTCGACGAGGCGACCTCGGCGCTCGACACCGAGTCGGAACGGCATATCCAGGCGGCGCTCGCCCGCCTGCAGGCGGGGCGCACCACGCTCGTGATCGCCCACCGCCTCTCGACGGTGGAGCAGGCGGACGAGATCATCGTGATGGACGAGGGCGCGATCGTCGAACGCGGCACGCACGCCACGCTGCTGGCGCGCGACGGCGTCTACGCGCAACTGCATCGCCTGCAGTTCAACGCCTGAGGCAGCGCGACCGCGATGGAGCAGTGGCTCAATTCGGTCTGGTACGGACGCGCGTCCGGCGCCGCGCTGCTGCGCCCGCTGTCGTGGCTGTACGCAGCGATCGTGGGCATGCGCCGCGCGGCCTACGCGACGCGCCTGCTGCCGGTCGCGAAGCTCGCCGTCCCCGTGATCGTCGCCGGCAACCTCACCGTCGGCGGCACGGGCAAGACACCCTTCGTCGTCTGGCTCGTCGGGCAACTGGCGGCGGCTGGCCGCAGGCCCGGCGTGATCGCGCGCGGCTACGGCCGGCGCAGCGAAGCGCCGCGGCTCGTGGGGCAGGCAGCGCGCGCCGACGAGGTTGGCGACGAGCCGCTGCTCGTGCAGCGCCGCACTGGCCGGCCGGTGGCGGTTGGGCGGGAGCGGGCCGTGGCCGGGCGTCTGCTCGCGACCCAGGGCGTCGACGTGATCGTCTCGGACGACGGCCTGCAGCACCTTGGGCTCGCACGCAACTGCGAGTTCGTGCTGATCGACGGGGCGCGCGGCTTCGGCAATGGCCTGCTGCTGCCGGCGGGCCCGCTGCGGGAAGGGGCTGCCCGGCTGCGTACGGTCGATGCCGTCATCATGCTCGACGGGTCGCGCGAACGCAGCCTCGCGGGCCGGCCGGTGTTCCACATGCGGCTCGAGGCGACGAACGTGCTGCCGCTCGCCGGGCCGCGCGAGGCGGCATTGCCGCTCGCGAGCCTCGCCGGGCAGCGCGTGCATGCGGTGGCGGGCATCGGCCATCCCGAGCGCTTCTTCCGCATGCTGCGCGCGGCAGGCCTCGACGTGATTGCGCACGCGTTCCCGGACCACCATGCCTTCACGGCCGCCGACCTCGATTTCGGCGATTCGCTGTCGGTCCTCATGACCGAGAAAGATGCCGTAAAATGCGCGGCATTCGCCTCGCCGCGGCTCGGGTACGTGCCCGTCACTGCGGCGTTCGGCGAAGACGATGCGCGCGCGCTGCTCGCGCTCGTCGCCGCGAAGACCGGACCGGCCGCGGACGGCCGCTGAGGAGTTCCTTGGATACGCGCCTGCTCGACATCATCGCCTGCCCGCTCTGCAAGGGGCCGGTCAGCTACCTGCGCGGCGAGGCGGTGCTCGTCTGCCGCATCGACCGGCTCGCCTATCCGGTGCGTGACGGCGTGCCCATCATGCTGGTCGAGGAGGCGAAGGCGCTCGCCGCGGACGACCCGCTGCTCGAGCGCTGAGCGGGCTGCGCCCATGTACCGCATCGTCATACCCGCGCGCTACGCGTCCACGCGTTTCCCGGGCAAGCCGCTCGCGCTGGTCGATGGCGAGCCGATGATCGTGCGCGTCTGGCAGCGCGCCCGAGCCACGCGCGCGCGCGAGGTGATCGTGGCAACCGACGACGAGCGCATCGCCGCCGCGGCGCGCCTTGCCGGCGCGGATGTCTGCATGACCGAGGCTTCGCACGCATCGGGCACGGACCGCCTCGCGGAGGTCGCGCGCAGCCGCGGCTTCGGGGCCGACGACATCGTCGTCAACCTGCAGGGTGACGAGCCGCGCATGCCCGCGGCGATCGTCGAGCAGGTGGCCGCGGCGCTCGCCGCGCATCCCGCCGCCGCGGTCGCGACGGCGTCGGCCCCGATCGGCACGCGCGCGGAGTTTCTCGACCCGAACGTGGTGAAGGTGGTGACGGACCGGGGCGGCAGGGCGCTCTATTTCAGCCGCGCACCCATTCCGCATGACCGCGATGGCGGCGGAATTGCGGCCCGCCGCCACATCGGGCTCTATGCCTATCGCGCGGGCGCGCTGCTGCGGCTCGCCGCGCTGCAGCCGACGCGGCTCGAGCAACTCGAGAGGCTCGAACAGTTGCGCGCGCTCGAGCACGGCCTCGAGATCCGCGTGGTCGAGGCGGTGGAGCTGCCCGGTCCCGACGTCAATACGCCGCAGGACCTGCAGCACTTCGACGCCGCCGGGGCATGAGCTCGCCCGTGCCCGCGCTCGATCGGCGTGGCCTCTCCGCCGCGCTCTTCGCCTACGTCCTATGGGGACTCTTTCCCCTGTACTGGTACCTGCTGCGATCCGTGCCGGCCGTGCAGACCGTCGCCCATCGCGTGCTGTGGTGCGCGGTATTCGTGTTCGGCTGGCTTGCGCTGCGAGGCGAGCGCGGCTCGCCGTGGCGCTCGCTGGCCGCGCCGCGCGTGCTGCCGATGCTCGCCGCGAGCAGCGTGCTCATCAGCGCCAACTGGGGGGTCTATATCTGGGCCGTGACCCATGGGCGCGTGCTCGATGCCAGCCTCGGGTATTTCATGGGCCCGCTGGCTAACGTGCTGGTCGGCGTGCTGGTGCTGCGCGAACGGCTGCGCGGGCTGCAATGGTGCGCGGTCGGGCTGGCCGCGGCCGGCGTCCTGTGGCTGACGGTCAGCCTCGGCACGTTGCCCTGGGTGTCGCTCGCGCTCGCAACGAGCTTTTGCCTGTACGGACTCATCCGCAAGCTCGTGGCGGTGGGCGCGCTGCAGGGGCTGGCCATTGAAAGCGGGATACTGCTGTTGCCGGCGCTTGCCTGGCTGGCCTGGAGCGAGGTGCGCGGCGAAGGAGCCTTCGGCCATGGAGGCCTCACGAGCGATGCGCTGCTGGTCTTCGGTGGGGCACTCACGGCCCTGCCGCTCATCGGCTTCGCCTACGGCGCGCGCCGCCTTCCTTATTCGCTGCTCGGCCTGCTGCAGTACCTGTCACCCACGCTGCAGCTGCTGTGCGGCCTCCTGCTGGGCGAACCTTTCCCGCGCGACAAGCTCGTGGGGTTCAGCTTCATCTGGATCGGGCTCGCGGTGTATGCCGCGGACGGCTGGTTCCGCGGGCGACGCGCGGCCTGACGCTGGCGGGGTGCAGACCCGGTATCAGGCTTGCGCGGCGAGCAGGCGCCCGGCGGGGGCGGCACGGGTGACGCCCTGTGGCGTGTAGGTTCCCTTGCCGCGCTGCGCGCCACCGGTCAGCGCATCGAGGCGACCGCTCACGTTCTGCAACTGGGCTGTCGCGAGCGCGCCATTGCGGTCGTTCAGCTTGCGGCAACGGCGGGTGAGGTCGGTACAGCTGTTCCAGCGCACCGCGAGGTGGCCCTCGGGATCGCACCAGGCGAGCAGCTTGCGCATCCCGTCGGCGTCCTCTGGAAATCCCAGCATGCGGCACATCGAGGCACGTTCGCCCTCGACTCGCAACAGCGAGCCGACGCAGCCCTGCCGGTCGCGGCCCGCGGCGGCAAGTCCTTCGATGTCGCGCGCGACGAGCAGGGCGTGCTCGCGATCGAGCAGGGCCTCGAGGCGCGCGAGCACCGCCGATTGTTCGGTGATCTGGCGCTCGACGGCTTCGCGTGTGACGGCCGGGTCCAAGCGGCTCAATCCTTGCGCGACGTGCGTACGAGGCTCTCGAGGTCGTGTTCGAACACGAGCAGCTTGGTGGCCGTCGCTTCCGCGTCGACCGTGTAGCTGCCGCTCTCGATCGCCTTGCGGATCTTCGCGACACGCGCCTCGTCCACCTGGGACAGGCGGCTCAGGGTCGCCTCGAGCGCCGCCAGCTGGCGGGCGCTTTCCGTGATCTGCACGCCGCCCGGCGCGTGCGGCTGCGGCCGCGCACCTTCCCCGGTCGTGGACGAGCGCGTGCGCGCCACGGCCGATGCTTCGGAAGTCCTCAGAGGAGTTCCGTTCAATCCATTGATTTTATTAGACATCTATACGCCCTCTCATCCGTGTCAGGAGCTTTATCGGCCTTCGCTTGCAGACCTTTAGCAAGAAATGCGACATGAGTGCAGGCGCTCACCGCGACACCCGTACCTCGGCGCTGTTCTCGACCACACCCTCGACCACCTTGAGGGAGGACAGGTTCTGCACCCGAACGCGCTCATGGAGCGCCCCGCTTGCGAGGGCGCGTCCCGGTGCGCGGATCTGGATGCCCTCGGCGCTCGCCACGATCGTCACGGCCTGGCCGCGCTGGACGAGGTCGTCCGCGGCGAACCAGGCAGCCGGCAGCGGCACGCCCGCCGGGGCCGCACGCGCGAGGTGGCGTCCCGCGAGCTCGCCGGGACGGCTCACATAAAGATGTGCGAGGCCCTCGACTTCGACCCGCCGTGTCGTGACATCCGCGGCGGTGACCGTCCGCCCGCGAGGAGCCGGTGCACGCAGCACGAGGACATCGAGTTCGCTGTGGATCGTCACCGGCACGTTGATGCGCCAGGGTGCTCCGGCGGGACAGGCGACCACGACAGAGGTGCGTGCCTTCGGCGCGGCACCCGCAGACCACTTCACGGTGAGCGGTGCGGGGCAGGGGGCGAGTCGCAGGCGCGCATCCAGCGCCGTCGTCCGGACCTTCACGGCCCCGTTCGTGCGCCCCGGGATCTGCGCGCTCACGAACGCTTCCGCCGCGCGGGCGATGCTGGCGGGGTCCTGGACTGGCGCGGCGGCGCTCACCCGCGCAGCCGCCAAGGCGAGCAGGATTAGCGCGTGCAGGGATGGGCGATTCCTCATGAGTGTGGACAGTGCAGCTTGCGTGCCAGCGAAGCGCCGCGCGCCGCGCCCTCAAGTGCGCCGTGGGCGGGCCGATGGATGGGGTGTTGCAGCCCGGTTCTTGCCGTTGCCGCGGCAATTCCGTTCCGCCCGCGCGTGACCCCCGTCACGCCCTCGGGCGCCAGCATGGGCCGAAAGCCCGAGATACCCACCGTGGCACAGAGCTTGCTCCGTCCCCGGACAGTCAGTTTTCTGGCGGTGGGATCGACATGCGATTCAATCTTGACGCTTACCTCGGGGTGCACCAGCAGGCGCTGCTGATCGGTGCCCGTCGAACCGAAGTGCTCGCGAACAACCTCGCGAACGCGGATACGCCCGGCTTCAAGGCGCGCGACATCGACTTCAAGGCGGCGCTCGCCGCGGCGGGCGACCCCGGTGCGCCGCTGCCGATGGCGCAGACCTCATCGTTGCACCTCGCGACCTCCGGCACGGAAGGCGGGGCCGACGGTGCGCTGCGCTATCGCACGCCGCTCGCGCCGTCGCTCGACGGCAATACGGTCGAGCCGCAACTCGAGCAGGCGGCCTTCGCCGAGAACGCGGTGCGCTACCAGGCGACGCTCACCTTCCTCAATTCACGCTTTCGCGGACTGATGACCGCGATCACCGGCCAGTAGGCCGGGCGACGGGAGCCACGCAATGTCCTCGTTCAATACCTTCGATATCGCCGGATCGGGCATGGCGGCCCAGTCCGTGCGGCTCAACACGGTGGCGAGCAACCTCGCGAATGCCGACAGCGTCGCGGGCAACGCCGACGCCGTCTACAAGGCGCGCCACCCGGTGTTCGAGGCCGTCAAGCAGGCCATGGCCGGGTCGCAGGCGGGCGGCGCGAACGGCGGCGCGGCCGTGCAGGTGCGCGGCATCGTCGAGAGCGATGCGGCGCCGGTGGCGCGCTACGAGCCGGGCAATCCGCTCGCGAACGCGGAAGGTTATGTGTACGCGCCCAACGTCAATGTCGTCGAGGAGATGGTCGACATGATCTCCGCCTCGCGCTCCTACCAGAACAACGTCGAAGTCATGGATACCGCCAAGACCATGATGATGGCCACCCTGAGGCTCGGGCAGTCATGAGCACCGTCCAGAACGACAAGGCCACGAACCCTTACGCCGGCCTCGGTTTCGACACGACGCGACCGGAGGCGAAGGGCAAGGGCGACAGCACGCTCGACCAGCAGGACTTCCTGATGCTGCTCACGACGCAGCTCAAGAACCAGGACCCGACCAAACCGCTCGATTCCACGCAGTTCGTCGCGCAGCTCGCGCAGTTCAGCCAGGTCTCGGGCGTGCAGGAAATGAATGCCTCGCTCGCGGCGCTGACCGCCGGCATGAAAAGCTCGGCCGTGCTCGACGGCGCCGCGCTCGTCGGCCGTTACGTGCTGCTCGAGGGCGACAGCGCGCCGCTCGCCAGGGACGGCACGATCGTCGGCGGCGTGACGACGCCGAAGGGCGCCAGCTCGATCACCGTGAACGTGCGCAACGCGGGCGGCGAGCTTGTGCGCACGATGCAGCTCGCGCCCACCGAGGGCACGACCCTCTTCAGCTGGGATGGCCTCGCGGCCGACGGCACGGCGGCACCCGCCGGCCAGTACCGCATCGATGCGACCGCGACGGTCTCCGGCGCGAACCAGGCGGCCGATACGCTGGTCGCCGATCTCGTCGCGAGCGTCAGCATGGACCCGCGCACCTACGCCCTGACGCTCAATACGCCGAGCGCGGGCCCCGTGACCCTGGCCGACGTCCGCCAGGTCTTCTGACCGAATCCGACCCGAGGAGCACACCCACCATGCCATTCACGATCGCCCTGAGCGGACTCAATGCCGCATCGGCCGACCTCGCCGTCACCGCGAACAACATCGCGAACGGCTCGACCACCGGCTTCAAGAGCTCGCGCACCGAGTTCGCGGACCTCTTCGCCGTGACGCCCTTCGGCGTCTCGAGCACCGCGACCGGCAACGGCGTGAAGGTGGCGACGGTGGCCCAGCAGTTCAGCCAGGGCAACGTCGACTTCACCGACAACAACCTCGACCTTGCGTTGCGCGGCGACGGTTTCTTCACGCTGAGCGACGGCGGTGCGCTCGCGTACTCGCGCGCCGGTGCCTTCAAGGTCGACAACCAGGGCTATGTCGTCAATTCGACGCTTTCGAGGCTGCAGGTGTACCCGCCGCTGCCGAACGGTGGCTTCAACACCGGCGGCCTCTCCGACCTGCAACTCGTCACCGGCGAGAGTGCCCCGCAGGCGACGTCGATGGTCGACATGACGCTCAACCTGCCCGCCGATGCGACGGCGCCGGTGAGCCCCTTCAACCCCGCCGACGCCTCGAGCTACAACCGCCAGACGTCGATGACTGTCTACGACTCGCTCGGTGCGGCACACACGACCAGCTTCTACTTCGTCAAGGGCGCGGTCGCGAACGAGTGGAGCGTGCAGGCCTACACCGACGGCGCGGCCGTCGGCGGTCCGCAGCCGCTCACCTTCGACAGCAGCGGCGCGCTTGTGACGCCGGCCGCGGGCACGATCGCCTTCCCGGCGTACACGCCGGCGACCGGCGCCGCGCCGATGGCCCTGACTCTCGACGTGCGCGGCGCGACGCAGTACGGCAGCAACTTCGGCGTGCAGTTCACTCAGAACGGCTTCACGACCGGCGCGCTCTCGGGCATCGACGTCGACTCGACCGGCGTGGTCAGCGCGCGCTATACCAACGGCCGTTCGATTCCGCTCGGCCAGGTGGCCGTCACGACCTTCGCGAACACGCAGGGCCTGCAGAAGCTCGGCGACACGCAGTGGGGCGAGACCTTCACCTCGGGCAGCGCGCAGCGCGGCACGGCCGGCAGCTCGGGCTTCGGCACGATCCAGTCGGGCGCGCTCGAGGCCTCGAACGTCGAGATCACGCAGCAGCTCGTCAACATGATCACCGCGCAGCGCAATTTCCAGGCGAACGCGCAGATGATCTCGACCGCCGACCAGATCACCCAGACCATCATCAACATCCGCTGATGGACAAGTACCTCTATGTGGCGATGTCAGGCGCGAAGGAGACCCTGCGCGCCCAGGCCGTCAACAGCCACAACCTCGCGAACGCCAGCACCACGGGATTTCGCGCCGACCTCGCGGCGTTCCAGACGCGCGCGGTGGAAGGCAGCGGTTTCACCTCGCGCGCCTATGCGACGAATGCCACCGTGGGCTGGGACACGACCAACGGCGCGCTGCTCTCGACCGGACGCGACCTCGACGTCGCGGTGAATGGCGCGGGCTGGATCGCGGTGCAGGCGGCCGATGGCAGCGAGGGGTACACGCGCGCGGGCGACCTGCGCGTCGATACGAGCGGGGCGCTGCGCAATGGCGCCGGCGACCTCGTGCTCGGCGACGGCGGCCCGATCACCGTGCCGCAGAACAGCTCGGTCATGGTCGGCGCCGACGGCTCGGTGTCGATCGTGCCGGTGGGGCAGGGACCCGAGACGACCTCGGTGGTCGGCCGCATCAAGCTCGTCAACCCCGCGGCGGACGCGCTCGAGCGCGGCGCCGACGGACTATTCCGGATGAAGGACGGCAGTCAGGCGCCCGCCGACGCGTCCGTCCAGCTCGCCTCGGGTGTCCTCGAGTCGAGCAATGTCAATGCGTCCGGCGCGATGGTCGAGATGATCGAGCTCGCCCGTCGCTTCGAACTGCAGGTCAAGGCCATACGCACCGCGGAAGAGGACGGCGCCACCGCCGCCCGCCTGCTGCGCGTGTAACGGAGGAAATTCATGAATACGGCGCTCTGGGCGGCGAAGACGGGACTCGATGCGCAGCAGACGCGCATGGCGGTCACCTCGAACAACCTGGCGAACGTCTCGACCAACGGTTTCAAGAAAGGGCGCGCGGTCTTCGAGGACCTGATGTACCAGAACGTGCGCCAGGTCGGCGGCTCGACCTCGCAGGACACCGAGGCACCCTCGGGACTGTCGCTCGGCACGGGCGTGCGCATCGTCGCGACCGAGAAACTCTATACGCAGGGCAGCTTCGCCAACACGGGCAATGCGCTCGACGTCGCCGTCAGCGGCCGCGGCTTCTTCCAGGTGGAACTGCCCGACGGCACCACGGGATACACGCGCGACGGTGCCTTCCAGCAAAACGCGCAGGGCGAACTCGTCACCTCGAGCGGCTACCGCCTGCAGCCCGGCATTACGCTGCCGGACGGCGCGCAGGCGATCACGATCGGCACGGACGGCGTGGTGTCGGCGCAGACCGCCGGCCAGACGGCGCCGGTGCAGGTCGGCACGCTGCAACTCGTCGATTTCGTCAATCCGGCCGGCCTGCAGCCGCGCGGCGAGAACCTGCTGGTCGAGTCGGTGGCGAGCGGTCCGCCGCAGGCCGGCACGCCGGGCCTCAACGGCCTCGGCACGGTGGTGCAGGGTTCGCTCGAGGCGTCCAACGTCAATGTGGTCGAGGAACTCGTCAACATGATCGAGACGCAACGCGCCTACGAGATGAACTCGAAGGCGATCTCGACCACCGACCAGATGCTCGCCTACGTCACGAACCAGTTGTGAGCGCCATGACACGACGGATCCCGCCCATCGCCCTGTGCGCCGCGTTGCTCGCCGCGGGCTGCGCCTCGACCCCCGACGAGGCCGCCTTCGGGCCCTGGCCGGAGGAAGTCGAGGTCGCGCCGCCGACGAGTGGCGCGATCTACCAGGCGGGACGCGATGTCGCGCTGTTCGAGAACGCGGTCGCGCGCAATGCCGGCGACCTGATCGTGATCCGGCTCGCCGAGCGCACGCAGGCGAGCAAGAGCGCGACGACCAGTACCAAGAAGTCGACGTCCGCCGAGCTGCCCGGCCCGACCGTGGCGGGACGGCCGGTCTCGGTCAACGGCGTGCCGGTGCTGCAGATGGGCATGGAGAACGAGTCAGAGTTCAACGGCTCGGGCTCGAGCGCCCAGAGCAACCGCCTCTCGGGCGAGATCAGCGCCACGGTCGTGCGCCGCCTCGGCAACGGCAACCTGATCGTGCGCGGCCAGAAGTGGCTCACACTCAACCAGGGCAGCGAGTACGTGCGCATCGAGGGGATCATCCGCCCGATCGACATCCAGCCCGATAATTCGATCGAATCCTGGAAGGTCGCGAACGCCCGCATTGCCTACGGCGGGCGTGGCTCGCTCGCCTCGGCCAACAAGCCGGGCCTGCTTGCGCGCTTCTTCAACTCGCCCCTGATGCCGTTCTGACCATGCGCAACATCATCTGCATGCTGCTGCTTGCCGGCGCCTTCGCAACGCCCGCCCACGCGGAGCGGGTCAAGGACCTGGCCTCGGTCGCCGGAGTGCGCACGAACCAGCTCATCGGCTATGGTCTCGTCGTCGGCCTCGACGGCACGGGCGACCAGACGAGCCAGGCGCCGTTCACGATCCAGAGCATCCGCACGATGCTCGCGAAGTTCGGCGTGACGATTCCCGACAACGTCAATCCACAGTTGAAGAACGTTGCCGCTGTCACGGTGACCGCCGACTTGCCGCCATTCGCGAAGGCCGGACAGGCCGTCGACGTGACGGTCGCCTCGATCGGCAACGCGCAGAGCCTGCGCGGCGGCACGCTCATCATGACGCCGCTGCGCGGCGCCGACGGGCAGGTGTACGCGATCGCGCAGGGCGCCATGATCGTGAGCGGCTTCGGGGTCTCGGGCAAGGACGGCTCGCGCATCGCGGTCAACGTGCCGAGCGGTGGACGCATTCCGAACGGCGCGACCGTGGAGCGCGAAGTCGGCAACAACTTCGCGGCCGAACCCTTCGTGATGCTGAACCTGCACACGCCCGATTTCTCGACGGCCTCGCACCTCGCGGAAGGCATCAACGGCCTGCTCGGCGCGGGCACGGCCGAGGCGATCGATGCCGTGTCCGTGCGCGTGGCGGCGCCGCAGGACAAGGGCCAGCGCACGTCCTTCCTCGCCGCGCTCGAGGAGCTCGAGGTGAAGACCGGCGAGGCACCTGCGCGCGTGATCGTCAACTCGCGCACCGGCACCGTCGTCATTGGCAGTCGCGTGCAGGTGCGCGCGGCCGCGGTCGCGCACGGCTCGCTCTCGGTCACGATCACCGAGCGCGTCGATGTCAGCCAGCCCAATCCCCTCGGCCGCGGCGAGACCGTCGCCGCCCAGCGCAGCGAGCTCGACGTCTCGCAGCCGGAGGCGCGCATGTTCGTGTTCGGCGCGGGCGTCAATCTCGATGAGATCGTGCGCGCCGTAAACCAGGTCGGGGCGGCGCCCGGCGACCTCGTCGCCATCCTCGAAGCCCTGAAGGTCGCCGGCGCGCTGCGCGCCGAGCTGATCGTGATCTGATGAGCGCGATCCCGGTTGCGCGCGCTTCCTACGGCGACGCCGAGGCGCTCTCGTCGCTGAAGCGTGCCGATCGCTCGCAGACGCCGGAAGCGCTGCGCGAAACCGCGCGCCAGTTCGAGAGCCTCTTCACGCGCATGCTGCTGAAGTCGATGCGCGCGACGTCGTTCGATGACAGCTTGGCGGGGCAGGGCGAGGGCTTCTACCGCGACATGTTCGACGACCAGCTGTCGATCGAGCTGTCGAAGGGCAAGGGGCTGGGACTTGCCGACATGCTGGTCGAACAATTGAAGCGCGCGGGCCTTGCCCCGATGGAAGCGGCGTCGGCCAGCGGAACGGCGCCTGCGGTCGGCGATGCGGACAAGGACCGTTTCGTGCAGGAGTTGTGGCCCCATGCGCAGGCGGCCGGTGCCGAACTCGGCGTCGATCCGAAGACGCTCGTGGCGCACGCCGCACTTGAAACGGGCTGGGGCCGCCACCTGCCGCAGGGGGAAGACGGCAGGCCGAGCCACAATTTGTTCGGCATCAAGGCGACGGGCTGGAACGGCGAGCGCGTGCAGGCACGCACCCTCGAGTTTGCGGGAGGAGCCGCGCAGGATCGCATGGAAGCGTTTCGCGCCTACGATTCCACCGGCGAGAGCTTCCGGGATTATGTCGCGTTGATCCGCGACAACCCCCGCTATGCCGCCGCGAAGGGCACCGGCAGCGACGCGGCTGCCTACGCGCGCGCGCTGCAGGCGGGCGGCTACGCGACCGATCCCGACTACGCCTCCAAGCTCGAGCAGGTGGCGGGCGTGCTCAAGTTCACATCCGACCCGCCGATACAGCGGCACCTGGAGACCTGATCCACCATGGCTGACGTCATGTCCACAGCCGTCTCGGGCCTGCTCGCCTTCCGGCGCGGGCTCGATACGACGAGCCAGAACATCGCCAACGCCGCGACGGCGGGCTACAGCCGCCAGCGCGTGGAACTCGCGACGCGCCCGGCGCAAGCCTACGGCAGCGGCTGGATCGGTTCCGGCGTGCAGGTTTCCACCGTGGCGCGGGTCTACGACAGCTTCCTCGCGGCGCAGGTGCGCGGCAGCGCCTCGAGTGTCGGGCGCTACGACACGATGGCGACCGAGGCCGAGCGCCTCGACAATGTGCTCGGGGACTCGAAGACCGGGCTGTCCGCCGCCTTCCAGAAGCTCGTCAATGCATTCCAGGAAGTCGCCAACGATCCCTCGTCGGTGACCTCGCGGCAGGCCCTGCTGTCGCAGGCCGGCGTCTTCACCGGCCAGCTGCAGGGCTACGACAGCCGCATGCGCGGCTTTGCGGCCGAGGTCAACGACCGGCTGCGCGCGGGAGCGGCCGAAGTGACTTCACTGGCCGACAGCCTCGCCAAGCTCAACACGCAGATCCGCGACGCCTACGGGCGCACCGGCCAGCCGCCGAACGACCTGCTCGACCAGCGCGATCGCCTGGTCGACCAGTTGTCCTCGCATGTGGATGTATCGGTGGTCGCGCAGCAGGACGGTTCGGCGAACGTCTATGTCGGCACGGGCCAGCCGCTCGTGGTCGGAAGCACTGCCACGCAGTTCACGGTGACGCCGGATCGATTCGACGCGACGCGCCTCAACGTCGCGATCCAGGGCGTGGGCGGGCCGATCGACATTTCCGCGCAAGTCACGGGCGGCAGCCTCGGCGGGCTGCTCGAGTACCGGGAGCAGGTCCTCGACCCGGCCCGCGACGCTCTCGGCAAGGTGGCGGCAGGCGTCGTCGCAATCGTCAACGGGCAGCATTCGCAGGGCATCACGCTCACGGGCGCGATGGGCGGGCCGTTTTTCTCGCTCGGCAGCCCCACCGTGCTCGCCGGCGCCGGCAACGCCGGCAATGCATCGGTGACGGCCTCGATCGCGAACGCCAATGCGCTCTCCGGCCACGACTACATCCTCGAATACACGGGCAGTTGGCAGCTGCGCGATGCGACGGGCGGCGCCACCGTCGCGCTCTCCGGCACCGGCACGCCCGCCGATCCGCTCACGGCCGAAGGGCTGTCGATCGTCGTCGCCAACACGCCGCTGCCGGGCGACCGCTTCCGCATCGAGCCGACCCGCGACCTCGTGGCCGGGCTCGAGCTCGCGATCGACGATCCCGCGGACATCGCCGCGGCCTCGCCGGTCCGCACGGCCGCCGATGGCGCGAACAGCGGCACGGGCCGGATCTCCCCGCCGGCCGTCACGAACGCCGCGAACGCGGCCCTGCGCAGCAGCGTCACGATCGAGTTCACCTCGGCGACCACCTACTCGGTCAACGGCGCGGGCTCCTTCACCTACACCCCGGGCGCGCCGATCGCCATGAACGGCTGGAGCGCCAGCATCGATGGCGCCCCGGCCACGGGTGACCGCTTCTCGATCGCCGACAACACGAGCGGCACGGGCGACAACAGCAACCTGCTCGCGATCCTGGGCGCGCTCGACGCCCCGGGGCTCGCGGGCGGCACGGCTTCCATCGCCGAGGCCGCGACGCAGCTCACCGCGCGTATCGGAATGCAGACCTCGCAGGCGCAGTCGAATCGGGAAGCCTTCACCGTGGTCCACGAGCAGGACCTCGCGGCCCAACAGTCGGTTTCCGGCGTCAACCTCGATGAGGAAGCCGCCAACCTGATCATGCTGCAGCAGGCCTTCCAGGCCGCCTCGCAACTCATTGCCGTGGCGCAGTCGATGTTCGACTCGCTGCTCGCCGCGACGAGGAGCTAGCCGTGCGCACATCGACCCTCGGCTCGCATTACAGCCTCGTGAACCAGATGCTGCGCCAGCAGTCGACCATCGCCCAGGTGAGCCTGCAGGTGTCGTCGGGCAAGCGCGTCCTCACGCCCTCCGACGACCCGATCGCGGCGGGGCGCATCCTCGCGCTCGAGAACGAGCTGTCCTCGTGGTCGCAGTACGAGCGCAATGCCGGCAGCGTGCAGACGCGCCTCTCGATCGAGGAACTGGCGCTCGCCGATGCCGGCAAGGTCCTGCAGCGGGTGCGCGACCTCGCGCTCTCGGCCAACAACGGCGCGATGGACGACAAGTCGCGCGCGGCGATCGCCACCGAGCTGACCGAGCGCATCGGCGAACTGCAGGCGATCGCGAACCGCCGCGACGCAGCGGGTGAGTACCTGTTCGCGGGCAACAGCGGCGGCACGCAGCCCTTCGCGCGCGCGGCCGCTGGCATGATCTATGCCGGCGACCAAGGCACGCGCGACGTGCAGGTGAGTCCGACGCAGTTCGTCAGGGTGGGCCACAGCGGCCACGAGGTCTTCATGGACGTGCCGGAGGGCAATGGCACGTTCACCGTGGACACGGGAGCGGCCAATGCCGGCTCGGGCTGGATCGCGCCCCTGTCGGTAGTCAGCCCCGCCGCCTGGACGGGCGGCAACTTCACGCTGCGCTTCACCGATGCGGCGAACTACGAGATCCTGGATGCGTCGAACACGCAAGTCGCGACCGGCGCGTACACCGCGGGCGCCAGCATCGACTTCAGCGGCGTGCGTTTCTCGATCGCGGGTGCGCCGGTCGCAAACGATACGTTCTCGATCGCACCGGCCGGGCGGCAGGACATCTTCGCGACGCTCGATGCGCTCGCCGCGACGCTGCGCGCCCCCGCGGCCACGGACGCCGACCGGGCCCGCTTCAACACGGGCATCGCGGCCGGGCTCGCGCAACTCGACAGCGGCATGGACCACCTGCTCAACATCCGCTCGGAAGTGGGCGCGCGCCTCAATGTGCTCGATAACGTCGCGGCTTCCCGCGAGTCGCTCGAGGTCGAGCTGCAGACCGCGGTCTCCCAGCTGCGGGACGTCGACATGGTCGAGGCCGTCAGTCGCCTCGCGATCGAGAAGTCGGCCCTGGCCGCGGCGCAGAAGTCATTCGCGCAGATGTCGCGCCTCTCGCTGTTCGACTACCTGTGACGCGCATCACAAGCCGCGCGAACGGGATCCCGGGTCCTCAAGCTTCGGCGGCGGGCACCGATACAGGGCATGTCACGGCTACCGGCGAAGTCAAGGCCCACGCCGTACGGAAATCGCGCCAAGGGCAGTGGTCCGCGGCCAGGCAACTACAGGAGTAATTGGTAATGGCACTTGTCATCAACACGAACGTGATGTCGCTGAACGCACAGCGCAACCTCACGACCTCGGGCAACCAGCTCGCGACTTCGCTGCAGCGCCTGTCCTCGGGCCTGCGCATCAACAGCGCGAAGGACGACGCCGCGGGCCTCGCGATCTCCGATCGCATGACCACGCAGATCAGCGGCCTGAACCAGGCCGCCCGCAACGCCAACGACGGCATCTCGCTCGCGCAGACGACGGAAGGCGCCTTGCAGGAAGTCACGAACAACCTGCAGCGCATCCGTGAGCTGGCCGTGCAATCGGCCAATGCCACGAACAGCGACAACGACCGCGTGGCCCTCGACCAGGAAGTGCAGCAGCGCATCGCGGAAATCGAGCGCATCGCGAGCCAGACCTCGTTCAACGGCCGCCGGGTCCTCGACGGCTCCTTCGGCGGCGCGACCTTCCAGGTCGGCGCGAACGTCGGCGAGACGATCAACCTGTCCCTCACCTCGAGCGTGAAGTCGACGGCGATCGGCCAGGTGGCCGCTTCGACCGGCACGGTCGACGTCAGCACCCTGTTCACGACGGGCGGTTCGGCCGCGGTCGCGGGCAGCACGACCAGCGGTGGCGCGTTCACCACGTCGGTGGCGGCCGCTGCGGGCCAGACTTTCTCGGTCGTGGTCGATGGCGTCACGGCCTTCTCGTTCACTTCGGCGGCAGGTGGCGATGACGTCACCGCGGCGGAGTTCGACACGGGCCTGACGGCGAACACGGCGGCCCTGAACGCGGCCGGCGTCACCTTCACCGGCACGGCGGCGGGCGGCAACCTGGTCTTCACGCGCGCCGACGGCACCGACTTCGATGTCGTCGTGACCAACACGATGGCGACCACGCCCGGCGGATTCGCCGGCGCCAACTTCGCCACCGGCACGAACTCGATCACCTCCGGCACGCCGGCGGTGGCGGGCACGCCGGGCGCGTACACGCTGGGTGCGATGAGCATCCAGGTGGGCACGGGCACGGCGGTCGATGTGGCGGGCACCTACGCCACGGCGCAGGACCTCGTGGACGCGATCAACAGCCGCGTCACGGGCGCCACCGCGTCGATCGACTCGACCAACCACCTCGTCATCTCGGCGGGTTCGGCGCTGACGATCTCCGGTGCGGGCGCCACGGCGACCGGCAACGGCAACGCGGCCCTCGGCGGTTCGCTCGACGCGCAGAACGTGCTGACTTCGGCCGGTGCCAACAGCGCCATCCTGAGCGTCGATGCGGCGCTGACCTCGGTCAGCAACCTGCGCAGCACGCTGGGCGCCATCCAGAACCGCTTCCAGTCGGTCATCAACAGCCTCCAGGCCGTGTCCGAGAACCTGTCTGCCTCGCGCAGCCGCATCCTCGACACCGACTTCGCGGCGGAAACGGCGAGCCTCACGCGCGCCCAGATCCTGCAGCAGGCCGGCACCGCGATGGTCGCGCAGGCGAACAGCGCACCGCAGGGTGTGCTCTCGCTCCTGCAGGGTTGAGGGTGAACTGAGAGTGGAATGACCGGATCCATCCAGATCCGTTCGAGCCGCGGGTCGGGTGCTGCAAGGCGCCCGGCCCGCGGCCTTTGATTGTTCCAGGAGCTTCGACGCATGGCGACTTCGGCTAGCAGCATCTCGGGCGGCTCCAAGCTCGACGTCCAGGCGCTCGCGGCGCAGCTCGTCGCAGCCGAACGCGCGCCGCTCGACGCGCAGGTCAAGCGCGAGGCCGCGAGCGTCAAGACGACGCTGTCGGCGCTCGGTACGCTGAAGAGCGCCTTGTCCGCCTTCGAGGCGGCCGTCAGCAGCATGTCCATGCTGGCGGACTTCCAGGCCCACTCGGCAACGAGCAGCGACCCGGAGGCATTCACGGCGACGGCCGGTTCCGCGGCAGTGCCGGGCAGCTACAGCATCGAGGTACGTCAGCTCGCGAGTGCTCATGGCATCGCGACCGGACCCTACGTGGGCGGCAGCGAAGCCCTGGTCGGCAGCGGGCAGCTGAGCCTCTCGGTCGGCGGCCGAGCCTTCACGGTCGACGTGACGGCTGGCACGACGCTCGCGGGACTGCGCGATGCCATCAACAACGGACGGGGCAACACCGGCATCAACGCGACCATCGTGCAGAGCACGGCGGGCGCGCGCCTCGTCCTGTCCTCCCGCGCCACGGGCGCGGCCAATGCCCTGGCGGTGTCGGTGACCGGCGCCGCGGGCGGCCTCGATTCGCTCGCCTACAGCGGCGGCGCGCCGGGCAGTTACACCCAGGTCAGCGCCGCGCAGGACGCGCTGGTGCGCGTGGCAGGTTTCGACCAGACGAGCGCGACGAATACCGTCGCGGGAGCCATCGACGGCGTGACGCTCGATCTGGCCACGGCAGCCGAAGGGACCGTGCACACGCTGACGATCGCCAACGATACGGCCGCCATCCGCAAACGCATCGATGCTTTCGTCGCGACCTACAATGCGATGCAGTCGGCGATCGCGGGCCTGCGCGGCTACAACAAGACGACCGAGGAGAGCGGGCCGCTGCTCGGCGATTCGATGCTGCTCGGGCTCGAGGCGCGGCTGCGGCGCGGCCTGCATGATCCGGTCTCGGGGCTTGCGGGCAACCACCGCTCGCTCGCAACCCTCGGCATCACCACGGACGTCAAGACCGGCAACCTGACGGTCGACGAGACCAGACTGACCGCCGCCATCCAGGGCGACTTCGAGGGCGTGGCGCAGCTCTTCGGCAAGACCGGCGGCATCGGTTTTCGCCTGCAGGATACCCTCGACGATGCGTTGTCGATCAGCGGCGGCATCTCGGTGCGCTCGCGCGCGCTGGTCGAGCAGCAGAAAGACCTCGACGACCGGCAGAAGGGCATCGACGCGCGCATGCAGTCGCAGCTCGCGCGCTACATCCGCCAGTTCACGACCCTCGACATGCTGCTGTCGACGCTCGACACGACCTCGGCCTACCTCGATACCCAGCTCGACTCACTCGCCAGCATGACGAATCGCGACAAATGAAGACTCCCCTCCCGGACGCCTGCCCGACGGGCATCATGCGCGTGCGCAACGCCGTCGCGCCGCTCGACAGCTTCCTGCGCAGCGTGAGCCGCCGCCTCGAGTTCCGCCGCGACGAGAGCGGCAACATCGTGGTGGCGGTGCGCGACCTCACGACGGGCGAGATCATCCGCCAAAGCCCATAGGGAAAACCCTCAAGCGCGCCGGCCGGGCGCCGATAAGTGCGCATGACCTACAGGAACGCCAATCGGCTTGCGACCTACCGCAGCGTCGCCACGCACGGTGGCGTAGCCGCCGCCGATCCGCACCGGCTCACGCTGATGCTGATGGACGGGGCGCTCGAGCGCATTTCGGCCGCGAAGGGCAACCTCGCGCACGGCCGTACCGCCGAGAAGTGCGCGCTGATCCAGCGCGCGATAGACATCCTGCACGAATTGCGCGCGAGCCTCGACTTCGGCGCCGGCGGCGAACTGGCCGCCAACCTCGACAGCCTCTACGACTACATGGTGCGCCAGCTTGCCAAGGCAAATGCCGGCGACCGCGTCGAAACCCTCGACGAGGTACTGCGCCTGCTCGGCGAGATCCGCAGCGCCTGGGTGCTGATTCCACCCGAGGCGCGCAGCGCGGGCCGGGGCCGCTGATGGAAGACGGCATCGACACCATCGTCCTCGACGAGGAGCTGGCCTACATCGATGTTGTTCCACTGCGCTGGACGGGCTCGGCGAAACCGGCCGACCCGGACCTCGTCGTCGCGCAGTCCGAGCACAACCTGCGGCTGCTGCAGGCGCTCGCCGCCCTCGATGACAGGGGGCCGGCCGAGAAGGCGGACGAGAATTCCCCCCACTCGGCCGACCTGATGCGCCTCGAGTTCAAGGTGAACCTGCTGCTCGAGCTCGTGGGGCAGATCCTGCTGCAGTCGCATCCGCGGCCGGTGGCCGTGCCGATGCGCTTCAATGCCCACGGCGCCATCTGGCGGATGCAGGAAGGGCAGGTGCGCGCCGGCGAATACGGGCAGCTCGAGCTGTGGCTGCGCCCGGCGCTCGTCGAGCCATTGCGCGTGTACGGCCGCGTCGTGTCCGTGGGTGTCGACCGGCGTGTCAAGCTGCGGTTCGAGCCGGTCGGCAAGCCGGTGGAAGACCTGATCGAGAAGCTGACCTTCCAGCGCCACCGGCGCCAGGTCGCAGGGACACGCGAGCGCCGGTAATCTGGCGCCCGAGTCGCCATAATGCGACGCAGTTCCGCGGCCGTCCCGGCCGCGATCGACATCCGTCACACCGGAGCCTCGTGCGCGTGCCGAGAATGGCGCGCAACGAGAACGAGGTTGCGTGAATGTCAGTTGCTTGCGCAGACATTCACAGGGATGTGACTTCCGGGGGCAGGATGCCTACGGGCCGCTCAGCGGCCGTCGTCGAGATTGCACGGCTCATCCGCAGCGTGGCTGCGCATGACTCGAGCGTGCTGGTGCTGGGGGAGTCCGGCACCGGCAAGGAAGTGGTGGCGCGCGCGATCCATGATTCGAGCCCGCGCCGCCATCGCCCGTTCGTGGCGATCAACTGCGGCGCCATTCCGGCCGACCTGCTCGAAAGCGAGCTGTTCGGGCACGAGAAGGGCGCGTTCACGGGTGCGATCTCGACCCGCCTCGGGCGATTCGAGATCGCCGACGGCGGCACGCTGTTCCTCGACGAGATCGGCGACATGAGCCTGCCGATGCAGGTCAAGCTGCTGCGAGTGCTGCAGGAACGCATCTTCGAGCGCGTCGGCAACCACAAGCCGATCCAGTGCGACGTGCGCATCATCGCCGCCACCCATCGCAACCTCGAGGAGTCGATCGGCCGCGGCGCGTTCCGCCAGGACCTCTTCTACCGCCTGAACGTCTTCCCGATCGAGATGCCCGCGCTGCGCGAGCGGCAGGCGGACCTGCCGGCGCTGATCGAGGAATTCGTTGCCGCCAACGAGCGCGGTGGCCGCGCCCGCATTTCCTTCACGCCCGATGCGCTTGCGGCGCTCGCCCGCCATCCCTGGCCGGGCAACGTGCGCGAACTCGCGAACCTGATCGAGCGCCTGTCCATCCTGCACGGAGGGCAGCAGGTCGATGCCTGCGACCTGCCGCTGCGCTATCGCCCCGGGATCCCCGACCGGGCGCCGTCGCTGCCGATGGAGTCCCTCGCGGAACCCGCCGCCACGGCGGATGGCGCACTGTCCGAGATCGAAGTGATGGACCTGCTCGAAAGCCCGATCGCCGACGCGGCGGTGACCGAGCTGCCGGCCGAGGGCATCGACCTGCGCCGGCATCTCGATGCGATCGAGCGTTCGCTGGTGCAGCAGGCCCTCGAGCGTTCGGGCGGGACGGTCGCGCACGCCGCGCGCCTGCTCGGGCTGCGGCGCACCACGCTCGTCGAGAAGCTGCGCAAGCTCGGCGAGCCGGGCGAGCGCGGCGGAGTTTTGACGGCTGCCGCCGCCTGCGGCGCGAGCATGTGACGCGCCTCACGCAATCCGGGCGCCATCCGGCACGGCACGGAAATTGCTCCTAGTCAGCGGACCGGCACGGTGCCGGCGCAGTGAGGCAAGACCGAAGTGACCACGATCGCGACTCCCGAACCGGTGGCCTGCTCGCAAGCGTCCCGCGAGACGCTCGAACTCGCCGCCCGCGTCGCGGCGAGCGATTGCACGGTGCTGATCGCCGGCGAGTCCGGCACAGGCAAGGAAGTGCTCGCCCGCCACATCCACCGGCTTTCGCCGCGCGCCGCGCAGCCGTTCATCGCGATCAACTGCGCGGCCATTCCCGAGACCTTGCTCGAGGCGGTGCTCTTCGGCCATGAGAAGGGCGCCTTCACGGGCGCGCAGGCCGCTCATCCGGGCAAGTTCGAGCAGGCGCAGGGCGGCACACTGCTGCTCGACGAGATCTCGGAGATGCCGCTCGGCCTGCAGGCCAAGCTCCTGCGCGTGTTGCAGGAGCGGGAAGTGGAGCGCATCGGCGGCCGCGCGACGCTCGCGCTCGACGTGCGGGTGCTCGCGACGACCAACCGCCGGCTGCGAGCCGAGGTGACGGCCGCGCGCTTTCGCGAAGACCTCTACTACCGGCTCAACGTGTTTCCCATGGTGCTGGCGCCGCTGCGCGAGCGCCGCGACGACATCCTGCCGCTTGCGATGCAGCTGCTGTCCGCGCGCTGCGCGGCGGGGCAACGCATCCCGGCGCTGTCCGCGGAGGCGGCCCATCGCCTCCTCACGCACGCCTGGCCCGGCAATGTGCGCGAGCTCGACAACGTCATGCAGCGCGCGCTGATCCTGCTCGAGGGAGCGACCATCCTCGCGAGCCACATCCGCTTCGAGATGGATGAGGCGCTGGCCGATGGGCCGGCGCGCACGGCCGCACCGGCGCCCGTGGCGAGAGGGCAGCTCTCGATGGCGCTCGCGTCGGCCGAACGGGAGCTGATCCTCGGCGCGCTGCGCGAGGAGCAGGGCAGCCGGCGGGCCGTGGCGGAGCGCCTCGGCATCAGTCCGCGCGCGCTGCGCTACAAGCTCGCGCAACTGCGCGCATCGGGCGTCGACCTTGCGGAGGCCTGCGCATGAGCCAGATGGAGATCGACCGCGTCCTTTCGCAGATCCGCACCATATCCTCGCAGGTGAGGCGCCCGCAGGCGCCGGTCGCCGGAGCCGGCGAAGCCGCAGCGGCGGGCCGGGCACCGGCGATCGACGGCTTTGCCGCGCTGATGAAGCGTGGCGTCGAACAGGTGAATGCGGCCCAGCAGAGCGCCGCGCAGGCGGCCACCGCCTTCCAGAAGGGCGTGCCGGGCGTCGAGCTGCCGCAGGTGATGCTCGAGATGCAGAAAGCGAGCGTCTCCTTCCGGGCCGCCACCGAGGTGCGCAATCGCCTCGTGGGCGTGTACCAGGAAATAATGAACATGCCGATCTGAGCGGCATGGCGAACACCGAGTGGAGAGAAACATGAACGCCGAGGTCGAGCAGTTGCCCGCCTTCAACCGCATCGCCACGGGCTTGCGTCCCGTGCTGGTGCTGGCGGGGCTCGCGGCGGCCGTGGCCGCGGGCCTCTGGATCCTGCTGTGGGCCCAGGGCCCGAGCTTCAGCCTGCTGTACTCGGGCCTCGCCGCCGGCGATCTCGTCGAAGTGCAGCAGTCGCTGCAGGCCGCGGGCATCGAGCACAAGGCCGATGTCGCGCGCGGCACCGTCAGCGTGCCCATGGAGAAGCTCAATGATGCGCGGCTCGCGCTGGCAGCGCAGGGCGTGCTGCAGTCTTCCGACGGCTTCAACGCCATGGCGAAGGATTCGGGCTTCGGCGTGAGCCAGTTCATGGAGGGCGCGCGCTACCAGCACGCGCTCGAGACCGAACTGGCCCGCACCATCGCGAGCCTGCAGCCGGTGTCCGCCGCGCGCGTTCATATCGCCGCGCCCCGGCCGTCGGCTTTCGTGCGCGACCGCCGCAATGCGACCGCGTCCGTCTTCCTGCAGCTGAAGGCCGGCCGCCGGCTCGAGTCCGACCAGGTGACCGCGATCGTCAACCTCGTCGCCTCGAGCATCCCGGAGCTCAAGGCCGAGGACGTGACGGTGGTGGACCAGGCGGGGCGCCTGCTGTCCGAGCCGGAGCGCGACGGCGACCTCGCGGCGCGCGAGAAGCAGTTCGAGTTCGCGCGCCGCCTCGAATCCGAGTACACGCAGCGCATCCTCGCGCTGCTCGCGCCGATCGTCGGCGAAGGCAGGGTGCGTGCGCAGGTGGTGGCGTCCGTCGACATGTCGGTCACCGAGGAGGCGCGCGAGCAGTACGGGCCGGACAGCCAGGTGGTACGCAGCGAACAGCTCGCGGAGGAGACGTCGCGCAACGGAGCGGGCCCGAACGGCGTGCCGGGCGCGCTGTCGAACCAGCCGCCGGTACCGGGGACGGCGCTGCCGCCCGGCCAGGCTGCGACGTCCGTCGCCAACGCCAACGCCGATGCCGCCGTCCCGGCGGCCGCGCCCGACAACACGTCGCGGCAAACGACGCGCAACTACGAGATCGATCGCACGGTCGCCTACACACGCCAGCCGGCCGGACGCCTCAAGCGCCTCACCGTTGCGGTGCTGGTGGACGACATCGCCGTGGCGCAGTCCGACGGCAAGGCGGCGGGCAAGCCGGTCGCGAAGCCGCTCAGCGCCGAGCAGCTTGCGCGCTTCACGACGCTGGTGAAAGACGCAGTGGGTTTCGACGAGGCGCGCGGCGACAGCGTCAATGTCGTCAATGCCTCGTTCACGGCACAGGCGGTCGAGCCGGTCGGCGAGATCGAACCGTTGCCGATCTGGCAGCAGCCCTGGGTGCGCGAGCTCGCGAAGATCCTCGCCGGCGCGATCATCCTGCTGGTCCTGCTGCTGTCGATCGTCAAGCCGCTGGTGCGCAGCCTCACGAACCCGCCGCGCCGTCTCGCGCCGGCGCCGGCCCTGCCGCCGGCATCCGGGTCGCCGGCCGCCGAACTCGCCGAGGACGCACCGCGCCTCGCTGGACAAGCCTCCGCAATTGCGTACGAGCAGCAGGTCGCGCAGGCGCGCTCGCTCGTGACACAGGATCCGAAGCGCGTGGCGCGCGTCGTCAAGAACTGGGTGGGCAAGGATGAATAGCAAGGCGCTCCCGAACCGCAGCGGCATCGACCATGCGGCCATCCTGTTGCTGACGCTCGGCGAACAGGAAGCGGCCGAGGTCCTGAAGCACATGAGCGCCAAGGACGTGCAGCGGGTCGGCACCGCCATGGCGGCCCTCGATGGCGTGACGCGCGAGGAGGTGTCGGGCGTGCTCGAGCACTTCACGGCCACCATCGAGAGCCAGACATCGCTCGGCGTGGGCACCGACGAGTACCTGCGCAAGGTGCTGGTCTCGGCGCTCGGCGACGATCGCGCGGCGAGCGTGATGGACCGCATCCTCGGCGGCCGTTCGAGCCGCGGCCTGGACGCGATGAAGTGGATGGATCCGCGCTCGGTCGCGGAGATGATGCGCAACGAACACCCGCAGATCGTCGCGATCGTGCTCGCCTACCTCGAGCCCGACCACGCGGCCGCGGTGCTCGCGCAGCTCCCGGAGCTCGCGCGCCCCGACATCCTGATGCGCATCGCGACGCTCGACGGCATCCAGCCCTCGGCGCTCAACGAGCTCGACGAGGTGATGGAGAAGCAGTTCGCGGGCAACGCATCGTCCAAGGCCTCCGTGTTCGGCGGCCCCAAGGTGTGCGCCAACATCATCAACAACCTCGATTCGAGCCAGGAATCGACCATCATGGAACGGATCACGACGGCCGACGAGGCGCTGGCCGCGAGGATCCAGGACCTCATCTTCACCTTCGAGGATCTCGCCGAAGTCGACGATCGCGGCATGCAGGAGCTGCTGCGCCAGGTTCCCGGCGACCGGCTGCTGCTCGCGCTCAAGGCTTGCGACCAGGAGCTCAAGGACAAGGTGTTCAAGAACATGTCGCAGCGCGCCGCGGAGATGCTCAAGGACGACATGGAGTCGAAGGGCCCCGTGCGAGTGAGCGAAGTCGAGGCCGCGCAAAAGGAAATTCTCGCGATCGCCAAGCGGCTCGCCGACGCCGGCACGATCTCGCTCGGCGGCAAGGGCGGCGAAGCCTATGTCTGAGGCGGCCCTGTGGGCGCTGCCGGCCGTGGAGGGGCGGATCGCCGGTGGCCGCCGCGAGCGTGTCACGGCCGACGAACTCGAGGGCATCTCGCGCGCGGCCTGGGAGGAGGGCCACGCCAAGGGCCTCGCCGACGGCCTCGCCGCGGCGGCCAGCGAGGCGCGTCGTCGCAACGAACTGCTCGGGGAGCGCGTGGCGCGGCTCGACGAGCTGCTGGCGGCCGTCGCACGGCCGCTCGCGGACATGGACGCCGAAGTGGAGCAGCAGCTTGCACAGTTGTCGCTCACGGTCGCGCGCCATCTCGTGCGGCGGGAGCTGCGCATCGATCCCTCGCAGGTGATCGGCATCCTGCGCCAGGCCGTGTCGTTGCTGCCGGCGGCGGCGCGCGAAGTACGCGTGCACCTGCATCCGGAGGACGCGGCGCTGGTCAATGAAAGGCTCGCCGTACCCTCGCACGGACAGGCGTGGGTGGTGGTGGAGGATCCGGTCATGTCGCGCGGCGGTTGCCGGGTGACCGCGGAGAACTCGCAGGTGGATGCACGCCTCGAGACGCGCCTCAACGCGGCGCTCGTGGCCGTGCTCGGCGAGGAACGGGCCGCCGACGCGCGGGGCGAGCCGTGAGCGCGCTCGCCGAACGACGGTCGGCCTTGCGCCAGGGGCTCGCGCGCTACCAGCGCCGCGCCGATCTGCTGCCACCGCCGCCGGTCGAGGGCACGCTCACCCGCATGGTCGGGCTGACGCTCGAAGCTGCGGGTTGCGAGGCCGCCGTCGGCGATCGTTGCGACATCCTTTCATCGGCCGGCACCCGCGTCGAGGCGGAAGTGGTCGGCTTCTCCGGTTCCCGTCTCTTCCTGATGCCGACCGCCGACGCGTTCGGACTCTCGCCGAACGCCCGCGTCGTGCCGCGCTACGGCCACCAGACCGTGCGCGTCGGCGATGGCCTGCTCGGGCGGGTGATCGACGGTGCCGGCCGGCCGCTTGATGACGCCGGTCCGCTCGATTGCGAGGTGCCGGTGCAGCTGATGGGTGGCGCGCCGATCAATCCGCTCGCGCGCGAGCCGATCGCCGAGCCGCTCGACGTCGGTGTGCGCGCGATCAATTCGCTGCTGACCGTGGGTCGCGGCCAACGCATCGGTCTCTTCGCGGGCAGCGGCGTCGGCAAGAGCGTGCTGCTCGGCATGATGGCCCGCTACACCTCGGCGGACGTGATCGTGGTCGGGCTGATCGGCGAGCGCGGACGCGAAGTGAAGGAATTCATCGAACGCATCCTCGGCGAGGAGGGCCGCCGCCGCGCGGTCGTGGTCGCCGTGCCGGCCGACCAGTCGCCGCTGATGCGCCTGCATGGGGCGTGGCTCGCCACGGCCGTCGCCGAGTATTTCCGCGACCAGGGCCGCAGCGTGCTGCTGCTGATGGACTCGCTGACCCGTTTTGCCCAGGCGCAGCGCGAGATCGGGCTGGCGATCGGCGAGGCGCCGGCCACCAAGGGCTATCCGCCGTCCGTGTTCGCCCGCCTGCCGCAGCTCGTCGAGCGCGCCGGCAACGGCGCGCGCAAGGGCGGTTCGATCACGGCGTTCTACACGGTGCTCGTCGAGGGCGACGACCAGAACGATCCGATCGCGGACAGTGCGCGGGCGATCCTCGACGGTCATTTCGTCCTCTCGCGACGCATCGCCGAGGCGGGCCAATACCCCGCCATCGACATCGAGGCCTCCGTCAGCCGCGCGATGCACGACATCGTGCCGGATGCCCACTTCGAGGCGGCGCGCCGCTTCCGCCAGATGCTCTCCACCTACACGCAGCACCGCGACCTCATTTCGATCGGTGCCTACCGCGCCGGCAGCGATCCGCGCGTCGACGCGGCGCTCGCGCGCTGGCCGCGCATGCAGGCTTTCCTGCAGCAGCACATGCGTGAACGCGCCGATCTCGCTTCGAGCATCGGCTCGCTTGCCGAGGTCGCGGGCGAGGCGGGCGCGTCGTGAGGCGCTCGCAGCGTCTGCAGCCCGTCGCGCGCGCCGTCGGGCATGACGAGCGCGAATGCGCCGCGCGCCTCGCGGAAGCGGAGCGCCGGGCCCAGGATGCCGGCAAGCGCCTCGAGGAACTCGAGGCCTACCAGGCAGACTACGCGAGTGGCCTGGCCGGACGCGTCGCCGCGGGCATGAGTGCCACGGATTTGCGCGACTATCGCGCCTTCCTCGCCCGGCTGGGCGAGGCGCTGCGTGCGCAGGGCCGGCTCGTCCTGCAGGCGAGGGCGGAACGAGACCAGGCGCGCGAGGCCTGGCGACTCGCGGCACAGCGCGCGAAGTCGATCGGCCAGGTGATCGGCCGCTGGCAGGCCGAGGAACGGGTCATCGGTGAGCGGCGCGAACAGTTCGAAACCGATGAGCGTGCGCTGCAGATGTCACGCGCCCGCGAGAGGTCGACATGACGACAGCTTCTGCCCCGCCAGTGACTTCGGCCGCGGCGACACCCGTCGTGGCGCCCGCGACTGCGGTACCTGCCGCTGCGCAGCTTTCGGGCACGGGTGCGACGCCGCCCTTTGCCTCGTTGCTGGGTGCCGCTTCGGGCCGGGAAGCCACGGGTGAAGATGCCGACGAACTGCCGCCGGAGGCCGTAGCCCTGTTGCTGTCCGCAATGGCGGGTGTGCAGTCCATGGCGACGGCTGCCGCGAACCGGGCCACTGGTTGGGCCGCCCCAGCCGCGGCATCGACGACCGGTCGTTCCCAGGCCGCGGCCGCTACCAGTCTGCCGGCGCCGACAGCCGGGATGACTGCCGGGATGGCCGCCGCGAAGACCGATGCCGCCGTGGCCCTGGAAGCCGTCCTGCAGGATCTGCTCCTCAACGACACTTCCGAAAGTGCCGAAGGGCAGGTCGCGGAACCGGCGGCGGCCCGCGCAGATGCCGCCCCTGCCAAGGAAGCGTTGGCCTGGGTGCCCGGTTCCTTCGAATCGCCGGCGCTGAGGATGCACGCACTTGATGCCCCCGCGCGCCACGCCCCGCAAGTCCATGCATCGGTCGGGATGCCAGGCTGGTCGGACGAACTCGCGGGGCGGATCGCCTGGATCGCGCGCGAGAACCTGCAGACGGCCTCCATCCGCCTGTCGCCCGAGCACCTCGGACACCTCGACGTGCAGATTTCGGTGCGCGATGGCGATGCGGTCGTATCCTTCGGGGCGAGTCACGCCGAGACCCGCGCCGCACTCGAGCAGGCCCTGCCGAAGCTGCGCGAGATGCTCGCCTCGCAAGGCCTCTCGCTCGCCGAGGCGAATGTCTCCGATCAGGCGCTGCGCCAGGACCGCTCCGCGCCGCAGCGGCGGGCGACGGTCGCCGACGACGAAGCCGTCGTGCGCGAAGGCTCGCTGCGCCTGCCCGTCGGGCTCGTCGACACCTACGCCTAGGGCCGCGCCGTCAAATCTTTGTCGGCGTTGCCGACTGTGCGGCACGTCACACGCCCGCGATCCGGGAATTTCCAGTCTGCGCAATGAGTTAGCAGCTGCCCGGCGCTGCTGGCATCGGCCTTGCAATCCTGATGGCACGCGCATGTGCGCAGCGAGGATCCGAGCATGGCCGACGCCGAAGCCGAAGCAACCGCAGCCCCACCGAAGAAGAAGTCGAAAGCCCTCGTCTGGGTGCTGATCGCCGTCATCGTCCTCGCGGGCGGGGCGGGCGGTGCCTTCTTTTTCATGAAGAAGGACAAGGCGAAGGTCGCCGAGAAGCCGAAGCCCGCGCCGGCCATCTACTACCAGTTCGATCCGGCGTTCGTCGTGAACTTCGAGGCCGAACAGCTCGTGCGCTTCCTGCAGGTGACCATCGGGGTGATGAGCCGCGACCAGCCGACGGTGGACTTCCTGAAGCAGCACGATCCCGCGCTGCGCAACGACCTGCTGCTGCTGCTTGGCAACCAGCAGTACTCGGCGATCTCCTCGGTGCAGGGCAAGGAGCAGCTGCGCGAGCGGGCGCTCGAGTCGGTGCGCGCCGTCGCGAAACGCGAAGGCGGCGATCCGCAGAAGATCGAGGCCGTCTACTTCACCAGCTTCGTGATGCAGTAACGGGCCGCCCGCATGTCAGCCCAGCAGATTCTCAACCAGGACGAGGTCGATGCGCTGCTGAACGGCGTCGACAGCGGCGCCGTCGCGACCGCGCCGGATGCGCCGCCGGGCGAGGCGCGCTCCTATGACTTCGGCAACGAGATGCGCATCGTGCGTGGGCGCATGCCCACGCTCGAGATGATCAACGAGCGCTTCGCGCGCCTCTTTCGCACCAGCGTCTACTCGATGCTGCGCCGCTCGCCGGACATCCAGGTCGGGCCAGTGCAGATGAAGAAATTCGGCGAGTACGTGCAGACCCTGCACCTGCCGACGAGCCTCAACCTCGTGCGCGTCGCGCCGCTGCGCGGCACCGGCCTCGTGGTGCTGAGCCCGACCCTCGTGTTCGCGATGGTCGACAACTTCTTCGGCGGCAACGGCCGCCACGCCAAGATCGAGGGCCGCGACTTCACCGCGACCGAGTCGCGCGTGATCCACATGCTGCTGAAGGGCGTGTTCGCGAACCTGCAGGAGGCGTGGTCGCACGTCGCGCCCATCGAGATCGAATACCTGTCCTCGGAGCTGAACCCGCATTTCGCCAACATCGTGAGCCCGACGGAGATCGTCGTGATCACCTCGTTTCGCATCGAGCTCGACGGCGGCGGCGGCGACCTGCATGTCACGCTGCCGTACTCGATGATCGAGCCGCTGCGCGACGTGCTCGACTCGGGCGTACAGAGCGATCGCGTCGAACACGACGAGCGCTGGCTGCACACGCTGCGCGAGGAGATCGAGGACGCCGTGGTGCAGTTGTCCACGGTGCTCGGCCGCGCGCAGCTCTCGCTCGCCGACCTCGTGAACCTGAAGCCCGGTGACGTGATTCCCTGCGACTTCACGGGCCAGGCCACCGTCCTTGCCGAAGACGTGCCGCTCTTTCGCGGCGGCTTCGGCGTCTCCCGCGGCCAGCTCGCCGTCAAGGTCGAGCAACGCCTGCGCGGTCCCCGCAATGCCAAAGGAATGACCCCATGAATGCCCTGTCCGCCGAGGCCGCCCAGGCCGCCGAATTCGCCAGGCTGAACGACGAGTCGGGCGGCGCCGCCCGCGAGGTGAACCTCGACGTCATCCTCGACGTGCCGGTGACGCTGTCGATGGAGGTCGGCCGTACCCGCATCCCGATCCGGAACCTGCTGCAGCTGAACCAGGGCTCCGTGGTCGAACTCGAGCGCGCGGCGGGCGAGCCGCTCGACGTCTACGTCAACGGCACGCTGATCGCCCATGGCGAAGTGGTCGTCGTGAACGAGAAGTTCGGCATCCGCCTCACCGACGTCATCAGCCCCGCCGAGCGGATCCGCAAGCTCAAATGAGCGCCGCTGCCGCCATGGCCGCCTCGGCTGCGGGCGCTCCCGCGACGGCGCTGCCGTTTGCGGCGCCGGCCACCGCCGACCCGGTGGCGACCTCGGGGCTCGCGGGTGCGGGCGAGGTGACCATCGCGCTCGTCATCGTGTTGCTCGTGATCTTCGCCTGCGCCTGGTGCGTCAAGCGCCTGCGCGGCATCGGCCGCCCGCAAGGCCGCGTGCTCGCGGTCGTCGACGACCTTGCCGTCGGCCAGAAGGAGCGGGTGGTGTTGCTCGCCTGCGGCGGTGAAAGGCTGCTGGTCGGCGTCGCGCCGGGTGCCGTGCGACTGCTGCACGTCGTGCCGCCCTCGGCTTTCGCGAGCCTCGCCGGAGCGGGCCAGGAAACCCCGGCGGCGCGCACTCCCGCGACGGTGGCGGGCATCGACTTTCGCGCCATCCTGCGCCGCAATCTCGGGCTTTCCCGATGAAGCGCTGCTGGTTCGCCGGCTTCACTGCGCTCGCACTGCCGGGCCTTGCCTCGGCGGCGGCCGGCCTGCCGGCACTGACCGTGACGCCCGCGGCGGGTGGCGGCGAGACCTGGAGCCTGTCGCTGCAGGTGCTCGCGCTGATGACCGCGATCACCTTCCTGCCGGCGATCCTGCTGATGATGACCTCGTTCACGCGCATCGTGATCGTGCTCGGCATCCTGCGCCAGGCGATCGGCGCGGGCCAGTCGCCGCCGAACCAGGTGATCGTCGGGCTGTCGCTCTTCCTCACGCTGTTCGTGATGGCGCCGGTGTTCGACAGGATCAATGCCGAGGCGCTGCAGCCCTACATGGCGGGCAGCCTCGAGATGGCGCCGGCGCTCGCCAAGGCGGGCGGACCGCTCAAGGAGTTCATGCTGGCCCAGACCCGCGAGAGCGACATCGCGACCTTCGTGCGCATCTCGGGCGGGCAGGGCTACGCGACGCCCGAGGACGTGCCGTTCTCGGTGCTCGTGCCGTCCTTCGTGACGAGCGAGCTGAAAACCGCCTTCATGATCGGCTTCCTGATCTTCATTCCGTTCGTGATCATCGACCTCGTCGTCGCGAGCGTGCTGATGTCGATGGGCATGATGATGCTCTCGCCGGTGCTGATCTCGCTGCCGTTCAAGCTGATGCTGTTCGTGCTGGTCGACGGCTGGTCGCTGGTGATGGGCACGCTCGCCGCGAGCTTCTTCCGATGACCCCCGAGACCGTACTTGCCGTGGGGCGCCACGCGCTCGAGATCACGCTGCTGCTTGCCGCGCCGCTGCTGCTCACCGCGCTCGCGGTCGGCCTGCTGGTCGGCGTCTTCCAGGCCGCCACGCAGGTGAACGAGATGACCCTGTCGTTCATCCCGAAGCTGGTCGCGATGGCCGCGGCGCTGATGATTGCCGGCCCCTGGATGCTGAAGCTGATCGTCGCCTACACGCGGGGCCTCTTCGAGAGCATCCCCGGATTGCTGCGCTGAGGCCGCGACGATGACGCTGCAGGCAAGCGAAATCATGGCCTTCGTCGCCGGCTGGTTCTATCCGTTCGTGCGCATCGGCGCCTGCCTGATGGTGGCCCCCGTCTTCGGCGCGAGTTACGTGCCCTCGCGCATGCGCCTCGTGCTCGCGTTCGCGATCGCGGCGCTCGTCGCGCCGCTCGTCAAGGTGCCGCAGGTCGAGCTCCTGTCGCTCGCGAGCGCGCTGATCATCGTGCAGCAGGTCGTCATCGGCGCGGCGCTCGGCTTTGCGCTGCAGATCGTCTTCGATGCGGTGGGCCTCGCCGGCCAGCTGCTGGCCAACAGCATCGGGCTTTCGTTCGCGTTCAACCAGGACCCTTTGCGCGGCGTCAGCACGCCGGTGGTCGGCCAGTTGTACGTGCTGCTCGTAGTGCTGACCTTCCTGGCGCTCGACGGGCACCTCGCGCTGATCGAAACGCTCGCGCACGGATTCCAGACGCTGCCGGTCGGCGGTGTCGGGTTCGGCACGAATGCGCTCTGGACCCTCATACTGTGGAGCGGCCAGGTGATCTACGGTGCACTCGCGGTGGCGCTGCCCGGCATGACGGCGATGCTGGTCGTCAACCTCGCCTTCGGCGTGATGAGCCGCGCGGCGCCCACGCTCAATCTTTTCGCGGTCGGCTTTCCGGTGACGCTCGCCTTCGGCCTCGTGGTCTTGCTGCTGTCACTGCCGGCCGTGCAGTCGGGCTTCCTGCGCCTCGCCGGCGCGGGCTTCGCCACGCTCGCGGAACTGCTGCGCTAGGCCCGCGCCATGGCAGAGCATTCCGACCAGGAACGTACCGAACGCGCCACTCCCAAGCGCCTCGAGGAGGCGCGCAAGGAGGGCAGGGTCCCGCGCTCGCAGGAGCTGACGACCAGCGTCGTGCTGCTCGCGGCCGGAACGGCGCTGCTGTTCCTCGGCGGTCGGGTCGGGCAGGCGCTCGCCGCGAGCATGCGCGCGGGCCTCGACCTCACCCGGGCCGAGGCGCTCGACGAAGCGCAGCTGCTGCCCGCGCTGTCGGCGGCGCTCTACCACGCGGGCCTGGCCTGCCTGCCGATCTTCGGCATCGTGGTGCTCGCGGTGCTCGCCGCGCCGCTCGCGATCGGCGGCTGGAACGTCTCCGCCAAGCCGCTGATGCCGGACTTCAAGCGCCTCGATCCGCTGGCAGGCATCGGACGCATGTTCTCGGCGCGTGGCGTGATGGAACTCGCCAAGGCGTTCGCGAAGTTTGCGCTCGTGGCGCTCGTCGCCGCGTGGCTGCTCTGGCGCAGTGCGGGTGAGCTGATGGCCCTCGGCGGCCAGTCGCCCGAGGCGGCGATCGCCCACTCGATGCGCCTGGTCGGCACGACGGTGCTTGCGCTGGCCGGGGCGCTTCTCGCGATTGCCGCGATCGACGTGCCCTACCAGCTCTGGCGCCACGCGAGCGAGCTCAGGATGTCGCGCGAGGAAGTGCGCCAGGAAGCGAAGGAATCCGACGGCTCGCCGGAGGTCAAGGGACGCATCCGCCAGGTGCAGCAGGCGCTCGCGCGCGGCCGCATGATGCAGGACGTACCCACCGCCGACGTGATCGTCACGAACCCGACGCACTTCGCGGTCGCGCTGCGCTACGACGAGCGGCGCTCGCGCGCGCCCGTGGTCGTCGCCAAGGGCACGGACCTCATTGCCGCGCGCATCCGCGAAATCGGCCGCGAGCACGGCGTGACGATCGTCGAGGCGCCGCCACTCGCGCGCGCCCTGCATCGCAGCGTCGACATCGGCGGCGAGATCCCGGCGGCGCTCTATGCCGCGGTCGCGCAGGTGCTCACCTATGTCTACCAGCTGCGCGCCGCGCGCCGCAGCGGCGCCACGCCGCCGCCTCCTCCCACCGTCCATTGAAGCCTGAGTGAAACCCATGGCCGACGCCGCATTCAGAATGCCCTCCCTCCAGACCCTGGTCCGCTCCGGGCTCGGCGTGCCGGTCGGCCTGCTCGCGATCCTTGCCATGGTCGTCGTGCCGCTGCCGCCGCTCGCGCTCGACGCGCTCTTCACCTTCAACATCGCGCTCTCGATCGTCGTCGTGATGGCGGTGTTCTATGTCGCGCGGCCGCTCGAGTTCGGGGTGTTCCCGACCGTGTTGCTGCTCGCGACGCTGCTGCGGCTCGCGCTGAACGTCGCCTCGACTCGCGTCGTGCTGATGCACGGCCACCAGGGTACGGGTGCGGCCGGCCATGTGATCGAGTCGTTCGGCGAGTTCGTGATCGGCGGCAACTACGTCGTCGGCGTGGTGGTGTTCGTGATCCTGACGATCGTCAATTTCGTCGTCGTGACGAAGGGCGCCGGGCGCATCTCGGAAGTGAGCGCGCGCTTCACCCTCGATGCGATGCCGGGCAAGCAGATGGCGATCGACGCCGACCTCAACGCGGGGCTCGTCACCCAGGACGAGGCCCGCAAGCGCCGCGGCGAGGTGCGTGCCGAAGCCGATTTCTACGGTTCGATGGACGGCGCGAGCAAGTTCGTGCGCGGCGATGCGACCGCGGGCATCCTGATCCTGCTGATCAACATGATCGGCGGGCTCGCGATCGGCACGATGATGCACGACATGTCGTTCGGCGACGCGGCCCGCACCTATGCGTTGCTCACCATCGGCGACGGCCTCGTGGCGCAGTTGCCCGCGCTGCTGCTGTCGACCGCGGTCGCGCTCATCGTCACGCGCATGTCCGGCGAGCAGGACATGGGTGGCGAAGTGGCGCGCCAGCTGTTCGGCCGGCCGAAGGCCCTGTGGATCGCGGCGGGCCTGCTCGGTGTCATGGGCATCGTGCCCGGGATGCCGAACCTTGCCTTCCTCGCCATGGCCGCGCTGTGCGGCGGGCTCGCCTGGTGGCGCAGCCGCAAGCCGGTGGTGCCGCCCGATCCGGAGCCTGTGCCGGCGCCCGCGCCGCCGCCGGAAGCGCGCGAGATCACCTGGGACGACGTGCGCCCGGTCGATGCGATCGCGCTCGAGGTCGGTTACCGCCTCGTGCCGCTGGTCGATGCGCGTGAGTCCGGCGACCTGCTCGCGCGCATCCGCGGCGTGCGCCGCAAGCTCTCGCAGGAGCTCGGCTTCCTCGTGCAGACCGTGCATATCCGCGACAACCTGGAACTCGCGCCGAATGCCTACCGGATCAACCTCGCCGGCGTGACGGTGGGCGAGGGCGTCGTGCATGTCGATCGCGAGCTGGCGATCAACCCGGGCCGCGTCTTTGGCAGCCTCGCGGGCCTCGCCACGCGCGACCCCGCCTTCGGCATGGAGGCCGTCTGGATCGAACCGGCGATGCGCGAACATGCGCAGACACTGGGCTACACCGTGGTCGACGCCGGGACCGTGGTTGCGACCCACCTGTCGCACGTCATCAACCAGCACGCCCACGAACTGCTCGGCCACGAGGAAGTGCAGCAGCTCGTCAGCGCGCTCGCGAAAGTCACCCCGAAGCTGGTCGAGGACCTCATACCAAAGGTGCTGCCGCTCAGCGCGGTGGTGCGGGTGCTGCAGGGCCTGCTCGCCGAGCGCGTGCCGATCCGCAACATGCGGGCGATCGTCGAATCGCTGGCGGAGCACGCGCTGCGAACCCAGGACCCGGCCGTGCTGCTTGCGCAGGTGCGCGTGGCCCTCGGGCGCCAGATCGTGCAGGACATCGCAGGATTTGCGGAAGAAGTCCCTGTGATCACCATCGAGCCCGAGCTGGAACAGCTCTTGCAAGGTCCAGGGCAGGGCGGCGGCGGGATGACGCCCGGCCTCGAGCCGGGCCTCGCGGAACGCCTGCAGCGGCAGGTCCAGGAGGCCGCGCGAAGGGTGGAAACAGCGGGCGAACCCGCGGTGCTGCTGGCGCCCCCGGGATTGCGGGCGACGCTCGCGCGCTTCCTGCGCGCCGGTGTCCCGGGCCTGCATGTGCTCGCCTGGAACGAGATCCCCGACAACCGCCGGGTGCGGCTGGTGACGGCCATCGGGCGCTGAGCGACTGAAGGAAAGAGGCAAGAGCAATGAACATGAGACGCTACGTGGCGAAGGACATGCGGGAGTGCCTGCGCCAGGTCCGCGAAGCCCAGGGGCCGGATGCCGTCATCCTGTCGACGCGCCGGGTCGAGGGCGGGGTCGAAGTGGTGGCAGCGATGGATTTCGACATGGCACCTGCGCCCGCCCTGGCCCCTTCGCTCGCGGACATGCCGTCCGCCGGGGCGGACGACGCCGTCGCTGCACTGGCCGACCTCGCGGGCCGGGCGCCCGCACCGTCGGCGTCCCAAGCTGACATGCAGGCCGAATTGCGCAGCCTGCGCCAGCTCCTCGAGAGCCAGCTCGCGACGCTCGCCTGGAATGACCTCACGCGCCGCGCGCCGGTACAGGCCGAGGTGCTGCGCGAGCTGACGCAGCTGGGCCTCGCCAACGATCTCGCGGCTTCGATCATCGCGGAACTGCCGGCCCGCCTCGACCTCGCGCGGGCCCAGCATCGTGCCCGGGCGGTACTGACCCACAAGCTGCCGGTCGCCGAGGACCGCTGGCTGTCCCGTGGCGGGCGCGTCGCCTTCGTCGGGCCGACGGGCGTCGGCAAGTCAACGGCCATCGCCAAGCTCGCCGCGCGTCGCGTGCTCGAGCAGGGTCCGCAGGGCATCGCGCTCGTGTCGACCGATGGCGTGCGCTTCGGCGCCCAGGAGCAGATCCAGAACCTCGGGCGGCTGCTCGGCGTTGCGGCCTACGCGGTGGATCATCCGCGCGAGCTCGAGCGATTGCTTGCGAGCCTCGAGGACAGCTCGCTCGTGCTGATCGACACGGCCGGCACCAGCCAGCGCGACCCGCGTCTCGCCGCCAAGCTCGCCGCGCTCGCTGGCACGCACCCGCAGCTCGAGATGGCCCTGGTGCTCGCCGCGAGTTCGCAGGCGGGCGCCGCCGAGGAAGTGATCGCGCGCTTCGCCGCGGTGCGCCTCGCGGCATGCATCCTCACCAAGATCGACGAGGCGACGAGCCTCGGCGGAACGCTCTCGGCGCTGATCCGCGCGCGCCTGCCGCTCACCTGGGTGAGCGAAGGGCAGCGCATACCCGAAGACCTCGTGCCCGCGCGGGCGCACCAGCTCGTCGTGCGGGCCGTCACCCTCGCGGAACGTTCCGGGGCCTCGGCCGACGAGGACCTGCTGCAGCGCCGCTTCGGAGGCCTCGCACATGCGCTTGCCTGAGACCCACGGAATACGCGCCATGCAACTCACCGCAGTCGAGCGTCCGCGCCCGGTCCAGGTCATCGCCGTCACGGGTGGCAAGGGCGGCGTCGGCAAGACGAGCGTATCGGTCAACCTCGCCGCCGCGCTCAGCGCCGCGGGCCGCCGCGTCTTGCTGTTCGATGGCGACCTCGGGCTCGCCAACATCGACGTGTTCCTCGGCCTGTCGCCGAAGTTCACGATGGCGCACGTGCTCGCGGGCGAACGCTCGCTCGATGAAATCGTGCTCGACGCGCCGCAGGGCTTCAAGGTCGTGCCGGGCGCCTCGGGCATCGCCTCACTCGCGAACCTCGGCGCGGTCGAGCACCTCGCGCTGGTGCAGGGATTCAGCGCGCTCGCGACGCGGCTCGATACGCTGATCGTCGATACCGCGGCCGGCATCGCCCACGGCGTGCTGCAGTTCTCGCAGGCCGCGCAGCAGGTGCTCGTGGTCGTGAGCGACGAGCCGGCGTCCATGACCGATGCCTACGCGCTCGTCAAGGTACTGAGTCGCAGCCACGGCGTGCGCCGATTCCGCGTGCTCGCGAACATGATGCGCCACCGCGGGGCGGGCGAGGCGCTGTTCCGCAACCTCGAGCGCGTGACCGGGCGCTTCCTCGACGTGGTGCTCGAGTTCGCGGGCGAAGTGCCCGAGGACCCGAGCCTCAGGCGCGCAATCCGTGAACAGCGCACGGTCATCGACAGCTTCCCGTCGAGTCCCTCCGCCCGGGCATTCAAGAATCTGGCGACTGCGGTCGATAAGTGGCCCGTACCGGAGGCTCCACGCGGCAATGTCGAGTTCTTCGTGGAGCGGCTGGTGACTCGCCGCGAGGCGGCCTTGAGGGTCGTACGCTGATGGCGGCGCGGGCCTATGCGGCCGGTGCGGCGCGCGGCGAGGCCGATGCGCTCGTCGCGCGGCACGCCGAGCTGGTGAAGCGCATCGCCTACCACCTGGCCGGCAGGCTGCCGGCATCGGTGGAGGTCGACGACCTGATCCAGGCCGGGATGATCGGCCTGCTCGAGGCGGCGGCGAACTTCGCCGCCGACCGCGGGGCGAGTTTCGAAACGTACGCGGGCATCCGCATACGGGGCGCGATGCTCGATGCGCTGCGCAAGCTCGACTGGGCGCCGCGTTCGGTGCACCGGCGGGCGCGCGAGGTGGCCACCGCGGTGCGCGAGCTCGAGCACGAGCTCGGGCGCGAGGCGCGCGACGTGGAGATCGCGGAACGCATGCGGCTGCCGCTCGAGGAGTACCACTCGATCGTGCAGGACGCGGCGAACTGCCAGGTCGCGGGCCTCGACGACGTGACAGCGGGCCGCGCGGTCGACCCGGGGCCGGACCCCTTCAGGGAGGCGGCGGACGGGGACTTCCGCAAGGCGCTGGCGGCCGCGATCGACGGGTTGCCGGAACGGGAGAAGATGGTGATGTCGCTGTACTACGATGATGAGTTGAATCTCAGGGAGATCGGCCTGGTATTGGGCGTGACCGAATCGCGCGTGTGCCAGCTGCATGGCCAGGCGCTGGTGCGCCTGAAGGCGCGGCTGACCGATTGGCGCGACAAGCGCGGGGAGTGAGCGGGACATGAGCAAAGACCTGAGGTTCCTGGTCGTCGACGACTATTCGACGATGCGCCGGATCGTGAAGAACCTGCTGCATGACCTCGGCTACCCGAATGTCGCCGAGGCCGATGACGGCAAGACCGCGCTGCCGATGTTGCAGGGCGGCGGCTACGACTTCGTCGTGACCGACTGGAACATGCCCGGCATGCCGGGGCTCGACCTGCTGAAGGCGATCCGCGCCGACGGCAAGTTGAAGGAAATGCCTGTCCTGATGGTGACCGCCGAGGCGAAGCGCGAGCAGATCGTCGAAGCGGCGCAAGCGGGCGTCAGCGGCTATGTGATCAAGCCCTTCACGGCGGAGACCCTCAAGCAGAAGCTCGACAAGATCCTCGACGCGCGTGCCGCCGCGGGCAAGTGAGGCCGTAATGGCATCCGCAACCCCCAATCTCGATCGCTACGGCGATCAGGTAGCCCGGCTCGTCGGTGCATTGACGCGGCGCGATGACGCCGAGTTCGCGCAGTGCCTCGACGATCTCGTCCACCATCGCCGCCGCGAACTGTTCGCGGGCTTGCGCAAGCTCACCGAGGACGTGCGGCGCGCGCTCGAGCGCTTCCAGCTCGACTCCCGCTTCGCCGACCTCGCCGAAAAGGAAGTGCCGGACGCGCGCCAGCGACTGACGCATGTGCTGCGCCTCACCGACGATGCCGCGCATCGCACCATGGACCTCGTCGAGAAGTCCGGGCCGCTCGCCGAGCGCATCGGCCGGGGCGCCAGGGAGCTCGGCAATGGCGAAGACAAGGCCGCGGTCGCCACCTATGTCGAGGCCACGGTCGCGGACGCGGAAGCCATTCGCCGCAATCTTTCCGAGGTGTTGCTCGCACAGGGATACCAGGACCTCACCGGCCAGATCATCCGCGGCGTCATCACCCTCGTCACCGAGATCGAGGCCGCGCTCGCCAACCTCGTGCACATTGCCCAGGAAGGCGGTGCCAGCCTGCCGCAAGCGGCAAGGCCCGAATCAAAGGAGAACTCGAGCCGTGGCCATGGTCCGGCGGTGCCGGGCGTCAACGACAGGCACGCCGTCTCCGGCCAGAGCGACGTGGACGACCTGCTTTCCGGCCTCGGGCTCTGACGAGGGCGGCGCGAAGCGATGGACATCCTTTCGCTGACCGGCTTCGTGCTCGCTGCCGTCGCCATCCTGGTGGGCGCGATCCTGAAGGGCGCGGGCATCAAGGCGCTCGGGTCGTCGGCCGCGTTCATGATCGTCGTGGTCGGTACCATCGCGTCGATCTTCGTGCAGACCTCGCTGCCCGTCTTCAAGCATGCGATGCGCATCGCGGCCTGGGTGTTCAATCCGCCGAAACTCGACCCGCAGGCGACGATCGCCAAGATCGTCGAGTGGAGCAACATCGCGCGCAAGCAGGGCCTCCTCGGCCTCGAGCCGGTGATCGCGAAGGAGGCCGACCCGTTCCTGAAGAAGGGCCTGCAGCTCGTGGTCGATGGCAGCGAGCCCGACGCGCTGCGCGGCACGCTCGAAGTGGAGCTGTCCGCGCGCGAGCACGCCGACACGGCGGGCGCGAAGGTGTTCGAGGGCATGGGCATCTATGCGCCGACCCTCGGGATCATCGGGGCGGTGCTCGGCCTGATGGCGGTCATGCAGAACCTCGCCGACCCGAGCAAGCTCGGCAAGGGCATCGCGGCGGCCTTCACGGCCACCATTTACGGCATCGGGCTCGCGAACCTGTTCTTCCTGCCCATGGCCTCCAAGCTCAAGAGCACGATCGCCGCGCAGACCCAGGTGCGCGAGATGATCATCGAGGGCATGATCGGCATCGCGCAGGGCGAGAACCCGCGCGCGATCGAGGCGCGGTTGCAGAGCTTCATGCACGGCTGATGGAGCGCCCATGAGCCGCCGCAGGAAGAAGCACGAAGAGCACGCCAACCACGAGGCCTGGGCCATCCCCTACGGCGACCTCATCACGCTGCTGCTCGCATTCTTCGTGGTCATGTACGCCATCTCGTCGGTGAACGAAGGCAAGTACCGCATCCTGTCGGACTCGCTGGTGGCTGCATTCCGCGGCACGCCACGCAGCATCGAGCCCATCCAGGTCGGCTCGAAGCAGGTGGGTTCGGGCGCGGACCTCGAGGTGTCGCTCGTGGCGCAGCAGACCCTCGAGGGGCAGCCGCGGCAGATGCTCGAGGCCGTGCCCATCGCCGAAGAGAAGCCGCATTTCAACGGGCCGCGCTCCATTTCGAGGCAAGCGCAGCCGCGGCCCGACGCCGCCGCGGTCGAGGCCGAGAAGTTGCTGGGCCGCGTTGCCGAGGACGTCGAGCGCGCCATGAAGGACCTCGTCGACCGCAAGCAGGTGGTGGTGCGACGCTTCGCCGATCGGGTCGAGGTCGAGATCCGCACCGACATCCTGTTCGACAGCGCCTCGGCGCAGCCCTCTAAGCATGCGCAGGACATCATCGAGCGCCTGGGCGATGCGCTCGCCCCGTTTCCGAACGCGGTCCGGGTCGAGGGGCATACGGACGACGTGCCGATCCGCACCCGCGCCTATCCCTCGAACTGGGAGCTGTCGGCGGCACGCGCGGCGACGGTCGTGCACATCATGAGCACGCGGGGCATCTCGCCCCAGCGGCTCGCCGTCCTCGGCTACGGCGAGTACCGGCCGCTCGAGGCGAACGACACGCCCGAAGGCCGCAACCAGAACCGGCGGGTGCTGCTGGTCGTCACGGGCGACATGGCCGGCGTGTCGCCCGCCGCGGCGCCGGCAGCCCCATCCTCGCCGGCGGCTGTGCCCGTGGGTCCAGCGACGGTGATTGCGGCGCCCTGATCGCCGGGACGGATGGCACGCTTTCTGCACTGACTCTGCCCGCAGCGGTACATGCGTCGGCCGGCCGACGCGCGTGTGAACCGCGTCACAGGAGCCGTGGGCATGATCATCTTCGACTATGTGTTCTGGGCAATGGCGCTCGCCATCATCGTGCTGGGCGTCGCCGTCGGCCTCCAGGCGGTCAACCTCGCGCGGCTGCGCGAGACCGCGCGGCGGGACGTGCAGCGGCTCTTCGAACAGATGGACCTGACCCTCGGCGAGCTGCGCGATGTCTCGGTGTCGCTCGAAGGCGGCCTCGCGGCGATCGGCGAGCTGCGCCTGCGCCAGCAGCAGGGCACGCGGGCGGAGCCGCCCTCGCCCTCGGCGACGCGCAGCTACGACATCGCGCTGCGCCTCGCGCGCAACGGCGCGAGCCGCGAGGAGCTCATGTCGAACTGCGGCATGAGCCGCCACGAGGCGGAGCTCGCCGTGCGGCTGCACGGACCGGCGAAGCCGGGGCCGCGCGAGGCCGCAAACCGCCGTTAGTGTGACGCCCGTCGCTCAAGGGGCCGGGCCGGCCGACGATAAGTGTTCAGGACAAGAGCACCAGCATGGCCCGCCGAACCCGAAAAGCGACTTCCGCATCCATCGCGCTGCCTGCGAACTGCAGTATTCGTGATGCCGCGCAGCTGAAGGCTGCGCTGCTCGAACTGCTGCCGCAGGCGGCGGTGACGATCGATGCCGGCGCCGTCGAACGGATCGACACGGCGGGCATGCAACTGCTGGTGGCTTTCAAGCGCGATCGCGCAGCGAATGGACTCGGGACCGATTGGTGCGACGTCAAGGCGACCTTGCACGAAGCGGCAAACATCCTGGGCCTGGCGGGCCACCTCGGCCTGCCCGCTGCAGCGGTGCGCTGACAATGGCGGTAGAACTCAGCCAGTTCCACGACGCGTTCTTCGAGGAAGCCTACGAGTCGCTCGACGCGATGGAGGCCGCCCTCCTGCAGCTCGACGTCGGCTCGCCGGACGCGGACACCGTCAATACGGTGTTTCGCGTCGCGCACTCGATCAAGGGTGGCGCGGGCATGTTCGGCTTCACGGAGATCGCCTCCTTCACCCACACGCTCGAGACCCTGCTCGATGAGTTGCGCGGCAACCGCATGCAGGTCACGAGCCACATCCTCGACCTGCTGCTGAAGTCGGTCGACGTGCTGCGCGGCATGCTGAAGGCCGTGCAGAAGAAGACGCCGATCGACCAGCAGGGCGTCGCCGACCTGCAGTTCGACCTCGAACTGGTGGTGGCGCAGAAGGGAGCCGCTCCGGCCGCACCGGCGCTGGCTGCGCCCACTGCCGCGGCCCCGGAACCGGCCGCCGTGGCGCCCGAAGCATCCGCTGCGGCGGAAAGGCCGGCCGGCCGTCGCTGGCGCATCGAGCTGCGCCCCGGTGCGGGCCTGCTCGCGCGCGGCAACGATCCGCTGCGCATGCTGGCGGAGCTCCATGAGCTGGGCGACGTGACCGTCACGTCCGACTTCGGGTCCCTGCCCGCCCTTGCGGATCTCGACCCGGAGCATTGCCACATGACCTGGTCGCTCGAACTCGTGAGCGAGGTCGATCGCGAGGTCATCGAGCAGGTGTTCGAGTGGGCCGAGGGCGACTGCGAGCTCTCCATCAGCGAACTGAATGCCGCGGGCACCGCGCAGCCGGCTGCCGCCGCGGCGCAGGCCCCGGCAGCCTCGGCGGAGCCGCTGGCAGCACCCGAGGCCCCTGCGGCTCCCGCGGCGCCTGCGGCGCCCGCCGCGGCCGCCACGCCGATCGAGAGCGCGCGCACGGCGGGCGGCGATTCGAGCTCGATCCGGGTCAGCATCGAGAAGATCGACGAGCTGATGAACACGGTGGGCGAGATCGTGATCACCCAGTCGATGCTGTCGCAGCTCGGCACCCGGATCGATGGCGATGTCGCCGATCGCATGCGCTCTGGCCTCTCGCAGCTCGAGCGCAACGTGCGCGAGCTGCAGGAGAGCGTGATGCGGGTGCGCATGCTGCCGATCAGCTTCGTGTTCAGCCGCTTCCCGCGCCTGGTGCGCGACCTGTCTCAGCGCCTCGGCAAGCAGATCGAGCTGAAGATCACGGGCGAGCAGACAGAACTCGACAAGACCGTGCTCGAGAAGATAGGCGATCCACTCGTGCACCTCGTCCGGAACAGCATCGACCACGGCGTCGAGAAGCCGGATGTCCGGCTTGCCGCCGGCAAGGGCGCGGTCGGCACCGTGCACCTCGACGCCTGCCACAAGGGCGGCTCGATCACGGTCGAGGTGTCTGACGATGGCAACGGCCTCAACCGCGAACGCATCCTCGAGAAGGCACGCAGCCGCGGCCTCGTCGGCGCCAACGACGTGCTGACGGACGAGGCGATCCACGACCTGATTTTCCTGCCGGGATTCTCGACGGCGGAGCAGACCACCGACGTCTCCGGTCGTGGCGTCGGCATGGATGTCGTGCGCCGGAACATCAAGGAGCTCGGCGGCGCGATCGAGGTGAAGTCCGAGCCCGGCAAGGGCTCGCGCTTCATCATCACGCTGCCGCTCACGCTCGCGATCGTCGACGGCCAGACGGTCGCGGTGGGGGACGAACACTACATCGTGCCGCTGACGGCGATCGTGGAATCGCTGCAGCTGAAGCCAGGCGCCGCCAGCCACCTCGCGGGCGGCGGCGGCGAGGTCTTTTCGTTCCGTGGCGACTACCTGCCGGTGATCCGGCTGCACGAGGTCTTCAGCGTCGCCCCGCGCAACCGCGAGCTGCATGCAGGCCTCGTGATGGTGGTCGAGGGCGACGGCCGTCGCGTGGGCCTGTTCGTGGACGACCTCGAGGGGCAGCAGCAGGTCGTCATCAAGTCGATGGAATCGAACTACCGCCGCGTGGAGGGCGTCTCGGGCGCCACGATCACGGGCGAGGGCACCGTGGCGCTGATCCTCGACATCCCGGGCCTCGTCCGGGTGGCGGGGCGGCAGCGAGCCGCGGCCTGACCGTGCAACCTTGTTCGGGAGTATTTCTGTGACAGCAGCAAACAGCCTCGCCAAGACGGCGGAGGGCAGGCAGGCGGAGTCCCGCCAGGTGCTCACCTTCACGCTCGGCGACGAAACCTACGGCGTCGACATCCTGCGGGTGCAGGAGATCCGCGGCTGGTCGCCGGTGACGCGCATCCCGCAGTCGCCGGTCCACGTGCTCGGCGTGCTGAACCTGCGCGGCTCGATCGTGCCGATCGTCGACATGCGGGTGCGCTTCAGCCTCGAGAAGGCCGAGTTTACCCCGCTCACCGTGATCATCGTGCTGTCGGTGAAGTCGGCGCAGGGCATGCGCGAGTTCGGCATCGTGGTCGACAGCGTGTCGGACGTGATCGACATCGAGGCGGGCAGCCTCAAGGATGCGCCGGACGTCGGCTCGCACGCGAGCGCCGAACACATCCAGGGCCTCGCGACCGTCGCGGAGCGCATGGTGATCCTGCTGGACCTCGATCGCCTGATGGCGGTGGACCTGGCCAGTGCCGAGCCGCAACCGCTGGTTGCCAACGGATAACGAATTCTTTCGGGAGACTGACGATGAAATTCCTGGGCCGACTGAAGTTGTGGCAGAAGCTTTCGCTGATCGTGACGGTGCTGATGGTGCCGGCGATCCTGCTCGGCTTCCTCTACGTATCGAAGCTGAATGACGAGCTGCGCACGATGCACAGCGAACTCGACGGCGCGAGCTACCTCAAGGACCTCGATGACGTGACCAACGTCGTGGTCACGCACCGCGGGCGCGTCAATGCGCTGCTCAGCGGCGACCGGGAGCGGAAGTCCGCGGTGCTCGCGTCGCAGGCGGAGTTCGACGAGCACGCCACCCATGTCGATCGGGCCGATGCCGAGTTCGGCGCGCGCTTCAAATCGACCGCCCGCTGGCAGGCGATCAAGTCCGACTGGACGCAACTCAAGGGGCGCGTCGAAACGTTGACCCCCCAGGAGTCGCGCGACGCGCACAACGCGTTGCTCGGCAAGCTGCAGGAGCTTGCCACCTCGGTGGGCCTCGAATCCGCCCTGTCGCTCGACAGCGATCCCGTGACCTACGGCATGATCTCGATTGCAACGGTCGATGTGCCGCTGATGAACGACAATTTCGGCATCCTGCGCAATCGCGCGGTATCCGCGGCGCTCGATGGCGCAACCTACGCCAGCAACCGGATTGCCTACGACATCTACTCGCGGCAGGTGGACGCGGCCATGGACGCGATCGATGCCTCGATCGTGTTCGTGGGCGAGCGGGATGCCGCCGCGGCGGGCAAGCTGAAATCGCTGGCCGCCACCGCGCGCAGCGACTACTCGACCTACCACCAGCTGATCGAGGCCAATCTCTGGCGTCCGGGCAAGGCCCTGATGGACGGGGTGCGCCTGTATGACGCCGGCATGGCGACCCTCGACCGCCTGATCGCGGTGGCGACGGAGTCGCATGCGACCCTGGTCGCGAACCTCGAAGCGCGTGTCAACAGGGACACGAAGAGCCGCAACCTGATGCTGGGACTCATCCTGGCGGCCTTGTCGGTGGCCCTGGTGCTGTCCTGGCTGGTGACGCGCTCGCTGACGAAGCCGATGGGCCATGTGATCGAAGTGTTCGGCGCGATTGCCCAGGGCAAGTACGACAGCAAGGTCCAGGTGTCCGGGACGGACGAGGTGGGCCAGGTGCTCACCGCGCTGGATGACACGCAGGGCAAGCTGCGGGCGCAGATCGAGGCCGAGCGCAAGCAGTCGGCGGAGAATGCGCGCATTCGCCAGGCACTCGACAAGGTGTCGACGAGCGTGGTTCTGGCGGATGCCGGCAACGAGATCATCTACGTGAACGAGGCGGCCGAGCAGACCTTCGGGCGCAACGAGGGCGAGATGCGCAAGACGCTTCACGGCCTCTCGGCGCGCAACCTGCGCGGCTCGAGCCTCGATGCGCTGATGCGCGATGACAGCCTGCGCCGGCGCGTGGCGGGACTCTCGGGCAGCGAAGTGGACGAGGGCCGCTATGGCGCCTGCACGTTCAAGGTGGTGATGAACCCCGTGCGTGACGAGGCGGGAGAGCGCCTTGGCACGGTGCTGGAGTGGACCGACCGCACGCAGGAAGTGGCGGTGGAAGAAGAAGTCGGCAAGATCGTGGCCGAGGCGGTCGAGGGCGACCTGCGCGGGCGCATCCGCACCGAGGGCAAGACGGGCTTCTTCGAGAAGCTGGCGGTGGGGATGAACGGACTGCTCGAGAACATGTCGGGCATCGTGACGATGATCAAGGGCGCGGCGCGCGAGGTGCAGACCGGGGCGGAGGAGATCTCGCAGGGCAATGCCAACCTGAGCCAGCGCACCGAGGAGCAGGCTTCGAGCCTCGAGGAGACGGCGTCCTCGATCGAGGAGATGACCTCGACGGTCAAGCAGAACGCGGACAACGCGGGCCAGGCGAACCAGCTGGCCGTGGCGGCACGCGACCAGGCCGACAAGGGCGGTTCGGTGGTGGCGAGCGCGGTGCGGGCAATGTCCGAGATCAACGAATCGTCGAAGAAGATCGCCGACATCATCGGGGTGATCGACGAGATCGCGTTCCAGACGAACCTGCTGGCGCTGAACGCGGCCGTGGAAGCGGCCCGGGCGGGCGAGCAGGGCCGTGGCTTTGCGGTGGTGGCGAGCGAGGTGCGAAGCCTTGCGCAGCGCAGTGCGACGGCGGCCAAGGAGATCAAGGACCTCATCCAGGACAGCGTGAAGAAGGTGGACGAGGGCTCCACGCTCGTGACGCAGTCGGGCCAGACGCTCGAGCACATCGTGGCGTCGGTGAAGAAGGTGAGCGACATCGTGGCGGAGATCGCGGCGGCGAGCCAGGAGCAGTCGGCGGGGATCGAGCAGGTGAACAAGGCGGTGATGCAGCTCGATGAGCTGACGCAGCAGAACGCGGCGCTGGTGGAGGAAGCCGCGGCGGCGAGCGAGTCGATGGCCGACCAGGCGCGCGGGCTCGGCACGACAATCGGGCGCTACCAGGTCGTGGGTGGGGTGCAGGCGTCGCCCGTGGCGGCAGCGATGGCTGCCCCGGCGGCGGCGAAGGCCGCCGCGGCTCCGGTCGAGCGGCGCGGCGCCAGCCGCCCGTGGTCGGGCGGGGCCAAGGCGGGTGCGGCGGCGGCCAGGCCCGCGGCCAGGCCGGCGCCCGCCAAGCCCGCGGCCAAGTCGGCCGGCGCAGCGGACGCCGAGTGGGCCGAGTTCTGATCGGACAGGGGAAGGACCATGGCGAGGATACTGGCAGTCGATGACTCGGCCGCGATGCGGCAGATGGTCGGCGTGACGCTCAAGGCGGCCGGGCACGACGTGCTCGACGCCAGCGACGGGGACGAAGCGCTCGAGCTCGCGCGCAAGTTCCCGGCGGATCTCGTGATCACCGACGTCAACATGCCGAACATGGACGGGCTTTCGCTGGTACGCGCGCTGCGGCAGATGCCGCAGTACCGGCTGACGCCGATCCTCGTGCTGACGACCGAGGCCGGCCCCGAGAAGAAGAGCGAGGGCAAGGCGGCCGGCGCCACGGGCTGGGTGGTCAAGCCCTTCAACCCGGAGCGGCTGGTGGCCGCCGTTGGCAAGTGCCTCGGCTGATCCTGGAGCGGAACTTCGGAGGCATCATGTTGAACAATGCAGGCGAAGCAGCCCTCGACTGCGATCGTTATGCAAGGACGCTCGAGAAGTGCACGGAACTGGCGGTCTGGCAGATATCGCTCGCGATGCGCGAGTCCGATGGGGCGGTGGAACGCCTCGGAAGCGCCATCGAACGCATGAGCGCCACGCAGCCCGCGATCGAGGCGATGCGGGCGCGCCTTGCGCAATCGGGGGCCGACCCGCTGATGGCCGCCGACATCGACGGCTGCATGCGGCGCATGCTCGAGGACCTCGCGGCATGCGTCGAGAACATCCAGTTCTACGACCGGATGGTGCAGCACCTCGGACACCTGAAGCACTACCTCGCGAGCGTCTCGGGCGTTTACGCCGCCCCCGGCACGCCGCGCGCCGAGGTCGCAGTGCTGGAACATGCCAATGCGCGATTCCGGCGCCGGCTGCTGTCCGACGCACAGCGCAGTGTCTTCGATCACGTGTTCCGCCCGGACAACAGGGACGACCTCGAATCGCTCGCGGAGCGCGCCGCACGCGCGCACAATGCGGCCGAAGGCACCATCGAGTTCTTCTGATGGAAGCCGCCCTGACGAGCAGCACGGGACGCACGCGTGAATTCGCCTTCACGGACGCCGACTTCGAGGGCCTGCGTACGCTGGTGCGGGCGGCGACCGGGATCAACCTCGCCGACTCCAAGCGCGAGCTGGTCTACGGCCGCATTGCACGGCGCCTGCGCGCCCTCGAGATCGACAGTTTCAAGGCCTACCGCGAGCTGCTCGCCGACGGGGACCCGCAGGAGCTCGTCGAGTTCTGCAATGCCATCACGACCAACCTGACTTCGTTCTTCCGCGAGTCACATCACTTCGACCACCTGCGCGACTCCGTGCTCAAGCCCTGGGCCGAGGCCGGCCCGGGACGGCGCATGCGCATCTGGTCGGCGGGCTGCTCAACGGGCGAGGAGCCGTACTCGATCGCCATGACGATCGCGGAGAGCGTGCCGCGCTGGCAGTCCCGCGACATCCGCATCCTGGCCACCGACATCGACTCACAGGTGCTGGCGCACGGGCGTGCGGGCCTGTACACGGCCGAACGGGTGGCGGGCATGGGCGCGCGGCGGACCGCGGCGTGCTTCGAGGAGGGGGCTGATGGAGGGCGGCGCACGTTCAAGGTGCGCGACGAACTCGCGTCGCTGATCGCGTTCAAGCAGTTGAACCTGATGCACGACCTGCCGATGCCGGGGCCGATCGACGCGATCTTCTGCCGCAACGTCGTGATCTACTTCGACAAGGACACGCAGCGGCAGCTCTTCGCGCGCATCGCGCGCCTGCAGCGGCCCGGGCAGCTGCTGTTCCTCGGCCACTCGGAGACCCTTTTCAGGGTCAGCGACGACTACACCCTCATCGGCAAGACCATCTACCGGCGCAACTGAGCATGGCGACCGTGCTCAACCGGCTGGCAACCCTGGGGCGCCCGGCGCCGTTGCCCGGGTTCGAACGCATCCAGCGCTCCTGGGAACCCGAGCACGAGCGCTGGTCGGCGCGCATCCTGCCGGGGGAGTACTTCGTCACGCGCAGCGACGAAGTCGTCACCACGGTGCTCGGCTCGTGCATCTCGGCCTGCGTGCGCGACCCCACGGTGCGTGTCGGCGGCATGAACCACTTCATGCTGCCAGAGGACACGACGAGCGGTCGCAGCAGCTGGCTCGACCCGCAGGCGGGCCTCGCCACGCGCTACGGGTCGTTCGCGATGGAGAGCCTCATCAACGACCTGCTCAAGTGCGGTGCACGCAAGGAGCGGCTCGAAGTGAAGCTCTTCGGTGGAGGCAACATCCTTTCGGCGCTCACCGACATCGGTGCGCGCAACATCGAGTTCGCGCGCTCGTTCCTGCGCCTCGAGCGCCTCGCGGTGAGCGCCGAGGACGTGGGCGACGTCTTCCCGCGCCGGGTGGTGTACTTCCCCGCGTCGGGCCGCGTGCTCGTCAGGCGCCTCAAGTCGCTCGACCGGCAGGAGATCGTCAACGAGGAGCGGCGGCACATGGCGAAGATGGGCGAGCGCCCGGCCGGCAACGACGTGGAATTGTTCGATTGAACACAGGCAAGCGGATCCGCGTACTGATCGTGGACGACTCGGCGCTCGTGCGAAGGGTGCTGACCGAAGTCCTGCGCGGCCATGCGGCCATCGAGGTCGTGGGCGCCGCGAGCGATGCGCACATGGCGCGCGAGAAGATCAAGCAGCTGAATCCGGACGTGCTGACGCTCGATGTCGAGATGCCGAAGATGGACGGGCTCACTTTCCTGCGCAACATCATGCGCCTGCGGCCGATGCCGGTGATCATGGTGTCCTCGCTCACGGAGCACGGCGCGGACGTCACGCTCGATGCGCTCGAAGTGGGTGCCGTCGACTACCTGCCGAAGCCGAAGGTGGACCTCGCCGCCACGCTCGCGGACTACGGGGATGAGCTGGCAGGGAAGATCAAGGCCGCGGCGGCTGCGCGCCTGCAGCCGGTCGCGAGGCGCGCTGCAAATCCTCCGCCGGCGGCTGGCAGTACCCTGCCGGGCGGCACGGTCCCGCGCTACGACACCGATGCGGTGCTCGCGAAGGCGGCCGCGCCGCGGCACTTTCGCACGACCGACCGCATCATCGCGATCGGCGCCTCGACGGGCGGGACCGAGGCGATCAAGGACGTGCTGGCCGGGTTGCCGCCCGACACGCCGGGCATCGTGATCGCGCAGCACATCCCGAAGGCCTTCAGCACGGCGTTTGCCCGCCGCATGAACGGCTGCAGCCCGATGACGGTGTGCGAGGCGGAGGACGGCCAGCAGGTCCTGCCCGGCCATGTCTACATTGCGCCGGGCGATCGCCACCTGATCCTCATTCGTGACGGGGCGCGCTACGTCTGCCGGCTCGATGACGGCCTGCCGGTCAATCGTCACAAGCCCTCCGTCGACGTGCTGTTCCGCTCGGTCGCCCAGGCCGCGGGCCGCAACGCGATCGGCGCCATCCTCACGGGCATGGGCAAGGATGGCGCGCAGGGCCTGCGGGAGATGCGCGAGGCCGGCAGCACGACCATCGCCCAGGACGAGGCCAGCAGCGTCGTCTGGGGCATGCCGGGCGAGGCGGTGGCGGTCGGTGGCGCGACACTCGTGCTGCCATTGCGCGAGATCGCCGGCAAGCTGCTGCAGCTCGCCGGCGAGCTCGACATCACCCGCCAGCGCCAGGTGTCGTGACGGCGGGCGCTCAAGAAGCGCGTCGTCCTGCCGATACCCGCGTGAGCCCCGGGCCGGATTGCCTGGAAAAGGACTTTATGGTCAATACAGACGCAGCGCAGGCCACGAGGACGGGCGAAGCGCAATCGGTGTTCGCGCTCTCGCTGGCCCGGACGCTGGCACAGGAGCTGGCCGAGGGGCGGGTCGAGCTGCCGGGGTTTCCCGAGGTCGCGACCCAAGTGCAGAGGGTGCTCGCGGACGAGAACGTGACGCCGCTGCGCGTCGTGCGCGCGGTCGGTGCGGAGCCGGTGCTGGCCGGCCGCATCGTCCAGTGCGCCAATTCGGTGATTTTCAATCCGGGCGGCCGGCCGGTGCTCGAGCTGCGTTCGGCCATCGCGCGCGTCGGCCTCGACTTCGTGCGTACCCTGACCATTTCGTTCGCGGTCAAGCAGCTCAAGGCGGCGCACTCGCTGCGCGACATCGCCCCGCAGCTCAATGAGCTGTGGCTGCGCTCGGTGGCGGTCTCCACGCTGTGCTTCGTCATCGCGAGGCGCCTGTCGCGCGTCAATGCGGACGCGGCGCTGCTGGCGGGCCTGCTGCATGGTGTCGGTGCCCTCTACATCCGCACCCGGGCGGCGGAACATCCCGGGATCCACTGGAGCCCGGAGGCTTACGAGAAGGTGGAGCGCGAGTGGGAAGGGAGCATCGGCCGCGCGCTGCTCGAGAACTGGCGGGTGTCGGAGTCGATCGTCGCGGCGATCGGCGCGCTTGCCCTGCCGGACCAGGATGGCCATGGCCCGGCCGGCCTGGCCGAAATCCTTCGCGCGGGCGTGGTCCTCGACCGGGCCCAGCGCAAGGGGCGCAATCTCGAGGTGGCGATCGCGGCGAGCCCCGCCTGTGCGCGGCTCGGGCTTACGAGCGTGATCTACCAGTCGATCATCCTGGAGTCCGAGGCCGAGGTCGCCGCGTTGCGCAGCGTACTCGGATCGTGACAGGGGCAGTCTTGCAGAGGAGAGTACATTGAGCACGGCGACGCAGAACGCAGAAGCTGCTCACAGGGAAGGTGGGGCATTCGAATTCGTACAGGCACTCGCCAGGGAATTGTCGAGCGGCCGGATCGAGCTGCCGAGCTTTCCCGATGTTGCGATCCGCGTGCAGCGGGCGCTCGCCGACGAGAATGTGCGGCCCGACACCATCGTGCGCCTGATCGGCTCGGAGCCGGCGCTCGCCGCCTGGGTGCTGCGCATGTCGAACTCCGCCGCGATGAATGTCTCGGGACGCCAGGTCAACGACCTGCGCACCGCGATCACGCGCCTCGGCTTCAACGTGGTGCGCAGCGCCGCCGTGTCGTTCGCGATGTCGCAGCTGACCCGCGCCGCCGAGCTGAAGGGGCTCGAGCAGCCGCTCAACCAGCTCTGGCGTCGCAGTACGCTCGTCGCCGCGATGTCGAACGTGGTGGCCAGGAAGTTCGCCCAGGTCAACCCGGACACGGCGCTGCTGGCGGGCCTGTTGCACGGCATCGGCAAGCTCTACCTGATGACCCGCGCGCGCAATTTTCCGGCGCTGTTCTCCGACAAGGCGGCCTATGGCCAGATCGTCAGCGACTGGCATACGAACGTTGCGAAGGCGATCCTCGAGAACTGGGAAGTGTCGGAGGAGATCGTCGCCGCCGTGCACGAGCATGAGCACGTCTACCGTGAACACGGGGGCAACGCGGACCTGACGGACGTTTTGCTGGTGGGCGACCTGCTCGCCTCGTTCCACGAATGGCCTGACTCGCTCGAGCTCAACCTGCAGGGCGTGCACGCGGTCACGCGCCTCGACCTCGATCGCGAGCGCCTCGAGCGCGTGATCGCGGAGTCGGCGTCGGAGATCGCGGCCTTGCGCCAGGCGCTGGGGAACTGACGCCGCACCAGGCCTCGACGGACGGGTGCACCGGGCTCCACCTATAATGGTGGAATCATGAACGTCCTTTTCGTCTGCCTCGGCAATATCTGCCGGTCACCTACCGCGGAAGGCGTTTTTCTCGCAATCGCAGGCCGTGATGCGCCGCACCTGATGGTGCAGGCGGATTCGGCGGGCACGGCGAACTACCACATTGGCGCGCCGCCGGACCGGCGCTCGCAACGGGCGGCCCGCGATCGCGGCTACGACCTGTCGGCCCTGCGCGCGCGCCAGGTGGAGACCGGCGACTTCGAGCGCTTCGACCTGCTGCTGGCGATGGATGAGGCCAATCTCGCGGACCTGCGGGCTCGTGCGCCGGGCATCGCCCGCGAGCGCGTGAAGCTGTTCCTCGAATACGCGCCGGAAACGGGACGCAGGGAAGTACCCGATCCCTACCATGGCAACGCGCGCGATTTCGACCTCGTCGTCGATCTCGCCGAGCAGGGTGCGCGCGGACTCCTCAAGGCACTCGCGCGCTGAAAGTCAAAGGGCCGGGCGGCTTGCGCCGCCCGGCCCGGTCATTCCGTCAGTGACGGCTTCCGTCAATGACGCGCACGTCGCCGTGCCGTGCTCACTCGTCCCGCCCAGGCCCGGATGATGCGTCGGCCGGCGACGACGTGAAGCTCGCGGGCTTCGACGACCACACGACATAGGGCTTCGATTCCGGAGGTGCCGCCGCAGGCGGCGCGGCCCCTGCGGGCGGCTGCGGCGTATCGTGCCGCGACTCCGCAGCCGAGAAGTCGAACTGACGCGTGTGTTCACCGCCCGCCTGCGGCGACTCACCACCGGCCGGCGCGTCGTCGCCTCCCGCGGTCGTTGCCGATGCCTCGCGATCGCCGCGATCCCGGCCGCCCCGGCGCCCGCGACGTCCGCGACGGCGGGGCCGGCGCTCGCCCGGTTCCCCGTCCTGCGGTCCCGCGCCGGGTTGTGACTGCTCAGGACTGGCACTGCTGTCGGCAGGCGCATCCACCAGCTCGGTTTCGGGCGAGGCCGCCGCACGCTCTCGCTGCGCCTGCCGCTCACGCTGCGCCTCGCGTTCCCGCTGGCGCTGCGCATCACGTTGCGCGTCCCGCTGCGGATCGCGCTGTGCGTCCCGCTGACCCTCACGCTGACCGTCGCGCTGACCGTCGCGCTGGCCATCGCGCGAGCGCTGGCGATCGCGCCCGTCGCGTCCGTCCCTTCCGTCGCGTCGTCCACCGTCACCGTGGCGGCCGCGCTGTTGCGAACCGTCGCGCTCGCCATGGCCATGGCGTGAACGATCGCCACCGCGATCGCCGCGCTCGCCACGATCGCCACGCTCACCGCGACGATGCCGGTCGCGGCCGCGATCGCCGCCGCGCGGGTCGCGGCGTGAGTCGCGATGGCGCTCGCCACCGCCCGTGCGCGATTCATTCGCGGGCGCCGCACCCGCGCTGGAGCCTCCGCTGAGCCATTGCTTCAGCCTTCCCCAGAAGCCGGTGGCGGGCGCTTCGCGCTCCAGGGCTTCGGCGGGCGCCGGCGCTGCGGCCGGCGGTGCGACGACGGGCGCCGTCGTCGCCGGCTGGAAAGTCGGCACCGCCGCGGCTTCCTGCGGCTTCTGCCGCCCGGTGGTCGGGTCCGGCACGGCCGGCGGCGTCGGCATCTTGTAGGAGGCGCGACGGAACTCCGGCTGCTCCACTTCGTCGTGGCGCAGGCGGCGGATCGAGTACTCGGGCGTCTCGATGTTGTTGTTCGGCACCAGCACGAGCTCGACGTCGCTCTTGTCTTCGAGCGTGCGCAGCCAGTCGCGCTTTTCGTTGATCAGGTAGGTCGCGACATCGACCGGCACCTCGGCGATCACGCGCGCAGTGCGGTCCTTGCGCATCTCCTCGCCGATGAGGCGCAGGATCGCAAGCGTCATCGACTCGACGCTCCTGATGCTGCCGATGCCGGTGCAGCGCGGGCAGGCGATGTGGCTCGACTCGTCGAGCGAGGGCCGCAGGCGCTGGCGCGACATCTCGAGGAGGCCGAAGCGCGACAGGTGGCCGATCTGGATGCGCGCACGGTCCATGCGCACCGCGTCGCGCAGCCGCTGCTCGACCTCGCGCTGGTTCTTCTGCGACTCCATGTCGATGAAGTCGATCACGATCAGCCCGCCGAGGTCGCGGATGCGCAGCTGGCGCGCCACCTCGTCGGCCGCCTCGAGGTTGGTGTTGAGGGCCGTCGCCTCGATGTCGCTGCCGCGCGTGGCGCGCGCGGAGTTGATGTCGATCGAGACGAGCGCCTCGGTGTAGTCGATCACGAGGCTGCCGCCCGAGGGCAGCTGCACCTTGTGCGAATAGGCCGATTCGATCTGGCTCTCGATCTGGAAGCGCGTGAAGAGCGGGATGTCGTCGCTGTAGAGCTTCAGCTTGCGCTGCGCATCCGCCGGCATCGAGCGCTGCATGTACTCCTGCGCGGTGGTGAACGCCGCCGGGTCGTCCACGAGGCATTCGCCGATGTCGTCACCGAGGTAGTCGCGCAGCGCGCGGGACACCGGGTCGCTCTCGCGATAGACGAGGAACGGGGCGGGGCGGCCCTCGATCGCCGCGGCGATCTGGGTCCACTGCTGCGTGAGGTTGTCGAGGTCCCATTGGAGCTCCTCGACCGTTCGGCCGACGCCCGCCGTGCGCACGATCGCGCCCATGCCATCCGGCACCTTCAGCGCGTCCATGGCCTGGCGCATCTGGTCGCGGTCCTCGCCCTCGATGCGGCGCGAGACGCCGCCCGCGCGCGGGTTGTTCGGCATCAGCACGAGGAAGCGGCCCGCGAGGCTGATGAAGGTGGTGAGGGCGGCGCCCTTGTTGCCGCGTTCCTCCTTCTCCACCTGGACCACGACTTCCTGGCCTTCGGTCAGCAGTTCGCGGATGTTCATGCGCCCGCCTTCGGGCGACTTCCTGAAGTAATCCTTCGAGATTTCCTTCAGCGGCAGGAAGCCGTGGCGTTCGGAACCGTAGTCGATGAAGCACGCCTCGAGCGACTGCTCGACGCGCGAGATGCGACCCTTGTAGACGTTCGCCTTCTTCTGTTCCTTGGACGGCAGCTCGATCGACAGGTCGTAGAGTTTCTGACCATCAACCAGTGCGACGCGCAACTCTTCCTGTTGAGTTGCGTTGACCAGCATTCTTTTCATTTGCCCCTTCTATGGATGCAGGGGCCGACCGGCGGGCGGAGAAAGATGAATCGGACGCGGGGATTTCGCGAGGCAAGGATTGCTGCACGTTTTATCGACCGCCCCTTTTGGCGTGGGCGGTGCGCCGAAAACCTTTGGTCCGCCTGAGCAGCGCGATCGGCGCTCGGGTCGGCCTAGTGAGTGCGATGGCCCCAAAACTGGGGACCAACTAACATGCGGCGCGTTCGGATCGTCGGTTGAATTGCGATCCCCGGCGCCGCGGACTTCATTACATTATCAAACGACCTATTGTAAAACAATACCTTACGCCATGACTGACGAATCTTCGTCGCAAACTGTGATTCCGCGCAGCAAAGTCCGCCAGGCCGAGGTGTCCGGAGAAGAGGCCGGACTGCGCCTCGACAAGTACCTCTCGAAGGCCTTGCCGCAGGTGCCGCTTGCGCATGTTTTTCGCCTGATCCGCAAGGGGGAAGTACGCGTCAATGGCAAGCGCGCGGCCGGCTCGCAGCGCCTGCAGGCGGGCGACCTCGTGCGTATCCCCCCGGTCAGGGAACAAGCGGAGCCGCCAGCGGCCGACGGAGCGCCCGCGCCGAGGCGCGTGCCGTCGAGGCTGGTTGAAGATGTACGAGCTTGTGTCCTGCATCGCGACGACCAGCTGCTCGCGGTCAACAAGCCGGCGGGGCTCGCGGTGCACGGCGGCAGCGGGGTCTCGTTCGGCCTGATCGAGGCCCTGCGCGCGGCCTACCCTGACGACGAACTCGAGCTGGTGCACCGGCTCGATCGCGACACGAGCGGTTGCATCCTCGTGGCGCGCAAGGCTTCGGCGCTGCGCACCCTGCATGCGCTGCTGCGCGAGCACGCCTTCGACAAGCGCTATCTCGCCCTTGTGGCCGGCAAGTGGGACCTCGGCAAGAAACGCATCGACATGCCGCTGCGCACCGACCTGCGGGTGGGCGGGGAACGCACGGTCAAGGCGCATGCCTCGGGCAAGAGCGCGATCAGCGACTTCCGGCCGGTGCAGTTCTTCGGCAACCGGGCATCGCTCCTCGAGGTGTCGATCAAGACCGGTCGCACGCACCAGATCCGCGTACACGCGGCCTACGCGGGCCACCCGGTCGCGGGCGACGAAAAATACGGCGACGCCGAGGCGAATGCCGCGCTCGAAGCCTTCGGCCTCACGCGCATGTTCCTGCACGCCTCGAGCGTGAGCTTCGAGTGGCCGCGCGGCGGCACCGTGAGCATCAATGCGCCACTGCCCCCGGAACTCGCGGCCGTGATCGACCGGCTCGCGGCGGCGCCGAAAGCGCGTACGTTCAGGGGGCCGCGAGGCCCGCGCGGCGCAGGGCGTCCGCGAGCCAGATGAGCGGCAGGCCGATGAGGGCGGTCGGGTCCTGCGACTCGACGCGCTCGAAGAGGGCGATGCCGAGCGCTTCCACCTTGAATCCCCCGGCGCAGTCGAAGGGCTGCTCGTGCTCGACATAGCGGGCGATCTCGTCCGGCGTGAGCCGGCGCGCGACGACCCGGGTGGTGTCCGTGTGCGCGAGATTGACGCCGGATTCGAGCCCGACAAGCGTACAGGCCGTGTGGAAGCTAGCCGTCTTTCCGGAGAGCGTCGCAAGCTGCGCCCGGCAGCGTTCGGCATTGCCGGGCTTGTCGAGGACAGTATCGCCGAGGGCGGCCACCTGGTCCGAACCGATCACGAGGGCGCCGGGATGCCGAAGCGCCACCGCCATCGCCTTGGCGGCGGCGAGGCGGGCCGCACGGGCGGCGGGAGCTTCCCCCGGCAGGGCGGTCTCGTCGACGCCCGGGGATTCGACCTGGAAAGGCAGGCCCAGCCGGCCGAGCAGCTCGCGCCGGTATGGGGACGTGGAGGCCAGTATTAGCGGTCGGTGAAACAACGACTTAGAAGAGGTTTTCTTTGACTCGGCGGGTATCGATACCTATTATACGCGCCCCATGCCAGACGGCTGGTCACGCCCCCTCGACGCCGAGCAACTGGCGGATCGCCGGACGGACATCGATTTTTCGATTCCGCTGCGCGAATTGCCGCGCATCGCGCCGCAGTTGGCGCGCGATGAGGGCATCGCGAAGGGCACCGTGTCTTTCGAAAGGGACCGGGGCCTGGCGGTTGTCGAACTCGCCGTGGAGGCACAGGTATCGCTGACCTGTCAGCGCTGCCTGCGGCCGATGACCTGGCCGGTCGCGGGACGTGCGCGCATCGCGATCGTCGGCGATGCGGCCGCAGCGGAGGGCGTGGCGCCGGAACTGGAGACCGTGATCGCCCCTGGCGGGCAGGTGACGGTCGGAGAGCTTGTCGAGGAAGAGCTGCTGCTGGCGCTTCCGCTCGTCGCGTTGCACGCGGCGGGCGAGCAGTGCGGCGAGCCATCCGCCGACGAGCCGGACGAAGTGACGCAGAAACCGTTCGCGGGACTCGCGGCGCTGCTGAAGCGCGGCCCGTGACCCGAGAGGAGTAGAGAGATGCCTGTCCAGAAGAGCCGCAGAACGCCGTCGACTCGCGGCATGCGCCGTGTGCACGACAAGCTGGCGAAGCCGGCGCTGTCAATCGACCCCCAGTCGGGCGAGACGCACCTGCGTCATCGCATCACGCCGGACGGTTTCTACCGTGGCAAGCGCGTGATCGAGAAGCCCGCCGAGAGCGAAGGCGAAGAGTGAACGGCGGCGCCTGCTCTTGGGCGCCCCGTCCTGACCTGAACCGACCGATATCGCGTGCCGACGCTCGCGATTGACGTGATGAGCGGCGACCTGGGCGCAGCGGAGTGCGTGCCGGGCGCCTTGCTCGCGCTCGAACAGGCTCCGGACCTGCGCCTCGAGCTGGTCGGCAATCCTGCAACGATCGAGCCGCTGCTCGCGCACGCGGGCGCGTCGCTGCGCGCGCGCGCGACGATCGTCGCGGCGAGCGATGTCGTGCCGATGGACGAGCTGCCGCGGGCGGCGATCCGCCGCCGCAAGGCGTCCTCGATGCGCATCGCGATCGACCGGGTGAAGGAGGGCGCGGCGCTCGGCTGCGTCAGCGCAGGCAATACCGGCGCGCTCACCGCGATCGCCCACTTCGTGCTGAAGACCGTGCCCGAAGTCGAGCGCGCGCCGATCATGTCGGCCCTGCCCGCGGCCCACGGGCACGCGTACATGCTCGACCTCGGCGCCAATGTCAGCGCGACGGCCGAACAGCTGCGCCAGTTCGCGCTGATGGGATCGATCGTCGCGCGCGACGTGCATGGCATCGCGCAGCCGCGGGTCGGGCTCCTCAATATCGGCGAGGAAGACATCAAGGGCCACGAAACGGTCCAGGCGGCGAACGCGCTGATCGCGGCGAGCGGCCTGCGCTACCTCGGCTTCATCGAGGGCGACGACATTTTCTCCGGCGAAGTCGACGTGGTCGTTACCGACGGCTTCACCGGCAACGTCGCGCTGAAGTCCATGGAGGGGCTCGCGCGCCTGATCGCGGGCACGATGCGCGCGGAGTTCACGCGCTCGCTGGGCAGCCGTGCCGCGGCGCTCGTCGCCCGCCCGGTGCTGAAGCGGGTGGGCGCCGCCCTCGATCCGCGGCGCTACAACGGCGCCTGCATGGTCGGCCTGCGGGGAGTCGTGGTAAAAAGCCATGGCAGTGCGGATCGCACCGCGTTTGCACGGGCCATTGCACTGGCGCGCAACGCGGCGATCCACGACATACCCGGATGCGTCGCAAGGGCGCTCGGGCCGAACGGTTCTCTACAGGGGTCATGATGTATTCGCGCATTGCCGGTACGGGCAGCTACCTGCCCGCCAGGGTCGTCACGAATTTCGACCTGGCGAAGACCATGGACACCTCGGACGAGTGGATCCGCGAGCGCACCGGCATCGTCCAGCGTCACATTGCGGCCGAGGGCGAGACCACGGTGGATCTCGCCGAACACGCCGCACGCCGTGCGATCGAAGCGGCCGGCATCGACCCGGCCGAGATCGACCTGATCGCATTCGGCACGACGACCCCCGACCAGGTGTTCCCCAACTGCGGCGTGCTGCTGCAGGACCGGCTGGGCCTGCGCGGCTGCCCCGCGATGGGGCTCGAGGCCGCCTGCACCGGTTTCATCTATGCGCTCTCGATCGCCGACAAGTTCATCCGCCTGGGCGACGCCAAGTGCGCGCTGGTGGTCGGCGCCGAGACCCTGTCCCGCATCTGCGACTGGACCGATCGCGGCACGGCCATCCTCTTCGGCGACGGCGCCGGCGCCGTGGTGCTGAAGCCCGACAGCGAAGCCGGCATCATTTCGACGCACCTGCACGCCGACAGCACCTACAAAGACCTGCTCTATTGCCCGGCGGGCGTGTCGAAGGGCATCGGCAGGCCGGGCGATCCGGCGATGCACATCAAGATGTCCGGCAACGAGACCTTCAAGGTCGCGGTCAATACGCTCGGCCGCATCGTCGACGAGACACTCGCCGCAAACTCGCTCGACAAGTCGGCGATCGATTGGCTGGTGCCGCACCAGGCGAACATCCGCATCATCCAGGCCACCGCGCGCAAGCTCGACATGCCGATGGAGCGCGTGATCGTGACCGTGGATACCCATGGCAACACGTCGGCGGCCTCGGTGCCGCTGGCGCTCGACGCGGGCGTGCGCAGCGGCCGCATCAAGCGCGGCGAGATGCTGCTGCTCGAGGCCTTCGGCGGCGGCTTCACCTGGGGATCGGCGCTGCTCAGGTACTGAGCGTTACAGCGCGGCCTCGTCTTCCGGCAGCGTTTCCGGCAGGCACGGCAGGGCCTCGATGCAGCGCCTGTCGGCGGCTGCGACCGGAAGCGGCGAGTACAGTTCGGTTGCGCGCACGTAGCTCATCATTTTTCGTCCCATCACCTTGAGCTGCGTCTCGTGCCTGCGCAGCGCTGCGCGCTTGGCTTCGCGCGCGTCGTCGTCGGCGGCGAATTGCATCCAGGGCAATGCGCGGCCGCGCGGCGGCGGGGTCTGCGGCAGGTCGGGATGTAGCCCGCGCGGCCGCGGCCAGCCGCGCCCACCGTGCACGATCCAGTAGCTCACGCGGTCGAGTTCGCCGCGCGCTCCGAAGACGCGCAGTGCGAGGATGCCGCTCGCGCGATGATCGGGATGGGCGTCGTAGGGGCTCGGTGCGAGCACCAGGGTCGGCCGCACCCGCTCGACGACCTGCGCGAAATCGCGCTCGAGGTTCGCCCCGTCATAGGGTGAGCCGGGGTTGAGCGCCTGCTCCCAGGGCACCGCATCGGCCCCCGTGTATTTCGAGCGGTAAGGCGACTGGTAGTGGTCGAGCAGCAGGGCGAGCACGCCACGGTCCGGGTAACCGAGGAAATAGAGCTGGTCGTCCGCGACACCGAGCGCGCGGGCGGCCGCCTGCGCTTCATCGATGCGGCGCCGCGCGAGCGCGCGCATGTCGGCGTATTTCGGCCGGGCTTTTTTCTGCACGACCATCGCATCGAGCCGAAAGCCGCCGCCGCTCGTCACCCAGGCTATGGAGACCTGTGCGCCTGCCCGGCGGGCGGTCGCGATGAGCCCGCCGCAGCACAACGACTCGTCATCAGGGTGGGGCGCGACGATGAGGATGCGCGCATCGGCCCCGATCGGCGGCATGGGCGGCAATGGTGCTGGCTCGCGCGCCGCCGCCGTGGCGGCGACGGTGGCGAGCACGAGGACGGAGGTGCAACGCATCGCGCGAGCATAGCGCGCGCAGGCTCGCGCCTCAGCGCGCGGCGATGACCTGGATTTCGACCTTGTACTTGGGTGCGGCGAGCTTCGCCTCGACGGTGGCGCGCGCGGGCGCGTGCCCCGCGGGAACCCATGCATCCCATGCGGCATTCATCTGCGAAAAAGTCGCGATGTCGGCAAGATAGATCGTGGCGGACAGGATCCGCGCCTTGTCCGTGCCGCAGTCCGACAGGAGCTTGTCGATGGCCGCGAGGATCTGGCGCGTCTGGCCGGTGACGTCCTGTGTCGTGTCGTCGGCGACCTGCCCCGCCAGGTAAATCGTGTTGCCATGGATGACCGCCTGGGACATGCGCGGTCCGGTCTCGAGTCGCTGGATCATGGATGGGGCCCGCAATGGTCGGGTGGGAGGTTGCCCACCTGGCGAATTGTACGCGATGGGCCGGGGGCGACTATCCGTTGCCCCAGAGTGCGGCCGGACAGTGGAAGCGGCCGTCCCGATAGCCTGCATCGCCCGAGTGACGGACGTCGAGGAAGATGGGGCCGTCGAGATCGACCACCGCGCAGTACTGGCCCAGCAGGCAGGCGGGGGCCATGGCGAGTGCCGTGCCTATCATGTTGCCCACCATCAGGCCGAGCCCGAGGGCCTCGGCGCGCTGCGCGAGTCGCAGGGCGGCCGTCAAGCCGCCGCACTTGTCGAGTTTGATGTTGACGCTCCGGTAGTAGCGCGAAAGCGCGTCGAGATCGCCCTCCGACTGGAGGCTCTCGTCCGCGGCCACCACGAGCGGCAGCTCCAACGCCGCGAGCTCGCTGTCCCGGCCCACCTCGAAAGGCTGCTCGAGCAATGCGACGTTGGCCTCGATCAGCGCGGGCAGCAGGCTCTCGAGGCTCGCAGGTGTCAGGCTGCGATTGGCGTCGACACCGAGCCACACGTCCGGCCGGGCCGAGCGGACGCCCCGGATTCGTTGCTCGTCGTGCCGGTCGCCGCCGAGCTTGATCTTGATCGCGCGGGCCTGCGCGTAACCGATGGCCCGTTCGCTCATGGCTTCGGGCGATGCGTGGCCAATCGTGAAGGTGGTGACGAGCGGCGCGGGGGGCCGCAGGCCGAGCAGCTGCCACACCGGAGTTCCGGTGCGCCTTGCCTGCAGGTCCCAGAGAGCGCAGTCGAATGCATTGCGCGCACCGCCGGGCGGCAGCAGGCGGGCAAGGCGCGCATGGTCGATGCCCGCCGCTGACGCGGTGCGCATGGCGGCCAGGGCGCCCGCCATGCCGGCGACATCGTCGCCCAGGTAGTAGACACCGGCCGCCTCCGCACGCCCGACCAGTCCCTCGGCTTCCAGCTGGAGGAAGAGTGCATCCACGTGTTCAAACACATGGTCGCTGATCCGGAACGGTTCGACGAGGCGCAATTTGCCGATCTCGAACCGGATGCGGGGCGCGCAGGGCTCGAGGCGAGCCAGCGCCGCATCGATATCGACGGTCGCGAGCGCCATGTTCAGCCCGTCCTGACGCGCGGCGGCTGGTGGCCGGCGTAGCCGGTGAAAGTCTGGTGCAACTGCGTCAGGGTTTCGAGGCGCCGCTCGACACGCGTGCCGATCCGCCGGATGACGCTGTTCACCATCAGGTTCACCGCGCAGACCAGGGCCACTGGCGAACTCCAGAACATGCCCGTCTGCGTGGGCACGGCGAGCACGTGCGGCGTGAAGCGCCGCGCCCAGTCGCAAAACAGGTCGGTGAGGACGATCAAGGCAATGCCACGCTGGCTAGCCTGCTCGGCGATCAGGAAGGACTGGCGCGAGTAGCGGCGGATATCGATGACGACCAGGCAGCGATCATCCTCGTCGCTTGCGAATACGTCGGCGTAGTTGCCAGCGGTCAGGTCGACCAGTCGCACGCCGTCGCGCATGAACTGCAAATGATTGGCGAGCAGCATCGCGATGCCACGTTCTGTCTGGAATCCTGCGATGAGCACCGTGCGCGACCTGGCGAGCAGCTCGGCCGCCGCGGCCCAGTGCGGTTCCCCGGCAAGCTGGTAGACCTCGATGATCGATCTGACCTCGCGCTGGATGCTGCCCTTGCCCGCCTGGTCGGCGGCATCGACAAACTGGGCAAGCTGGTTGCCGATCAACCACGGGAAGCCCTGGTCGCTGCTGTCCCGCAGGTGATTCTTGAGCGTCTTGAAGTTCGCGAAGCCGAGCTTGCGGGAGAAGCGGCCGATCGTGATCTCGCTGACGCCGGCCTTTCGCGCAAGTGTCAACGCCGTTTCGAAGGCGAGGGTCGCATAATTCGCCAGGATGTAGTTGGCGATTGCCCTGTCGGCTGAAGAGTACCCCTCGAGATCCGCCTGCAGGCGCTGCAGCAGCGGCACGTTGGGGATGGCGGTCCGGCGGGAGTTCGCTCGCAGGGCGCGCGGCTTTCCCTTGCGTGAGTCGGTCATGGCGTCACTCCTTCCTTCGATGAGGCCCTGCATGATAGTTATTTGAGCAAAACTATCAATTGACAGAAAGATGTCAACAGCCCTGTAATCCGCGCGACGGGGCCTTCCGGCTCCCAGGCAGCGATCGGGGAGGAACGATGAACGCGCACGGCCAAGGTGGTGAATTGAGGTCAAAGGCGATCCGGAGGGCGGGCTGTGCGCTGGGCGGTTTGCTCGCTGGCAGCATCCTGCTGCAGGCACACGCATCCGAGCCGGTCACCGAGGTGGTCATCACCGGCTATCGCTATCTCAGCGAGGATACGAGTGGCACGACCGGGCTGCCGCTGCCCATCGAGGAGGTGCCCCAATCCATCAGCCTGATCAGCGCGGACTTCCTCGAAGCCGCCGACATCAGGAGCCTCGGCGAAGTGGCGCAGCACACGCCGGGCGCGCTGTTCGCCGGCAACCCGCAGGGTTTCGGCTCGGTCGTCAAGTTGCGCGGCTTCACGGGCGGCGCTGCCATCGACGGCCTGACGGTCGGTACCCTCGACTACGAGCCCGACTACGCGACGATCGAGCGCATGGAAGTCGTCAAGGGACCGGCGTCAGTCGTCTATGGCGCCGCGAGCCCGGGCGGACTCATCAACCTCGTGACGAAATCTGCCAGGGAGAACACCCGGGACTATGTAGAAGTGCTGGGCGGCTCGTGGGATCGATGGCGACTCGAGGGCCAGTTGGCCGATGCGCTGAATGATTCGGGGACCGTGCGGGCGATCGGCGTCGTCGCGCATGAGGAGGCCGACAGCTTCATGGAGATTGCCGACTCGGCGAAGACGGTGCTGTACGCGGGCCTCGACTTCGACCTCTCCGACACTCTGAAGGGCTACGTCCACGGCGGTTACGACCGCTACCGCCGCTCGCCCTTCGATGGCATCCCCACGCTGCCCGATGGATCACCAGCGCCCGTCGGCCGGTCTTTCTTCATCGGTTCCCGCGACTTCAACCTCACTTCCCGTGTCGGGCACGTCAACGCGGGCCTCGACTGGGAAATCTCGCCGGCCTGGTCGCTCGGCCTGAAGGGCAACTTCCAGCGCACCAACACGACGGGCCCATCGGCTTTCGGCTTCGGGCTCGAAGACAACGGCGATTTCCTGATCGCGGTGCAGAACTTCATCAAGAACCGCCGCGAGGACTTCAGCATTGGCGCCTCGTCGATCTACCGGCTGGACGGGAGCGGGCTCAAGGACAGTTTCATCTCGGCATCGGCGCTGTACCAGAGCACGGAGCTGGCCACGATCGGCAGCCTGCCCGATTTCGACGGCGCATTCGAAGCTGAAGCGAACATATTCGACGGTGTCGGGGCCATCGAGGCCATCATCAATTCGGCCGACTTTCCCGGCTTTACCTACAGCTACGGCCAGCGCCTCGAATACCTCACGCTGTCGAGCCAGGCCGTGGTCAAGGTCGCCGAAAGGGTGACGCTGCTCGGGGGCCTGTCGTGGTCGAAACCCGACGTAAGCAGCCGGCTCGACGGACCTTGGGTGGACTACAGCCGGGGAGGCGAGAAAAGCTATCGTGCCGCGATTACGGTCGAGCCGTTCGACGGCCTCAATGTCTACGCCTCGTACAGCGAGTCCTTCCAGCCGCAGCTGCGCGTCGACATCGACGGTGCGGTCCTGCCGCCGCTCTCCGGCAGCCAGTATGAACTGGGCGCCAAGTACGTGTCGCCCGACCGGCGGCTGCTGCTGACCGCGGCGCTCTTCGATCTCAGCCAGGCGAACAAGGGGTTGTTCGACCAGCAGGGCCCGGATGGCACCGACCGCTACCATGCGGTCGGCAAGACCCGGCACCGCGGCATCGAGCTGGAAGCGCTCGGCCGGATTTCCCCCGCATGGCAGCTGAAGGGCGGATTGACGCTGCTCGAACCAAAGATCACCCGCGACGACGATCCGGCGGTGGTCGACAGGATCGTGCCCTTCCTGCCGCGGGTCACGGCGAGCCTCTACACGAGCTATGAATTCAGCGGCGGCGCCTTCGTGGGGGCGGGTGTCCGCTACGTCGACTCAGTGAAGACGGCATTCGATCGCGCCACGCGCGACCTGCCGTCATATACGCTGGTCGACGGTTCGGTGGGCTATGACTTCGACCGCTGGCGCGCCCAGCTCAACTTCAAGAATGTCTTCGATGAGCACTACTACATCAACAACTACGAGACGCTGTTCTACGGCAATGTCGTCGGCGAGCCGCGCAGCGTGACGGTTTCGCTGCGTGCGAGCTTCTGACATCCGCGCGGTCGCCGCGGCGCTGCTGCTTGCCGCGGTCGGCTCGGGCGCCAAGGCCTGGGCCGATCCTCCGCATGACGTGGTTCTTGCCGGTGCGCGCGTGATCGATCCCGAGTCCGGGCTCGACGCCATCCGCAATATTGCGGTGCGCGGCGACCGGATCGTCGCGGTGACCGAATCCCCTATCGAGGGGAAGCGGACGATTGATGCCAGCGGGCTCGTGGCTGCTCCGGGCTTCATCGACCTGCATTCGCATGCCACCGACGCGCTGAGCGCCGGTTACCAGGCGAAGGACGGCGTGACGACGCGCCTCGAACTCGAGATCGGGACATGGCCGGTCGCTGGCTGGTATGCGGCGAAGCAGGGCCATGAACTGTTGAACTACGGCACCAGCGTCGGACACACGGCGTTGCGCTACTACCTGCAGAAGGGAGGCGGCGAGGCGGGCCTGGCAGCGTTGCGCGATCCGGCGGAGAAATTCCGCGCGCCCGAGGCGGACCAGCCCATTCCCGCCGCGGCCTACCCCAGGCTCGCGTCCTTGCTCGAGCAGGGACTGCACGACGGGGCGATCGGCATTGGCAGCGGCACCCAGTACGCACAGGGGATCACGCGCCGGGAGATGCTCGATGTGACGCGCGTAGCCGGCCGCGAGGGAGCTTGCCTGTTCACGCATATCCGCTACGGCAGCCTGGTCGAGCCGGGCAGCACGCTGGAGGCCATCCAGGAGAATGTCGCAAATGCGGCCATGACCGGCGCCTGCGTGCACATTGCGCACATCAACAGCATGGCGATGTCGCAGGCGCCCGCGATGGTGGAGTTGATGCGGGCCGCGCGCGGCAGGGGCATCGACCTGTCCACCGAAACCTATCCGTGGGGCGGCTCGGTCGACGCCGTGCGCAGTCATTTCTTTGATCCCGGATGGGAGGCGCGCTGGGGTGTCGCGGTCGATGCCCTGCAGTCGCGCCAGGACGGCAGGCGGTTGACGCAGGCCGAATTCGACGCCCTGCGGTCGGGCCAAGGCGACGATCGCGTGATCATGCACCTGAATGGCGAGGCGACGCTCATTGCGCTGCTGCGCGATCCACTCGTCATCGTTGCGAGCGACGGCGGCCGTATCGAGGGACCGAACGGCCATCCGCGCTCGGCCGGTACCTTCGCGCGGGTTCTCGGTCACTATGTGCGTGAAGCGAAGGCATTGTCCCTGGGCGAGGCCATCCGCAAGATGACCTTGATGCCGGCGCAGCGGCTCGAGGCTTTCGTGCCGGCCATGAAGCGCAAGGGGAGGCTCCAGGCGGGTGCCGACGCCGACATCGTGCTCTTCAATCCCGCCACGGTCGGCAGCCGGGCAACCTACGGCGACGCGGCGCGCTACTCCGACGGCTTCCGGTTCGTGATGGTGAACGGCGTGCTGGTTGTCGATCGCGGTGAACCTGTCGCCGGTGTGCGGCCCGGCCGTCCCGTGTTTTCCAGGTACAAGCATTGACCGCCATGAACAACGCCCCGATCGACCTGCCGCACCCCTACCTGCTGTTCCTCGGCGACGCTGCCGACGCGACCTTCCTCAAGACGGGCCTCGGCCTTCGCGACTGGGCGAGGGACCTATGCGTTGCAGAGTACAAGTGCGCGGGCGCCGCGGCCACGCTGGGCCTGCCGGTGATGCACCCGCGTGCGGCCCGCGAGGCCGGCGCGCATGCACTCGTGCTGGCCACGGCGTCGATCGGGGGCGCCATCCGGCCGGGCTGGATTCCTTGCCTGGTCGAGGCCCTCGAGGCGGGCCTCGATATCATCAGCGGTGCGCACGACCGCCTGTCCGACATTGATTCCCTTAGGAGAGTTGCCCATGCGCGCGGGCGGCGGCTGATCGATGTGCGCACGCCGCCTGCCGGGCTGCCGATCGCAAGCGGCCGGCGGCGCACCGGCAAGCGCCTGCTGACCGTGGGAACCGATTGTGCGCTCGGCAAGAAGTATACGGCGCTCGCGCTCACGCGAGCTTTTCGCCAGCAGGGACTCGACGCCGATTTCCGGGCCACGGGACAAACGGGGATCATGATCGCGGGCTCGGGCATCCCGATCGATTCGGTCGTCAGCGACTTCGTGGCGGGCGCCGCGGAAGTGCTGAGTCCCGACGCCGATCCTGCGCACTGGGACATCATCGAAGGCCAGGGGTCGCTTTTTCATCCCTCCTACGCCGGCGTGTCGCTCGGGTTGCTGCACGGATCGCAGCCGGACATCCTCGTGCTCTGCCACGAGTACGGGCGCCAGCGCATCGTCGGCTTGCCGGACTTTGCTTTGCCCCCGATCGGAGTGGCCATTGATGTGACTCTGCAGCAAGCGCGCCTCACCAACCCCCAGGTGCGTTGCGCAGGCGTCTCCCTCAATACCTCTGGGCTCAATGCCGGCGAAGCCGATGCGGCGCTGGCTGCCTCGGCGAGGGAATGGGGCCTGCCGGTGGCGGATCCGCTGCGGCCGGGGCCGGCGCTCGACAGTCTCGTGAGGGCTTGCCTCGCATGAAGCGGCTCTTGTCGGCGCTGCTGCTTGCGTGGGCGCCGTGCGCGGCCATGGCTGGCGGACCTTCCATTCCGGCGGATGCGCTCGCGCAAGTGCGTGCGCAGGTCGAGGCGGTCGACGGCGAACTGGGTCTCGCGGTTGCCGTGACGGATCGCGAAAGGACACTGCTCGTCGCCACGCATGGCTTTGCCGATATCGCAAGCCGGCGGCCCGTCACTCCGGGCACGCGCTTCGCGATCGGCTCGATTTCGAAGTCCTTCACCGCACTGGCCCTGTTGCAGATGGCGGACGAGGGGCGCTTCGATCCCGAGGCGCCGGTCGCGAAGTACCTGCGCGATTTTCGCCCACGCTCGGCCTTCCCGCCGATCACCGGCCGCTCGCTGCTGTCGCATACGTCCGGGTTGCCCAACTACCTGGCACCGTATGCGTCGATGCGCTTCCTGATCGCCGCGCTCGGCGATGCCGAAACACGCTACGCGCCGGGCGAGCACTTCTGGTACTCGAACACAGGCTATCAGCTGCTCGGCTACGTGGCGGAAGCCATCGAGGGCCGGCCTTTTCCGCTCATCCTGCAGCGGCGAGTGCTCGACAGGCTCGGCATGCCTGCCACGGCGCCGCAGATCGACGACCGCTTGCGGGGCCGGATTGCGGCCAGCTATGTGCGGTCCCCTGACGGACGGCTGGTTGAAGCACCGTGGTTCGACTACCTGTCGGCAGATGGCGCAGTGGTTTCGAACGCCGAAGACATGGCGGTGTATGCCCGAATGCTGCTGGCGCGTGGCGATACGCCGCGCGGCCGGCTGGTATCCGGCGCGGCTTTCGAGCGCTTCGCGACTGCAGGCCTCGATGACTACGGCTTTGGCATCGACGTGAAGCAGGGTGGCCGCGTCCTCGCCCACAGCGGTTCGATCGCGGGCTTCCAGGCCTGGTTGATGGCGAACCTTGATGAGGGGTTCGCCGTGGTCATTCTCGGCAACGGCCCGCTCGGCGCCACATTGCGGGACCATATCGTCGCACGCCTCTCGAGGGCGCCGGTGCCGCCCCCCGCCGCAGCCGTCACCGCATGGCCCGATGCAACGCGCTTCGCGGGCCGCTTCCAGGCCGGTGATGGTCGCGAGCTCGAATTCAGGGCCTATGGCGTGGACGGTCTGCTGCTCGCCGATGCCGGGGCGGTCGTGCCGCTTGCGCGACTCGGCAAGGAAGCATGGGGGCTCTTTCTTTCGCCGCACGGCCCGCGCGCTTTCATTTTCTTTCGCGATGCGACTGGTGCGGTATCAGACGTGTCCGAAGGCGCGCAGAGCTACAGGCCGCCGGGAGCGCCGCGTTCAGCCGCAGCGTTGGGCGCTGACTACCAGCCGCTGGTCGGTCGCTATGCAGCCCATGGCGAGGAAGGGCCAGACCTGCGTGTCTTCACGCGCAACGGCGAGCTCATGATGGGCTATGCCGACGGCGGCCCCGCAACGCCGCTCGCGCAATCCGGACCCGGGCGCTTTCGTTTCGCAGACCCGGCATGGGCACCCGAGTGGCTCGCTTTCGACACGCCGATCGATGGCCAGGCCCAGCGCATGGTTTTCAGTGGTGTCCCGCTCTATCGCATCGACTTGCCATGACGTGCAGGCGGCGGCTGGCGAGGCTCGCGTGCGCATTCGGCCTGGCCCTGTCCGCGATGGCTGTTGCGCGGGCATCCGGCGATGATGCCTTCGTCGCCTGGGCGCGTGCGCATGCGATTCCGCTACCCGCTTGTGCGGGCGTGTCCGCGCCCGATGCGATGGAGTTCGCGGAAGGGACGATTGGTGGCGCCCGGATCGTCGCGCTCGGCGAACCGATGCATGGCGCGGAGGAACCGCTGGCCTTGCGCAATTGCCTGTTCCGCCAGCTGGTCGAGCGGCACGGCTTCACGGCAATCGCCCTCGAGTCCGGCCTCAACGAATCGCAGGCCCTGTTCGACCATGTCCTCGCAGGTGATGCGGTGGACGCGCGGGCGATCGCGCGGCGCGGATTCACGTGGGGGTTCGGGCGCTTCGCCGCGAATGTCGCGCTGCTCGAATGGATGCGGCGCCACAATGCGCGGGCCCCACCCGAACGGCAGGTCAGGATCTATGGCATCGACCTGAGCGGCGGCGATGCAGCGGGAATCTGGCAAGGCGCGCGTGCGACGCTCGACGACAGCCTCGCTTTTCTCTCGCATGCGGCGCCGCGCGAATCCGCTCGGGTGCGGTCGCGGCTGGCGGCGTTCCTCGGCGAATTCACGGTGCCCGGGTATCTCGGCCTGCCAGTCACCGCAAGGCTTGAACTGCGTGCGGCGCTCGAAGAGTTGCCCGGTTTCTTCGACGCGCATCGCCTGCCGCTGATCGCGGCATCATCGCAACGCGAGTTCGATTGGGCCCGCCAGAACGCCGTCGCCGCACGCCAGCTCGAGGCCCTGTTCCGTGTGTCCCGCATGCCGGACGGGAGCGGCACTCTCGCGCCGGAAGACTATCGGGCCGATGCCGTGCGGGATGCGGCGATGGCTGACAACGTCCGCTGGGTGATGGAACGCGAGGGGCCGCGAGGCAGGATCCTGCTGTACGCGCACAACGGCCATGTGATGAACGGCCGCACACGTGGTGGCATCTGGTCGGTGTACGCGCGTGCGCCGCCGGCGATGGGCATGCACCTGCGCGCCGCGTTCGGCTCGAGCCTCTCGATCATGGCCATGGCCGCGGAGGGAGAGGCTGGCACCCTCGATGCGGCGCTCGCCAGGGTGGGTCCCGGGCGATTCCTGCTCGATTTGCGCGAGGCTGGCCGGCATGGGCCTGCGCCGGCGTGGCTGGATCGGCTCCAGTCATTGGGAGCGAATGCCTCGACTGAAGTCCTCGTCGTGCCCGCGCGGGCATTCGATGCGTTTGTGTTTCTCCGTGAATTGACGCCCGCACTGCGGAATCCGCCGGACTGACACGCGGGCCCAAAAAGAAAACGCCGCGCAGGGCGCGGCGTTTTCGGGGTCGAGCGAAGTAAGACTTACTTCGAGATCGAACGCTTGAACATGCGGTCGATCTTCTCGTTGGTCGCGTCACAGCACGACTGGCTGGCCTGCGCAGCGGCAAGCGCCTGGTTCGCGGTGCTCTGCGCGCCGCTCGCCGTCGAAGAGGCCGACTGGGCAGCCGAAGAGGCCGCGTCCGCCGAGCTCTTGGCGGCAGCGACGTCCGACGAGAGCCGGCCGACCTGCGCCTTCAGGTCATCGACCTGCGCCTGCAGCGGCTTGAGGTCCGTGCAGCCGACAAGCATGACAACAGCGGCTGCCGCCGCAACTTTAACGATCGCGCTCTTCATAGAAGTCCCCTTCAATGTGGATACAGAAACCGGTGCCGGCCGAACGTTAGCACATTGCGTTATGTCGGCGGCCACGGTGCGCAACTGCAACAAATCCGGCTGCGGATTGCAAGAAATTCGATCCTACGCAGCTGTCGGAATTCGCCGACAACGGAAGCGAACGGCGTGCAGCGAAGCGCGATTCGATGAGCGCCCGGCGATACATGGCGCAGCGGCCCCGGCCGTTTCGAGGCTGCGCGATGCCTGCTTATTTTCCGCTTGCGCGCTGCCCGATTCTGTATAGAATCACAGACTGTACGGACATACAGTTTTCCCTGAACAGCCAGGCAGAAACCCATGTCAGACCTCACGCCCCGCCAGACCGAAATCCTCCGCCTCATCCAGCGCACCATGGCTGAAACCGGCATGCCGCCCACCCGCGCGGAGATCTCCGCCGAGCTCGGCTTCCGCTCGGCGAATGCCGCCGAAGAGCACCTGCGCGCACTCGCCCGCAAGGGAGTGATCGCGCTGATCCCCGGCACCTCGCGCGGCATCCAGCTGAAGGACACCATGCGCGAGCAGCTCGGCCTGCCGCTCATCGGCCGGGTCGCGGCGGGCCGCCCGATCCTCGCCGAGGAAAACATCGAGGCGCGCTACCAGATCGATCCCGACCTCTTCCAGCCGAAGCCGCACTACCTGCTGAAGGTCGTCGGCATGAGCATGAAGGATGCCGGCATCCTCGATGGCGACCTCGTCGCCGTGCATCGCACGCCCGAGGTGCGCAACCGCCAGATCGTGGTCGCGCGGCTCGAGAACGAGGTCACCGTCAAGCGCTACCGGCAGGACGGCTCGATCGCCTGGCTCCTGCCGGAGAACGCCGATTTCGAGCCGATCCGCGTCGACCTGAAACAGGAACACATGATCATCGAAGGCATCGTCGTCGGCGTCGTGCGCCGGGGGAAGGTTTCATGAGCGTCCTCGGCCTGCGCACGGTCGTCTACCACACGCCCGGTCTCGCTGCGGCGAAGGCCTGGTATTCGCGCGTGCTCGAGCGCGAACCGTATTTCGACCAGCCGTTCTATGTCGGCTACGAGGTCGGCGGCTTCGAGCTGGGCCTCATCCCCGATGCAAAGCCGGGCGAGGGCGGCACGGTCGCGCATTGGGGCGTGCCCGATGCGGCGGCAGAACTGCAGCGCCTCGAGTCGCTCGGCGCCACCGTGCGCGAGCCGGTGCAGGACGTGGGTGGGGGCATCAAGACCGCCACTGTGGCCGATCCGTTCGGCAACAGCTTCGGCATCATTGAAAACCCGCACTTCTCGCTCGCCAAAGTCCGCTGATGCGCTTGTCGCGCTGCCGCTTCCTCGATGTCCGTCAATTCCCGGCTGGCTCGGCTCCTCGAGCATCCCGCGCTCTGGCGCGGGCGCAACGCTGCGCGGGTGCCCACCTGGTCCACGGGCTACCCGATGCTCGACGCCGGCCTGCCGGGAGGGGGTTGGCCGCGCGCGGGCCTCGTTGAGATCCTGACGCCGCAGCCCGGCGTCGGCGAACTGCACCTGCTCATCCCCACGCTCGCGCGGCTCACCGGGCTCGCGCCCGCGCGCTGGGTCGCGTGGATCGCGCCGCCCTTCGAACCCTATGCCCCCGCGCTCGCGGCACACGATGTCGCGCTCGACCGGCAACTGGTCGTGCGCACGCGCGTGCCGCTCTGGGCCATGGAGCAGGCGCTCGGCTCGGGGGCGTGCGAGGCGGCGCTCGCGTGGGTGCAGGCAGCGCGGCCGCGCGATCTGCGCCGCCTGCAGCTGGCGACCGGGCGCGGCCGTACGCTCGGTTTCGTCTTTCGCAGCCTCGCCGCGGCGCGCGAGGCTTCGCCCGCCGAGCTGCGGCTCTCGATCGCGCCGCGGGCCGGGGGCGTGGAAGTGGCCTTGCTCAAGAGCCGCGGCGGCAGCCGTGAGCGCATCGCGGTGGCGATATGAAGGCGAGCGGTTTGGGGCTGCGGGCAGCGAGCCCCGATGCGCTGGCCGATGTGGCCGGCCCGCTGCCGGTCACCCGGCGTCCGTCGGCTGCGGTGGCCCCTGCAGCGGTGAAGCCGGCGACGGTGACGCCCGCGGTCGTTGCGCCTGCGGCGATGACGCCCGCGGTGGCGGCCGCCGTCGCAGGCGACCTGTGGCTCGCGCTGCATCTTGCCGCGCCCGCATCCGGGCCGCTGCTCGAGCGCCTGGCGGCCTCGGCGGGCGAGATCACGCCGCGCGTGAGCCTCGAGCCGCCGGATGGCGTGCTGCTCGAGGTGCGCGGCAGCCTTGCACTGTTCGGCGGCGTCGAGGCGCTGTGCGGCAAGCTGCGCGCCGCGTGCCGCCGCGAGGGCGTGCGCGTGCAGCTCGCGCTCGCGCCCACGCCGCTCGCCGCGCTGGCCGGCGCTCGCGCACCGCGCCGTCGTGGCGACGCGCCCTTCAGGGTGCTGCACCGTGCGGAGCTCGTCGGCGCCCTCGCGCCGCTGCCGCTTGGCGTGCTGCGGCTGCCGCAGGAAACGATCGAACGGCTCGCGAAGATGGGCGTGGGCGAAATCGGCCAGGCCCTGCGCCTGCCGCGCGCAGGTCTCGCGCGCCGCTTCGGGCCGGCGATGCTCGCGGCACTCGATCGGCTCGTGGGCGTCGAAGCCGAGCCGCGGCAGAACCTGTCGCCGCGGGAGCGGTATCGCGCGCGCCGCGAGCCGTCGTACGAGCTCACCGAGCAGCCGGCCATCATCGCATTCCTCGCGCCGATGCTCGCCGAGCTCGAAGCCTTCCTGCGCGGCCGCCAGGGCAGCGTCACGGCGCTCGAGTGCCGCCTGCATCATCGTGAGGGCGCGGCCACGCGCTGCCGCTTGCGCTTCGCCCAGCCGGCCTTCGCCGCGGCCGCGATCGGTTTCCTGCTCGGCGAGCAGCTCGCGGCGACCGCGCTCGCAGCGCCCGTGACCGCCTGCGAACTCGTGTCGAGCCGGCTTGTGCCGCGGCAATCCGCGAGTGCGGCGTTGTGGCAGCCGGGCGAGCACGGCGGCAGCCTCGCGAGCGAGGCGCCGGCGCTGGTCGAGCGGCTGCGCGCGCGGCTCGGCGAGGACAGCGTCTATGGCCTGTGCCTCGTGCCTGAGCATCGGCCCGAAGCGGCATGGCGGCGCGTGGCCGCGTTGCACATGGCGGCGAACAACAGACAGCAGGCAGCGGGCAGCCAGAAGGCGTCAGCTGGCGCTGCTCGTCCGCAGCCCGCCACGCGTCGCCCCCTCTGGCTCCTCTCGACGCCATTGCTCCTGCCGGCGCTCGGCGCCTGGCCGCACTACGAGGGGCCGCTCGAGAAGCTCGCCGGCCCCGAGCGCATCGAAACCGGCTGGTGGGACGGCCGCGACATCGAGCGCGACTACTACGTCATGCGCAGCCGCGCGGCCGTGCAGCTCTGGGTTTATCGCCAGCGCCGCGCGCCGCACGAATGGTTTTTGCACGGCGTGTTCGGATAAGGAGAAACAACGATGATCCACCACGGCAGTTGCCACTGCGGCCGCATCGCCTACGAGGCCGATACCGAGATCGGGACCGTCATGGAATGCAATTGCAGCCACTGCGCCCGCAAGGGCTACCTGCTGCATTTCATGCCGCGGGAGAAATTGCGCCTCACGACACCGGAGGCGAACCTCTCCACCTACACCTTCAACAAGCACGCGATCAGGCACCGCTTCTGCGAAGTCTGCGGCTGCGCGCCGTTCGGCGAGGCCAACGACCCGAAGCGTGGGCACACGGTGGCGCTCAACGTGCGCTGCATCCCGGCCCTCGACCTCTCGACGATCGAAGTGAAGAAGGTCGACGGCCGCAGCCTCTAGCGCGCAGCGGCATGACCTTGCCGGCCTACGCAGAGCTGCACTGCCTCTCGAACTTCACGTTCCTGCGCGGCGCCTCGCACCCGCAGGAACTCGTCGAGCGCGCGCACGGCCTCGGCTACAGCGCGCTCGCGATCACCGACGAATGCTCGGTCGCCGGCATCGTGCGCGCGCACCTGGCCGCGAAGGCCTGCGGCCTGCCGCTGATCGTCGGCGCGGAGTTCCGCCTGCGTTGCGGACTTGCGCTCGTCGCGCTCGCGACCGACCGGCTCGGCTATGCGAGCCTCTGCCGCCTGATCACGCGCGGGCGGCGCGCGGCGCCGAAGGGCCGCTACGACCTCGGCTTCGACGAGGTCGCGGCCACGCTCGAGCACTGCCTCGCGCTGTGGCTGCCGCCGGCGAGCCTCGCCGACGAGCCGCAGCTGCTGGCGATGGCGGGCAGGATCCGCGAGCGCTTCGCGGGCGATGCATGGCTCGCGGTGGAACTGCTGCGCGAGGGCGACGATGCAGCGCGGCTCGCGGCGCTCGCGCGCCTCGGCGCGCAGGCGGGCCTGCCGCTCGTCGCGAGCGGCGACGTGCACATGCACCTGCGCGCGCGGCGGCGCCTGCAGGATGCGCTGACCGCGATCCGCCTCGGGGTTCCGGTCGCCGGGGCGGGGCAGGCGCTCTACCGCAACGGCGAGCGCTACCTGCGCGAGCGCGGCCGGCTCGCGAAGATCCATCCGGCGCCGTTGCTGGCGGAGACCGAGGCGATTGCCGCGCGCTGCCGTTTCTCGCTCGACGAGCTGCGCTACGAGTATCCGCGCGAGCTCGTGCCGGCCGGCGAGACGGCGGCCTCGCACCTGCGCAAGCTGGTCGAGGCGGGTGCGCGCCTGCGCTGGCCGCAGGGCATGCCGGGGAAGGTGCGCGCGCTCATCGAGCACGAACTCGCGCTGATCGCAGAATTGCGCTACGAGCCGTACTTCCTCACCGTGCACGACATCGTGCGCTTCGCGCGCGGCGAGGCCATCCTGTGCCAGGGCCGCGGCTCGGCGGCCAATTCCGCGGTGTGCTACGCCCTGGGTGTCACCGAGGTCGACCCGGGGCGCATGCAGATGCTGATGGAGCGCTTCATCTCGCGCGAGCGCAACGAACCGCCCGACATCGACATCGACTTCGAGCACGAGCGGCGCGAGGAGGTGATCCAGTACATCTACCGCAAGTACGGCCGGGAGCGCACCGCATTGACCGCGACCGTCATCACCTATCACCGGCGCAGCGCGCTGCGCGACCTCGGCAAGGCGCTCGGCGTCGATGCGGCGTCGATCGCGCGGATGGTCGCCGGGACGCAGCCGTGGGACTCGGCGCCCGATCTTGCGGAACTGGCGCAGGAGCTGCTCGGCTTCCCGCGCCACCTGTCGCAGCATGTCGGTGGTTTCGTGATCTCCGCCGGGCCGCTCGCCGAGCTGGTGCCCATCGAGAACGCGTCGATGGCGGAGCGCACCGTGATCGAGTGGGACAAGGACGATCTCGACGCGCTGCATCTCCTGAAGGTCGACGTGCTGGGCCTCGGCATGCTCGCGGCGATCCGGCGCGCGCTCGCGTCGGTTGCGGGCCTGCGGGGGCAGCCGTTCGGGCTCGCGGACGTGCCGCAGGACGACCGGGATGTCTACGACATGCTGTGCCGTGCCGACACGATCGGCGTGTTCCAGGTCGAGTCGCGCGCGCAGATGTCGATGTTGCCGCGCCTCAAGCCCCGCAACTACTACGACCTCGTGATCCAGGTCGCGATCGTGCGGCCCGGCCCGATCCAGGGCGGCATGGTGCATCCCTACCTGCGCCGCCGCGAGCGCGCCGAGCCGATCGTTTATCCCGGGCCCGAAGCGCGCGAAGTGCTCGAGCGCACGCTCGGCGTGCCGCTCTTCCAGGAGCAGGTGATGCAGCTCGCGATCAAGGCGGCGGGGTTCACGCCGGGGGAGGCCGACCAGTTGCGCCGCTCGATGGCGGCCTGGAAGCGCCATGGCGGGCTTGGGCACTTCCACGACAAGCTGATCGGCGGGCTGCTCGAGCGCGGCTACAGCCGCGAGTTCGCCGAGCAGGTCTTCGAGCAGATCAAGGGTTTCGGCGAGTACGGTTTCCCGGAATCGCACGCCGCAAGCTTTGCACTGCTCGTTTATGTGTCGGCCTGGCTCAAGCACCACGAGCCCGCCGCGTTCACCTGCGCACTGCTCAACAGCCAGCCGATGGGGTTCTACGCGCCCGCGCAGCTCGTGCGCGACGCGCGCGCCCATGGCGTCGAGGTGCGGGCGGCAACGGTGATCGCGAGCGACTGGGAGTGCACGCTCGAGGAGGGCCGCGTGCTTCGCCTCGGGTTGTGCATGGTGTCGGGCCTCGGCGCGGCGCCGGCGCGGCGCCTCGTCGCGGCGCGGGCGCGGCAGGCGTTCCTCGACGTGCAGGATCTCGCCGGGCGCGCGGCGCTCGACCGGCGCGACCTCGAGGCGCTGGCAGCGGCCGATGCGCTCGCGGGACTTGCCGGGCACCGGCACCTCGCTTTCTGGGAAGTGGCCGGCAGCGAGGCGCCGTTGCCGACTGCGCCGCAGGCGGGGATCGACGAAGGCCTGCCACTGCTCGCCGCGCCCACCGAAGGGCAGGACATCGTGGCGGACTACCGCACGACCGGCCTCACGCTGCGCCGCCATCCGCTCGCGCTGCTGCGCGCGCGCCTCGCGCGCGCGGGCCTCCTGCCGCTGCGCGAGTTGCCGCAGCTCGAGGACGGCCGGCGGGTTCGCATTGCGGGCCTTGTGCTCGCGCGCCAGCGGCCGGGCACGGCGAGCGGCGTCACTTTCGTCACGATCGAGGATGAAACGGGGCACGCCAATCTCGTCGTGTGGAAGCAGGTGGGGGAGGCGCAGCATCGTCCGCTGGTCGAGTCGCGGTTGCTCGAGGTGCACGGCCGGCTGCAGCGGCAAGGCGAGGTGTTGCATGTCGTCGCGCAGCGGCTGATCGACCGCAGCGCGTGGATCGGCGCGCTGCGGGTCCGTACGCGCAATTTCCACTGACGCCGCCCGCCACTACACTCGGGGCGTGACCGCCGCCCCGCCAGGCCCCGTGCTCGAGGTGACCGGACTCGCGAAGCGCTTTCGCGCGGATCGCGCGCCGGTGTTTGCGAATGTCAGCCTCAGGCTCGCCGCGGGCGAGTACGTGGCGGTCATGGGCGAGTCGGGCGTCGGCAAGTCGACGTTGCTGAACCTGATCGCGGGGCTCGACCGGCCCGACGCCGGCTCGGTGTGCGTGGGCGGTGCCGAGCTCACCACGCTCGACGACGACGGTGCCACGGTCCTGCGCCGGCGGCAGATGGGTTTCGTGTTCCAGGCCTTCCACGTGCTGCCGTATCTCACGGTCGCACAGAACGTTTCCCTGCCGCTCGACCTGCTGGGCGTGTCGCGGCAGGAAGTCGCGGCGCGCGCCGCGGCCATGCTCACCGCGGTGGGTCTCGGCAGCGCCGCGGCCCGCTGGCCGCGCGAATTGTCGGGCGGCGAACTGCAGCGCATCGCGATCGCGCGCGCGCTGGTGCACAGGCCGCGGCTCGTGCTCGCCGACGAGCCCACGGGTAACCTCGATCCGCGCAGCGCGACGCAGGTGCTCGCGCTGCTGCGCGAGCAGGTGCGCGCCGCGGGCGGCGGGGGGCTCCTGATCACCCATTCGCTCGCCGCGGCCCGCACGGCCGATCGTGTGCTGGTGCTCTCGGCGCAGGGCCTCGAGCCGCTCGCGTGAAGGCGCAGGTGCGGTTGTGGTGGCGGCTCTGGTGCGCGCAGTGGCGCGCGGGCCCCGTGCGCATGCTGGTGCCGGTGATCGCCCTCGCCCTCGGCGTGTCGCTCGCCACGGCAGTGCAGCTCGTCAATCGCAGCGCGCTCGCGGAGTTCGAGCAGGCCGCGCGCCGGTTGTCGGGCGATGCCGACCTCGTGGTGCGAGGTCCCGTGGCGGGCTTCCAGGAGGGTCTCTATCCGCTCATCGCGCGCGTACCGGGCGTCGCCGTGGCGAGCCCGGTGCTCGAGCTGCACGTGACGCTCGCCGATCGCCGCGAACCGCTGCAGGTCATTGCGCTTGATCCGCTGCGCGCGGCGCAGTTGCAACCGCGACTCCTCGGCGAACTGGCGGGGGAACGGCGCGCTTTTTTCGCGCCGGACCGCATTTTCCTGAGTGCACGCGCGGCGGATACGCTCGGCGTGCGGTCCGGCGACCGGATCGAGGTGCTTGTCGGCAGTTCGCGGCGCTCGCTTGAAGTGGCGGGCCAGCTGTCTGCGGCGGCCTATCCGCGCGCCGTCGGGCTCATGGATATCGCGGCGGCGCAGTGGCGCCTCGATCGCCTCGGAGTGCTCACGCGCATCGACCTGCGGGTCGCGCGCGGGGCGGATATCGACACCGTGCGCGCGGCCGTCGCACGGCACCTGCCGCCGGGCATGAGCGTCGCGGCGCCGGCTGTCGACGATGCCCGGCTGGCCTCCGCGAGTCGCGCCTATCGCGTCAACCTGACGATGCTTGCGCTGGTCGCCGTGCTCACCGGTGCGTTCCTCGTGTTCGCGGCGCAGGCCCTGTCGCTGCTGCGGCGGCGCCCGGCGCTCGCGCTGTTGCGCGCGCTTGGCGTCACGCGCGGCGGCCTCGCGCGCGCGCTCGCCGCCGAGGGCGTCGTCGTGGGCCTGATCGGCGCAACGATCGGTTTCATGGCGGGCGTGGCGCTGGCGCGCTGGATGCTCGGGGCTGTCGCCGGTGATCTCGGCGCGGGCCAGCTCGAGAGCCTCTCGGGTGCGCTCATCGTGGGGCCAGGCGACGCGACAGCCTTCATCCTGCTCGGCGCCGCCATGGGCGGAGCGGCGGCCTGGCTGCCGGGGCGCGAGGCGGCGACGCAGCCCGTGGCGCAGGCCCTGCGGGCGGGCGACGCCAGCGCGGCCTTCGCGCGCGTGCGCTCCTGGCGGATCGGCGGCGCGGTCACGGGAACCGGTGTCGTGCTCGCGCTGTTGCCTCCTGTGCAGGGCCTGCCGGTGTTCGGCTATGCGTCCATTGGCGCGCTGCTGCTGGGCGGTGTGCTGCTGGCGCCCGCCGCCGCCGGGGGCCTGCTGGGACGCTGGCCCGCGCCGCGCGCGGCGGAGGCTCGTCTCGCCATCGCGCAACTGCGCGGCAGCAGCGCGCGGACCGCGATCGGTTTCGCGGCCATCATCGTGAGCTTCAGCCTGATGGTGGCGATGGCAATCATGGTGCACTCGTTCCGCGAATCCTTCATCGCCTGGCTCGACCAGGCCTTGCCGGCCGACCTGCAGCTGCGGTTGGGGCAGGGCGGAGGCAGCGCGACGCTGGACGCAGCCGGACAGGAAGCGGCGCGTGAGGTCGAGGGCGTCGCGCGCGTCGAGTTTCGCCGCTCGCGTCCCCTGGTGCTGCGGCGGGAAGCCGTGCCGGTGCAGTTGGTCGCCATGGAAATTGGCGAGGGAGGGGTGCCGGCGCTCACGATCGTGAAGGACGGCGGTCCGGTGCCCGGGACGCCGGCGTGGATCTCCGAGGCGATGGAAGACCTTTATCGCTGGCGAACCGGCGAGCATGTCACGCTGCCGCTCGGCGGCGGGCACACGCTGGCGGTCACCATCGCGGGCGTGTTCCGCGACTACGGTCGTTCGGGCGGCAGTGTCGTGGTCCCGCGTGCAGCCTATGTCGAGGCGGGCGGCGACAGCGCCGCGAACGAGGCGCTGGTCTGGCTGCACAGGGGTGCCGCGGCGGACGTTGTCGTCGCGGCGCTGCACGCGCGCCTCGGCATCGGCGAGGCGCTGCAGGTCCGCACGACGGGCGAGGTGCGGGAGCGGTCGTTGCGCAGCTTCGATCGCGCCTTTGCGATCACCTATGCCCTCGAGGCCATCGCGGTGTTCATCGGCCTGCTCGGCGTGGGGGTCGCCGCGGCCTCGACCGCTCTCTCGCGCCGCGCCGAGTTCGGCATGCTGCGCCATCTCGGCCTCCTGAGACGGCAGGTCGTCGCGATGCTCGCCGAAGAAGGCCTCCTGACCGGCGCGATCGGGACCGGTTGCGCGCTCCTGCTCGGCGGCGTCCTGAGCCTCGTCCTCGTCCATGTGGTCAACCGGCAGTCGTTCCTCTGGAGCATCGACCTCGCGGTGCCCTGGGGAACGCTCGCGATGCTTTCCGCCGTGCTCGTCGTGAGCGCAGCCGCAGCGGCCCTCATCGGCGGGCGAGCCGCCGCCGGTGGCGACGCCATCCGTGCCGTGCGGGAGGATTGGTGAGGTCGCCGCCGCGAGCAGCCTTTGCGGTGCTGCTGGGAGCAAGCGTCGCCGCGGGATTCGCAATCGCAGCAGGACCCGCGGCCCATGGTGGACCCGCGACGGCCGCGGCGCCGGTAGTGCCGGGATACGCGATGGCATTTCCGCGCGACCACGGCAGCCATCCCGCATTTCGCACGGAGTGGTGGTATGCGACCGGCTGGCTGCGCACCGCGAGCGGCGAGCAGCTCGGCTTCCAGGCCACCTTCTTCCGATCCCTGCGCGAGGAGGCGGCCGGTAACCCGAGCGCCTTCGCCCCGCACCAGATCCTTGTTGCGCACGCTGCCATCAGCGATCCCGCGCGCGGCCACTTGTGGAAGGACCAGCGCATCGCGCGCGCAGGCCTGGGGCTCGCCGGGGCGAACACCGGCGATGCCGTCGTCTGGATCGACGGCTGGCGGCTGGTGCGCGAAGGGGGAAGTTTCCGCATCCGCGCGCCCGCGACGGACTTCGCGCTGGACCTGGCCCTGGCGCCGGCCCAGCCTCCGCTGCTGAACGGTGAGGCGGGCTTCAGCCGCAAGGGTCGGTCCCCCGCCGCCGCGAGCTATTACTACAGCCTCCCGCATATCGAGGTGCGCGGCCACATCGCCCGCGAGGGCAGGCGCGAGGCGGTCACCGGTGAGGCCTGGCTCGACCACGAATGGTCGAGCGAATACCTCGAGCCGCAGGCAGCGGGCTGGGACTGGGTCGGCCTCAATCTCGATGACGGCAGCGCGCTGATGGCCTTTCGGATCCGCGGCCGGGACGGCGGCGTGCGCTGGGCCGGCGGCAGCCTGCGAACCGCGGACGGCCGCCTGCTGCATTTCGCGCCAGGCGACATCGCCTTCACGCCGCGCCGCTCCTGGCGGTCGCCGCGCACGGCAATCATTTATCCCGTCGAGTGGCTGCTGCGTGCCGGCGACCTGGCGCTTTCGATCGCGCCGCTGATGGATGACCAGGAAAGCGATACGCGCGCTACGACGGGCGCGATCTATTGGGAGGGGGCAGTGCGGGCAAGCACCGGCGGGCGCGAGGTCGGCCGCGGATATCTCGAGCTTACCGGCTACGGCGAGGCACTGAGGTTGCGCTGAGTCACGCGAGGTGGCCGAGCGGCACCCGCGTCGATGCCTTCACCGTGTCGAGCACGATGCTCGAATGCACGTCGCGCACGCAGGGAATCTTGAGCAGGCGCCTGAGCACGAGCGTGCTGAGCGCGTCGAGGTCGGGCGTGGTGACCTGCAGCATGAAATCGTACTCGCCGGTCGTCGCATGGCAGCTGACCACTTGCTCGAGCGCGGCGAGGGCGCGTTCGAAGGCCTCGACATTGCGATCGGTATGCCGGTCGAGCTTGACCTGGACGAAAGCCTGCACCTTGAGGCCGAGCTTCACCGGATCGACGATCGCGGCGTAACCGGCGATCACGCCCTCTCTTTCGAGCTGCCGCACGCGCCGCGCGCAGGGTGTGCCGGTCAGTCCGATCCGCTCACCCAGTTCGACGACGGTCAGGCGGCCTTCCGATTGCAGCTCCGCGACGATGCGGGCATCCAGGCGATCGAGGGCCATGGCTATAACAACCACAAGAAGCTCATGGAATGGAGATTATCACTACGGTGTTCCTGACAGTGAGCGCTATTTGGCGATTTCCACTGCCCCGCCTCGGCTAGTCTGTGCCGCTGGGGGGCATGCATGGCCGCTGTCGTTCAACCACGATCCTCGGTAACCGGCGCACCGGACATCGACTGGCTGCGCGTGGCGGAGACGGTCCTGACGTCGCGCGCGCTCGACGACCTCGAGGAATCGCACCTCGTTCCGGCCCGCAAGGTCCTCTACCAGTTCACCGCCCGCGGCCACGACGTGACCCAGGCGATCCTTGGCCAGATGCTCACCGGCGCGCGCGATGGCGTGGCGCTCTACTATCGCGCACGCCCGCTCGTGCTGACCCTCGGGTTGCCGCTCGAAACGGCGCTCGCCTCGACGATGATGCGAACGGGCAGCGTCAGCGAGGGGCGCGACATCGGTGTCGTGTTCAATCTCCCCCGACGCAGCGGCCCCTGCGTGCTGCCGGCCTGCGGCGGGGTGGGCACGCAGTACACGCCGGCCGTGGGCTGGGCCCAGGCCATCCGCTATCGCGCGCAGGTGCTGCGCGAAGCCGAGTGGCAGGGCTGCGTCGCGCTCGCCCATGGCGGCGAGGCCTCCACGACGACCAACGGCTTCTGGTCCGCGCTCAACATCGCGACGACACAACGCCTGCCGCTGCTCTTCTACATCGAGGACAACGGCTACGGCATTTCCGTGCCTTCGAGCCTGCAGACGCCGGGTGGCAACATCGCGGCCAACCTCGCCGCCTTTCGCAGCCTGCGCATCTTCGAAGGCGATGGCAGCGAGCCGCGGGCCGCGGCGCTGCTGATGGCCCAGGCGCTCGCCTGCGTGCGCGCGGGCGAGGGGCCGGCGCTGCTGCGCCTCACGGTGCCGCGGCTGTCGGGGCATTCGGGGCAGGATACGCAGGCTTACAGGTCGGCGGCCGAACTCGCCGCCGAGCGTGCGCGCGATCCGCTCATTGGCCTGCGCGCGCACATCGTGCCCGCGCTGCTCGAAGAGCAAGCCTGGACCGCGCTCGAGCAAGCGGCACGGGAGCGGGTGGAGCAGGCGCTCGAAGCGGTCGAGCGGCGCGCGCCACCCGACGCCACGCAGGTGACGCGCCACGTGTTCAGCGAGCGGCGCGCCGACGGCCAGCCCGACGTGCAGCGCCAGGGCGGCCTGCGGGGCGAGGGCATCGAGCCGCCGCCCGGCGAGTCCCTGGCGCGTCCCGAGGGCCCGCGCATCAACATGGTGACCGCGATCCGGCGCACGCTCGAGGGCGAGCTGGCGGCCAATCCACGCATGGTGGTCTTCGGCGAGGACGTGGGCCGCAAGGGCGGCGTGCACGCGGCGACGCTCGGGCTCGCCGACAAGTTTGGCGCGGCGCGGGTCTTCGATACCTCGCTGTCGGAGGAGGGCATCATCGGGCGCGCCGTCGGCATGGCGCTCGCGGGGCTCATGCCGGTCCCGGAGATCCAGTTCCGCAAGTACGCCGAGCCCGCGGCCGAGCAACTGAGCGACTGTGGCTCGATGCGCTGGCGCACGGCGAACGGCTTTGCGGCGCCAATGGTGGTGCGCATGCCGGGCGGCTACTTCAAATGCGGCGACCCCTGGCACAGCGAAAGCAACGAGGTGCAGTTTGCCCATGCGGTCGGCTGGCGGGTCGCGATGCCGTCGAACGCCGAGGATGCGGCCGGGCTGTTGCGCGGCGCATTGCGCGGCAACGATCCGACCATCTTCTTCGAGCACCGCGCGATGCTCGATGCCGCATGGGCCCGGCGGCCGTGGCCCGGCGACGACTTCGTCCTCCCGTTCGGCAAGGCGCGCCTGGTGCGCCCGGGCACTGAGCTCACCGTCGTGAGCTGGGGCGCGATGGTCGAGCGGTGCGAGCGGGCGGCGGAGGAATCGGCCATCGAGGTGGAATTGCTCGACCTGCGCACGCTGTCGCCGTGGGACCGCGAGGCGGTGCTCGGGTCGGTGCGGCGCACGCGGCGCTGCCTGATCGTGCACGAGGACACGATGACCGCGGGCTTCGGCGCCGAGATCGCCGCCGTGCTCGCGCGCGAGGCCTTCTACGAGCTCGACGCGCCGATCGAGCGCGTCGCGATGCCCGATGTGCCGAGCCCGCACAGCCCGCTGTTGCTCGAGGCCGTGCTGCCGGATGTCGCGCGGATCGTCGCGGCGATGCGTGACGTAGCGGGCGCCTGATGGGCAGCACGATTGAAGTGCGCGCTCCGGCCGAGCAGTCCGAGGGCACCCGCTCGCTGGTACAGCACTGGCTCAAGGGAGTGGGCGACGTCGTGCGGGTCGACGAACCCCTGCTCGAACTCGAAACCGACAAGGTCACGGTCGAGATCGCCGCGCCGGCAAGCGGCAGGCTGCTCTCCATCGTGAAGCCCGAGCAGGCGGACGTGGCGCCGGGCGAACTGCTGGCGACGATTGCGGTGGCGGGTGAGGCCGCGATGGAGAGTCCCGCGCCGGTCGCTGCGCAGGCCGGGCCCGCCCACGGCGCACCGCCTGCCCTGACTGCAGCGGTCGCGTCGACCCCGGGCCGTGCGCTCGGCCATGGACCGCTGCCCAGCCGAGGCGCGGGCGGATCGCCGAGCCCCGCCGTGCAGCGGCTGCTGGCGGAGCGTGGCCTCGGGGCCGGCGACGTCCGCGGCACGGGCAGCGGCGGTCAGATCACGGTCGAGGATGTCCTCGCGATGGGGAGGCAGCCGCCGGCCCCGCGCGCAGCGGCGGCTGCGCCTGCCGCGGAGGCATCGATGGGTGGGGGGCGGTTGCGACCGCACAGCGCGATGCGCCGGCGCATCGCGGAGCGCATGGTGGAGAGCCTGCGCGTGGCGCCGCACGTGACCGCGGTATTCGAGGCGGACATGACAGCCGTACTTGCGCATCGCGCACGCCACCGCGCCGACTTCGAGCGCCGGGGGGCGTCGCCGACGCTCACGGCCTACGTGCTGCAAGCCTGCGTCGCCGCCCTGCGCGCCGTGCCCGAGGCCAACAGCCGCTGGACGGACAGCGCGCTCGAGCTGTTCGATGCCATGCACATCGGCGTCGCCACCGCACTCGGCGAACGCGGCCTCGTGGTGCCGGTGGTGCGTGACGTGCAGGCGCTCGATCTCTTTGGCATCGCGCGCTCGCTCGGCGACTTGGTCGCGCGCGCGCGTGCCGATGCACTCACGCCGGCGGATGTCCGTGGCGGCACGTTCTCGGTCTCGAACCACGGCGTCGGCGGCAGCCTGCTCGCGAGCCCGATCGTGATCCCGCAGCCGCAGTCGGCGATCCTCGGCGTGGGCAAGCTCGAGAAGCGCGCGGTGGTGGTGACGGAGGCGGGCGAGGACCGCATCGTCGCGCGGCCCCGTTGCTACGTGACACTCACCATCGACCACCGGGTGATGGACGGCGAACGCGCGAACCGCTTCCTCGAGGTGCTGGTGCGCGGGCTCGAACAGGTATCAAATTGAGGGTGTGATGGATACGGCCGCACTCGAAGAGCGATTCCAGGCCCGCATCGACGCGGATGAACGCATCGAGCCCAAGGACTGGATGCCGGACGGCTACCGTCGCGCGCTGATCCGGCAGATGGCGCAGCACGCCCATTCCGAGATCGTCGGCATGCTGCCCGAGGGCAACTGGATCACGCGCGCGCCCACGCTCAAGCGCAAGGCGATCCTGATGGCGAAAGTGCAGGATGAGGGCGGCCACGGCGCCTACCTGTACGGCGCGACGGAAACGCTCGGCGTCACCCGCGCGGCCTTGATCGAGGAGCTGCTCGCCGGCAGCGCCAAGTACTCGAGCATCTTCAACTACCCGACGCCCACCTGGGCCGACATCGGCGCGATCGGCTGGCTGGTCGACGGCGCGGCGATCATGAACCAGATCCCGCTGTGCCGCTGCTCCTACGGGCCCTATGCGCGCGCGATGGTGCGCATCTGCAAGGAAGAGAGTTTCCACCAGCGCCAGGGCTACGACATCATGCTCGCCCTCGCGCGCGGCACCGAAGCGCAGCGACGCATGGCGCAGGGTGCGCTCGATCGCTGGTGGTGGCCGGCGCTGATGATGTTCGGGCCGCCCGACGCCGAGTCGAAGCACTCCGCGCAATCGATGCGCTGGAAGGTCAAGCGCTTCACCAACGACGAGCTGCGCGAGCGCTTCATCGAGTTCACCGTGCCGCAGGCCGAGTACCTCGGGCTGTCGATTCCGCAAGGGACGATCGACTGGAACGAGTTCCACGAGGTCCTGCGCGGCAACGGGCCTTGCAACCGTGAGCGGCTCGAGGCGCGGCGCCGCGCGCACCAGAATGGCGGCTGGGTGCGGGAAGCCGCGCTGGCCTATGCCGAAAAGCACCGTTCGGGATACCGCGAGGCCGTGCAATGACCGAAAGCCGCGACTGGCCGCTCTACGAAGTATTCATCCGCGCGCGCGGTGGCCTCGACCACAAGCACGTGGGCAGCCTGCACGCGGTCGATGCGCGCATGGCGATCGAACACGCGCGCGACCTCTACACGCGCCGCCAGGAGGGCATCAGCATCTGGGTGGTGAGATCGGAGGAGATCGTCGCCTCGGACCCCGCGGACGCGGACGCCTTCTTCGAGCCGGCGCGCGACAAGGTGTACCGCCATCCGACCTTCTACGACATCCCGGACGAGGTGAAGACACTGTGAGCACGCGTGGCGACAGCGGCAACCATGGCGCATTCGTGCTGCGGCTCGCGGACTCGAACCTCGTGCTGGCGCAGCGCCTCGGCGAATGGATCGGCCACGCACCTGCGCTCGAGGAGGATCTCGGCCTTGCCAACACCGCGCTCGATCTCCTCGGCCAGGCGCGGCTCCTCCTGACCTACGCCGGCGCCCTCGAGGGCCGTGGGCGCGACGAAGATGCGCTCGCCTACCTGCGGGAGGAAGGCGAGTACCTTAACTGCGCGCTCGCCGAGCAGCCGAACGGGGACTTCGGCGACACGCTCGCGCGGCAGTTCCTGTTCGATGCCTGGCAGCTGCCGCTGTACGAGCGTCTCGCGTCATCAAGGGACCCACAGCTTGCGGCCATCGCGGCGCGGGGTGTCAAGGAGGCGCGTTACCACCTGCGATACAGTTCGGGCTGGGTCGTGCGGCTGGGGGACGGCACCGCGGAGAGCCATGGGCGGGTGCAGGGTTCGCTCGAGCGGCTGTGGCCGTACACGGCCGAGCTGTTCGATGCCGACGACATCGACCGCGCGATGCAGGTGGCCGGCATCGGCGTGGACCTCGGTGCGGTGCGGGTGGACTGGGAGCAGACGGTCGCGGCCGTGCTGGCCGAGGCCACCCTGGCCCGGCCCGGGGATCGGCCGTGGCACTGGTACGGCAAGCGGGGCGAACACGGCGAGCACCTCGGGCACATGCTGGCGCAGATGCAGGCCTTGCAGCGCGCGCACCCCGGGGCACGCTGGTGAACGCGCTGGTCGAGTCCGACGTACGGCTGCGGCTCGCGGACGTGCCGGATCCGGAGATCCCGGTGCTGTCCTTGGTCGACCTCGGCCTGGTGCGGCATGTACGCATCACCGAGGGTGGCACCGTCGAAGTCGGGATTTCGCCGACCTACTCGGGTTGTCCCGCGACCAGCTTCATCAAGTCGAGCGTCGAAGCGGCCCTGCGGCGGGGCGGCTACCCGGCGATCCGGGTCGTCGATGTGCTGGCGCCGCCGTGGACCACCGACTGGATCACCCCCGAGGGTCGTCGCAAGCTGCGCGAGTTCGGGATTGCACCACCCCTGGCCGGGCCGGTGTCCTGTCCCCGCTGCGGCTCTCCGGACACCGTCCTGCTGAGCGAATTCGGCTCGACGCCGTGCAAGGCGCTCCATCGTTGCACGCGCTGCCTCGAGCCCTTCGATCGCTTCAAGTGCCTCTGACGCGATGCTGAGGTTCCATCCACTCAGGCTCCGATCGAGGACGGACATTGCCGAGGACGCGGTATGCCTCGCGTTCGAGGTGCCGGACACACTACGTGACGAGTATCGCTTCGCCGCGGGCCAGCACCTCGCCCTGCGCATCGATGCGGGAGGCGAGGAGCGGCGCACCTACTCCATCGTGAGCGCCGAGGGCAGCGCCGAATTGCGCATCGGCGTGCGGGTGCGGGCGCAGGGTCGCGTCTCGCCTTTCCTCGCACGTCGGCTCGCGGTTGGCGAGACCGTCGACGTCCTCACGCCGAACGGCAGCTTCCACACGCAGAGCGATCCGGCGCGCGCCGGGCGCTTCGTGGCATTTGCGGCCGGCAGCGGCATCACGCCGGTGCTGTCGATCGCGGCCACCGTGCTCGCGCGCGAGCCGCACAGCCGCTTCACGCTGTTCTTCGGCAACCGCAGCACCGCGAGCACGATGTTCCTCGAGGACCTGATGGCGCTCAAGAACCGCCATCCGGCGCGCTTCGCCGTGCATTTCCTGATGAGCCGGGAGCCGCAGGAAATCGAACTGCTGAATGGCCGCGTCGACGCGGCGCACGTGCGCGAGTTCGCGCGCGTCCTGTTCAACCCGCAGGCAGTCGACGAGTTCTTCCTCTGCGGTCCAGGCTCGATGAACGACGACGTCGCGGCCACCCTGCGCGAACTCGGTGCCGCGGGCCGCATCCACAGCGAGCACTTCGGTGCGCCGGCCGCGCCGGTGGCCACCTCGCCGGCGGTGGCGCCGCGGGCCGCCTCGCGGGACACGCAGGTCACCGTCGTGATGGATGGCCGGCGCCGGACCTTCACCATGGCGCGCGGCGGTGCCGCAGTGCTCGACGCCGCCGAAGACGCAGGCATCGAGCTGCCGTACTCGTGCCGCGCGGGCGTGTGCTCGACCTGCCGCGCGAAGGTGCTCAGGGGCGAGGTTGCGATGGAGCAGAACCACGCGCTCGAAGACTGGGAAGTCGCTGCGGGCTTCGTGCTGTGCTGCCAGGCGCGGCCCATGGGCTCCGAGCTCGAGATTACCTACGACGAATAGGCCGGGACATGCCGTACGAGACCATCGCCTTCGACATCGCGCGCGGCATCGCCCGCCTCACGCTCAACCGGCCGGAAAAGCTCAACAGCTTCAATGCGACGATGCACGGCGAAGTGCGCGCGGCGCTCGCCCGCGTCGTACCCGGGGGCGGCCGGGTCCTCGTGATCACGGGGGCCGGTCGCGCATTCTGCGCCGGCCAGGACCTCGCCGATCGCGCCGTCGCCCCGGGTGGCACGGCGGTCGACCTCGGCGAATCGATCGAGCGCAACTACAAGCCGCTGGTGCTCGCGCTGCGCGGCCTGCCGGTCCCGGTGATCGCGGCGGTCAACGGCGTCGCGGCCGGGGCGGGCGCCAACATCGCGCTCGCCTGTGATCTCGTGGTGGCGGCGCGTTCCGCGAGTTTCATCCAGTCATTCTGCAAGCTCGGGCTCGTGCCGGACTCCGGCGGGACCTGGATCCTGCCCCGCCTCGTCGGTCCGGCGCGTGCGTCGGGCCTGGCGCTGCTCGGCGAGAAGCTCGCAGCCGAGACGGCTGAGCAATGGGGGCTGATCTGGCGCTGTGTCGATGACTCCGCATTCCCCGCGACCATCGAGGCGCTGGCCGCGCAACTGGCCGTGGCGCCCACCCGGGGGCTCGCGCGTACGAAGCAGGCCCTGCACGAGTCCTGGGAACGCCCGCTCGCGGCGCAGCTCGATGTCGAGCGCGACCTGCAGGCCGAGCTCGGGCGCAGCGCGGACTACGCGGAAGGCGTTGCGGCGTTCGTTGGCAAGCGTCCGCCCCTCTTCGCGGGCAAGTGAGGTTCGCATGAGCGATGCGGCCCAGCAGCTCGCCGAGGCGAGCGTTCGCGGAATGTACGCCGGGGATCGTGCCTCGCAGGCCCTCGGCATGCAGGTCGGCGAAGTGACGCCCGGCCATGCGCAGGTCGCGATGATCGTGCGCCCTGACATGGCGAACGGCCACGGCATTTGCCACGGGGGCCTGATCTTTGCGCTGGCGGACAGCGCATTCGCATTCGCCTGCAACTCGCATGGCGGCGTGGTCGTGGCGGCGGGCGCCACGATCGACTTCCTGCGGCCGGCGCGGGTGGGCGATCGACTCGTCGCTCTCGCCGTCGAGCGCTCGCGCGGGCGGCGCACCGGGGTCTACGACGTGACGGTGCAGGATCCGCTGGGGCAGGTCGTGGCGATCTTTCGCGGCCGTTCGCACCGGAGGGACGCATGAGGCTCGGGAGTTACGTGGCCGGCGGCTGGCACCGGGGTGATCGCGAACTGCAACCGCTGCGCGATGCGACGACGGGACAGGTGATCGCCGAGGCGTCTTCGGCCGGCATCGACTTCGAGGGGGTGCTTGCGCACGCGCGGACCGTTGGCGGCCCGGCGCTGCGCCGCCTCACGTTCCATGAGCGCGCCGCGCAGCTGAAGGCGCTTGCGAAGCACCTGACGGAGCTGAAGGAGGAGTTCTACACGTTGTCGTTCGCGACCGGCGCGACGCGCGCGGATTCCTGGGTCGACATCGACGGCGGCATCGGCACGCTGTTCGCCTACGCGAGCCGCGGCGTACGGGAGCTGCCGGACGCGCGCGTGTACGTGGACGGCGAGGTCGAGGCACTGTCGAAGTCGGGCCGCTTCGTCGGCCAGCACGTCTGCGTGCCGCGCGAGGGCGCGGCGCTGCACATCAACGCCTTCAATTTCCCGGTCTGGGGCATGCTCGAGAAGCTCGCGCCCACGCTGCTCGCCGGCATGCCGGCCATCGTCAAGCCCGCGACCGCCACGGCCTACCTCACTGAACTCGTGTTCCGGCGCATCGTCGAGTCGGGCCTGCTGCCGGAGGGCGCGGTGCAGCTCATCTGCGGCAGTGTCGGCAATCTGTTCGCGAACCTGTCCGGCCAGGACGTGGTGTCGTTCACGGGCTCGGCGCAAACCGCCGGTCGCTTGCGCAGCCATCCCGCGGTGATCGGTCAGGCGGTGCGCTTCATCGCCGAGACCGATTCGATCAACAGTTGCGTCCTCGGCGCAGACGCCGCCCCGGGTACGCCGGAATTCGAGGCCTTCGTGCGCGAGGTCGTGCGCGAGATGACGGCCAAGGCGGGGCAGAAGTGCACGGCCATCCGCAAGGCGCTGGTCCCGGCGGCATGGCTCGAGGCCGTCACCGACGCGATGCGCGCGGCGCTCGCGAAGGTCGTGGTCGGCGATCCGCGGCGCGAAGACGTGCGCATGGGACCGCTCGCGTCGTCCGGCCAGCGCGCTGAAGTGCTCGCCCGCATCGCCGAATTGCGTCGCGAGGCACAACTCGTGGCTGGCATGACCGTCGAACTGGCAGGCGCCGAGGCGGAACGCGGCGCCTTCGTCGCGCCGACCCTGCTCGTTGCCCGCGAGCCGGTGTCGGCACAGCGGGTGCATACCGTCGAGGCCTTCGGGCCTGTCTGCACGCTGCTGCCCTATGAGTCGACCGGGGAGGCGATGGACTTCGCCCGCCGCGGCGAAGGCAGCCTCGTGGCTTCGGTGTTCACGGCCGACGACGGGATTGCACGCGAACTCGCGCTCGGCCTCGCGCCTTACCACGGACGCCTGCTCTTCGTGAACGGCGACTGCGCGCGCGATTCCACCGGGCACGGTTCGCCGCTGCCGGGCCTCGTGCACGGCGGTCCGGGGCGTGCGGGCGGCGGCGAGGAAATGGGCGGCCTGCGCGGTGTCATGCATTACCTGCAGCGCACCGCCGTGCAGGGTAGCCCGACGACACTCGCGGCCATCACCGGCCGCTGGGTGCGCGGCGCGCGCGAAGTCACGACAGGCACGCATCCGTTCCGCCGCGCGCTGCCCGAGCTCACGATCGGCGAGACGCTGTATTCGGCGGAACGCGAGGTCACGCTCGAGGACATCGAGCGCTTCGCGCACCTGAGCGGTGATACTTTTTATGCCCACATGGACGAGGAGGCCGCCCGGCGCAATCCGCTCTTCGGCGGGCGCGTCGCGCACGGCTACTTCCTGGTCGCGGCGGCCGCTGGACTGTTCGTCGACCCGCCCTACGGCCCGGTGCTCGCGAACTACGGCCTCGATCGCCTGCGGTTTGCCAAGCCCGTGCGGCCGGGCGACCGCATCAAGGTGCGCCTGACCTGCAAATCGAAGACGCTGCGGGCCGGCAAGGGCTACGGCGAGGTCACCTGGGACACTGAGATCACGAACCAGGACGGCGAGGTGGTGGCAAGCTACGACGTACTCACGATGGTGAGCGAGGCGCCGGTCGGTGGCGCCTGACCGGGCGGCCTGGAGTGCCCCTGCGCGCTAGCGGCGCTTCTTCTTCTCCCCGGGGCCGCTGCCGTCGCCGACGTCGTAATCCTCGAAGTCGCTCACGAGTTCCGCGGTGCGCTTATCCTCGAGCAGGCGCTCGAGGCGGCGCCACGCGGGATCGCCGAGCTTCTGGCCGCGGCGCTTGGCGAGGTCGAGGTCCTTGATGACCCGGTCGAGGTCGAGGTCCTCGGCGGGGCCGCTGTCCGCTTCCTCTTCCTCGTCGTCGAACTCTTCCGACTCGGGCTTCTCGCTCATGGCGGCGAAGGTGTAGCGCGAATCGCGGCCCGGTGCAACGGCCCGCTTCACGGCCTGCACGGCATCAGCGGATGAGCTGGTTCATCTCGAAGATGGGAAGGAGCATTGCAAAAACGATGCCCATCACGAAGAGGCCCATCACGATGATCAGCAGTGGGCCGAGGAGGCCGACGAGGGCCCCGAGGATGCCGTCGAGCTCGCGCTCCTGGCTGATTGCGGCCCGCTCCAGCATGGATTCGAGTTCACCGCTCGACTCGCCGCTCGAGATCAGGTGGATGGTCATCGGCGGGAAGAGCTTGCTCTGGGCAAGCGAGCGCCCGATCGGGGCGCCCTCGCGCACCCGCTGCCCGGCGTCATTGACGGCGTTCTTCATCGGGATGCAGGTCACGACCTCGCCCGCGATGCGCAGCGCCTCGAGCACGGGCACCGAGGCGGCGGTCAGGATGCTGAGCGTGCGGGTGAAGCGGGCCGTGTTGAATCCCCGCACGAGGCGTCCGATCAGCGGCAAGCGCAGCTGGAACTCATGGAAGCGGCGGCGTGCCGCGGGATTGCGCAGCCAGCGGGTGAGGGCGACGATCGCGACGACGAGGCCGGCGAGCAGCCACAGGCCCCATTGCTGCAGGAAGTCGCTCACCGCGATCAGCATGCGCGTCATCAGCGGCAGTTGGGCCTTGCCGGTATCGAAGACCTCGATCACTTTCGGCACCACGTAGACGAGCAGGCCCGTCACGATGCCGAAGCACATCACGGTCAGCACGATCGGGTAGAGCATCGCGCCGAGCACCTTTTGCCGCGTGAGCTCGCGGCCCTCGGTGTAGTCGGCGAGCCGCTCGAGCACCTCGTCGAGGTGGCCCGACTGTTCGCCCGCCGACACGGTGGCGCGGTAGATTTCCGGGAAGACCCGCGGGAACTCGGCGAAGCCGTTGGCGAGCGTGTGGCCTTCCATGACGCGGGAGCGCACGCCGAGCAGGATGCTCTGCACGCGCGGCTTCTCGGTTTGCTGCGAGACGGCGAGCAGGGCTTCCTCGAGCGGCAGGCCCGCCTTGGTCAGGGTCGCAAGCTGGCGGGTGAGCAGGGCGAGGTCGGTGGCGGAGGCGCCGCGGGCGATGCCGAACTTGCGCTGCCGGCGCGCTTCCTCGCGCGCGGCTTCGGTGACCGTGACTGGCAGCAGCTCTCGCTCGCGCAGCAGCTGGCGGACGTGCTTCGCGGTGTCGCCCTCGAGGACGCCCTTTTTTTCTCGTCCCGCCGCATCGAGCGCGGTGTACTCGTAGGCGCCCATCCGGAGTCAGGCAAACAGCGAGCAGCCGGCAGCTGACAGCCAGAAGCACAGGCTACGTGCTGTCTTCTCTGGCTGCCCGCTGTTCGCTGTCAGCTGCTCGCTAGTCCTCACGCGTCACCCTGAGCACTTCTTCCAGGGTCGTCTCGCCCTTGAGTACGCGGTTGCGGCCGTCGTCGCGGATCGAGGGCGTCATCGTGCGGGCGTAGCGCTCGAGTTCGTGCTCGGCGACGCCGTCGTGGATCATGGTGCGCATCTGGTCGTCGACCATGATCATCTCGTAGATGCCGCTGCGTCCCCGGTAGCCCATGCCGAGCTCGCTGCTCGGCCGGTAGAGCACCGGCGCGTCGTCGGCCGGGCCGAGGTTCAGCAGCCGCCGCTCGTATTCGCCCGCCTGGAACGGCTGCTTCGTCTCGGGGTTCAGCACGCGCACGAGGCGCTGCGCGACGACGCCGATGAGGCTCGAGGACAGCAGGAACGGCTCGATGCCCATGTCGCGCAGGCGCGTGACCGCACCCGCGGCGGTGTTGGTGTGCAGGGTCGAGAGCACGAGGTGGCCCGTGAGGCTCGCCTGCACGGCGATCTGCGCGGTCTCGAGGTCGCGGATCTCGCCGACCAGCACCACGTCGGGGTCCTGGCGCAGGATCGCGCGCAGGCCGCGCGCGAAGGTCATCTCGACTTTGGTGTTGACCTGCGTCTGGCCGATGCCGTCGATGTAGTACTCGATCGGGTCCTCGACCGTCATGATGTTGCGCGTGTTGTCGTTCAGGCGCTCGAGTGCGGCATAGAGCGTCGTCGTCTTGCCGGAGCCGGTGGGGCCGGTAACGAGCAGGATGCCGTGCGGCTTGTGGATCAGCTCGTCCATCAGTGACTGCGTCGCCGGGTCCATGCCGAGCGAGTCGAGGTTGAGCCGGCCCGCCTGCTTGTCGAGGATACGCAGCACCACGCGCTCGCCATGGCCGGAAGGGATCGTGGACACGCGCACGTCGACCGCGCGCCCGGCGATGCGCAGCGAGATGCGGCCGTCCTGCGGGAGGCGCTTTTCGGCGATGTCGAGCTTCGACATGACCTTGATGCGCGAGACGACGAGCGGCGCGACCGCGCGGCGGGACTGCAGCACCTCGCGCAGCACGCCGTCGACGCGGAAGCGGATCACGAGCCGGTTCTCGAAGGGCTCGATGTGGATGTCCGACGCGTTTTCCTTCACGGCCTGGGTGAGGAGGGCGTTGATCAGGCGGATGATCGGCGCGTCGTCGTCGCTTTCGAGGAGGTCGGCCTGCTCGGGCAGGTCGAGCGCGAGGTGGGCGAGATCGACGGTGCCGTCGAGGCCCTCGGCCGCCTGCATGGCGTCGGAGCCTGCCTCATAAGCGAGGCGCAGCAGCGTGTCGAACTCCTCGTCGCTCACTTTCGCGAGGCGGATCGGCATGCGCAGGTGGCGGCGGACCTCCGCGATGGCGAGCGGCGTCACGTCGTTGCGATGGGCGCAGAGCGCGACGCCGTCGGTGGTGTGCCGCACGAGCACGCCGTGGCGCTTGGCGAAGGCGAACGACAGCCGGCGATCGGCAGGGCGCGCGAGGCCTCCCGCCGCAGCGGCGTCCATCATTGCGACTCCGGCGGCGGCTGCGTCGCGGCGGGCGAAGCCGCCGCCGGCGCATCGGTTGGCGTGGCGGGCGGCGCATCGGCCGGCGCTGCTTCGTCACGCGGCGTGGGCTGTGGTGCCGTGGCCGGTGGCGGCGCGGCCTCGGGCAAGGGCGGCAGCACCGACTTCTTTTGGCCCGGCAGCAGCGGCAGCATCTCGAATCGCGGCCCGAGCTTGCGCTGCTCGTCGCGCATGAAATTGTATTTCGAGTTCGTCTCGAAGGACGCCTGCACGCCGTCGCGCAGGATTTTCGGCTGGATGAAGACCATCAGGTTGGTCTTGATCTTCGAGGCCTGCCGAACCTTGAAGAACTCGCCGATGAGGGGAATGCGGCCGAGCAGCGGCACGCGCTGTTCACCCCGGCGATCCTCCTCCTGTATGAGGCCGCCCAGCACGATCGTCCCGCCGTCCTCGACCAGCAGGCTGGTATTGATGACGCGCTTGTTGGTGATCAGGTCGACAGAGCTCGCCGTGCTCGTCGAGAGGCTCGACGCCTCCTGCTCGATCTTGAGGATGACGGAATCGCCCTCGTTGATCTGCGGCGTGATCTTGAGGATGGTGCCCACTTCCTCGCGCTGGATGGTCTGGAAGGGGTTCACCGAGCCGTTGTTGCCGCCGCTGCCGGTGTTGGTGTACTGGCCGGTGATGAACGGCACTTCCTGCGCCACCTTGATCTGCGCTTCCTGGTTGTCGAGCGTGACGATGGTCGGGGTCGCGACGACGTTGGTGTCGGCGTCATTGCGGATCGCGCGCAGCACGGCGGCCCAGTTGGTGCCAGTGTCCTTGACCCGGCCACCGCCGATGGTCGTGCCGAGGATGGCACTGGGGTTGATGCTGGTCGGATCGTCGATGCCGCGGATGATGTCGACGATGCTGCCGCCCGCGATAGGCTGCACGAAGCTGCCGACCAGGAAATTGTCATTCGAGCCGTCGACGGCCCAGTTGATGCCGAGCTCCGCGGTCTTGTCGGCGCGTACTTCGACGATCACGGCCTGCACCAGCACCTGCGCGCGGCGGATGTCGAGCTTGTCGACGATCGCCATGAGGTTGCGCATGGTCTTCGGCGGCGCCGTGATCACGAGTGCGTTGTTCTCGGGGTCGGCCCAGATCGTCGTGCCCCGCTCGGCCTGCGCGGCGGGGCCGGCGGCGGCCGCGCCCGCACCGCCTGGCGCCGCCGCGGCGACACCGGTGGCCTGCTCCTTCAGCTTGGCGGCGATCTTCTCGGCGTCGGAGTAACGCAGGTAGCGCACCTGCGTATCGCCGCCGGACTCGAGCGGCGTGTCGAGGTGCGCGATCAGCGCCTTTACGCGCAGGCGCGCGGCCTGCTCGCCGCTCAGCAGGATGCTGTTGGTGCGATCGTCCGCGACCAGCTTGATGTTCGCGCCGCCACCTTCGGCCGCCGCCGCGCCCTGCACCAGCTGGCCGACGACGCGCACCACTTCGGCGGCCGAAGCGTTCTGCATCGGGATCACTTCGATCTCGGCGTCGCCGCCCTGGTCGATGCGCCGGATGATGCGCACGATGCGGTTCACGTTGTTGGCGCGATCCGAGATGATCAGCATGTTCGAGGCGGGGTAGGCCGCAAGATGGCCGTACTGCGGGATCAGCGGCCGCAGGATCGGCACGAGCTGCGCGGCGCTGACATTCCTGACCGCGATCACCTGCGTCACGATCTCGTCGGAGGTGGAGCTCACGCGGTCCGGCAGGTCGACCGAAGGGAACTGGCGCGCGTTCGCGTCCGGGATGATCTTGATGATGTCGCCGGTCTGCACGGCGACGAACCCGTAGACCTGCAGGATCGACAGGAATGCCTGGTAGAAGGCGTCGGGCGTCATCGGCGTGCTCGACAGCATGGTCACCTGCTGGCGGCCTACGCGCGGGTCGACGATGAAGTTCTTGCCGGTCGCCGCGCTCACCGCCTCGATGATCTGGGTGATGTCGGCGTCCTTGAAGTTCGGGGTGATGCGCGCCGCCGGCGGCTGTTGCGCGGCCGCGATCGAGGCGATTGCCAGCAGCGCGCCGCAGGCGGCGAGGCGCAGGCGGCCGAGGCGCGCAGCAGTTTTCCGTCGTTCGTTCTTGTTCATGTCCGCGTGCTCTCCACTGCGCTCAGTCACCGCGCTCGTCCTTCGGTGTCTCGACCGGCTGGTCGGCCCCCGCTTCACCGCCACCCAACGCCTCCGCGGCAGGGTCGGGCGCGGCGGGCGCGGCAAGTTGCTCGGCTTCGTTGGCCACCTGCGCCATGTTCAGGGTGAGTTCCTGCTGCCGACCGCTGCGCATCACGGTCACGCGCGCCTCGGCCGAGCTGCCGAGCGTGCGGAAGATTTCCTGGCCGCGCGCCGGGTCGTCGAGCGGCGTGCCGTTGATCGCCGTGACGAGGTCGCCGGGGCGCAGGCCAAGGCGCGAGAAGGCGGCCCGGTTGCGCCCTGGGTAAACGCGATAGCCGCGCTGCTTGCCCTCGGCGAACACGGGCTGCGGGCGCATCACGTCGCCGATGACGCCGGGGTCGCGCTCGATCAGCTTCTGCATGCGGTCGAGGATCTGGATGTCCGCCGCCTTGGGCATCTGCGCCGGCAAGGCCGGTGCCGGTGCGGCCGAGGCGAGGGCCTTCTGCTGGGGCAGCGGCAGCGACTCGAGCGCACCGCCCCGATCGAGCACCACCCGATCGGGATAGACCGCATGCAGCTTTGCGCCGCCCGGTACCGCTTCGCCGACCATCACGACCTTGGCGGTCGCGGCGCTTTCGCCCAGGATGGCGATCCCGGTGGACGGATCGGCATTGGCGATCACGCCCGCCAGCACGAGCGACAGGCTCGTTTGCGGCGCGTTGACGGCATCGCCGCTCGGGGCCACTGCGGCTTCGCCGAACAGGTGGGCATTGACGAGGCCGGCGAGATCGAGCTGCCGCGGTGCCTGCAGCGGGGTGCTGGCGGCCGGAGCGGCGAGGTCGGCGCCGGCGAGGCCGGTCGCCGTAATGGCCACCTGCACCGCGAGCGCAATGCCGAGCCCCCAGGTTGCGAGCTGGGGTCCGCGAGCGGCCAGCAGCCCTTTCCAGGCTTCTGGCGAGTGCAGGCCCTGCAGCACGGAAGTCGTCATCCGCCCAATCATACGGGGCTGTCGATGGCGCTCACAAGCGACTGTTTCGCCAAGAATTCGGGCGGCCTGGCCGGGGGTCCTTGTGTTGCCGTTCGGCGACCCCTATAAAAGGTCGATGCCGGGCAATGAGCCGATCCAACCTGACCATGGCGTCGTCGTCGAAGAAGCGGCGCCGAAGCTGAAACGACCGCCGCTGTTTCAGGTCATATTGCTGAACGACGATTACACGCCGATGGAGTTCGTGGTGGACGTGCTCGAGAAGTTCTTCGGCCTGAACCGGCCGCAGGCGACCCGCGTGATGCTCGAGGTGCACATGAAGGGCAAGGGCGTGTGCGGCGTGTTCAGCTACGAGATCGCGGAGACGAAGGTCGCGCAGGTCACGACCTACGCGCGCGACAACCAGCACCCGCTGATGTGCACCCTGGAGGAGGCCTGATGCTGTCGTCCGAGCTTGAAATGTGCCTGAACGAGGCTTTTCGCGAGGCGCGCGATGCCCGCCACGAATTCCTGACGGTCGAGCACCTGCTCTTGTGCATCCTCGACAGCGCGCGGGTGCGCGAGGTGCTGCGCGCCTGCGGTGCGGACCTCGAGAAGCTGAAGGCCGAGTTGCAGACGCATATCGCCGAGGCCACCCCGCGGCTGCCCGAGGGCGATGACCGCGAGGTGCAGCCCACGCTCGGCTTCCAGCGCGTGCTGCAGCGCGCGGTGTTCCACGTGCAATCGAGCGGCAAGAAGGAGGTCGGCGTCGCCAACGTGCTGGTTGCGATCTTCAGTGAAAAGCAGAGCCACGCCGTGTACCTGCTGAACCGGCAGGGCGTGAACCGGCTCGATGTCGTGAACTATGTGTCGCACGGGCTCTCGAAGATCGCGGAGGAGAAGGCCGGCAAGGAAGGCGAGACCGTCGAGGGCGAGCGCGAAGCCGAGGGCGGCGGTGCGCTCGAGAAGTACACGACGAACCTCAATCGCCAGGCCGAAAGCGGCCGCATCGACCCGCTGATCGGCCGCCAGCTCGAAGTCGAGCGCACGATCGAGATCCTGTGCCGCCGCCGCAAGAACAACCCGCTGTACGTCGGTGAAGCCGGCGTCGGCAAGACCGCCATCGCCGAGGGCCTCGCGCGGCTCATCGTCGAGAAAAAGGTGCCGGAGGTCCTCGCGGGCAGCACGATACATGCCCTCGACATGGGCGCGCTGATCGCCGGGACCAAGTACCGCGGCGACTTCGAGAAGCGCCTGAAGGCCGTGATCACCGAACTGAAGAAGGAACCGGGTGCGATCCTCTTCATCGACGAGATCCACACCGTGATCGGCGCGGGCGCCGCATCGGGCGGCGTGATGGACGCGTCGAACCTGATCAAGCCGGTGCTGACGAACGGCGAGATCCGCTGCATCGGCTCGACCACCTACCAGGAGTTCCGCGGCATCTTCGAGAAAGACCACGCGCTCGCGCGACGCTTCCAGAAGATCGACGTGGTCGAGCCGAGCGTCGCCGAGACCATCGACATCCTGCGGGGCCTCAAGGCGCGCTTCGAGGAGCACCACGCCGTCAAGTACACGGACGAGGCGCTGCGCGCGGCGGCGGAACTCGCCGCGCGCCACATCAACGAGCGCCACCTGCCCGACAAGGCGATCGACGTCGTCGACGAAGCGGGCGCGCGGCTGCGCCTGAAGCCGGCCGCCGAGCGCGAGGAGACGGTCGAATTGCGCCACATCGAGGATGTGGTCGCGCGCATCGCACGCATCCCGGCCAAGAACGTTTCGACCACCGACCGCGAAGTGCTGCGCAACCTCGAGCGCAACCTCAAGCTCGTGATCTTCGGGCAGGACAAGGCGATCGATTCGCTCGCCGCCGCGATCAAGATGGGCCGCTCAGGGCTCGGCGACCAGCGCAAGCCGACGGGCAGCTTCCTGTTCGCGGGTCCCACCGGAGTCGGCAAGACCGAGGTCACGCGCCAGCTCGCGATCGTGCTCGGCGTCGAGTTCATCCGCTTCGACATGTCGGAGTACATGGAGCGCCACACCGTCTCGCGCCTGATCGGCGCCCCGCCGGGCTATGTCGGCTTCGACCAGGGCGGCCTCCTCACCGAGGCGATCGCGAAGCACCCGCATTGCGTGCTGCTGCTCGATGAGGTCGAGAAGGCGCACCCGGACGTCTTCAACCTGCTGCTGCAGGTGATGGACCATGGCACGCTGACCGACAACAACGGCCGCAAGGCCGACTTCCGCCATGTCACGATCGTGATGACGACCAACGCCGGCGCGCAGGAAATGAGCCGCGCCTCGATCGGCTTCACGCAGCAGGACAACGCGAGCGACGGCATGGAGGCCGTGCGGCGCCTCTTTTCACCCGAGTTCCGCAACCGGCTCGATGCGATCATCCAGTTCGCGCCGCTCGATGCCGCGACCATCGAGCGCGTCGTCGAGAAGTTGCTCGTCGAGGTCGAGGCGCAGCTCGAGCAGAAGCGCGTGCTGCTCACCATCGACGACGGCGCGCGGCGCTGGATCGCGCAGAAGGGTTACGACCCGAAGATGGGTGCGCGGCCGATGGCGCGGGTGATCCAGGAGCACATCAAGCGGCCGCTCGCCGAGGAGCTGCTGTTCGGCAAGCTCGTGAACGGTGGGCAGGTGCGGGTGACGCTCGCCGCCGGCGGCGAGGGGCTCGCGCTCGAGTGCGAGCCGAACGAGGAGGCGGTGCCGGCGTAGCCCGGACCGCGTCGCGGGCGATCAGCGGCCGCGGTAGACGATGCGGCCCTTGCTCAGGTCGTACGGCGTCAGCTCGACCGTGACCTGGTCGCCGGTGAGGATGCGGATGTAATTCTTGCGCATCTTGCCGGAGATATGGGCGGTGACCACGTGGCCGTTCTTGAGCTGCACGCGGAAAGTCGTGTTGGGCAAAGTCTCGACGACTTCGCCTTCCATCTGGATGGCGTCTTCTTTGGACATGCGGGTTCCGTGACGAGGGCGCGCGGATTCTGCATAAATAGGCCGGTCAGGTCCAGTGCCGCGGGTTTTCCCCGGTGCCGAGGCGCTCGAGCCAGGCGGTGAAGTCCCGCCTCTTCAGGGGGCGGCTGCCGAGGCTGCGCAGGTGCGGGGAGGCAAGCTGGCAGTCGATCAGGCCGATGCCGCGGGCCTCGCAGCCAGCCACCAGCGTCGCAAGCGCGATCTTCGAGGCGTCGCGCTCGCGCGAGAACATCGATTCGCCGAAGAACACCCCGCCGAGCGCCACGCCGTAGAGACCGCCGACGAGAGCGCCTTCGCGCCGGGCCTCGATGCTGTGCGCGAGGCCGAGCGTGTGCAGGGCGAGGTAGGCGGCGCGCATCTCGGGCGTGATCCAGGTACCGCCGCCGCCGTCGCGCGGCGCGGCGCAGGCGTCGATGGTGGCGGCGAAGTCGGCATCGAAGGCGACGTCGATGCCCCGGTTGCGCAGCGCCTTGTCGAGGCTGCGGCTGCAGCGGAATTCCCCGGGGAACAGCACTTCGCGCGGGTCGGGCGACCACCACAGCACCGGCTGGCCGGGCGAGTACCACGGGAAGATGCCGCGCCGGTAGGCCGCGAGCAGGCGCGTCGGGGTGAGATCGCCACCTGCGGCGAGCAGCCCGGGCGGCTCGTCGAGCGCGCTCTCGGGGTCGGGAAACCAGTCGGGTGCGTCGGCGGGGGACAGCCAGGTGATGCGCTTCATCCGGGCCCGTCCCCACGTGCGAGGCGGCGCGCCTCCCGGAATGGCACATGCGCGCGGACGGCCTCGGCGTAGGCATCGACCGAGCGGCCCTCCCGGTCGAGATAGGCTGCGATCGCCTCGCGAAAGGGTGCATCGAAAATGAGATGTGCGGATCGGGTCAGTGTCGGCTCGAAGCCGCGGGCGATCTTGTGCTCGCCCTGCGTGCCGGGTTCGAAGTGCGCGAGGCCCGCCTCGATGCAGTACTCGATGCCCTGGTGATAACAGGTCTCGAAATGCAGGCTGTGGAAGTCGGCCGCCGCGCCCCAATAGCGGCCATAGAGCGTGTCGGCCGAGCGGAAGTAAACCGCGCAGGCGACGAGCGTCCCGCGCCAAAGGGCGGCCTTTACGATAAAGGCCGCGCCGAACTCGCGGGCCGCGTGCGAGAAGAATGCGCGTGTCAGGTAAGGCTCGTGACCGTGGCGCAGGAACGTGTCGCGATGCAGCGCGTATACGGCGTCGAGCCGCTCGTCCCCGATGCTGGCGCCCGTCCAGGTCTCGAATCCGATGCCCATCTCGGCGACGCGTCGCCGCTCGCGCCGGGCCTTCTTGCGTTTCTCGGCGGTGAAGCCCGCGAGGTAGTGATCGAACGACGTGTAGCCGCGGTTGTGCCAGTGAAACTGGCAGTCGCGGCGAGGCAGCCAGCCCGCCGCCGCGAGCGCCGCCATGTCGGCTTCGTCTGGAAAGAGCACATGCACGGACGATGCGCCGCGTTCCAGCGCCAGCGCCTCGATGCCGGCGAGCAGTTGCGGCAGGATGTCGGCGCGCGGCAGGTCGTGGCGCACGAGCAGGCGGCGACCCGTGGCCGGCGTGAACGGGACGGCGGCAACGAGCTTCGGGTAGTACTCGCGACCGCTGCGCGTGTAGGCCTGCGCCCAGGCGAAATCGAACACGAACTCCCCGAAGGAATGCGTCTTGAACCAGGCGGGAACGGCGGCGGCAAGGCCGCGGCGGTCGCTGAGCAACAGGTGCGCGCCGTCCCAGCCCGTGTGCGCACCGACGCAGCCCGTTCGCTCGAGGCCCGCGAGGAAGGCGTGGCGCATGAACGGCTCGCCCGCCGGCACCAGCGCGTCCCACTCGCCTGCCGCGAGTGAGCCAAGCTCGGCGACGACGCGGCCCTTCATCGCGCCATTCAGTGCGCGTCGAAGCGTTCGAGGTACTTGTCGGCGTCGAGCGCCGCCATGCAGCCCGAGCCCGCCGAGGTGATGGCCTGGCGGTACACGTGGTCGGCGACGTCGCCCGCGGCAAACACGCCCTCGACGCTGGTGGCCGTGGCATCGCCGCTGCGGCCGCCCTTGACGACGATGTAGCCGCCTTCCATCGCGACCTGGCCGTTGAAGATAGCCGTGTTCGGCGAATGGCCGATGGCGATGAAGGCGCCGGTGACATCGAGCCGGCGCGCCGCGCCGCCGCCGGCCGGGACGATGTCGACGCCGTTGACCCCCTGTGCATCGCCCACGACTTCGCGCACTTCGTGGTTCCAGACGATCTCGACCTTGCCGGCGCGCTCACGCTCGAACAGCCGGTCCTGCAGGATTTTCTCGGCGCGGAGGCGATCGCGCCGGTGCACGAGCGTCACGTGCGAGGCGAGGTTCGCGAGATAGAGGGCTTCCTCGACCGCGGTATTGCCGCCGCCGACAACCGCCACGCGCTGGCCGCGGAAGAAAAACCCGTCGCAGGTGGCGCAGGCGGACACGCCACGGCCCCGGAAGGCTTCCTCGGAGGGCAGGCCGAGGTAGCGCGCCGAGGCGCCGGTCGCGATGATGAGCGCGTCGCAGGTGTAGTGGCCGCGTTCGCCGGCCAACAGGAACGGCCGCTTCGAGAGGTCGACGGACTGGATGTGATCGCCCACCATCTCGGTCGCGAAGCGCTCGGCATGCCGTTTCATGCGCTCCATCAGGGCCGGGCCCTGCAGCCCCTCGACATCGCCCGGCCAGTTGTCGACGTCGGTCGTCGTCATGAGCTGGCCGCCCTGTTCGAGGCCGGTGATGAGGAGCGGGCTGCGATTGGCGCGCGCCGCGTACACGGCGGCGCTGTAGCCGGCGGGGCCGGAGCCCAGGATGATCAGGCGGCGGTGTGTCGGAGTGGTCATGTATAATTACTTTGCGTCAGGCGGGTGGATTTTCGACGGCAAGTGCGCCGTTCAAGTGGCGCAGCGGAGTGTACCGTATCCGCATTGCCGACCGCCTTTCTTCCGTTTAAAATCAATTAATTGTTGATAGATTTTCATCAGGATTATTGATTTGGCCGACGCCCGTTCCACCCGCCCGCCCGCCCGTTTCACGGCTACCGTGGCGCGCGGCCTGCGCGAAAGCGCCGTCATCGTCGTCGCCGCCTTCGCGCTCGTGTTGCTTACGGCGCTTGCCACCTACAGCCCGAGTGACCCCGGCTTCTCGTTCACCGGCACGGGCGCCGTGCAGAACCGGATCGGGCCGTTCGGCGCCTGGCTTGCCGACGTGCTGTTCTTCCTCTTCGGCCGCCCGGCCTTCCTCTTTCCGCTGATGCTCGGCGTTGCGGCGGTCGCGCTGCATCGCGCGGCCCGCGACGGGGAAGCGGGATCGCGTGCCAATTCCGCGGTGCGCGCCTGCGGCTTCCTGCTCGTGCTGCTGACGAGCTGCGCGCTCGCGACATTGCACTGGGCGCCGCGCTCGCTGCCGCAGACCGCGGGCGGCGTGATCGGCAGCCTCGTCGGCGGCGGTCTCGGAGCGGCCCTCGGCCTCCTTGGCGCCACGCTCGCGTTGCTCGCGCTCTTCATGGCGGGCGTGTCGCTCGCCTTCGGCGTTTCGTGGTTCACGATCATGGACCGGATCGGCGCGGCCGCCTGGGGTGCGATCGGCTGGATCAGGGCGCGCAGCCTCGCGGCGCGCGATGCCGCCGAGGGGCGCGAGCGCAAGCAGGCGCGCAAGGAGACGGTCGAGACCGACCAGAAGAAGGCGGCGCTGCGCGTCAAGCCGCGCATCGAGCAGCCGGCCGCGCGCGTCGAGAAGAGCGAGCGCGTCGAGAAGGAGCGCCAGGTGCCGCTCTTCGAGCCGGTCAAGTCGGGCGAGCTGCCGCCGCTGCAACTGCTCGACGATCCGCCGCAGCAGGGCGAGTCGTATTCGCCCGAGGCACTCGAGGCGATGTCGCGCCTCGTCGAGCTGAAGCTCAAGGACTTCGGCGTCGAGGTCGAGGTCGTCGCGGTGCAGCCCGGGCCGGTGGTCACGCGCTTCGAGCTGCGCCCGGCGCCGGGCGTCAAGGTGAGCCAGATCTCGAGCCTCGCGAAGGACCTCGCGCGCGCGCTGTCGGCGATCAGCGTGCGCGTCGTCGAAGTGATCCCGGGCAAGTCGGTCATGGGGCTCGAGATCCCGAACGAGAAGCGCGAGCTGGTCACGCTCGGCGAGATCATCAAGTCGAAGGCCTACGACGAGCTCGCTTCGCCGCTCGCGCTTGCGCTCGGCAAGGACATCGGCGGCCAGGCGGTCGTGGCGGACCTCGCGCGCATGCCGCACCTGCTGATCGCGGGCACCACAGGCTCGGGCAAGTCGGTGGCGATCAACGCGATGGTGCTCTCGCTCCTTTACAAGTCGACCGCCGAGCACGTGCGGCTCGTGATGATCGACCCGAAGATGCTCGAGCTGTCGGTGTACGAGGGGATCCCGCACCTGCTCGCTCCGGTCGTGACCGACATGAAGCAGGCTGCCAATGCCCTGCGCTGGTCCGTGGCCGAGATGGAGCGCCGCTACCAGCTCATGGCCGCGCTCGGCGTGCGCAACATCGCGGGCTTCAACAAGCGCGTGAAGGAAGCGAACGACGCCGGCAAGCCGATCCGCGACCCGGTGATGACCGCGAGGGCGGCCAACGACCCGACGATCGACCAGGGCCAGATCCAGGACCTCGTTCCGCTGCCGTACATCGTCGTCATCATCGACGAGCTCGCCGACCTGATGCTGATCGTCGGCAAGAAGGTCGAGGAGCTGATCACGCGCCTCGCGCAGAAGGCGCGCGCCTCGGGCATCCACCTCGTGCTCGCGACGCAGCGCCCGTCGGTCGACGTGATCACGGGCCTCATCAAGGCGAACATTCCCTGCCGCATCGCCTTCCAGGTCTCGGCCAAGGTCGATTCGCGCACGATCCTCGACCAGAGCGGCGCCGAGTCGCTGCTCGGGCATGGCGACATGCTCTACCTGCCTTCGGGCACGGCCCTGCCCACCCGCGTGCACGGCGCCTTCGTGTCGGACCAGGAAGTGCAGCGCGTGGTCGAGGCGCTGAAGAAGAGCGCGCCGCCCATCTATATCGATGAGGTGCTGTCGGGTCCGAGCACGCCGATCCCCGGCCTGCCGGGCGAGGAGGGCGAGGGCGGCGAGGGCGGCGGTGCGGATGCCGAGGCCGATCCGCTCTACGACGAAGCGGTCAAGATCGTCACCACCGAAAGGAAGCCCTCGATCTCCTACGTGCAGCGGCGACTCAAGATCGGCTACAACCGCGCCGCGCGCCTCCTCGAGGCGATGGAGACGGCGGGCATCGTGGGGCCGCTGCAATCGAACGGCGCGCGCGAAGTCCTCGCCGCCGCGCCCCCGGAGGGTTGATGCGCAAGGCGTGGCTGGCTTGCGCGGGCCTCGCGCTCGCGTTCGGTGGGGCGTCACATGCGGCGGCCAATGCGGCGCCGACGGCGCTCGACCGCTTTCTCGAGGGACTCACGACGCTGCGTGCCGATTTCACGCAGCGCGTGGTCGACGCGCGTGGAGCCACCGTGCAGGAGGGCACCGGCCGCCTGCTGGTGCAGCGCCCGGGCCGCTTCCGCTGGGAAGTCCGGCCGGCGGGATCCGAGGGTGGCCAGTTGCTCGTCGCCGATGGGCACAACCTGTGGTTCTACGATCGCGACCTCGACCAGGTCACGGTGAAGCCCGCCGATGCCACCCTCACGGCCACGCCCGCCATGCTGCTCTCCGGCACGGGCGACATCCGCGGCGCCTTCGAGGTGCAGGCGCTGCCGCGCGCCGGCGGCCTCGACTGGGTGCAGGTCAAGCCGCGCGCGAACGATGCCGACTTCGTCGATGCGAGGTTCGGCTTCGCGGGCCGCGACCTTGCGCGCATGGAACTGCATGACAAGCTCGGCCAGTCCGTGACGCTCGTCTTCGGCAAGGTGTTGCGCAATGTCGCGGTGAATGCGGCGCAGTTGCAGTTCACGCCCCCGCCCGGCGCGGACGTGATCGGCACGCCGCTCACCTGAGGCGCATGAACCCCTTGCGTTTCCGGGCCTGGTGGATCGCTGGCGGCGTGCTGATTGCGCTCGCGGTCGCCGTGACCTCGCTCTTGCCGCCAGCCGACCTGCCGAACGTGCAGGTGTGGGACAAGTTCGAGCATGCCATTGCCTTCTTCGTGCTCGCCGCCTGGTTTGGCGGCGTACTGCGCCCGGACCGCTACTGGTGGCTCGCGCTCGCGCTCGTGGCTTTCGGCGTCGGGATCGAGATTGCCCAGGGCGCCATGGGCGTCGGTCGCACGGCGGACCTGCGCGATGTCTTCGCAGACGCCACCGGAATAGTGATTGGCGCCGCACTGGCCCGCCTCGTGGGTGCCGATGGCTGGATGCGCCGCGTGGAGCGTTGCTTCGGCGTGCCCGCGCCGGCAGCGGACTGACGGGCCATGACCGCGCCGCCTGCCGACCGTGCGCTGCCCATCGACCGCGCGCGACCCCTCGCGGACCGGATGCGGCCGCGCTCGCTCGACGAAGTGGTGGGCCAGGCCCACCTGCTTGCGCCGGGCAAGCCGCTGCGCAGGTCGCTCGAGGGCGGCCCGTTGCATTCCCTCATCCTCTGGGGGCCGCCCGGCACGGGCAAGACCACGCTCGCGCGCCTCATCGCGCGGCGCGCCGATGCCGAGTTCATCGCGCTCTCGGCCGTGCTCGCCGGCGTCAAGGACGTGCGTGCCGCGGTCGAGCAGGCGAAGGCGGCGCGCGCGCTGGGCGGCCGCGCGACGGTGCTGTTCCTCGACGAGGTGCACCGCTTCAGCAAGTCGCAGCAGGATACCTTCCTGCCCTTCCTCGAGGACGGCACGCTCACCTTCATCGGCGCGACGACCGAGAACCCTTCCTTCGAAGTGGTGAGCGCGCTGCTGTCGCGGGCGCGGGTCTATGTCCTGAAGTCGCTGCAGCCGGACGCCATCGCGCAGCTGCTGCGCGCCGCGCTCGCCGATGCGGAGCGCGGGCTCGGCGACGAAGGGCTCGCCCTCGACGACGACGCACTCGCGCTGCTGTCGCAGGCTGCCGACGGCGACGCACGCCGCGGGCTCAACATGCTCGAGATCGCGGCCAGCCTCGCGCAGGACGGCCGCATCACGCTCGCCGCCGCCCGCGATGTCGCGAGCGGCGGCCGGCGCCGCTTCGACAAGGGAGGCGAGCAGTTCTACGACCAGATCTCGGCGTTGCACAAGGCCGTGCGCGGCACCGATCCGGACGCGGCGCTCTACTGGCTCTGCCGCATGCTCGACGGCGGTTGCGATCCACTCTACATCGCGCGGCGGGCGCTGCGCATGGCGGTCGAGGACGTCGGCCTCGCCGATCCGCGCGCGTTCGCCATCGCGCGCGATGCCTGGGACGGCTATGAGCGACTCGGCAATCCCGAGGGCGAACTCGCGATCGCGACGGCCATCGTCTACCTCGCCTGCGCGCCGAAGAGCAATGCGGTCTATGTCGCGATGGGCGAGGCGCGGGCGGATGTCGGGCAGTTCGGCACGCTCGACGTGCCGCTGCGGCTGCGCAATGCGCCGACACGCCTGATGAAGGAGCTCGACTACGGCAAGGGCTATCGCTATGCGCACGACGAGCCGGGTGCGTTCGCTGCCGGCGAACGATACCTGCCCGACGGCCTGCCCGATCGCCGATACTACCGGCCCGTGCCGCGCGGCCTCGAGATCAAGATCGGCGAGGCGCTCGCGCGGCTGCGCAAGCCCCCGACCGGCTGAATCCGGCTCCAGGAGACCCCGTGCTCGACTCGAAGCTCTTACGCACCGATCCCGACGCCGTCGCGCGCAACCTCGCGCGGCGGGGCTACACGCTCGACGTGCCGTTCTTCCGCACGCTCGAGGAGCGTCGCAAGGCGCTGCAGGTCGACGCGGATCGCCTGCGCGCCGAGCGCAACAATCATTCGAAGGCGGTCGGTGCGGCGAAGGGCCGCGGCGAGGACATCGCGCCGCTGATGGCGCGCGGCGAGGCGCTCGCGGCCGACGTCGCACGCATCGACGGCGAACTCGCGATCGTGCAGGGCGAGCTCGACCAGTGGCTGCTCGGCATCCCGAACACCCTCGATGCCTCGGTGCCCGACGGCGCCGACGAGAGCGCCAACGTCGAACTGCGGCGCATCGGCGAGCCGCGGCGCCTCGCCTTCGAGCCCAGGGATCACGTGTCGGTGGGCGAGGGCCTCGACGGCTTCGACTTCGGCGCGGCGGGCCGCATCTCCGGCGCGCGCTTTGCGGTGATGCGCGGCGGGGTGGCGCGGCTGCATCGGGCGCTTGCGCAGTTCATGCTCGACCTGCACACGCGCGAGCATGGCTACACCGAGGTGTATGTGCCGTATCTCGTGTCGCGTGCCACGCTCACCGGCACCGGCCAGTTGCCGAAGTTCGAGCAGGACCTGTTCGCCGTGCCGCACGATCCGGATTTCTTCCTGATCCCGACGGCCGAGGTGCCGGTGACCAACCTCGTGCGCGACAGCATCCTCGCCGCGGACCGGTTGCCGCTGCGCTTCGTTGCGCACACGCCGTGCTTCCGCTCGGAGGCGGGCGCCCATGGCAAGGACACGCGCGGCCTCATCCGCCAGCACCAGTTCGACAAGGTGGAGCTGGTGCAGGTCGTGCGGCCGGCCGATTCGGCGCGGGCCCTCGAGGAGCTGACGAGCCATGCGGAAGCGGTGCTCGCGGCGCTCGAGCTGCCGTACCGCGTGGTGGCGCTGTGTGCGGGCGACATCGGATTTGGCAGCGCGAAGACTTACGACCTCGAAGTGTGGTTGCCGGGGCAGGGCAGGTATCGCGAGATTTCCTCGTGCAGCAATTGCGAGGGCTTCCAGGCGCGCCGCATGCTCGCGCGCTGGCGCAATCCCGAATCCGGCAAGCCGGAACCCGCGCATACCCTGAACGGTTCGGGCGTGGCCGTCGGCCGCGCGCTCGTGGCAGTGCTCGAGAATTTCCAGCGCGATGATGGTAGCGTCACGATTCCCGACGCCCTGCGGCCGTATATGGGCGGCCTGAAGGAACTGCGATGAGCGCTGATCTCGGCAAGCTGGTCCTGCGGGTGGCGCTCGGCGCGCTGATCCTGTTGCACGGCATCGCCAAGCTGCGGGGGGGCATCGATTTCGTCACCCACAGCGTGACGGCCGCGGGCCTGCCGGCCTGGCTGGCCTACGGGGTCTACCTGGGCGAAGTGCTCGCGCCCTTGCTCGTCATCGCCGGCTGGAACGCGCGCATGGGCGCCGCCGTCATCGCGGTGAACATGCTGTTTGCCTTTGGCCTCGTGCACCTGGGACAGCTCGTCGCACTCGGCGAGAGCGGAGGCTGGATGCTCGAGCTGCAGGGGATGTTCCTCGCGGGGGCACTGGCCGTGGCGCTCATCGGACCCGGCCGATACAGCCTGAATGGGCGATAGTCGATTGACAAAAAGAGAATGATCGTTCATTCTTAAGAGCCTTCAGGTCGCTTGCCCCGAGGCTCCCATGTCCGGTCGTCTTTCCGCCCGCGTTGCCCTGCCATTTGCCCTCGCGGCCAGCCTGCTCGCCGGCTGCGGCGGCGGCAGTGCCCCGGCGGCGCCTTCCGTCCAGCCCGTCACCGTCGTCACCCTGAAGGCCGCGCCCGTCACGCTGACGCGTGAACTCCCCGCGCGCACCAACGCCTACCTGATCGCCGAAGTGCGGCCGCAGGTGACCGGCATCGTCAAGCAGCGGCTGTTCACCGAGGGCGGCACGGTCAAGGCGGGCGCGCCGCTGTACCAGCTCGACGATTCGACCTACCAGGCGGATGTGGCGAGTGCACGCGCTTCGCTCGCGCGCGCCGAAGCGACCCTCAATTCCGCACGGCTCAATGCGGCGCGCTCCACCGAGCTCGCGAAAGTGGACGCGGTCAGCCAGCAGGACTACGAGAACGCGACGGCGACCCTGCTGCAGGCCGAGGCCGACGTGAAGCTCGCACAGGCGAGCTTGCGCTCGAGCGGCATCCTGCTCGCCTACGCGCGGATCTCCTCGCCGATCACCGGGCGCATCGGCAAGTCATCGGTCACGCAGGGCGCGCTCGTCACGGCGAACCAGGCCGACCCGCTCGCGACCGTGCAGCAGCTGGACCCGATCTATGTCGATGCCACCGCCTCGAGCACCGAGCTGCTGGCGCTGCGCCGCGAGCTGGCCGCGGGCACGCTGACGAGCGCGGTGCGCACCGTGCCCGTGTCGATCGTGCTCGAGGACGGCAGCACCTACGGGCACGGCGGCAAGCTCACGTTCGCCGACGTCACGGTCGATCCGGCGACCGGAACCTTCCTGCTGCGCGTGCTGGTGCCGAATCCCGAGCAGCTGTTGTTGCCGGGCATGTACGTGCGGGCCGTGTTCAGCATCGGCGTGCGCGAGAACGGCCTGCTCGTGCCGCAGCAGGGCATCGCACGCGATCCGAAAGGCCAGACGACCGCCCTCGTGGTCGGCAAGGACGGCAAGGTGGAGCAGCGGCAGGTGCAGGTCTCGCGCGCGATCGGCGACAAGTGGCTGGTCGACGGCGGCCTCGCCGCGGGCGATCGCGTGATTGTGGAGGGTCTGCAGAAGGTCCGCCCTGGCATGCCCGTGCAGGCCAGCGAAGCGAAGGGCTGACGCCATGGCACGCTTCTTCATCGATCGCCCGATCTTCGCGTGGGTGATCGCGATCGTCATCATGATCGCGGGCGCCCTGTCGATCACGCAGCTCGGCATCGAGCGCTATCCATCCATCGCGCCGCCCGCCATCACCGTGGGCGCGACCTACCCGGGCGCCTCCGCGAAGGTGGTCGAGGACTCGGTGACCCAGATCATCGAGCAGAACATGAAGGGCCTCGACGGCCTGCTGTACATGTCGGCGACCAGCGAGTCGAGTGGGCGGGCGTCGGTCACGCTGACCTTCGACAACTCGACCGATCCGGATATCGCGCAGGTGCAGGTCCAGAACCAGCTGCAGCTCGCGATGCCGCTCCTGCCCCAGGAAGTGCAGCGGCAGGGCGTGTCGGTCAGCAAGGGGCGGGCGGGCTTCCTGATGGTGCTTGCCTTCATCTCGACCGACGGCTCGATGGATCGCGTCGACATCGCCGACTACGTCTCCTCGAACCTCGTCGACCCGATCAGCCGCGTGCCGGGCGTCGGCAGCCTGCAGGTCTTCGGTTCCAAGTACTCGATGCGGATCTGGCTCGACCCGAACAAGCTCGACACGTACAAGCTCGCGGTCAGCGACGTCATCGCGGCCATCAGGGCCCAGAACGCGCAGGTGGCGGTCGGGCAGGTCGGCGGCACGCCGTCGGTCGCGGGCCAGCAGTTGAATGCAACCATCGCGGCGCAGGATCGCCTGCAGACGCCCGAGCAGTTCCGGCAGATCGTCGTGCGCAGCAGCCCCGACGGCGCCGAGCTCAAGCTCGGCGACGTGGCGCGCGTCGAGATGGGTTCGGAGAACTACAACTTCGTCACGCGCTTCGACGGCAAGCCCGCGACCGGCGTCGCGGTCTCGCTCGCGACGGGTGCCAATGCGCTCGATACGGCGAACGGCGTCAATGCGGCGCTCAAGTCGCTGCAGCCGTTCTTCCCGGAGGGCCTCGCGGCCGCCCAGGCCTTCGACACGACGCCGTTCGTGCGGGTTTCGATCATCGGTGTCATCGAGACGTTGCTCGAGGCCGTCGCCCTCGTGTTTCTCGTCATGTTCCTCTTCCTGCAGAATTTCCGCGCCACGCTCATTCCGACCATCGCGGTTCCGGTGGTGCTGCTCGGCACCTTTACGGTGCTCGCGGCACTCGGGTTTTCGATCAACATGCTGACGATGTTCGCGATGGTGCTCGCGATCGGCCTGCTGGTGGACGACGCGATCGTGGTCGTCGAGAACGTCGAGCGGCTGATGTCGGAGGAGGGCCTGTCGCCGCTCGAGGCAACCCGCAAGTCGATGGACCAGATCACCGGCGCGCTGATCGGCATCGCGATGGTACTGGCGGCGGTGTTCGTGCCGATGGCTTTTCTCGGCGGCGCGACCGGCGTCATCTACCGGCAGTTCACCGTCACGATCGTCGCGGCCATGGGGCTCTCGGTGTTCATCGCGATCGTGCTGACGCCGGCACTGTGCGCCACCATGCTGAAGCCGCGCGAATCCGGCCATGCGCTTGCGGAGACGGGGTTCTTCGGCTGGTTCAACCGGGTCTTCCGGCGCACGAGCGCTGGGGTCGAGGGCGGTGTGCGTTCGATCCTGTCGCGCAGCGCGCGCTACATGGCGGTGTTCGCCGTCCTGGTCGCGCTGATGGGCGTGCTGTTCGTGCGCCTGCCGAGTGCATTCCTGCCCGACGAGGACCAGGGAGTGCTCTTCTCGCAGGTGGTCGCACCGGTTGGCGCGACCCAGCAGCGCACCCTCGAGTCGATGGAGAAGCTCGAAAAGCACTTTCTCGAAGACGAGAAGGAGGCCGTCGATTCGGTGTTCACGGTGCAGGGCTTCAGCTTCGGCGGCAGCGGCCAGAACAACGGCATGGCCTTCGTGAAGTTGAAGGACTGGGAGGAACGCCCCGGCAGGGAGCTCGGCGCGGAGGCGGTGGCCCGGCGCGGCATGATGGCGCTGAGTCGCATCAAGGATGCATTCGCGTACTCGTTCTCGCCGCCTGCGATGCCCGAACTCGGCACTGCGTCCGGTTTCGCGTTCTTCCTCAAGGACAACGGCAGCCAGGGGCACACGGCGCTCATTGAGGCGCGCAACCAGCTGCTCGGCGCGGCGGCGCAGAGCAAATTGCTGGCAAACGTGCGCCCGAACGGCCAGGAGGATGCCCCGCAGTTGCGCGTCGTCGTCGACATCGAGAAGGCGGGCGCACTCGGGCTCGCGATCGCCGACATCAACCAGACCCTGAGTGCCGCCTGGGGCGGCCAGTACATCGACGACTTTCTCGATCGCGGGAAGGTGAAACGCGTCTATGTACAGGCGGATGCGCCCTACCGCATGCTGCCGGAGAATTTCAAGCTCTGGTCGGTGCGCAACAACGTCGGCGAGATGGTGCCCTTCTCGGCCTTCGCGAGCGTGCACTGGGAGTACGGCTCGCCGCGGCTCGAACGCTACAACGGCGTGCCGGCTGTCGAAATCAACGGGCAGGGTGCGCCGGGCGTCAGCACGGGCGATGCGATGGGCGAGATCGAGCGCCTCGTCGCGCAGTTGCCGCCGGGTTTCGGCCTCGAGTGGACCGGCCTTTCCTACCAGGAACGGCAGGCCGGCGCGCAGACGCCGCTGCTCTACACGCTGTCGCTGCTGATGGTGTTCCTGTGCCTCGCCGCGCTCTACGAAAGCTGGTCGGTGCCGACGGCCGTGCTGCTCGTCGCCCCGCTCGGCATCCTCGGTGCCGTGCTCGCCAACACCCTGCGCGGCATGGAACGCGACGTGTACTTCCAGGTCGCGATGCTGACCACCGTGGGCCTGTCGAGCAAGAACGCGATCCTGATCGTCGAGTTCGCCAAGGCGAACTACGAGTCCGGCATGGAGCTCATCGCCGCGACGCTGCAGGCGGTGCGCGATCGCCTGCGACCGATCCTGATGACCTCGCTCGCCTTCGGGCTCGGCGTGCTGCCGCTCGCCACCGCGACCGGCGCGGGATCGGGCGCGCAGCGCGCGATCGGCACCGGTGTCGTGGGCGGCATGCTCGTCGGCACATTCCTCGGGCTGTTCTTCATTCCGCTGTTCTATGTGCTGGTGCAGCGTCTGTTGGGAGGCAAGCGCCATGCGCAGGCGTGAAGTGAAGGTCCTCGCCGCCGCCGTCACGGCGGCGTGGCTCGCCGGATGCGGCATGCTTGTGCCGCGACTGCCGGCCGAGCAATCCGGCATTCCGGCCACCTGGCCGCTGCCGCCGGTCACGGGCGCGGGCATCGAACTGCCGCCTGCCGGGGCGGCCGCAGGTGAGCCAGCGGCGGCCGCGGCGGTTGCCGACATCGGCTGGCGGGATTTCTTCGTCGATCCGAAGCTCGAGGAACTGATCGGACTCGCGCTCGCGGGCAATCGCGACTTTCGCGTGGTGGTGCTCAATGTCGAACGGGCGCGGGCCCAGTACCGCATCCAGCGCGCCGACCGCGTGCCGACGGTGACCGCAACCGGTGCCCTGGCGCGCTCGGGTGGCGAAGGATTGCCGGTCAGGGATGAAGCCAGCGTGACGGCGGGTGTCGCCGGTTTCGAACTCGATCTCTTCGGGCGCGTGCGCAACCTTTCCGAAGCGCAGCTGCAGCGATACTTCGCGCAGGACGCGGCGCGGCGCGCGGCGCAGCTGTCGCTCGTCGCCGAAATCGCCAGCGCCTATCTCACGCTCGGGGCGGACCGTGAATTGCACCGCGTCGCACGCGATGCGCTCGTTAATCGGCAGGAAGCGCTCGACCTGACCCGCAAGCGGCATGAACTGGGTGCGGTTTCCGCGCTCGACGTGAGCCAGGCGCAGACCGCCGTCGAGACCGCGCGCACGGACGCCGCGCGTTTCGCGGGAGACGTGGCGCGCGACATCAACGCACTCACGCTGCTGGTCGGGGCACCGATCGACCCGGCGCTGCTGCCCGAGCGGTTCGACCTGCACGTGAGCGGGCTCGTGGAGTTGCCTGCAGGCCTGCCCTCCGAAGTACTGTTGCGACGGCCGGACGTGCAGCAGGCCGAGCGGCTGCTGCGTGCTGCGAACGCGAACATCGGCGCCGCGCGCGCCGCGTTCTTTCCGTCGATCAGCCTCACCGGAGGTGCGGGTTACTCGAGCGACGAACTGTCCGGCATCTTCAACGACGGCACGCGGGTCTGGAGCTTCTCGCCACAGGTGAACCTGCCGATCTTCACGGGCGGGCGCAACCTCGCGAGCCTGAGGTCGGCGAAGGTCGATCGGGACATCGCTCTCGCGCAGTACGAGCAGGCTATCCAGAGCGGCTTCCGGGAAGTCGCCGATGCACTCGCGCTCACCCGCACGCTCGCCGAGCAGAAGGCCGCCCAGGAAGCGCTGGTCGCCGCGGCGACGCAGGCCGACCAGCTCTCGCGCGTGCGCTACGAGAGCGGGCGCGACAGCTATCTCGTGCTGCTCGACTCGCAGCGGACGCTCTATGGCGCGCAGCAATCGCTGATCGCGACGCGTCTCTCGGAGCAGGCGAATCGCGTGCTCCTGTACAGGGTGCTGGGCGGCGGCTGGAAGGAGGCGACGCGATGATCGAGGCGTCTGCGGGACCCCGCAGTGCGGTGCGCGCGGCGGCCCAGCGGCAGCGCATCCTGTGCGCGGCGCAGAAATGCTTCGTCGACCGCGGCTTCCACGCGGCCAGCATGGCGACGATCGCGCAGACGGCCGACATGAGCCCCGGGCTCATCTACCGCTACTTTCGCGGCAAGAGTGAGATCATCCTCGCGATCATCGAGCAGCAGCTCGAAGTGGCCCGCGAGCGAATCGGCGAACTGCATGCGACCAGCGATCTCGCCGGAGCCCTGGCGGGCTCCTACGGCAAATCGGCAGACTGCAACAGCGAGCACATCAGCCCGCCGCTTTTCCTCGAGTTGTCGGCCCAGGCCACCCGCGATCCGCAGATCGCGGCGGCGTCGCGTGCATCCGACGCCGCGGTGCGTGCGGCGTTCGTGCAGGTCCTCACGCGCAGCCAGGCGGAGGGCGGCTACGGCCTGTCGAAGGCCGAGGCGGCGGGACGGGCCCTGATGCTGATGTGCCTCTTCGAGGGGCTCAAGGTGCGCGAGGCGCGCGAGCCGCAGATCGACCGCAGGATGTTGCGCGCGGCGCTGGAGCAGGTGCTCGCGGCGATTTTCCAGCCTCCGCGCCAACCTTCCTGAGCGGGCGCCAGCGCGCTGGCGTTCGACGGGGCGGATTTGCGACCATAGGCGCCGCAGCCGCGGAAGGGTGGCGGAGCGGTTGAACGCACCGGTCTTGAAAACCGGCAACACCTCACGGTGTTCGTGGGTTCGAATCCCACCCCTTCCGCCACGGGACAGGCAGGGAGGGCACCATGGCTACCAGGAATCTGGGATTTCTTGTTCTGGCGCTGCTTTCCGCAGCGTCGAGCGCCATGGCAGCCCCCGCGATAAGTGGCCCTGCGAAGGCCACGGCCGGCGGCGAAGTGGCCGTCACGGTGACAGGCAGCGCGGATCGGCGCGATTTCATTTCGATCGTGCCGAAGGACAGCAAGCCGGGCACCTATGGCAACTACCAGTACGCCGAGAATGGCGTTCCGAAGAAGCTGGAGGTGCCGACGGAACCCGGCGACTACGAGATCCGCCTGCTCGGCGCCGACAGCCCGTATCCGACGTTGGCCTCACGCGCACTGCGCGTGGAGGGCGTGTCGGCGACCGTCGACGGGCCGGCGTCGGTGGCCGCCGGCGCGAAGTTCGACGTCAGGTGGACCGGGCCCGGCAACGACCGCGATTACGTCGCGATTGGCGACGCGCAGCGGCCGTACCTCGACTATGCCTACACCAAGGCGGGCAATCCGGTACGGCTCACGGCTCCCGACAAGGCGGGCAGTTATGAGCTGCGCTATTTCCTCGGCAACGGCGACAAGCTGATCGCGGCCCGCAATCTGACGGTCGGCAGCGTGACGGCTTCCGTTTCGGCGCCGGCAAGCGTCGCGGCGGGCGCCAAGTTCAGGGTCAAGTGGACCGGGCCCGACAATCCGCTCGATTTCGTCACGATCGTGAAAGCGGGCGCGCCGGAGCGCCAGTACGCGTCCTACGCCTACACCAGCAAGGGGGCCACGCTCGAGCTCACGGCGCCGGACCAGCCGGGCGCCCATGAGCTGCGCTATCTCACCGGCCAGACGTATGCGACGCTGGGCAGCGCCAGGATCATGGTGGTTGCGAACACGGCGAGCCTCGAGGCCCCTGCGGCCGCCGTTGCCGGCAGTACGGTCGCGGTGAGCTGGAAGGGTCCGAACAACGCGCTCGACTACATCACCGTCGTCGCGCCCACCGCCATCGAGGGAGCGTGGGGGTCTTACGAGTACACGGCGAAGGGCAACCCGGTGCGGGTGCTCGCGCCGCTCGTGGCCGGCAGCTACGAGCTGCGCTATTCGTCCGGGCAGTCGCATGCGACGCTGGCGCGCGTCCCCATCCGGATTACGCCCGCCAAGGCAGAGGCGGGGCTCGTCGCGGTGACGGCGGCACCTGCGTTCGGCAACGTGGAGATCGTCCTCGATGCGTCGGGCAGCATGCTGCAGCGGGTCGGTTCGCAGCGTCGCATCGATCTTGCGAAGCAGACGCTGACGAAGCTGACCGCGACGACCATTGCGGCGAAGACGCCGTTCGCGCTGCGTGTGCTGGGCCGCGAGGTCGATTCGTGCCAGACCGACCTCGACATCCCGCTCGCGCCGCTCGATCCGGGCGTCGTCGCCGGCAGGATCGCGAGGATCGACTCGAAGAACAACGCGCGCACGCCGCTCGGCGCTTCACTCGAGAAAGTCCTCGAGGACCTGGGCGCGGCGCGCGGCGAGCGGCTGGTGATCCTGCTGACGGATGGCGACGAAACGTGCGGCGGGGATCCGGGCGCCGCGATGGCGAAGCTCACCAGGGCGGGCATCCGGGTGAACATCGTGGGCTTTGCGATCGATGATCCGCGCCTGGCCGGGACGTTGCGGCACTGGTCCGACAGCGCCGGCGGCCACTACTTCGAAGCCAGGGACGCCGGCAGCCTCGATCGCGCGATGACCCAGGCAACCCGGGCGGCCTACTCGATCGTGGGCGCGCAGAACCAGGTGGTCGCGGCGGGCATCGCCGGCGAAGCACCGGTCTCCGTGCTGCCCGGCCAGTACACGGTGCGCCTGGGCGGCGGCCGCACGCAGTCCGTGGTGGTCAAACCGAAAGAGACGACCCAGGTGAAGTTCGACTAGCGAGTGGGGCCGGCGAACGCGCCGAGCTGGGCGCGGCTGCCGCCTGCCTCAAGTAGTCGTCCAGGGATGGCCGCGAGCCTGCTCACAGCGCCCTCCCGATCTCCCGCCAGCCATGCATCGAGCGCGCCGAGTGTTGGCAGGGTGATGCGGCGTGCGCGCTGGCCGGCAAAGCTGTTGCCCGCCGCGCAGGCTGCAATCGCGGACTCGAGCGCCTGCAGCCGCTGCGGTTCGCGCGCCTCGCCATGCGCGACGGCGGCATGCAGGTCGACATAGGGCCAGTAGCCGGCCTGCCAGCGCTGCCCGAAGGCGCCTGACAATCGCGACCAGCGGTGTCCGACGTCGATGCCCGCGCGCGCCAGCCTCCAACTGAGTGCCACCGCGTCGCAGGCGTCGATCGGCGAGGAGTCGCTCGCAGGCAGCAGGCATCCGTCGAGGATCGAGACAGCCGATTCCGGCCGGCCCATGTCGAGATCGAACATGGCGAGGTGCCAGGCATTGTGGGTGCGCATGCGGCTCCGGACGGTCCATTGCGCCCGCTGCTCACGCATCCACTGCGCGCCTCGATGGCTCCTGCCGGAAGCGATCAAGGCGTGGGTCATCGAGTGCACGGCCATCGGGCACGCGGGATTGAGGTCGAGGGCAGCCCGGGCAAGCGATTCGGCGTGGTCCGCATCCCCGAGTTCGGCGTGCTCGAAGGCGGTTAGGGCCAGCCGATAGCCATGGCCCGGGTCCGGGCGCCGTGACTGGCGTAGCGTGCCATCCGCAATCTCGCGCGCTCCGGCATGGTCGCCAATGAAGTAGCCGCAGGAAAGCGCGAGGCGCAGCGCAAGCAGGTCGCCCGGATCCTGCGCGACGATGCCGGCATAGGCCTGCATCGCGCGCACGGGTTCGCCCTGCAGCCAGTGCGTGCCCGCCTGCACGTGCAGGCGCTGCGAGGGTTGCAGGCGGCGATCCGCCAGCGAGCGGATCGCTGCCTCGAGATGCGGGAGGCTGGACGGCAGCTTGGAGAGCACGGCCACGCCGATGCGTATGCACTGCCCCTGGGCGTAGTCGTCGTCGCCTGCGCGGATGTCCTGCAGCAGGTCCTGCGGGTCGCCGACCGCGCACAGCAGTCGCTCGATCGCCCGGCGCGTGCGGGTGCTCTCCATGGGGTGCGCTACTCCGGAACGCTGATGCCGGACCCGCCGAGGTCTTTCGGGAAGTCGTGGAGCTTCGGCAGGCCGTCCCGATTGGGAAGCACGGACTCGGCGTAGTTGACGTGCACAGCCGGCTGAAACGCGAGCGTCGGCAACACCGCCGCGAAGACGTCGATCAGGCCCCACAGCGGATGGTCGGTCATCACGTGGCCGCCGCACTTGCGGCACCATTTGCGAAAGCTGCGCGGCGTCTGGTGGTAGGTTTCCACGAGCTCGGCGCCAGACTCCAGCGCGACGTCTGCGCTCTTCCAGAGCGTGAAGGCGTTGACCGGGCTCGCCGACCAGCTGCGGCATGACTGGCAGTGGCAATACCCCATTCCGAGGGGTTCGCCGCGCACGGCGATGCGGACGGCGCCGCAGAAGCAGCTTCCGTAGTGAGTAGCATTCGAACTGTTGATGGCGGTCTCCCGGCGGCCCCGGGAGGGGGCCTGTTCCCGGTGCACAAGATGCCGGGAAGCACGGCGGGGAAATTGATCGCAACGCCTGCGGGTTTTGCCGCAAAGCCGGGAATGGTGCGATCAGGCCGATGGCGCGCCTGCGGACGGCGGCGCTACCGGGCGGACCCTTTCCCTGCGCCAGGTGGCGGGCGGAATGCCGACCAGCCGCTTGAAGGCGCGCACGAAGGCGGCCTCGGAGTCATAACCCACCTCGAGCGCGATGGCGGCCATGGTCGAGTGCGTGTCGCGCAGGAGTTGCGACGCGAGCTGCATGCGCCACTGCGCGAGGTACTGGATCGGCGGCAGGCCGACCAGGTCGGTGAATCGCTGCTGCAGGGCCGACCTCGACAGCCCGACCCGCTCGCCGAGTGCCTCGATCGTCCAGGCTTCGGCAGGCCGCTCGTGCAGCAGCGCGAGGGCGCGGCCGACGTGTCGGTCCTTCAAGCCGGCGAACCAGCCGTGCGCGTCGTCCGTGACCGTGTCGAGGTGCTTGCGCAGGGCGTCGACGAACATCATCTCGCCCAGGCGCTCGAGGACGGCTGCGCCTCCGGGCCGCCGCTCGGCGGATTCCGTGGCTGCAAGCTGGGCAAACTCCCGGCTCCAAGGGCCCGCGCGATCGGCGGGCAGGTGCAGCAGCCGGGGCAGCGTAGCGAGCAGGGGGTTGAAGGGCCGCGTGTCGAGCGCAATGAACCCGCAGACGAGGGCGGTAGTCGGCGCGTCGGCGCCTGCGGCCACCGACGCCGGATTCCGGTAGCGCATGCGAAAGGGCCTGTCGTTGCGCGGCAGGTCGAAGTAGGACCCGGCGTCCGGTGCGCCGCGCAGGCCGGGGTGGCTCGCGACGGCATGGGCATCGCCCTGCGGCAGCAACACGACATCGCCGCTGCCCAGCCGGCGAGGGGGTTCGCCGGCCACGGTTGCCCAGCATTCGCCGGCCGTCACGACGTGGTATTCGATGACGTGATCGGCGCCCGGCATCACGGCTCGCGCAATGTCGCTGGAGGCGGGTGCTTCGGCCACCCAGGACCCCTCGCCCGATACCAGGAAGAAGACCGCATTGCGCATGCGGACGCTACGTAGCACGTCGGAGAGGACATCGCGGGCCATGTGCAACTCTAGCGCGGACCGTTGCTAAGATGCGCGCCCGTATGGCTGACGTTTTCCTGTCCTATGCCCGCCCGGACAAGGGTACCGCACGACTTTTCGCCGAGGCTTTCCAGGGCAGCGGCCTGAGCGTCTGGTGGGACGATTCCCTGCGCTCGGGCGAGACCTTCGACGAGACCATCGAGCGGGCGCTGCGCGATGCGAAGGCCGTGGTCGTGCTCTGGTCGCCTGCGTCGGTGATCTCCCGCTGGGTGCGCGCGGAGGCTACGCTGGCGGATCGCAACCGGACGCTCGTGCCGGTCATGATCGCGCCCTGCCAGCGCCCGATCATCTTCGAGCTGACGCATACCGCGGATCTGACGCAGTGGCAGGGTGCGCGCGAGGACCGCGGCTGGCTGGCGCTCGTGGCCGACGTGCGCCAGTTGATCGAGGCACGAGCGGCGCCGCATGGCGCCACACAGGCCGCCGCGGTGCTCCGGCCGGATGGCGCGCGTTCGCCCGCCGTGCCGCGCCCCGCGGTGGCGATCCTGCCGTTCGTGAACATGAGCGGCGACCCCGAGCAGGAATGCTTCAGCGACGGAGTCACCGAGGACATCATCACCGACCTCGCGCGCGTGTCCGGCATGGCCGTCGCCTCGCGCAGCGCCGTCTTCTCGTACAAGGGCAAGACGGTCGCGCCCGCGCAGCTCGCGCAGGCGCTCAAGGTCACGCACGTGGTCGAAGGCAGCGTGCGCAAGGCGGGCAACCGCGTGCGCATCACGGCCCAGGTCCTCGACGCCGCAACCGACACGCCCATCTGGGCCGAGCGCTTCGACCGCACGCTCGACGACATATTCGCGATCCAGGACGAGATCGCGAAGGCGATCGTTGCGGCGCTCAAGGTGCGATTGCTGCCCGCCGAGTCGGCGGCACTCGAGCAGCGCGCGACCACGAACTCGGAAGCCTACGAGTTGTTCCTCATCGCGCGCAGCTTCCAGCGCCGCTCGAGCGAGCGGCTGAAGCCGGTGATCATCCGCATCTGCCGGCGCGTCGTGGCGCTCGATCCCGGCTTTGCAAAGGGATGGGCGCTGCTCTCCATCGCCGAGTCCGAGCTCGTGCAGCGCGGGGTCGAGGGCTATTCGATCGAAAGCGCCCGCGAGTCCGCGGAGCGCGCGATCGCCGCCGATCCCGCGAGCGCCGATGGCCACGCGGCGCTTGCGGAGACGCACGTTCGCAGCGCGATGGATTACGAGGCGGCGGAAGGGTCGCTCGCGGAAGCCTTCCGCCTCGACCCGAACTGCTTCGATGCCCTGCTGGTCGCGGGCGCCATCGCGATCGTGCGGCGCAACTATGCCCGGGCCGTGGAATGCTTCGAACGCGCGATCAGCCTCGAGCCGGACTCCTATTGGCCCTCGGGCATGGTCGCCCAGGCCTATGAGGCGCTCGGCGATCCGGTGGCGATCGCGGCGAGCCACCGGCGCGTGCTCGCCCGCTGCGAGAAGATCCTCGCCGACGAGCCCGACCACAGCGGGGCGCTCGGCTTCTTCGTGACCTCGCTCGCCTCGCTGGGGCATGCGGCGCGCGCGCGTGAATGGACGCAGCGCGCGTTGCTGTTCGACCCCGACAACAGGCGGCTGCGCTACAACCTGGCCTGCGCCATGGCGACGCTGCGGGACGGCGACGCCACGGCGGAGCTGCTCGCGCCCTTGATCGGCCAGGTGAGCATCGGCTACCTGCGCTGGATGCAGAGCGACAACAGCCTCGATCCCGTGCGCGCCAACGGCCGCTTCGCGGCCCTGATGGACATGGCTGCCATGCGCCTCGCCAGCGAGCCGGCAGGCGCCTAGCGGGTCATTGCGTGCGCTGCGCCTGCGCCGAGCGATCGAGCAGGCCCAGCACGCCCCGCCGGCCGACTTCACCCTCGCACAGGCACTGCAACAGCAATACGGTGCGCGCGGCCGGCCCGCTCACCGTGAATTCGAGCGAGTCGAAGCGGATGCGCTCGATGTTGAAATCGCCGCCGCCGTACTGGAACTTGCAGTTGCGGAACGTGCAGTCGATGTACTCGTTGTCGTCGAGGACGATGGTTTCGTTGTCGAACTGCTGCTGCTCGAACCGCATGGCCTCACCTCCGGGTGCGCGTGAAACGGGCAAGCTTACAGGTCCTGCCTGCCGGCCGCAGGCTCGCTGCTATCATCCACGGCCATGGAAGCTCCCAAGGTTGCCCGCCGCCGCAGCACGTTCCTCGCGCCCGTCTGGCTCGCGCTGCTCGCCTTCGCGGCGCTCGCGATCGCGAGCGTCGCGTTCTGGACCCGCGCCACGACCACCACGATCGTGCTGGTGCGCCATGCGGAGAAGCAGCTCGGCACGATCGAGGACCCGCCGTTGACACAGGAAGGCGACGAACGCGCGCAGCGTCTCGCCGGCCTCTTCGGCGACCGATCGGCGGTCGGTGCAGTGCAGGCGATCTATGCCACGAAGACCCGCCGCGCGCAGGCCACCGCCGCGCCGCTGGCCGCCCGCCTCGGCCTCCCGGTCGCGATCGCCGACGATCCGCCGGGGGCGCTGGCTCGCCGCCTGCGCCGCGAACAGCATGGTGGGGTGACCCTCGTGGTGGGACACAGCAACACGGTGCCGCAGATCGTGGCCGCGCTCACCAGCCGGCAAGACATCCCGGCCATCGCCGACGACGACTTCGGCACGATCTATGTGGTGACCGTACCGGATGTCGGGCGCGCGTCGGTCCTGCGCCTGCGCTACTGAACGCTCAGGTGCTGCTGAGGGCAATCGCGCGGCTCACGAACTCGTCGTGGGCGCCGATGCGGAAGTCCGCGAGCACGGCGTCGCGGATGTGGCGTGACGGATCGATCAGGAAGGTGGCCCGGCGCACGCCGAAGCCGAGCGGGCCGTCGACCCCATACATGCGGATGACCGCCTTGTCCGCGTCGGAAAGCAGCGTGAAGGGCAGCCGGTATTTGTCGCGAAAGCGCTGGTGGCTTTCGGCGTCCTGCGGGCTGACGCCCGCGACGGTCAGGCCGACTTTCTGGATTTCAGCGTGCAGGTCGCGGATTGCGCAGGCTTCCCGCGTGCAGCCTGGCGTAAAATCCGCCGGGTAGAAATAGAGCACGAGGGCACCACGACGCAGCATCGAGGTGAGCGAGACATCGCGACCTTCGTGGTCGGGCAACGTGAACTCGGGTGCGCGTTCACCAGGCGAAAGCATCCCTACCCCCTGCGCGCCATGTTAGCGAAAGGTCGAGACGTTACAAATGGATATTTCGAGGATACCTGCGGGGCGCAATCCGCCGCGCGACGTCAATGCCCTCATCGAGATCCCGCAGGGCGGGGTGCCGGTCAAGTACGAATTGCACAAGGAGTCGGGCGCGCTGTACGTCGACCGTTTCCTGCATACGGCCATGTATTACCCCGGCAACTACGGCTTCATTCCCCAGACGCTCGGCGATGACGGCGATCCGCTCGACATCATCGTCGTCGGCCAGGTGCCGGTCGTGCCAGGCGCCGTCATTCCCTGCCGGCCGATCGGCGTGCTGATGATGACGGACGAGAAGGGCGGCGACGAGAAGATCCTCGCCGTGCCGGCCGAGGATCTGCATCCGTTCTACAAGGGCGTGCGCACCTACACCGACCTGCCGCCGATCCTCTACGAACAAGTGGCGCATTTCTTCGCGCACTACAAGGACCTTGAAAAGGGCAAGTGGGTCACCGTCGCGAGCTGGGACGGGCCGGAACGTGCCGAAGAGCTGATCGTGCAGGCGATCGGCCGCTATCCAGACTCGGCGAATTCCGCCGGTGTCCGCGCATAGAAAAGGTCCAGGCGCTCGGCTGCGAGGCTTTGCAGCAGGGCGTCGGCCTGTTCCTCCGTGACGATGAACTCGACCAGCACCGGGACCTCGCCGGCGAGTTCGAAGAAGTGCTGCTCGTGAAGCCTGCCGTGCCGGCCGAATCCCGCGATTGCCTTGAAGGCGGAGCCGCCCCCGATGCCGAGGCCCTTGGCGCGCTCGAGCAGCCATTCGTAGGCCAGAGAGCCGTGCAGCTTGCGGCTCTCGGAGGTGTAGAAGCGCAGGTGGACGCCCTTCATGGTGAGCCTCCCAGGGTCCTGGACATTGCGCGGACCAGTGCCATCCCGGCGAGCGTAGCGAGCAGCGAGGCGATGACATGGAGCGCGACGTGGACCGCCATCCAGCGGTATTCGCCCCGCAGCAGCAGGGTGACCGATTCGGCGGAAAACGTGGAAAAGGTCGTCAGCCCGCCGAGGAAACCGGTCGTCATCGCCAGGCGCACGGTCGGCGGGATCGCCTCGAACTGGTTGAAAGCGCCCAGCGCGAGACCCATCAGCAATCCGCCGAGCACGTTTGCGGCGAGCGTGCCGAGAGGCACGGCGGGAAACACGGGGTTCAGGGAATGACCCAAAGCCCAGCGCAGCAGCGCGCCGAACCCGGCCCCTGTAAATATGACGAATCCTGCAGTGACATTCACGCGATGCAGCTCCTTGTGTCCGGAGCCGGGTGCGGGCATCGGGTTTCGCCGCATTTCGACGACGCCCGCGCGCACCCGGTGGACCGGGTCGGCAGGCATCATCAGCCGCGATCGGCGGTTCGTCCCGCTGGCCGGGACAGGAGGAATGCCATCTCCGGGCGCCATCGTCGCCCCCCGCGCCGATCGCGGTCAAGGCCAGCGGCCGAATGTGCGCTGCACGACTTGCAGCGCGCCGCCGCGATGCTAGAATCGCGCGCCTTTCGTGGACTTGTGGGGCGGTAGCTCAGCTGGGAGAGCGCGTCGTTCGCAATGACGAGGTCGCGGGTTCGATCCCCGCTCGCTCCACCATTGATCCACGAAGCAGCGCTGGCCTGTCAGGCCACCTGCTGCGGCCGCCGGGCGAGTTCCTGCACGGTCCCCGCATCGCGCGCCGCCACCCGATTGATCCCCGAGAGCACCGCCAGCACTGAAGCGGTGACGATGTTGGCGTCGATGCCGACGCCGTGCGTGCTGCCCGGCAGGCCATCGATGGCCAGTTCGATGCAAGCTACCGCGCGCGCATCGGCGCCCTTGCCGAGCGAACGTTCCTCGTAGGCGAGCACGCGCACCGGCACGCGCAGCGCGCGGATCACGGCGTCGATCGGTCCGTTGCCCTCACCGCTCACGGTGATCTCGCGGTCCCCCATGGCCACGGTGAGCTTCACGCCCTGAGCGCGGCCGTGCTCGAAGAGGTGGTGCTCGATGTAGCGCAAGGGCTCGTCCACCTTGAGGTAGGTCGAATCGAAGATCTTCCACAGGTCCTCGGCTTTCACCTCCGATCCCGTGGCGTCGGTGTGCTGCTGCACGACGCCGCTGAACTCGATCTGCAGCCGGCGCGGCATCACGAGCCCGTAGCCCGATTCGAGCAGGTAGGCGATGCCGCCCTTGCCCGACTGGCTGTTCACGCGAATGATCGAGTCGTAGCTGCGGCCGAGGTCGGCCGGGTCGACGGGCAGGTACGGGACCTGCCATTGCTCCGCGGCTTCGCGGCCGGCCATGCCCTTCTTGATGGCGTCCTGGTGCGAACCGGAAAAGGCGGTGAACACGAGGTCGCCCGCATACGGATGGCGCGGATGCACCGGCAATTGCGTGCATTCCTCGACCGTGCGCGCGACGCGGTCGATGTCGCCGAAATCGAGCCCGGGGTCGATGCCCTGCGAATAGAGATTCAGCGCGAGCGTCACGAGATCGACATTGCCGGTGCGCTCGCCGTGGCCGAAAAGGCAACCCTCGACCCGCTCGGCGCCGGCCATCAGCGCAAGCTCCGTGGCGGCGACCGCGCAGCCGCGATCGTTGTGCGGGTGCACGCTCAGCACCACGCTGTCGCGCCGCGCGAGATGGCGATGCATCCACTCGATCTGGTCGGCGTAGACGTTCGGCGTCGACATCTCGACGGTCGCCGGCAGGTTGAGGATGACCTTGCGCGAAGGGGTCGCGCCCCAGGCCTCGGTCACGGCGTCGCAGATGTCGCGCGCGAACTCGAGCTCGGTGGCCGAGAAAGTCTCGGGGCTGAATTCGAGCGCCCATTCGGTGCCCGGGCGCGCCGCGCACAGGTCGCGGATCTGGCGCACGGCAGCGACGGCCATCTGCCGCACCTCGTCCTTCTGCATCGCGAAGACCGTTTCGCGAAACACCGGTGAGGTCGCCGCGTAGACGTGCACGATGGCGCGCTTCGCGCCGGCGACCGCCTCGATGGTGCGCTCGATCAGCGGCGCACGGGCCGGGGTCAGTACTTCGATCGCCACGTCATCGGGAATGTGCCCGTCTTCGATGAGCGTGCGCACGAAGTTGAAGTCGGTTTGCGAGGCGGCGGGGAAAGCCACTTCGATTTCCTTGAAGCCGATCTGGCAGAGCATCTTGAACATACCGAGCTTGCGCTCGGTGTCCATCGGTTCGAAAAGCGCCTGGTTGCCGTCGCGCAGGTCGGTGCTCATCCAGGTCGGAGCCTGCGTGATCGCCCGATCCGGCCAGGCTCGATTGGTGAGCTGAACGGAGGGGAAGGGGCGGTACTTGTTCGAGGCGTTTTTCATAGGGCTGGAAGTCTACGTGGCCTGCGAGGGCGGAAGATTGCGAATTGCGACGCAAAATGAGGAAAACCAGCAATGTAATTGCGTTAAACATGCATTTGATAATATAATACGCCTTTCTTTCATGGGACATGGCAATCTGGAGTCTGGCTAGTGGAACTCGACTCTTACGACCGCCGCATCCTGGAGATCCTGCAGTCCGATGGGCGGCTCTCGAACCAGGAACTGGCCGAGCGCATCGGCCTGTCGCCGTCGCCGTGCCTGCGTCGCGTGCGGGCGCTGGAGGAGGCCGGGGTGATCAGCGGCTATCGTGCGCAGGTCGACGCCCGAAAGCTCGGCCTCACGCTGATGGCGCTACTCCATATCTCGATGGACAAGCACACGCCGGAGCGCTTCGCGAACTTCGAGCAGAAAATCGCGGCTCTGCCGGAGGTGATCGAATGCCTGCTCGTCACCGGTCAGGAGGCCGACTACCAGTTGAAGGTGATCGTGCGCGACATGGATGCCTATCAGGACCTGCTCCTGAATCGCATCACTCGCATCGAAGGCGTGACCGGCGTGCACACGAGCTTCGTGCTGCGCCGTGCGCTGGACAAGGCGCCGATGCCTGCCTGAGGGGCTCGCGGCTCCTCAGGGTTCGCGCTGCGGTCCGCGCTCGCGCCGCTGTTGCGAGGACTCGAACCGTTCCCGGTCGCGCGGCCGTTCGGGAGCAGCCTGGCGTTCCCGCGCCTGCGGAGCGGGTTGCGCGCGTGGGGACGGCTGAGGCTGCGGCTGGGCAGGGATGCGCACGCCGTTCCCATGCCCATAGGGTCGTGGTTCGTGGCGCGGCTCGTCGCGCGTTTCGGGGCGCGGACCAGGGCGCGTTTCGGCTCGCGATTCATTGCGTGGCTCATAGCGCGGCAGCCGGTTCGACGGCATGTCCGGACGCCACGAGTCGCGCGGGTCACGCGTTCGCCATTCGCGATCGGCCTGCGGGCGATCTGCCGGCCGATCCGGGGGCCGCAGCACGCGTCCCCCCGGTGCATTCCAGTAGCGGGGCAGCGCGCGGGTTGCGGCGAGGTTCGTGTTTTCGGGCCGCGAGTACAGGCTGTGTCGCGCGTAGCGCGGCGACGTGTAGTACTCGCCACGACCCTTCACCGGGCGGGCGTCGGGCCGGTAATGCGGCGGTCGGGGCGCATGGACGGGCGGACGGTAGCCGCCCGGGCCGAACCAGCCGCCACCGTGCACGCCGTCCCAATAGCCGTGGCGGTAACCGCGGTCGTAGCCACGCCGATAGCCATGGCGCCACTGGCCCCAGCCGTCGCCCCACGCCCATGAGAGCCCGATCCAGCCGGCATTCCAGCTCATGCCGTAATTCCAGCCGGCCCACGGCGAATAGTGGATGCTGAAACCCCAGGTCCACGGGCGCGGGTAGTACCAGTCGGGCCCATACCAGGGGCGATAGCGGAAGCCCGTGCCGTAGACGACAGTTCCGCCGTAGGGAAACGACCAGAGGTAGCCCGGCGTGTAGCCCATGTAGATGACATCCGGCTGCACGTCATAGATGTAGACGTAACGTGTGTTGTAGGCAGGGCTGCTCGGCGGAATGTCATCGAGGCCCACCGGGCGTGTCTCGGAAACCTCCCATGGGCCGTAGGGTGAGTCCGCGATGTACCAGACGCCCTGTTCGACGGCGTAGTAGTGACCGTCGGCGAGGAACACCTGCGAGGACGTGTTCACCGCATAGCGCAGGCCCGTGCGCGGGATCGGCTCGAATCGCGGCGTGCCGTCATAGGTGGCGCTGAAGCGGGCGCTGCCGCGATCGACGGCGGCGACCTGCGGAATTGCCGCATCAAGCACCGCATCGTTCGCCTCGTCCGTACCTGCCACATAGGCGAGCGCGTCGCCCTTGGGCGAGGAGGGCGGAATCTTCGCAAAGCTCGCCGGCAGGCGGTCCGACTCGACGAAATCCCAGTCGCCGGTCAGTTCGCGTGCCCGGTACCAACGGCCGGATACGACGATGTACCAGGCCTGTCCCGGCACATCGAAGAAGAGGTCGCTGTCGGTATTGCTGACGGTCAGCAATTCGCTGCCGACGAGCGGCTGCAGCGCCGGGCGGCCGTCGGTCGAGATGAGCTCTGTGGGTTCAGTCGCGACCAGGATGCGTGCGCGCCGCAGTTGCTCTGCTGTCAGAGGCGGTGCGGCGCCGTCGCCTTGGCCCGTGGAGCCGGCCTGTTCGCCGGAAAAGAGCGCCGCGACGTTCGCAGGCGGTTGGGTCACCGGCGACCAGCGGCCCTGCTTCAGGTCGTTCGTCGCGAACCAGGCGCTGCTGCCGTAGAAATAGTAGCGCTTCGAGGCGCGGTCGAAGACCACCGGAAAGGGCGTGTTGACGACCCGCTCGAGGCCGGTGTTGCCGACCGCGCGCAGTCGCGGCTCGCCGTCGATGGAAATGAGTATCGCGGGCCGGTCGACGTATATGAATTTCGGGGGCGTATTTCGCAGTGCCTGCGCGCCCGCCTGGGTTCCGAGCCGCTGGTGGATCTCGGCCATGGAAAGCTCGATGTTCCAGCGCGGCATTTCGCGCTCGAGCGTGGCCGCAAGTTCGCGGGCCTCGCGGCTGTCCTCGCGCATGCCGGGAAAGCGCACCCGATCGACGGAAACATCGGTGATGCGGGCCCCGGCCCCTTCGATATCGAGGGTCGAGGTCATCTCGATGGCGCCGAATACGGGCGTGTCCTCGCCCGGCCGCCGGATCGACACGGCGCTGCGAGCGAGCAGCGTATCGCCGTCGAGCGAGTCGTACTGCGGCTCATAGACGGCGACCGTGCTGCCGTCATCGCGGGTCATTTCCCGGGGCCAGCCCGTTTCGGCGGCGGGCAGGGCACCGGCAAGGGAGGCAAGCAGCAGGGCGGTCAGCAGTTTTCGGGTCATGGTGGCGATCCTACGCCCGGCTCGTTGAACGTTTCCTGAACGGCGGGCGTGCATCGCGGCTGTTAAACTGTCCGGCTTACGCCCCCGTAGCTCAGTGGATAGAGCGACCGCCTCCTAAGCGGTAGGTCGTCGGTTCAACTCCGGCCGGGGGCGCCACTTGGCGCCGGGCTTGTCCGGACATAATCGCGCCTTGCCGCGGCTCAAGCGCCGCCGCCGCCCGCCGATAACCGTGCCGAACCCGACGGGTTCCTTTCAGGTTACGGCCACCGCAAGGAGTACCATCCAAAATGAACTGCAACCCGGCGGTGCGGCCGCGCCAATGATCGGCAGCGTGCAATGGCGCCAGCGCATCCAGCCGATGCCTGTCGCGCACGGCCAGGTGGTGCTGCATGGGGCTCCACTGGGGCCGGTGCGCGCCGCGTGCGCCGCGAACGCATGAGCGGTGCGCCAGTGAAGGCCGCTGCCACGCCGTCGGTGCAGGCGCTCGTCGCGCGCCAGCCCATCATGGATGCACAGATGGGGATCATCGCGTATGAGCTGCTCTATCGCGGGATCTACGGCACCGCCATGGTGACCGACATCGATCCTGCGGCGGCGACCGCTTCCGTGCTGGTCGATGCCATCCTCGAGCTCGGAGTCGAGCGTCTGGCGGGCGACCGGCCGATGCATGTCAATTTCCCCGAGAGCCTGCTCGAGAGCGACGCGCCGCTCGGTGCACCGCCCGATCGCCTGATCATCGAGGTGCTCGAGTCGGTGCGCGGGACTCCGGTGGTGCTGGCCGCCCTGGCGGCCTTCCGGCAGCGCGGCTTTCGCGTCGCCATCGACGACTATGTCCCGGGTCGGGGCGATCCCGCGCTGCTCGAGCATGCCGACATCGTCAAGTTCGATCTCGGGGAGATGTCCGCGCAGGAGGCCGCGGCGAGCGCCCAGGTCCTGTTGTCCCGCGGCGTCGTGTGCGTCGCGGAGAAGGTCGAGACGCGGGCGCAGTTCGTGACTTGCCGCGACGCGGGCTTCCAGCTGTTCCAGGGCTTCTTCCTGCAGCGGCCCGAGACGTTCTATGGCCGGCGCATCGCGGTCGATGGCGTCGCGGCCGTCCAGTTGCTGGCGGCGTTGCATGGCATGGACTGGTCGATCCGCGACGTGGAGCGGCTGATCGCCTCCGACGTGGGCCTCAGTTACAAGCTGCTGCGCGCCGTGCAGACGGCGAATTTCTACACGACGAAGCAGGTGTCGAGCCTCGCACAGGCGATCGTCGTGCTCGGGCGGGACCAGCTCATCCGCATCCTCTCGCTGATCACGCTGTCGCGCTTCCGCGGGCGGCCGGCGGAGCTGATCCGCAACGCGTTGCATCGCGCGCGGCTGTGCGAGCTGCTCGCCGCGAAATCCTCGATGCGCGACAGCGGCGCCTACTTCATGGTCGGGCTGCTGTCGCTGATGCCGGCGATGCTCGGCGAGCAGGTCGAGGACACGCTGGGGTCGCTGCCGCTCGCGGTGGATGTGCAGGAAGCCTTGCTCAAGGGGGCCGGGGACATGGGTGCGGCGCTCGCTTGCGTGATGGCGCTCGAGCAAGGGGAGTGGAGCGGGGTGGCGTTTCGCGGCCTCAGCCTTCCCGACATCAATGCCGCCTACGTGGAAGCCTGCGGCTGGGTCGAGGAGTCGATAGCGAAGCTCGAGGCCCTCTAGGGCCGTTCGCAGCGACGAAGCTGAGTGCGGTTGTCGGTGTGATAGACGAGTCGCTGGCCGGCGGCGCGCACTTCGATGCGATACCCCGGCGTGAGTACCTGGATGGCCAGCTCGCCGGGCCTGCGGCAGCCGAGCGCGCCATCCGGCCAGGTGACGGCTTCCGAAGCGATGATTTCCACCTTACTCTCCTCGATGCCCATCAGGCCGGCGGCATCCGCCCGCACTAGCGCGGCAAGCGATGGCGGCAACTCGCCATCGGTCACCAGCTGATCTGATTCCGCCTGGATCGATTGCGCCGAGGGCGATGACTCGCGGGCCTGCGCAACTTCACGGGACGGCGGGCTGGCGCTCGTCTTGCGCGCGGCGCGGTCTACTGACATTGCAGGTGCCGGGAGGTTTGCGGACGCCGTGGCGGCGGCAGGCGCCGAGGCTGCAACGGGCACCGCCGTTTCAGCGGGCGCAATCACTTGCGGAGCGGGACCCGGGCTTTCGCGCACGAGCAGGAAGGCAATCACGCCGACCGAGGCCGCCGCGGCCAGCGGCGCATATCGCTGCCACGCCGGGCGCCGCCGCGCGCGGCGCGCTGCTGCACGAATCGCCCCATCGAGCGAAGCCGGTGGCAGCTCGTTCGAATGCGACTTCCAAAGCCGCTCGAGGCTTTCGTCCGTCACCGCAGGTCTCCGAGTACGTCGCGAAGGCGCGCATAGGCATAACGCAGCCGGCTCTTGACCGTTTCCGCCGGCGCGCCGGTCAGCGCGGCAATTTCGGCCAGCGCGAGCCCGCCCTCGACGTGCAGCAGGAAGGCATCCCGCTGCGCCTCGGGGAGGGTCCCGAGGGCAGCGATGATGCGCGCGCCGGTCTGCATCGAAACGCTGGCCGAGGCCGGATCCCAGCCCGCGTCCGCCGCGTGCGCGTCGTCGTCGAGGGCCACGAGGCGCGCCGGAGCCGCCGCTCGCCAGTAATCGATCAGCCGGTTGCGCGCCACGGTATAGAGCCAGGTGGTGAATCGCGCCGCAGGCCGCCAGCCGTCCCGCGCGCCGATGATCTTCAACCAGACATCGTGGTGCAGCTCCTCCGCGCGTCCGCGGTCGCCGCACTGGCGCAGGAAGTAGCGGAACACGCCGCCGCGATGGCGCTCATAGAGGCGATCGAATGCGGCCGCATCTCCGGATTGCCAGGCGTGCATCAGGGCTTCGTCCGTGTCCGTCGCGTGTGTGTCCTGCAGCTGCATGCGCGCGGCAGTATGGGGCTGGGCCCGCAACGCGACAATCGGGCGGGCCTCCTGCCGCGTTGAACGGCGGGCCTCGCCTGGCGGGGTTAAGATGAACCCATGAAGCCAAACAAGTTGCTGCCCGCCGCCATTGCGGCGCTGCTGCCGGTGGTGGCGTGCCAGTCCCTTCCGGGCGCCGCGCCGCCGGCCATCGATGCGGTGCGCATTGCCGCCATCGTGCAGGAGCTGGCGTCCGATGAGTACGAGGGCCGTGCGCCCGGTTCGGCCGGTGAAGCGAAGACCGTGGCCTTTCTGGAAGCGTCGTTCCGTGCACTCGGCCTCGAGCCCGGCGGCGAAAACGGCGCTTGGACGCAGGCCGTGCCGCTGGTGCGCACCCAGCTCGGCACGCCTCGCGCGCTCGCGCTGTCGGTCCGCGGACAAAGCCATGCACTGACCCAGGGCAGCGAGATCTACCTCAACACCGTGCGCAATGCCGATCGCATACTTGTGCGGGACGCGCCGCTCGTGTTCGTCGGCTACGGCGTCACCGCGCCCGAGCGCGAGTGGGATGACTACAAGGGCGTCGACCTCAAGGGCAAGGTCGCCGTCATGCTGGTGAACGACCCGGACTTCCATGCCGCCGCGGGCGAGCCCGTGGCGGGCGTGTTTGGCGGCCGCCGCATGACCTACTACGGCCGCTGGATGTACAAGTACGAGGAAGCCGCGAGGCGGGGCGCGATCGCGGCCCTGATCGTGCACGACACGGACGGCGCGGGCTACGGATGGCCGACGGTGGTGGCTTCAGCGGGCGAGAACTACGGCCTCGCAGGCAGCGATCCGGCTGGCTTGCTCGCGGTACGTGGCTGGCTCGCACGCGATTACGCGGACTCGCTCTTCCGTGAGGCTGGCCTGGACCTCGACGGCCTGCGTGCGCAGGCGCGGCGCCGCGATTTCCTTCCGGTCGAACTGCCGATCGCCTTCACGGCGGATATTCCTGTGGCCTCAAAAACCACCGTGAGCCACAACGTGCTGGCGAAACTCACCGGCGCGACCCATCCGGACGAGACGATCATGTTCGGCGCGCACTGGGACGCCTTCGGGATCGGGGCGCCCGACGCCGAAGGGCGGGTCGCCCGTTCCGGCGCGAACGACGATGCGCTCGGAACGGCCGGCGTGCTCGAGCTCGCGCGCGTGTTTGCGGCCGGGCCGCGCCCGCAGCGCACGCTGGTTTTCGCGCTGTGGACCGCGGAAGAGCGGGGACTGCTGGGGTCGCTCGATTATGCCGAGCGCCCGCTTTATCCGCTCGAGCGCACCGTGGCCAACCTGACCCTCGACATCCTGCAGACCGCGGGGCCGGCTCGCGACGTGCTGCTCGTCGGGGAGGGCCAGGGTGATCTCGAGGACGACCTCGCACGCGCCGCCGCCGCGCAAGGGCGTGTCGTGACGCCCGAGGCCCTGCCGGAGCGTGGGCTGTTCTATCGCGCCGATCATTTCCCGCTCGCGAAGAAAGGCGTTCCCGTACTGCTGCTCATGGCGATGAGCGGCGGCGCCGACCTCTTCGACGGCGGTCGTGCGGCGGGCGATCGCTGGCTTGCCGGTTACATGAAGTGCTATCACCAGACCTGCGACCGCTGGTCGCCGCAGTGGGACCTGCGCGGCGCGGTGCAGGATGTCGAACTTTTCCATGCGATCGGCGCACGACTCGCCAACTCGCGGCACTGGCCGCAGTGGCGCGCGGGTTCCGAGTTCCGCGCGGTACGCGATCAGTCGCGCGCCGCGCGCCGCTGATTCGCTGCGCCGGACCGGCGATGGAATGACAATCGCCGCGCCACGCGACGTATGGGGCTGCGCGGCCGGGCGTACGCTTGCGCCTGATCAGCGTGGCGGCACGATCTGGTCGTAGACGATGCGCCACTCGCCAAGGCTGCACTGCCAGATACGCGCGTAGGAACCGATGCGTGGCTGGCCGTCGTTCCAGGTCGCGCGCCCATAGGTGAGGACGAGGTCGCCTGCCGCCGACGCGATCGCTTCCACGAGCTCGTATTGGATTGCCTGCGTGGATCGCTTCAGCGTGGCGAGTGCTGCCTGCCGCCCGATGGCGCGCGGGAGGGAGGCGCGGTTAAGGTGGACCTCGCCAGCGAGGAGTGGCGCGAGTGCGCGTTCGCCTTCTGTGCCCGCCGCCTGCGCGAGCCGGGATTCGAGGTTGCGCACGATGGCGAGCGATTCGCCCGAGCCCGATCCGGCTCCCGCATTCCCCTTGCCCTGCGCGGGCGGCAGGCTCTCAATGGGCGCATCGGCGGGCTGGGGCTGCGCATCGAGTACGTTCACGCCGCCGTCGAGGATCCACTCCCAGGCGCCGCCCGCATCGCGGTGCCAGACCGTGAAGTAGTGGCCAACGTAACCCTTGCCCTGCAGGAAGTAGGGCCCGGTCGTGAAGCCGAGATCCCGGGACTGCGCGATGCCCGCGAACGCTGGCCGCCACTGCAACGGTGAAGCGGCCGGTGCGTCGCGGGCGGGGTCGAGGCTGGCGAGCGCATTGACGGGCAGCGGATCGAGCACGACGGCATCCGCCGCAGCAAAGGCACGCACGCCGGCATTCCAGCCGCGCACGGCCGTTTCCGCGGCAAATGCGTGTTCGGCGAGGACGAGCGGCGTGACGTCGGCGGCAACCTTGGGAGGAGGCGTGGATGCGCAGGCTGCGAGCAGGCAGGCAAGCGGCAGGGTCAGGTTTTTCATGGGCGCCGAGGATAAGTCGCCGGCCAGTCAACCCGGTGCGGCCTGTCGCGTTGTTCGTCGCAGGGACGCAGGCACAAAGGAGCCTTCATATGTCGAATCGCAAGATCCTCTCCACGGCGGCCATCGCCCTGTCGATGTTCGTGGGCAGCGTCGCGCTCGCCGACGGCACGCCGCGGCTCGATCGCCGCGAACACCACCAGCGCGATCGCATCGAGCAGGGCGTGAAGTCGGGCGAGCTCACGCGGCCGGAAACCCGGCGCCTCGTGCAGGGCCAGAAACACCTGCGAAACATGGAGGCGCGGGCGAAATCGGATGGTGACGTGACCCGCCTCGAACGGGCACGGCTCGAGCACACGGCCGACAAGCAGAGCCGGCGCATCTACCGCCAGAAGCACGACGGCCAGTCGCGCCACTGAGGATCGGCCTGCCCCGTGCCGCCGCGCGAAATGCCGGCGGCACGGGGCCGTCGCTACTTGCGTTCGCCCGCAGTGGCGTCGCGCGCGGCGCGGAACTCGGAATCCGCGGCCCAGTTCGGCCACGCACCCGAGTTCGCGAGGTCGGAGCCCACTTTGTAGAGCAGTTCGAGGTCGCGCTGCATGCCGGTGAACGGCCACTTGGCGTTCCACTCATCGGCAGGCTGGTGGTAGCGATGCTCCGAGTAGTCCTCGGCGGCGGCCTTGCCCGCCGCGACCCCGCCTTCTACCCAGTCTTCGCCCGAATCGAACGAGACAGCCGGCACGCCGCGCTTGGCGAACGGGAAATGGTCGGAGCGGAAAAACGAACCGGCCTCGGGCCGCGCATCGGGCGTGTAGACGCGGTTCCAGGCCTTCGCATCGGCGATCAGCCGGTCGAGCAGGTCGAGCTTCGCGCTGCCTGATATCGAAAAATCGCGCGTCGGGCCCCAGGGGCTCAGTGCATCCATGTTGAGCACCGCAACCGTGGAGGCGAGCGGGTAGAGCGGGTTCGCGGCATAGTACTCCGACCCAAGCAGGCCCTTCTCCTCGGCCGTCACCGCGAGGAACACGATCGAGCGGTCGGGACGCTTGCCATGCGCGAATGCGCGACCCATTTCGATCAGGGCGGCGATTCCGGTGGCGTTGTCGACGGCGCCGTTGTTGATGCGATCGCCGCGCGCATCGGGCGCGCCGATGCCGAGGTGGTCCCAGTGTCCGCTGTAGATCACCGTCTCGTTCGGGCGTTTCGCGCCCTCGATCCGGCCGACGACGTTGTGCGACGTGATCACCTGCGAGGACACGGCATAGTCCGCGCTGAAGCCGACGCCCTTCAGTTCGACCGGCTTGAAGTCGCGCGTCTGCGCCTCTTTCTTGAGGGTGTCGAAATCCAGGCCCGCCCGGCGGAAGAGGTCCGCCGCAACGTCGCGCTGGATCCAGCCCTCGATCAGCGTGTGCTCGTGCGTGGGATCCTTGCGCACGATGTCGAACATCGTGTTGGTGTTGGAATTCTTGACCGTCTCCCAGCCATACGACGCGGGCGCGGTCTCGTGCACGACCAGCATGCCGACGGCTCCACGCCGCGCGGCTTCCTCGTACTTGTAGGTCCAGCGGCCGTAATAGGTCATGGCCTTGCCGCCGAAGTCGCCCTGGCCCGTCTCGAAGTCAGGGTCGTTGACGAGCACGACGCCGATCTTGCCCTTGAGGTCGATGCCCTTGTAGTCGTCCCAGTTGCGCTCCGGCGCGCTGACGCCGTAGCCGACGAACACGAGCGGCACGTTGTCGACCTTGACCGCCGTGGCGCCGTTCATCGCGGCGCGCAAGGCGACCTGCTCGCCCTGGGTCAGCGGCTCGGGCTTGCCCGCGACCGAAATCGAGAGCTTGACGGGTCCCGTGATTTCGAAGCGGCCGAGGGGCACGGCCTGGGTCCAAGTACGCTGCCCATCCTTCAGGTCACCGCCGGGCGAGAGCCCGGCGTCCTTGAATTCGCGCGTGATGTACTCGACGGTCTTCACTTCGCCCGGCGTGTCCGGGCCGCGTCCCTCGAAGTCATCCGAGGAAAGGACCTTCACTTCCGCGGAGAGGCGGTAGGTGTCGAAAGTGGGCGGCTTCTGCGCACACGAGGAAAGGGCGAGAACGGCACCGGATGCGAAGGCGAAAATGTGTTTCACGAACGATCACCTGGCAGATTTCGAGGGCCCGGATACTAGTGGCCGGGCGCGGCGACGTCCACAATCGGCTCCACATGACGTTTTCGTCATCTTCACTGACCGGTGTCTGCCATGTCCGAAATCCTTGCCGTTGCACCGCTCGCCATCGCCTACGTCGTCATCGGCGTCGGCGACATGAACGAGGCGCTCGACCTGTGGGTGAACCGCTTCGGGATGGAGATCGTCGCGCGGCGCGAAGGCGCGGACGCGGAGCTCGCGCGGGCCTGGGGACTGCCGGCCGACGGCATCGCCGACCAGGCCCTGCTGCTCACGCCCGGCGTGAAGGAGGGCGGCATCCATCTCGTGCGCTTCAGGTCCCCGGGCGTCCCGGTGCGCGACGGCGCGGCGCCCACGGCGCTGCTCCCGAAGAGCGTGGACGTGGCCGTGCGCGACATCGACGCGCGCTACGCGGAGCTCGCCGCGGCGGGCTACCGGTTTCGCTCGAAGGTCGGCGTGCTCGAAACAGACAAGAACGAGAAGGTCTTCGAAGTCCATATGACGGGGCACGACGACATCAATGTCGTGCTGGTCGAGCAGCCCGCGCACCCCGAGATCGTGAGTGCAAGGGGATATGGCGTGGCACCGCTCGTCGTGACGGTCTCGCCCGACAACACGGGCGAGGCAGCCTTCCTGCAGCGGCTGCTCGGCCTCGACGAGATCATGCACAACCGTTTCGGCGGGCCGTCCGTCGAAAAGACGATCGGGCTGCCGCCCGGCGCGAGCCTCGACGTGCGCATCCTCGGCGATGCGCGGCGCGCTTTCGGCCGCATCGAGCTCGTGCAGTACGAGGGCGTCACGAGCGAGAACCGCTATCCGCGCGCGCAGGCGCCGTCGCGCGGCCAGTTGTCGGTGACCTACTTCGTCGACGACCTCGCGCGCTGGCTCGCGAACGCAGAGGCGAACGGCGTCGCCGATCTCGGCCGGGGCGCGGGGATTTACGGCGGCGGAAGGATGGCGACGGTCACGACGCCGGCGGGGCTGCGAATCGATCTGGTCGAGCGAGAGAAATAGCGCACGGCTGGCGGCGAACAGCTTGCAGCCGGAAGCATTCGCCTCCTCAGAGCCCGAGGACGCCGGGATTCATGAGTCCCCTGGGGTCGAGTCGGGTTTTCAGCTGCCGCAGCAGCGTTGCAGTGGCCGGCGCCAGCGCGTCGACATAAGGATACGTCCGCCCGATCTGGTTCGACGCGGCGCCGATATCCCTGAAGAACGCCACCGTCGCGGCGCGTAGCGCCGCGACGAGCTCGCGCGCGGCGGGATTCGCCGGTGGCTCGGTGAGGCCTGCGAGCCAGGCGGGATCCGGCGCCTCCCTGTGCAGCGGCAGCCAGGCATCCGGCCAGTGAAAGACGCACTCGAAGCTGAAGGCGAGGCTGCCGAGGGCCGAGCAGAGGCGGGTTACGGTGACACCGTGCCGCGCCATCGCGCCGGCATGCGGGGCGAGCAGGCGGTCGAAGCCGTCGATGACGGTGCGCGCGTCGGAATGCGCCACCTTGGCGTTCAGCGCGGCCCAGCGCCGGCCGTCGCGGTCGAGAACGCCGTTGAGTCCCGCGAAGAGGTCGGCGCGCGCCACGCGGGGCACGATGGGCGCGATCTCCGTACCGCCGAGTTTCGCGACCAGGCGGCGCGCGATGGCGATGTCGTCGGCGACCGCGCGCGCGCTGCGGCCGGCCGCGACGACGTGCACGGTCCAGCCTTCGTCGGGCACCGGGCGCGTCCCGCCGCGGGCGAGCGACGCGAGCGCCCGCACGGCCCGCAGCGGTCCGCCGGCTGCGCGCAGGACCGATCGCACGCTGCGCGCCATGTCGGCAGGTGAGACCCGGGTCGCCGCGGCCACCGAAGCCGCGTCGAGTATGTAGATGTCTTCCGCGAGGTCCTCGCGTGCAATGGCCGAGAGCGCCGCTGCCGCCGCGGGCAGGTCGGCGAATACGAAGGACAGGTAGTCGGTGTGCGCGGGCGTCGGGATCACGCGCAACGTGGCCTCGGTCTTGACGCCAAAGGCTCCGCCATCGTGGGTCAGGAGCCCCGTGAGATCGGGCCCGAAGGTACGCAGGACCGGCTTGGCCGGCCTCGCGAGCGCGCCGAGGCCGGTGCGCAGCAGCGTACCGTCCGCGAGCGCGACCTCGAGCCCGAGGGCATTTTCTGCCGCCGAGCCGTAGCGGGCGGAGCCGAAGAAGAGGGCACCATGGCTCAGGCCGCCGCCGATCGTCGCGCCGGCGCCGGAGAACGTGCCGAAGAACGGCAGGCGCAGTGCGAGCGGGGCGAGCGCCTCGTGGAGCTGCTTCCAGGTGACGCCAGCCTGGGCGGTGACATACAGGTCGTCGGCCGCGATCGTGAGGATGCGGTTCAGGCCGCCGAGGTCGAGGGTGATCGCGTTGCCCGTGGGCGGCGTGTAGCCGGCGGTGTAGCTGAGGCCGCCGCCGCGCGGCAGGATCGCGTAGCCGCGGCTCGTCGCGGCGAGGATGGCCGCGGCGACGCCCCGGCTATCGGCGGGGCGCACGACCGCAAGCGGCCGTGCGCCCGTCGTATACAGATCGCTCGCCGCGAGTGAGAGCGCCGCCTCGTCCGTACGGACGGCGCTCTCGCCAACGGCTCTTCGCAGTGCTTCCAGCAGATCAGAAGCCGTAGCGGACCGACAGCGACCACGTGCGGGGCGGGTAGAGGTAACCGGCCGCGAAACCGAGCGAGCGGCCGAAGTCGAAGCCGCCGTTGAAGGACTCGGTGTCCGTCAGGTTGTTGCCCGCGAGCGTGACCAGCACGTTGCCCGCCGTATTCTCCCAGCGCAGCTGCGCGTTCAGGAACTCGTAGTCCTGCACGCGGATGCCCGGGCTCGCGCACAGGTTGTTGTAGTGGTCGTCCTTCGCCGAATAGTCGGCGCCGAGCGAGACCACGCCGCGCTGGCCCAGGTCGTGCGAGTAGTTGGCCCCGACGCGGTAGCTCCAGTCCGGCGCCTGCTTGAGCGGCAGCTTCAGGTACTGATCGACGGTCGTGAGGCCCTGCGCCGCGCAGGTCGAGAGCGCCGCCGTCCACTTCGTGTACTCGCTGTCGAGGAGGCCGAGGGCGGCGTTCAGCTCGAGGCCTTCGACCGGTACCGCGGTGACCTCGAGTTCGAGGCCATTGATGGTGGCGTTGCCCGCATTGATGCGGCCGAAGCCGCCGTCGGGCGTCGTGACGCCGAACTGCAGGCCCTCGTACTCGTTGTGGAACACCGCAGCGTTGGTGCGCAGGCGGCGGTCGAGCCAGTCGGCCTTGAGGCCGGCCTCGTAGCTCCAGTTGGTTTCAGGATCGCCGACGATGCGCAGCAGGTTGCGCAGCGCTGCGGTGTCGCGACCCGAGGTCGTGCCGCCCTTGAAGCCCTTCGCGGCCGAGAGGTACACGAGGGCGGTGTCGGTGAGCTGGTAATCGAGCACCACGCGCGGCGTGGTGTCGTCCCAGGTCTTGTCGAAGGCACTCTGGTTGGTGAACGAGAAGTAGCCGAGCCCGAGCTGCGCCGCCGTGCAGGGCGCCGCCGCCGCCTGCGCCGGCGATCCGCCTGCGCCGCCGGTGGGGTTGATGCACACCACGTCCACAGTGCCATCCGGCCGGATCACGTGGTTCGTGAAATCCTTGCTCTCACGCGTATAGCGCAGGCCCGCCGTCAGTGACAGGCGGTCGGTGATGTCGTAGGTACCGCTCACGAACGCGGCATACGCGTCCGTCGTCATCTCCTCGCGCGCGATGTTCGTCAGGTCGAAACGGCCTGCCAGTGCGATCGGCAGCGTCATCAGCGTCGGCAGGCCGACCACACTGACCGTGTCCTGCTGGTTGTTCTCGCGGAAGAAGTACAGGCCCGCGACGTACTTCAGGCGACCGTCCATCAGGTTGCCGAGCGCCTGCAGTTCCTCGCTGACCTGGTACTGTTCCTGGTCCTGGAACAGGTGGAAGCGGCCCTTGATCGACGGCGGAGGCGCGAGCACGCCGCCGTCCGCGTCGATGTAAAAGAGGTTCTCGAGCGTGCGGTAGGCGCTGATCGACTTGAACGTCAGGTTGTCCGACGCGTCGAACTCGAGCGTGGCGGAGACGCCCCACTGGTCGAGGTCGTTCTTCGGGTCGACGATGTCAGAGTCCGTCGTGAAGAAGCTGCCGGTCTCCGGCACCGGGTCGTGCAGCGGATCGCGCTGCGCGTTCAGCGTGAGCGGCACGGCGTAGCCCGGTGTCGAGCGTTCGCGGATGTAGTCGGCGCTGAAGAGCGCGCGGAAGGCGTCGGTCGGTTCCGCAAGCAGCGACAGGCGCGCGCCCTTGACGTCCTGGTCGTTGACGGCCTCGCCGTTGAATGCATTCCTCGTGTAGCCATCGTGCGTGCGCATGAGCACCGCGCCCTGCAGCGCGGCCTTGTCGCCGAGCGGCACGTTGCCGGTCGCGCGCAGGTCGAAGCGCTCGTAGTTGCCGACCGTCAGCTCGGCCATGCCCCGGTACTCGCCGAGGACGGGCTTCTTCGAAACGAGCTTGACAGCGCCGGCCGAGGTATTGCGGCCGTACAGCGTGCCCTGCGGGCCGCGCAGCACTTCGAGGCGCTCGATGTCGAACAGGTCGAACATCGCACCGGTCTGGCGCGCGATGTAGACGTCGTCGACGTAGATGCCGACCGGCGTGTCAGCGGTGAAGAACGACTCGTCCTCGCCGACGCCGCGCAGGAAGATCTTCGAGGCGCTGCTCGTGCCGGTGTTCTGGTTCATCACGATGTTGGGCACGACCTGGTCGAGCTGCGCGATGCTGCGGATCTGCTGGCGCTCGAGCATGTCGGCGGAGAGCGCGGTGATGGCGAGGGGCACCGATTGCTCGGCTTCCTCGCGGCGCTGCGCCGTCACGGTCACTTCCTCGAGCCCCTGGATGACCTTGCTGTCGGTCCTGGTGCCTTCCTGCGCCGCTGCGAGCCCGCCGAATCCGGCGGTCGCAAGTCCCGCCAGAGCGACTGTGGCGATCCGTGCGCGAGTTGTCGGTACACCTGCCATCGTGGTGATCTCCTGGATCAGTTGTTGCGTAAATCCATCACACGGGGTCGGTGCGCTGTACGCATTTGTACGACCCCGAGCACCGTTTATCTTGTACGGACATCTGAAGTAAATAGGCACAGTCCGCAATGTCGTCGATCCTCGTCAAGGTCGCCGGCCGCATCGCGTGATGCGCCGGAGCAACAGGCTTTCGAGGCGCGGGCGCCGGGCACGGCGACGATCGCAGGTCAGGGGCTTGTGAACAAACTCACACACTCGCCCGGCACGCCCACCCGATGCCCGGTTAGACTGGCCATTCCATGGAAAATGAAGCGACGCGCGCGCCGGAGCGCCGCGGCAAGGGCCTCGATCGGCGCCAGCGAACGCTGCATGGCTTGTTCGCCGGCAGCCACCAATCCCGGCGCCAGGGCCCGCGCCGGCGTGACGATCGGGCGCTCGCCGCCGTCGATCGCCACCACCCGCAGTGGCTCGCGATCGCGCTCGTGATCCTGCTGCTGTCGTGTGCCGACGCCTTCCTCACCCTCACGCTGCTCCAGCACGGCGCCACCGAAGTGAACCCGGTCATGGCGCCGCTCGTGACGGGCAGCGGCCACTCCTTCGCATTCTGGAAACTGCTGCTGACCGCTTCCGGCGTGATCGTCCTCACGATCCTCGTGCGCATCCGGGCGTTCGGCACTTTCCCCGCGGGATTCATCCTGTACACGGCTGCCGCCGCTTACGCGTCGCTCGTCGGTTACGAGCTCTGGCTGCTCGACCGGATTGGGTCGATCGGCTAGACTGATCTGCTGTTTTTCCCTGTATTTTTCCCGAGTGAGCACCATCCTGTCGGACCAGATTGCTACCACCCCGCTGTACGGCGGCAACGCCGCGTACCTCGAGGCCATCTACGACCAATACCTGCGTGATCCCGCGAGCGTCGATGCCGCCTGGCGCGACTACTTCGCACAGCTCGCGCCCGGCCGCCAGGCCGAACAGTCGCACGCCGGCGTCGTCGCCGGGATCGCCGAGCGGGCCCGGGGCCCGCGGATGCTCGCGGCGCAGACGCCCGCCACGGAAGGCGCGAGCCTCGCGCACGCCAAGCAGGGCGCCGTCGCGCGCCTCGTGCAGATCTGGGCCAACCGCGGCCACCTCGTCGCGCAGCTCGATCCGCTCGGCCAGCTCGAGCGGCCGATGCCGCGCGTGCTCGAACTCGACTATTTCGGCTTGTCCGATGCCGATCTCGATACCGAGTTCTTCACCGGCAGCCGCTCGGGCTCGATTGCCCAGCGCCTGCCGCTGCGAGAAATCATCGCGCAGCTCAAGCACATCTACGGCGGGCCGATCGGCGCGGAGTTCGCGCACGTGTCGGACTCCGAGCAGCGCCTGTGGCTGCAAGACGAGTTCCAGTCGGGTCGCATGCTCGGCGCCTCGAGCGCCGGGGAGAAGAAGAACCTCCTGTGGCAGCTCACGGCCGCCGAGGGGCTGGAACGCTACCTGCACACGAAATACGTCGGCCAGAAGCGCTTCTCGCTCGAGGGCGGCGACGCGTTGATCCCGCTGCTCGACGACCTCGTGCAACGCGGCGGCGCCGCGGGCATCGAGGAATGCATCATCGGCATGGCGCATCGCGGCCGCCTCAACGTGCTGGTGAACGTGCTCGGCAAGTCGCCGTCGGTGCTGTTCTCGGAGTTCGAGGGCAAATACGACCTCGCCCACCTGCAGGGCTCGGGCGACGTCAAGTACCACAAGGGCTTCTCGGCCGACCTGCGCACGCCCGGCGGCAACGTGCACGTCGCGCTCGCATTCAACCCCTCGCACCTCGAGATCGTCAATCCGGTGGTCGAGGGCTCGGTGCGCGCGCGCCAGGAGCGCCGCGGCGATGCGCGCGGCGAGCGGGTGCTGCCGATCCTGATCCACGGCGACGCGGCCTTTGCCGGCCAGGGCGTCGTGATGGAAACCTTGCAGTTGTCGCAGGTGCGCGGCTACGCGACCGGCGGCACCGTGCACATCGTGGTCAACAACCAGGTCGGTTTCACGACCTCGAACCCCGACGACGCGCGTTCGACGATGTACTGCAGCGACGTCGCGAAGATGCTCGAGGCGCCCATCTTCCACGTCAATGCCGACGATCCGGAGGCAGTGATCTTCGTGACGCGGCTCGCGCTCGCCTACCGCATGCGCTTTCGCCAGGACGTCGTGATCGACCTCGTCTGCTATCGCCGCCATGGCCACAACGAGGCGGACGAGCCGGCCGCCACGCAGCCGGTCATGTACCAGGCGATCCGCAAGCACCCGACGGCCCGCAGGATCTACGCTGACCGGCTCGTCGCCGAAGGCGTGCTGAGCGAAGCCGAGGCCGCGGGCCTCGTCGAGCAGTACCGCACCGGGCTCGACGAGGGCCGGCCGCAGGCGCGCGCCTCGCTCGGCATGATCGGCAACAAGTTCACGGTCGACTGGAGCAAGTATGCCCACGTCGACTGGCAGGAGCGCGTACCGCCCGTCGGCGTCGAGCGCCTGCGGACGCTCGGCGCGCGCATCACGGAGGTTCCGGCAGGCTTCACGCTGCACCCGCGCGTTGCGCTGGTCATGGCCAATCGCGTGAAGATGCTGGCGGGCGAGTTGCCCTTCGACTGGGGCTGCGCCGAGACGCTCGCCTACGCGACGCTGCTCGACGCCGGCTACCCGGTGCGCATCAGCGGCCAGGATGTTGGCCGCGGCACCTTCTTCCATCGCCACGCAGCCCTGCATGAGCAAAGGACCGCGGCCGTGTACATCCCGTTGCAGCACGTCAGCGATGAGCAGCCGCGCTTCCAGGTGATCGACTCGGTGCTGTCGGAAGAGGCCGTCATGGGCTTCGAGTACGGCTACTCGACCACGGAGCCGCATGCCCTCGTGATCTGGGAAGCGCAGTTCGGCGACTTCATGAACGGCGCGCAGGTCGTGATCGACCAGTTCATCAGCTCGGGCGAGGCGAAGTGGGGCCGCCTGTGCGGGCTCGCGCTGTTCCTGCCGCACGGCTACGAAGGCCAGGGTCCCGAGCATTCCTCGGCGCGGCTCGAGCGTTTCCTGCAGCTCTGCGCCGAGAACAACATGCAGGTCTGCGTGCCGTCGACGCCCGCGCAGATGTACCACATGATCCGCCGGCAGATGCTGCGCAGCTTCAGGAAGCCGCTCATCGTCATGACGCCGAAGAGCCTGCTGCGCCACGACCTGTCGGTTTCCACGATCGACGAGCTGGCGCAGGGGCGTTTCGCGAACGTGCTCGACGAGATCGACGACCTGCCGGCCGCCGGCGTGCGCCGCGTGGTGTTCTGCAGCGGCAAGGTCTACTTCGACCTGCTGAAGGCACGGCGCAAGGACTCGATCCGGGACGTGGCCCTCGTGCGCATCGAACAGCTCTATCCCTTCCCGGCCGACGAGTACGAAGCCGTGCTGCGCCGTTACCCGGCCGCGCGCGACGTCGTGTGGTGCCAGGAGGAGCCGCAGAACCAGGGCGCCTGGTACCAGATCCGCCATCGCCTGCAGGAGCGCTTGCCCGCGAAGGTCGAGCTGCTGTACGCGGGTCGGCCGCATGCCGCGGCGCCCGCCACCGGCATCCTGAAGGTCCACGAACTCGAGCAGGCGGCGCTGATCGAAGCGGCGCTGCGCTCGCAATCCACTGAAGATGCCGGGCGCGAAACCACGCGCCTCACCGCGACAGGCGTAAGGAAGAAGTCATGACGATCGAGATCAAGGTGCCGCAGCTGCCGGAGTCCGTGGCGGACGCCACGCTGGTGGCCTGGCACAGGAAGGCGGGCGACGCGGTGAGCCGCGACGAGAACCTCGCCGACCTCGAGACCGACAAGGTGGTGCTCGAGGTGCCGGCGCCCACCAACGGCGTGCTCAAGGAGATCCGCATCCAGGCGGGTACGGTGACGAGCGGCCAGGTGCTGGCGATCATCGAGGAGGGCACCGCGGCGGCGAAGGCCGCGCCGGGTGCCGCGCAGGCACAGGCGCCGGCGGCAGCGGAAGCCCCGGCCGGCGACGGCGCGAAGCTGAGCCCGTCGGTGCGGCGGTTGGTGGAAGAAAACCGGCTCGACCCGGGCGCCATTCCGGCCTCGGGCAAGGACGGCCGGATCACGAAGTCGGATGTGGTCGGTTTCCTCGACAAGAAGTCCGCGGCGCCGGTGGCTGCGCCGCGGGCTGCAGCGCCCGCTGCGGCCAAGGCACCCGCGGTGCGCGCGGGACGCGTCGACCAGCGCGTACCGATGACGCGGCTGCGCCAGCGCATCGCCGAGCGGCTCGTGCAGGCGCAGGCAACCCAGGCGCTGCTCACCACCTTCAACGAGGTGGACATGTCGGCGGTCATGGCGCTGCGGGCGCGTTACAAGGACCGCTTCGAGAAGGAGCAGGGCGTGAAGCTCGGTTTCATGGGCTTCTTCGTCAAGGCCTCGATCGAGGCGCTGAAGCGCTTCCCCATCGTCAACGCGTCCGTCGAAGGCAGCGACATCGTCTACCACGAGTACTACGACATCGGCGTCGCGGTCTCGACCGATCGCGGCCTCATGGTGCCGGTGGTGCGCGATGCCGACATCAAGAGCCTCGCCGCCATCGAAAAGGAAATCGGCGATTTCGCGGCCAAGGCCCGGCAGGGCTCGATCGCGATCGAGGACCTCACGGGTGGCACGTTCACGATCACGAATGGCGGCGTCTTCGGCTCGCTGCTGTCGACGCCGATCGTCAATGCGCCGCAGAGCGCGATCCTCGGCATGCACAAGACGGTCGACCGACCGGTCGTGGTCGGTGGCCAGGTCGTCGTGCGGCCGATCATGAACCTCGCGGTCACCTACGATCACCGCATCATCGACGGCCGCGAGGCCGTGCAATTCCTCGTGGCAGTGAAAGACGCGCTCGAGGATCCGGCGCGCATGCTGCTCGGCGTCTGAAGGGGCAAGCCATGGCAGATTCATACGACGTCGTCGTCATCGGCGGCGGACCGGCGGGTTACCCGGCGGCGATCCGCGCGGCGCAAAACGGCGCCACCGTCGCCTGCATCGACGAGTGGAAGAACCGCGACGGTTCCACCGCGCTGGGCGGCACCTGCCTGAACGCGGGCTGCATCCCCTCGAAGGCGCTGCTCGAATCGACCGAGCTGCTGCACCGGGCGCAGCACGAGTTCGCCGCCCACGGCATCAAGGCGAGTGGCGTGAGCGTCGATCTCGCCGCGATGCAAAAGCGGCGCGCCAGCATCGTCAAGGGCATGACCCAGGGCATCGCGGGCCTCTTCAAGGCCGTGGGTGTCACCGCGCTCGCGGGCCACGGCAAGCTGCTCGCGGCAGGCCGGGTGGAGTACACGGCGCACGACGGAACGAAGCGCGAAATCGCCGCGAAGCACGTGGTGCTCGCCGCGGGTTCGGTTCCCGTCGAGCTGAAGTCGCTGCCGTTCGATGGCGCGAAGATCATCGACTCCTGGGGAGCGCTCGAGCTCGAGGCGGTTCCACAGCGCCTCGGCGTGATCGGTGCGGGCGTCATTGGCCTCGAACTCGGCAGTGTGTGGCGTCGCCTGGGTGCCGAAGTGGTGGTGCTCGAGGCGCTGCCGGATTTCCTGCCAATGGCCGACGGCGCGGTCTCGAAGGAAGCGCTGCGGCACTTCAAGAAGCTCGGCCTCGACATCCGCCTCGGCACGAAAGTGACGGGCGCCAGGGTCGCCAAGGGCGCGGTCGATGTCGAGTACACCGACACGCAGGGCGCTACGCAGTCGGTCAAGGTCGACACGCTGGTGGTGGCCGTGGGCCGGCGGCCGAATTCGCGCAACCTGTTGGCCGACGGCACGGGCGTGAAGGTCGACGATCGCGGCTTCGTCGTCGTCGACCACGCCTGCCGCACCGGCGTGCCGAATGTCTGGGCGGTCGGCGATCTCGTGCGCGGGCCGATGCTCGCGCACAAGGGCAAGGAGGAGGGCGTGATGGTGGCCGACCTCATCGCGGGCCATTTCGGCGAGGTCAACTACAAGACGATTCCCTCGGTGATCTACACCGCGCCGGAGATCGCCTGGGTCGGGCAGACCGAGGAGCAGGTCAAGGCGAGCGGGCGGTCGTACAAGGTCGGCACCTTCCCGTTCATGGCAAGCGGCCGTGCGCGGGCGATGGAGGCGGGCGCGGGTTTCGCCAAGATCGTCTCCGCCGTCGACGACGACGAGATCCTCGGCGTGCACGTCATCGGCCCGATGGCGGGCGAGCTGATCGCGGAAGCGGTGCTCGCCATGGAGTATTCGGCCAGCACCGAGGACCTGCAGCGCACGATCCACGCGCACCCGACGCTGTCGGAGGCCTTGCACGAGGCGGCGCTCGCCGCGGACAAGCGCGCGATCGACATCCCGAACAAGAAGTAGGCCTCGTCACCAGGCGGCCGCCGAGCGGCGGCTGGCCACTCATGCTGTAATGGGTCATGCCCGGCCTGATGCAGCCTTGGCCACTGACGCTCGATCGCTTCCTCGAGCACGCGGGTCGCTGGCACGGCAGCACGGAAGTCGTCAGTCGCTCGAACGAGGGGCCGGTCACGCGCTGCGGCTACGCCGATATCCACCGGCGCGCGAGGCAGCTGTCGCGCGCGCTCCTCGAGCACGGCATCGCGCTCGAGGACCGCGTCGCGACGCTCGCCTTCAACAGCGCGCGCCACCTCGAGGCCTGGTACGGCATCATGGGCATCGGCGCCGTCTGCCACACGCTGAATCCGCGCCTGCCGGTCGGGCAGCTCGCCTATATCGTCAATCACGCGGCGGATCGCGTGCTCCTGGCCGATGTGCTGTGCGCGCCGATCGTGCGGGAGCTGTCGTCGCACTGCCCGGGCATCGAGCGCGTGGTCCTGTTCGCCGACGAGGCGCAGCTGCCGGCGGGCGTTGCCGCAACGGCCTATGAAAGCTGGATCGCGGGTCGCAGCACCGATTGTCCGTGGGGTGGCTTTTCCGAGGAGACGGCCGCCGGCCTCTGCTACACATCGGGCACGACCGGCGACCCGAAGGGCGTGCTCTACTCGCACCGTTCCAATTTCCTGCACGGCCTGTGCTCGCTGATGCCGGACGTGCTCGGGTTCTCGAGGCGCGACGTGGTGCTCGCGATCGTGCCGATGTTCCATGCCAATGCATGGGGGCTCGCATTCGCGGCGCCCGCGGTCGGGGCGAAGTTCGTCCTGCCGGGCGCGAAGCTCGACGGCGCGTCGCTGTTCGAGTTGATGGAAACGGAAGGCGTCACGTTTTCCGCCGGCGTTCCGACGGTGTGGCAGGGGCTGTTGCAGTTCCTCGAGCGTGAACGGCTGCGCCCCACGACACTAAAGCGGATCGTGAGCGGGGGTGCCGCGGCGCCCGAGGCGCTGATCCGCGCGTACCAGGAGAAGTATGGCATCGAGGTGCGCCACGGCTGGGGCATGACCGAGATGTCACCGATCGGCACCGTGAATGCGCCGCCTGACCTCGCGACGCCCACGACGGCGCAGGGCCGGGCGATATTCGGCGTCGACCTGCGGCTCACCGACGACGAGGGCGCCGAAGTGCCGCAGGATGGCAGCACCCCGGGCCACCTGAATGTGCGCGGTGCTGCGGTGGCGCGCGCCTATTTCCGTCGCGAGGCGGACGGCATCCTCGATGCGGGAGGTTGGTTCGACACCGGCGACATCGCGACGATCGACGGGTCCGGAATGCTGCGCATCACCGACCGCGCGAAGGACGTCATCAAGTCGGGTGGCGAGTGGATCAGTTCCATCGACATCGAGAATGCGGCGGCAGCGCACCCGAAGGCCGCGCTCGCCGCCGTGGTCGGCATGCCGCACCCGAAATGGGGCGAGCGGCCGCTGCTCATCGTGCAACTGAAGGTGGGGCAGTCTTCAACGGCGCAGGAGTTCCTCGACTTCCTCGAGGGGCGGATCGCGCGCTGGTGGATGCCGGAGGCCGTGCAATTCGTCGCGTCGATCCCTCTCGGCGCAACCGGCAAGATCGACAAGAAGCAGTTGCGCGCTGCGCTTACTCGTCCAGCCTGAACTGCAGGCGGACCTTCGCCGGATGGTCGACCGGCACGCCGTCCTCGCGCCGCGGGTCGTAACGCCAATGCTTCACGGCCGCGATGGCTTGCGCATCGAACACGCCGGGCGCCGTGCTGCCCGCGACTTCGACGTCCTTCACCTTGCCGTCGGCGCCGACGACGAACGCCAGGTCGACCGATCCTTCGAGCCGCTTGCGGCGGGCGTCCTCCGGGTACTCGGGTGCCGCGCTGCGCAGCAGTTTCATTTCCATGACCACCGGCTGGGGACGGTCGGGCTCGGGGCGCGCGGTTGGCGCGGCGTACGATGCCGCCGTCGCCGGGGCCGGGCCGTCCTCGATGGTACGGCCTGCAAAGCTGACCGCCGTCAGCTTGGAGGGGCGCAGGTCGGTCGGCGAGGCGGCAGGCCGGCTCGTTGCCGGCTCGATGGTGGTGGGCTCGTCGGGCGCGGGAGCGGCGGGCACGGTCGCAGCAGGCGGGACGGGCGGCGCGCGCTCCACCTCGTGCGGCACAGGGGGCGGCTCAGGCGCAGGCAGGGTCGCACCGGGCGCGATCGAAGTGGTCGCCATCGCGGCGGGCAGGCTGTCGCCCGTCGCCGGCGGCGACTTGGCGAGGCGCTGGGCTTCCTTCGCACGCGCGACCAGCGTGGCGAGCAGGGTGCGGCGGTTGTGCTGCGGCTCGACGCGCAGGAGTTCATCCAGCGAGGCCTGCGCGGCGGCCAGATCGCCGCGTGTCAGTGCGTCCTCGATCCGCGCCACGATCTGGTCTCCGGTCGATGCGGCCGCCGCAGGCGACGTCGCCTGGGCAGCGGTCGCCTGGGCAGCGGTCGCCGCGGGCACCGCGGCGGGGTCTCCGTGGCGCGAGAAATAGAACCAGGCGGCACCGAAGGCGAGGGCACCCGCCATCGCGAGCATCGCAGGCAGCGGCAACCGTCCCGGGTGGTGGTCCGCGCGTGCGCTGCCCGGGTTGCTTGCCTTGCGAACGACGGGGTCGGCGGGCTGCCAATCCACCGTGCGCAGTGGCGCGCCGCTCGTGCGCACGACCGGCCCGGCGAGGGAGTCGTCGTCGCCGAATGCCGAGCTGGAGGGGGGCGCGGCCGTCCGGTCGGTTGCCACGGTGCCGGCGGGGCGCGCCGGGTCGAGCGACTGCAGGCGCAGCGCCGAGTCGAGGACGAGGCGCATGCCGGCATGGGTAACGGGCTTTGCCACGAACCGGTCGACGATGCCGTCGGCGACGAGCGGTTCGAGTACCTGGCCGTCATTGCGACGCCCGAGGGCGATGAGGTGAGTCGCCGGCGAGGCGCGATGCGCCTCGGCGAACCAGTTGACCGGGTCCATGCCGAGCGTGCCGACGTCGACGAGCGCCAGGACCGGCCGGCGCGCGACGAGGTCGGCGCGCGCCTCATCGGCGTCGCGCGCGGCGATCACCCGGTAGGGACGGTCGGCGAGCGCGGCATGTGCGCTTTCCAGCGCAGCACCGTCGCGCGTCAACAGCACGATCTGCGGAAAGGCCTCGATCGCCTCGGCCGCCGGCTCGGCGCCCGCGGGCGCATCGCTGCCGAGCACGATGTTCTCGAACTCGCCGGACATCAGGTCGCCACGCTCGGCGATCGCGAGCGCCATGGCCGAGCGCAGCTGCATGGAGTCGAGCGGATAGCCGATCGTGTCGAAGAGCTTGAAGGGCGCGAGGTGGCCGCCGAGCTTCTTGAGGCGCTCGCCGTCGGCCGCGAAGATCCGCAGTACGTCGGGTTCCGACAGGCCGAGTGTGGCGAGCAGGTCGAGGCCCGAACCGTCGGCGAGGCGTTCGCAGGCCACCACGATGTCATAGCCGCCCTCGCGCAGGCGTGCGAGGCAATCGCCCTTGCTCGTCACCTGGGCGCAGTCGATCAGGCCCTGCAGCGAACGCGCTGCGGCCGAAAGGACCGCCGGGTCATGATCGACGAGCAGGACTCTCATTCAGGTGCCCTAGATACCCCAGTGTCGGCCAGGGTAACTCCGGCATATGTCACGAAATCCGATGGTGCATTGCCGCATCCTAGCGTGTCCGTCGTACATTCAGGACGTTGGGCACTTTTCCAAGACGCTGCGTGACGCGACTGAGGTCCGCCTCGCCCTGGATGTCGATCCTCAGGACCGTCGTGGCCGTGCCCTCGGAGCGGCGGGTGGTGGTCGACAGCGAGTCGAGCCGCAGGTGCTCGCTGGCGACGACGTCGGTAAGGTCGCGCACCAGCGCGCGCCGGTCGAGCCCGACGACCGTCAGTTCTACGGTCAGTGCGCCCGCATGGGCCTCGATCCATTCGCAGTCGAGCACGCGTTCGGGCCGCCCGGCGCGCATGCGCCTGAGCCCCGCGCAGCCCGCGCGGTGGATGGTGACGCCGCGCCCGACCGTGACGTAGCCCACGATCGGCTGCGGGCGCACGGGCGCGCAGCAGCGGGCGAGCGTGATCGGCAGGTCGCCGACACCTTCGACCGCGACGGGCGATCCGTTGCGGCCCGGCGCGGCGGGCCTCGGGCGGGGCGATGCGCGCGGCGATCGCGGGGCCTGCAGGCGGGCGATGGCCTGCGTCAGCTGGGTCACCGTGATCTCGCCCTCGCCGACGAGCCGATGCAGGGTGTCGGCGTCGGGAACCTTGAACGCAGGCACCAGTGCCGCCAGCAACCCGGGACCGCCCGCGCTGCGTGCGAGCTCCCGCTCGATGGTCGCGCGACCTGCGGCCCGATTGTCGGCCTCGCCGAGGCGACGAAACCATGCGCGCACGCGCGCGCGGCTGCGGGCGGAGGCGAGATAACCCTGCTCCGGCGCCATCCAGTCGCGGCTCGGCGCGAGCGCCTTGCCGGTGATGATTTCGACGACCTCGCCATTGGCGAGGCGGTGGGTCAGCGGCACGATGCGGCCATTCACCTTCGCGCCCCGGCAGCGATGGCCGAGATCGGAGTGCAGGTGATAGGCGAAATCAAGCGGCGTCGCGCCCCGCGGCAGCTCGACCACTTCGCCCTTCGGCGTGAGCGCGTACACCCGGTCGGCGAACAGGCTCGCCTGCACGCGGTCGAGGAAGTCGCCGTCGCCGCCGCGCGCGCCGCCGGGTGCTAGCAGTTCGCGCACCGCTTCGACCTTGCGGGCGTAGTCGGCGTCGCGCGCGCCGCCTTCCTTGTAGCGCCAGTGCGCGGCGATGCCGAGTTCGGCCTGCGCGTGCATGTCGCGCGTGCGGATCTGCACCTCGACGGGCTTGCCCGCGGGGCCGATCACGGCGGTGTGGATCGAACGGTAGTCGTTGCCCTTCGGTGTCGCGATGTAGTCGTCGAACTCGCCCGGGATGTAGGGCCAGAGGCCGTGCACCACGCCGAGCGCCGCGTAGCACTCCGCGACGTCCCCGCAGACGATGCGCACGGCGCGCACGTCGAAGATCCGCTCGAAGTCGAGCCGCTTGCGCTGCATCTTGCGGTGGATGCTGTAGATGTGCTTCGGCCGGCCGTATACCTCGGCGGTGATGCCCGCGGCGGCGAGTTCAGCACGCAACTCGCCGCAGAGCGCGGCAATGTACTCCTCGCGCGCCGCGCGCTTCTCGTTGAGGGCCTGTGCGATGCGCTTGTACTCGCCCGGCTCGAGCAGGCGAAAAGCAAGGTCCTCGAGCTCCCACTTGAGCTGCCAGACGCCCAGCCGGTTGGCGAGCGGCGCGAAGATCTCGCGGGTCTCGCTCGCGAGGCGCGCCCGCTCGCCTTGCGTCGCGTCCCGTGCGGCCCGCAGCCGCACGAGCTGCACGGCGAGGCGCGCGAGCACGAGTCGCGGGTCGCCGACGACGGCCAGCAACATCTTGCGCAAGGTCTCGGCCTGGCGCGCATCGAGGCCGCGCTCGGGCTGCCAGTCGCGGGGCAGCCCGAGGTCGTCGAGCGGCGCGAGCTCGCGCGCGCAGGCGAGCGCGCGCGCGCCCGCCGCTTGCGCCACCCCTGTCGTGGGCGCGGCACTGGCGAGGGCCTGCGAGGCGAGCGTCGCGATGGCGAGCGTCGCATCGTCCGCGAGCGCGGCGACGATGCCCGCGGCCTCGGCCGCGCGCGCGAGGCGCGACTCATCCACGCCGGCGTCGCGCAGCGCTTCGCGCACGCGTTCGATCTCTTGCGCATGTGCGGGCGGGCAGTAGAACAGCGGCTCCACGGCATGAGCTTAGCGCCGAATCGCGATATGATGGCGTCTGCATGGCGGGCCACAGCAAATGGGCGAATATCCAGCACCGCAAGGGCGCGCAGGACAAGCTGCGCGCGCGCATTTTCAGCAAGCTGCTGCGCGAGATTTTCTCGGCCGCCCGCGCGGGCGGCGGCGACGCCGCGATGAACCCACGCCTGCGCCTGGCGGTCGAGAAGGCACGTGCCGCGAGCATGCCGCGCGACACGATCGAGCGGGCGATGAAGCGCGCCGCGGGTGGCGCCGAGGGCGTCGACTACCAGGCGGCGCGCTATGAGGGCTACGGTCCGGGCGGCGTTGCGGTCATGCTCGATTGCCTGACCGACAATCGCAACCGCACCGTCGCCGATGTGCGCCACGCCTTCGCGAGCCATGGCGGGCATCTCGGCGCGGATGGTTCGGTGGCCTATCTCTTCCATCAGGTCGGCCAGCTGGCCTTTGCGCCGGGCTGCGACGAGGATCGCCTGATGGATGTGGCACTCGACGCCGGTGCGGAGGACGTGGTGGCCCATGCCGACGGTTCGATCGACGTGCTGACCGCGCCGGCCGACTTCGAGGCCGTGCGCCGGGCGCTGGCGCAGCGCGGCTACACGGCGGCGTCGGCCGAAGTCACGCAGCGGGCGGCCACGAGCGCGGCGGTGTCGGGCGCGGCCGCCACGGAGACGCTGGAACTGCTCGAGTCGCTCGAGAGCCTGGACGACGTACAACACGTGTATACGAATGCGGAATTCCCGGACGAGCTCCTGGCGCGCGTACCGGCCTGAGGGCGGGCAGGTCGCGCGCGCGGGCGATGCGTCCGGCTGTCGCATCCTCGGCCTCGATCCCGGTTCGCGGCGCACCGGTTACGGCATCCTCGCCTGGCAGGCCGGGCAGTATGTCCATGTGGCCCACGGCTGCATCGATGTGTCGGGCCTCGACTTCGTCGCGCGGTTGCGGCGCATTTTCGAGGCGGTGCAGGCGTTGGTCGCGACGCATGCGCCGGACGAAGTCGCCGTCGAGCGGGTGTTCGTGAGTCGCAATCCCGACAGCGCCCTGAAGCTCGGCCAGGCGCGCGGCGCGGCGCTTGCTGCCGTGCCGGTCGGCACCGCGACCTTCGAGTACGCTCCGCGCGAGGTGAAACTCGCGGTGGTCGGTTTCGGCGCGGCCGAGAAGCCTCAGGTCGGGCACATGATCGGGCGCCTGCTCGCCATCGACGTGCGCGTCCCGGCCGATGCCGCCGATGCACTCGCGGTGGCGCTCTGCCATGCGCAGGCACGCCGGCTCGCGCTGCTGACCCGCACCGCGGGGGCGCGCCGATGATCGGCTCCCTGCGCGGCATCCTCTTGTCGAAGGCGCCACCGCAGCTCGTGCTGGAAGTCGGCGGCGTCGGCTACGAGGTCGAGGCGCCCATGTCTACCTTCTATACGCTGCCTCCGGTGGGCCGCGAGCTGAAGCTGCTCACCCACCTCGTGGTGCGCGAGGATGCCCATGTCCTTTACGGCTTTGCGACCGGGGAGGAGCGGCACCTGTTCCGCGACCTGCTGCGGGTGACGGGTGTCGGCCCGAAGCTCGCGCTCGCGATCCTCTCGGGCAGCTCGGTGGAGGCCTTCACCCAGTGCGTGCTCGCGCAGGATGCCGCGGCGCTCACGAAGATCCCGGGTGTCGGCCGCAAGACGGCCGAGCGCCTGCTGGTCGAGATGCGCGATCGGATGCAGGCCGCTGCGCAGGCGAGTGGCATGGCGGTGCCCGCCGCGGGCGGCGCGCTCGCCGGCGGCGCGCAGGCCGAAGCCCTGAGCGCGCTGGTCGCGCTCGGCTACAAGCCGGCCGAAGCGGCGCGCCTTCTGCAAGGCGTGCGCGCGCCCGACGCGACGACCGAGGACCTCATTCGCGGCGCGCTGCAAAGCGCGGCGCGTGAAGCATGAAGCAGGTGGTGCATGGCGCAGGACGCTGATCGGATCGTGAGTCCCGCGGCCGGGCGTGAGGAAGAGGCGGCCGAGCGTGCCATCCGGCCGCGGCGCCTCGCGGAGTACGTTGGCCAGCCGAAGGTGAAGCAGCAGCTCGGCATCTTCGTCGATGCCGCGCGCGCGCGCGCCGAGGCACTCGACCATGTGCTGATCTTCGGTCCGCCGGGGCTCGGCAAGACCACCCTCGCGCACATCCTCGCCGAGGAGCTCGGCGTGACGCTGCGCCAGACGTCGGGCCCGGTGCTCGAGCGCGCCGGGGACCTGGCGGCGTTGCTCACGAACCTGCAGCCGCGCGACGTGCTGTTCGTCGACGAGATCCACCGGCTCTCGCCCGTGGTCGAGGAAGTGCTCTATCCCGCGATGGAGGACTACCAGCTCGACATCATGATCGGCGAGGGGCCGGCGGCGCGCTCGATCAAGCTCGACCTGCCGCCCTTCACGCTGGTCGGCGCCACCACGCGTGCGGGCCTGCTCACCTCGCCGCTGCGCGACCGCTTCGGGATCGTGCAGCGGCTCGAGTTCTACGGCGTCGAGGACCTCGAGCGCATCGTGGCACGTTCGGCGGGCATCCTCGGCGTGCCGATCGACGCGGCCGGCGCGCGCCGCATCGGCGAGCGTTCGCGCGGCACGCCGCGCATTGCGAACCGGCTGCTGCGTCGGGTGCGCGACTACGCCCAGGTCAAGGCGGACGGCCGCATCGACGAGCGGGTGGCCGATGCGGCCCTCGACCTGCTCGAGGTCGATGCGCACGGCTTCGATACGCTCGATCGCCGCCTGCTGCTCACCGTAATCGAGAAGTTCGATGGCGGGCCGGTCGGCATCGACAGCATCGCCGCAGCGATCGGCGAGGAGCGCGGCACGCTGGAGGACGTGATCGAGCCGTTCCTGATCCAGCAGGGCTTCCTGATGCGCACCGCGCGCGGGCGCGTCGCGACGCGCAGCGCCTGGCGCCATTTCGGCCTCGCCGTGCCCGAGCAGCTGGCGCCGACCCTGTCGCTGTTCGAGGACGGGCGGTGAGTTTCGCTTGGCCGGTGCGGGTGTACGTCGAGGACACCGACTTCGGCGGCATCGTCTACTACGCGAACTACCTGCGCTGGTTCGAGCGTGCGCGCACGGAATGGCTGCGCACGAAGGGATATTCGCAGGCGATGCTGGCGCGCGAGCCGGGCATCGTGTTTTCGGTCGTGAGCGCGCGGGTGGACTACCGGCGCCCCGCGCGCCTCGACGACGAACTCGTCGTGACGTGCGAGCCGCGGCCCGACGGGCGCGCGAGCCTGCGTTTCGCACAGCAAGTGCTGCGTGGCGAGGAACTGCTCGCAGAGGGTGAAGTCCGGGTGGCATGCCTTGCGGCGGGCACCTTGCGACCGGTGCGGCTGCCGGAATTCGTGATCGCGGAGGTCGGATAAATGGGTGGAGAGCTGTCGATCCTGCGGCTGGTGCTCGATGCCAGCCTCATCGTGCAGATCGTGATGGGGCTGCTGCTCGGCGCATCGGTCATGTCCTGGGCGATCATCCTGCGCAAGCGCGGCATCGTGCGGGGTGCGCGCGCGGAGGCCGGGCGCTTCGAGGAGCAGTTCTGGGTCGGCGGCGGCGACCTCACGGCGCTCTACCGCGAGATCGAGGCGCGGGCCGGGGTCACCGGCATGGCCAGCATCTTCGTGATGGGCTTTCGCGAGTTCGCGCGGCTGCGCCAGCAGGGCAGCGTCGCACCCGAGCAGATGCTCGAAGGCGCACGCCGCGCGATGAAGGTCGCGCAGCTGAAGGAGCTCGAGCGCCTCGAACAGAGCCTCGCGACGCTGGCGACGGTCGGCTCGATCAGTCCCTACGTCGGCCTGTTCGGCACGGTATGGGGCATCATGAATGCGTTCGTGTCACTCGGGAGCGTGCAACAGGCGACGCTCGCGATGGTCGCCCCCGGCATTGCCGAGGCGCTCGTCGCCACGGCGATGGGCCTCTTTGCGGCGATTCCCGCCGTGATCGCCTACAACCGCTATGCCGACCAGGTGAGCCGCCTCGAGCTGCGACACGACGCCTTCATGGAAGAGTTCTCGACGATCCTGCAGCGCTATGTGGCGGCGCGGACCGGGACGGGAGGCTGAGCATGGCGCAGGGCAGGCGTGGACGCAGGCTGATGGGCGAGATCAACGTCGTGCCGTACATCGACGTAATGCTCGTGCTGCTGATCATCTTCATGGTGACGGCACCGCTCCTGACCCAGGGCGTGAAGGTGGAGTTGCCGAAGGCGGGCGCCGAGCCGATCGAGGTCAAGCTGCCACGGGGCGAGAAGCCCCTGGTCCTCTCGGTCGACCGCAACGGCCGCCTGTTCCTCAATGTCGGGTCGCAGCCGGAGCGCGCGCTCGACGAGGCGACGGTCGGGGCAAGGGCCGCGGCGATGCTGCGTCGCTCGCCCGAGCTGCCGGTGCTGGTGAAGGGCGACCGGCGCGTGGCCTATGGCCGCATCGTCGAGGCCATGGTGATCCTGCAGAAGGCGGGTGCGAAGAAAGTTGGATTCCTGACCGATCCGCCGCCGGATCGTCGCGCCTAGTGCGACCCCATAGTTAAGGTATGGCGGAACATCGGCAGCGCGAGCCAGGGGGAAGCTATTTCGGGCCGTATGCCGGCTCCGTGCTGCTGCACCTCGCGCTGTTCGCACTGTTCGCTGCGGGCTGGATGACCTGGAAACGCGCCACGCCGCCGCAGCCCCGGCAATTGGCCATCGAGGCCGTTGTCGTCGAGCCCGATGCCGTGCCAGGCCTGCGGGCGCCGCCAGCACGCGATGAATCGCTCGAGCGACAGCGGGCCGAGGCGAAGTCGCGCGCCGAGGATGACCGCCAGGCCAAGGAGCGCAAGGCCGAGGAGGATCGCAAGGCGGAAGCAGATCGCAAGGCCGAAGCGGCGCGCGAGGCGGCTGCGGCTGAACGCGTCGCCGCGGCGACGCGCGCCGCCGAAGAGAAGCGGCAGGCCGACGAGAAGCGCAAGACCGAGGAAAAGCGCAAGGCGGAAGAAATCCGCAAGGCTGAGGAGGCGCGCAAGGCCGAGGAGTCGCGCAAGCGCGCCGAGCGAGAGGCCGACTTGCGACGCAGCCTCGAAGCGGAAGAACGCGCGCGCGCTGCGAGCGGTGCGGGCTCGCAGTGGCGCGACCTGATCCGCGCGAAGATCATGGCCAACTGGCGGCGGCCGCCCACCGCGCGTGCCGGGATCGAGTGCGTCGTGAAGGTCACGCAGGTGCCCGGCGGAACGGTGCAATCGGTGAAAATCCTGTCGTGCAATGGCGACGAAGCGGTGCGCCAGTCGATCGAGCTCGCCGTCATGAACGCCTCGCCGCTGCCGCCGCCGCCCGACGCGGCCCTGTTCGAACGCAACCTGGAAGTGGTATTCAAGCCAAATGACTGACAAGCGAATCCTGGCCTGCCTCCTCATGCTGGCAGGCGTGACGGCCGGCGGCAACGCGCGCGCGCAGTTGCGCATCGAAATCACTTCCGGGGTCGCAGATCCGATCCCGGTGGCGATCGTGCCGTTCGCCCGCTCGGTGCCCGGTGACGGCGGGCTCGATGTCGCGGCGGTCGTGCAGCGCGACCTCGAGGGCAGCGGCCGCTTCAGGGCCATGGCCCGCAACGACATGATCGAGCAGCCCTCGCGTGCCGCCGACGTGGTGGTCGCGGACTGGCGGACCGCCCGCAACGACTACATCGTCGTGGGCCGCGTCCTGCCGGGCGAGGCGGGCGCGGTGCAGATCGAAGTGGAACTCGTGAACCTTGCGAGCGGCAAGCGGCTGGCCGGACAGCGCTTCGTCGCGTCACCGGGCCGCCTGCGGGAGGCTGCACACCAGGTGAGCGACCTCGTTTACGAGAAGATCCTCGGCGTGCCAGGCGCGTTCGCGACGCGCATCGCCTACGTGGCCGTCGACGGGCGCCCGCCGCGCCAGTCGTACAAGCTCATCGTGGCGGACGCCGACGGCGAGCAGGCACGCACGGTGGCGGAGTCCACGCTGCCGCTGATGTCGCCCGCCTGGTCGCCCGATGGTGAATGGCTGGCCTATGTGTCCTTCGAGTCACGCTCGTCGGCGATCTGGCTGCAGAAGGTCCGCACCGGCGAGCGCCGCCGGCTGCTGGCGCGCCCCGGCATCAACGGCTCGCCCGCGTGGGAGCCGGTGAGGGGTGAGCGCCTCGCCGTCACGCTCTCGACGGCCAGCGGCAACCTCGACATCTATCTAGTCGACGTCGCCGACGGCAACCTGACCCGCGTGACCTCGGACCCCGCGATCGATACCGAGGCCGCGTTCAGCGCCGACGGCCGCACGCTCTATTTCACGTCGGACCGCGCGGGCAGCCCGCAGGTCTACCGCGCCGAGGCCGCCGCGAATGCAGCGGCGAAGCGCGTGACCTTCACGGGGAGCTACAATGCGCGGCCAAGGCTGTCCCCCGACGGCAAGCAGCTCGCGATGGTGACCCTCGCGGGTGGCGGTTACCGGGTGGCGGTACAGGACCTCGCGACGGGCGTGGTGCGACCGTTGTCGAAGGGGCCGCTCGACGAGTCGCCGAGCTTTGCGCCGAACGGCGCGATGCTCATTTATGCGGGGCGCGAGCGGGGCCAGGGCGTGCTCGCCACGGTGGCGATCGACGGCCTGACGACCCAGCGGCTCAAGGCCGAGCAGGGCGAAGTGCGCGAACCGGTGTGGGGCCCGCGGCGGCCATGATTTTCAGCAGAGGTGCAGAAGCGATGAGAAATCTGATGTGGGTTTGGCTGGCTGCGGGCGCGCTTGCGCTGGGCGGCTGCGCCACGAAGAAGCCGGTGCAGAAGCCGGCGGCCGAGACGACCCAGGGCGCGGGCGCCGGGGCCACGAGCCAGGGCGCGCCGGGCGAGGGCGTCACCACGGCGCCGCTCGGCGACGACACGGCTTCCGCCGGCCCGCAGGGTGAGCTGCTCAGCAAGCGCATCATCTATTTCGAGTTCGATCGCGCGGAATTCAAGCCCGAGGACGCGGCGCTGATCGCGGCCCACGCCCAGTACCTCGCCTCGCATCCGGGCACGCGCGTGCGGCTCGAAGGGCATACGGACGAGCGCGGAACGCGCGAGTACAACATCGGCCTCGGCGAGCGGCGCGCGCAGACGGTGCGGCGGGCGCTGCTGCTGCAGGGCGTCGCCGAGTCGCAGGTTGCCACCGTCAGCTACGGCGAGGAGCGTCCCGCCGCGGCTGGCAGCGACGAAATGGCCTGGGCGCAGAATCGCCGCGTCGAAATCGTCTACCTGAACTGAGCAGGCCCACCGCATGCGCCCACGCGTCATCGCCTTTGCGTCCGTCCTGTCCGTGGCCACCTTGCTGGGTGGCTGCAGCCTGGCACCCACCGAGGAGGATCCGGTGCAGGTGCGTCTCACCGACCTCGACGCGCGTGTCGCCAAGGTCGAACGCATCATCGCGAACCAGAGCCTCGTCGAGCTTTCGCAGCGCGTCGAGGCGCTGGAGGCGGGGGTGCGCGACCTGCGTGGCCGGACCGAGCTGCAGGAGAACGCGGTCGAGGGCGCAAAGAAGCAGCAGCGCGATCTCTACGCGGACCTCGACCAGCGGCTCTCGGCACTTGAGGCCGGCGTCGTGGACCCGGCCCGCGCCGCAGCGCCCGCCGGTGCCGCAGCGGCGCAGACCGGGGCTGCGGCGAGCGCAGCGGGCGTTGCAGGTGGCGTGGCACCAACCGGCGCCTCGGCGCCCGTGGCCGCTCCTCCTGCCGCAGCGGCGGCGGCTCCCGCGGGCGCGCCGCCATCCGCGGCCGACCAGCAGCGGACGTACGACGGCGCTTTCGCCGCGATGAAGGACGCGCGTTACCCGGATGCGATCGCCGGCTTTCGCCGCCTGCTCGAGGCGAACCCGTCGGGACCGCTCGCGCCGAACGCGCAGTACTGGCTCGCCGAGGCGTACTACGTCACACGCGATTTCGAGGGGGCCGCGAGCGCCTTTGAAACCGTCGGCCAGCGCTGGCCCGATTCGGCGAAGGCGCCGGGTGCGATGTTGAAGCTCGGCTATTCGCAGTACGAACTGAAGCGCTACGCCGATGCGAAACAGACCTTTGCGCGCCTCGTCGCGCGCTATCCAGATACCGAGGCGGCGAAGCTCGCGCAGGAGCGCATGAAGCGCATCATCGCCGAAGGGCAGTGAGCGCAGCCGCGAAGGAATCGCGGCTGCGGATCACCGAGATCTTCCACTCGCTGCAGGGCGAAGCCGCAACGGTCGGCTTTCCGACCGTGTTCGTGCGCCTCACGGGTTGCCCGCTGCGCTGCGGTTATTGCGATACGGCCTACGCATTCACCGGCGGCGACTGGTGGTCGCAGGCCGACGTGTTGCGCAAGGTCGGGGAGTTCGGGACGCGGCATGTGTGCGTGACGGGCGGCGAGCCCCTCGCGCAGCGCGCCTGCCTGCCGCTGCTGGCGGCCCTCTGCGATGCGGGCCATGCAGTGTCGCTCGAGACGAGCGGTGCGCTGCCCATCGCAGGCGTCGATCCGCGCGTGCAGCGGGTGGTGGACGTGAAGACGCCGGGGTCGGGTGAGTCCGCGCGCAACCGGTACGAGGATTTTTCGCTGCTCACCACGCATGACCTGGTCAAGTTCGTGGTGACCGGCCGCGCCGACTATGAGTGGAGCCTCGCCTGCGTGCGTGAGCACGGCCTTGCCGCACGCTGCCCGGTCTTCTTCTCGCCGAGCCACGGCCAGCAGCCCGCCCGCGAACTCGCCGAGTGGATCCTCGAGGACCGCGCCCCGGTCCGATTCCAGATCCAGTTGCACAAGGTCCTGTGGGGCGATGTGCCGGGGCGCTGACCGATGACTCCCGCATCCGGGGAACCGGGAGCCGGGCAGCGCGAGCGGCGAGCCGTCGTGCTGCTCTCGGGTGGGCTCGATTCGGCGACGGCGCTGGCCATGGCACGTTCCGGCGGGCTCGCCTGCTACACCCTGTCGGTCGGCTATGGCCAGCGCCATGCCGCGGAACTGGCGGCCGCGGCGCGCGTCGCCGCGGCGCTTGGATCGGTGGAACATCGGACCCTGCAGGTGGACCTCGCGGGGATCGGTGGTTCGGCACTCACCGATGCCGCGATTGCGGTGCCGGTTGAACCGACCGCCGGCATCCCGGTGACCTATGTTCCGGCCCGCAACACGCTGCTGCTCTCGCTCGCGCTCGGCTGGGCGGAAGTGCTCCAGGCAGGCGACATCTTCATCGGCGTGAACGCCGTCGACTATTCGGGATACCCGGATTGCCGACCGGAATTCGTCGCGGCCTTCGATTCCCTCGCGCGGCTCGCGACCCGCGCCGGCATCGAAGGGCGCCCAACGCGCATCCGCGCGCCGCTCCTGCATATGGGCAAGGCGGACATCATCCGCGCCGGGCTTGCCCTGGGCGTGGACTACGCGCTCACCGTATCGTGCTACCAGGCGGGCGATGACGGTGGCGCCTGCGGGGCCTGTGACGCATGCCGGCTGCGGCGCGCGGGATTCGACGCCGCGGGTGTCGCCGACCCGACGTCTTACCGCTATCATGCGCAGCCTTCCGCGGGCCGTTAGCTCAGTTGGTAGAGCAGCTCCCTTTTAAGGAGTTGGTCGCTGGTTCGAGCCCAGCACGGCCCACCATCCCCCGCATGTCCATGGTGTGAATTGCGCTGAACCGAAACGGCCCCGGCTGATCGATCAGCGTAGACTTCGCGCTTTGCAATCCCTACGGAACTGCCTGTGCAGACAAGATTTTCACCCAAGGCCATCGCCATCGGCGGCGGTATCGCCGCGTTTGCCATCGTCGCCGCCATCGTCGGCATGCGGGTGGCGGATTCGCGCACCGAGCGGATCGAGGACCTGCCGCCGCTCGTGACGGTCGCGCCCGTGACCCGGGGGCCGGTTTCATCGCTCGTGTCGATCAACGGCACGATCAGCGCGCGCAATGAGCTGCCGCTCGGCATCGATGGCGAGGGCGGGCGTATTTCCGCCGTCAATGTCGAAGTGGGCGACAAGGTGAAGAAGGGCCAGCGGCTCGCGGTGCTCGACACCTCGGTGCTCGCACCGCAAGTCGCACGGCTCGAGGCAGCGCTGGTGCAGGCGCGTGCCGACGCCGACCTTGCCCGCGCCGACTGGAATCGCGCGCAGGGGGTCGAGGCTTCCGGGGCGCTCTCGAAAGAGGTGATCGAGCAGCGGCGCTCGAAGCTCGCCACCACCACCGCCCAGGTGGCGGTGGCCGAGGCGCAGCTCAAGGAAATGCGCGCGCGCCTCGCGCGCACCGAGATGCGCGCGCCGCTCGATGGCATCGTGCTCACCCGCGCCGCCGAAGTCGGCCAGATCGTTTCCGCGGGCAGCGAGCCGCTGTTCCGCCTCGCGCAGGACGGCGCGGTCGAGCTGCGCGGCAAGGTCGCCGAGCAGGACCTGCCGCACCTGGCGGTCGGCCAGGCCGCCACAGTGCGCATCACGGGCCTCGACCAGCCCTTCAAGGGGACCGTGCGCCTGCTCGGCGCAACGATCGATCCGCAAAGTCGCCTCGGCGAGGTGCGCATTGCGCTCGAGCCCGACCCGAACCTGCGCCCGGGTGCTTTCGCGCGCGGCGAGGTGCTGGTCTCGGACGCCGTGCGGGCGGTCGTCCCGCAGACCGCGGTGCTGGCGGATCGCAAGGGCACCTACGTATACGTCGTCGGGCCGGACATGAAGGTCGCGCGGCGTGACGTGCGCGTCGCCGACACCACCTCGAGCGGTGTCGTGATCGCCGCCGGGCTGGCAGGCGGCGAACACATAGTGGTGACCGCGGCCGCCTTCCTGCGCGAAGGGGAAACCGTGAGGACCACCACATGAAGAACATATCCGCCTGGGCGATCCGGCACCCGACGATGCCGCTCGTGCTGTTCGTCGTGTTGCTGTTCCTCGGCAGTTCGGCGTTCGTCCGCCTGCCGATCAACCTGAATCCCGACATCTCCTTCCCGATGGTGTCGGTCATGGTGTCCCAGCCGGGTGCGGCGCCCACCGAGATCGAAACGCAGGTGATGCAGAAGATCGACGGCGCCGTGGCGAGCGTCGGCGACGTGCGCGAGATCACTTCGCGTGCGGTCGAGGGCCAGAGCTTCACCTTCATCGAGTTCCAGATCGGCACGCCGATCGACCGCGCCGTCAACGACGTGCGCGACGCCGTCTCGAAGGTGCGCAGCGAGCTGCCGGAGGGCATCGAGGACCCGATCGTGCAGCGCGAGGACGTGGAGGGCGGCGCGATCGGCTATTTCGCCGTCAGCACCACCGACATGACGCCGAAGGAACTGTCCTGGTTCGTCGACAACACGATCACGAAGCGCCTGCTCGCGATCCAGGGCATCGCCCAGGTGACGCGCGGCGGCGGCGTGGACCGGGAGATACGCGTCGAGCTCGATCCCGCGCGCATGCAGGCGCTCGGCATCACGGCGGTCGAGGTCAACCAGCAGCTGCGCCAGCTCAACATCGACGCGCCGGGCGGGCGCGCCCAGGTGGGCGGCGGCGAGCAGGCGATCCGCGTGCTCGGCGGCGCCAAGAGCGCCTTCGACCTCGGCGAGACGCGCATCGCCGTGCCCGGCGGCCGCGTCGTGCAGCTGCGGGACATCGCCAACGTGCATGACGGCGTGGCGGAAGTGCGCGCCCACGCGCGCTTCAATGGCCGCGAGGCGACGACTTTCGGCATCTTCCGCTCGAAGGGCAGCTCGGACGTGCGGGTGCTCGAGCTCGTCAACAAGGAGCTCGACCGGCTGCGCAAGGAATTCCCGCGCGTCACGATCAAGCTGGTGTTCACCACCGTCAAGTTCACGCAGCAGACCTACGATTCGGCGATCGCCGCGATGCTCGAGGGGTCGCTGCTCGCGGTGCTGGTGGTGTTCCTGTTCCTGCGCGATGGCCGCGCGACGGCCATTTCGGCGCTCGCGATCCCGCTGTCGGCGATCCCGACCTTCGCCTTCATGCAGTGGATGGGCTTCACCCTCAATCAGATCAGCCTGCTCGCGCTGTCGCTGGTGGCGGGCGTGCTGGTCGACGACGCCATTGTCGAGATCGAGAACATCGTGCGCCACATGCGCAACGGCAAGAGCGCCTGGCAGGCGGCGCTCGACGCCGCCGACGAGATCGGGCTCGCGGTCGTCGCGACCTCGGCGACCATCATCGCGGTGTTCCTGCCGGTGAGCTTCATGGGCGGCATCACCGGGCAGTTCTTCAAGCAGTTCGGGCTCACGGTGGCGGTCGCCGTGTTCATCTCCCTGCTGGTCGCGCGACTCATCACGCCGCTGGTGGCCGCCTACACGCTCAAGAGCCACGGCCCGCAACCCGCTGGCGATGGCCCCATCATGACCTGGTACATGGGCTTCCTGCGCCTCTGCGTGCAGCATCGCTGGCGGACGATAGCGGGCGGCACCGCGTTCTTCGTGTTGTCCGTGTTTGCCCTCGCGATGGTGCCGCAGGCCTTCATCCCGACAGTCGACCAGTCGAGTTCGTCGCTCAATATCGAGTTGCCGCCCGGCGTGCGCCTCGAGGACACGGCGGCGGTCTCGGCGCGCGTCACCGCGATGGTGCGCGAGCAGCCCGAGGTAACCGACGTCGTCGAATCGATCGGCTCTGAGGACGTGCGCAGCGCGACCCTCTTCATCAACCTGGTCGAGCCGCGACAACGCGAGCTCACGCAGTCCGGCTGGGAGGCGCAGATGATCCGCAAGCTGCGCGCGATCCCCGATGCGCGCATCAGCTTCCAGAGCCAGCATAGCGGGCTGGGGCGCGACATCACGCTTTACCTCACCGGCGAGGACTCCGCGCTGGTGCAGCGCACGGCGGAGCAGCTCATCGACCAGATGCGCACCTTGCCCGAACTGCGCGACCCGCGCATTGACGGCGACCTGCCGCGGCCCGAGATCGTGATCCGCCCGCGGCTCGACCTCGCCGCCGACCTCGGCGTGACCGTGGCGACCATCGGCCAGACCGTGCGCATCGCAACCCTCGGCGACCTTGCGCAGAACGGCGCCAAGTTCTCGCTGACCGACCGGCAGGTTCCGATCCGGGTGAGCCTCGTCGAAGCGGCGCGCTCCGACCTTTCGGCGATCGAGAACCTGCCGGTGCCGACGGCCAGTGGCGGGGTGGTGCCGCTCAAGTCCGTGGCCGACATCAGCTTCGGGCAGGGCCCAAGCACAATTCGACGCTACAACCAGAGCCGCCGCCTCGCGGTCGGCGCCGACCGCAACGGCGTCGAGCCGAGCGTCGCAATGGAAAAGATCATGTCGCTGCCGGTCTTGAAGCACATGCCGCAGGGCGTGCGCCTGATCGAGAAGGGCGACGCCGAGATGATGAACGAGCTGTTCTCGAACTTCCTGCTCGCGATCATCGCGGGCGTGCTGATGGTGTTCGCGGTGCTCGTGCTGCTCTTCGCCCGCGTCTTCCAGCCGATCACGATCCTCTCGGCGCTGCCCCTGTCGATCGGCGGCGCGGCCGTGGCGCTGTTGCTCACCGGCAACGCCCTGTCGCTCCCGGCGGTGATCGGCGTGCTGATGCTGATGGGCATCGTCGCGAAGAACTCGATCCTGCTGGTGGACTTCGCGATCGAGGAGATGCGTGCGGGTCGCGACCGGGTGACGGCGTTGCTCGAGTCCGGCCACAAGCGCGCGCGCCCGATCGTGATGACCACCGTCGCCATGGTGGCCGGCATGCTGCCGGTGGCGCTCAACATCTCCGGCAGCTCCTCGTTCCGCGTGCCGATGGCGATCGCGGTGATCGGCGGCCTCATCACCTCGACCGCGCTCACCCTGGTGGTCGTGCCGGCCGTGTTCACGGTCATCGACGACCTCGAGCGCCGCGCGGGCCCGTGGTTCAAGCGGGTGCTGACGACGAAGGGCGACGAGGGCACGGCGCCGGCTGCGGCCGAAGGGTCGAAGCAGGGCGCGTAGAGCCGCTGCCAGTAAATGGCGGATGCGCCGAGGCTGACCAGCCCGGCGCACCCGCCTGCAGATCGCCCGCCGCGGTGCGCGGCGGGCGGGCGCTCACTTCGTGATCACGGCATCCAGTGGCTGTACGGTGCCATTGACGGCGACGCCCTGCCGGCCGAGCACGCGCGCATCGGCGACGCGGAGGCTTCCGCCGAGCAGCTTCACGCCGAGCTTCTCGCCGCCCACCGTGGCGAGCTCGCGCTGGCGCTTGAGGTCGTACTGCGTCAGGCTGCCGGTGACCAGGTGGCGCTTCACCAGCGCCTCGAGCTCCGCCTTGCGCTCGGGCTTCAGCAGGTTTTCGAGTTCGCCGGCCGGCAGCTTGGCGAACGCATCGTCGGTCGGCGCCAGTACGGTGACGGCATCGCCGCTCGCGAGCAGGCCCTGCAGGCCCGCGGCGTCGACCGCCTTGGCGAAGGTCGAGAAACGGGCGTCGCTGTGGATGATGTCGCCGACGCGCTTGTCCTGCGCGGTGGCGGCGGTGGCGGCGCCCAGCACAGTGAGGGCAAGGGCGGCGATGACTTTCTGGAACTGCATGGGGGATCTCCTGAGGGGGATTCCAGAGTAGCCGCGCGGACCGGCCCGCTGCGTGTTTCCGCGGCAAAGCTATGCAAAGTTTTGCAAAGACGGTTTCGCGGATGAGTTGCGCGACGCGAGCGTCTACACTCGCCTGCCATGCCGCCGCAGCTGCTGCTCATCGACGACGATCGCGACTTGTGCGCGATGCTCGAGGAATTGCTCGCGGGCGAGGGATTCGGCGTGGCGAGCGCGCACTCGGGCCCCGCCGCGCTCGCGCATGTCGAGCAGCACAGGGTCGACCTCGCGGTGCTCGACGTGATGCTGCCGGGCATGAGCGGGTTCGACGTGCTGCGCACGCTGCGCCGGCGCAGCGCCTTGCCTGTCCTCATGCTGACCGCGCGCGGCGAAGCCGTCGACCGGATCGTCGGCCTCGAGGTGGGTGCGGACGACTACCTCGCAAAGCCCTTCCACCCGCGTGAACTCATCGCGCGCATCCGCGCCATCCTGCGCCGGCCGACGGCCAGCGCCGCCGGGCCCGCCGAGCGGCTGCTCACGGTCGGGGCGCTGGTACTCGACCTGGCGCGCGGCCGCGCAGCGGTCGCGGGACGCGAGGTCACGCTCACCGGCGCCGAGGCGCGCGTGCTCGAGGAGCTCGCGCGCTCGGCCGGGCAGGTGGTGAGCCGGCAGCTGCTGTGCGAACGCGCGCTCGGCCGGCCGCTCGAGGCATTCGACCGCAGCATCGACACGCACGTGGCGAACCTGCGCCGCAAGCTCGGCGAGGACGCGCCGGAGATCCGCGGCGTGCGCGGCGCGGGCTATGCCATGGACCCGGGCGCGCCGGCGTGAAGAGCGTCTACGGCCGGATCTTCCTCACGGTCAGCATCGCGAGCCTGCTGATGCTCGGTCTCGGCACGGCGGTCAGCTTCCTGATGGTGAGCGAGCGCATCGAGCGGCTCGCGGGACAGGATGCGGCGCATGTCGCCGCCGCCGCCGCCGCCGCGATCGACCGGGGTGGCGAGCCGGCGCTGCGCGACTGGTTGCGCGCCGAGGAGGCGCGCCCGGGCCACATGCAGGTGCTCGTTGTCGACAGCACAGGTGCCGACCTCATCGGCCGCGCGGTGCCCGCAGGCCTTGCGATGCGCACGCCGGCCGTCCTCAAGCTGGACCCGGCCGACCGCTCACGCTCGCTGTACGCCTCCCGCTGGATTCCGCAGGTGCAACTGGCGGATGGGCGGCGTTTCGCGGTGTATCTCGTCGAGCGCAATCCATCCTGGTGGGACGGCGTCGGGATCAAGCAGTTGCCGATCCTGCTGATCGCGCTCGCCATCCTGATGAGCGGCGCCGTAGCCGGCATCCTCGCGCGCAGCTTCAGCCGGCCGATCCGCGAGCTCGCGCGCGCCACCCGTTCGTTTGCCGCGGGCCTCGCGGCGCCCGAGGTCAGCGGCCGCGTGATCGCGCGCAACGACGAACTTGGCGCGCTTGCCCGCGATTTCACCGCGATGGCGGGGCGCCTCGGGCACTTGCTGAAGGCCCGCGACCGGCTGGTTCGCGACATGTCGCATGAGTTGCGTACGCCGCTCGCGCGCCTCAACGTGGCGCTCGAGCTGCTGCGCCGGCGCGACCCGGACGGCCGGCTGGAGGGCGATGTCGCGCGCCTGCAGCAACAGGTCGACCGGCTCGACCACATGATTGGGTCCATCCTGAGCCTCTCGAGGCTCGACGCGATGTCGGCGCCACCGAAGTTCCAGCGCATCGCGCTGGCGCCGTTCGTCGAAGAGGTGGTCGAGGATGCGCAGCTCGAGGCCGCGCAGCGCCACTGCGTGCTCGGGCTGCTGGATGCCGAGGGCCTCGAGGTGCAGGTCTACGGCAGCCCGATGATCCTCGGCAGCGCGCTGCAGAACGTGCTGCGCAATGCCATCCATCACACCTCCGAGGGCACGCATATCGACGTGCGGCTGCGGGTGCAGGGCGGGGAGGCCGCGATCATCGTGCAGGACCGCGGCCCCGGCGTGCCGGTGGATGCGCTCGAGCACATCTTCGAACCGTTCTTCCGCATGGACGATGCGCGCATGCGCCAGCCGGGCGGCTCGGGTCTCGGGCTCGCGATCGTCGCGCGGGCCATGCGGCTGCACCGAGGCGCCGCCAGGGCGCGCAACCTGCCCGCGGGCGGCCTCGAAGTCACGCTGACCTTGCCGACCTTGACCGAGGGCGCCGTCCCGCTCGAGCCGGACTACTTCAGCGAGCCGCCGACACCGCTCACGGGCTGACGCCGAGGTGCGTGCACAGCGCGGCGGTGAACTCCGCGCACGCCTCGATGTTCGAGAGATGGGCGGCATCGAGGGTCACGAGGCGGGCGCCGCGGATGGCGGCCTGCATTTCGGCCATTCGGGCGGGCGGCACGCCGGCATCGTGGGCGCCCGCCAGCAGCAGCGTCGGCGCGCCGATGCGGGCGAGATCGGCGCGCAGGTCCAGGTCGCGGATGGCGGCGCAGGCCGCCGCGTAGCTGGCGGGATCCGTGCCGAGGAAGATCTTCCGGATGCGCCCGACTTCGCAGGGTGCGCGCTGCCGGAATGCCGGCGTGAACCAGCGTGCCATCGTGGGTTCGGCGAGCGGCTCCATGCCGCCATGGCGCACGAGCGCCATCCGCTCCGACCAGGCGGCCGCCGGCGGCATATGGGCGGCGGTGTTGGCGAGCACCAGCCGGTCGACGCGACCGGGTGTGTGGATCGCGGCGCGCATCGCCACCATGCCGCCGAGCGACAGGCCGCACCAGTGCGCGCGTTCGATGCCAAGGCGGTCGAGCACCGCACAGGCATCGGCGGCCAGTGCGGCAATGTCCGACTCCTCCACGCCGGCGCGGGCCGAGGCACCATGGCCGCGCAGGGAGTAGCGGACGAGATGAAAATACGGCTCGAGCGCCGCGACCTGCGCGTCCCACATCGCGAGCGAGCTGCCGAGCGCGTGCAGCAGCAGCAAGGGCGGGCGGTCGACGTCGCCGCGGGACTGCGGATCGAGCTCAATAGCCGCGTTCGACATCGACCACCGAAAGCAGCGCCTCGCCCGCCTGCCAGCGCCGCAGGTTCTCGCGCACGATCCTGCGACGATGGCCCTCGTCGGCATCGGTGGTCGCTGACATGTGCGGCGTGATGATCGTGCGCGGCGCGCGCCACAACGGATGGCCGGGCGGCAGGGGCTCGGGATCGGTCACGTCGAGCCCGGCGCCGCCGACCTGTCCACTAGCGAGCGCAGCGACGAGGTCGCCGGTCACGACGCTCGCGCCACGGCCGAGGTTCACGAACAGGGCGCCACGCCTCATGGCCGCGAAGAACTTCGCATCGAAGAGGCCGCGCGTCTCCGCGGTGAGCGGCAGGGCCGCGACCACGGCGTCGGCGCGCGCGGCAAAAGGGAGCAAGTCGGCGGGCTTGCCGACCTGTTCAACGAACGGCGGCCCCGGGCGATCCGATGCGCGCGTGGCAATGACACGCATGCCGAGCGCGTGCGCGAGGCGCGCGACCTCGGTGCCGATGCCGCCGAGGCCGGCGACGAGCAATGTCTTGCCGGCGAGGACCTGCACGGGTGCACCGGGGCCGGGAGAATCGTCCCAGCGTCCGGCGGCCCCGCGCGCGATGTAGACATCGAGGTGGCGCGCGAGCGCGAGCAGCAGTGCGATCGCGTGTTCCGCCATGGGCGGGCCGAGCGCGCGCTGCATGTTGGTGACGACGATGCCGCGCGTGCGGATGGCGGGCAGGGCCACGCACTTTTCGATGCCGGCCGAGAATGCCTGGACCCAGCGAGTGCCGGGCGCCGCGGCCAGCAAGTCCGCTTCGCAGAAGCCGAGGAAGGCATCGGCGCCCGGTGCCGCCGCCAGCGCCTCGGCAGGCGTGGCCGCCACGACGATATGGGCGCCGGCCGCGACCGGCGCGAGGTACTGCGCGGCCTGCGGCGCGAGATTGGCGCGCACGACGATCCGGCGCAGCGGCCGCCAGGTCGCGCGCTCGCGCACGGGCACGGCGTCGACTTTCAGGCCGAGTTGCGCGATGAGCTGCTCCACTTCGGGCGGCGGCGATGCAACGGCGGCATCGGTCGCGGCCACGGCGGCAAGGAGCGTGGCGGCGGCGCAGGCGGGCAGCAGGCGCAGTGACTTGCGGCGAGTGTGCATGCGACGAGTGTCGCGCGTGCGGATTTCGCCGTAAAGACCGTCGTTTCTCGGCGTGCTTGCGGCACGGCCCGCGCGTTCAATCGAAGCTCGAACCAGCGGAGGAAATCGCAATGACAAGGCGCAGCTCCCGTGGTCAGGGCATGACCGAGTACATCATCATCGTGGCGCTCATCGCCGTCGCCGCGATCGGCGTCTACACGGCATTCGGCGACATCGTGCGCGGACAGACCTCGGTGGCGGCATCGGCGCTCGCCGGCTCGCAATCCGGCGGTGCCCGCGGCGCGGTGAACCAGGCGCAGCAGCGCTCGAACACCGAGGGCCAGGCACAGAAGACCCTGCAGGACTTCGAGCAGTAGGCCGTGCGGCGCGAGCATGGACATGCCGTGGTTTTCACCCTCGTGGTGCTCGCTTGCCTGGCGGCGGCCGCCCTGTTCGTGCACGAGGGCGGCCGGCTCGCCGCGCAGAAGCGGCGTCTCATCGACGCCGCGGATGCCGCGGCGCTGTCGGCCGCCACCTTCGAGGCGCGCGTGCTCAACTTCGACAGCTACATGAACCGTGCGATCGTCGCGAACCAGGCCGCCATGGCGCAGTCGGTCAGCCTGCGGTCCTGGCTCGAGTACATGACACGCACGGTCAGCCGCGTGAACAGGGTCGCCCGCTTCGTCCCCTGGCTCGGGGCGGCGACTACGGCGCTGAGCCGGGTGATGTCCGGCGTGAACCGTGCCGCGCAGCCGTTGCTCGCGGCCGGCGAGGGCACCCTCGCGGTGTTCACCACCGACTTTGCGCGTGCCGCCGATGCACTGCATGGGGCCGCGGCGCCCGCCACGCTCGATCTTGCGCGGCGCGTCGCCGCGGAGAACTTTCCCGGCGCGGTGCCGAGCGCGCGGGGCCAGGCCTTCTTCGGCGTACACGCCGGCCAGTGGAACCGTCTCACTCGCGCCTATGGGGGCGCGCAGCGTGGTCGGCAGAAGGATGTCGTCCTTCGTTCACTGGACCGCTTCACCGCCGATCGGGGCGCCGTGCTGGCCAGTGCCGCAATCGTGCAGCTGCAGAAGCGCGGCGGCACCGATCTGCTCGGCTACGACACCTGGCGCGGCATGGATACCTTCGCCCTGCACCAGCGCCTGCTCTTCGACTGGCGTGAAACCTTCTCGATCGGCTGGGGCGCGGCGGAGCAGGGGCCGCGCAGTTCACTGCGCGGGGAGCACGGCGGCAGCTACCGGGTGAACCGCCGCACGTCGCGAGCCGCGATGCGCGACCTGCGCAGCTCGCGTCTCTTTCGCGGCCTGCCGGCCATGCGCGACGTGAGCCGGCTCGAAGCCACGGCGGTGAACGACCTGCGGCTCGACCTCGAACTCGCGGTGCCCGTGGGCGGTGGCGGCCCGGCCCGCAGGGACATGCTGGCGCTTTCGTCGGCACGGGTTTTCCACGCGCGCGCCGAGTCGCGTACCGACCGCCGTCGCGAGCTTGCGAGCCTCTATTCACCTTACTGGCAGGCGCGCCTCGCCACCTCGCCGCGATGGCTCGCGCCATGAACGCGCGCGGCCAGGCCATGGCGGAAATGCTGGTCGTGGTGCTGGGCCTCGTTCCGCTGTGGCTCGGGCTGATGGCCTATGCGGGCCTGCAGGACCTCGCCGCGACGACGCAGGCGGCGGCACGCTACGCGGCGTTCGATCGCGCGCTCGCGCCCGAGGGAGCCGCCACCCTGGAAGGTCGCGCGCGCCGCTTCATCTTTGATGCGGCGCCGGGACCGGTGAACTCGGCCACGCAGTCCCGGCAGTGGGGCATCTATCCCGGGCTGTGGTTCGATCCGGCGACACGCGCGCAGTGGCTTCCCGCGCCCGGCCGTGTATCGGTTTCGACCCGGAGCTCGCCGCTGGCCGGGCTCGCCGGCACGGCGAGCAAGGCGGCACTCGCACTGGTGGCGCCCGCAGCGCCGCTCGCGCCGGGCCGTTTCGACCTGCGTGCCGGGGGACCGGCGCGAGCGACGGTGCGTGTGCCGCTCGCGGGCGTCAGCCTCCCTTTCCTGCCCCAGCGCTTCATGCTGTCCGCAGAGGTGAGCGTGCTCGGCGATGCCTGGGCTGCCGAGGACAGCCGGCAGGTCTCCGCGCGGGTGCGGGGGCTCGCGCCCTTGCGGGTCCTGACGCCGGTGACGGCGCTGCTGCAACCGCTCACTCCGCCGCTGTCTCTCTTTGAACCGCGTCTGCGCGAGTTCTGCCCCGCGAAGGTCGCGCCCGACATCGTGCCCGCCGATCGGCTCCTGCCTCGCACGTGGCCGCGGACGCGGGAGTACCTGCGATGCTGATCGCCGCGCTCGTCCTGCAGTCGACGCTGGCTGCGGCCACGGGCGCGCAGGCCCCGCCGGAGCTGGCGCGGGCGCTCGTACAGCTCGCGAGCGATGCCGTGGTCGTCGATCGGGTCCCGATGGCGCTCCATCGCTACCGGTCAGTGTTGGCGCCCGCCCGCCTGTTCGCGCTCTGGAGCGGGGGCGCCTCAGATCGCCCCCCCGTCCGCGACATCGCAGGCGGCTGGCGTGTCGCGAGCCGGATCGAGGGGTCGTGGCAGGAGACCTTGCAGGTCCGCTCCGATGGCGCAGGTGGCAGCGAAGTGCTGCGCTCGCGGGTCGACTTGCGTGCGCCGCTTGCGCGACCGGAGTCGCTGCCCTTTGCCCTGCCCGCAGGCGGGGCCGTCCTGCGCACCCTCGCTTTCCACGACCGTGCCGGCCGCGGCAGCCAGTTCATCGTGGCCATTCAAGGCTCGCCGCCGCGCGCCATGTCGCTGCTGTGTGCACGCCTGCTCGAAGGCGGGTGGCAGCCGGTTGCCACCGATGGTTGCGCAATGCCGGTCACGGCAGCGACCGCCTGGTTCCTGCGAGGTGCCGAAACGCTCGGGCTTTCGCTGCGGGCGAGCGGCCGGGGCTCGCGCGCGGTGATCGGGTTCGTGAGTCCGCAGCCGTGAGCAGGATGCGCGGCCAGGCACTCGCCGAGTATGTGGGGCTCCTGTTGGTGCTCATCGCGGCCCTTTGCCTGCCAGCCTTCGGCGGGCCCGCCGTCATGGTGCAGCTCGAGCAGGCGTTGCGGCTCTACTGGCAATCCTGGACCGCGGCCTTGCTGACCGCGGCGGTGGCGGCATGAACCGCTGGCTGCCTTGGCTGGCTTCCCTGCTGGCCGGAGGCGGCGCCGCGCTGCTTGCCTCCCGCTACATGAGCACGCGCATCGCTTCAGCGGAGGCAGCGCTCGCGAGGGAGTACGAGCTTCGCCCGGTGATCGTGGCGGCGCGAGCCATCCCGGCCGGCGAGACAGTGCAAGTCGACGACCTTGCGCTGCGCAAGGTGCCGGTGCGCTTCGCACCGAGCGACGCTCAGGGCGCGGCGGCGGCGGGCGAGATCGTCGGCCGCGCGACCCTGCACGCACTCGCCGCCGGCGATCCGGTGCTTCCCTCGGCGCTGCAGTCGAGCGACCTGCCGCCGCTCGCGTCGCTCGTCGGCGAGCAGCGGCGCGCCATCACGCTGGCGGTCGATGAGATCAACGGATTCGCGGGGCTGCTCTCGCCGGGTGACATCGTGGACCTCGTCTACGTCGCCGATACCGAGGCGGCGCAGCGCGACCGTCCGACGGCGCGCCCGCTGCTCGAGGGGGTCACCGTGATCGCCACGGGCCGCAGCACGCGGCGAGTGCGCGCCACGGACGGCAATGGTGTCGCCCGTGATGTCGACGTGGACTACGCGAGCGTTGCGCTCGATGTGGCTCCGGTCGATGCGCAACGCCTCGTGCTGGCCCAACGTACTGGTGAAGTCACGGTGCTGCTGCGGGGCGCCGACCGCGGGGGAGCGGGTGCGCTGCGCGTCGTCGACGAGAGCGAGCTCACGGGGCCGCGCCTGCCGCAGCGCAGGTTTCGCGGCCCGACAGTGAGCCTGATCATCGGCGGCTCGGCCGCGCAGCCGATGCAGCGTGTCGAGGTGCCGCCGACATGAGCAGGGTCACGCGCGTCCTCGGCTGCTTCTGCCTCCTGCTCGGGTTTGCGAACGCGCGCGCCGCCGGCCTGCCGTCGCGCCTCGACCTGTTCGTCGGCGACAGCCGCGTTCTGCAGGTAAGTCCGGCACGGGTCGCCATCGGCAACGGTGCGATCGTCTCGGTGACCACCCTGCCGGCCGGTGAGTTGCTGTTGCTCGGTGAGGCCGCCGGGCGTACCACCCTGCAGCTCTGGCTGCGCGACGGATCGCAACACCGGGTGGTGGTGGATGTCGCCGCGAACGACATGGAGGCGACGCTGCGCACCGTGCGTGAACTCCTCGAGGGCGTCGCAGGCGTCGGTGCGCGACTGGTCGGCAACCGGATCGTGCTCGACGGCCTCGCCGCCGGCGCCCGCGCGCAGGATCGCGCTGCGGCCGTCGCCGGCCTCTATCCGGGCGTCGTGCTCAACTTCGTCGGCAAGGTCGCCTGGGAGAGCATGATCCACTTCGAGGTCCGCATCGTCGAGCTGCGCAGCAGCGCCTTGCGTGAGGCGGGCGTGCGCTGGCGTGACGACATCGCGGGCCCGGATGCCGGCATCGCTGCCGACCTGCCGAAGAACGATCCCGACCGCACCCGGGTCTGGCCGCCCAAGTTGCACCTCGGCTGGGTGTCGAGCCTCGACTCACGCATCCGGTTGCTCGAGCAGCGCGGGGACGCGGTGATCATCGCCGAGCCCATGCTGTCCTGCCGCAGCGGCGGCAGCGCCCGTTTCGTGTCCGGCGGCGAGCTGCCGATCCCGGTGTTCGATCCACAGGGCGGCGCCGACGTCGAGTACAAGGAGTACGGCGTGATCCTCGACGTCAAGCCCGTTGCCGAGCCCGACGGCAGCATCTACGCGCGCATCGACACCGAAGTGAGCGAAGTCGATGGGACGCAGCAGGTACTCGGCGTGCCGGGGTTCCTCAAGCGCCAGTCGGCCACGGAGGTGAACCTGCGCGAAGGGGAGACGCTGGTGATTGCCGGTCTCGTCAATCGCAATCGTTCCGGCGAACGTCGCCAGATCCCGGGGTTCGGCAGCCTGCCGATTGTCGGCGGGGCCTTTCGCAGCCGCGCGCGCCGCGGCCTCGACTCTGAACTGGCGATCTTCATCACGCCGCGCATCGTCATGGCGCAAGCCGCGACGGCCGCCCCGCCCGAGACACCGGCTGAGACCTCCGACCGGCTGCAGCACAAGCTCGACGAGCTCGCGCGCCAGCTCACGCAGCGGCGGACGCCGCCATGATGGTGCCGGATCCGGAACTGGCACGCAGCCTGCACCAGGCGCTGCTCGCGTCGCTCGACTTGCGTCGCCGCGATATCGTCCAGATGCCGGAGGCCGAGCTGCGGGCCCTCGCGGGCGAGCGGCTCGCCGCGATCATTGCGCCAATGCAGCTGCCCCAGGGCACCGACCGGTGCGCGCTCGTGCAGTTCGTGGTCGACGAGGCGATCGGGCTGGGGCCGCTCGAGTCACTGCTCGCCGACGACAGTGTCTCGGAGATCATGGTGAACGGGGCAGGGCGGGTGTTCGTCGAGCGCGGCGGGCGGCTCGCGTCGACCGCCACGCGCTTCACCAGCGAGGCGGCGCTGCGTGCCGTTATCGACCGGGTCGTGTCGCGCGTCGGCCGGCGCGTCGACGACGCCTCGCCGCTGGTCGACGCGCGCCTGCCGGACGGCTCGCGCGTGAATGTCGTGCTGGCGCCGTTGTCGCTGTGCGGCGCAGCGCTCACGATCCGCAAGTTCGCGCGGCGTCGCCTTGCGGTCGACGACCTCGTGGCGCTCGGTGCGATCAGCCAGCCAATGGTCGCCTTCCTTGCCGAGTGCGTGCGCCACCGGCGCAACATCGTCGTGTCGGGCGGCACCGGCTCGGGCAAGACGACCCTGCTGAACGTGCTCTCCTCGCTGATCCCGGAGTCCGAGCGCATCGTCACCATCGAGGATGCGGCCGAGTTGCAGCTCGCGCACGGGAACCTCGTGCCACTCGAGGCGCGTACCGCGAATATCGAGGGTCGCGGCGAAATCAGGATACGCGACCTCGTGCGCAACGCGCTGCGCATGCGGCCGGACCGCATCGTCGTCGGTGAATGCCGCGGCGGCGAGGCGCTCGACATGCTGCAGGCGATGAACACCGGCCACGACGGCAGCCTGACCACCGCCCATGCCAACGGGCCGCGTGACCTGCTGTCGCGCCTCGAAGTGATGGTGCTGATGTCCGGCGTGGAGCTGCCACTGCAGGCCGTGCGCGAGCAGATCGCCTCGGCGATCGACCTCGTGGTGCAAGTGGCCCGCTTCGCCTGCGGTGCACGGCGGGTCACGCACATCGTCGAGGTCACCGGCATGGACGCCGGGGTAATTTCGACGCAGGAGCTGTTCCGCTACACGCGCAGCCGCATGGGCGCGGAGGGTGCGTTCGAGGCAACCGGACAGGTGCCGTCATTCTACGAGGCGCTGCGGGCCGCCGGGGCGGAGCTCGACTACTCGATATTTCGCCGTGCGCCGTTGTCCGGGGAGTCGGAACCGTGCCGGCACTGATCTGCGCGCTGTCCGCACTCGCGGCGGCAGCTGCGGCGATCGGTTTCGCAGGCAGCCTGCGCGTGGCCGCGGGTTCCTTTCGCCGCGAGGCCATCGAGGCCCCGGCCTCTGCGCTGGCAGACCTCTTCATCTTCATCGAGCCCGAACGCCTCCTCAGGGCAAGTGCCCTTTCGGCAGTGCTCGCGCTGGCGTTCGCCATCGCGGTGCTGCAGTCGCCGCTGCTCGCGTGCGCGGCCGCCGCGGCCGCCTTCGGGGCGCCGCGGCTGTTGCAGGCAGGGTGGCGCCGGCGTTACCTGCGGCAGGTCGGCGCACAGCTCCCCGACGCAATGGCGATGCTGGCCGGTGCCGTGAGGGCCGGCGCTGCACTCTCGCAGGGTCTCGACCAGGTGTCGGCCCGCGTTGCCCTGCCGCTCGGCCACGAGCTCATGCTCGTGATGCGCCGCCATCGACTCGGCGTGCGCCTCGATGATGCCTTGCGCGAAATGGCCCGCCGGCTGCCGCTCGCCGAAGTGCGCCTGCTGGTGACGGCGATCGCCCTCGCGATGGAGGTCGGCGGGAGCCTCTGCGGAACGCTCGATCGGCTGGCCGACACCCTGCGCCGCAAGCACGTGATCGAGTCGAAACTGCGCGCGCTCACCTCGCAGGGTCGCTTGCAGGCCGTGATCGTGACTGCGTTGCCCATTGCGCTGATGCTGGCCCTGCTGGCGCTCGACCCGCAGTCGATGCGCCCGCTTTTCACCACGGCCGGTGGATGGATGGTGCTCGCCTGCATCGCGCTGCTGGAGACGACCGGTTGGCTGCTGATCCGCCGGATCGTGGCGATCGACGTATGAATCGATTCGACCCATGGATCGCGCTGCTCGCCCTGACCATGGGCATGGCGACCGCGACGCTCGGCTGGCTCGGCGTGTGCGCCGTGCTCGCGGAGCGCGCGCGCCAAAATCGTCCACTCGCCGGCCTGCCTCACTGGTTGCGGCTGCTCCTGCCGATCGCCGCCCTGCTGGCCGCGGCACTCGCCCGGGTGTCGCTCGCCCCCGTGCAACGCCGGCAATGGATGTCGGGTGCCGGCCAGCGCCTGCGGGGTGCCGACCTCGACGAGGCGATACAGCCTGGCGAATGGCTCGTGCTGCCCCTCCTCACAGGTGCCATTGCGACAACCCTCGGCCTCGTCGGCGGCGCATCACCGGCCACCGCCGGGTTCGCGGGCGCCGTGGGGACCGCATGGCCGGTGCTGTGGCTGCGCGATCGCCGGCGCAGGGTCGTGCGCGAAATCGACCGTGAGCTGCCGCACTTCCTCGAGCTGACGACGCTCGCCGTGGAGGCGGGCTGCGCCCTCGGCGCGGCACTGCGCCTCGGCGTCGGGGCGGTGGGCGCGGGCGTGCTGCAGCGAGGGCTCGCCGAGGCCCTGCGCGCGATCCATGCGGGCCGCCCACGCGCCGAGGCGCTTGCCGAGCTCGCCGCGCGGCACGCCCACCCAGGCGAGCAGGCGATGCTTGCCGCGATCGTGCATGCCGACGCGAGCGGCGCCGGCGTGGCCACCACCCTGCGCGCGCAGGCGGTGCAGCGCACGGAGGAACGCTTTGCGCGCGCCGAGCGGCTGGCGATGGAAAGCCCTGTGAAGATGCTCGCGCCCCTGATCCTCTGCATCTTCCCTTGCGCCTTCCTCGTGATCGGCTTTCCCATCGCGCAGCGCCTGCTGCATTGGGCATGAGGAGCCGCCATGGACCTGCGTTGCCTGCACCACAACGGCCGCCTGCTCGAGGCGCGGGTGCTGGCCTGCGAAACCTTCCTTGAGCGTGCGCGCGGCCTCGCGCTGCGGCGCCGGCTCCAGCGTCCCACGGTCGTAAAGATCACGCCTTGCGCGGGCGTGCATACCTTCGGGCTCCGTGCCGCGATCGACGTCGTGTTCACCGATCGCGCTGGCGAAGTCCTGCGCTGCGTGCACGGCCTGCGCCCCTGGCGCATCGCGGTGTGTGGCAGTGCATTGAGCGCATGGGAGATGCCAGCGGGGCTGTGCCGCCAGCTTGCGATCCGGCCTGGAGACCGTCTTGATGACCGACGGGCGAAATCCTGAGGGGCCTCGCGCGCGCGTGTTCCGCGCCTCGGGCAGGCTCCGCGGTGACCGTGGCGCCGCGACGATCGAGTTCCTGGTCGTGGCGTTCGCCGTGCTCGTGCCGCTCATCTTCGGCACGCTCGAGATCGCCCTGCTCACCGTGGCCCGGCAGACGCTCGGCGTCGCCACCCTCATGGCGGCTCGCGCCGGCGCCACCGAACATGGGGACCGCGGCGCCATGCGCCGCGCGCTCGCGCGCGGCCTCGTGCCGTTGCACGCGACGCGCGGTGCGTCGCAAGCCTGGGCGGCCAGCCTTGCGGATGCGCAGCGGCGCGATCGCACGCGCATCGAGATCTGGAGCCCGACGTCGGCGAGCTTTGCGGATCACGGCAGGCAGGTCGACGGCCGGGTCGAAATCCCGAATGTATGGCCGCGGCGGCGCACCGCGCGCGGCGCGGCATCCGGCCAGTCGATCGCCGAAGCCAACCAGCTCGGGCTGCGCGTCAGCATCTGCCGGCCGCTGCTTTTCCCGATCACCGCGCCGCTCTTCATCGCCGGCCTGCGGCTAGGCGACTCGAGCGCCTTCGCGCTGGGTTGTTATGCCCAGGGTGCCATTGCCCTGCATGGTCGGGCGCTCGTGCATATGCAATCAGCCGCGCGACGCGACGCCATGGGGCTCTAGTGTAAACTGCGGCCCCAAAATTCCGATCCGCGCAGCGGATGAGCGAGGGGTCTTGGCGGAGTTCGATTTCGACCTGGGCGAGAGCGGCGAGCTCCTGCGCCAGACAGTCAGGGCTTTCGCCCAGGAACGCATCGCGCCCCGTGCCCGGGACATCGACCGGGATAACAAATTCCCGCGCGACCTGTGGCCGGAGCTCGGCGAATTGGGACTGCACGGCATCACGGTGTCCATCGAGGACGGCGGTAGTGGCCTCGGCTATCTGGAGCACGTGATAGCGATGGAAGAGGTGAGCCGCGCCTCGGCGTCGGTGGGCCTCTCTTACGGCGCGCATTCCAACCTTTGCATCAACCAGCTGCGCCGCTGGGGCACCCCGGCACAGAAGCGCCGATACCTGCCGCGGCTGCTCTCCGGCGAGCATGTCGGCGCGCTGGCGATGAGCGAGCCGGAGTCGGGTTCGGATGTCGTCGGCATGCGCCTCGCGGCGAGCCTTGCGGGCGATCACTACGTGCTCGATGGCCGCAAGATGTGGATCACGAACGGGCCTGAGGCCGATGTCGTGGTTGTCTATGCGCGCCTGCCCGGCACGCGCGGCCCGCAGGGCATCACCGCATTCATCGTCGAGCGCGGCATGCCGGGTTTCCATCCGGCGCAGAAGCTCGACAAGCTCGGCATGCGCGGCTCGGACACTTCCGAACTCGTGTTCGACGGTTGCCGCGTGCCGGTGGACAACCTGCTGCACGAACCGGGACGCGGGGTCGAGGTGCTGATGAGCGGCCTCGACTACGAACGCGTGGTGCTCGCGGGCGGTCCGCTCGGCATCATGCAGGCCTGCCTCGATACGGTGCTGCCCTATGTGCGCGAGCGCAAGCAGTTCGGCCAGGCGATCGGCCAGTTCCAGCTGATGCAGGGCAAGATCGCCGACCTCTACACGACGCTGAACGCCTGCCGCGCCTACGTCTACGGCGTGGCGCGCGCCTGCGACCGGGGCCGCACCACCCGCTACGATGCCGCGGGCTGCATCCTCTACGCGAGCGAACGCGCGACGCAGTGCGCGCTCGAGACGATCCAGGCACTCGGCGGCAACGGCTACATCAACGACTACCCGGCCGGCCGCCTGTTGCGCGACGCGAAGTTGTATGAAATCGGGGCTGGCACCAGCGAGATCCGCCGCATGCTGATCGGCCGCGAGCTGTTCGGGGCCGATGAGTAGTCCGGTCGCGAGGCCGCTGCGCACGCTGCTGGTCGCAAACCGCGGTGAGATCGCCTGCCGCGTGATGCGCACGGCGGACCGGCTCGGCATGCGCACGGTCGCGATCCATTCCGACGCCGACGTGGATGCGCTGCACGTACGCAGTGCCGACCTCGCCGTGCGCGTCGGCCCGGCGGCGGCGCGCGAGAGTTACCTCGACATCGAGGCCGTGTTGCGCGCCGCCCGCGAAAGTGGCGCGGATGCCATCCACCCCGGCTACGGTTTCCTGTCGCAGAACGCGGATTTTGCCGACGCCTGTGCGGCGGCCGGCATCGTGTTCGTCGGCCCGGGCGGCGCGGCGATGCGTGCGATGGGCCGCAAGGACGAGGCGAAGGCGCTGATGCGCGCCGCGGGCGTGCCGGTGGTGCCGGGCTGGCAGGGTGAAGTCCAGGACGAGGCCACGCTGTGCCGCGAGGCCGAACGCGTCGGCTTCCCGCTGCTCGTGAAGGCGATCGCAGGCGGCGGCGGCAAGGGCATGCGCGTGGCGCGCAGCCTGGCCGAAGTTCCGGCCGCGATATCGGCCGCGCGCGGCGAGGCCGAGCGCGCGTTTGGCGATGGCCGGCTGCTGCTCGAGCGCTACATCGAGTCGCCGCGGCATGTCGAAGTGCAGGTGATCGCGGATCGCCACGGCAACTGCCTGCACCTGTACGAGCGCGATTGCTCCCTGCAGCGCCGCTACCAGAAGGTGATCGAGGAGTGTCCCGCCCCGGGGCTTTCCGTGGCCTTGCGCGAGCGGCTGCACCAGGCCGCAGTGCGGGCGGCCCAGGCGGTCGGCTATGAGAATGCGGGCACTGTGGAGTTCATCGTGGCGGGCGAGGAGGGCTGGTTCCTCGAAATGAACACGCGCCTGCAGGTTGAACACCCGGTCACTGAGGCGGTGCTCGGCATCGACCTCGTCGAATGGCAGTTGCGGGTGGCTGCGGGCGAGCCCTTGCCTGCGCGACCGGCAGCACCGCGCGGCTATGCCTTCGAGGCGCGCGTCTACGCGGAGGATCCGCGCAATGGTTACTTGCCGGCCGGCGGGCGCGTGGAAGTGCTGCGTTGGCCCGGTGGCGCCGTGCGTGTCGATGCGGCCGTCGAGCAGGGCGACCGGGTAGTTACCGATTACGACGCGTTGCTCGCGAAAGTGATCGTCCATGGGAGTTCCCGCGAGGCCGCCCTGCGGGAACTCGAGGTCGCGCTGCTCGCGAGCCGCGTGGAAGGCGTGACCACGAACCTCGCCGCGCTCGTGGCGCTTTCGCGCGACGCCGATTTCCGCGCCGGCCGCATGACGACGGGCCTGATCGACGCGCGGGGCGATGCGCTGCTGCCGGATCACGCCGCGCAGTGCGGGCGCGCCGCAGGGCTCGCGGCGATCGCGCTGCTCACGCCCACGGCGGGCGCTGCCCTCGATCCCTGGGCCGCGAAGGACGGTTGGCGCGTGCAGGGGCCGGGTGAGACCGAGGTGAGGTTCATGCTGCCGGGCGTGGAGAAGCCGCTCGTGGTGGTGGCGCCGTTGGCGGGAACGCCTGGCCTTGCCGATGGCGCGATAGCCGGCAACGAACCCCCGGTGGAAGTGGCGGTCCATCCCGATGAGGTCCGCGTCTGGCTCGACGGCGAGTTCTTCCGCCTGGCACGCGTCGCGAAGGGTACTCCGGCGGAGGCGATGGGCGGCGGCGGGCAAGTGCTTGCGCCCATGCCCGGAGCGGTACTCGACATCAAGGTGACGGAGGGCAGCCAGGTCGAGCGCGGCCAGCCGCTCGTAGTGCTCGAGGCGATGAAAATGGAGCACACCTTGCGGGCAGCCGTGGCGGGGCGCGTGACCTCCGTCGACGCACGCGCCGGCCAGCGCGTGCGGGAAGGCGAGCGGCTGCTGTCGATCGAAGGGGAGGCCGCCGGGTGATGCAGCCGAATGGCCGCTTCGCCCTCGCGCTGCTCCTCGCCTGGTTCGCGCTCTGGCTGCCGCTTGCCATCGAGCCGTTCAACCGCAGCGACTGGTTGCTCGAAAATGCGCTGGCTGTCGCGGCGATCGCGTTGCTCGCCGCCACGTGGCGATCGTTCCCGCTGTCGCGCACTTCATACGCGCTGATCTTCACGTTCCTCGCCTTGCACACGATCGGCGCGCACTACACCTACTCCGAAGTCCCGTACGACGACTGGTCGCGACGGATGCTCGGCTTCTCGATCGACGCGCTGTTCGGCTGGGAACGGAACAACTTCGACCGGATGGTGCACTTCGGTTATGGGCTGCTGCTCGCCTATCCGATCCGCGAACTGTTCCTGCGGGTCGCCGCCGTCAAGGGTTTCTGGGGCTACTTCCTGCCGCTCGACCTCACGATGTCGAGCTCCGCGCTCTACGAAATGGTCGAGTGGGCCGCGGCGGTCGCCTTCGGCGGTGACCTCGGCGCCGCATTCCTCGGCAGCCAGGGCGATCCCTGGGATGCGCAGAAGGACATGGCGCTCGCGAGCCTCGGGGCGCTGATCGCAATGTGCGTGACGGCGGCGGTGAACTACCGCTGCCAGCGCGATTTCGCGCGCGAGTGGCAGGAAAGCCTGCGGGTGAAAAAGCGCGCACCCCTGTGAACCGGGCCTTCGGCCGGCGGGACTTGCGTCACTGTGCGATGCCGCTGATCCACGCCTTGCGAATGAGGCGGCCGCACTGCACGGACCGCGCGCCTTCGCCGAGGCTCTCGTCTTCATCGGTGCCTGGGGCGGGCGCCTGCTGTCGGGCGATGATCCCGTACCAGGAGCGGCTTGCATCGATCCACGGGTAGAAGCCGAATGCGCCGGCGCTGCTGAAGGCGCCGTCGCCGACGACCGGGTCCGTTTCCACCCAGTGGCCCAGCGAATAGCTCCAGCTTTCATTGCCCGGCACGGGTGCGTTGAGCGCCTGCGGACAGGTGGCGGGATTGGTGCAGACCGCATGGGACCCGAGCAGGCTGCCGAGGATGAGTTCGCCCCCCAGGAGCTTGCGCAGGAAGCGCGCATAGTTGGCAGCGGAAGTGAAGATGCCCCCGGCCAGCTGGGGCTGCGAGTAGCCGAGTTCGATGTCGGTGCCGAGCTTCGCGCGGACCTCGGTGGCGAGCGCTCCGCTGTCCATGGTTCCGAGACCGATCAGGCTGGCGTGTTTCTGCATGTGCCCGCCGCCGTAGGAGAAGAGCCCGTCGGCGGCCGGGTGGTAAACGCCGTTGTCGGCGTAACCGACGCACCCATCGACCGTCTGCGATGGCAGGCAGCGGCTGAAGCTCGTGTAACCGCTGCGAAAGGTCAGGAAGCGGATGTCTTCGTCGGTCAGGGAGCCGGCGCGCCGCTGCGCCACGTACGCGCCGTAGATCCACTTGGAAGCCGACGCGATTGGCATCGTGCTGTCGGCGGTGTAGGCAGGCGGATTGCCTGCCACGGCAATGGATCCCGAGGCGGCCCGCGCATTGCGGTCGCCGATCTCCCAGTAGAAGGGACGTATAGGGGCGCACGGATTGCCATCGCTTTGCGCGGTCTGGGCCGCGGCGGCGCTGCGCTGCTCCAGCGTGGGTGTCGTCGCCGGCGGAGGGGATGGGGCCCCTACGACCGGACTGTCGCCGCCACCGCCGCAGCCGGCGAGCACGAGCAGGGTCAGGGTCAATGGTGCGGTCCACGGACCCCGGCTGATCACGACCGGCCGGCGGAATGCGATTGTCATGCTGCCTTCAACGCCCCGGACCCGGCGGGGTTGACGGAGGGTGAGCCATCAGCGGGCCTCCTTGCCCGGCTCGATCGCGAGCAGGTCCTCGGGCGTATCGATGTCGACCGCGGCGGAAGGCATCGGCAGCCGCGCGACCCGGTCGATGTAGCGCTTGAGCAGCAATTGCGCGCCGCGATCGCCGCGCAGTTCGGCGAGATCGCGAAACGCCCAGCGCGGAAAGATCGCGGGCACCCCGAGGATGCCGCTGTACTGCGCGGCGAGGATCGAATCCGGTTGGCGCCGCCAGGCGCCTGCAAGGCGTCGCAGGTCCTCGCTGCTGACACCCGGCTGGTCGGCCAGGACCAGCAGCACACCATCGGCCGCGCCGGGCACCTGGGACATGCCGCTGCGGATAGAGCTCGCCATGCCTTCCTGCCATTCGCGGTTGACCACCACGGAAGCAGGCGTGTGGCGCAGGAGCGGTGTCAGTTGGGTCGCATGCGCGCCGAGCACGACCGTGACCGAATGCCCGGCCACTTCGACCGCGCGGCCAACGACAGCATGCAGCAACGGCCTGCCATCGATGCGCACGAGTTGCTTCGGCGAGCCAAACCGGGTGGAGGCGCCGGCGGCGAGCACGACCGCGTGCAGGGTGGGCGCCTCTGCGGACGGGAAATCCACGCGACCCCGTCAGGCCGTGACCCCGGCACCCGGCTCGAGGCCGGCCGGAAACGCGCCGCGCACCGCGGCGTACCGCTCGCGTTCCTCGAGGATGCTGTCGGCATCGACGAAAGACGCTGCGCGCCAGTCCTCGATCGTATAGTGCATCTGGAACAGAGCCTCGAGTCCGTGGCGGCGCTTGCCGAGCACCGCGTCGATGAAGTCGAGATAATCGCGGACACCCGCTACGGGGTCCGTGGCGGATTCGAGCGCCTGCAGTGCGACGCGCGCGCGTTGCAGGGCCGATTCGAGGTCATCGAGCAAGGCATGGCTTGCCGCATCTGCGCGCGATACGCGTGGGCGCAGCAGCAGGCAGTGGGCCTGGTCCTGCGCAAGCAGGCGATGGCCGCCGTAGGCAAGATAGGCGGCGGCCGCACGGCAGAGCGCGGCCTTGCCGGGCGCATCGGTCGATGATTGCAGGGCGGCGCGACAAGCTTGCTTCAGCGCCGCGAGGTGGCGGCGCTCGGTGGCGACCTGGTCGCGCAATATGGCGAGTTCATCCATGGTCGCACTGTAGCAGTGCGACCATGGGGTGTGCAGGCTCAGCCCGTGACGAGGTGCGCGACCTTGCCGGGATCGGCAGCGGCCACGAGCGGGATCGACTCCAGCACCCAGCCCTTCGACTCGCGGCGCGCCGGGGACGGGATCGCGTAGATCACGTTGCCGCGCTCGTAATCCCGCTTGATGCGCTCCATGTCGATGCGCCAGCCCTTGACCTCGAATTCGTCGAGCTTCTCGCGATACTGCGCGATGATCCTGTCGGCCGGCATCATCAGCTCGCGCGCGGTCGAGGGCGGGGTCAGTACCGGCTGCAGCTGCTTGACCACGGTGATGTCCTGGCTCGCGACGAACAGGTTGCGGACGGTGACCTTCCTGTCCAGCCAGTTGTTGAGTTTCGAGAGCAGGCCGCCCTTGAAGAAGACGATGTTCCGGTAGGTCACCAGGAACACGCGCGTATGGCGCTCGTCGATCGGCGCTTCGAACAGGTACTGGCGCATCGACTTGGTCGGCGAAATGTTGATGTGGGTCCACATCTGGTTCGGGCCGTAGGTACCCGAGCCTGCCTGCATCTTGCCGCCCTTCCTGCGCGAGAAGCGCAACACGCCGTTGCGCAGCGGTGGCGCGTCGTAGGTGTGCATGAAGCCGTAGCCCCAGGGGTTGTCCTGCGAGGGCTCGAGCTCGTTGACCTTGTACTCGCTCTCGCGCTCGCCCTGGTGGCCGTGGGTCGTATGCACGTACTCGTTGTGCGCGGGGTCGAGGCCGTTCTCTATCGATCGTTCGTAGTGATAAGGCACTTCGAACGAGATCGAATGCGAGCGCCAGTTCGGGTCGTCGGCCTCGAAGATCGGCATGATCGGCGGCCGTTCGGCCTCGGGCAGGTCGCCGAGGAAGGCGTGCACGATGCCGTAGCGCTCCTCGACCGGATAGGCGTCCACGCGTGCGCGCGTCGGGATCTTCGCATTGATGCCGAGCGAGGGGATGCGGGTGCACTGGCCGTCGCGGTTGAAGCGCCAGCCGTGGTAGGGGCACTGCACCGTGCCGTCATCCTTGCACTTGCCGCCCGACAGCGAGCCGCCGCGGTGCACGCAGGTGTCCGAGAGCACGGCGGGCTTGCCCTGCGCGTCGCGGAACACGACGAAGTTGTGCGAAAGAATGCGCACTCGCTGTGGCGTCGTGCCGAGCTCAGCCGAGCGGATGACGGGATACCAGAAGTTGATGAACATGGCGAAACCTTAGCAAACCCGCCTGCCGCAGAGTATGCGGCCCGGTGCAAAGAATTGTCAGGTCGGGGCCTGCCGCGCTGTCTGCAAGGCGGTCGCGCCGGCGCGGTAGGCCCGTCGCAGGAGCCACAGCGCAAGGCCGTTGCCCACGAGGCCCACCGCCGACAGCGAGTAACCGAGCAGGGCTTCGTCCCGGAATACGTAATCGGTGAACAGGGCGGTCAGCAGCGGTCCGAACGTGGCCCCGACGAGGGTCAATGCGAGGAGGTAGATGGCGCCGAACTGCGCGCGCATCGAGGGCGGCGTGATCGACTGCACGAAGGCGCCGGCCGGCCCGGTGCAGGCGGCACCGAAAAAGAAGGTCAGCGCGAGCACCAGGGCCGATCCCGTCAAGGTCGGCATGAACGGCGCGAGCACGGCCGGCAGCAAGAGGCCCATCGCGCCCCAGTAGAGCACGCGCAACTTCGCGAGGGGATCGCCGCGCTGTTCGAGCCGGTCCGCCAGCAGGCCGCCGAGCCAGGTGCCGGAGAGCCCCCCTGCGAGGGCCATGACGCCGAGGATCGTCGCGGCCTGCGTGATGGTTGCGCCGTAGTGGCGCAGGTAGAACGTGGGCGTCCAGGTCATCACGGCGTAGATCGTGATCGAAGTGGCGCCGTAACCGAGCATCACGCAGGTGTAGCGCCCGGCCTCGCGGCGATAGTGCGCGAGGACTTCGCGCACGTTGGCCTTGCGTTCGCCCGGTGGGCGCGGCGGCTCGCGCACGAACAGCATGAGCACCGCGACGGGCAGGCCCAGCAGGCCGACGAGCGCGAACACGAGCCGCCAGCCCTCTAGGGCCGGCAGGCCGGGCAGCACGATCGCGCCCTGCGTCGCCACCCAATGGATCGCGGCGCCGCCGCCGAGATACGCAAGCCCGATGCCTGCGGTGATGCCGAGGCTGTAGACGCCGATCGCGAGCGACAGGCGCTCGCGCGGAAAATACGACGCGATCAGCGAGTAGGCGGAAGGGGACAACGTGCCTTCGCCGATGCCGACGCCGAAACGATAAAGGAACAACTGCCAGTAGTGGCGCGCGGTGCCCGACAGCGTAGTCATGACGCACCAGGTCGCGATGCCCGCGGTCACGATCCACTTGCGGCTCGTGCGATCGGCGAGGCGGCCGAGGGCGAGGCCCGCCACGCAGTAGAAGAGGGCGAACGCGAGGCCCTGCAGGAGGCTCACCTGCGTGTCGCTGAGCTGCAGTTCCATCTTGATCGGTGTCACGAGCAGCGAAAGTATCAGCCGGTCGATGAAGGACACTGTATTGGCGAGCATGAGCACGACGACCACGTACCATGCGTGCATAGAAGTCTTCATAGGTAATTATCGTTATTTATTGATAATACTAGTAAACAAACGACCATCCCGACCCGCTAGCGTCGCCTGGATCTCGGCGGCGATAGCGAGCGCAATCGTGCGGGGTGATTGCGCCCCGATATCAAGGCCGATGGGTGCGCGCAGGCGCGAGTGCAGGGGTGCGGCGAGTTCGCCGAGTTCGGCGAGCAGGCGCTCGCGCCGCGGCTGCGGTCCGAGCAGGCCGACGTACGGCACGGCACAAGCGGCGAGCGCAGCGAGGTACGCCCGGTCGCTGTCCATGTGATGGCTCATGACGACCGCGGCATCGACGCGCGAGAGGTCGCAGTGCCGCGCGAGTTCGTCCGCACGACAGGCAATCACCCGGGTGGATCCGGGAAAGCGCCCGGGCGCGCAATAGGCGGACCGATGGTCGGCCACCGAGAGGCGCCAGCCGAGGAAGCGGGCGAGTTCCGCGACGGGCAGTGCATCCGGCCCACCCCCGAGCAGCAGCACATGGGGAGGGGGGGCGATGCGGACCACGAACAAGCCAGGATCGTCGCGTGGATCGAGCACGACTTGCGTGCCCGCCGCGGCATCCGTGCCACGCGGCAGCTCGAGCCCGAAAGCAAAACTCTCCTCGCGGGCGTGGGCCGTGGCGAGTGCCTCGAGCGGTTGCCAGCCTTCCGCCGGACCGACGCGCGCGAGAAGGATGTCCATCGCGCCTTCGCAGCCGCTGCCGAGACCCCAAAGCAAGTCGTCGGGGCCGCGCATGTCGTAGCGGACGAGCGTGATGCCGCCGGAGTCGATGACGCGCGCGGCGTGGTCGCGCAGGTCACCCTCGAGGCAGCCGCCGGACAGCAGGCCGGCAAAGCGGCCGTCGCGCGCGATCAGCATGCAGGCGCCCGGCTTGCGATAGGTGGAGCCGGCCGTGCGCAACACGACCGCGAGCGCCACGGGTTCTCCTGCGGCGCGCGAGTCGGCGTAGAAGGGCAGGAGCAAATGCAGTTCGTGGTCCACCTGCGCTTCATTATGCTAGGCTTCCAAGGTTTTTGCCCCCCATTCAGAGAGTTGCAATGACCGGTTCCGATCGGGCCGCCTGGCGCGTCCACAAGTTCGGCGGCTCGAGTGTCGCCGATGCCGCGTGTTTCGAGCGCGTGGCAAAGATCATCGAAGCTGCCCCCGACGAAAGGCTCGCCGTGGTGCTGTCGGCCTGCCGCGGCGTGACCGACGCGCTTTATCGGCTCGTGCAGCTTGCGGAGCAGCAGCAGGACGGCGTGCGCCATGAGCTCGACGCGCTGCGCACCCGCCACGCGGCCATCGCGGAGTCCGTGCTCGACGCCAGGGGCGCGAAGCTCTGGCTCGCCGCATTCGATCGCGATTGCCACGACCTCGAGGGCATCCTCAATACCGTGCGCCTCACCCGCTCGGCGGCCGGAGCCGTGCGCGACGCCATCGTCGGCTTCGGCGAGCTGTGGTCGACGCGCCTGTTCCGCGACTATCTCGTCCATCGCGGCTTGCGCCGCGGCGCCATCGACTGGGTCGATGCACGCGGGGTGCTGGTCGTGGAGTGGGGTGCGCTCGGGCCAGCGGTGCAGTGGGCCGCCTCGAAGGAGAAGCTCTCCCCTGCCGCGTCGGCCGCCGGTCGGCACACGCTCGTTGTCACGGGGTTCATCGCTTCCGACGGGCGGGGGGTGCAGACCACGCTCGGCCGCAACGGCAGCGATTTCTCGGCGTCGATCTTCGGCTCCCTGCTGGATGCGGCCGAGATCGTGATCTGGACGGATGTCGACGGCGTGCTGTCGGCCGATCCGCGGCGCGTGCCCGACGCGCGCGTGATCGACTCGCTGTCCTACAGCGAGGCGATGGAGCTCGCGTATTTCGGTGCGAAAGTGATCCATCCGCAGACCATGGCGCCGGCCGTCGGCCGCGGCATCCCGATCTGGATCCGCAATACCTTCGCCCCGGAGAAGCCCGGGACGCTCATCTGCGCGCAGCCGCAGTCGGGCATGCCGGTCAAGGGCATCACCAGCATCGAGCAGGTCGCGCTCGTGAACGTCGAGGGCGCGGGCATGATCGGCGTGCCGGGCACCGCGCACCGGCTGTTCGGCGCGCTGCGCGAAGCGGACATTTCGGTCATCGTGATTTCGCAGGGCAGTTCCGAGCACTCGATCTGCTGCGCCGTGCCGGGCGCGCAGGCCGGGCGGGCGGTGCAGGCGGTGCGCGAGGCCTTCGCGCGCGAGCTCGCCGACGGCCAGATCCAGAGCGTCGACGTCGACCGCGATCTCGCCATCCTCGCGGTGGTGGGCGACGGCATGGCGGGCATGCCCGGCGTGTCGGCCAAGGTCTTCAACGCGCTCGGCGCGAGCGGCGTCAACGTGCGCGCGATCGCGCAGGGCGCCTCGGAGCGCAACATCTCCGTCGTGGTGGACGGCAAGGACGCGACGCGCGCGCTGCGCGCCGTGCACGCGGGCTTCTACCTCTCGCCGCATACCCTGTCGATCGGGGTGATCGGCCCGGGCACCGTGGGACGCGTGTTCCTCGACCAGCTAGCCGCCCAGGTCGGGCGCCTGCGCGAGCTGAAGCTCGACCTGCGCATCCGCGGCATCCTCGCGTCGAAGTCGATGACGCTGTCGGAGGCGGGCCTGCCGCTCGGCGAGTGGCGCACGGCGCTGCAGGCCGGCGCCGCGCCCGCGGACCTCGACCGCTTCGTCGAGCATGTGCACGTCGATTACCTGCCGCATTCCGTGATCATCGACTGCAGTGCGAGCCCCGAGGTGGCGGCGCGCTATCGCGACTGGCTCGCCGCGGGCATCCACATCGTCACGCCGAACAAGAAGGCCAACAGCGGCGACCTCGCCTACTACCGTGAACTGCAGCAGGTGCGGCGCACCACCGGTGCGCACTATCTTTACGAAACCACTGTCGGCGCAGGCCTGCCGGTCGTGCAGACGTTGCGCGACCTGCGCGACACCGGTGACGAGGTGCGCAGCATCGAGGGCATCTTCTCGGGCACGCTCGCCTACCTCTTCAATGTCTACGACGGCAGCGTGCCGTTCTCGCAGATCGTCGCCGACGCGAAGCAGCGCGGCTACACCGAGCCCGATCCGCGCGACGACCTGTCGGGCACCGATGTCGCGCGCAAGCTGATCATCCTCGGCCGCGAGATGGGTTTGTCGCTCGAGATGCGGGACGTGAAGGTCGAAAGCCTCGTGCCCGCCGGGCTCGAGGCCGGCTCTATCGAGGACTTCCTGCGGCAACTGCCTGCTTCGGATGCGGCGTGGCAGGCGCGCTTCGCGGCTGCCAAGGCGCGCGGCCGGGTGCTGCGCTACGTCGGCCGCATCACGGCCGCGGGCGAGGCAACCGTGGGCGTCGTCGAGGTCGAGGGCCGGCACGCCTTCGCCAACATCGCGCTCACCGACAACATCGTGCGCTTCGCCACGGCGCGCTACAGCGCCAATCCGCTCATCGTGCAGGGCCCGGGCGCCGGTCCCGAGGTGACCGCAGGCGGCGTGTTCGCCGACCTGCTGCGCCTGTGCGCCTACCTCGGAGCGCACTTGTGAGCCTCGAGCAGGCGACAGCCTTCGCGCCCGCGTCGGTCGGCAATGTCGCGATCGGATTCGACATCCTCGGCTTCAGTGTCGATGCGATCGGCGATCGCGTCACCGTGCGCCGCACGGCCAGCCCGGGCGTGACGATCAAGGCGATCACAGGGGTTGCCGCCGACCTGCCTCTCGAGGCTGCGCGCAATACCGCGGGCCGGGCGCTGCTTGCGATGCACGAGGCGCTGGCGCCGGGGTTCGGCATCGAGATGAGCATCGAGAAGGGCATTCCCCTCGGATCGGGCCTCGGCGGCTCGGCGGCTTCGGCCGTCGGGGCGGTGGTAGCCGCGAACGCGCTGCTCGACACGCCGCTGCCGCGCCTCGAGTTGCTGAAATTCGCGATGCAGGGCGAGGCGGTCGCCAGCGGGTCGATGCATGTCGACAATATCGCGCCCTCGCTCTACGGGGGCCTCGTGCTGACCGTGGGCATAGACCATCCGCGCGTCAAGCAGATCCCGGTGCCGGCGGATGTGCGCGCGGTGATCGTGCATCCCCACATGTTCCTCGGCACGCGCGAGGCTCGGGCCATCCTGAGCAAGAGCGTGCCGCTCTCCGACTTCGTCTGGCAGACCGCGAACCTCGCCGGCTTCATATCCGGCTGCTACACCGGCGACCTCGACCTGTTGCGCGCTTCCTTCGAGGACGTGGTCATCGAGCCGCAGCGACAGGCGCTGATCCCGGGTTTCGCTGCCGTGCGGGCGGCAGCGATGGCCGCGGGTGCGCTCGGCTGCTCGATTTCGGGCGCCGGCCCGACGATGTTCGCGTGGGGCAGGGCCGACAGCGCCGCAGCCGTGCGCGACGCGATGGTCGCGGCCTTTGCCGCGCGCGAAATCGGCACGGACCCCTGGGTCGTGGACATCGGCACTCGCGGTGCCTTCGTCGAAGCCGCCTGATACCCATGCAATACCACAGTACCAGGGGCGAAAGCCCCGCCGCATCGTTCTCCCAGGCGCTGCTCGCCGGCCTCGCTCCCGATGGCGGGCTCTACATTCCGGCGGGATGGCCACGCTTCGAGCCGGCGGACTTTCCGCCGGGCGCCACGCTCGCGCAGGTCGCCCGGCAGCTCATCGCGCCGTTCGCGGCGGGCGACATCCTCGCACCCGCGATGGCCGAGATCACTGCCGATGCCTGCAATTTCCCGGCGCCGCTGGTGGCGGTTGACGGGGCAGGGTACTCGGTGCTCGAGCTTTTCCACGGCCCCACCGCGGCGTTCAAGGACTTCGGCGCGCGTTTCCTGGCGGCCTCGCTCACGCGCCTGCGCGCGACGGCAGCGAAGCCGCTCGAAATCCTCGTCGCCACCTCGGGCGACACAGGCGGCGCCGTGGCCGCGGCGTTTCATCGCCGGCCGGGGATCCGCGTGGCGGTGCTGTATCCACGGGGACTTGTCTCGCCCGCACAGGAACAGCAGCTCACGTGCTGGGGCGACAACGTGCGTTCCTTCGCCGTGCGCGGCAGCTTCGACGACTGCCAGCGCCTCGTGAAGGCCGCATTCATGGACCCCGCGCTGCGCGCGACGCGTGACCTGTCGTCCGCGAACAGCATCAACCTCGGGCGCCTGCTGCCACAGGCTGCCTATCACGCGGCGACGGCGCTCGCCGTTTGGCGCCGCGAGGGGCGCCCCGCGTCGTTCGTGATCCCGAGCGGCAACCTCGGCAATGCGCTCGCCTGCGTCTGGGCGCGCCATGTCGGCCTGCCGATTGGCGAAATCGTCCTCGCGCACAACGCGAATCGCACGGTCCCGGATTTCCTGTCCGGCCTGCCGTGGCAGCCGCGGCGGAGTATCGCTACGCTTGCCTCTGCCATGGACGTCGGCGATCCGAGCAATATGGAAAGACTGCGAGCGCTGTATCCCGGGCTGCCTGCGCTGCAGTCCGCCGTCACGGCGGAGGTCGTGGACGATGCCGCTATTCGCGAGCGCATCGCCGCCGACTACGCCGCCTACGGCAGGATCTGGTGCCCGCACACGGCGATCGCGGCCGAGGTCATGGCGCGCATGCCCGAGGCGCGCAGGCGCTCGGCCGCCTGGGTGATCGCCGCGACCGCGCATCCGGCCAAGTTCCGCGAGATCGTCGAGCCCCTGATCGGCCGTGCCGTGCCGACGCCCGATTCGCTCGCGCGACTCTACGAGTTGCCCGTCGCGAAGGAGGACCTCGCGCCGCAGCTCGAAGCGTTGCGTGGCGCGCTGCTCGGCGCGATTCCCGCCGCCCGGGTGCAGCCATGAATCACCTGCCTGCGACACCGATCCTCGTGGGCCTCGTGCTGGGCGGCGTCGTGCTCGGCCTCGGCGTGTCCTGGGGCTGGCGCTGGTGGCGGCTGCGTCGCGCGCGGCGTCGCCTCGTGCAGGCGATCGTCTCGACCGGCTTCGAGCACCTCGAGGACGTGCTCGTGCCGGATGGCAGTGGTGGCACTTATCACGTCGACTTCCTCGTGCTGACCGCGCGCGGCGTGCTGGTCGTCGACCTGCGCGACGTGGCCGGCAACATCTTCGGCGGCGACCAGATGACGGACTGGACCGTCATGAACGGAGCCGCGCGCCACACTTTCGCGAACCCGCAGGGCGCGCTGTACGACCGCATAGCGGCGGTCAAGGCGATCGTTGGCGAGGCACCCGTCGAAGGACGCATCGTGTTCACCCGCCGGGCGCGCTTCCCGAAGGGCCTGCCCAAGTGGACGGTGCCGGTCGATGGCCTGCGCGCGGACTTCCCGCCTGCGGACCGCAGCCTGTTCGAGTCGGCGCTGGCGCATTACCGCGCCGGCTGGTCGTCCCTGCGCACGGCCGCCCTGCCGAGCCCGCTCGGCAAGCCGCGTCCGATCTGAAGCCCGCCTACGCGCCGGCGGCCGGCGCCGGCGGCAAGCCGAACAGGCGGCGTGCGGCCGCGGTCGAATGGGCGGCGAGCGCCGCGAACGGCTCGCCACGCGCGGCGGCGATCGCCGCCGCGACATGCGGCAGGTGCATCGGTTCGTTGCGCCTCGAGGGCGGTTTCGGGGAGAGGTCGCGCGGCAGCAGGTAGGGCGAGTCCGTCTCGATCACCAGCCGGCCCGGCGGGATGAGCGGCATCAGGGGCGCGAGGTGCGCGCCACGGCGCTCGTCGCAGATCCAGCCGGTCATGCCGATCGCGAGATCGAGCGCGAGGTAGCACTCCAGTTCGGCGCGCTGCGCGGTGAAGCAGTGCGCCACGCCACCGGCGAGGCTCGCGCGGTGCTCGCGCAGGATCGCCGCGAAATCCTCGTGGGCGTCCCGCTGGTGCAGGAAGACCGGCTTGCCGACGCTGGCCGCGAGCGCGAGCTGCCGTGCGAAGGCGCGTCGCTGCGCGTCGCGCGGCGAATAGTCCCGGAAGTAGTCGAGGCCGCACTCTCCGACCGCGACGACCTCGGGCGCGAGCGCGAGCTCCGCAAGCTGCGCGGCGGCATCGTCGGTGAGTTCGTGGGCATGGTGCGGGTGGATGCCGGAGGTGGCGAACAGCACGCCGGGCTGCGCGCGCGCGAGTTGCACCGCCTGCGCGCTGCCTGGCACCGTGGCGCCGGTCACGAGCATCTGGGCGACGCCCGCGGCGCGCGCGCGCGCGATCACGGCATCGCGATCGATGTCGAAGCTGGCATGGGTAAGGTTCGCGCCGATGTCGATCAGCTGCGCGGGGGCTGTGTTATCGTTGTCCACGGTCGTTCGCGCATTCTAACCATACGCCCGTCCCCATGAGCCGCCGCACCTCGCTGGCCGTCCTGTTGCTGTCTTGCCTGCCGTCCCTCGCCTGCGCCGTCGAGTGGGGCGACATCGAGGGGCGGCTGCAATACGCCTGGTACACGGAGGACCTGCGCGCCTTGCGCGCGGTGGTGGCCTCGATCGGGAGCGGCGCGGACGACGAGGCACTGCGTGCCTACTATCGCGGCTACGGCGAATACCGGATCGCGCTGCTCGCGCAGGGGCGGGACGAAGCAGCGGCCAGGTCTGCGGCCGAGGCCTGCGCCGGCCACCTGGCCGCCGCGAACAGTGCGCACGGCAGCTTTGCCGACGCGCTGGCGCTGCAGGCCACCTGCCAGGCACTCGTCGCCACGCTCAAGGTGTGGAAGGCGCCCTTGCTCGGCCCGCGCAGTGCGGCGCAACTCGAGCGCGCGATCGAGCTGGCGCCGCGCAATCCGCGCGTGCTGCTGTTCGCGGCCCTCGCGGAGCGCGACGGCGTGCGCGCCGTGGCCACCCTGCAGAAAGCGGTCGCCCAATTCGAGGAGGAGCGACGGGCCGTTGCAACGATGCCGTCGTGGGGTGCTCCCGAGGCCTACCTGCAGCTCGCGCGCCGCCAGCTCGACCAGGGAGATGGCGCCGCGGCGCGCAGCGCGCTCGAGCGGGCGCTGCTGCTCGCGCCCG